>Ga0207426_1000117_pt1 | contig 224652 bp, 199 predicted proteins | sample AraplaMF_Cvi_mMS_FD_184265 | JGI IMG/M metagenome (GOLD analysis project Ga0207426, IMG submission 184265) | Arabidopsis root microbial communities from the University of North Carolina, USA - plate scrape MF_Cvi_mMS (SPAdes) (version 2) | ecosystem: Host-associated > Plants > Roots >...
GGCCTTCTTCCACGCCGAGTTGTTCGGCAATGATTTTCTTAACACGTGCTTCGATATCGCTCATAGTTCCCTCTGAGGGTTGTAAATTAATCCGTGATTTTACCGCGTTAGAGTCGTTTCCCTAAGCACCGCGCCGGACGGATAAAAACCGGCTTCGATTTCCCGTGTTTTACCACTGTCAAGCCGCGGTTTTCATGAAACCGCTGCCTGACGGCCCCACGGCCTACATATACATGCCGCCGTTGACGTGAATCTCCTGGCCGGTGATGTAAGCCGCCTGCGGGCTGGCCACAAAGGCCACGGCGTGGGCAATGTCTTGCGGCTTGCCCAGGTGGCCCAGCGGTATCTGCCCCAGCAGCGCTTTTTGCTGCTCTTCAGGCAAACCGGCCGTCATGTCGGTCTCGATAAAGCCGGGCGCCACACAATTGACCGTGATGTTGCGCGAACCGAGCTCGCGTGCCAGCGCGCGCGTCATGCCGGCCACGCCGGCCTTGGCGGCCGCGTAATTGGACTGGCCCGCGTTGCCCGAGGCACCGACCACCGAGGTGATGCTGATGATGCGGCCGTAGCGCTGCTTCATCATGGTGCGCATCACCGCGCGGCTCATGCGGAACACGGCCTTCAGGTTGGTGTCCAGCACCGCGTCCCAGTCTTCGTCCTTCAGGCGCATCGCCAGCATGTCGCGCGTGATGCCCGCGTTGTTGACCAGCACCTGCAGGCCGCCGTGCTCCTTGACGATGGCCTCGATCAGCGCTTCGGCCGCGGCGGCGTCGTTCACATTCAGGTTCTTGCCGGCGCAGCCGGGGAAAGCCGCGAGGGCCTGGCCGATTTTGGCCGCGCCTTCGTCGCTGGTCGCCGTGCCTATGACCTTGAGGCCCTTCTGGGCCAGTTCGAGCGCGATGGCCGCGCCTATGCCGCGCGATGCACCGGTGACCAGCGCGACCTGGCCTTCAAACTTCACTTCGCTCATGCCAGTAACTCCTTCACTTCCGCCAGCGAGGCGGGATCAAACAGGGGGACGCCCGCCAATTCGGGATCGATTCTTTTGGCCATGCCGGCCAGCACCTTGCCCGGCCCGCACTCGACCAGCGTCGTGAGGCCGCGCGCCTTGATGGCCTGCACGCATTCCACCCAGCGCACGGGGCCGAAGGCCTGGCGGTACAGCGCCGCGCGGATGCGGTCCGCGTCCGTCTCGACGGCCACATCGATGTTGTTGACGACCGGGATTGCCGACGCCGCGAAGTCGACGGCGGCCAGCTTTTCGCGCAGCTTTTCGGCCGCGGGCTTCATCAGGCTGGAGTGAAAGGGTGCCGACACCGGCAGCGGCAAGGCGCGCTTGGCGCCATTAGCCTTCAGCACTTCACAGGCTTTCTCGACCGCGGCCTTGCTGCCCGCGATGACGGTCTGCATCGGGTCGTTGAAATTGACGGCCTCCACCACTTCGGCGCTGTTGCCGCCGAAGCTGCGCACGGCCTCGGCGCAGCCTTCAATCACCTTGGAGGCCTCCATGCCCAGAATGGCAGCCATCGCGCCGACGCCCACCGGCACCGCGTCCTGCATGGCCTGCGCGCGAAAGCGCACCAGCGGCGCGGCCTGCGCAAGCGTCAGCACACCGGACGCCACCAGCGCGGAATATTCGCCCAGCGAATGGCCCGCCACGGCGGCCGGCGCCGCGCCGGTCTCGGCCATCCAGGCGCGGTAGGCCGCCACGCCGGCGACCAGCATCACGGGCTGGGTGTTGGTGGTCAGGGCCAGCGCCTCCTTGGGGCCTTCCTTGATCAGGCGGCCGACGTCCTCGCCCAGCGCCTCCGAGGCCTCGGCCAGCGTCTGCGCGACCACGGGATGGTCGCCCCAGGCGTCCAGCATGCCGACCGACTGCGAGCCCTGGCCGGGAAAAACAATGGCAAACGATTTCAAATGATTACTCCATGGATCGAATTCTTGGATCGCGCAAAGGCGCCCGCATGCATTTTAAGAAGATGAACAGCCATTTTTTGACGCGCGGCCCGTCAAGCCGAAGACGGCATGGCACCGTGGCGCACAGCCCGCAGCCGCGCAAGCCCCCAGACGATGGCCGATTTGATGCACTGAAAAATCGCCGCAAGCGCCAGCCAGGGGTCTATCAGGTAGTCCCACAGGTTGGTGGACTCCAGCGCACCGGCCACCCAGGCCAGCAAAGCCAGGGCCACCAGCATGGGCAGCAGGCGCAAGCCCGCAGCCCAGCAGGCCAGCGACAGCGCCAGAAGCGCCACCCAGAGGGCCGGCGAGCCCCAGCCCAGCCGGTAGGCATCCCAATCGCCCCAGCCCAGGGCCAGCGGGTACAGGAACAAGGCGCAGGCCGCGAAGGCCAGGCTCAGCGCCGTGCGTTCACGCTGCGCCATGGGGGCCATGCCGCGCAGGCGGCGGTACATGCCCAGGCAGGCGATGGCCACCAGGGAAATGCTCAGGTCCGAGCTGATGCCGCGCACATACGCGACCAGCGGCAAACGCGCCGGCCCCACCGGGCACCACAGCAACACAAACACCGCGGCACTGGCCCACTTGCCCCAGGGCGCGAGGCCGCGCCGCCAGCTCAGCAGGCGCAGGCAGCCGGCGCTGAGCACCAGGTTGATGCCCAGCAGGGCGATCAGGTCATTTGCCGGAGGAAACATGGCCGGGCGCCGCTTGCGCGGCCTCTAGGGTTTGCAGGGGATCCAGCCGAACATGCTTGATGCGTGTGCGGTGCCAGGTATAGACAAGGTGCAGGTAGCCGTCGCGGCTTTGCAGCAGGTAGGGGTAGGAAAACTCCTGGGAGCAGCTCTGGCCGCTGCACAGCTGGCGCCGGGCGCTGGCGACATAGGCCTGGGCCTCGCCGTCACTGGCGCCGCGGGCCTTGAGTTCCTGGGTCAGCAGGCGCTCGTAGTCGCCCATGGATGTGCGTGCCTGCGGATTGGCGGAGGACTCCACGATCCAGGGCGTCACGCCGTCAAATGAGCCGCCCGCAGCCGCCTGCAGCAAGGCCAGTGTTTCGCGGTTGCGCGGCGCCGGGTTCAGGGCCAGCCATTGCGTGCCGCTGTTGGTCATGGTGCCGGCCAGGGCGGAGTCCGGATTCGGCCAGGCGCTTGCATGGGCCGGCGACCAGGTCCTGCCGGCATCGGTGGTGCTGGAAGCCATCAGCGCCGTGGCATTGCCCGAGCGCATATAGACCTGCGCTTTTTCCGGCCCCGACACCAGGACCACCGGCTGCAGGCTGGTGCGGCTGCCGGGAATCCGAATTTTGTCGACCACTTGTCCCTGGGCGTTAAGGCGCAGGACTTCACCGAACTTGGCGACAAACTCGTGGTACACCGGCAAGCCGGTTTCACCACTCTCAAAGATGACGGGCGTGCCCTTGACCAGGGTGCTGATGTTCAGGAAGGGCGAGGTCACCAGCCGGCGCGGCGCGCTCCAGCTCGCGCCTTCGTCGGTAGAGCGTGTCCAGGTGATGGAACTGCCCGCCCACCCGCCCAGCGACACATTGACCATCCACAGGCTCAGCGAGCCATCGGGCGCGCGGGCAATCACCGGGTTGCCGAGTTTCTTGACATAGCGCCACAGGCCTTGCTGAAGCGTTTTCCGGTCGAACAGCGTGCTTTCCGCGCCCCAGCGCAAGCCGGTGGCGTCCGTCACGGCGCTCTGGATGGTGACGTCGCCGGCGCCCTCGCGCGAACCCGAAAACCACACCGCCCGCAAACGTCCGTCGCGCAGCTCGACCAGCGACGCGGCATGCACGGCCTGGCCGGGAGAAGACGAGACAAACTGCGCGTCGAAACGAAAGCGACCGTCGGGTGAGCGCTGTTGTGCCGGCGGATGCGTGCGAGACGAGCCTTGGGGTGCGTCAGCGGACGGCACCACAAATGGAGTAGCCGGCGGGCGCTGCAGGACCTTCCATCCGGCCAGGGCGAAGGCCAGCACCAGCAAGGCAGCTGCAAGGCGCTCCAGTGCACCGGACGGTTTGAAATTCAAGTGCCCACCTGTCTGTGAAAGCCTGGCGGATGGGTAGGGAGCCGCTCAGTACTTGAGAAGCACCGCACCCCAGGTAAAGCCGCCGCCCACGCCTTCGAGCATGAGGGTGTCGCCTTTTTGTATCTTGCCGCTGCGCACGGCCGCATCCAGCGCAAGCGGGATGGAGGCGGCGGAAGTGTTGCCGTGTTGGTCGACGGTCACGATCAGTTTTTCCAGCGGCATCTTCAGTTTTTTGGCCGTGCTCTGCATGATGCGGATATTCGCCTGGTGCGGAATCAGCCAGTCGATGTCGGCGTCGGTCAGATTGGCTTTGGCCAGTGTGGCGCGCGCGGCGCTTTCGAGCACGCCCACGGCCAGCTTGAACACGGCCTGGCCGTCCATCTTGAGCAGCGGGTCGCCCAGGATCTGGCCACCCGAGACATTACCGGGCACGCAGAGGATGCCGACATGTTTGCCGTCGGCGTGCAGGTCGCTGGCGAGAATGCCGGGCGTCTCCGAGGCCTCGAGCACCACGGCGCCGGCGCCGTCGCCGAAAAGCACGCAGGTGGTGCGGTCCGAAAAGTCCAGGATGCGCGAGAACACTTCCGCACCGATCACCAGCGCCTTGCTGGCCGAACCGGTGCGAATCATGGCGTCGGCCACGGTCAGCGCGTAGACGAAACCGCTGCACACGGCCTGCACGTCAAAGGCCGCGCAGCCGGCGATGCCCAGCTTGTTTTGCAAGATGCAGGCGGCCGACGGAAACACCATGTCGGGTGTCGAGGTCGCCACGATGATGAGGTCGATGTCGGATGCCTGCAGGCCCGCGGCCTGCAGGGCATTTTTGGCGGCTTCCACGCCCAGGTCGCTGCTGGTCACGTCGGGCGCGGCAAAGTGGCGGGCCCGGATGCCGGTGCGCTCCACAATCCATTCGTCGGAGGTTTCCACGCCTCGGGTGGCCAGGTCGGCAGCCAGTTCGGCGTTGGTCAGTCGGCGCGGCGGCAAATAACTACCGGTGCCGGCGATGCGTGAGTAACGGGTCATTAATGAGTGGCCGGTGTTGAAACTGCTGAGTCAACTGGCATTGAGGAGAGCTTCGGCGGGCGCATCGGCGGGGGGTGCTGCCTGCGCCGCAACCAGCAAAGGGGCCGCATGGGCGATGCGTTCGCGGACTCTCTCAAGCAAATTGTTCCGAGCCGCATCATAAGCCCGATTCAGCGCCCTCTCAAAAGCAAAGGCGTCCGCCGAGCCATGGCTCTTGAACACCAGGCCTTGCAGGCCCAGCAAGGCCGCACCGTTGTAGCGCCTATGGTCAACCCGGTTTTTAAATGCAGTTAACACCGGATAGGCAATGATGGCGGAAATTTTTGTGAAGATATTGCGAGAAAACTCGGTTTTGATGAAGCCGCCAATCATGCTGGCCAGGCCCTCGCTGGCCTTGAGCGCCACATTGCCCACAAAGCCGTCGCAGACCACGATGTCCGTCGTTCCCTTGAAAATATCGTTGCCCTCGACATTTCCATAAAAATTCAAATCACCGGAATTGGAAGCAGATCGCAACAATTCACCGGCTTTTTTGATCATTTCACTACCTTTTATCGCCTCTTCCCCAATATTGAGCAGGCCGACACTGGGCGTGGGGTTGGTGGTGATGGCAGCCACCAGGGCGGAGCCCATCACGGCGAACTGCAGCAGGTGGTCTTCGGTGCAATCGACATTGGCGCCCAGGTCCAGCACCGTGGTGGCGCCTCCCAGGGCATTGGGCAACTGGGTGGCAATGGCCGGACGGTCTATGCCTTCCAGGGTCTTGAGCACGTAACGGGCGATGGCCATGAGGGCGCCGGTATTGCCGGCCGACACGGCGGCCTGGGCTACGCCGTCCTTGACCTGGTTCATCGCCACCCGCATCGAGGAATTTTTCTTGCGCCGCAGCGCGATCTCGATGGGATCGTCCATGGTGACGATCTCGCTGGCCGCAACGATCTGGCAGCGCGGATGGGCCTGGAGCCGCGCGTGCAGCGGGTGCGCCGCCAGCACTTCGGGCTGGCCCACCAGCACCACGGCGGCATCGGGATGGCCGTCCAGGAAAGCCAGGCTGGCGGGCAGCGTCACGGCGGGGCCGATATCACCGCCCATGGCGTCGACAGCAATCCTGATCATGGGGCGACCGGCGCAGTCAAAAGAGGGGATTCAGGCAAAAGAAAGGCCCGCAGGATGAGTGCGGGCCCATGCTCAAAGCGTGGAATTACGCTTCGGATTTGGTTTTCAGCACCTTGCGGCCACGGTAGAAACCGGTGGGGCTGATGTGGTGGCGCAGGTGGGTTTCGCCGGTGGTGGATTCCACGGCAATGCCTGGCACGGTGAGTGCGTTGTGCGAACGGTGCATACCGCGCTTCGAAGGTGACTTTTTGTTTTGCTGGACGGCCATGATCCGCTCCTGATGGGGTGTTAGGTTGGTAAATTACGCACCAAATTCCGAGTTCAGACAGCTGGACCTGAATATCGGTCCATGACCGCCTGGGCGCCATGTCACCGTATCCACCGCATTGGTACGCGAAGCCTTTGATTATAGCTTGATGCGGGGGTATTTTCATCACCCTGGCCTCAGACGGGCGAAATGTCCGTGAATCCAGTGGTTTTTCGCATGAAGTTAGTAAAACTAAATTACTACTTCTTATTCTTCAGCTGCGCCAGCACGGCAAAGGGATTGGGTTTTCCGGCGGGCTCACCCGCCACACCCGGCTCCTCCACCTCACCGGCCTGAAGCCTGGGGGCGACCGGGCACTCCTCGTGCATGGGCACCAGGGGCAAGGCCATCAGCAGCTCGTCTTCCAGCACCGCGAGCAGGTTGAACTGGGGCTCCATCACCAGCAGGTCTTCTTCGGACTGGTCGTCCTCGGCCATCGCGATATCCTCGCTGGCGACAAAACGGTACCACTGGTCCACTTCCACCGGCGTTTCGACCACGCCCATGCAGCGCTGGCAGGTCAGCGGAACGGTGGCGTGGGCCTGCAGATGCAGCCACACCTCGTCATCGGCGCCGGTGCGCGGGCGCAGCTCGCCGCGCGCCTCCCATTGAACGGTCGAATCGGACTGCAGCCCTTGCGTTTCCTCGGCAAGGCGCTCCAGATTTTGTAGCGGAGTGGTTTCAGCGAGCGCCACGCCCTCCTGGGCAAACGCTTTCATGTTGAGCCGGCTGGGCTGAAGGGATCTGGACATGGATGCAGTGTAAGAGAATCAGGGCCATGACCCTTGCTTCCCCTCCCGCCACCAACCGCCCTCTCGTCCTGGGTTCGACCTCACGCTACCGCCGCGAATTGCTGCAGCGGCTGCATATTCCGTTTGAGGTCGCCGCGTCCGAGGTGGACGAAACCCCGCAGCCCGGCGAAGCCCCGCAAGCCCTGGCCGAACGCCTGGCCCTGGCCAAGGCCCGCGCGGTGGCCGCCGCCTTTCCGGGCGCGGTCGTCATAGGCTCGGACCAGGTGGCCGACCTGGACGGCGAGCCGCTGGGCAAGCCCGGCAGCCATGAAAAAGCCGTTGCGCAGCTGCGCCGAATGCGCGGGCGCACCGTGGTTTTCCAGACCGCCGTGGCCGTGGTCTGCCTCGAAAGCGGCTACGAGGCGCAAAGCCTGGCGCCGGTCAAGGTGAAATTCCGCGAGCTCAGCGACGATGAGATCGAACTTTATTTGCGCATCGAGCAGCCCTACGACTGCGCGGGCAGCGCCAAAAGCGAAGGCTTGGGCATCGCGCTGCTGGAGTCCATAGACAACGACGACCCGACGGCCCTGGTCGGCCTGCCGCTGATACGCACCTGCCGGCTGATCCAGGCGGCCGGCATCCAGCTGCTGTCGGGGGGCCGGCCATGAGCGCCGCCGTGAAGGGCAAGCTTTACCTGGTGCCCGCGCCACTGGATTTCGGCTGCGACACGCAGGCGCCGCTGCAAGACGTCATGCCGCTGCAAACCCTGCAGCTCGCATCGCGGCTGTCCTGCTGGATTTGCGAGAACGCCAAAAGCACGCGCGCCTACCTCAAACGCATAGACGCGCTGCAGCCGCTGGCCGCACCGCTGCAGTCGCTGCAGATTCAGGAGCTGCCGCGCGAGGTCCATAAAAAAGGCGACCACGGCGGCAACTTCGACGCGCGCCCCCTGCTGGCGGCCGCCCTGGAAGGCCGCGACATGGGCCTGGTCAGCGAAGCCGGCATGCCGGCGATTGCCGACCCGGGGTCTTCCGTGGTGCGCGCGGCGCACGACCTGGGGCTGGAAGTCGTGCCGCTCACGGGCCCGATGTCGCTGATGCTGGCGCTGGCCGCCAGCGGCCTCAACGGCCAGAGCTTTGCCTTTGCCGGCTATGTGCCGCAAACGCCGGCCGAGCGCGCGCAGCGCCTGCGCGAGCTGGAATCGCTGGCGCTGAAATCCGGCCAGACCCAGCTTTTTATCGAAACCCCCTACCGCAACGCCGCCCTGCTCCAGTCGCTGCTGCAAACACTGCAGGGCAACACCCGGCTGGCGCTGAGCTGCGGCCTGACCCTGGGCACAGCCTGGTCGCGCAGCGCACAGGTGAGCGTGTGGAAGCGCGACAAGCTCCAGGCGCCGCTGGATTTGCCGACCGTGTTTGCCATAGGCGGTTAAAAAAACGGCCGCCAGGCGCCCACAAAAAAGCCCGCGCCATGCGGGCTTTTTAACGGGGCTATCGGAGGTTTAACGCAGCGCGGGAATCGCCTTGAACGCCTTCATCGCGCCTTCGCCCATGGCCGCGCCGAACTTCTTGGCCAGGCGCTCGGCCACGTTGTCGCGGCGCGTGTAGTCGATGATCTCGTCGGTCTTGACCACTTCGCGCGCGACGTAGTCGAGGTTGCCGAGCTGGTCGGCCAGGCCCAGTTCGACGGCCTGCTGGCCGCTCCAGAACAGGCCGCTGAACATCTCGGGCGTTTCCTTCAGGCGCTTGCCGCGGCCGGCTTTCACCACCGCAATGAACTGCTGGTGGATCTGGTCCAGCATGGCCTGCGCGAAGACGCGCTGCTTTTCGTTTTGCGGGCTGAAAGGGTCCAGAAAGCCCTTGTTCTCGCCGGCGGTCAGCAGGCGGCGCTCCACGCCCAGCTTGTCCATCAGGCCGGTAAAGCCGAAGCCGTCCATCAGCACGCCTATGCTGCCCACGATGCTGGCCTTGTCGACATAAATCTTGTCGGCCGAGACGGCGATGTAATAGGCGGCGGAGGCGCAGGTCTCTTCGACCACGGCGTAGACCGGTTTTTTGTGTTTGGCCTTCAGGCGCAGGATCTCGTCGTTCATCATGCCGGCCTGCACGGGGCTGCCGCCGGGGGAATTGATCAGCAGCACGACGGCCTTAGCGCCGTCGTCCTCAAAGGCTGCGCGCAGGGCCGCATTGACGAACTCGGCGCTGGCATCGGCGCCCGCGGCGATCTCGCCCTTGATCTCCACCACGGCGGTGTGCGGCACGGTCGCATCGCTGGCGGGTGTGCCGCGGTGCAGCAGCATCCAGACCAGGGCCACAAAAAAACCCAGCCACGCCAGGCGCACAAAAGTCTTCCAGCGGCGCGTGGCCTTTTGCTCATTGAGCGCGGCGAAGGCCAGCTTTTCCAGCGTCGCGCGCTCCCAGCCGGGGGCGTTGGTCGGGTCTGCCGCGGATTTTTTCGCCTGATTCACCGGGTTGTTATAGGGCGGAAGGGATTCCGGCTGGTTGGGCCGGAAGTCCGATTCGCGCAGCAAATCGGGATCGGTGGAGGGATCAGGGCGTTGGGGATCGTTCATGGTCACTAGTTTAGAGAGGTATTAGAACTGTAGCGGTTTAAGGTTGTAAGCAGAATGCCAATAAACAACCCCCTCAGCTTCGGAAAGCGCGATTTTGACCAGGCCGCCCTGGCAGGGCCCGCCCGCGCACTGGCCGGTGTCGGGACGGTAGGCCGCGCCATGGCTGGCGCACAGCAGCCACTGGCCCTGGTCGTCAAACACCCGGTTGGGTTGCCAGTCGAGTTCCATCGCGACGTGGCTGCAGCGATTGAGGTAGGCATGGACCACACCCTCGAAACGCACGGCGAAGGCGCGGCAGGTCTGGCCGGCGTAGACCACGTCGAACGGCACGGCCAGCCCGCCTTCGAGCAGGTCGCGGCTGTTGCACAGGGCTTGCCGTTCGTCCATGGCCTTTGCTGCCTCTTAACGCCGGACTTCAGCCATGGGCCAGCAGCCAGTCCTGCAGCTCCGGCACCGAATGCGCGACGTGGCGCGGCGCCAGCACGGCGAAGCTGTCGGGTTCATGCGCGCCGTAGCTCACGCCCACGCTGGGGCAACCTGCATTGAGCGCCATCTGCAGGTCGTGGGTGGTGTCACCCACCATCAGCACGCGTTCGGGCGCGACGTCGAATTCGGCCATCAGCTCGTGCAGCATGCGCGGATCGGGTTTGCCGGCCGTCTCGTCGGCGGTGCGCGAGCCGTCGAACATGCCCTTGAGCTCCACGGTGCGCAGCACCTCGTCGAGGCCGCGGCGCGACTTGCCGGTGGCCACCGCGAGCAGGTGGCCGCGCGCCTTCAAGGCGTCGAGCAGGGGCAGCACGCCATCAAACAGGCTCAGGTCGTCGTAGTGCGCGGCGTAGTGGTGGCGGTAGCGTTCGCCGAGCTGAGGGTATTTTTCGGGCGGCACGTCGGGCGCGGCATGGGCCAGGGCCTGCATCAGGCCCAGGCCTATGACGTAGCCGGCTTCCTTGTCGGTCGGCACCGTGCCGCCCACGTCGCGCACCGCGGCCTGGATGCAGCGCACGATGATGCCGGTCGAATCAAACAGCGTGCCGTCCCAGTCGAAGGCGATCAGGTCGAAATTTCGGGTTTGCATGGGGATATTGTCTTAGGGACCGGGCGTTTATTGAACCACCAGGATGAGAGCCCGTACGCCGCCCCCAACAACGCGCCTGCCAGGGCGAGCAAAACCAGGTGGAAAAGCGGCCCGTAACTTTGAAGGAATTCCCACCCCGAGTCGTCGTACGGAGCCCGAGCGTGCGGATTGTAAAAATACAGCGCGTCCCATCCCTGTGTCACCATCGCCGGATTCAAGGCCACAAAAGCCCCCACACAAACCAGCAGGCAGGCCGCCGACCTGGAAAAAACAAACCGGAAGGCGGACATGGCGTTCAGAGAAGGCATCACCCTTTTGTTCAACAACCAGAAAGCCACGGCAGCCAAGACGGTGGGCAGCGAAACCTGAAGCAGGGTTTCAAGGCGCCCCAAAGACACCCAGAACATGAACTCCATCAGAAGCGGCCAGAACACGACCGAAGGCAGCTGGCTCCAGCGAAAATCACCCCGCCCCAACCCACCCGCCACCAGGTAATACGCTAGGCCGTACAGGGCGGGACCGGCAAAGACGAACATCAGCACGGTCCCGGCCAGGCCGCTGAACTTCCCCCGGATCGGCCCGGCTGCGCTCTTTGAATCAAGCGCTTCAGGAGCGTTGTGAATCATGTGGAAACCGGCGCCGGCAAAAACTGCTGCAGCTCGGGCGGCAGCGGCGCCTGCAGGTGCACCACCTTGCGCAGCTTGGGATGGTTGAACTTCAGGCTCCAGGCATGCAAAAACATGCGCTTGAGCGGCACCGCGCCGGCTACGGTTTTCTGCAGCGCCCGGTTCAGCTCGAAATCGCCGTATTTGTCGTCGCCGGCGATCGGGTGGCCTTCATTGGCGAGGTGCACGCGGATTTGGTGCGTGCGGCCCGTCTTGATGGTGACTTCCAGCAAGGTAAAAGGCGTCGCCGGCGCCAGCGGGCTGGCGGGCACGGCAGTCTTCACCTTCACCAGCGTCACCGAACGCATGCCGTCGGGATGGTCGTTGTCGACCACCTTGACGCGCCGCTCGCCGTCGGGCAGCAGGTATTTGTGCAGCGCCTTGTCGATCACGCGGTGTTTGGCCGGCCAGTCGCCGCCGACCAGCGCCAGATAGACCTTGTCGGTTTCGCGCTCGCGGAACTGCTCCTGCAGCAGCTTGAGCGCCATGCGCCGCTTGGCGATCAGCAGGATGCCGCTGGTTTCGCGGTCCAGCCGGTGCACCAGCTCCAGGAAGTCGGCCTCCGGCCGCGCCATGCGCAATTGCTCGATCACGCCAAAGCTCACGCCGCTGCCGCCGTGCACCGCCACGCCGGCCGGTTTGTCGATGGCCAGCACGAAGTCGTCTTCAAACAGGATGGGGAATTCACGCGAGGGCGCATAACCGCCGGTGGTGGAACTGGCGCCGTGGCGGGCGATTTCCTGGGCCATGGCCTCGGCTTTCTGGCCGGCCCGCTCGGAGGTGCGCACCGGCGGCAGGCGCACCACGTCGCCGGCCTCCACACGGGTGTCGGCCTGCGCCCTGCCCTTGTTCACCCTGACCTCGCCGCTGCGGATGATGCGGTAAACATGGGTTTTGGGCACGCCCTTGAGCTGGCGGATCAAAAAGTTGTCCAGCCGCTGGCCCGCGTAGTCCTCGTCCACGGTCACCAGCGTGGCCTGGGGCGCTGCCGGGGCCGGCGCCTGGGGAATGGGCGGGGCTGAGGCGGCCTGAGGTTTGGGCCTGGCGGCGGCCACGGGTGGGCGACCCGGTGTTTTCCCGGGTTTCCTTGCCAAGCCCCTGGCTGACCCTATAATGTGTTTCACTAGCGATGCGCTGTAAGTGGTTGATTTGTCTGGAGTTTAGTCCACACACGTCCCCGGCCCTGAAAAGGCGAACAAGCAGCCTCGCTGGAAGGTCGATGCCCACGCCGGCAATTGCCCGCAAGCGACGAGTGCCAGGCACCTCGCGGCGAGCATCTTGCACGGTAGACGAGTCGACGTTTTGCGAACACAACTACGGAATACCATGTGTGCAGCCCAAGTCACGAACAACAGGCTGCACGCGGATCCAGCCGAGATCAAGTCCTTTAACGGGTAGCCCTCTGATGACAACACTGGTCAGTCTGATTTATATATGCCTGCGGCGCCTCACGACATTCGTGGGCCCCGCATTCGGCATGAATCAGCCGCCAGCCTTTGTGCAGTGGGCGCCAGCAGCCGCGCTTTGCGCGGCACCCACCCGTTTGACCCCTGCTCGCTCCATCCACGCGCCTACGCCCAGACCACGTCGCTGACCGATTCATTTCGGTCGGCCGCGCGCCGTCAAAAGCTCTCCGGCAATTCCTCCACGTTCGCACTGCGTCCCTCCGGCGTCGTTGGCCCATTTTGGGCATGTGATTGATGTTCGAGACATGACATCAAAACGAAGAACGATAAGGAAGGCTACCCATGAAACGGATGCTGGTAAACGCCACTCAGGCTGAAGAACGCCGCCTGGCGATCGTCGACGGACAAAAACTCCTCGACTACGAAATTGAAATCGAAGGGCGCGAACAGCGCAAGGGCAACATCTACAAGGCCGTCGTCACGCGCGTCGAGCCCTCGCTGGAAGCCTGCTTCGTCGACTACGGCGAAGACCGCCACGGCTTCCTGCCGTTCAAGGAAATCTCCAAGCAGTATTTCGCCCAGGGCGTGCCGGTCAGCCAGGCGCGCATCAACGACGTCATCAAGGAAGGCCAGGAACTGCTGGTCCAGGTCGAAAAGGAAGAACGCGGCAACAAGGGCGCGGCCCTCACCACCTTCGTCTCCCTGGCCGGCCGCTATGTGGTCCTGATGCCCAACAACCCGCGCGGCGGCGGCGTGAGCCGGCGCATCGAGGGCGACGACCGGGCCGAGCTCAAAGAAGCGATGGACCAGCTCGAGTACCCCAACGGCATGAGCATCATCGCGCGCACCGCCGGCATAGGCCGCAGCGCCCCTGAACTGCAGTGGGACCTGAACTACCTGCTCAAGCTCTGGACCGCCATCGACGGCGCCGGCAAGGGCGGCAAGGGCGCTTTCCTGATTTACCAGGAATCCAGCCTGGTGATACGCGCCATCCGCGACTACTTCAATAGCGACATCGGCGACATCCTGTTCGACACCGACGACGTCTACGAGCAGGCCAAGCAGTTCATGGCCCACGTGATGCCCGAGCATGAGCACCGCGTCAAGCGCTACCGCGACGACGCGCCGCTGTTCAGCCGCTTCCAGATCGAACACCAGATCGAGTCGGCCTACGCGCGCACCGTGCAGCTGCCTTCGGGCGGCGCCATCGTGATCGACCACACCGAAGCCCTGGTTTCGGTCGACGTCAACTCGGCCCGCGCCATCAAGGGCGGCGACATCGAAGAAACCGCCACCCGCACCAACCTGGAAGCCGCCGACGAAGTCGCGCGCCAGATGCGTTTGCGCGACCTGGGCGGCCTGATCGTCATCGACTTCATCGACATGGAAGAGTCGCGCAACCGCCGCGACGTGGAAAACCGCCTGCGCGACGCGCTGCGCCAGGACCGCGCCCGCGTGCAGTTCGGCACCATCAGCAAGTTCGGCCTCATGGAAATGAGCCGCCAGCGCCTGCGCCCGGCCCTGTCCGAAGGCGCGTCGATTCCCTGCCCGCGCTGCGGCGGCTCCGGCCACATCCGCGACACCGAAAGCTCGGCGCTGCAGATCCTGCGCATCATCCAGGAAGAGTCCCTCAAGGACAGCACGGCCTCGGTGCTGTGCCAGGTCCCGGTCGACGTGGCCTCCTTCCTGCTCAATGAAAAGCGCTCGGAGATCGCCAAGATCGAAGTCAAGCAGCGCATCAACGTGCTGCTGGTGCCCAACAAGACGCTGGAAACCCCCAACTACCGCCTGGAACGCCTGAAACACGACGACCCGCGCCTGGACAACATCGCCGCCAGCTACAAAATGGCCGAGGAAGTCGAAGACCCGACCACCGTCACGCGCCGCAGCCAGGAAAAGCACAACAAGCAGGAGCCCGTCATCAAGGGCGTGCTGCCCGATGCGCCCGCCCCCGTGGCACCGCCCAAGCCGGAACCCGCTGCGCATGCAGCGGCGCACAAGCCGGCCGCCCGCCCCGCACCGGCGGCAGCGGCACCGGCTGAAAAAGGTTTCTTCGGCTGGATCAAGAGCCTGTTCGGCGGCGCCGAAACGCCGGCTCCGGCGCCTGCCGCCAAGGAAGTGAAAAAAGACGAGCGCGGCGAAGGCCGGCGCGAAGGTCGCGGTGAAGGCCGTGGCGGCGAGCGTGGCGAGCGTTCCGATCGCGGTGGTGAGCGCGGCGGCCGTGACGGCCGGCGCGGCGGCCGTGGCCGCAGCGAAGGCCGTGGTGGCGAAGGCCGCGAAGCACGCCCCGAAGGCCGTGGCGAACGCGGTGAAGGCCGCGGCGGCGAACGCCGCGAGCGCAATGCCGAAGGCCGCCAGGAACGTCCGGCCGGCGAGGCCCGCCCCGAAGGCGCAGGCGAGCAGCCGCGCGGCGACACGCCCAACCGTGAAGGCCGCGAAGGCGGCCGCAACCGCCGTGAACGCGGCGAGCGTGGCGGCGAGCGTGGCGGTGAACGTGGTGGCGAGCGCGGTGAACGTATACAGCGCGACGCCGTCGAGCAGGACCTCGCGCTGGCCAACCAGGCCGCCATGGCAGCCGCCATGGGTGGCGAGGCCGCCGAGCCGCGCCAGGAGCGCGCACCCCAGGACGGCGAACGCCAGGGCAACCGCGAAGCACGCGGCGAGCGCGGTGAAGGCCGCCGCGAACGCGGCGAGCGCAACGGCCGCCGAGGCGAGCGCCGCGGCAGCGACCGCCCTGAAGGCGCCGAAGGCCAGAATGCCGGCGCCGGCTTCAACCCCGAGGCCGCAGCGGCACCCGTGCTCGACGAAGCCGGTAATCCGGTCGCTCCCGTGCAGAACGGCCAGGGCGCCCAAGGTGATGAACAGCGCCAGCCACGCGAGCGCCGCAGCCGCGACCGTTACGGCCGCGACCGCCGCGAACGCGGTGAGAACGGCGAACGCGGCGAGCAGCAGCCCGCCGAAGGCGTCGATGCCGCCCATGCCGGCCAGGCCGGTTTCACGCAAGCCCAGCCGCAGCCGCAAGCCCGCGAAGAGCACGTGCCGCAAGCCGTCGCCAGCTACGCGGCACCCGCGGCCGCTGTGACGCCTGCCGCGCCTTTTGTGCCTGAAGCAGCACCGGCGCCCGCCTACACAGCCCCCGTGGCTGTGGCCGCACCGGCACCCGCGCCCGCACCTGTAGCGGCAGTGCAGCCTGCACCGGCCGCCGCGGCCATCAGCCTGCCCAAGGTCCAGTCCTACGCGCTGCCCCTCGATGAACTGGCCCAGGTGGCCCAGTCCTCGGGCCTGCAGTGGGTGAACTCCGACGCGGCCAAGATCGCCGAAGCCAAGGCCGCCATCGCGGCCGAGGTCAAGCCGGTGCACGTGCCGCGCGAGCGCCCGCCGCTGGTCGTGGCCGACGAAGGCCCGCTGGTGCTGGTCGAAACCCGGCGCGACCTGGGCGCGATGTCCCTGCCCTTTGAAAAATCGGCCGGCCAGTAAGCCCGGCCGCACCCGCGGCCACCCCCTGAAAAAAGCCCGCCTGTGCGGGCTTTTTTTATGGCTTGAAACAAGCCCTAGAATCAGGCCAATAAAACCGACGAAAGAGGGATGACGATGGACCAGCCCACGCACGACGCGCGCTACGCGCCGCCGCAGGCCGCCGTGGCGGATGTGGCCGATGCCAATGAAGGGCCGCAGCTGGCCGGCCGCGTCGAACGGCTGGGCGCCGTCATCCTCGACACGGTTTTCCAGAGCCTGGTGCTGTGGCTGGTGTCGGTGCTCACCCCCTACAACCCCTGGGCCTCGCAAGGCACAGGCGCGTGGTCCTTCAACCCGCTGGGCATGGCCATCGGCGCCTTGATCTTCGTGCTGCTCAACGGCTACCTGCTCGCGACGCGGGGCCAGACGATTGGCAAGGTCCTGCTCAAGCTGCGCATTGTCCGGCCCTCGGGCGAAGCCGTTTCCCCCACGCGCCTGGCCTTGCGCTACGGCGCGGGCTTTGTGGCCGGCCTTGTCATGGCCGTGGTCTGGGTTTATTCCCTGATCGACTGCCTGATGATCTTTCGCAAATCCCGCCGCTGCCTGCACGACGAGATCGCGGACACCATCGTCGTCAAGGCCTGAGACCCCAGCCTGTGGCCACCACGCGCCTGGACACGATTTACACGGCTGAAACGCCCGAGGGCATCACCCTGTCCCTGCGGCCCGCCGGCATCGTCGCGCGCGGGCTGGCCTACCTGATAGACCTGGCCATACGCGCCTGCCTGTTCATCGCCGTGGCCATTGTGGTCGGCCTGATGGGCAAGGCCGGCGTGGCCGTGCTGCTGCTTGCGTATTTCGGCCTCGAATGGTTTTACCCCGTGGTGTTCGAGCTGACCCGCGCGGCCGCCACGCCCGGCAAGCGGGCCATGGGCCTGCGCGTGGTGATGGATTCCGGCCTGCCGGTGACGCCCGCCGCCTCGTTGACCCGCAACCTGCTGCGCGCGGCCGACTTCATGCCCGCGCTGTTCGGCGCCGGGCTGGTGTCCATGCTCTGGCGGCGCGACAGCAAGCGCCTGGGCGACCTGGCCGCCGGCACGCTGGTGGTCTTTACCGATGCCGTCAAGCTGCATGGCGAGGTGCCGCTGTCGGCCCCGCTGGCCCCCGCGCGGCCGCTGTCGGCCGCCGAGCAGGCTTCGGTGCTGGCCTGGGCCGGCCGGGCCAAGCGGCTGACGCCCGAGCGCCTGGGCGAACTCGCCGCCCTGGCCGAACCGGTGCTGGGCACGGGCGCGCCGGGCAGCAGCGCCACGCAGCGCCTGCTGGGCGTGGCGCAATGGCTGATGGGCCGGCGCGAAGGAGAAGCGCGGCCATGACGCCCCTGCAGTTTGAAGCGGCCTATGCGCCGCTGTGGAACGAGCTCGAGAAGGTCATAGGCGTCGCCGAGACCGAGCGCAAGTTCGACGGCGCGCGGCTGGCCACGCTGTACCGCCGCGTCTGCGAACACCTGGCGCTGGCGCAGGCCCGTGCCTACCCGGTCCACCTGACGCAGCGGCTGGAATCCCTGACACAAAGCGCCCACCGGCTGATCTACCGGCGCCACGACTACGGCCTGGCGCGCCTGGGCCTGCTGGCGCTGGTCGACTTCCCGCAGGCGGTGCGCGCGCACCGCGCCTACCTGCTGGTGGCGGCCCTGCTGTTCGTGGTGCCGCTGCTGGCCACGGGCCTGGCCACTTACCGCGACCCGGGTTTCATCCTGCACCTGCTGGACGCGGCGCAGGTGCAGCGGTTCGACAGCATGTACAGCGACAGCGCCAAGTCCTTCGGGCGCAACCGCGACGCCAGCGGCGACTGGCAGATGTTCGGCTACTACGTCATGCACAACATCGGCATCGGCTTTCGCTGCTTCGCCGCCGGCATTTTCGGCGGCATCGGCAGCGCCGGCGTGCTGCTGTTCAACGGCGTGCAGATAGGCGCCGTGGGCGGCTACCTGATCGCCTCGGGCCATGGGCAGAACTTCTGCTCTTTTGTCGTCACCCACGGCGCTTTCGAACTGACCGCCATCGTGCTGGCGGGCGCGGCCGGGCTGCGCCTGGGCTACGCGCTGATTGCGCCGGGCCGGCACACCCGCCTGGAGGCGTTGCGCCTGGCGGCGCGACACGCCATCGTGGTGGTCTATGGCGTCATCGGCCTGCTGCTGATCGCCGCCGCCGTCGAAGCCTTCTGGTCCTCGGCGCGCTGGGTCACACCCGCCGTGAAATACGGCGCCGGCGCGGCCTGCTGGACCCTGGTGCTGGCCTACCTGGGCTGGCAGGGACGGCCGCGCGCCGGCGGGGCACCCGCGGACCAGGGGCAGCGCCATGCAGGTTGACGCGCTGGCCGTCGCGCTGCGCCCGCGCCCCATGGCCGAAGCCGCCGACCTGGGCGTCGCGCTGGTGCGCCGCCATGCCGGCTCCATCTGGCGCACTTTCCTGCCCATGTATGTGGTGGTCATCGCGCTGCTGCTGTGCACCATCGAGTTCGCCTACTGGCTGCCCGGCCTGCTGATTTTCTGCCTCAAGCCCTGGTTTGACCGCAGCCTGCTGTTCATCCTGTCGCGCGCGGTGTTCGGCCAGTCCACCCGCTGGAAAGACCTCTGGGAGCATCGCGCCCAGGTGTGGGGCGGGCAGTTGCTGCGCACGCTGCTGTGGCGGCGGCTGTCGCCCTGGCGCTCCTACACGCAGGCCATAGACCAGCTCGAAGGCCAGCGCGGCGGCGCCAGGCGCAAGCGGCGCGACCAGCTGCTGCGCGGTCGGCGCGGCGCGGGCGCGGGCATGCAGCTGATTTTTTCCAATGTCGAGATCGCGCTGGAGCTCGCCCTGCTCTCCGTCCTGTTCTGGTTCGCGCCCGAGGGCAGCCTGTCGGAACTCTGGCGCTGGCTGATCGCCACGGAGTCGACACTGCAAAGCCTGTGCCTTGCCGTGGTGTACGCCTTCGCCGTCGCACTGGTCGAGCCCTTTTTTGTGGCGGCCGGCTTTGCCATGTACCTGAACCGCCGCGTTGAGCTCGAAGCCTGGGACATCGAGCAGGAATTTCGCCGCGCCTTCACGCCCGCACCGGCAAAGGCCGGCGCATGAGGGCCGCGCGCCGTGATGTCCGATGGCGGCAGGCCCTGGCCCGCCTGCTGGTCGCCGCCTGCGCGGCCTGGGCCGGCGCGGCCGCCGCGGCAGCGGGCGAGCCGCCCTCGCGCCAGCAGGTGCAGTCGGCCGCCGAACGGGTGCGCGTCGACCCCAACCTGCCCGGCAGCAAAAGCGAAAAGACACTGCAGCTGAGGGACAGGGACAAAAAGCCCGAGGACAAAAAAAAGGACAGCGACGGCTTCGGCTGGCTCAAGGATTTTGTGGCCAAGGTGTCCGAAGCCGCGCGCCTGCTGGTCTGGGCGCTGGGCGCGCTGGCCCTGGCCTGGCTGGTGATCCGCATACGGCGCTGGGTCCAGGTGCGCGCCGGCGGCGGCCGGCACCGCATGGCGCCCCTGCCCAGCCACATCGGCAGCCTGGACATACGCCCCGAAAGCCTGCCCGACGACGTGGGCTCGGCGGTCGCCTCGCTGTGGCAGCGCGGCCAGCGCCGGCCCGCACTGTCGCTGCTCTACCGCGGCGCGCTCTCGCGCCTGGTGCATCTGCATGCGGTGCCCATACGCAACGCCAGCACCGAAGGCGAATGCGTGGCGCTCAGCGAAGGCCGGCTGGCGCCGCCCTCGCGCGACTTTTTTGCGCGCCTGGTGGCCGCCTGGCAGCTGGCGGCCTACGGCGGGCGCCTGCCGCCCACGGCCGGTGTGCTGGCGCTGTGCGCCGAATTTGACGCGCGCCTGGGCGTGCCGGCCGCAGCGGCCGCACCAGGGAAGGCGGCGCCATGAAGGACCGGCTGATCCTGGTCCTCATAGGCGCGCTGCTGCTGGCGGGCGGCATCTGGCTGGTGTCGGCCACCGAATGGGTGGACGTCGACGTCCCCACGCCGGCCAAGGGTGAGGCCCTGACCAACCCGCTGTATGCGACCGAAAAACTGCTGGGCGCGCTGGGGGCGAAAGTCGTGAAGCACAAAAGCCTGGACGCCATGCCGCCGCCGCAGGCGCGCCTGGTGCTGGTGTCGCGCAACTGGGACCTGTTCCCCGAACGCGCGCAGCGCCTGCGCGCCTGGGTGGCGCAGGGCGGGCACCTGGTCATCCCGGGCTTTCTGGCCCGGCACAAATCGCTCACGGGCTGGTTGCCCGTCACCGAGGAAAACGCGATCAGCCCGCAGAAAGTCACGCCGGCGCGGCCTTTCGACAAGGCCGCCAAGGACCTGGACTGCCGCGCGCTGGAGGAGCCCGCCGAGGTCGCGGCCAGCTACGGCGACAGCCGCGTCTTTCGCGTCTGCGGCGCCTACTTCAGCCCGCAGTACCTGCCGGTGAACCGCCTGGCCGCGCCGCTGTGGTCGCTGCGCGGCACGGCCGGCACTGAGGCCGTGCGCGTGCAGGTCGGCCAGGGCACGGTCACCGTGCTCGGCGGCTGGAGCCTGCTGAACAACAGCAACCTGCTGCGCGCCGACAACGCGCAGGTGGTGGCCGCGGCGCTGCAGGCGCGCGCCGGCGCCGAATTCTGGTTTGTTGCCGAAGAGGCCAGGGAGCCTTTCGCGCCCTGGCTCTGGCACCAGGCCTGGGCGGCGCTGCTGCTGGGCCTGCTGGCCCTGGCGCTGGCGCTGTGGCGCGCCGGTGTGCGCTTCGGGCCGCTGGCGCCGTCCGCCCCCTCGCACCGGCGCTCCATGGCCGAGCAGGTGCGCGGCACCGCGCGCTTTTTGCACATGCACGGGCCGAAAGCGCTGCACGCGGCCCAGCTTCGCGCGCTGCACGCATCGGCCGCGCGGCAACTGCCCCGGTTTTCGCAACTCGAGCCGGCACGGCGCAGCGCCGAGATCGCGCGCGCCACCGGCCTGGACGTGCGCGTGCTGGAACGCGCGCAGGCCGACAGGGCGCGCAGCCGCGCCGCGCTGGCCGCCGACCTCGAACTGCTGGAAACCGCGCGCCGGCGGCTGGACGCGCGCGAGCCGGTCCCGCAGCCTGTTTCATCCGCCGCTTCGCCGACCCCTTCATCCCCTTCTTCATCCTGAAACCGAGAAACCACCATGTCATCGATTCCCAACGACGAACTGATACGCGCGGCCGAATGGCTGCAGACCCTGCGCCACGAAGTCGGCAAGGCCGTGGTCGGCCAGAAGGAAGCCGTCGACCAGACCCTGGTGGCGCTGGTCGCGTCCGGCCACGTGCTGATCGAGGGTGTGCCCGGGCTCGGCAAGACGCTGCTGGCGCGGGCGCTGGCGCAGGCCATGAGCCTGCGCTACGCGCGCGTGCAGTTCACGCCCGACCTGATGCCCTCGGACATCACCGGCCACTCGGTGCTGGACCCGTCGACCCGCGGGGAATCCGGCATAGGCACGCTGCGCGTGCACCAGGGGCCGGTCTTCACGCATCTGCTGCTGGCCGATGAAATCAACCGTGCGCCGGCCAAGACCCAGAGCGCGCTGCTCGAGGTGATGCAGGAATACCAGGTCACGCTGGAAGGCCGGGCCATGCCGCTGCCGCGCCCCTTCATGGTGATGGCCACGCAAAACCCGATAGACACCGAAGGCACCTACCCCCTGCCCGAGGCGCAGTTGGACCGTTTCCTGCTCAAGATCAACATCGCCTTTCCCAGCCATGCCGAGGAAAAGGCGGTGGTGCAGCTGACCACCGGCCAGCGCGCCGGCAACCAGCTGCCGCTGGACGCGGTCAGGCCCTGCCTGGACGACACCCAGGTGCTGGAGCTGCAGCGCCTGGCCAGCCTGGTGCAGGCGCATGAGCAGGTGATCGACTACGCGGTGCGCATTGCGCGCGCCACGCGCGACTGGCCCGGCCTGTCGTCCGGCGCGGGGCCGCGCGGCACCATGGCGCTGGTGCGCGCCGCGCGCGCCGGCGCGCTGATGGACGGGCGCGACTTCATCACCCCCGACGACGTGGCGCGCCAGACCCTGCCGGCCCTGCGCCACCGCGTGATGATCTCGCCCGACGCCCAGCTCGAAGGCCTGGGCGTGGACGAACTGCTGCGCAGCGCCCAGGGCAGCGTGCAGGCGCCGCGTCTCTGAGGCCGGCCCGCATGCGCTGGCTGGTGATTCCCACGGCAGGCACGGTCCAGGCGCTGGCCGGCGCCGCCGTGGCCGCTTGCCTGGCCCTGCTCGCGGGCCTGCCGGTGGACACGCTGGCCCTGCTGGCCGGCGCCGTGCTGCTGCTGGCGCTGGCAGGCGCGCTGCTGGACCTCTGGCGCAGCCGGCGCCTGTGGCGGCAGGCGCCGCTGCGCATGGAGCGCACGCTGCCCGGCGCCTTTTCGCTGGGCGTGCCCACCGTGCTCACGCTGGTGCTGGTCAACGAAGGCCCGCGGGCCTGGGCCGTGACCGTGTTCGACGAGGTGGACCCGCGTTTTAGCTTCGAAGGCCTGCCGCAGACCCTGACCGTGCCGCCGGCTTCGCGCGCCGAGCTGCGCTACACGGTGACCGCGCGCGAGCGCGGCGTGGCGCTTTTCGGCAGCACCCAGCTGCGCTGGCGCAGCCGCGGCGGCTGCTTCGAAGTGCAGCAGTCGCTGGGCCAGCCCGGCAAGCTGCGCGTGTATCCCAACTTCGCCGCGCTGGCGCGCTACGCCTGGCTGTCCGGCGACCGGCGGCTGGCGCAGATCGGCATCAAGACCTATGTGCAGCGCGGCCAGGGCACCGACTTCCGCCAGCTGGCCGACTACCGGACCGGCGATTCGCTGCGCCACATCGACTGGAAGGCCACGCTGCGCCACCAGCGGCCCATCGTGCGCGAGTTCCAGGACGACCGCGACCAATGCGTGTTCTTCCTGCTCGACTGCGGCCGCCGCATGCGCGCCGACGAAGGCGGGCCGGAACAGGACGGGACCCCAGGCAGCAGCCATTTCGACGAGGCCCTCAACGCGCTGATGCTGCTGAGCTACGTCGCCCTGAAAGAAGGCGACGAGGTCGGCGCCATGACCTTCGGCGGCCTGCCGGGGCAGCGCCGTGATTTCGCGCCGCGCAAGGGCGCGGCCACGCTCAACGCCCTGATGAACCGGCTGCACGACATCCAGCCCGGCGCCATGCATTCGGACTACCTGCTGGCCGCCCAGGAGCTGCTGCGCGTGCAGCGCCGGCGCGCGCTGGTGATCGTGCTGACCAACTTCCGCGACGAGGACGCCGCCGAGCTGCGCCCGGCGATCAAGCTGCTGCGCCGCCAGCACCTGGTGCTGGTGGCCAGCCTGCGCGAGCGCGTGCTGGGCCGCATCGCCGGCCAGGCCTTGTCCACCCCCGCGGACGCGGTCGACGTGGCCGCCGCCCACCTGTTTGCGCAGTCGCGGCGCGACGCCTTCGCGCGCGTGGTCGGCCGGGACCCGCTCTCCATGGACGTGGAGCCGGCTCAGCTGGCCGTCTCGCTGGTCAACCGCTACCACGCGGTCAAGCGCGCCGGGCTGCTGTAAGAAGCGGCTCCCGGGGGGGTCCACAGGCGCCCCGGCAACGGTTATCCTTCGGGTCTCAACAACAGGAGGGATAGCGATGTCCGAAGCAGTGAACCCGTATGCAGCGCCCAAGGCCGTGGTGGACGACGTTTTTGACAATGAGGCGGGCGTGCAGCCCGTCAAGCTGTTTTCGGCCAGGGGCCGGGTCGGCCGGCTGCGCTACCTGGCCTACAACCTGGGCGGCTACCTGCTGATGGTGGTGGCGGCCGTCGTGCTGGGCTTTATTGCCGGCGCCCTCGGTTTCGGCAAGGCCGCCGGCGTGCTCGGCATGCTGGCGACCATTCCCTACTTCATCTTCATTGTGCTGCTGAGCATACAGCGCAGCCACGACATGGGATGGTCCGGCTGGACCGTGCTGCTGGCGCTGATCCCGCTGGTGGGCCTGGTCTGGCTGTTCAACCCGGGCACCAAGGGCGGCAACCGCTTCGGCGCGCCCCCGCCGCCCAATACCACGCTGGTCAAGATAGGCGGCCTGGCCTTCCCCGTCATCATGGTCGTCGGCATCATTGCCGCCGTCGCCCTGCCGGCTTACCAGGATTACACGAAGCGGGCCAAGGCGGCCCAGGTGGTCAAGCCGTAAACCGTCAACCGGTTTTAGATCTGCGCGGCGCGCTTGTAGGCCTGCGCGGCGGCGGCTTCGTCCTCGCGCTGCTCGGCCAGCACGGCCAGCGCGCGCCAGGCATTGCGGTGCAGCGCCACGTCCTGCAGGGCCGGCGCGGCTTGCGACAGCAGCTGGCGGGCCTTGCCCCAGAGCTGGCGGTTCAGACAAGCCATGCCCGCCAGGTATTGCAGGTTGGCGTCGCGCGGCCGGCTCAGCTGGGCCGTTTCAATGCGCGCCAGCCAGGCGGCGTCCAGCGAATCCAGGCCGGCTTCCAGCACGCCGATCAGCTTGATGCGCAGGTTGTCGCCGATGTCCGAGCGCGGCTGCATCATCGCGTCCCAGACCGTCAGCAGCCAGCTGCGCGCGAGCTCCGGCTCGCCGTGCAGCGCCATCAGGCGCGACGCGGCATGCACCACCAGCTCGGGCATGGCGCGCTCGCTCTGGTCGAGTGAAAACCAGGCCTGCTGCAGCTGCACCGGGTCATGGGCGTCATTGAGCAGCTCCAGCGCCAGGCCGCGGATGATGCTTTGCGCCGCCGCCTGCGAAAACGCGCGGTGCTTGGCCAGCAGGCGCGCGGTTTCCAGCGCCTGCGAGGTCTGCCGCACATGGCGCGAGGCGCGCAGCTTCATGCGCAGGGCCAGCGTGCGGCGCGAGGCGCCCTGCGGCAGCTGGGCCAGCCAGTCGAGCGCGGCGCCCGCGTCGCGGTCGTCCAGCGCCCAGCGCGCCGCGCGGAACTGCACGCCCTCGCGCACCTCCTGCGCATGGCGCGGCGCCGAGCTTTTCAGCGCCTGGTGCAGGTGCTGGTCGCGCAGCCCCTTGTTCTGCAGCGACTGCGCGGCCTCGGCCACCAGCAGGTGGGCCAGCGCGCGCAGCTGGGCGCCGCGGCTGGAGCTGTGGCCGGTTATGTGGCTGTAGTGGTCGGCCAGCGGGCGCAGGCTTTTTTCCTGCGCCAGCGCGTTCTGCGCCGATTTGGTCGAGCGTAGGTAGCGCCCGGCCAGCAGGTGGGCCAGCGAATCCATGAGGGCGCCGTACATGGCGCGCTCTTTTTGCTGGGCGCGCCAGCGCCGCGCCTCGGCCGGCAGCGAGAACACCGCCGACACCGCGCGCAGCGCCAGGTAAAGCACAAAGAACAGGGTGGCCAGCAGCATCACCGCCAGGTTGAAGGAAATGTCGACCCGGTGCGGCGGCCAGAAAATGGTCACCACGGCCTGGTTGTTGCCCGCGAACAGCGCCACGGCAACCGCCACGCCAAAAAGGGCCAGTAGCCAGAGGGCGGCGCGCATGCGTGTGTCCTGCCTTTGCGAAGAATCAGCGGCCCGCGGCCGCCGTGGCCAGCGCGGCCATGGTTTCGTCAAGGCGCGGCAGCTCGCTGGTCTTGAGCTGGCCCTGCACCTGGGCCAGCAGCTGGGCCGCGGCCTGGGTCTTGCGCGAGGAAGGGTCGAAGTATTTGCCCAGCCAGGCGCTGGCGCTGGCCAGGTCGGCGCGCACCGAGTCGGTCTGGCGCGACAGCAGCGCCAGGCGCGCATTGAGCAGGCGCAGCTTGAGGTTTTCGCGCAGGAAGAAGGACTGCTCAGGCGACAGCAGCGCCGCCTCGGGCTGCTCGATGCGGCTCACGCGCAGCAGCTTGCGGGCTTCCTCGCGCAGGTTGTCCAGTGTGCGCTGCGACCAGGCGCTCAGCGAAAGCCTGTCGAACATCCCCTCAGAGGGCTTGTCGGCCGCCGGCGCGCTGGCGCGCGCGGCCGGGGCGGGCGCGGCCAGGGTGGGCGTTGCGCGCAAGGGGCTGTTGGCCACCATGGCATTGGCCACCGGCAGGTCGTCGGCCAGGCGGGCCAGTTCGTCGAGCTTGAGCATCAGCACCGGCACGTCGGTCAGGGTCGCGGCCTTGATGCGGTCCATGTCGCGGGCGATGGCGCGCTGCAGCGGGTTCAGGCGCGGCTGCGCGGCGCGCGCCAGGCGCTGGTCGGCCGACTTGAGCGCGGCCAGCAGCGGTTCGGCGCTGCCGGTGAGCTGGGCCTGCTGCTGCGCCAGGCGCAGCGCGGACTCCACGTCCACCACCAGGTTTTCATCGCGCGAACGCGACAGGCTTTGCATCAGTTCCTCAAGCTGGGTGCGCTGCAGGCTGACTTCGCTGATGCGGGTTTCCTGGATGGCCAGCCGCGCCGAGAGTTCACGCGTGGCTTCCTGGGCCTGGCGCGCCAGCGCGCGCGCTTCGATGGCCTGCGCGCCGGAATCCAGGCTGCGGCGGGCCAGTTCTTCCTGGATGGTGCCCAGTTTTTGCCACAGCAGGCCGCTGGCCAGCAGGCCGCCGGCCGCCAGCGCGGCCACCCCCAGTGCCCATTTGCGCGGCACCAGCCAGGCATCGGGCGCGGGGACCAGCGGTTCGGCCACCACCAGAGCGCGCTCCAGCACGGGCTCCTTGTCGGGCGTGGAAGGCGTGGGCTGGGCTATATGGGGATCGCTCATGGATAAAGGGATTCTATCGAGGCCAATGTCTCCCTGATGTCCGTCAGGGCGGGGCGTGACGCCACAACAACACCCCAGCCCGCGGCGCGCACTGCGTCCACGATGCGCGGATGCGTTGCCACCGCGCGGGCGCCGCGCCAGTCGACGCCGGCCAGCGCCGGCTGCTGCACAAGGTTGGCCAGCGCCTCCGAACTGCTGAACAGCCAGACCGAGCCGTCCGCGCTGGCGGCGCGCGCGCGCGCAAGCTGCGTTTGGCTGAGCCGGGGCGCGCGGCGCTGGTACACGCCGACAAAATCCACCTGCGCGCCGGCGGCCTCCCACTGGCGGGCGATCCAGTCGCGCCCCGAGGGCTGCGCGCCGCCCGCGGCGTCCGGGTTTTCACCGCGCAGCACCAGCACGCGCTTTCCCTGCCAGTCACGCTGCCCGACCACGGCCCACAGCGCCTCCGAGTCAAATTGCCCGGCGTCGGCAGCCGGCGCATCGACCTGCGCGGCAGGCACACCCGCGGCCAGCAAGGCCGCCACAGTGCCGGGCCCGGGCGCCATCAGGCGCAGGCTGGGCGGCAGGCCGCTGGCCAAAGGGGATTCGAAAAAATACGCCACCGCATTGCCGCTGACGAACATGCAGGCCGCATAGCGGTCCAGCGTTTGCCAGGCCTGCGCCAGCGCGCCTGTGCCAGATGCTGCTGCGATATCGATCAGCGGCAGCGCTTCGGCCGCGAAACCACCCTGCCGCAGCGCGTGCACCCAGTGCTGCGCATCCGCCGCGGGGCGCGTCACGATGACGGGGGCCGCACCGGCCGCAGGCGCCGGCATGGGCTGCATCAGGCCTGGCCCTTGCCGGCCCAGACCGCGCCACCGGCGCGCAGTTGCGCCGCCACGGCCTCGCCCAAGGCCTCGGCCTCGGCGAAATTGCGCACCGGGGCGCTGTGTTTCACCTGCACCAGGGGCGCCAGGGCAGCGGCGCTGCCGGAAGGCGCCTCGGCCGTGGCCGGGTCGCCCCAGGCGGCGCTCAGCTGCATGCTGCCGCCCGCCGCCGCGCCCTGCGTGAAGGCCGCCAGCGGCATGGAGCAGCTGCCGCCCATGGCGCGCGAGACCGTGCGCTCGGCCGTCACGGCCAGCCAGGTCGGCTGGTGCGCCAGCGTGGCCAGCGCGGCCAGCAGGTCGGCGCGGTCGGCGCGCACTTCAATGCCCAATGCGCCCTGCCCCGCGGCGGGCAGCATCTGGGCCGGCTCAAAGGTCGCGCGTATGCGCGATTCCAGCCCCAGGCGTTTGAGGCCCGCGGCCGCCAGCACGATGGCCTGGTACTGGCCTTCGTCGAGCTTGCGCAAACGCGTGTCCAGGTTGCCGCGCAGCGGCTGTATCACCAGGTCGGGCCGCAAGGCCTTGAGCAGCACCAGCCGGCGCAGGCTGGAGGTGCCCACCACCGCGCCCTGCGGCAAATCGGCCAGGCCGGCGAATTGGTTAGACACAAAAGCATCGCGCGGGTCCTCGCGCTCCAGCACGCAGGCCAGCGCAAAGCCCTCGGGCAGGTCCATGGGCACGTCTTTCAGCGAATGCACGGCCAGGTCGGCCCGGCCTTCGCTGAGCGCCACTTCGAGTTCCTTGACGAACAGGCCCTTGCCGCCGACCTTGCTCAGCGAGCGATCCAGGATCTGGTCGCCCTGGGTGGTCATGCCCAGCAGCTCGACCTGCCAGCCCAGGCGCGACTCGAGCAAGGCCTTGACATATTCGGCCTGCCACATCGCCAGGCGGCTCTCGCGCGTGGCGATGACCACCTTCTTCATATCAGGGGGGTTGGATTCAGACACTGCGGACACTCGTAACCTGCTTGTAATACTTGGGGGGAAGTGAATGCTAGCATGCAGGGCTTAAGAACAAGCTTAAGAACTAGAGGGTAGAGATGGTCACTTCCGCGCGCGCCAAGAAGGTTCAACAACACGCCAGCGAGGGCGCCAGGGACGGCGCCGCAGCCGCCGTTCCCAAGGCCTCCACCCGCTCGCGGGACAATGAACGCCCCCTGGTCGAAGACATACGCCTTTTGGGCCGCATCCTGGGCGACGTGATCCGCGAGCAGGAAGGCGTGGCCGCCTATGAGCTGATCGAGCAGGTGCGCAAGCTCTCCGTCACCTTCCGGCGCGACGCCGATACCGAAGCCGACAAGGCCCTCAAGAAGCTGCTCAAGGGCCTGTCGGGCGACCAGACGGTCAGCGTGATACGCGCCTTCACCTATTTCAGCCACCTGGCCAACCTGGCCGAGGACCGCCACCACATACGCCGCCGCGCCGTGCACGAGCGCGCGGGCGACACCCAGGAAGGCAGCATTGAAGTGGCGCTGGCCCGCCTGCGCTGGGCCGGCATCTCGACCCGCACGATCTCGAATACCTTGGCGCACAGCTTTGTCTCGCCCGTGCTCACCGCCCACCCCACCGAGGTGCAGCGCAAAAGCATCCTGGACGCCGAACGCGACATCGCCCAGTTGCTGACCGCGCGCGACGACATCAAGGCGCTGGCCCTGGCCCACAACGCCGCCAAGGACGCGCTCACGCCGCGCGAGCTGGCCGCCAACGAGGCCCAGCTGCGCGCCCGCGTGATGCAGCTGTGGCAAACCCGGTTGCTGCGTTTTTCCAAGCTCACCGTGGCCGACGAGATCGAAAACGCGCTCAGCTATTACGAAGCCACTTTTCTGCGCGAAATCCCCAAGCTCTACGCCAACCTCGAGCGTGAACTCGGCAACCAGCCGGTGCACAGCTTTCTGCGCATGGGCCAGTGGATAGGCGGCGACCGCGACGGCAACCCCAACGTCAGCGCCGAGACCCTCAACTACGCGCTGAGCCGGCAGGCCGAAGTGGCGCTGCGCCACTACCTGACCGAGGTCCACTTCCTGGGCGGCGAGCTTTCGCTGTCGGCCATGCTGGTCGATTTCAGCCCCGAGATGCGCGCCCTGGCCGAAAGCTCGCCCGACACCAGCGAGCACCGCAAGGACGAGCCCTACCGCCGCGCCCTGACCGGCGTCTATGCCCGCCTGGCCGCCACGCTCAAGGAACTGACCGGCGGCGATGCCGCGCGCCACGCCGTCGCGCCGCAAAACGCCTACCTGAAGTCCGAGGATTTCCTGGCCGACCTGCGCACCATTGAGGCCTCGCTCAAGGCCCACCACGGCGAGGCCCTGATCGCCCAGCGCCTGCACCCGCTGATACGCGCGGTCGAGGTCTTCGGTTTTCACCTGGCCACGGTCGACCTGCGCCAGAGCTCCGACAAGCATGAGGAAGTGGTGGCCGAGCTGCTGGCCGCCGCGCGCATAGAAGCGAACTACGCCAAGCTCGACGAAGCCGCCAAACGCGCGTTGCTGGTGGGCCTGCTCAACGACGCGCGGCCGCTGCGCGTGGTCGGCAGCGCCTACTCGGCCCATGCGCAAAGCGAACTTGCGATTTTTGAGGCCGCCCGCACGGCGCGCGCGCGCTTCGGCAAGGAAGCGATACGCCACTACATCATCAGCCACACCGAAACCGTCAGCGACCTGCTCGAAGTCTTGCTGCTGCAGAAGGAAGTCGGCCTGATGCACGGCACGCTGGACAGCAATGCGACGAACGATTTGATCGTGGTGCCGCTCTTCGAAACCATTGAAGACCTGCGCAATGCCGCGCCCATCATGCGCGAGTTCTACGCCCTGCCCGGCATTGCCCAGCTGGTCAAGCGCAGCGGCGCCGAGCAGGACATCATGCTCGGCTACTCCGACAGCAACAAGGACGGCGGCATCTTCACCAGCAACTGGGAGCTTTACCGCGCCGAGATCGCCCTGGTCGAGCTGTTCGACGTGCTCGCCAATTCGCACAACATCCAGCTGCGCATGTTCCACGGCCGCGGCGGCACCGTGGGCCGCGGCGGCGGCCCCAGCTACCAGGCCATCCTGGCCCAGCCCCCGGGCACGGTGCGCGGGCAGATACGCCTGACCGAACAGGGCGAGGTCATAGGCTCCAAATACGCCAACCCCGAGATCGGCCGGCGCAACCTCGAAACCCTGGTCGCCGCCACGCTGGAAGCCACGCTGCTGCAGCCGACCAAACCCGCGACCAAGGCCTTTTTGCAGGCCGCGGCCGAGCTCTCTGAAGCCAGCATGGCGGCCTACCGCACGCTGGTCTACGACACCCCGGGCTTCACCGAGTATTTTTTCAGCGCCACGCCGATACGCGAAATCGCCGAACTCAACATCGGCTCCCGCCCGGCTTCGCGCAAGGCTTCGCAAAAAATCGAAGACCTGCGCGCCATCCCCTGGGGCTTCAGCTGGGGCCAGTGCCGCCTCACCCTGCCCGGCTGGTACGGCTTCGGCTCGGCCATCGCGCACATGCTGGGCCAGGGCGGCACCCCCGCCGCACGCAGGGAGGCGCTCGCGCTGCTGCAGAAAATGTACAAGCAGTGGCCCTTCTTTCGCACCCTGCTCAGCAACATGGACATGGTGCTGGCCAAAAGCGACCTGGCCCTGGCCTCGCGCTATTCCGACCTGGTCGGCGACGCGCGCCTGCGCAAAAAAATCTTCAGCGCCATCGAGGCCGAATGGCACCTCACCGCCGATGCCCTGGCCCTGATCACCGGCGAAAAACAGCGCCTGGCCGGCAACGCCGCGCTGCAGCGCTCGATACGCCACCGCTTTCCCTACATCGACCCGCTGCACCACCTGCAGGTCGAACTGGTGCGGCGTTACCGTGCTGGTCAGGCGGACCAGCGGGTGCAGACGGGTATTCATATTTCGATCAACGGGATCGCGGCCGGGCTTCGGAATACGGGTTAGGGGCCGGGTCTTGCTCCGGCGGGGGCGCTCTCTGCCTCCTCATCCTCCTCCTTCCTCTTCTTAGTTCTGTTGGCCGGGAGTGGCCCGGCGGCCAGTAACTTTGGCGAAACCCGCAAAGCGGGTTTTCTTTTGTTCGCCAAAAGGCGCGCCGCGCGCGCGGGGTTCGCTTACTTCGCGCAGCGAAGTTACGCGAACACCAAAGTCACCAAAGAAAAGGCGACCCGCAGTCTGGGTCCCTACGCTTCGCTAGGGGCAACCTGCGGTGCTCGAGCCAAGCGGGGTCCGGCTAAACTCGCTTCGCTCAGACAACGCCGGCCCTGATCCGCTTGTCTCTGCGCTCCTCGGCCCAGCCAGGACGGGGCAATCGGGAGCGGGGACAGAAAACCAAGAAGACAAATGCAAACAAGGACACGCCATGGCGTGTCCTTGTGGTTGTCGGTATTGGTATTCCTTCTCCCACCCCTTGTGTATGCGCCGAGGAGCGGAGGTTCAGGCGGATAAGGGATCGCGTTGTCTGAGCGAAGCGAGTTTAGCGAGACCCCGCCTGAACCGAGCACCGCAGGTTGCCCCGTAGCGAAGCGAAGGGGACGCAGACACCAGGGTCGCCTTTCTTTTGCTTACTTTTCTTTGGCGAAGCAAAGAAAAGTGAGTTGCCGCCGGGCAACCCCGGCCAACAAACCCATGCAAAGGGCACATCGCCGGAGCAAGGTTGATGGCAGTCGCATCGGCATCAACGACGCCACCCGCGTCGGGTAGCAGACGATAGGGGTATTCGAGAAGCGCATACTCCCCCTGTTGTGTAGGCTTTGTCCTAGACAAACTCCAGCGTCTTCCGATGGCACCTTGCGGTGCCGGGTCTTAGCATGGTGCCAGAGGCTGTTCATGGCTGCGTTGAGGTCGTGAACAGCCTCTTGAACTCGGAGCAGTGCCGCATTCCGCACGCATTGCCCACCCCAGCCCGGAGCGCAAAATCATGACCACTTTGGAGATCATGGCCGACACACCGTCGGCCATTCATAACGATTTTGTTTCCACCGACGCCGCCGAACTGGCGTCGCACATGGACCAGTGCGCGCATTCGCGCGGACGCTTTTTCACGCTCCAGACCGGCCTGCAGTCCGCGCATTCGGTGCTCTTGCCGCGCATCGTGACGGTGGCGCTCATCGTGGCGGTTTGCCTTGGCATGTTGGCCATAGTCTGAGCGCGTGGCTACCGCTGTCCTCGAGCGGCTGGACAACTTAAGCGCCTATGCCCGGCAGTTGCTGGGCGGCCACCGCAGCGACATACAGCAACCCATACGCGCCGAGCTGTTCGGCGCCCAGCGTTTTGAAGAACACGGCCGCAGCCTGGCCGCCGCGCAGGCCGTGCTGCCCGCCGGCAGCGAGCACGGCGGCCCGCCGTTTTTCCCGCGCGTGCAGGAAAACATTGCCGCCATACGCCTGGCCTACGACTACATCGCGCTGACGTCCCGTAGCGGCCACTATGTCACGCCGGCGGCCGAATGGCTACTCGACAATTTCCATTTGGTCGAGGCCCAGCTGCAGCAGATCCAGGATGGCGTGCCGCACCGCTATTACGCCGACCTGCCCAAGCTGGCCGACAAGCCGCTGCAGGGCCTGCCGCGCGTCTACGGCATCGCCTGGGCCTATGTGGCGCACACCGACAGCGTGCTCGACCCTGTGCTGTTCACCGCCTTCCTGCATGCCTACCAGGAGGTCAGCGAGCTCAACCTCGGGGAACTCTGGGCCCTGCCCACCACCTTGCGCGTGGTGCTGCTGGAAAACCTGCGCCGCATGGCCGACCGCATCGCCTGGAACAAAGTGGCGCGCGAGGTGGCGCACGCGGCCTGGGACAAGATCGAGGCGCTGAACCTGCGCGAGCTCGACGAGCTGCTGGCCCTGATGCAGTCCCACGGCCTGGAGCGCGCCTACCTGACCCAGCTCTGGCAGCGCATGCCGGCCGGGCGCGCCGAACCCGACGCGCCGCCGCCCCTGCCGCTGGTGCGCTGGGCCGCCCAGCATTGCGCCGACGCGCTGGGCATGATAGGCGAGGGCCAGACCGCGCAGGTGGCCGCCAACCTCACGGTCAGCAACATCATCACCACACTCAGGCTGATAGGCCAGGTCGAATGGGCGGAGCTGATAGAGCCCGTCAGCCACTCGCTGCAGGTGCTGCGCCGCCTGCCCAGTTTTTCGCGCGAAAGCGAGATCACGCGCCAGCAGATCACGCGCGCCATGGAAAGGCTGGCGCAGCAGACCGGCAAGCCCGAGCGCGCCGTCGCCGAAGCCGTGCTGGCCGCGGCGCGCCAGCCCAACAACTCGCTGGTGGCGCGCACCGCCGGCTACTACCTGATAGGGCCGGGCCGCCCGCTGCTCGAAGCCGCGCTGGGCCCGTCCGACGGCCCGCACAGGCCCCTGCGGGCCCACAGGACACCGCGCGCCTGGCGCCTGCCGCTGTTCGCCGCGGCCTGGATCGCCGGCACCGCCGCGCTGCTGGCCTGGGCCGCACAACCGCTGGCCGCCCTGCCCTGGCCCGGCTGGCTGGCGGTGCTGCTCATGGCCTGGCCGGCCTCGGAAGCCGTGGCCGCGCTGATGCACCGCCTGATCGCCGAATCCACCCGCATACAGCCGCTGGCCCGCCTGGACTTCAGCGCCGGCATCCCGGCCGAACACCGTGTGCTGGTGGCGATCCCCTGCATGCTCAGCTCGGCCGCGGCGAATGCCGAGCTGGTGCACCGGCTGCAGCTGCACTGGCTGGCCAGCCGCGAAGCGCACGCGCAGTTCGCGCTGCTGACCGACTGGGCCGATGCCGAGACCGAACACCGGCCTGACGACCAGGCGCTGTTCGACGACGCGCTGGCCCGCCTGCGCGCCCTCAACGCGAGCTACCCGGCGGCCCACGGCCAGCCCGCGCGTTTTGTGCTGCTGCACCGGCCGCGCAGCTGGTCGGCCACGGAGCGCCGCTGGATAGGCTGGGAGCGCAAGCGCGGCAAGCTCGAGATGCTGCTGCGGCACCTGGCCGGGCACTCGGCCTCGCCCTTTACGCCGGCGGGCGACGCCATGCGGCTGGCCGAAGGCACGCGTTATGTGCTGACCCTGGACAGCGACACCGGCCTGCCCCCCGGCGCCCTGCGCGAACTGGTGGCCATCGCCGCCCACCCGCTGAACACACCGCAGGTGGACCGCAGAAGCCGCCGCGTCAGCGCCGGCTACGGCATCCTGCAGCCGCGCGTGGCCACGCCGCTGCCCGCGCGCCGCGAGCGCTCGCCGTTTCACACCCTGTTCGCCGGCCAGCGCGGCCTGGACCCTTACAGCAGCGGCAACTCCGACCTCTACCAGGACGTGTTCGGCATGGGCAACTTCAGCGGCAAGGGCCTGCTGCATGTGGAGGCCGTGCACGCCGTGCTGGACCGGCGCCTGCCTGAGGGCGCCATCCTGAGCCACGACCTGCTCGAAGGCAGCATCGCGCGCTGCGCCTATGTCAGCGACGTGGTGCTGATGGAAGACCAGCCCCACCACGCCGACGTGGCCGCCTCGCGGCTGCACCGCTGGACGCGCGGCGACTGGCAGCTGCTGCCGCTGATGCTGCGCGCCAAAGCCTTCGGCATAGACGCGTTGGGCCTGTGGCGCATGGCCGACAACCTGCGCCGCTCGCTGGTGGCGCCGGCCTGCTTCGCGCTGCTGGCCTGGGTGGTTTTCACCGGCGCGCTGCCGCTGGGAACGGCGCTCGCCTTCACCTTCTTCGCCTTCCTGGCCGGCCCGCTGATGGGCGCGCTGGCCGGGCTGGTGCCCACGCGGCGCGGCATCGCCTGGCTGCATTTTTTCGACATCGGCATGCGCGACGTCGGGCGCAGCCTGGCGCAAGCGGCCTGGCAGTTCAGCCAGCTCGCGGTGCAGGCCGCGCTGCTGCTGGACGCGATCGCGCGGGCGCTGTGGCGCATGGCCGTGAGCCGCCAGCGCCTGCTGCAATGGACCACCGCGGCCCAGGCCCAGGCCTCGGCCCGCTACACACCGGCTGCGTTTGCGCGCGGCCACGCGGGCGTGTCCGCGCTATGCCTGGCTTTCGCCGCGGCCGCCTGCTGGGGCCCCCACCCCTTTGCCGGCCCCGCGCTGTTCGTGCTGTGGGCCCTGGCGCCGCTGCTGGCCTGGTGGGGCAGCCAGCCCCGCGCCGCCGGCCGGGACACCGTGCCCGATGCCGCGGACCGCGACTACCTGCTCCAGCTGGCGCAGCAGACTTGGCGTTTTTTCGAGCGCGTGGTCGGCCCCGAAGACCACCACCTGCCGCCCGACAACCTGCAGATGGAGCCCGAACCCACGCTGGCCCACCGCACCTCGCCGACCAACATAGGCTTGTACCTGATGGCAGTGGCCTGCGCGCGCGAGTTCAGCTGGATATCGACCGGCGAGATGATCGCGCGCCTGGCCGCCACGCTGGACACCGTGGAGGCCCTGCCCAAGCACCAGGGCCACCTGCTCAACTGGTATGAAACGCGAACCCTGCAGGTGCTGCCGCCGGCCTATGTCTCCACGGTCGACAGCGGCAACTTCGCGGGCCACCTGCTGGCGGTCGCGCAGAACTGCCGGCTGCTGGCCGGGCGGGCGGACACCGCCGGGGCCGAATCCGCCCCGCTGCTGCAGCTGGCCGGACGCTGCGAGCGCCTGTGCATGGCCATGGACTTCAGCGGCCTTTACAGCGCCAAGCGCCACCTGTTCCACATCGGCCTGCGCGTGCACGAGCAGGCGCTGGACGCGAGCTTTTACGACCTGCTCGCCTCGGAGGCGCGGCTGACCAGCTTCCTGGCCATCGCCAAGGGCGACGTGCCGCGCCGCCACTGGCGGGCGCTGGGCCGCGCTTTCCTGACCGTGGGCGTGACGCCGGGCCTGAAATCCTGGTCGGGCTCGATGTTCGAATACCTGATGCCTTCGCTGGTCATGAGCGAGCCCGACGAGGGCCTGCTGCAGGTCTCTGGCCTGGCCGCGGTCAGGGAGCAGCAGGCCTTCGGCGTATCCCAGGGCTTGCCCTGGGGCGTCTCGGAGTCGGCCTATTTCGCCCAGGACCACACGCTGGCCTTTCAGTACTCGCCTTTTGGCGTGCCGCGCCTGGCCCTGCGCCGCACGCCGCCCACCGACCGCGTGGTCGCGCCCTATGCCAGCATCATGGCGGCCCAGTTCATGCCGCGCGAGGCGGTGGCCAACCTGCGCCGGCTCGAACAACGGGGCGCGCGCGGCGAATACGGCTTTGTCGACGCGCTGGACTTCACCGTCGCGCGCCAGCCCGGCGCGCAGGCGCTGAGCCTGGTCAACACCTTCATGGCGCACCACCAGGGCATGTCGCTGGTGGCGCTGTGCAACGTGCTGTGCGACGAGGCGCCGCGCCGCTGGTTCGCCTCGGCGCCGCTGGTGCAGGCCTTTGACTCGCTGCTGCATGAAAGAACCCCGCGCCAGATCATCGAAAGCGCCGACCCGCGCGAGCCGCCCGAGCCCGAGGACAGCGCCGAAGCCCGGCTTTACCACTCGCGCGAGATTGACCCCGCCGCGCCCGGCTGGCAGCCCACGCAGCTGCTGTCCAACGGCCGCTACAGCGTGGCGCTGCGCGCCAACGGCGCCGGCCTCAGCCGCTGGCGCAGCGGCAACCGGACTTTTAACATCACGCGCTGGCGTGACGACCCGCTGCGCGACGCCTGCGGCACCTTCATCTACCTGCGCCCCGCGGGGCAGGAGCGCTTTCACTCGCTCACCCAGCACCCGGCGCCGCACCCGGACTGGCGCTACCAGGCCACCTTCCTGCCCGACCGCGTGCAGTTCGAGATGGCGTCAAGCACGTTGGAGGCGACGACCACCGTGCTGGTCAGCCCCGAGGACGACACCGAGCTGCGCACCGTCACCCTGCGCAACCTCTCCAGCGAAGAGGTGACACTGGAACTCGTTTCCTGCTTCGAGGCCGTGCTGACCGACCCGCGCGCCGACGAGGCGCACCCGGCCTTTTCCAACCTGTTCGTGCAGACCGAATGGCATGCCGGATGGCGCGCCCTGCTGCTGTCGCGCAGGCCCAGGCTGCAGGGCGACCCGGCCATGGCGGCCGCGCACTTCCTGGCCGACTCCGAGGCCAATGTGCGCACCATTGATTTCATCTCGGACCGGCGCGCCTTCCTGGGCCGGGGCCGCGGCCCCGGTGAGCCGGCCCTGCTGGCCGAGGCGCGCGGCGAAGGCCACACGCCCATCAACGGGCTGGACCCGGTGGCCGGCCTGCGCGTGCGCCTGCGCATTCCCGCCGGCGGCCTGGCCCGGCTCAGCTTTGCCACCGCCGCCGCGCCCGACACCGAGGAGCTGGCCGCGCGCATCGACAAATACCTGCAGCCCATGCATGTGGAACGCGCCACCCGCATGGCCGCCACGCTGGCCCAGGTGCGGCTGCGCGACCTCGGCGTGGACCCCGGCGAGAACGCCGCGCTGCAGGACATCAACACCGCGCTGATGTACAGCTGCGCCCGCCCGGCCGCCGGGCGCGGCCTGATCGACCAGCGCCAGCTCTGGCGCTTCGGGCTCTCGGGCGACAAGCCCATCGTGCTGGTGCTGATCCACTCCAGCAACGGCATGGCGCTGGTCCACGCGCTGCTGCGGGCCCAGCCCTGGTGGAGCTTCTGCGGCCTGGCCGCCGACGTGGTCATCCTCAACAGCGAGGCCAATTCCTACCTGATGCCGTTGCAGCGCGACATCCTCGCGCTGCGCGACCGCACGCTGCAGCAGGCCGAAAACAGTTTCCCGCGCAGCGACGTGGGCGGCTTTTTCCTGCTGCGCGAGCAGGAGATCGTGCCCTCGGAAAAAGCCGCGCTCACCGGCCTGGCCCGCCTCATCCTCGCGGCCGACGGCCGGCCGCTGGAGCTGCAGACCGGTGCCCTGCAGGCCCTGGCCTACACCCCCAGCCGCGCCGCCACCGCCCTGCCGCCGCAAGCGCCCGGCGCAACGCAGGCGCCGCAAGGCCGCTTTGACCCGGCCACCGGCGAATTCCAGTTCGAGGTCAATGCCCTGCACCGCCCGCCGCGCCCCTGGGTCAACGTCATCGCCAACGCCTCCTTCGGTTTCCAGGTTTCGGAAGCTGGCGCCGGCTACACCTGGGCCGGCAACAGCCGGCTGCACCAGCTCACGCCCTGGTCCAACGACCCGGTCACCGACCCCAGCTTCGAGCACTACCTGCTGCAGGACCTGGACACACAAACCCTGCTGCCGCTGGGCGCCTCCACCGAGGCCGGGGCATCCTGCCGCGTGCACCATGGCCAGGGCTACAGTACGTTTGAACGCATGCATGGAGCGCTGCGGGTTGAGACCACCTGGTTCGCCGACCTCAAGGACGCCGTCAAGTGCGTGCAGCTGCGCCTGCATAACCAGGGAAATGATGTGCGCCGCCTGCGCGCCCTGGCCATGGTGGAGTGGCAGATGGGTGCCGCGCGCCATGAGCGCCGCACCGTGCAGACCTGGAGGGCCAGGGACGCCGGGCTCAAGGCCGTGTTTGCGCAGCAGCGCGAAAGCCGCGCGGGCTTCGGCGGCAGCACCGCCTTCCTGGCGCTGGGCGGTTTGCCGGATGCGCCGCAATGGACCTGCGACCGCGGCGAGTTTTTTGATGCCGCGGGCCGGCTCGCGCCGCCCGCCGTCCTGGGCCGCAACGCCGACAGCGGCATAGACCCCTGCGCCGCGCTGGCCGGTGATTTCAGCTTGCAGTCGGGCCAAAGCCTCACGCTGAGCTTTGTGCTGGGCCATGCCGGCGATGCGGCCCAGGCCGGGGAACTGGCCCGTGCCTGGCAAAACCGCGACACGCAAGCGGCGCTGCAAGAGGTCAAGGCCTGGTGGGCCGGCCTGCTGGGCAAGGTGCAGGTGCGCACACCGGACCCGCTGTTCGACGCCCTGGTCAATCGCTGGCTGCTGTACCAGACCCTGGCATCCCGCCTGTGGTCCAAGGCCGGCTTCTACCAGGCCGGCGGTGCCTTCGGTTTTCGCGACCAGCTGCAGGACGCCATGGCTTTTGCCCTCACCGAGCCCGGCCGCCTGCGCCGGCAGATTTTGCTCAATGCCTCGCGCCAGTTTCCCGAAGGCGACGTGCAGCACTGGTGGCATGCGCCCGGCGGCGAAGGCGTGCGCACGCATTTCTCCGACGACCTGCTGTGGCTGCCCTATGCCTGCGCCCACTATGTGCAGGCCACCGGCGACGTCACCATCCTCGACGAACAAGTCGCCTTTATCGACGGCCCGGCGATTCCCGAAGGCGCGGAAGACGCCTACTACGCGCCGCAGGCCAGCACGCAAAGCGCCACGCTGTTTGAGCACTGCGCGCGCACCATCGACAAGAGCCTGGCCACTGGCGCCCATGGCCTGCCGCTGATGGGCACGGGCGACTGGAACGACGGCATGAACCGCGTGGGCCATGAGGGCCGCGGCGAATCGGTGTGGCTGGCCTGGTTTTTATGCCGCGTGGTGCAGGACTTTGAACCCTTGGCCCGCGCGCGCGACGACAAGCGCGCCGACAGCTGGCTGGCCGCGCGCCAGGGCTGGATCAGCGCACTGCACAAGGACGGCTGGGATGGCGCCTGGTTCCGCCGCGCGTTTTTCGACAACGGCGCGCCGCTGGGCTCCGCCGCCAACGACGAATGCCGCATCGACCTGATCGCCCAGGCCTGGGCCGTGCTGTCCGGCGCCTCCAGCGATGAATTCACGGTGCCCGCGATGCGGGCCATGAATGATCAGCTGGTCGACCACGAGGCCGGCCTCTTGCGCCTGCTCACGCCGCCGCTGCAGCACTCGGCCAACAACCCCGGCTACATCCAGGCCTACCCGCCCGGCGTGCGCGAGAACGGCGGCCAGTATTCACACGCCGCCGTCTGGGCCATGATGGCCCAGGCCGCCACCGGCGACGCCGAGGCCGCATGGGAGAGCTTTCAGGCCCTGAGCCCCGCCCACCGCAGCGCGCACCCGCTGCGCGGACCGGCCTACGAGCTTGAGCCCTATGTGATGGCCGGCGACATCTACGGTACCGCGCCCTACGTGGGCCGCGGCGGCTGGAGCTGGTACACCGGCTCGGCCGCCTGGCTGCACCGCGCCGCGCTGGAAAACATCCTGGGCCTGCGTGTGCAGCAGGGCGAACTCTCGCTGTCGCCCTGTGTGCCGGCGCACTGGCCGTCGTTCGAGATCGCCCTCCATGTGCAGGGCCGTGCGCTGACGGTTCGCTGGCAACGCGAAGGCGCTGCGGCCGAAGGCGACTTTCAGGCGGATCGTGTGCTCACACCCGGGCAGGTGGTCCTGCTCGCCGAGTTGCCGGAAGCGGCGCGCCTGCTTGTGCAGGCTGCGGGCTGATCGCCCCGATAAATCTCGGTAAGCGTCAACCGAGGTACGGGCCCTTGACCTCGCCCCAGCCCCAGCGCGGCATGGGTGCATCGGGATCGACAGTGGCACCCGGCTGCGAATTGATGACCGCCAGCCGCGAGCCCCACTCCAGGTAGCCCACCAGGGCCGAGCGGAATTCGGGGTCCTCGGGCATGCCCAGCTCGTCCGCCGTCTCCAGCAGCAGGCCGACCCAGCGCCGGCGCTGTGCCTGGTCAAGGTGCCGGTTCAAATGCTGGCGGATCATGTGCGGATGGCCGCCATGCTGCGCCGAATACGTGGCCGGCCCGCCCAGCACTTCGCCGAGAAAGGCGGCGACATGGGCCGGATGCTCGCCGCCCATGTGCGCGAAGACAGGCCCGAGCACATCATCCTTCTTCACATGTTCATAAAAGCGCGTGGTCAGGCGGGTCAGGGCGTCTATGCCGCCTAGCCATTCATAAAGGCTGGGGATGGTGCGATCTGGCATGGCTATTTCCTGGCAGCTTGCTGGCTGCAGTCCGAAAATCCGCAGATTACCATTAGCGCTTGCTTCCGCCTTACCAGGTAGCTCCTACCAGACCCCACCGTGCTCCTCATTAAAGACCTCAGCTTTTGCTACCCCAATCCCAAGGTGGAACTCTTTGCCCATCTGTCCGTCACCATCCCGCCGGGCGTCACCCTGGTGCAAGGCGGCGACGGTCGTGGCAAGAGCACGCTGCTTCGCCTGATGGCTGGCGCCCTGGCTGCCGATGCGGGGCAGTTGCAGCTGAACGGCGTATCGCTGGCAGAGCAGCCTGAGTCCTATCGCCGGCAGCTGTTCTGGATGGAGCCGCGCAGCACCGACTTCGACCAGCTCACGCCGCTGCAATATTTCGAAACCGTTGGTCGCCGCTACCCAGGTTTTGATGCGGATTCGATGGACTCGCTGATCGAAGGACTGGGGCTGGAGCCGCATAAGGGCAAGCAACTCTTCATGCTGTCCACGGGGTCCAAGCGCAAGGCCTGGCTGGCCGCGGCGTTTGCCTCGGGCGCGGCGCTGTTGCTGCTCGATGAACCTTTTGCCGCGCTCGATGCACCCTCGATTGCCTTTGTCAAAGAACAGCTTCAAGCTGTTTCGACGCAAGCCGGCCGCGCGGCAGTGATCGCGGACTATGCGGCCCCAAGCGGGGTGACGCTGGCCGGCGTGATCGATCTCGGCGACTGAACTACTTCGGAACAAAGGCCTGTTGCTGCGCCACAAAGCCGCCAAAGGCCTGGAGCAGCGGCTGGTACCTGCCGGCATCCCCTTCAAGCTGCGCGAGCGCCGCGCAAGCCGCCTCCAGCGTGGACAGCTGGCCGGGCTTGTGGGCCTTGCGGATCAGGTAAGCCGAGGCGGGCACATCTTCCAGCGACAGGCGCGGCAGCCGCCGCAGCAGCGGGTTCAGGTGCAGCATCTTGCGGCTCTTGCGCCAGGTCGCGTCCAGCACCACCAGGCGCACACGCGACGGGACCTTGAGCTGCTCAAGGTCCAGGGCGGGTACTTCATCGTCCTGCGGTGTGGCCGGGTACAGCAGCACCGTGTAGGCAGGCGTTTCGGCCATCGCCGCGTGCAGGCCGGCTTCTTCAAACGTTTCCCCCATCAGCATGCGGCTGCGCGGCAAACTCAGGTGCAGCAGGCGCCCAGTGTTTTTGGCATGGTCCGCTTCCATGGGGTGCTGCAGGATCAGCACCTCGGCTTCATGCGCCACCGGCCTGATCCACCGGCAGATGCAGGCGCTTTGCGGCCGCAGGCAGACGCCGCAGGCCGCGCGCCCGGCCGGCTCAGTCACGGGGGCTGTCCGCCGCCTTATCGCCCTCCGCCGAATAGGCGTTTCGCAGGTGCACGGGCCGGGTGGTCTTGCGCCGCATGCGGATGTTGAGCATTTCCACCGCCACCGAGAAGGCCATCGCGAAGTAGACATAGCCCTTGGGCACATGGTGGTCCAGGCCTTCGGCGATCAGCACCACGCCCACCACCACCAGGAAGGACAGGGCCAGCATCTTGATGGTCGGGTGGGTGGAGACGAAGCGGCCTATGGCCGGCGCGAACAGCATCATGAGGCCGACCGAGGCAATGACCGCGGCGATCATGACCGAGATGCTGTCGACCATGCCGACCGCGGTGATGATGGAGTCCAGCGAAAAAATCATGTCGACGATCATGATCTGCACGATCACGGCGGCAAAAGTGGCTTTGACGGCGCTCGAGGCATGGCCTTCCTCGCCCTCCATGGACTGGTGGATTTCACCGGTGCTCTTCCAGATCAGGAACAGGCCGCCCGCAATCAGGATCAGGTCGCGGCCCGAGATTTCCTGCTTGAACACGGTGAACAGCGGCTCGACCAGCCCGATGATCCAGGACAGCACCAGCAGCAGGCCTATGCGCATGAACATGGCCATAAAAAGGCCGAGCCGGCGCGCCAGCTCCTGCTTGGCCTTGGGCAGCTTGTCGACCAGGATAGAGATGAAGATGATGTTGTCTATGCCCAGCACCAGCTCCAGCGCGGTCAGGGTGGCAAAGGCAATCCAGGCTTGCGGGTCGGTCAGCAGTTCCATCATGGCGTGATCTCTTTCTTTTGAATGGTCCAGCGAACTCCAGGTAAGACCATGGAGGTTTTATACCAGCAGGGGCCGAGGAACCGGCTTTGCCGGGCCTCAGGCGCAGCGGCCCCCTCGGGGGGCAGGGAGCTACACGAAGTGAGCGACCGTGGGGGCCTCACGACCCTAAAAATTCGCCAATGGGTTTCAGGTCTTCCACCCGGTCGCAAATCGCCTTGACAATCATCAGGATGGGAATGCCCAGCAGCAGGCCCCACACACCCCACAGCCAGCCCCAGGCCAGCAGCCCGATAAAGACCGCCACCGGGTTCATGCGGCTGGTTCGGCTGGTCAGCCAGGGCGTGAGCAAATTGCCGACCAGGGTGTGGATCAGCAGCGAGGCGCCGCCCACGGCCAGCGCCATGTTGAGCGAGCCAAACTGCATAAAGCCCACCAGCGCCGAGCCGGCCGCCGTGACCAGCGAGCCGACATAGGGCACGAGGTTCAGCACGGCCGCCGCGACGCCCCAGACGGCGGCGTTGTCCAGCCCCAGGGCCAGCAGCGCCAGCCAGGTCAGCACACCCACCAGCGCGCTGGTCAGCAGCTGCACCTGCAGGTAGCGCTGGATCTGGCCCGTGATTTCATTGAGGGCCTGCAGCGTGATCTTCTTGCTGCTCAGGCTGTCGCCCGCCAGCTTGATCAGCTTGCGCCTGAAGGTGTCGCCCGAGAGCATCAGGAAGTAGGTGAGGAAGACCACCACCGTGGCCTGGCCTATCAGCGCGATCAGGCCGACGGTGCCCGACCACAGGTAGTGCCTGATGTCAAAGCGCGCGGGCTCGACCACCACACGCATGGCGCCGCGCGTGGAGCCGGGTGCCGAGCTCTCCTGCGCGGCCTGCTCTATCTGCGATGCGGCTTTCTGCACGGTTTCCAGCGCACTGTCGGAGCGGCCGGTACGCGCCTTCACGGCCTGGCGAAACTTCTGCGCCGCCGCCGGCAGCGCCTCCACCAGCTGCGTGGCTTCGTCACCGAGCGACCAGGCGGTGCCGCCTATGCCGCCCAGGATGGCCAGCAGCAGCACGGCCGCGCTGAGCCAGCGCGGCACCCGCCTGGCTTCAAACCAGTTGACCACCGGCGAAAACGCATAGCTGAACAGCACGCCCAGCATCACCGGGATAAAAACCGCCTTGGCCCAGTGCAGCACGAACAGGAAAGCCAGGCCGGCCAGCACCACCAGCGACATGTTGCGGATGTCGACCGGCATGTGAAGAAGCACGCGCTGCGTTTCGGCGGCCAGGGACGCGTCGGCCGGCGACGGCGAGTCGGCTTCTTCTTGTGTCATGTGTCCCCCGTATCCGTTCAAGTCGCCTGGCGCGAATAGCGAAACTTCCGCGATGGAAGCCCCAGGTAGTACTTACGCAGATATTCAAACCGGGCGGCCCAGGAAAACGTGTAGGACGCTTTCGCCGGAACGTACCAGCTGTTGAGGCCGGTTCGCAGCAGCAGCTGGTAGCCCTTGGCGCGCATCAGCGCATGTTTGTGGTGGTGGGTCACATGGTCCTCGATCAGCACCAGCCGGGGCTGCCAGTGCGCGAAGTCAAAACCCGACAAGGCAACCAGTTCATGCCCCTCGATGTCTATGGACAGCAAATCAAAGCCCACGGGCGCGCCGTGCTCGCGCAGCATGGCGTCCAGGGTTTCGCAGCGCACCGCCACGGTGGAGCGCACCACCGCGCCCAGCGCGATGGGCCGGTCTTCCAGCGTCGAGTGCGGGCCCGCGCGATTCAGCTGCAGCAGCTTGCCGGCGTTTTCGGGGCTGGAGCAGGCCATCTCGATCACCGTGCCCTTGCGGCTCTGGCGCAGCAGCGCGCAGCAATCCGGGTCGGGCTCGACCAGCAATCCGGTCCAGCCCAGCGCCTCCAGGTGCTGGGACTGGGAGTCCAGGACCGGGTCGTTGGCGCCCACATCCACGTAAAAACCGGGCTTGCCGGCAAAAAAGTCGCGCACCAGCTGCTGCTCGACGGCGGGCTGGTTGCTGAAGCGGTGGATGTGGCGCTGGGTGAAGTCGGCGTATGGGGGCATGTGGAGAGGCAAAACAGCAAGCGAAAAAAATGGAACCGGAGAATGTCGCGGGACAGGGGCCTGGCGCGTCAGGTCGTAATGGCCTCGCGCACCGCGCTGAGCTGGCGGCGCGAGACGGCCAGCAGCTCGTCGATGCCGTTGAGCCGCACCGCCCAGCCCTCGCCCTCCTCGGGGTCGAAATGTTTTTCGAGCGCGCGCACCGCCTGCCGCGCGATCAGCGCGTTGCGGTGTATGCGCATGAAGCGCGCCGCGTGGCGCTCCTCCAGCTCGCTGAGCGAGCCGTCCAGGATGTAGCTGCGGCTGGCCGTGCGCACGGTGATGTACTTGAGCTCGGCCTTGAAGTAGATCACCTCGGCCAGCGGCACGCGCTCGGTGCGGCCCCGGTCCTGGATGATGAGCATTTCCTCGGCGGGCGGCTGGCCGGGGCGCGCGGCCTGCGCCAAGCGCTCCACCTTCTGCAGCGCCTGCTGCAGGCGTTCCAGGCGCACCGGCTTGGTCAGGTAGTCGATGGCTTCGAGTTCAAAGGCCTGCACCGCGTGCTCGGAATGGGCGGTGACAAACACCACGGCGGGCCTGCGCGCCAGCGTGGCGATCATCTGGGCCAGCGCGATGCCGTCGGCGCCCGGCATGCGGATGTCCAGCAGCACCGCGTCAAAGGCCTCGCGCTGCAGGGCGCCCATGGCCTCCGCGGCATCGGCGGCTTCCGCGCCCACGACCGCGGCCGGCGCCGTGCAATCGCCCAGCAGGGTGCGCAGGCGCGACCGGGCCAGCGCTTCGTCGTCCACCACCAGTACCTTGAGTTTCATGCGGGAATCTCCATGCGTACCTGAAATATGCCGTCCTTGAACACGGTCCTGAATTTCGCCTCGACATCATGCAGCAAGGCCAGCCGCTCCCGCACATTGGCCAGCGCCAGGCCGTGGCCGCGCTCGCCGGCGCCCGCCGGGGTCGAGTTGGTGACCTTGATCACCACCGTGCCGCCGCGCTTGAGTGTGGAAATCCTGAGCTGCGCGCCGGTGGCGCTGGGCTCCACGCCGTGCTTGACGGCATTCTCCACCAGCGGCTGCAGCAGCAGCGGCGGCAGCTTGGCCTGGTCGGCCTCGGCGTCCAGGCTCCACTGCACCTGCAGGCGCTCGCCGAAGCGCACCTGCTCTATGGCCAGGTAACGCTGGGCCAGCGCGATTTCCTGGCCCAGGGTGACCGATTCCGCCGGGTCGGCCAGCGCGTGGCGGAACAGCTCACTCAAGTCCTCCAGCACGGCCTCGGCCTTGGCCGGCTCGGCGCGCACCAGCGCGATGGCGCTGTTGAGGGTGTTGAACAAAAAATGCGGGCGTATGCGCGACTGCAGCTCGGCCAGGCGCGCCGCCGTGGCCGCCGGCGTGCGCGCCTTGGCGCGCCAGTACAGGCCCGCCAGCAGCATGGCCGACAGCAGGGCGCCCGCCGCCGCGCTGGCCCACCAGGGCGGCCGCACCAGCAGCCCCATCACCGACAGCAGGCCGCAGCCGTAGAGGCCCGCGCCCGCGCCCAGCAGCACGCCGGCCGTCCATTGCAGCCAGAACCTGAGCCGGTTCAGCCGCGACTTGAGGGCGCAGGCCAGGATCAGCCAGGCCAGCGTGGCCGGCAGCACCCCGCCGGTCAGCAAGGCAAAACGCAGCAGCCACTGCAGGGCATTGTTGGCGTCGAACATGGCGGCCACGCCCACCATGGCCTCCGCGAACAGCACGGCGCGCAGCACCACCCCGACCTGGCAGGCGTCAAACATGCCGGCGCGCGCACTGATTCGCCGCGCCGGCTCCTCGTCAACAGAGATGACGCTGCCCATCAGGGTCGATTCCCCGAAGGTCTGCGGATCAGGCGAAGGCTTCTTGGCGTGCATACGTGGATGTCGAGGAAAGGCCGGACCTTGGGCACATGGATAAAATCACCGTGATGCCGAGTATTGCACCGGTCGCGCCCCCGCGGCGGCGGCCTGGAAGACAATTAAGGCCGTCGCCGGCCCGTGGCTGCCCAGAATAGCGCATCCGGCGCCCTGAATCCACGGCCCGGCACGGCCGGCACCCTGACCGCCACCCAAAGAAAGCCTGACGTGAACCAATTCGACAAAAAGTCCCAAGCCTGGTCTGCCCTCTTTTCCGAGCCCATGAGCGACCTGGTCAAGCGCTACACGTCCAGCGTGTTCTTCGACAAGCGCCTGTGGCAGGCCGACATCGCCGGCTCGCTGGCCCACGCCGAGATGCTGGCCGCGCAAAAAATCATCCCCGCGGCCGACTATGCCGACATCCAGAAGGGCATGGCACAGATCACGTCGGAAATCGAGTCCGGCGCGTTTGAGTGGAAGCTGGACCTCGAGGACGTCCACTTCAACATCGAGGCGCGCCTGACCCAGCTGGTCGGCGACGCCGGCAAGCGCCTGCACACCGGCCGCAGCCGCAACGACCAGGTCGCCACCGACGTGCGCCTGTGGCTGCGCGGCGAGATCGACCTGATAGGCGGGCTGCTGACCGACCTGCAAAAAGCCCTGGTCGACATCGCCGAGAAAAACGCCGAGGTCATACTGCCCGGCTTCACCCACCTGCAAGTGGCCCAGCCCGTGAGCTTCGGCCACCACATGCTGGCCTACGTCGAGATGTTCAGCCGCGATGCCGAGCGCATGCGCGAGATCAGGAAACGCGTGAACCGCCTGCCGCTGGGCGCCGCCGCGCTGGCCGGCACCAGCTATCCGCTGGACCGCGAGCGCGCCGCCAAAACCCTGGGCATGGTCGACGAGGACGGCAAGCCCCAGGTGTGCCAGAACAGCCTGGACGCGGTCAGCGACCGCGACTTCGCCATCGAGTTCACGGCCGCCGCCTCGCTGTCCATGGTGCACATCAGCCGCATGAGCGAGGAGCTGATTTTGTGGATGAGCCAGAACTTCGGCTTTATCCACATTCCCGACCGCTTCACCACCGGCTCGTCCATCATGCCGCAGAAGAAAAACCCCGACGTGCCCGAACTCGCGCGCGGCAAGACCGGCCGCGTGGTCGGCCACCTGATGGGCCTGATCACCCTGATGAAGGGCCAGCCCCTGGCCTACAACAAGGACAACCAGGAAGACAAGGAGCCGCTGTTCGACACCGTCGACACGCTCAAAGACACGCTGCGCATCTTCGCCGAAATGGTGGCCGGCATCACCGTCAAGCCCGAGGCCATGGAACAGGCCGCGCTGCGCGGCTATGCCACCGCCACCGACCTGGCCGACTACCTGGTGAAAAAAGGCATCCCCTTCCGCGACGCCCACGAAACCGTGGCCCATGCCGTGAAAGCCGCCACCACCCATGCGGTGGACCTGTCCGAGTTGCCGCTGGCCGTGCTGCAGGAATTCAACCCCAAGATCGAAAAAGACGTCTACGACTGCCTGAGCTTGCGCGGCTCGCTGAACGCCCGCAACATCCTGGGCGGCACGGCGCCGGCGCAGGTCAAGGCGCAGATCGCGCGCCACCGCGCGCGCCTGGGCTGAACTGGCGCAGCGGCGGGATATGTTTTACGCAATTCCGCTGGAGAACCGGCCGACCTGGCGCAACCCGCCATGGCTGACGATTTTGCTGATCCTCGTGAACATGGCGGTGTTCTGGGGACCGCAGCGCGCCGAAGAAAATGCCCAGAAAAAGGCCGCGGCCTTCTATCTTTCGAGCAGCCTGCCGGCGCTGGAGCTGCCGGCCTTCGTCGGCTGGCTTGAAGAAACCGCATCCCCGCGCGCGCCGGCGGCCAGGCGCATGCTGGAGCAGCGCCGCTACGGCGCCCTGCTTGACGGCCTGGAATCCGAAAAGGATTTCCTGGCGCGCTTGCACGGCGGCTTGGTCGTCCGGCCCGCACAGGCGGCCCATGCACAGTGGGAGCAGGACCGGCGCCGCTACGAAGCCTTGCAGCCGGCCCCGTTCACCACCCGCTGGGCCCAGGACAACGCCAAGGACGCGCCGTTTCGCCCCGTGACCTGGATCACCGCAGCTTTCCTGCATGCCGACACCAGCCACCTGATCGGCAACATGGTGTTCCTCTTCCTGTTTGGGTTTTCCGTCGAACTTGCGCTGGGCCGCGGCCTTTACCTGGCGTTTTACCTGGCGGGGGCGCTCGGCGCCTCGCTGCTGGCGGGCTGGGCCTATGCCGGGCAAGGCGGTTACGGCCTGGGCGCTTCCGGTGCCATCTCTGCGCTGATGGGCATGTATGCCGTGATGTATCGCCTGCGCCGCATCCGCTTTTTTTACCAGCTATTTTTCTATTTCAATTACGTGACGGCGCCCGCGCTGTTGCTGCTGCCGGCCTGGATCGCCAACGAGATGCTGCAGCACCTGATAGGCGGCAAGGGCGTGGCCTACATGGCGCACCTGGGCGGACTGCTCACGGGCGCGCTGCTGATGGCCGCGGCCATGCGCTGGCGCAAACTCACGCCGCCCGTGGCCGCCGAGCGGGCCGGCGACGGCTTCGAGCAGCATGTTGCCGAGGCCAAACGGCTGGCGGCCGAGATGAAATTCGACGCCGCCTGCGCGCAATGGCGCGCCGCGGCGAAACTGCGGCCCGCCGACGGCGAAGTGCTGCGCGCCTGGTTCAACACCGCGCGGCTGCAGCCGGCGGGCGAAGACTTCCACCGTGCCGCGCAGCGCATCTTCCGCCTCGGCCCCAGCGACGACGCCACGCTGGAACTGCAGCATGCCAGCTACCGGACCTACCTCGACCAGGCCAAACCCGGCGCGCGGCTCAAGCCCGACGACATGGCACGGCTGGCGCGCCGCTTCACGCGCGCGCGCCAGTTCGACGACGCCGACAAGCTGTGCCGCGCCCTGCTCAAGAGCGCCCCGGAACATTCCGGGCTCGCCGACACGCTGGGCATCTGCGCGCAGGGCTGGCTGCGCGCGGGACAGCGCGAGCGCGCCCTCTATTGGTTGCCGCACCTGCAGCGGCTCGCGCCCAACGACATGGCCACGCGCGCGCTCGCGCAGGCCTAAGAATCTGTTGACGGACTAAGCGGCCGGCTGGTCGCGCAGTAGCCAGCGCACCTCGCGTGTCGACTCGCTGTCGGGGTAGCGCGCCTCCAGCATGGACAGCACCGGGCGCGCCAGGTCGCCGCGGTTCATGCCCTGGGTCAGCACCCGCGCGATGAGCTCGTAAGCCTGCGGAATCGCGTCGTGGCCGCGAAACCGCTTGTCGAAGCTGCGCAGCGCGGCAAGCGCCGCTTGGGCATCGCCGGCGCGCCAGGCGGCGCGGGCCAGGGCCAGGGTCTGCCCGGCATCCTCGATGGCAAACGCCGGTTCGCGGGCACGGCAGTCCTGCCAGGCCTTGAGCGCCTCGGCCCCCAGCTCCTGCTGCAGCAGCAGCGCGATAAAACGCTTCGCATGCTCCAGCAGCACCGGCGTCTTGTCGGCCATCAGCAGCACGCGGTGATAGCGCCGCAGCGCGGCGATGTCGTTGGGCCGCAGGCGCTGGTCTTCGTAGGCGATGTTCAGCGCGGCGGGAATATCGCCGTCGGTCACCAGCTCGGCGACCAGCGCATCGGTTTCCTGGCGCGCGATCTGTTCCGGGCTGCGGCGCTCGGGCGGTGCGTCGTCCGCCCCTGCTCCCGGCAGCAGGTCGATGTCCAGCCCCTCATGGTGCTGGTACATGACATAACCGAGCAGGCTGGCCATGACCCAGCCGAAATAGATGAAGGCGAAATTGAACAGCGGCACCAGCAGCCAGAGGCTGACCAGGGGCAGCAGCAGCGCCAACGCGACCTGCGCGCCGCTGCCCAGCAAAAACAGGAACAGGCACAGCGCGAGATAAGGCGCGCCTATGACGCGCACAACCTGCCAGAGCGCGGCCGGGTTCAGCGAACGCATCGCGCTGCCCGACTGCACCAGGACAATCACGGTCGCCGGGAACAGAAAAGAAAGCACAAAAGTCGCGGCCGTGGCGAGCTTGGCGTTGACCGATGCCACCAGGCCCAGGACAAAAGCCTGCACCACAAAGACGCCGAACAGCTTCCAGGGCAGGCTGCTCCACTCGTCGTCAAGCCGCGACGGAAAGTCGCGGGCGCGCGATATGCCGCGCGAACCCAGCACCGCGACCTTGAAGCCGTAGCGGCTCGCCGCCAGCAGGATGCCGAGCTCGACAATCAGCCACATGAACACCCGCGGGAGGAAAAAAAACACCTCCGGCAAAAGGCTGCAGAACGCCAGGACCAGCCCATAAGCCAAAGGCGTGGCCTGGAAGGGGAAGGCAAAAAATTTATTGAGGCGGTGCCAGAACGGCTTGACCGCGGACTTGCCGGCCGCCATGCCTAAAAGACGCCGTGCGTTGCACCGGACCGCCCCACCCGTATGAACTCTCCCATCTCAGCTCCCGTTGTTGTGCGGTGATTTTAGTGTGACGGGTGGTTTAAGGCCGGTCTAAGCCCGCAGTCGCATAATCTCGCAAGAACCGAGCTGCCTCCCTCGAAAAAAGAAACATGCGTTTAACAGCCAGCGAGCTCAGACTAGCCAGGGCCGCGGAACCGGCTTTGCCGGGCCGCAGGCGCAGCGGCCCCCTAGGGGGGCAGGGAGCTACACGCAGTGAGCGACCGTGGGGGCCCATCTAATGCGTTTATTGCTGGTTGAAGACGACGCCATGATCGGCGAAACCGTTTTGCAGGTGCTGCGCGCCGAGCATTACGCGGTCGACTGGGTGCGCGACGGCCGCATGGCCGACGAAGTCTTGCGCAGCGAACATTACGACCTGGTACTGCTGGACCTGGGCCTGCCCCAGCGCGACGGCCTGGAGGTGCTGCGCGCCCTGCGCGCGCGCCGCGACACCACGCCGGTGCTGGTGGCCACCGCGCGCGACGCGGTCGGCGACCGCATCGCCGGGCTGGACGCCGGCGCCGACGACTACGTCGTCAAACCCTATGACACCGACGAGATGCTGGCGCGCATACGCGCATTGCTGCGCCGTAGCGCCGGCCGCGCCGAGCCGGCCTTTGAACACAAGGGCGTGAGCCTGAACCCGGCCACGCGCGAAGCCAGCCTCAACGGTCAGCCCGTGACCCTGTCGGCGCGCGAGTGGGCAGTGCTGGAACCCCTGCTGGCGCGTCCTGGCGTCGTGCTGTCGCGCGCCCAGCTCGAGGAAAAACTCTTCAGCTGGAAGGACGACGTCAGCAGCAACGCCGTCGAGGTCTATATCCACGGCGTGCGCAAAAAACTCGGCAACGACATCATCCAGACCGTGCGCGGCCTGGGCTACCTGGTGCCCAAGCAATGACACTTCCCGCACGTCACAAACCAGCCGGGGCCGCGGAACCGGCTTCGCCGGGCCGCAGGCGCAGCGCCCCCTCGGGGGGCAGCGAACCACACGCAGTGGGGAGCGTGGGGGCCCGTTACCTGGTGCCCAAGCAATGAGGAAGCCGGTGACCCATTCCTTGAGGAGGCGGCTGCTCTGGTTTGTGCTGGCCGCGATCTTCCTGGCGGCCCTGCTGCAGGCAGCCACCGCCTACCGCGGCGCGCTGCAGCAGGCCGATTCGATGTTCGACGAGCACCTGCGGCAGATGGCGCGTTCTCTGCGCAGCGGTGTGCCCTTTAACCTGCCGCTGGACGAGGCCGACGCCGACGACCGCTTCGAGGTCTACGTGCAGATCTGGGGCCAGGACGGCACGCAGATCTTCCGCTCCACACGCTCGGCGCTGCCGCCGCGCGCAGTGCTGGGCTTTTCCGACGTGGAGGCCCATGGCAACCGCTACCGCGTCTACACCCTGCAGACCGCGCTGCAGACGGTGCAGATCGCCCAGGACCTGGACGCGCGCTCGGCCCGCGCGCGCGCGCTGGCAGTGCGCGCCGTGCTGCCCTTTGTGTTCCTGACGCCGCTGCTGATGCTGGCCGTCTGGTGGGTCATCAGCCGCTCGCTGGTGCCGATTGAACGCGCCCGGCGCCAGGTGGCGGGCCGGCGCGCCGACGACTTGTCGCCGCTGGCCGCCGAAGGCCTGCCCGACGAGGTACGCCCCCTGGTGGACGAACTCAACCTGCTGTTCGGCCGGGTGCGCGGTGCCTTCGAGGCACAAAAACATTTTGTGGCCGACGCGGCGCACGAGCTGCGCTCGCCGCTGACCGCACTCAAGCTGCAGGCCCAGGCCCTGCGCCGCAATGGCGGCACGCCCGCCGAACACGAGGCCGGCATCGCCCGGCTCAACCAGGGCATAGACCGGGCGATACGCCTGGTCGAGCAGTTGCTGGTGCTGGCCCGCGAGGAAGCCGGCGAAACCGCTGGAGCAACCGGCGCGGGCCAGGCCGCGGCCGCCGCGCCGGTGGACCTGCAGGACGTCATCAAGCTCGCCGTGGCCGACGTGCTGCCGCATGCGGTGCACAAACAGATAGACCTGGGCATGGTCGCAGGCCCCCCCTTGCCGCGGCCGCCGCAAGTCACGGGCCAGGCCGAGGCCCTGCGCGTGCTGCTGCGCAACCTGCTGGACAACGCCGTCAAGTACACACCGGCCGGCGGCCGGGTCGACGTGTCGCTGGCCCCGCAGGACGGCGAGACCGTGCTCGCGGTGGAAGACAGCGGCCCCGGCATAGACGAGCAGGACCGCGAACGCGTGTTCGACCGCTTTTTCCGCGCGGCCCAGGAGGGGGACGGCGCCGATGCGGCCCCGCCCACCGGCAGCGGCCTGGGCCTGGCCATCGTCAAGGCGATTGCCGGGCACCATGGCGCCACGCTGGAGCTGGGCCGCTCCGAACGCCTGGGCGGGCTCAGGGTTGAGGTGCGGTTTCCGGTTGCGCCGGATTCTGGCTCCGCTTAAGCCCCGTCTAAGACAGTGCCTCCATAGTTAGGGCATTGGCACTAGGGAGTGCCATCAACCCAAGGAAGCACGCCATGTCATCCACTGCATTGAAGAACACCCGGCTTGTCGCCGCATTGCTGGCCGCGGGCGCCATTGGCGGCGCCGGCGTCGGCGCGATCAACATCCTGCATTCCGCTGCCACAGCCGCCACGCCGCCTGCCATCACGGCACCCGCCACGACCGGCGCGGCCCCCGTCCCCATGGCCCTGCCCGACTTCTCGCAGATCACCGAACGCTACGGCCCGGCCGTGGTCAACATCAGCGTGACAGGCACCACCAAGGTCCGCAATGAAGTCGCCCAGGGTGACGACGATGACGATTCGCCTTTCTCCGGCGACCCCTTCTTCGAGTTCTTCAAGCGCTTCCAGCAGGGCCAGGGCCGACCCGGCGCCCGCGGCAACGCGCCGCAACAGGAAATGCCCACACGCGGCCAGGGCTCGGGTTTTATCGTCAGCGCCGACGGCATCATCCTGACCAATGCCCATGTGGTGCGTGACGCGAAAGAAGTCACCGTCAAGCTCACCGACCGCCGCGAATACCGCGCCAAGGTGCTGGGCGCCGACCCCAAGACCGACGTCGCCGTGCTGCGCATAGACGCCAAAAACCTGCCCGTGGTCACCCTGGGCAAGGTCAGCGACCTGAAAGTCGGTGAATGGGTGCTGGCCATAGGCTCGCCCTTCGGTTTTGAGAACACCGTCACCGCCGGCGTCGTGAGCGCCAAGGGCCGCTCGCTGCCAGACGACAGCGCCGTGCCCTTCATCCAGACCGACGTGGCCGTCAACCCCGGCAACTCCGGCGGGCCGCTGTTCAACACGCGCGGCGAGGTGGTGGGCATCAACTCGCAGATCTACACCCGCAGCGGCGGCTACCAGGGCGTGTCCTTCGCGATCCCCATCGACGTGGCGGCCAAGATCAAGAACCAGCTTGTGGCCACCGGCAAGGTCGAACATGCGCGCCTGGGCGTGGCGGTGCAGGAGGTCAACCAGGCTTTTGCCGACTCCTTCAAGCTCGACAAGCCCGAAGGCGCGCTGGTCTCCAGCGTTGAAAAAGGCGGCCCCGCCGACAAAGCCGGCCTGCAAAGTGGCGACGTGATCCGCCGCGTCAACGGCCAGCCCATCGTCTCCTCCGGCGACCTGCCCGCCCTCATCAGCCTGGCGGCGCCCGGCGACAGCCTCAAGCTCGACGTCTGGCGCCAGGGCTCGGCCAAGGAGATCAGCGCCAAACTCGGCAGCGCCGACGACAAGACCGGCCAGGTCGTGGCCAAAAAGGACAGCCCCAACCACGGCAAGCTGGGCCTGGCCCTGCGCCCGCTGCAGCCCGATGAAAAGAAGGAAGCCGGCGTCGACAACGGCCTGGTCGTCGAACAGGCCAGCGGCCCCTCGGCCCTGGCCGGCGTGCAGCCCGGCGACGTGCTGCTGTCCATCAACGGCGTGCCCGTGAAAAACATAGACCAGGTACGCGCCACCGTGGCCAAGTCCGAAAAATCCGTGGCCCTGCTGATACAGCGCGGGGACAGCAAGATTTTTGTGCCGGTCAACCTGGGTTAAGCCAAACCTGAAGCACGCGGCCCCTGGTATGACGCCGGGGGCCGCTAGCCTTCCAGCCTGAAGGCGAGCCGGGTCCAGGTGACGTCGGCGGCAACATTTCCCGGCAGCAATGACCCGGTCTGGGTATTCAGCACGGCCCTGAGCCCATACTGGCGCGCAAGCGCCATCGTCTCCTCCCCCGATACCTCAAACATGCGCCGCCCTGCGGGAATGGGCCCGTGCCTGAGCGACAGCAGGATCAGCCCGCCCGGCGCCAGCAGCGACACCAGCCTGGGCATGCCGGCGCGGCGCTCCGCTTCGTCAAGGTGCATCCACACCGCGCTCAGCATCACGACATCAAAGCGCTGCCCACGCGACAGCACAGCCTCCAGCCCGGGCAAGACATCGTCCAGCCATTCGATCAAGGGCGAGGGGTGAAGCCGCGCGGCCGCGGTCCGAAACTCCGCAGTCGGCTCCACGGCCAGGACGTTATGCCCCTGCTCCGCAAACCAGGCCGCATCGACGCCGGTCCCCGCCCCTATGTCCAGGATACGGCTTGGCGTCTTTGGCAACAGATGCAGCTCGGCCTCGTGGCGTTTGACAAAGGGAATGGACTCGTACTGGGGAATCAGCGCCTCGGCTTGCTCGGCGTAGCCTTGGGTGCTTGGGGGGTTGGGCTTGTTTGGCATCGTCGCGTCCTAGGATCGACGGATGAAGTCGGCGATGCGCCGAGAGTGGGCCTTGACTGGCCAGTTATGCCGCATGCTTTTCCTCCTCGCGCACTTGCCCCTCTTCACCGGCTACCGGATCACTGTAGTGGTACCAGGCTTCGTGGGGAGAGTAGGCCTCGCACGCCAAGCACTGCGTGCTCGGCCATTTGACGCCACAGCCAGGGCAAACGGCTCGGGTCCAGAACGTGTTCCAGGTGGTGCCGCAAGAGGGAACACAGAACCATCGGTCTTCAGCACGGGGCCGCCACTCGCACTTGGGGCAATAGATCTCGACTTTTTCCATCTTGCTTTTTTCTCTTATTTCAAACTAGCCACGGGCTTCATATGCCTCGACCAAGGCATAAAGACTCTTCAACTCCTCAGCCAACTCGGGCTCGCCCTCAAGGACATCAATCCTATGTCTCACCAGATAGAACTCGGCTTCAGTCCTGATTTTCCCCCGAGCCATGACTTTTTCAAGGCGTGCCGCCTCAAGGCGCAGGAACTCGGGATACTCCAGCATGACCGCGTCATGCAGCGCTTTTGAAACCGCCCCACGCCACTGAATGTCAACCCCGCCAATGAGATCCGGCATTTCCCGCAAGCCTTTCTCCAGACCCGTGGCGATCTGCGAGCTTGTCGGTTTCGGGTTGCGTGAACGAACCTCGGCGACGAAGGCTGGAACCCCAGCGGCCACCTGACACAGCTCCCAAGCCTTTTCATCCGGGATGCTGGCAATTGTTTGCGCGAATCGCGCATACGCCGCAAAGAGTTTTTCTGATTTTGTCGCCAAGTTGTTTCCTTACACGGCCTGGGATGCGGGTTGACCAGATCGCCAATACCGGTCGTGGGGGCAAATAGTATGTTTTTCTAGTCAGGTGCATTAAACGTGAGAGCGATCTCATCGCCTGCACTCAGCAAGTAGTTGTCACCAAAGTCCTGGTCGCAGGAAGCCGTTTCATCAAAATCACGCGACTGACCAAAGAAGACGCGTACTTCGAATTCAGCGTCGGCCTTCACACCTTGAAAGGTTCTGGAGAACGGAAACATCGATTGGTCATCGACGTACTGCCTGACACCAATGATTTCTCCTTCGGAAGTTCTCAACCAATCGTAGAAACCCAGCCAACCTCCAGCGCAAGTGCCAGAAAAAACTTTCCCGTCCAGCTGAATGCGGCACGCAACACGCTCCTCTTCCGTCAGTTCGACAAGTCGCGGTAGCTCACGTGGAGAGAGGATGACAGCGACAAGCTTGTTTGACGCTGGAGAAACCTCTCTGCCATGAGCCGGCCTCACCTGCGCGACTGATCGCTTTGAGAGCAACCAGAAGAAGAATCCGCCAAACGCGCCTGACCCCAGGTAGTTGAGCGAGTCAAATCCGCCGGCGTGCTGCCAACGTGCTGAATCGAAGGGTTGGGCCAACTCATACCACAGGGGTAACGCACAGAGCATTCCACCCAGGGCATATTGCCAATACCTCTGCAGGCCCAGACGCCTGAACAAAAACCACATGGGCAAGCCGCCTATGAGTGCGACGAGCATCGCAAAAATAGAGCCTATAAACCATGTGGCGGGACTGCACCAGGTGCCAGTTCCCAGCGCGAGGCCTATCCCGCAGCTGCTCAGGCTAGCCGCCGTGACGCCAAGAATGGAGGCAAGAACCGCAAGACTCAAACCGGTGAGTATGTGCTCTCTCATTGGGAGCCCCCCACATCACGGCATGCGGCCAGGAACAGATAGCGCTTCGCGGCGGTCAGGCCCGCTGCGATAACCAGCCAGTGCGTCCAGCGACGCGCATCAATCATCGCGGCCAACATTCGACGCGGGGTCGGCCTGCTGCGGCCTGCAGTTCGTTTCTTTGGTTGAATGCCCATCTTTGTCCGTCTTGCCAATACGACGGATCCACTGGACAGCCCAAGCGGCAACGAGCAGGACCAGAACACCCACTCCAAAAAGAAGAACGATGATTTCCCGCAGCCAAAACATGATAAAGCTCGCCGGATCAGGTGATCTCCCATCCGGATAGAGATACGTGGCCGAGTAGTACATAAGAGCCAACAGAATGCAAAACGCGCCAACGCAGATGGCCATTTGCACAGCCATTGGCGTTTGTGTGTCTTTATCGTGATCTTGCATTTTCATAGAGTTCCCAAGCGAGCCGCTATAGGCAGCTTCGTTTGGGAACACAGTCAGGCGGCAACAACATGGGCTCCACGCAGGGATTGGGCTGGCTCCGTGACAGCGCGGACGATAGCCTGCGCGATCTTTTCCCCGCCGGAGGCAGATGGTTCGATGGGATTCGCGTAGTCGTCCGCAGACGTGCAAACCAGCCTGAGATCTATGACTTTGAGACGATTTTCGACGGCAACCCGAACGATGACATCATTAAAGACGGTCAGCGCCACTGCGACCCGTTGCTGGTAGTTCGCGTCCGGAAAATTGCCGTGGTAGACCGTGCAAACAACGAGCGGAAGATTGAAGCCAAGGCAGGCAGTCACAGCCTGTCGATACGTCAGCTCAAACTCGCGGACGACTTCGGACAGCAGGAGCAGCGCCTCACCGCTCGACGAAACGGGCGTTTCCAGGACATCGGCGCGAAGCAAGGCATTGTTGCCCCCCACGCTGAGCAAAAGATGCGTGGCGTCCGGTGCAAGCGCCTTCAGTTGGGAATGAATATCGTCGGTAGTCGAACCATCCACCGCGCTCAAGGAAGCACACCAGCCCTCGGGAAGCTGTCGCTGGACATGCGTGATGACAGCCGGGCCGCCGCCGGTGTAAGCACCGTTGTCGAGAATGGAGTCGCCGAGCAGGACCAGATGGTTCATTGCATGTTGCCTGAGGTTTGAGATAGCCGGCATGGCCTGGCCTGCGTGCACCTGTCCGGTGGAGTGAGATTTGCACTATAGCTGCCAAACAAAAAATCCCCTGTGTACGGCGCTCGCATTTTCATCCAGGGCCACACCCAACCCAGCTTTGTCGCGCAGACGCCGCGTTTACACGCGCAAACCCCGGTATTTCCCGGCGTATCGGCGGAAACCCCCACAGCCCCCGCTATATTCCCCGCATGGCATCGACGACAAGCACAAGCAACAGCCGAAACCAGGGCGGCCTGATCAGCCGGCTGCTGCGGCGCGGCCGGGAGGAGCGCTTGCCGCAGGCGGCGGGCGGGCTGACCTTCACCATGGTGATGTCCATGGTGCCTTTGCTGGCGCTGAGCTTTGCGCTGTTCGCGCGCATACCGGCCCTGCATGCGGCCGGGGATGCGATACGTGAGCACTTGCTGCGCGGCCTGCTGCCGGACGGCATCGCGCGTACGGTGCTCAAGCACCTGGCGCAGTTTGCGGGCAATACGGGCGGGCTCACGCAAGTCGGCTTTGCGCTGCTGCTGGTGTCGGCCCTGGCGCTGCTCATGAGTGTGGAGACCACGCTGAACCGGATCTGGCAGGTGAAAAAACCGCGCCCGCTGCTGCGCCGCCTGGGCCTGTACCTCGGCATGCTGCTGACCGGGCCTGTGCTGATAGGCGCCAGCCTGTGGGCCGCGTCCTATCTGGCGGCGGCCTCCAGCGGGTTGCCGGTGGCGCGGCCCGGCTGGTTGCCGCATGCGCTGAACATCGGGCCCATGGTGCTCAGCGCCGCGGGTTTTGCCTGTTTGTTCCGCTTTGTGCCGCACACCGTGGTGCGCTGGCGCGATGCAATCGCGGGCGGCCTGCTGGCCGGTGTCGCTTTCGAGCTCGGCAAGCAGGGCTTTGCGATCTACCTTGCCAATGTGCCGACCTACCGCACGATTTACGGTGCCTTCGCGCCGCTGCTGGCTTTCCTGCTGTGGGTGTACTACTCATGGCTGGTCACGCTGGCCGCCGCGCTGCTCAGCGCCAGCCTGCCGCGCGGCGGCTCGCAGGCCACACGGCGGCTTTCGCGTGCGTAGGTTTCAAACCACAGCCGTCTTTTTTGGGCTGAACAAGGCCTTACCATAGCGCGCATGAAAACAACTTACATCCTCGGCGCCATCCTGGCCTGCAGCGTGATCGGAACCCTGGTCGGTGGTCGCGGCGTCAAGACCGGCATGCTGGTGTTGACGGCGTTGCTGTCGCTTTACGGCCTGTTTCGCCTGCTCGGCTAAATTCCTGAGGCGGCCCAGCCAAGGGGCGCCGGCCTCCACACCCCGGCACACCCCGCTGGCCACCAGGCCGGTCACGGCCAGCATGGCCGCGGTGTGAAGCACCAAGGCCGCAAACGCCAGTGCCAGTGGGCCCAAGCCGTCCATCCCGGCCAGCGATGCCTCTCCCGCGCACAGCGGCACCAACGCGGGCACCAGCATCAGGCCCGCGCCCTGCGCGCCGGCCATCATGAAAGACCACAGCGCCAGGCCGGCATGGCCCGCAGGCGTGCGCGCCGCCCTGGGTGCGCCGCCCCACAGGTGAAGCACGATACAGGCAAGCAGCAAGCTACCCGCCAGCCATTGCAGCGCAAAGCGGTCCACGGCCAAACCCCACACCACCGCACCGGCCACCAGCGCCATCGAGGCGATATGCCCTACCGCGACAGGCAGCAGGGCCCGCAAGGCCTGCGCGCGGTCGTGTGAACGCAGGCCCCAGGCGGCGGCGCAAGCCCAGCCGTTGGCGGGGTTCAGCCCATGCAAGGCGCCAACACCCGCCACCGCCAGCCAGGGCCAAAGGCTTGCCATGGTGTTTTCGCCCGCCCGGCCCGCTCAGGCTTTTGCGCCGCAGCACGAAGCGGCTTCGGGCGCGGGCGTGAACACAGCCTGGTCCTCGTAGCGGTCATGGTGGCGCACCCAGTCCATCTTGTAGAAACCGTCGTGCTCATCGCGGCCCTTGGGCGTGAGGTCCAGCATGTTGTAGGTGCCCATCATCACTTCCACGCCGCGCCCGTAAGTGGAATAAGTGTGGAAGACCCGGCACTCGCCGTCCTTGTAAAACAGGCTGATGCCGGGCGCCTCTTCGGCCGGGAATTCCGTCATGCCGTAGTTGTAGTTGACCGTGCCGTCGACGCGGTCCTGCGGCCTGAAGCTCACATGGAAGTCGTAGTTGAAGTCGCTGCCGTTGGACGACACCCAGGCGAACTGCCAGCCCATGCGCCGGCGAAAGCGCTCAATCTCGGGCAGGGTCGCGCGCGAGACGGCCACAAACGTGACGTCGCGGTGCTCCAGGTGGATTTGCATGCCGGCCGTGTGGTCGGCCATGTAGGAGCAGCTCGGGCAGCCCTGCTCCCAACCCGGGCCGAACATAAAGTGCTGGACCATGAGCTGGCGCCGGCCTTCAAACAGATCGGCGAGCGAACGTTTGCCTTGGGACGTGTCGAAGACATAGTTCTTCTCGACCTGGACCCAGGGCAAGGCGCGGCGCTCGCGGGCAACCTGGTCGCGCAGGCGTGTCAGTTCCTTCTCCTGCGCGAGCAGGGTTTTGCGCTCGGCCAGCCATTGGCCCCTGGGCACGACGCTGTGCGGGGTGGTGGATGTTTCGCTCATGGTGCTGTTCATGGTGTGCTCCTTGATGGTGGGTGAAGGTGGACTCGGTTGGGTGATGGGAAGGTTTTGCTCAGGCGATGGCGAGCTGTTCGCGGCGCATGGCTGCCTGCACGGCGGGCCGGGCAGCGATGCGTGCCTGGAAGGCCAGTAGCCTGGGGAAGGCCGACAGGTCCAGCTTGACGAACTCGGCCCAGCGGGTCATCACAAACAGGTAGGCATCGGCCACCGTGAAACGCTCACCCAGCAGGAAGGGCGCGCGGCCCAGCGCGGCTTCCAGCAAGCCGTAGTGTTTGTGCAGGTGGGCCATGCGCGCGCTGCGGACCTCCTCGCTGCAGGCCGGATTGAACAGCGGCATATAGCCCTGGTGCAGCTCGGAGTTGAGATAGCCCAGCATCTCCTGCAGGCGATAGCGCGCCATGCTGCCGTGGGCGGGCGCCAGCTGCGCCTCAGGCTTGAGGTCGGCCAGGTATTGCACGACGGCCGGGCCTTCCGTGAGCACGCTACCGTCGTCCAGGCGCAGCGCGGGCACCAGGCCCTTGGGGTTGATGGCGAGGTAGTCTTCACCGTGCTCGGTGCGTTTGGCGACCACGTCGACCTTCACGACTTCGACAGGCAGGCCCAGCTCATGGGCCACGATGTGCGGCGAAAGCGAGCAGGCTGAGGGGCTGTAATACAACTTCATGGTGATCTCCTGGGTTTGCGATGCGGTTTGCGTCAGTCAATGCGCTGCCCGACCCGTGCTGGTTCCGGGTGCGCTGCTTGTGGCCTGAAGGCCGGGGGAATATCAGTGTTGGGGCTCAAGGCCCCGCGTGTCGGGTGTCAGGCCGCCTTGGGCCGCCGCACGGCGCGGACCTTGCCGCTCTTGCCGCCGCCCGCGTAAAACAGGTCGGCGCCGTCGGACTCCAGCCCGCTGACGCCCACGCCCTGCGGCATTTCGAGCCGCGTGATCACGGCGCCGCTCTGGGGGTCTATGCGACGTATCTCGCTTTCGTCGCCCTCCCAGGTGCCGTGCCAGAGTTCGCCGTCCACCCAGGTCACGCCGGTGACGAAGCGGTTCGATTCAATCGTGCGCTGGATGGCGCCCGTCTTGGGGTCGATCTGGTGGATTTTGCGGTCGCGGTACTGGCCCACCCACAGGCTGCCTTCGGCCCAGGTCAGGCCCGAATCGCCGCCGCCGCCGGGCGCCGGGATGGTGGCCAGCACCTTGCCGCTGGCCGGGTCTATCTTGGCGATGCGCGATTCGGCGATCTGGTACAGGTACTTGCCGTCAAAGGCGGTGCCGGCGTCGCCCGCGCAGTCCAGCGTGCGTGTCTGCTCGCCGCTGGCCGGGTCAAAAGCGATCAATTGGCTGCCCGCGGCGGCCCAGACGCGCTGGCCGTCATGGGTGACGCCGGCGATGTCGTGGATACCGGGGAAGCCGTATTCGCGCACGATCTCGGCGGGGCGCGCCTTGGGCTCGGGTGTCTTGCTGAGGGTCTTGCTGCTCATCGCGGCTCCTTGTTGATGCGTGGAATCAACTCTATCCAATCGGAAGCGCAGCGGGGAGTAACAAGATCGTCGTGAATCCGGCGAGCGGCGGCGCCAGCCAGCGCTGGGCCCGCGCCCGGCCCAGGGAGCGCACCCGCCCCTCGCCTTCCAGCTCGGCCAGCGCGCGCTGCACCGTGCGCTGGCTGGCCCCCAGGGCCAGCGCCAGGGCCGAGGTGGACCAGGCCGCGCCGTCCGACAGCAGCGCCAGCAGCGAGGCCTGGTCGCCGTCCAGCGGCGGCGCCAGCACGGCCACGTCGCGCCCGCCCAGCGGCTTCAGGATAAAACCCCGACCCGTCGCCTCAATTGCCGCGAGCGGCTTGACCAGCGCACGCAGCCGGCCTATCTCGACCCTGAGGCGCGCCCGGTGCGTCTCATCAGGGTATTGGGTGCGAAACACCTTCGCGATCAAGGCCTCGCGCTCCACATCGCCGGGCCAGGCTTGCGCCAGCGCGCGGGCCAGGGCAAACAGCACGGGCCGGCGCGCCAGCGGCCGCCATTGCCCGCCGGCGCCCACCCCGTGCCGGCAGGCATCGACCACCAGCGCATCCGAGGCCAGCAGCGCCGACACCTCGTCCAGGCGCAGCGCCTGCTCGCCACCCGGTGTGAGCCGCCGGGCCGCGGGCCTGTCCAGCGCGGCCCGCGCCTCCGCCACCTCGGCTTGCAGCGCAGGCACCTGCGCGCGCTCGGCCGCCGCCTGCGCGCGCGCCAGCGCCAGGCGCGCCTCGCCAACCTGCAGCGAGCGCAGCGCCAGCTCGGCCGCGGTCAATTCAGCCACCGCCCTCAGCGAGGGCCTGAGGCCCCGCGCATCGAGCCGCGCCAGCGCGGCCCTGGCCTCCTCGAGCCGGCCCAGCAGCAAAAAACGGCGCGCCGTGACCAGCCAGGCCTGCAGCGCATTGGCATGGTCGGCATGCGCGTCCAGCGTGGCGGAGGCCGCCGCCAGCGCGCGCGGCGAGCCCGTGAAGTCGCGCATGGCCAGCGCCACCTCGGCCTCGGCCACCACACAGCGGGCACGCGACAAGGCCTCATGCGCGCCGAAGCCGCGCGCCGCGCGCCGCAGCAGCTCGCGCGCGCGCGGGTGCTCACCGAGCTGGGCCATGGCAATGCCGCGCAAGGCCAGCGCCGGCGGGTCGTCGCGCAGCGCCACCCGTTTAAGCGCGCCCAGCGCATCACCGGCGGCCAGCGCGCGCGAAGAGGCGGTGATCAGGGAATCCATGGGCGTAGGCTACACCGCCTTGCAAATGCGGTGGGTTTCAGCGGCTAGCTGCAGCCGCTTCCCGCCTGGGTCTTGCTGCGGTCCACGAGCACCACGCCTTTGTCGAGCAAGGGCTTGACCTTGGCCATGAAGAGCGCGAGATCCTGCGGTGTGTCACTCCCCGGCATGGACACTTCCAGAAGCCGGCCCTGGGGAAGCTGCCACTCCTCCACCTTGAAAGCGCCGACGGCAACGCGTTTCATGCGGTTCTTGCAGCCCATGGCCTTCGCGCGCATGGCGTCGGGAAAAGCTAGCGTCTTCTTCGCTTCACGCTCACAGGAAATCGAATAGGCCCGGCCGGGCTCCAGCGTCTGCAGCACCGATATGTCGGTCTCTGGCTTGACGCCGGTGTTTTTTCCCAGGGCGCAGGCAGTCTCCGTGTCAAAGCCGCTGCCGAAGGGCCGCGGGCTGCGGTATTTCAGCGTCAGCTCGACCTTGCCGTCGGACCGGGTCCGCCTGCGGCCGATTGCCGGCGGGTCGGTGGCCACCGGCGGCGCCAGTACCGTGAAGTACTCCACCTCATACTCCGTGACCTTGCGGCTGCCCTCCAAGCCCATCACCGCCACGGCCTCCTCGGCGGACACCGGGCCGCCGCTGCTCCAGCGCAGCGCAAATTCCGCGCCACCGGCCCATGAGAGCACGGGCATCAGCAGGCATGCCAGGCAGGCGCCGCGCAGCACGGAAAAACCGGCGCCGGCAAGGCTTGAACATTTTTTCATCACTGACTCCTTAAGCGGCATCATCACTTTCAACGCCCGTCGAGGAATGCCTGCCCCCTTCATCGCCTTCGGCGGTACAGGCCCCGTCGGTGTCCACACCCGACCCGAAATTCCAGGCAAGACACGCAGCCAGCAGGCCCGCGCCGACAAGTGCGCAGGGAAACACATAGGAATCCGGACGCTCGCCCGTGAAGTTCCGCAGGAAGACGATGGCGCCTGCCAATACAAAGCCAAAAGCGAGAATGCCGGCGAGATAGCGGGTGGCTTTTTTCATGCCGTCTAATGTACGGCGAGCGGACGTTTCAGTTCATACGCCAGCTAAAACTGGCCTTTTTCGGTCCCCTCGGTCCACAGCTCCGGCCTTGGTTTCCACTCGCCGGGACCGAGCACGATCGCGGCAAGGTCCTCCAGGCCCATGCCCAGCACCTCCACCGCAGCGCCATCCCCGCCATCCTGCTGGCTCGCCGTTTCGCAAAAGCGCGTGAGCACCTCGTAATCCTTGTCCAGCAGCTGCACCAGCAGCCTGGCCAGTTCGTAGCTGAGGGCCTGGCCGTCGTCGGGCCGTATGAAGGATTTGCCGGTCCAGAACTCCTGGATGGTGGACGCATTCCAGAAACGGGCGAACAGGAACTCGATTTCATGGGGGCGGTAAAGCGAGCGCGGCCGCACAAAACGATGCTCGGTATTGACCGCCAGCCCCTCGTTCAGCCAGGCCGGGATCGGCAGGTGGCGGACCAGGCAATGCGTCATTTCATGGATGACCACAGGCTCCATGGTTTCAAAGCCGCTTTGGGCGAACACGAAGTGGCCGTAGCCCGCATCGATGAACATGCCGCCGCTGTAGGCCTCCGGCTGGGACGAGTCGCTGCCATAGTGGGCGATGTAGCGGTAGTAGCTGTCCTCATCCCCGAATACCATGACGACCGTCTTCCCGTGGCCGTGGTCGGCGGCAATTCCCGGAAGTACGGCGAGCACCCTTTTGCGCGAGCGCTCCAGGTAGTCCAGCAGCACGCGTGTCGCGCGCGGCTCCAGGGCGCAAAGCAGCATGAAGTTGGCCGATTCAACGCGCGCGTAGCGGCCCGCCAAAGCGGCCGCCGTCGCATCCAGCCAGGCCGCCGCCCATCCGTTGGCATGGCGGTGCAGCGTCTCATCATCGCCGTCCTCGGGCCATGGCTGTTGATGCCAATCGGGTATGGGCAAATCAGTGCCGGCGCGCCACAGGACGTCTTGCGAGGAAAACGCCTCGCAGGCCGCTATCTCGTTGTTGTCCCTTGTGTCCGGTTCGCGTTTTCTTTTAAACCATTGCAGCATGTCGAATCTCCCTGGCGGGATTCTGGCATCCCTGCGCAGGCATTCAGGGAATCAGGCAATCAGGGCATCCATGTGCGCATGGCTATTGGCGGCGCGCGGGCTCGCTCGCATGCAGAAACCGGGTGTACAGGTCGCGCGGGGGCGCCACCGATGCGCTGCTGATGACCTCGCCCGCCGCGCCCCGATGGTAGCCGCCATGGGTGATGATGTGCAGCAAAATCTCCTCCCGCCGCATCCGGCCCGAGTCCCCGTCGGTGAAGGTAAACCGGACCTCTTCCTGCAGTGCCGCCGGCGAAAGGCCGCTGGCGTAGGCCAGATACCAGGCGTCCAGCGCCTGGACCGCAGCCGCCAGGGCCTCCAGCGCGGGCGTCTCCTTGGTATTGGTGGCCGTGTAGCCGTGGGCTCTGCCTTCCAGGTGCGCCTGGAAGATGCTGTCCGCCACATAGACATGGTTCAGGATGCGGGTGGCTTTGTGCAGTTGGGCGGGATAGGCCGCCGCATCCACACCCGCCAGCGCCGCGAACAGTTCCTTGTTGGCCCAGGCCTTGTAGGCGAACAGGGACTTAAGGGATGAAAGGCCTGGTGAAGGGTTGGTGTTTGGCATTTGGATGCTCCCCATAGATATCGACAGCTTACATATCCACTTTAGGCCACGCCGCAGACAGCGGCTTTGCCGCCGGATACGCGGCGGTGACACACTCCGCCTGCTGCGGCGAAATACCGACAAAGAGCGTGGCCGAGCTGTCCCAGCACACGATCTCGAAGCACGCTCCCCGCAACTGCGGTTGGATATCCGGAGCCTGCCAAAATCGCGCATTTCCATCGGCAGACGGCGGCGAGGAAACGTCGAATCGGGTGCCTGGCGGCACCGCGCTGAAAACAGCCCATTCAAACTGAATATCGCCGACGAGCATTTGAGCGAACTCCTCGCCGCTCAGCCACCCATCGCCTTCCATAAGGACTGAAATCGGGCCATTGGCCTCCAAGTCGCTCACAAACCAGTCGTAAGCGCTTGCCTCGACAGCCATGGCTTTGAGGACAGCACGCATGTCCGTATAAAACGGCATGCTGTCGGGGCCTTCGAGAAGGAGGTTCATGCGTGTTGCTATTGATCACCGTTCAATTCTTGACCTCGGATCACCGCCAACTCAGGCGCCGACATGAAATTCAAGCTGGAAAATAACCTCCCCCGAGGTCTTGAGCGGCGGCAGCCTGCTGAGCGCGTCGTGCAAAGCCTGGAGTATCGAATCCTCGGCCTGCCCCTGGCTCATCAGCTTGACTTCGCATTTGCCTGGCTGGCAGTTGAATTGAACAAGAGCGGCCATGGCCGATTTGTTTCGCAGCAATTCGGTGGACGCCCTGGCTTCGACCGCGTTGATGAACGCGGCCAGGTCTTGCACGGTGATCCGGGCCTTGAGATCGGGCTCGCCGGTCAGCAACCTGACCCCGGCCGTCGTCACCCGTTGGCCGTGGGTGTCTTTCGGTACTGCGGAGCCGTAGGTTTTGAACTCACCAGAGGTCACATAGCTTTTTTTGTCGACAGGGTTGTCGTACCGCGACTGCGGCTGGGCAACTGCGCCGACCATGCACAGGGAGGCGGACACAAGAATCACGGCGGGAATTTGATGCATCTGGATGCTTTATGTGGCCGCCATTTTTGAAGGCGGCGAGGTTGTTGGACTGGGTGCGGGTGCTCCCCCCGGTTTCACTATAGCTTCCCCCCCGACCCCGAGTGCGGCGAAATAAAGCATGAAGGCCAGCAGAACCAACCGGTATTTCTCCCCTTCATCGTACATATTTTGTTACATATAAATCGGCTACGCTTTGGCTTCCCGAAGGAGAAGGAAACGTGAGCCAAACAATGAAAAAAGCCGCCCTGGCACTGATCGCGGCGGCCTCGCTGCATGCCCATGCCCTGCAGGTCACCAGTCTCTCGCCCCAGGGCGAGGTCGCGCGTGTGCGGCAGATCGTCGCCAAGTTCGATGAAGGCGCCGTCAATTTTGGTGACCCGAAAGCGCCCGCCCCGCTGTCGCTGAGCTGCAGCGACGCGCAGGCCACCAAGGGCTCGGGCCGCTGGATCAACGAGCGTGAATGGGCGTTTGAATTCGAGAACGACCTGCCGCCAGGCGTCAGTTGTTCCGTGAACGTGGTCGGCACCTTCAAATCGCCCAAGAGCCAGCCGGTGGGCGGCCCTTCCTCCTACAAGTTCAATACCGGCGGCCCGTTCATCCAGAACCTGCGCCCCGGCAGCTACGAGCGTATCGACGAAGAGCAGTACTTCCTGCTGCAGCTCAACGGCCGGGCCACGCTGCAGAGCGTTCGTGAGAACGTCTGGTGCGCCGTTGAAGGCCTTGGCGAGCGCGTGCCCGTCAAGCTCATCGATGGTAAGGAACGTGAGGAACTGCTCAAGTCCCAGGGCCTGGAAAAGGCCGCGGCCAGCGAGCCACTGCGCTACGTGACCCTCGCCTGCAACAGGCGATTGACTTCGGCCACCAAGCTGCAGCTGGTCTACGGCAAGGGCGTGAGCACGCCCAGCGGCGTGCCCAATTCGGTCGAAAAACGCTACAACTTCCAGGTGCGCGAGCCCTTCTCGGCCTCCTTCAGCTGCGAACGCGAGAACGCCCAGTCAGCCTGCCTGCCCATGCGGCCCATGAGCCTTTCCTTTAATGCACCGGTGCCGCGCAAGTTGGCCGAGGGAATCCGCCTGAAGGGCGACAAGGACACGCTCAAGCCCTCTTTTGAAGAAGGCAACAGCGATGGTGACAACGTGGTCAACCGCGTCACCTTCAAGCCGCTCTTTCCGGAGCAGGCCCAGTTCTCGCTGGAACTGCCCAGGGGCTTCAAAGACGCCTCGGGCCGCGAGCTGCGCAATGCCGACAGCTTTCCGCTGAAGGTTGCCACGGGCGCGATGCCGCCGCTGGCGAAATTCGCCGCCTCGCCCTTCGGCATCGTCGAGCGTTTTGCCGAACCCAATACCAAACCCGGCGACCCGGCCCTGCTGCCGGTGACGCTGCGCAATGTGGAAGCGGCCCTGCAGGTCAAGGGCATCGCCCCGGGCGCCGGCAAGGTCAGCGACCTGCAGCCGCGCACCGACGCCGACATCATTGCCTGGTTCCGCAAGGTGCAGCGCTATGACGAGTACGAGGTCCCGCGCAAGGCGGCCGCCGCCGACGTCAAGGGTCCGCTGCCCAAGCCGCTGGAAGCGCGCGACAAGGACTATGTGCAGTCGCGCATGCTGTCTTTGCTGGGCGGCCAGGCCGGTGTGAAGACGCTGGACCTGCCCAAACCGGTGGGCAACGACCCACGCCCCTTTGAAGTCGTCGGCATCCCGCTGGCGCCCGGTTTTCACGTGGTCGAGATCGCCTCGCAAAAACTCGGTACCTCGCTGCTGGACGAGCGCCACGGCGCGAGCCGGACCATGTATGTGCGCACCTCGGCCCTGGTGACCAACCTGGGCGTGCATTTCAAGCTGGGCCGCGAGAACTCGCTGGCCTGGGTCACCACACTCGACAAGGGCACGCCGGTGGCGGGCGCCACGGTGCGGGTCTCGGGCTGCAACGGTAACGAAATTGCCAAGGCGGTCACCAACGCGCAGGGCATCGCGAATTTCAGCGAGCTGTCGTCCGAGCCGCCCCGCTGCTCGGGCAATGACTCCAGCAACGCCTACTTCGTCAGCGCGCGCAGCACGGTGGCCGGTGTCGAAGACCTGGCCTTTACCTGGAGCGACTGGCACAAGGGCATAGAGCCCTGGCGCTTCAATGTGCCGACCAGCCGCGACCCCATGCCCGACGAGCGGGCCCACACGATTTTTGACCGCACGCTGTTTCGGGCCGGTGAAACGGTGTCCATGAAGCATGTGCTGCGCACCGAAACCAGCAAGGGCTTCGGCCTGCCCGAGGGCACGCCGGCCACCCTGGTCGTCACCCATGTGGGCAGCGGCCAGCAATTCACCCAGCCCATCAGCTGGCGCAAGACGGCCACCGGCGGCCTGAGCGCCGAGAACACCTTCTCGATCCCGCCGGCCGCCAAGCTGGGGGTTTACGAAGTCCAGCTCAAGGCCCCGAACGACAGCGGCAAGGGCCGCGGCAACCGCGCCCGCAGCTTCAGCAGCGGGCAGTTCCGGGTGGAAGAGTTTCGCCTGCCGGTGCTCGAAGGGCGCATCAACCCTTCCGACAAGAAGGCGCTGATCAATGTGAAGTCCGTGCCCACCGACGTGCAGATCAACTACGTCTCGGGCGGCGGCGCCGTCAACCTTCCGGTGCGTGTGTCGGCGCTGGTGCGCGCCAAATCCCTGAGCTACAGCGACTATGAAGAGTTCAACTTCATGCCGCCGCGCAACAACCGCGACAGCGGCAGCAACCAGGACAACGAGGAACGCACGGCCTCGCAAGACCAGCGCGTGATCGCCGACAAGCTGCCGCTCACGCTGGACCGCAACGGCGCGGGCAAGCTCACCATCAACGACATCCCCGCGCACAGGCAGCCGCAGGAGCTGTTGATGGAAGCCAGCTATGCCGACCCCAACGGCGAAGTGCAGACGATACGCAGCGTCTCCACCGTCTGGCCGGCCGCCGTGGTGGCCGGCATCAAGACCGAGGGCTGGGTATCGAGCAGCCAGAAAATCAAGTTCCAGGCCCTGGCGCTAGACCTGACGGGCAAGGTCGCCCCAGGCATATCACTCGAGGTGAAAGCCGTGGCGCGCATCACCACCACCAGCCGCAAACGCATGGTGGGCGGCTTCTACACCTACGACAACAAGACGGAAACCAAGGATCTCGGCAGCGTCTGCAGCGGCAAGAGCGACTCGCGCGGCCTGCTGCTGTGCGACACCAAGCTCGGCGAGCCGGGCGAGGTCGAACTCATCGTGACGGCCAAGGACAAGGACGGCAACAGCATCCAGGCGGCCAGCAATGTCTACGTCACGCGCCAGGGCGAACTCTGGTTCGGCGGCGAGGACCACGACCGCATGGACGTGCTGCCCGAAAAGAAAAGCTACCAGCCCGGCGAGACCGCCAAGTTCCAGGTGCGCATGCCTTTCCGCTTCGCCACGGCCCTGGTCGCGATTGAACGCGAAGGCGTGATCGAAACCCAGGTGGTGCAGCTCAACGGCCAGGACCCGACCGTCAACCTGCAGATCAAGGACGGCTGGGGCCCGAATGTGTATGTCAGCGTACTGGCCCTGCGCGGCCGGCTGCGCGAGGTGCCCTGGTACAGCTTCTTCACCTGGGGCTACAAGGCGCCGCGCGAGTGGTGGACCTCCTTCTGGTACGAAGGCCGTGAATACGTGGCGCCCACCGCGCTGGTCGACTTGAGCAAGCCGGCCTTCCGCCTGGGCCTCGCTGAAATCCGCGTGGGTACCAAAGCCCACCAGCTGGAGGTCAGCGTGAAGGCCGACAAGGAAAGCTACGCGGTGCGCGGCCAGGCCAAGGTCACCATCACGGCCAAGCTGCCCAACGGCCAGCCGGCCGCCAATGCCGAAGTGGCGCTGGCCGCGGTGGACCAGGCGCTGCTGGAACTGATGCCCAACGACAGCTGGGACCTGCTGGGCGCCATGCTGCAGCGCCGCTCCTGGGGCGTGGAGACTTCGACCGCGCAGATGGAAATCATCGGCCGCAGGCACTACGGGCGCAAGGCCGTGGCGGCCGGCGGCGGCGGTGGGCGCAGCAACACGCGCGAACTGCTGGAAACCCTGCTGCTGTGGAACCCCAGCGTGGTGCTGGACGCCAAGGGCCAGGCCGTGGTGACGGTGCCGCTCAATGACGCGCTGACCACCTTCAAGATCGTCGCAGTGGCCGATGCCGGCACCGGCCTCTTCGGCACCGGACAGACCTCCATACGCGCCACACAGGACCTGCAGATCATCAGCGGCCTGCCGCCGCTGGTGCGCGAGGACGACCAGTTCCGCGCGCAGCTGACCCTGCGCAATACCACCAAGGCCGCGATGAAGGTGGAAGTGAGCCCGCGCGCCACCCTGCTCGAGCTGAAACCGCAGACCGTGGACATCCCCGCCGGCGAGGCGCGCGAGGTGGCCTGGATGGTCACCGCGCCCGCGCAACTGGCGCTCACGCGAGCCGAAGCCATCTTGTGGGAGATTGAGGCGAAAGACACCATCAGCGGTGCACGCGACGGCCTCAAGGCACGCCAGCGCATCATCCCCGCTGTGCCGCTCACGGTGCAGCAGGCCACGCTGGTGCAGGTCGATGGAAGCTTCACGCTGGACGTGAACCCACCGGCCGACGCCCTGCCGGGCCGCGGCGGCCTCAAGATGTCGCTGCAGCCCAAATTGGCCGAAGGCATGGACGGCGTGCGCGACTATTTCGCGATGTACCCCTTTATCTGCCTGGAGCAAAAAACCAGCAAGGCCGTGGGCCTGCGCGACGGCAAGCTCTGGCAGACCGTGCTGGCGCAGCTGCCGACCTACCTCGACAGCGACGGCCTGGCCAACTACTTCCCGCCGCGCGACGGCGAGGCCAACCGCGGCAGCGATGCGCTGACGGCCTATTTGCTGGCCGCCACGCACGAGGCCTCGGGCCTCAACCCGGCTTTTGCCCTGCCCGACGAGGCCCGCGCGCCCATGGAGCGCGGCCTGATCGCATTCGTGGAAGGCCGGATCCAGCGCGATTTCTGGAGCCCGCGCAAGGACCTGGACGTGCGCAAGCTGGCCGCGCTGGAGGCGCTGTCGCGCTACGGCAAGGCCCAGGGCCGCATGCTGGGCAGCATCACCATCGCGCCCAACCAGTGGCCCACACATGCGGTGATCGACTGGCTTAACATCCTCAAACGTGTGGCCGACGCGCCGCAGCGCGAGCAGCGCATTGCCGAGGCCAACCAGGTGCTGCGCTCACGCCTGTCCTTCCAGGGCACCAAGCTGATCTTCAGCACCGAGAAGGACGATTACTGGTGGTGGCTGATGACCAACGGCGACGTCAACACCGCGCGCCTGATGCTGGCCGTGATGGACGACCCGGCCTGGAAAGACGACATGGGGCGCCTGGCCAATGGCTTTATCGCGCGCCAGCAAAAAGGCGCCTGGCACACCACCACGGCCAATCTTTGGGGCGGCCTGGCGCTGGACAAGTTCTCGGCCAGGTTTGAAGCCACGCCGGTGGCCGGCGTCACCAAGGCCACGCTGGCCGCGGCCGCCGCGAGTGCGGCCAGTGTGGAGTGGGCCAAGGTCGACCGCGTCAAGACCACGGATGCGGCCGGCGCGCCCAACCAGACCACCTTCTTCGGCGCACCCGCCTCGCCCGGCAACTTGCGCAACAACAGCATGTTCCTGCCCTGGGGTACAGCGCCCAAGGACACGTTGACGGTGACCCACCAGGGCCCGGGCAAGCCCTGGCTCACGCTGCAGTCCATCGCGGCCATACAGCTCAAGGAACCGTTTAACGCCGGCTACCAGATCAAGAAGACCATCACGCCGGTGGAGCAGGCCGTCAAGGGCGTGTACACGCGCGGCGACGTGATCCGTATCACGCTGGAAGTCAATGCCAGCGCCGACATGACCTGGGTCGTCATCAGCGACCCGGTGCCCGGTGGTGCGACCATCCTGGGCGGCGGCCTGGGCCGCGATTCCGAAATCGCGACCAGCGGCGAGAAGAAAACCGGCACCGGCTGGCCCGCGTTTGAAGAACGCAGCTTCGAGGCCTTCCGCAGTTATTACGAATACCTGCCCAAGGGCGTGGTCAAGATGGAATACACCGTGCGCCTGAACAATGTCGGCGATTTCGCGTTGCCGCCCAGCCGCGTGGAAGCCATGTACGCGCCCGAGATGTTCGGTGAATTCCCGAATGCGCGGGTCAAGGTGGAAGCCGCCAAATGATCCAGCGCCGCGCCCTGGCCGCCGCACTCGCCGCGGGCATCGCCCTGCCGCGCGTGGCGGCCGCGGCCGCCGCCGACTGGCAGCGGAGCCTGGGCTACCCGACAGGCTGGGGGCCCAACCGCAGCTGGACCGACAAGGACTACCGCATCGGCAATTATTCGGGCGGCTACGAGGCCATGTTCCGCGCGCGGCCCATCGCCGCGCCGGCGCAAGCCTCCCCGCTGGCGACGGCCTCGGCTGAAAACCTCAAGGCCTTTGCGCCGGTCGCGGACTCGGCGGCGGACTACCTCAAGGCCTGGCCGGTGACCGGCCTGCTGGTCGCGCGCAGGGGCCAGGTGCTGCTGGAGTCCTACCAGTTCGATCGCAAGCCCGAGATGCGTTTGACCAGCTGGTCCATGGCCAAGAGCGTGACCTCTCTGCTGCTGGGCATCTGCCTGGACCGCGGCCTGATCCGCTCCATGGACGACACGCCGCAAATGTATGTGGAGGACCTCAAGGGCACGCTGCACGGCGGCATCGCCCTGCGTCACCTGGCGAATATGTCCAGCGGCGCGGCCATACTGCACGAGCGCGACAACCCCACCATCTACCCGCGCGCCTTCTCCGGCGGCAACACCGACCTGGAGGCCGTGGTGCGCGGCTGGAATACCGTGCAGGAGCCACCCGGCACGCGCTACAACTACAACGAGCTGTGCCCGCTGACCATAGGCATGGTGATACGCCAGGTCACCGGCAAGCCCCTGACCGCCTTTTGCGAGGAAGTCCTGTGGCAGCCCCTGGGCGCCGAGGGCGGCGCCAGCTGGCTGTGCGACAGCAAGGGCAAGGAGTTCAACTGCATAGGCTTTGGCGCGCGGCTGCGCGACTGGGCCCGGCTGGGCCAACTGATCGCGCAGAACGGCGCCATCGAAGGCCGCCAGGTCGTCAGCAAAAAATGGATAGACGAATGTTCCTCATGGTCGGCCGCCGACGCACAGGGCCGGCACGGCACGGCCATGCGCTACTTCGGCTACAAGAATTTCTTCTGGCACCCCAAGCCCGACGGCAGCTGGATGATGATGAACGGCCACCACGGCCAGCGTGTGCTGGTGGACCGCGTGACACAAACCGTGCTGGTGCAGACCGCCGTGGAAGCCGAGGGGCCCTGGCAGGCACAGTTGCTCCAACTCTTCAGCGCGGCGACCAAGGTGGGATTGGCGGTATGAGCAGGATCAGGCACCACATCGCGGCAGCACTGCTGCTGGCGGCGTGCACCGCGGGCACCGCCCACGCCGTCGCCACCTTCGACGAAGTCAAACGCGACTACAAGCCTTCCGAGACCCTGGTGCTGGACCGCAACGGCGAACTCATTCAGCGCCTGCGCACCGACAAGGCCGTGCGGCGCGGCCAGTGGGTGGCCTTGCCCGATGTGTCGCCGGCCCTGCGCACGGCGCTGGTGCTCAGCGAGGACAAGCGCTTTTACGAGCACAGCGGCGTGGACTGGCGGGCTGTGTCGGCCGCGGCCTGGGGCAATTTGTGGAACACCAAAACGCGCGGCGCCTCCACCATCAGCATGCAGCTGGCCGGGCTGCTCGATGAAGACTGGCGTGCCGGCGCGGGCGGGCGCAGCCTCACGCAAAAAGTCGGTCAGACCGTTTCGGCCCAGGTGCTGGAAGCACGCTGGCGCAAGGACCAGATCCTGGAGGCTTACCTGAACCTGGTGCCCTTTCGCGGCGAGATGGTGGGCATAGACGCGCTGAGCCGCACGCTGTTCGGCAAGGCCGCGCACGGCCTGGACGAACGCGAGGCGGCGATCGCGGCCGCGCTGGTGCGCGCGCCCAATGCCAAGGCGGCGCAGGTCTCGCAGCGCGCCTGCGGTGTGCTCAAGCTCATGCAAGCCCCCACGCTTGTCGCTTCGCGTACTGCGCTGCCCCCCGAGGGGGCTGACCTTGCTCGGGGCGGCCCTTCGCGGCGGTCGCAAGCCCCGGCCAAGGTGGATTGCGCGGGCCTGGACCTGTTTGCCAGCGCCGCGCTGCAGCGCAAGGCGTTTGATGCGAGCGAGGGCGTGGCGCCGCATTTGGCGCGAAGGCTGCTGGCCGCCCAGGCCGGCAACACCCCGGGCCGGGCTAACGCACCCCGGGCGTTGGCATCCACCCTGCGCGCTCCCCTGCAACGCTTCGCCGTCCAAACCCTCACCCAGCAACTGCGCGAGCTGCGCGGCCGCCACGTCGAAGACGGCGCGATTGTGGTGCTGGACAACGCCACGGGCGAGGTGCTGGCCTGGGTCGGTTCCTCGGGTGAGCTGAGCGACGCGGCCGAAGTCGACGGCGTAACGGCCTTGCGACAGCCGGGCTCCACGCTCAAGCCCTTTTTGTACGCACAGGCGATTGCCGAGCGCCGCATCACGGCGGCCTCGCTGCTGGAAGATTCCTCTTCCCAGATACAAACCTCAGGCGGCCTCTACATCCCGCAAAACTACGACCGGCAATTCAAGGGCCTGGTATCGGCGCGCACCGCGCTGGGCGCCTCGCTCAATGTGCCGGCCGTGCGCACCCTGGTGATGGTCTCGCCCGATGCCTTCCACAAGCAACTCAAGGCCGTGGGCCTGCCGCTCAAAGAGTCGGGTGACTACTACGGCTACAGCCTGGCGCTGGGCAGCAGCGAGGTCTCGCTGCTGTCGCTCACCAATGCCTACCGCACGCTGGCCAACGGCGGGCGCTATAGCGCGCCCTCGCTCGCGAAGAATCCCAAGCCCGTCTTTACACCGGCGCTGGACGCGCGCGCCGCCTTTATCGCCACCGACATCATGGCCGACCCGCTGGCGCGCGCGCGCACCTTCGGCACCGACAGCGTGCTGGCCACCCGCTTCTGGACGGCCGTCAAAACCGGCACCAGCAAGGACATGCGCGACAACTGGGCCATGGGCTTTTCGCAGCGCTACACCGTGGGCGTGTGGGTAGGCAATGCCAGCGGCGCGCCCATGTGGGACGTGAGCGGCACCAGCGGCGCAGCGCCCATCTGGGCCGCGCTGATGAATTACCTGCACAGGACCGAACGCAGCCGCGCGCCCACGCCGCCCGCCGGCCTGGTGCAAAGCCGCACGCAGTTCGGCAAGCAGGGCGGCACGCCGCTGGAGGCCGCACGCAGCGAGTGGTTTATCCAGGGCACGGAGCAGGCGGTGTTTGCTGCGAATTCCAGCACCGGCGATTTCGGCCCGGCCAAGGCCTCCAGGTCCGGCAAAAAAACGGCGGCCGAGCCCGACGCCCCACCCCGCATCACCGCCCCGGCCTCGGGCACCATCATCGCGCTGGACCCGGACATCCCGCCCAAAAACCAGCGCATCAGCTTCAGCGCCGAAGGCCGCGGCACACGCTGGCTGATGGACGGCAAGGAGTTCGCGCGCGGCCCGCAGGCCCAGTGGATGCCCTGGCCGGGCCGGCATGTGGTGCGGTTGGTCGATGCCGGCGGCAAGGTGGCCGACGAGATCAAATTCGAAGTGCGCGGCGCAGGCGTGCGCGAAGCCAGCGCGCGTGGTGCCGCAAGCGCCAAACGCTGACCTTTCCACACCCGCAATGCCTCAACTCCCGACCGCCCTGCCATCCCCACCGCTGCCGACCGCACGGCGACTCTTTCAAACCCTGGCTATGCTTTGGGCGGCGCTGTGTGTGCTGACAGCGGATGCTGCACAAATAGCCCCGGTGGTCGACGCCGCGCAGACAGCTGTGTCGGCTGATGCCGCGCAGATGGCCGCGCCGACCGATGCCGTGCAGGTGCCCGTTCCGCCCTACATCGCACGCGTGCTCGACACCACCGGCACGCTGAACACCGCGCAGATCGCGGCCTTGAATGAACAAATCCTCGCCCTGGAGGCCGACACTCGGGCGGCCGTGGTGGTGTTCATGCTGCCGACCACGGGCGTAGAAGCCATAGAGGAATACGCCATGCGTGTGTTCGAGGCCTGGAAGCTCGGCGACACGAAGCGCGATGACGGCATCCTGATCCTGGTCGCCACGGAGGACAGGCGCATGCGCATCGAAGTGGGCCAGGGCCTGGAAGGCAGCGTGCCCGACGTGCTGGCGGGCCGCATCATCGACGAGCAGATGAAACCGCGCTTTCAGGCCAGGGACTACGCGGGCGGGCTGCAAGCAGCCATCGACCACATAGGCGCAGCGGTGCGCGGCGACGCGCAGCCCGTGGAGGCCGCGGGCCGCGGCGTTACGCCCTTTGGCTGGGCTTTTTTTGCCTCACTGCCCTGGGGTTTCGCCCTGGGCGTGGTTCGCGCGCGCCGCAACTGGAAGTGGGCGCCGACCATCGCCCTGGTCGCCGGGGGGCCGCTGGTGGCGTCGGCCATCCTGAAGAGCGCCGCCATCGGGGCCATCCTGCTGACTTTCCCGGTGCCGCTGGCGTTTGCGCTGGGTTTCGGCTGCGGCCGTTCGCGCACCCTGCGCAGGGTGGTGGGCGGTATCGCATTGGTGATCTGCCTGATGGCCGGCATTGCCTATGTAGTGGGCGCCAATAGCTTTGGCTTGGGTTTGCTCTACGTCGCAGGGGGCGGCATCGCCTGCCTGCTGCTGGGCCTGATCGGTGCGGGGGCTTACATGGCCTACAAACGCAGCCTGCTGGAGTTCGGCGTGCGCTGCGCCGTGGTGGCCGGCATCGTGGGTTATGTGGCCTTCCAGAATCCGCCGGACCTGCTTTTTATGGATTGGGAATCCTGGCTGCCCACGGGGCTCGCGGCCGGCCTGGCGATGCTGTTTGGCTTCTTCCCGGGCAGCGTCAGCACCAGCAGCGGGGGCGGCAGCTCATCGAGCAGCAGCTCGAGCTCCAGCTCAAGTTCCAGCAGCCGGAGCTCGTCGGGCGGCTCCAGCAGCGGCGGCGGGGCTTCCGGCAGCTGGTAGAAGGACGGCCGTGGCCGTAGCCGGCACCTCTCCCGTATTGAAATAATTTGAAGCCCGGCAAAATTTATTCAATCCCAGGGCGACCCAAACCCTTAGCATTGGGCGACCAAGGAGACCATCACCGTGCCCGTGATCACCAATATTGAAGACCTGCGCGTCCTGGCCAAAAAACGCGTGCCCCGCATGTTCTACGACTATGCCGATTCCGGCTCGTGGACCGAAAGCACCTACCGCGCCAACGAGAGCGACTTCCAGAAGATCAAGCTGCGCCAGCGCGTGGCCGTCAACATGGAAAACCGCAGCACGGCCACCATCATGATAGGCCAGCCGGTCGCCATGCCGGTCGCCATCGCGCCCACGGGCCTGACCGGCATGCAGCACGCCGACGGTGAAATCCTGGGCGCCCGTGCCGCCAAAAAATTCGGCATCCCCTTCACGCTCTCGACCATGAGCATCTGCTCCATCGAAGACGTGGCCGCCGGCACGGACCGCCACCCCTTCTGGTTCCAGCTCTATGTGATGAAGGACCGCGCCTTTATCGAAAGCCTGATAGACCGCGCCAAGGCGGCCAATTGCTCGGCGCTGGTGCTCACGCTGGACTTGCAAATCCTCGGCCAGCGCCACAAAGACCTCAAGAACGGCCTGAGCGCACCGCCCAAGCCCACACTCTCCACCATCCTCAACCTCATGACCAAACCGCGCTGGGGCCTGGGCATGCTGGGCACCAAACGCCACGGCTTCGGCAACATCGTGGGCCATGTCAAGGGCGTGGAAAACATGGGCTCGCTCTCGGAATGGACGGCCAAGCAGTTCGACCCGGCCCTGAACTGGGGCGACGTGGAGTGGATCAAAAAACGCTGGGGCGGCAAGCTGATCCTCAAAGGCATCCAGGACGTCGAGGACGCGAAACTCGCCGTCAACTCAGGCGCCGATGCGCTCATCGTCTCCAACCACGGCGGCCGCCAGCTGGACGGCGCGATGTCCTCCATTTCCTGCCTGCCCGAGATCATCGCAGCCGTCGGCAACCAGATCGAAGTGCACATGGACGGCGGCATACGCTCCGGCCAGGACGTGCTCAAGGCGATTGCCCTGGGCGCCAAGGGCACTTACATAGGCCGCGCTTTTCTCTACGGCCTGGGCGCCATGGGCGAACAAGGCGTGACCAAAGCGCTGGAGATCATCCACAAGGAGCTGGATTTGACGATGGCGTTTTGCGGGCGGACGGATATCAAGGCGGTGGATAGCGGGATTTTTGTGCCGGGAACCTACTAAGCCCGAAACCAACACGCGGGCGGAAAGCAAACCCCATGGGCAAGTGCCGGGCGCAGACGTAATGCGCCAGGCTACCGGCTGGCGTACGCCGCCAGTGCAAGTGACCTGAACTGAAGCGTGGAGAGCCACTGGTCCAGTGCTCGAAGCCTTCACCTGTCAGGCTGCAGCCTGCACCGCGACAACTGCGTTTGGCGAGGACACCTGCGAAGATCGCGAAGCCATCCCGCCCGAGGCGCCAGGTTGGCGTCATCGGCAAGAGCATGCGCAGGGCTTAAACTCGCCTTGCCCGCTCCGTCAAGCCGGACTCAACTTAAACCGGAAGCACCATGAAAAGAGAATTTCGAATTCTTTGCATGATTTTGTTGGCCTTGCTCGTGACTACTCGCGGCAATGCGCAGACTGTTTACCTACCCTACGAACTAGGTGGCATCGTTGCCAGGTCATTCGTCGAGAATGACTTTGCCGCGCTTGACGGCCTGGCCATCAAACTGCGCACGGAAAAAAGCCGAACCCCTAGCGGGCTCTGGAATCTCTCGGTGTTTTATTCCGGACTGAATACCGCCATGCTTGAAGGGCGCGACGAGAATTCGGATGCGCAGTGGAACGCGATAGAGAAAAAAATGAATCAATGGGTCGCTACAAGGCCTCTATCGCCCGTTGCGCCCATCGCTTTGGCCGCGGCACAGAGGGAGCATGCCTGGGCGCTTCGTGGAAATGGCTTTGCAAACACGGTGACGCGCAAGGGTTGGGAAGACTTTGCGAGGTACTTGGCCGTCGCCCGCAACACGCTTGAGGCAAATAAAAAAATCAGTAGCGACGACCCACAGTGGTACGTCGAGATGCTGAAGGTGGCACTGGCGCTGGGTTGGGAAAAAAATCAGTACATGGCCTTGTATAACGAGGCCGCGTCGAAAGAACCTCTTTATTACGAAACGTATTTCGCGGCGGTGGAACGCCTTCTTCCCATGTGGGGAGGAGACATTGAACAGATTCAGGCCTTCGCGGCCGATGCCGTGAAGCGGACCGCGTCGACCGAAGGCCAGGGAATGTATGCACGCATCTACTGGGTCGTAGTAGGGCGCATGGGAACAAAAGCGTTCTTCGCGGAACCCCACAAGCAGACAATCTGGCCTCAGATGAAGGCGGGCTTCGATGACGTCGTCAAGCGATACCCCGTCGATTGGAACAGGAACGCATACGCCAAATTCGCGTGCCAGACAGGCGAAGTCGATCTGTTTATCTCCCTGGCCCGTCAATTCGACGGGGAGCCCATGGAAACTGCATGGCCTCGTGGATATTTTCAAGCATGCAAAGACAACGCGGCCGCGGTCAGGCCTGGCAACCCGCTCCGATAACGAGATTTCCCAGTAACCGAGGACGCGCCGCAAAATCGCGCGGCCATCCGGAAAATCAAAAATTGATCGTTAGGAGTTTATCCAGAAGCGCGCTCAGGAATCACCAAGACTGTTTCACCCTTGCCGCGCAATCTCATAATCCATCACATACGAATGTCTGCCATCGGCAATCTGTATGCTGAGCGTGCCGATCAGGCCCGTGAGTTCATCAGTCCCTGAATCGGGCACTACGCTGACCGTCAGCTGCGGCGCGCCGCGGTTCATGGTGCCGCTGTGTTGCAGCACAAAGCTGCCGCTTTTGCCGTGCAGCGTGCCGGTCACGCGCTCGATCGCGACGTAACCGGCCGAGCCTTTGACGGCGGTGCCGGCGCTGAGCATCTCGCCTTGGCTGGTGGCTTGCAGGTCGCCGCTGAAGGTCTTGTTGATGGAGAGGCGCCCCATCAGCGGACTGGCGTCCGCATTCGCCAGCGCTTGCGGCGCTAGCTTGACTTCAAAGGTTCCGGTGGCTTGGGGCATGGCGTTGGCTTTCGGGTTGATGGCAATGCCAATAATGCCAGAGCCGCGGACGCGATGTGCAGAGACCCAGCGACGGCGATTTCTCACCCTGCTTGCGAGACGCTTGAGGTGGGCAAATTCGCACAACCCAAACTCACAAGCGCGGGAACAGCCCCGCGCGTCTGAATGCATCCCATCCTGCCGGTGTGATGCTTACGGTCCGGGAATGCCTTGAGCGCAAAACCAGTCCGCGGTTGACGCAGACGTCAAGAAATGAGGCGGCCAAGGCGCCACCAAGATGGGGCGCGCTTTCGGTGATGTCAGAGCAGGGTCGTGCGAAGACACGGCACTGCGTTCGCGCGTGACTGAGATCAAGGCCAAATTCGGTGAAACCCTCTGTGCCGATGGTTGTCAGTTGAAACTCAGACTCCTTGTCCTTGCACTCAAGCCACCCTGCAGACAGAATCCCCTGCAGCAGGTCCACACCAAACCTTCCGGCAAAGTGGTCATAGCATGTGCGCGCCTGCCGGAATTGCGCTGAATTTTTCCTGGGCAGCCGCGCAAGCAGGGATCGGTCTGCAGCAAGCTCTGCGGCCAGTGCTGCCATGCTCTCGATCATGCACGCCACTTCTGAATTGGCGATGCGGTATTCCCGCGCCCGCCCATTGCTCTGCACTTCGAGCAATCCGCCTTCGAGCATCAAGGCCAGATGCCGGCTCGCGGCCTGGGCTGACACATCCGCGCAGGCCGCCAATTCGCCAGCTGGGCGCTTTGAACCGTCGATCAGTGCCCAGGCCATGCTGGCGCGCACCGGACTGGACAACAGCGAGGCAACGGCGGCGATGTCAGGTAATTCTTCCATGCTTAACAGGTTTGTGAAACGAGAGCACCATGCGCGAATGGACACTGAGGTCTTCATTCACTCCAGGAGATCTTATGAACATCATCGAAATCCAGTCGACCTTGCAAACCTATTTCGACGTCATGTACGAATGCGACATGGAGAAATTTGACCAGGTCTTCCACCCGTCCTGCTCACTATTCACCGCCGGCGGCGCGGACCTGGTGGTCAAGCCCTTTGAGCAGTACCGCCGGGAGATGAGCACGAGGACTTCTCCGAAGTCCCGCTCCCAGTCCCGGGACAAGGAGCGCACCATCAAAATCGACTTTCTTTCCGATGAACTGGCGTTCGCACAGGTCCGCGTCCAGATCCACGACAAACTGTTTGCCGATAACCTCAACCTGGTGAAGGTCGGGCTAAGGTGGATGGTGGTCGCAAAGATCTACTATCTGCTGGAGCTCGTTTCACAGCATTGAAAGCGACCGGTATTCACACCTCAATGCAGTGGATTATTGGCTTCAGCCACCCAGATTCAAAGCAGAAAATTTATGGCACCGGGCATCGAATAATTTGATGCTCAAGCTCGCCACAATCGCCCGAAATGGCGGTTGCGCCATCAAGAGATGGCAAAAGCCTGCAGGCTCAGGGGTAAGTACGCCGTGAAACCTGGCTTGCGGAAAAGTATGCCGTTGCTAGCGCTGCCCGAATGGCTTTGCGGGCACCGTCTGCAAATACGCATACAGCGCCTGCGCATCGACATCGTTGAGCGCGCGCAGCGACTCAAAGGGCATGACGCTGATGGCCGTGCCGTCGGGGCGCTTGCCGCTGCGCAGCATGGCGACAAAGGCGCCGGCGTCCTTGTAGCGCGGCATGGCGCTGCCCTCGCCCGGCGTCAGGTTGGCGGCGGGCGCCCAGTCGGGCGGGGCGCCGGGAATCTTGCCGCCGGCCAGGCCCGCGCCGTGGCAGCTAATGCACATATTGGCGACGTAAGCGCCGTGGGCCGCGGTCACGCCTTCGGCAATCGGTTTGGCGGGCGGCAGCGTGTGGTCGATTTTTTGCGCGGCGTCCTGGATGACATCAAAGGCATAAAGCACACGCACCGGCAGGGGCAGGTCCAGCACGGCGGCGGCGCCCATCTTGGGCGGCAGGGCCTTGACGTAGGCGACCAGCGCGCCCAGGTCTTCGTCGGTCAGGCGGTTGTAGTCTTCGCTGGGCATGACAAACACCGGCCGGCCGTCGGGCTTGACGCCGTGGCGCACGGTGCGCACCCAGTCTTCGGGGGTGTAGCGCGCCACCACATTGCCTTCGCCGGGCGTGATGTTGGGGCCGGCCAGGCGCATGCCCTTGCCGTCGTTCATGAATTCGCGGCCCGCGCCGCTGGCGCCGTGGCAATCGGCGCAGCCGCGCGAGTTGTACAGGTAGGCGCCGCGCTCCAGCGCCTGGGCCGTGGCTGGAATGGCCACGGGCTTCACAGCCAGCTTGACCTGCCGCTGGCTTTTGCTGTCGGCCATCTGGCTGCCGACCACGGCCGTGCCGGCCAGCAACAGCACCACGGCGCCGGCAATGCCGGCGCCCCATTTGATCCATCGTTTCATCGTGTCTTTTCCGGGTCTTGTTGTGGGGTGCAGGCTGGGTCGCTTCATGGGCCGCTTGTGCTGTTCTGGGCAAAGGCGGGATTTTAGAAGTCGCCTAAGGAAATAACAGCGGAAATATTTGCCTGCAGCCGCGCTTGTTGCTGTCGCCAGGGGTGCACCAGCCTTGCGGCTGAGCGGGCCAAATAGGGCCGAATCGTGTCGAGCCGGCGATGCCAGGCCCGCCCGAATTGCTATGCTTGCCGGGTGAGCGACCCGTCCCCTTCCCCCGCCGCCAAGATTCGCCGCATTGCCCACCTCGACATGGACGCTTTTTTTGCGTCCGTCGAGCTGCTGCGCTACCCGCAGCTCAAGGGCCTGCCGGTGGTCATAGGCGGCGGCTGGCGCAAGGTCGACGAGGAGCTGCGTGCCGCGCAGGGCGAGCGCCCGCTGCGTTTTATCCCGGTGGAAAGTTTTCCGCTGCTCAAGGACTATGTAGGCCGCGGCGTCATCACCACGGCCACCTATGCGGCGCGGCAGTTCGGCGTGGGTTCGGCCATGGGCATGATGAAGGCCGCCAAACTCTGCCCGCAGGCGATTGTGCTGCCGGTGGATTTTTCGGAGATCCGCAAGTACTCGCAGCTCTTCAAGAGCACCATCACCGAGATCGCGCCGCTGATGCAGGACCGCGGCGTGGACGAGGTGTATATCGACTTCACCGACGTGCCCGGCGGCCAGCGCGAAGGCGGGCGTGTGCTGGCGCGGCTGATCCAGAAGGCGATTTTTGAAAAGACGGGTCTCACCTGCTCGGTCGGCGTGGCGCCCAACAAGCTGCTGGCCAAGATGGCCAGCGAGTTCAACAAGCCCAACGGGATTTCCGTCATTTACGAGTCCGACCTGCAGGAAAAGATCTGGCCGCTGCATGTGCGCAAGATCAACGGCATAGGCCCCAAGGCCGGCGAGAAGCTCGCCAAGCTGCACGTCCACACGATTGGCGAGCTCGCCGCGCAGGACCCGGGCTGGCTGGTCGATAACTTCGGCAAGGCCACCGGCGCCTGGATGCACGAGGCCGCCTGGGGCCGCGACGACCGCCCGGTGGTGACCGAAAGCGAGCCGGTCAGCATGAGCCGCGAAACCACCTTCGACCGCGACCTGCACGCGGTGCGCAACAAGGCCGAGCTGGGTACCATCTTCACCGACCTGTGCCTGCGGCTGGGCGAAGACCTGCAGCGCAAGGGCTACGTCGCCAAGACCATAGGCATCAAGCTGCGCTACGACGACTTCAAGATCGCCACGCGCGACCAGACCGCTGACAGCTACACCGACGACGGCGCCACGATCCGGCGCCTGGCCGGCCAGTGCCTCAAGCGCGTGCCGCTGGAGAAAAAGCTGCGCCTGCTGGGCGTGCGTGCATCCACCCTGGCGCGCGCCGGTGAGGTGCCGCTTGCCGACGAGAAAAAAGATCCGGAACGCGCCGAATCAAACACCACCGACCAATTGTTCTAACGGGTCTGTACGACGATTTCGTCCTGGTGGTTGGCGATGTGGAAGGCATGGGCCAGCGCGAAGTCGGCCTTGCCGAGCGCGCCATAGGCAAAGTGCGGCTTGAGCGGGCCTTGGTGGCGCGTGAAGCGCTCAATCGCGGCACGCAAACGGGCCGATGCGGGCCGCCAGTCACCTTCGCGGTGAAGGGCTGGCGCGCCGGGAATCGGCTCGCTAAGGCTGTGGCTCATCTGCCCGCGCCATTTAAAAAACGCAAACGCCGCCGCGCCGGCGGTGTTCTGGAAAAAAGCGCTTTTGGGCTGCGGGAAACCGTCCAGGCTCATCTCCACACTCTGCGCCATGTGCTCCAGCACCGAGACCATGGGCCACTGGCCCGTGGTTTTGACGGCGGCTGCCTTGTCCAGGCTGTCCAGCCAGCGCAGGGCGTCATCGAGCGAGCCTACTTTGGGGAGGTCGGCCATGGCGAAATCTCCGGTCAAGGTTGCCGTTGCGGCGGCTAGGAAGTGGCGGCGGTTCATCGGTGGAATGCTAGCAGTCGAGGGGGCGACTGCGTGTTCCCCAGGTGACTGGTTGCCGGGTCTTGCTCCGGCGGGGCGCGCCCTCCCCTTCTCTCCTTCTCCTCTCTTCGTCTTTCTGCTTACTCTGCTGAGGGTGGTTGGCCGGGGGTAGCCCGGCAGCTACTCACTTTTCTTTTGCTTCGCCAAAAGAAAAGTAAGCAAAAGAAAAGGCGACCCTGGTGTCTGCGTCCCCTTCGCTGCGCTACGGGGCAACCTGCGGTGCTCGGTTCAGGCGGGGTCTCGCTAAACTCGCTTCGCTCAAACAACGCGATCCCTGATCCGCCTGAACCTCCGCTCCTCGGCGCATACACAAGGGGTGGGGACAAAAATACCAATACCGAAAACCACAAGGACGCGCCATGGCGTGTCCTTGTTTGTATTTGGGGTTCTGTATTTGGTATTTCGGACTTCCCCGTCCTGGCTGGGCCGAGCAGCGCAGACGGAGGAGGGATAAGGGCTGGCGTTGTTTGAGCGAAGCGCAGCGTAGCGAGTTTAGCCAGACCCCCTCCGCAGTCGAGCAGCGCAGGTTGCCCGTAGCGCAGCGAAGGGACCCAGACTGCGGGTCGCCTTTTCTTTGGTGACTTTCTTTTGGCGAAGCAAAAGAAAGTTACTGGCCGCCGGGCCACTCCCGGCCAGCAGAACCAAGCAGAAGCCGCCCCGTTGGGAAAAACAGAAAAAGCTGAATCCAACCCACCACTCTCACCGTATCCAACACAACAAACCCTCCGTCCAACCACATCCCCACACCATGAAAACCATCCCCCTACTCGCCATCCTCTTCCTGTCCGTCGGCGCGCAAGCCGACACCGGCAAATTGCTCCTGACCGGCGGTGTCAGCAGCATTGAAGGCGCGGCCGGCGGCGGCCTGACGCCCTGGGCTGTGATCGGCAGCAATGCCACGGCGGGGGAGACGGGCGGCTCGGTCTATTTGACCCATGTCGGCACGCGCGACTACGGCCTGAATATCTACGGCGCGGCGCTGGGCATCCATGACCGTTATGAACTGTCGATTGCGCAGCAGGACTTCAACACGCGGGACACAGGAGTGGCGCTGGGCCTGCCCGGGCTGCACCTGAAGCAGACTATCGTGGGCGCCAAGCTGCGCGTGCTAGGCGATGCCGTGCTCGACAGCGACACGCTGCTGCCACAGGTCGCGGTGGGCGTGCAGTACAAGAAGCTAGGCTCGACCGGGCTGGACGGCACCCTGGCCGCGCTTGGGGCCAAACGTTCTGGGGTGGACGTGTATGTGAGCGCCACCAAACTTTTCCTGGGCCAGAGCTTGTTGGTCAACGGCACGCTGCGCGCGACCAAGGCCAACCAGAACGGGCTGCTGGGCTATGGCGCGACCTTGGGCGGCAATGAAAACCGCTACACCCTGCAGCCGGAGTTTTCCATCGCTTACCTGCTCAGCAAAAACGTCGCCATAGGCGCCGAATACCGCTTCATGCGCAACAAGCTTGAAGGCGCGGGCCGCGCCGCGGGCCTGGGCAATGGCTTGCGCTCGGAAGACTGGAAGGACATCTTCATTGCCTGGGCGCCCAGCAAAAACCTCTCGCTGACGCTGGCCTATGTGGACCTGGGCGTGATCGTGCCCGCCACCACCGGCAGCCGCAAGCAGACCGGTTATTACCTCTCGGCCCAGGTCGCTTTCTAACTCCCTTTCCATCATTGAAGGACACGTCATGAACAAACTGTTGATCTGCCTGGCGCTTGCGGCCGGCAGCCTGCTGTCATCCGCCGCCTCGCTCGCGCAAACCGCCGCCCCCAGCGACCAGCTCTACAAAGCCTTTGGCGAAAAGCCCGGCCTGGTCGCGCTGATGGACGACTTCATGGTGCGCCTGCTGGCCGACCCGCGCACCGGCCCCCACTTCCAGCCGTCCAACCAGCAGCGCGTGAAGGAGCAGCTGGTCGAGCAGCTTTGCGCGCTCAGCGGTGGCCCTTGCGTCTACAAGGGCGCGGACATGAAAAGTGCGCACGCCAACCTGGACATCAAAAAATCCGACTTCCACGCGCTGGTCGAGGTGCTGCAACAAAGCATGGATGCCAAAGGCATTCCGTTTCGCAAACAGAATGAAATGCTGGCGCTGCTGGCGCCCATGAACCGCGACATCATCACGCCCCCGGAAAGTGCGGCCAAACCATGAACGCACGTCTATACGCCATCAGCTTTGCCGCACTGCTGATGCTCAGCGCGGCGGCGCAGGCCGGCACCCTGGTGGTGTCGGTGCTCGACAAGGAGGGCAAGCCGGTGCAGGACGCGGTGGTGGTGGTGACGCCGGCCAACAAAAACGCCAGGCCGAAGAACCCGCTGCCGCCGCAAGCCGTCATCAGCCAGGAAAAAATGCAGTTCATCCCGGCGGTGACGGTGCTGCCCGTGGGCGCGAAGCTGCAGTTCGTCAACAACGACCCCTGGGACCACCATGTGCGCAGCTCACCCGCGGGCATGGGCCAGTTCAACGCGGCGAATGCCGGCTTCGAGCTGCGCCTGGAAGGCAAGACCGAGGGCAAGCCCGCCAAGTCCGGCGAAGTCACGCTGGACAAGGCCGGCGCCCTGGGCGCGACCCTGCTGGGCTGTTTTATCCATGGCTCCATGCGCGGCTACATCTATGCCAGCGAATCACCCTGGGCCGGCAAGACCAGTGCCGAAGGCATTGCCACCTTCGAGGACCTGCCGGAAGGCGCAGCCCAGGTGAAGGTCTGGCAGGCCGACCAGTTGATAGACATCGCGCCGCAGCAGGTCACGGTGGGCACGGTGCAGGCCAAAAACGTCATGCAGCTCACGGTGGTGCCGCGGCGGCGCAGGTCCTGAAGTCCCTCTAACGCTGGCTGTCGTCCTTGTGGGAGTCCGGCTCCAGCGGCGCCAGGTCGGATGAATAAATCCGGTCGCCAATTTGCATGGCCCGGCCCTTCTCCCAGGCGGCTTCAAAGGCCGCGAGCTCTTCCGCCGTGGCGCGCTCATGGCGCCGCACCGGCGGCCGCGAATCGCCCGCGTCTTGGCCAGCGCGGAGTACGGCGGGGCGGCTGGCCGAGAAGCCCTGGATCTGCTCATTGACCTGCCAGTAGACGCCGCTGACCAGCAGGTTGTAGCGCGCGACGGCATTTTTGGCGATGGCCGCACCCACCTCGGCCAGCCGGGCGGGTGCGCCTTCCCGGTTGTCCAGGAAGTCGGTGGAAAGGTCCACCAGCACCAGGTACTGGTGGCCCCGCTTGTCGTTGCGCACCACGCGGAATTTGTAGCTGGCCGACAAGATCCCGTGGGCCTGCATGGTCACCCGTATGGCTTCGTACAGCAGCTCGCGCCTGAACTCCATGCGCTCGTCAAGGTTCATCTTGACCGGGCCTGTCTCAGGCCCCGTGGCCCCGGGCTTGGGGCTTTTGCTGGCGCTAAAGAGGTTCTTGAGCACGGACATGCTGCCCTCGCTTCAGGTGTTTTTGGCCGCAAAGAACACGTAGTCGGCGGTATAGCCTTCCTTGACGCGTTTGCCGGCGTCGGCCTGCGTGGCGCAGCCCCTGGCCGGCGCGTTGCCGCCCTCGGTGTTCAGGCGCTGCACGCTGGTGACGGCGGCCATCTTGCCGGGCATGCCGGCGGATTTGGCGGTCAGCAAGAGCAGCGGGATGTCGGCAGGACGCTCGCCGTCGGCCCTGGCTTTCACCGTGCCCACGGTCTTGCTGCCGTCCAGCGCGGTCCAATGCGGGCCGGCGCCGTGCGTGCCGACTTTTTCGTCCTTCTGGTTAAAGAGGTCCGCCTCGGGTGCGACAAACACCCAGGCCCAGCCACCCTTGTCGCTGGCTCGGCATTCGTAGATTTGCGAGCCCACCGCATGCCAGGTGAAGGCCGCCTGTTCGTTGTCGGCCGGTTTGAGCGCGGCGGGCGCCGGCTTGCCGGCGTAGGCCTGTGCGGCCGGGCCGCTGGCACAGGCGCTCAAGAGGCCCGCGCACAGGGCGGCGGCCACAAGGCCCGCATGGAGCCTGGATTGGGCGACAGCAGTTGCAATCGATGTCATGGCGATCTCCTGGAAGGAGTCCTGCCCATATTGACAGGTCTCCGGGTTAAAGAAAAGAAAAATGACGGGTAAAAATGCCCCAACAACCCCACGGGCGTAAGGGGTGTGGGCCGGCGCGGCGTCCGGCCTACCGGGGACAAACGCTTGCCGGCGCAAATCGGATGCGTTTTCCCGCAAAAAAATGTCCATTCCCGCCCGCGTTTGCCGCCCAAGCGGAACTCCCTATACTCAGCCGCATGAAATTGGCCGACACGGACACCCGCAGCCTGCAAGCCCTGATCGCCGGCGCGGCGCAAGGCGACCACGCCTGCTTTGCCGATATCTATGAGCGCACCCACACGCATCTGTTTGGCGTCGCCGTTCGTATATTGGGACAAGGACAGGCGGCCGAGGATGTGCTGCAAGAGGCGTATGTGAGTATCTGGAAAAGCGCGGCCGGCTACCGAAGCGAGGTGGACGGTCAAGCCATTCAACCCATGACGTGGCTGATCGCCATCGTCCGCAACAAGGCGCTGGACGCCTTCCGGGCACGCGCGCGCCGCAAGGAAAGCGAGCTGCCCGAATCGGATGAGCTGGACGAGGAGGCCATCGAAAGCAGCACCGCGCCCGCCCCCAGCGCCATGCAGCTGCTGGAGCAGGCCACCGAGGCCCTGCATATAGAGGGCTGCATGAACGCGCTGGAAGGCAGCCACCGGCAAAGCCTGGCGCTGGCCTATTACCAGGGCCTGTCGCACACCGAGGTGGCCGCGCAAATGGGCGCGCCGCTGGGCTCGGTGAAAGCCTGGATACGGCGCGGCCTGGAAAAACTCAAGGGCTGCCTGGCCGCGCAGGGGGTGGTGGCGTCATGAGATACACCAACCCCGAATTGCTGGAGCACCTGGCATCGGCCTATGTGCTGGGCACGCTGGCCGGCGGCGCGCGCCGCCGCTTTGAACGCCTGCAGCGCGACCGCATCGACGTGCGTGTGCGTGTCACCCAGTGGGAGGCACGCCTGGGCCAGTTGGCCCTGTCAGTGCCGGCGCACAAGCCTTCACCCCGGGTGTGGGCCGCGATCGCGGCGCGCACACAGCCCGCGGGCGCGCGGCAGGCGCCGCAGGGCAAAACCTCCTGGCTGGGTTGGCTCAAGCCTGCGGGTTTTGGTGTGGGCGGGCTGGCGGCCGGTGTGGTCGCGGCCAGCGTATTTTTTATGGCCATGCCCACCCTGTTCATGTCCAGCGACCAGCTTGCCATGCGATCGGGCGAAAAGCTGCCGCAAAGTTATGTGGGCCTGCTGACCGACGCCCAGGGCAACGGCAAGCTGCTGGTCAGCTCGCTGCGCCACGGCAAGACCATGACGGTCAAGGTCATAGGCCCCATCACACCGCCCGCTGCCGGCAAGCTGGTGCTCTGGGCCGTGCCGGCCAACGGCCCGGCCTTCTCGCTGGGCGCGGTGCCGACCAGCGGCTCGGCGGTGTCCATACTGCCGGACACCTCGGAGAAACTGCTGTCCAAGGTCGGCAAGCTGGTGGTGACGCTGGAGGCGGATGCCAGCCCGGCCAAACCCGGCGAGACCGTGGTCTTCAGCGGCAACTGCGCCAAGCTGTGGTGAGCCCCCGCGGCCAACACCCTCATCCATGGCGCGCGCAGTGACGATTTTTGTAGCGAGCCTGCTGCTGGCCTACCTGGCCCTTTGCGCGGCGCTGTTTATCTACCAACGCTCGCTGATTTATTTCCCCCAGCCCAAATCCTGGGGCGGCCCGGCCACGACGCAGCAGCTTCAGGTCAAGGATGCGCAATTGGTGCTTACCGCGCGGCAAAACACCGGGCCCAAGGCCATCGTCTACTTCGGCGGCAATGCCGAAGACGTTTCGGCCAACCTGCCGTCTTTCGCGCAGGCCTTTCCGGGCCATTCCATTTACCTGCTTCATTACCGCGGCTACGGCGGCAGCAGTGGCAGCCCCAGCGAGGCGGCGCTGCAAAGCGATGCCCTGGCCTTGTTCGACCATGTCGGCAAAACCCATGCGGAGGTCACCGTGGTGGGCAGGAGTTTGGGCTCTGGTGTGGCTGTCTGGGTCGCCAGCCAGCGGCCGGTGTCGCGCCTGATCCTGGTGACGCCTTACAACAGCATCCAGGAACTGGCTGCGCAGCGCTTTCCCTGGTTTCCCATTTCCTGGCTGCTGGTCGACAAGTTTGAGTCCTGGAAATACGCACCCCAGGTCACGGCGCCCACGCTGCTGATTGCGGCCGGGCAGGACGAAGTCATCCCGGCGGCCAGCACCGACAAGCTGTATGCGCAGTTCAAAAAGGGAACAGCCGCGCTCAAGGTGCTGCCCGGAACCTCGCACAACACGGTTTCGCAGCACCCGCAGTACCTGCCCTTGTTTCAATCGATGCTGTGAGCGCTGCATCGTCGGTCGACATGGACTCCAGCGCATTCACGACACAGGGCTATGCGCTTGTGCCCCAGGTGCTGACCGCCGCGGAATGCGAATCTGTCGCCTCCCGGCTGGCTGGCGCTTCGCCCGGCTCCGCTGGGACGCGCAGCCTGCTGTCGCAACCCTGGTGCCAGGCGCTGGCGACAACACTGCGCAGGCATCCGTTGCTGGCGCCATTGCTGCCAGCGAGTTTCGCGGCGGTGCAGTGCACCTATTTTGAGAAATCGGCATTGCGCAACTGGCTTGTGCCGGTGCACCAGGACCTCAGCATCCCGGTGGCCGCTCGCGTGGAAAACCCCGGCCTTGGCGGCTGGTCTGAGAAGGAAGGCGTCCTGTATGTCCAGCCGCCTGCGGAGCTCCTGCGGCAGTTGGTGGCGCTGCGTTTGCACATCGATGCCTGCGGCATCGAGGACGGTCCGCTAAGGGTCGTTCCCGGCTCTCATCTGCAGGGCCGGATGGATCAGCAAGCCGCAGCCGAAGCCCGGCATTCGCAGTCGGAAGTCATTTGCACCCTGGGGCGCGGCGGCGTGATGGCCATGCGGCCGCTGCTGCTCCACGCATCCTCCAGATCCAGCGGAAGCAGCCGGCGAAGGGTGCTGCACTTTTTGTTCGGTCCGCGCATACTGCCATGTGGCCTTCATTGGCAACAGGCGCTTTGAGCCGGCGTTCAAGGGAGGGGGGTCACCTCCGTCTATCAAATGGAAGAAAAAAGGGAAAGAAAAAATGAACGTTTTGAAGATCGCTGCGTTTTCTGATGGAAGCACAGGCGGCAACCCCGCCGGCGTGATGATCACCGGCTTCTTTCCTGCCGACGCGGAAATGCAGCGGATCGCCGCGGAAGTGGGTTTTTCGGAAACGGTTTTTGCCGTCCCGGCAGGCGCCGGCTGGCGGGCACGCTATTTTTCGCCGGAATCCGAAGTGCCCTTTTGCGGCCACGCCACCATTGCCCTGGGCGCGGCGCTGGCCCTTCAACGGGGCGATGGCGTGTTTGCCCTGAGCCTGAACAAGGCCGACATCACGGTTGAAGGCAGGCGCAACGGAGACACCATTGCCGCCGCGCTGCAATCGCCGCCCACGCGCAGCCAGGCTGCGCCGGAAGCGCTGGTGCAGGCCACCCTGGAGCTGTTCGGCTACGCGCCGCCCGACCTGGACCCGCGCATTGCGCCGGCATTGGCCCATGGTGGTGCGGATCACCTGGTGCTGGCCCTGAACAGCCGCGAAAAGCTGGCGGCCATGCAATACAACCTGGACGCGGGCCGCAAGCTGATGAACAAGGCGGGTTTGGTGACCATCCTCCTGGCTTACGCGGAAACGCCCCGGCTTTTTCACACGCGCAACCCCTTTGCGTCGGGCGGTGTGTACGAAGACCCGGCGACAGGCGCGGCCACCGCCGCTTTTGCGGGTTACCTGCGTGACCTGGATTGGCCGCACGGAGGCGCGATCGACATCGTGCAGGGTGAGGACATGGGTATGCGTTCGCGCTTGCATGCCCAGATTCCGCCTGCCCCGGGAGCCTCGATCAAGGTTTCCGGGACGGCGCGCATCATGCACGAGCTGGCTTAAGCCCATTACAAATAAATACGAGTTTCCCTGCATCCAATTTCCCTGTCACGTCGTTTGTATAAGGTGCTGATTTGCAGCGCATCCAATCCAAGCAACATTTCAAGGAGCCCGACATGAACGCTTTTTCCATTCGCAACCTCATCGCATTGCCCGTGATCGCCCTGGCCCTGGCTGGTGCAGCCATGGCGGCCGACATCGAGACCACACCCGCCAAAAACGCCCAAGTCGACGACTTCGCGGCTGGAAAAAAAGCCATCAGCGCCAAGAACTGGTCTGAGGCCGTGAGCAGCTTCAACAAAGTGGTGGCCAAGGACCCGAAAAACGCCGACGCCTACAACTACCTCGGTTATTCCAACCGCTGGCTGGGCAAGTACGACGAAGCTTTTGCCGCCTACGGCAAGGCCCTGGCGCTGGACCCCAAGCACAAGGGCGCGCTCGAATACTCGGGCATCGCCTACCTCAAGACCAACCAGAAGGCCCAGGCCGACGCCCAGCTGGCAAAGCTGCAGGCCATCTGCGCCAACTGCGAAGAAACCCGCGACCTGGCCAAGGCCGTGGCTGAGTACAAGCCAGCTGCCAAATAAGAAGCACCCAAACCCTCCCGGCGCCGCCGTACCGCCGGGAGGGCTTTGCCAGCGGTTTGACATGCGCGGCCTGAGCTGATTCGAAAGAGAAAAACCATGACCGACGCCAACCGCCTCAAATACCTGCGCATCGCATTGCTGCTGATGGGGCTGACCTTTATCTTCGCGCTGTGGCCGCTGACCATGGTCTGGCCTTCGGGCTGGTCCTGGCATGCCGAGGGACGTTCGTATTACCTGGAGATGATCCTCGGCCTTTATGCAACGCTGGGCGTCTTCCTGCTGCTGGCGTCCCGCAACCCGCTGGCGCACCTGAGCCTGATCTGGTTTACTGTCTGGTCCAGCGTCGTGCACGGCGGGATCATGGCGGTGCAGTCCTTCAGCGGCCAGCACACCATGGGCCACCTCTGGGGTGATGTGCTGGCGCTGTTTGTGGTGGCGGCCGTGCTGGCCGTATTGACACCTCGCCAAGCCTGAAACGAAAGAAATTCCATGACACACGCTTCTTCTTCATCGCGGATGCTGGCATCCACCCTCTTGTTGCTGGCCGGCCTGGCTTTTTCGGCGGGGGCCGGCGCCGCCAGCCTCTCCGTGCTGGTGCTCGACAAGGAAGGCAAGCCGGCGCCCGATGCGGTTGTGGTGGTTGTGCCCTCGGCCAAAACCGGCGCGGCCCCCAAGCCCCTGCCCGACCAGGTGACGATTTACCAGGAAAAAATGCGCTTTGTGCCGGCTGTCAGTGTGGTGGGCGTGGGCGCCAAGGCCCAGTTCGTCAACAACGACCCGTGGGAGCACCATGTGCGCGCCTCGGCCGCGGGTGCGGCGCAATTTAACAGCGCCGCGGGCGAAGGCTTTGAACTGCGCCTGGACGGCAAGCCCGAAGGCAAACCGGCCAAGACCGCCGATGCGACCTTCACCAAGGCCGGCGCCGTGCTGCTGGGCTGCCACATCCATGGCTCCATGCGCGGCCATGTGTATGTGAGCGATTCGCCCTGGGCCGTGCTGACCAATGCCGAGGGCGTGGCGCAAATCGAGCAATTGCCCGAAGGCGCGGCGCAGATCAAGGTCTGGCACGCCGACCAGCTGATAGACATCGCGCCGCAAGCCCACACCGTGACGGCCTCGCCGGGCAAGCTCACCTTGCAGCTCAGTGTGGTGCCGCGCCGCCGCCGGATCTGAGGGAAGCGGGCGCACACCCGCACCTGCCGGCCAGCCGGCCGCAGCCATGACGACATATGCCTGACATGTCCGGCGGATACAACCGCTGGCACCAGTCACTCGCAAGGATTTGTCTCATGCTGCATGCCAATCGCCGCGGTTTTGTCATGGGCCTTATGGCCACCGCCTCGATCACCGCCGTCAAGGCCCAAACCCCAGCCCAAGCCTCCGTCCGCAGCCTGCCGCCCCTGCCCGCGGGCGAGGCGCAGGCCATCGCCACCGACCGCGGCTACTGGGCGGCCGTGCGCTCGCTCTACACCGTGACGCCCAAAACGGTGAACCTGGAAAACGGCTACTGGGGCATCATGGCCGACCCGGTGCGCAGCGAGTACCAGGCCAAGACCGACATGGTGAACCGCGAGAACTCCTACTACGCGCGTTCGCAGTTCGACGGCGACGCGGGCGAGGCCCGCAAGCTGCTGGCCGCCGCCGTGGGCGCCGCCCCTGGCGAAATCGCCTTCACGCGCGGCGCCACCGAAGCCCTGCAGTTGCTGATAGGCGGCTACAACAAGCTCAGCCCCGGCGACAGCGTGCTGTTTAGCGACCTGGACTACGACTCCATGCAGTACGCGATGAACTGGCTCAAGGACAGGCGCGGCGTAAACGTGGTGAAGTTCAACATCCCCGAACCCGCCACGCGCGAAGCCGTGCTGCAGGCCTACCGCGAGGCCCTGGCGAACAACCCGAAAACCAAGCTGTTGCTGCTCACGCATGTGAGCCACCGCACCGGGCTGGTGATGCCAGTAGCCGAGATCGCCGCCATGGCCAGGGCGCGCGGCTTGGACGTGGTGCTGGACGCCGCGCATTCCTGGGGGCAGATCGACTTCAAGGTAGCCGACCTCGGCGTGGACTTCGTCGGCTTCAACCTGCACAAATGGATAGGCGCGCCCGTCGGCCTGGGTTTTATGTACATCGCCAAGGGGCGTCTGGCCGACATAGACCGCGCGATGGCCGACGAGGACTGGCCGGCCGACGACATACGCTCGCGCGTGCACAGCGGTACCTCCAATTTCGCGGCCCTGCTGACCCTGCCCAGGGCGCTGGCCCTGCATGCGGAAATCGGCCCCAAGGCCAAGGAGCTGCGCCTGCGCTACCTGCGCGACTACTGGGTCAGCCGCGCCCGTGAATTCAAGGGCGTAGACATCCTGACGCCGGACCAGCCCGGCATGACCGCGGGCATCACCTCCTTCCGCCTGGCCGGCAGGACCACGCCGGACGACTACAAGGCGCTGGTGGCGCAGCTGCGCGACAGCTACGGCGTGCTGACGGTGCGGCGCACCGGCGTGGCCAGGGGGCCTTGCATACGCGTCTCGCCGGCGCTCTACACCGCCGAGGCCGACCTGGACCGCCTGGTCTCGGCCTTGAAGGCCTTGGGCACCGCCTGAGCCGGCTTGCCGGAAACTGCCCCCCTTGAATTGCGAGATGCCGGTGTGCGCTCAATTCATTGAGTGGGCAATAGGAGCGCCCGGCGCGCTCGCTTTACCTGGGTTCGCGTGACACATTCCTTCGCGTGGTCGTTGATCAGCCCCACGGCTTGCATGAAGGCGTATACGGTAGTCGGCCCCACGAACTTCCAGCCCAGTTTTTTCAACTCTTTGGACAATGCATGTGATGCCGCCGAAGTCGAAATAGTTTGCGGCTCCGCAAGCTGCGTGGCCTTCGGCTCGCGGCTCCAGAAAAAAGACGCCAGCGAGCCTTCGCGATCCACCAACGCCTCGGCCATGCGGGCGTTGTGAATCACTGCCTCGATCTTCCCGCGATGACGCACGATTCCGCTGTCGGCGAGCAATCGCTTGACATCACGTTCATCAAAGCGAGCAACACGCCGGTAGTCAAAGTTCAGGAAGGCCGCTCGGAAATTCTCGCGCTTGGCGAGAATGGTGCGCCAGCTCAGGCCTGACTGGAAGCCCTCCAGGCACAGCTTCTCGAACAGGCGCAGGTCATCGGTGACCGGAAAGCCCCATTCAGTATCGTGGTAATGGAGGAACTCCGGGGCGGCGGCACACCAACGGCAACGTGGCTGTCCATCGGGCCCTGGAAAGATCGCATCCATGTCAAGCGTGACCCAGCAGGAACTGCAGACGTTCGTCGGTCCTGTTGAGGGCTATTTCCGCAATTTCGGCCTCGACCACGTTTTCCGCCACAAAGGGATCGAGCGCCACACGCGCTTGCAGCGCTTCGCGTGTGGTGTTGTGCGCTAGAACCATGCCACCTTGGTTGCCTGCGAGGCTACCCGTCGCAAGAAAGACCTCATCGTCGAACCCTTGGCCTATCCAGCGCTTGTGCTCCGCCATGTGCTGCGCCGCCTGGCCCTTGTTGCTTGAAAACCTGAGAAAAATACAGAACATGAACAACCCTCTTGAAGTGATGACTAGCGCGAACCGCTTGAGACGGCCTTTTTTGCGGTGGCACAAGACCGGACCCAGGCTGTCGTGAGGTCCACCTCATGCCGCACGAAGTCTTCGTCGTGCAGAGACTGCGCCAGCACAGCCACACCCTGGCTGCGCGCCAGGAGATGCAGAGCAAGGGCATCCGCGTCTTTGCCGCGGCCCATTTCCTGGAACTGGCCTCGCAGCCACACCCGGAAGATATCCAGGATGGCATCAGCGTCACCTTGCCCCGGATGCCCGAGCTTTGCCAGTTCCATGCATAGGGTGCCCACTGGACAACCATGGCGCATGATCTTGGACTGATTGCGTATCAGCAGGGTAACGAAGAGCTGGATGCGGTCTTGCGCGCTTTTGCCATCGGCCTCCCATTGCGCCAGCATCGCGCGCGTGCGCTTGAGCCGCTCGGTAATAACTGCCGCCAGGATTTCATCCTTGGTCTTGAAGTGATGGTAGAAGTTGCCCCGCGAAATCTTCACGGCATCCGCAATGTTCGAGAAGGATGTGTGTTCGAACCCTTGCTCATAGAACAAGGTGTCTGCAGCTTGGACGATGCTGTCGCGGGTCGGTGTGGCCATGAATAAGGCAATGAATCTGAATTTCGCGAAATTCTAGGACGGTCATCCTAATTCGTCAATTGCAGATCGGCAGAATCCCGGCGTATTCATCGCGGGCCGGATAGTCGTTCTTGATGCCGAAGTCCGGCGTTTGGACTAACTCGCCGGGGTTCGGCCGTTGACAGAAGCTTTCACGAAACTTACATTGAAGCCTCGCACGGAGGCTTTATGTTTGATCCCTCTGATCCTTCCAACCCGTCTTCAACATCGGTCCGGTCGCTGTACTGGCACCACATCACGCTGGCCCAGCTGCAGCGTGTCAAGGACTGGCGCGAGGCGCAGCGGGGGGCGCACCCCCTCGAATGCCAGATCTGGGAGATGGTGCTGACAGCCTGGGTGATGGGCTGGATGGGCTGGCTGCCGGCCTTCACCTTTGAGGCGACCTGGGCCTACCCGCTGTGCGTGCTGGGCATACTGGCGCCGCGGCTGTATGTGTATGCCAGGGCACGGGCGCACCTTGCGCGGCGTCTCAGGTGTGACTGGCTGGAGCTTGTGGCCTGAGTGAGCCTCACATAGAGTTGGGGGATGAATGCTCCCACCCCACCCTCCCTGACCTGCTTCACCCTCAGCACCACCGGCCACATCGCCCACCTGGTGCTCAACCGCCCCGAGGCGATGAACACCATGCATCCGCTGTTCTGGCGCGAGCTGGACGCGGCGCTCACCCACATCCACAAAAGCGGCGAGGCGCGTGTGCTGGTGATCTCCAGCACCGGCAAGCACTTCAGCGCAGGCATGGCACTGGAGACCTTTGGCAGCGACATCGCCCTGGACGACAGCAGCCCCGAAGGCCGGGCCGCCATCTTCGACCTGCTGACGGACATGCAAGCCACATTTACCAAGCTCGAAACCCTGCGCATCCCGGTGATCGCGGCCATCCAGGGCGGCTGCATAGGCGGTGCGGTCGACATGGTGACGGCCTGCTGCCTGCGCTACGCCACGGCCGACGCGTTTTTCTGCATCCAGGAAATCAACATCGGCATGGTGGCCGACGTGGGCACCCTGCAGCGCCTGCCCAAGCTGCTGCCGCTGGCCGTCGTCAAGGAGCTGGCCTACACCGGGCGCCGCCTGCCGGCCGCCAGGGCCCTGGGCTACGGCCTGGTCAACGAGGTGTTTGAGTCAGCCGAAGCCATGCTGGCGGCCGCCATGCAGTGCGCGAACGAAATCGCCGCCAAGCCGCCGGTGGCCGTCTGGGGCACCAAGCAGGCCGTGCATTACGCGCGCGACCACTCGGTGGACGACGCGCTCAAACAGATGGGCTGGCTGCAGGGCGCGATCTGGAGCAACGCGCATGTGCGCGAATCCGTGACGGCCATGAAGGAAAAGCGCGCCGGCAACTTCAGTGCACTGGCGCCTTTGACCAGTTTTCGCGAGCTCTGAGGCCTGCGTCGCCGGCTCCCTCAATTGGAGGATGCAGCAGTACGGCACAAGTTCTAGAGTGATTCTCTCGCGCAACTGAGGAGTCGTTCGTGAACACACCGCTTTCTGTCTCCGCCCCGGCCCGCTTCATACTGGCGGCGTCGGCCCTGCTGCTGGCCGCAGCCGGCAATTCAAATGCGCAGCTCGGCAAACCTACTTACGTCACTCCGGCGCCCGCCAAATCGGAGCCCAAGCCTGCGCCTGCGCCCAAACCCGCAAAACACAGTGAAGGAAAAGACAAAGCCGCAGCCCATGACAAGCCCGCGAAGCAGAACACGGAACTGGGCGTGAGCGGGGGCACCATTTGCCATGTGGATCCCGACCGATGCCCGGATGATCCCGTCCCGCCACAACGGAAAAAGGTGAAGCCATGAGCACCGCCGCCACCGCGGACTTGGCCCGTGCGCAAAAAACACTTCCTGAGCAGCTGCTGCCATGGACGGCATTGCTGGGCGCCCTGGCCGGCGCACTATTCAGCGGTGTGCAATACATCGAGGCCAAGGACAAAGCCCGGGTCGACCGCGCCTTTGCTTACGTCAAGGAATTCAAGTCCGACGCGATGATGAAAAACCACATCACCGTGCAGGCCGTGAGCGACACCGTGACCCGTGAGTACAAGCAGTACCGAGAAGATCTGGCCCGCGATCCCGATCTTTCGATGGAGCAAAAGAAAAAACTCAAGACCCAGTTCTATTTTGACGCTTATATCAGGCGGTACAGGCACAACCCGGAATTCAGTGCCGCCATGGGGCAGCTGTCCCTTTTTTATGAGGAAATTGCCATTTGCACCCAGGAATCTCTGTGTGACCCAAAAACAGTGCTCCGGTTTTTCCAGCAGGGCGCGTCTGATTTCCTGGACAACACCAAGCCCATTCTTTGCGAACAACGCCTGATCTGGAACGATGTGACGGGAATGGTGATTGCCCCGGCGCAGCAGATGCTTTTCAAGAAAACCCTCATGGGCTGTGGCGAATGGTCAGGCCAGTCGCCGGCTCCGGCTACTGCCGGGCAGTCCTGATGCTGGACGGCAGCGCCTGCGGGTGGCTGGTACGGAAGGGGTTGATGTCCAGCCCGCCGCGGCGCGTATAGCGCGCATAGACCGAGAGCTTGAGCGGCTTGCAGCGCGTCCAGATGTCCATGAAGATGCGCTCCACGCACTGCTCATGGAACTCGTTGTGGTTGCGAAAGCTCACCAGGTATTGCAGCAGGCCTTCCTGGTTGATCTGCGGGCCCGCGTAGCGTATCTGCACGCTGCCCCAGTCGGGCTGGCCGGTGACCAGGCAGTTGCTTTTGAGCAGGTTGCTGGTCAGCGTCTCCTCGACGGGCGGCTCGTCGAATTCAGCAAACAGCAGTTCGGGCGCGGGCTGGTAGTGGATGCACTCCACATCCAGCCGATCCAGGTTCAGGCCGTCGAGTTCATGCACGGGCTCGCGGTCGAAGAGCTCAGGGCCCAGGGTGGTGATGCCTACGCCGCTGCCGACCACGGCGTTGAGGTCGGCGCGTATGCGTTCGCGCACCTCGCGCGCGTCGGCAAACCGCGTGTTGTTAAAGCTGTTGAGGTAGAGCTTGAAGGACTTGCTCTCGACGATGTTGGGCGACTCGCAGGGCACGGTGATGTGGGCCAGCGCCACTTGCGGCTTGCCGCGCAGGTTGAGCCAGCTCAGCTCAAACGCCGTCCACAGGTCGGCGCCGAAAAAAGGCGGCGTGCCGGTCACGCCGATTTCGGCGCGCTTGCCCTCGCGCGGGATCGGGAAGAGCAGCGAGGCGTCGTACTGGTCGATATAGGCCGAGGCCTTGCCCAGCTGGGATTGTTCAGGGGTGTTCATGTGGACTCGATTGTCTTCTAACCCGCAGTTGTGGCCCTGAAGTGGGGAATCAAGAGGGCCACTAAACGCTCCACCACTCCGGGCGGCAAGTCATGGCCCATGCCCTCAATGCTTTCAAAGCGCGCGCCGGGAATGCGCCTGGCCGTGTCCTGGCCGCAGGCCATGGGCACCAGCGGGTCGGCGCGGCCGTGCACCACCAGCGTGGGCGCCCTCACCTGGGCCAGCGCCGCGGCGCGGCTGCTGTCGGCGGCAATCGCCACCATCTGGCGCACAACGCCCTGCGGATGGAAGCTGCGCTGCGCCGCGGCGGCGACTTTTTCGCGCAGCTCGGCGTCGGGCGTGGGAAAGCCGGGGCTGCCTATGGCCTTGAGCAGCCTGGCCGTGTGGTCCACGGCCGCCTGCACGCCCTTGCCGGCGGGCCGGCTCAGCAGCACGCGGGTCACGGCCGGGTTGGCCTCGGGCAGGCCGCGCGCACCGCTGGAACTCATGATGCTGGTCAAGCTGAGCAGGCGCGAGGGCGCCAGCACCGCCACGCGCTGCGCGACCATGCCGCCCATGCTGACGCCCACCACATGGGCCTTGGCGATGTGCAGTGCATCGAGCACGCCCACGGTGTCGGCGGCCATGTCCTGCACGCTGTAGGGCGGGCGTATGCGCCAGCCCAGGCGGAACTTGAGCCCTTCCCAAAGCAAGCTAGGTGAACCCAGGTGGTCGAAGTGCTGGGACAGGCCTATGTCGCGGTTGTCAAAGCGCAGCACCCGAAAGCCCGCATCGGCAATCGCCTGCACCATGGCCGGCGGCCAGGCGATCAGCTGCATGCCCAGGCCCATGATGAGCAGCACCACGGGCCGGCCTGTGGTGTCGCCGGGGTGGGTGTCTTCGATTTCAATATCGATCTGGTTGGCTCGTATTTTCATAAACCATTATGGTCCCCACCCCTTGAAACGAGTCGATCACCGCGTCGCCCACGCGTCACGGACACGTCCCCGCCAGCAGGGGCCGCGGGTCCGGCTTCGCCGGCCCCAAGCGCCACCCCCTCGAGGGGGGAACAGGCTACACGGAGTGAGCCTGGACGGGGGTGTTAGATAAATTCCCGCTCGCGTAGCCATTTCGTGGCAATCCATTTTTCGCCAGATTTCACCGGCTCGCCGCCATGCAGCGTCAGGCTGGTGGGATGGGCCAAGGCATAGCTGAAAAACACCGCACTGCCCTGCTGCGGCCGCACGCGCAGGCCTATGTCGGGGAATACCGTGGCGCCGCCCTCTTCGGGTTCGCGCAAATACATGATGAGGCTGGCCACGCGCTGGCCGCCGCGCCGCAGTATGGCCGCGGTGCCGGGCTCGCCGGGGTCGAAGTAGTCGTAATGCGGCTTGTACTCGGCGCCGCGCCGGTAGCGCAGCACCTGCAGGCCTTCGCCATTTTGTACCGGCCAGTTCAGCAGCCTGGCGATGCGGGCCTCGATGCGGCGAATCGCCTCGTTCTCGCCGCGCGTATAAAACATGCCGTGGCTGGTGCGGTCGTGGTTGAGCTCTTCGCCGCCGGTGCGTATGTCCACGGTCAGCGAGCGCGCCAGGCGCGACTCGGCCGCCGCAATGAGCGCCTCGCATTCGGCGGCGCTGAGCAGGTTGTCGAACACCCAGAGCTCGGGCGCGCTGCGGTGCTCGCGCACCGTCACCCACTTGTCGCCCGCGTCCACCATGGCGCCGGCGGCATCGGCCCGGACACGGGGCACGGTCTGCGCGGGCTGCGGCATCGCCGCTTCGCCGGCGGCCTGCAAACCCAAAGCCCGGTTGGCGGCGGCCGCATGCCAGCCGGCGTCCAGCAGCGCCTGGAAAACCTCGTGCTGCCCATGGCCGGCTGCGAGCTGCTGCGCCACCCAGTCCTGCATCTCGCGCGTGATGGCCTGGGTTTGCATGGCGGACTGGGGGTTGCGGCCTCAGGCGGCCTGCTTGCGCCGGAACACCAGCCGGTCGGGTTCCGAAACCTTGGGGTCGAAGCGGTAACCCTCTGCGTCAAAGCTTTCGAGCTTTTTGACTGTCGCGATTTTTTTCTCGATCGCATAACGCAGCATCAGGCCGCGCGCGCGTTTGGCGTTAAAGCTGATGATTTTGTACTTGCCGCCCTTGAACTCCTCGAACACGCAGCTCACCACGCGCGCCTTGAGCGCCTTGCGGTCCACGGCCTTGAAGTATTCCTCGCTGGCCAGGTTGATGACCACGGGCGTGGTATCGGCGGCGGCGCGTTCGTTGAGGTAGTCGGAGATTAACGAGCCCCAGAACTGGTAAAGGTTTTTGCCCTGGGGCGTGGCAAGCGCCGTGCCCATTTCCAGCCGGTAGGGCTGCATGCGGTCCAGCGGCCGCAGCACGCCGTAAAGGCCGCTCAGAATGCAGACGTGGTCCTGCGCCCAGTCGAGTTGCGCGGCGCTCAAGGTCCTGGCGGCGAGGCCGCCATACACGTCACCGTCAAAGGCCAGCGCGGCCTGTTTGGAATTTTTTGCGGTGAACCTGGGCGACCAGGCCTGGTAGCGCGCCACGTTCAGGCCCGCGAGCGCGTCCGACAGCTTCATCAGGCTGCTGATCTGCTGCGGGGTCTTGGTCTTGAGCACTTCAATCAATTGCGCCGACTGGCGCGTGAACAGGGCTTGGGTGTGGGTGTCTACGTGCGGCGGCGTGTCGTAGTCCAGCGACTTGGCCGGCGAGATAAGAAACAGCATGCTTTGAGCTATTGGAGTAAGGCAAGTAAGGCGAAACCCCCACTTTACGACAGGCGTGCTGCAACACGGGCGCGCGCCGCAAAAAACCTTAAACCAAATCGCTGGCCAATGAAGCCAAGGTCTCCGCGGGAATGTTCACATGCGCCGGGTAATGCGTATGGTCGCAGCCGAGCTTGACACCGGCGCCGGCTCTGACCGCCGCGCGCATGGCCGGGTCCAGCTCGAAGCGCACAAAGTGCACGGCCGAGGTTTTTTCGTCGTTCTCGCGGTCCATGTCTTCGTCGGCGATCGCGTAGACGCGGCCATGGCCCTCGACCTCGATGAACATGCGGTCCTCCACCCCTATGAGCCGGGCCAATTCACGTTTTCGCTCGCTGACGTCGGGGTACTCCAGCATCAGCGTGCCCTTCCAGTTGGTCCCGTCGGGCATCAGGGGGACGTAGGCCTCTATCTCCTGCTCTATGCCTTCCTCCTCGAAGATTTTCTCTATGCGCAGCATCTCCTGGATCTGGTAGCGGATGCTGGTCTCGCTTTCAAACTGCAGGTTGACATGCTCGCCCAGGCGCACGCTGCGCAGCTTGCGGTGGGCGATGATGGCGGGCTTGTTTTCCTTGCGGTACTTGCTGTAGGCCTCCAGCGTCATCAGGGATTCGCGGGTGATCTTTCCGGTGGTTTTCATGGCGGCATCCTGCGTGTCGGGGCTTATTTCAGGCCGTAGGCCATGCGTATCAAGGTGAGCGGATGCTTTTGCGGCGGCGCGCCCAGGCTGTTGACCTCAAAGCCCTGGGCGATGTGGTGGCCGCCCAGCGGACAGTCGCTGCTGATGACGTCGGGCGGGCCGCCGTCTTTGTGGCTGGCCATGGCCTTGAAGAGCGGCTTGCCGATTTTTAGGGCTTGCTGGTGGTAGGGCACCTTGACGCCAAAGGTACCGGCATGGCCGGAGCAGCGCTCGTGCGTGTGCACGCTGGTGCCGGGCACCATCTTGAGCATCTCCTCGGTCTTCTTGCCGATGTTCTGCACCCGGCCGTGGCAAGGGATCTGGTAGCTGATTTTGCCCAGTGGCGTGCTGAATTCGGTTTTGAGCAGGCCGTCGCGCCTGCGCGCCATCAGGTATTCAAACGGGTCCCACATATGCTCCTTGACGAGCTGCACCTCGGCGTCGCCCGGGTACATCAGCGGCAGCTCCTGCTTGAACATCAGCGTGCAGCTGGGCACGGCGCTCAGGATGGCATAGCCCTCTTTCGCGTATTTCACCAGCACCGGGATGTTGGCCTCCTTGCTGGCATTGACCGAGGCCAGGTCGCCGAGCTCCAGCTTGGGCATGCCGCAGCATTTTTCCTTTTCCACCAGTACATAGGGCACTTCGTTGTGGTCCAGCACCTTGAGCAGATCGTGGCCTATGCCGGGCTCGTTGTAGTTGATGTAGCAGGTCGAATAAATCACCACCTTGCCGGGCGTCTTGGCCCCGTCCTTGACGGCATGTGGCGGCGATTCAGGGGCGCCCGAGCGGAATTTCTTCGTCGCCAGGTCCGGCAGCCAGGCGTTTTTGTCGACACCCAGCACTTTTTCCATCATGGCGCGCGCCGGTTTGGTCTTGTTGACCGCATTGGCCACCTGGACCACGATGGGAATGCCGGCGAACTGGCCGTGCACGTCGGTGGACGACAAAAACCTTTCACCCGCGCCGACCTCGCCCTTCTTGAACTTGATGGCCTTGGCGCGCAGCATGGTGTGGGGAAAGTCGAGGTTGAACTCGTGCGGCGGCACATAAGGGCACTTGGTCATGTAGCAGAGGTCGCACATATAGCACTGGTCGACCACCTTCATGTAGTCCTTTTTGTCCACGCCGTCGACCTCGCCGGTCTTGCTTTCGTCGACCAGGTCGAACAAAGTGGGGAAGGCGCCGCACAGGCTCACGCAGCGGCGGCAGCCATGGCAGATGTCGAAGATGCGCTCCATCTCATGGAGGGCCGCTTCTTCGTTGTAGAAGTCCGGGTTTTTCCAGTCGATCGCATGGCGCGTGGGCGCCTGGAGGTTGCCTTCTGTGGCCATGCTTGCCTCTTCTTGGGGTTTCTCGTGGGTTTGAGGAAAGACTCTCGTTCGGAGCCTTTTCCAAAACCCGCCACGCCTTGCGGCGCAGCGAGGGACGGCTTAATCGACCAGTTCGGCCAGCGCTTTTGAATAGCGGTTGGCGTGCGAGCGCTCGGCCTTGGCCAAGGTCTCAAACCAGTCGGCCACTTCATCATGGCCTTCGTCGCGCGCGGTCTTGGCCATGCCGGGGTACATGTCGGTGTACTCGTGGGTTTCGCCGGCGACGGCGGACTTGAGGTTGTCGCGCGTGGCGCCGAAGGGCAGGCCGGTGGCGGGGTCGCCGCATTGCTCCAGCCATTCGAGGTGGCCGTGGGCGTGGCCGGTTTCACCTTCCGCGGTGGAGCGGAACAGCGCGGCGACATCGGGCTGGCCTTCAACGTCGGCCTTGTTCGCGAAATACAGGTAGCGGCGGTTGGCCTGCGATTCACCGGCAAATGCGGCTTTCAGGTTCTCTTCCGTCCTGGAGCCTTTGAGAGCAGCCATGGAAATCTCCTTCGTGGGTTGATGGATGAACAAATCGCCAATGCTTCAAGCCCCCGTCGCCAAAGTCCAGGTGCGAAGACCGAAGACCAGGACACCTTAGACCTGTTCGGCCGCTTCGTCTAATTGCCGGAGTCAATGTATGGAATTGATAAAAACTATAAATACGTAACTATTGATAACACTTATCAATTACAGATTGAGCGGCCATAGCGCTTTCGCTGTAGCGGCCGACAGGGCCATCATCGGAATTACGTTATGGTAGATTGATTACGAATAGGTAAACAGAACAAGAGGCGCAGACCCATGCCGGAGACAACGCAAATCCACGACAAGGCACCCGCCGCGCTGGCCGCCACCTTCAGCAACGGCTATGAATTCGCCCAGGGCGCGGGTTATGCCCTGCCCGAATACCCCTTCATCGAACCGCCTGAGCTGCGCACGGGCGAGGTCAAGCGCCACGCCGTCGCCATCGTGGGCGGCGGCATCACCGGGTTGACGCTGGCCTGCGCGCTGGCGCAGTACGGCGTGCGCGCCGTGCTGCTGGACGAGGACAACACCGTGGGCGTGAAGGGCGCGTCCTCGCGCGGCATTTGCTATGCGCAAAAAAGCCTGGAGATCTTCAAGCGCCTGGGTATTTATGAGCGCATCGCGGCCAGGGGCGTGCAGTGGAGCGTGGGCCGCACCTTCGCGGGCCAGGACGAGGTCTACGCCTTCGACCTGCGCCAGCAGCAAAGCCATTCGCTGAGCCGGCAGCCGCCCTTTATCAACATCCAGCAGTTTTATGTCGAGGGTTTTCTGGTCGAGCAGCTCTACAGCCCCGCGCCCGAAGACCGCCTGGTCGACATCCGCTGGAGCCACCGTGTCACCGGCTTTGAGCAGAACGCGGATTTCGTGACGCTGCAACTCGAAACGCCGGCCGGCGCCTACGCCCTGGAGGCCGAACATGTGATCGACTGCAGCGGCTCGCGCAGCCCGTTTCGCGCCTGGTGCGGCGCCACGGTGACGGCGCAGCAGGGCGACGACCGATGGTGCATTGCCGACGTGCGCTTCAAGAACCCGCCGCCGGCGGAGCGCCACACCTGGATAGAGGCGCCGTTTAACGAAGGCCGCGCCGTCTGGCAGCACCTGATGGCCGACGGCGTCTGGCGCATCGACTACCAGATGCCGCCGCAGGCCAGGCCCGAGGAGGTCAGCCGCGAGGACGTGGTGCGCGCCCGCCTCAAAGCGCAGTTCAAGAGCCAGTCGGGCCGGCTGCTGGACGACAGCGACTACGAAATCGTCTGGGTCGGCCCTTATGCCTACCGCAGCGAATGCCTGGACAGCCTGCGTCACGGCCGCGTGTTCTTCGCCGGCGACGCCGCCCATGTGATGAGCCCTTTCGGCGCGCGCGGCGGCAATTCGGGCGTGCAGGATGCCGACAACCTGGCCTGGAAACTGGCCGCCGTGCTGCAGGGCCGCGCCGCGCCCGCCTTGCTGGACAGCTACCACCACGAACGCCACGAGGCGGCTACGCACAACGTGCGGGTCACCAACCGCACGGCGCGCTTTTTGCGGCCGGCCGACGGCGCTGAACGGCTGTTTCGCAGCGCGGCGCTGGGCCTGGCGCGCGAGCATGTGTTTGCCAGGCAGCTCGTCAACACCGGCCGCATGTCCACGCCCAGCCACTACACACAGTCCAGCGCCTGCGGGCCGGCCGGCGGGCGCGCGACGCAAAACGTGGGTTTTGCCTGGGCCGACGGCCGCCCCGGCGAACTGCTGGACCTGCTGGGCTGGGCCCACGGCCGTTTGCTGCTGCTGAGCTTTGGCGATGTCTCCGCCGCCGCGCTGGCGCGACTGGCGGCGCTGTCGCTGGAGGCCGGCCTGCGCTGCGTGCAGGTGATCTGCCCCGGCGAGAAAGCCGCGGCCGTGGAGCACGTGGTCGACGTCCAGGGCCACCTGCAGGCGACCTGCCATGTCTTCGGCCATGCCTGGGCGCTGCTGCGGCCCGACGGCCATGTGGCCGCCACCGGCGAGAGCGTGGACGCCTCGCTGGTCCACGCGGTGGCCGCCGCGCTGGGCGCCGGCCCCGGCGGAAAGGAAAACCCATGAAAACCGACAACCCCCTGAGCACCCGCCTGCATTTCCAGGACGCCGACGCCTTTTACGAGTGCCTGCTGGACGCCCACCAGGGCCTGAGCCGCGAGGAATCCGAGCTGCTCAATGCCCGGCTGATCCTGCTGATGGCCAACCAGCTGGGCGACACCGCCGTGTTGCGGGCCTGCGTGGCGGCGGCCGCAAAGACCGCGGCCACGCCGGGATAGGCGGGCCCCGCGGCTCCGGGCCGCCCAGTCGAATAAAATCAGGGCAGTTTCCCCCAACCCCAAGGCGGCATCCCTTCGATGCCGTTTTTCATTGCCCCCATGACCAACGCTGCCGCCCCTGCCCCTGCCGATACCGCCACTCCCGCCGCGGAGGCCGTCAAAGTCCCCACACCGGGGCTTGACAGCCTGGCCAAATCCTTCGAGCCGGCCGCCATTGAAAGCCGCTGGGGCCCCGAATGGGAGCAAAGCGGCCAGTACGAACCCACGCTGGACGCGGCCAAGCCGTCGTTCTCCATCCAGCTGCCGCCGCCCAACGTGACGGGCACGCTGCACATGGGCCACGCCTTCAACCAGACCATCATGGATTCGCTCACGCGCTATCACCGCATGCGCGGCCACAACACGCTGTGGGTGCCGGGCACCGACCATGCCGGCATCGCCACGCAGATCGTGGTGGAGCGCAAGCTGCAGGGCGAAGGCAAAAGCCGCCACGACCTGGGCCGCAAGAACTTCGTCGCCAAGGTCTGGGAATGGAAGGAAGAGTCCGGCACCACCATCACGCGCCAGATGCGCCGCATGGGCGACTCGGTGGCCTGGAAGCACGAATACTTCACCATGGACCCGAAGATGTCCACGGTGGTCACCTCGACCTTTGTGAAGCTCTATGAGCAGGGCCTGATCTACCGCGGCAAGCGCCTGGTGAACTGGGACCCTATCCTCAAGTCCGCCGTGTCCGACCTGGAGGTCGAGAACGAAGAGCGCGACAGCTTCATGTGGCACATCGAGTACCCCTTCAGCGACGGCTCGCAAAAAGCCGCCGACGGCACGCCGCTGCGCGGCATGCACATCGCCACCACGCGGCCCGAAACCATGCTGGCTGACGGCGCGCTGGCGGTGCACCCGGACGACGAGCGCTACAAACACCTGGTCGGCAAGATGGTCGACCTGCCGCTGTGCGACCGCCAAATCCCGGTGATCACCGACGACTACGTGGACCCGGCTTTCGGCAGCGGCGTGGTGAAGATCACCGGCGCGCACGACTTCAACGACTACCAGGTGGCCCTGCGCCACGACCTGCCGCTGATCACCATCTTCACGCTGGACGCGAAGATCAACGAGAACGGGCCCAGGCAGTACCAGGGCCTGGACCGCTACGACTGCCGCAAGGCCGTGCTCAAGGACCTCGAGGAACAAGGCTTCCTCGAAAAAGCCGTGCCGCACAAAAACATGGTGCCGGTCTGCGCGCGCACCGGCGCGGTGGTCGAGCCCATGTTGACCGACCAGTGGTTTGTGGCGCTGAGCAAGGTCAGCGAGCAGGACCCGACCGGCAAATCGATCGCGCAGAAGGCGCGCGACGCCGTCAGCAGCGGCCAGGTCAAATTTGTGCCCGAGCAGTGGGTCAATACCTACAACCAATGGATGAACAATATCCAGGACTGGTGCATCTCGCGCCAGCTCTGGTGGGGCCACCAGATCCCGGCCTGGTACGACGAGGACGGCAAGGTCTATGTCGCCACCAGCGAGGAAGAAGCGCAGAAGCAGGCGCCCGGCAAAAAACTCACGCGCGACGAAGACGTGCTGGACACCTGGTACTCGTCGGCCCTGGTGCCCTTTTCTTCCTTGGGCTGGCCCGAGAAGACCAAGGAGCTGGACCTCTTCCTGCCCTCCAGCGTGCTGGTCACCGGCTACGACATCATCTTCTTCTGGGTCGCCCGCATGATCATGATGACCACGCATTTCACCGGCCAGGTGCCTTTCAGGGACGTGTACATCCACGGCCTGGTGAAGGATGCCCAGGGCAAGAAGATGAGCAAGTCCGAAGGCAATGTGCTGGACCCGGTCGATTTGATCGACGGCATCGAGCTCGCGCCCCTGCTCGAAAAACGCTCGCAAGGCCTGCGCAAGCCCGAGACCGCGCCGCAGGTGCGCAAGAACACCGAAAAGGAATTCCCCGCGGGCATCCCGGGCTACGGCGCCGACGCGCTGCGGTTTACCTTCGCTTCGCTGGCCAGCCTGGGCCGCAGCATCAACTTCGACAGCAAACGCTGCGAGGGCTACCGCAACTTCTGCAACAAGCTCTGGAACGCCACGCGCTTCACCTTGATGAACTGCGAAGGCCAGGACTGCGGCCTCGAGGAACACACGAAAGAACAATGCGCGCCTGGCGGCGAGTTCCACAACTACCTGAGCTTCTCGCAGGCCGACCGCTGGATTTCATCGACCATGCAGCGCGTGGAAGCCGACGTGGCCAAGGGCTTTGCCGACTACCGCCTGGACAACGTGGCCGGCAGCATCTACCAGTTTGTCTGGGACGAGTTCTGCGACTGGTACCTGGAAATCGCCAAGGTGCAGATACAGACCGGCAACGACGCGCAAAAACGCGCCACGCGCCGCACGCTGATACGCCTGCTCGAAGCCATACTGCGCCTGGCGCACCCGGTGATTCCTTTCATCACTGAGGAGTTGTGGCAGACCGTGGCGCCCATCGCCGGCAAGAGCGGCAAATTCATAGGCACCGCGCCCTACCCGCAAAGCCAGCCCGAGAAGATCGACGAACAGGCCGAAGCCCATGTCGCCAAGCTCAAGACCCTGGTGGACGCCTGCCGCAACCTGCGCGGCGAGATGAAGGTCTCGCCGGCCACGCGCCTGCCGCTGTTCGTACTGGGCGACAGCACTTTCATGAACAGCGTGGCGCCCGTGCTCAAGTCGCTGGCCAAGCTCAGCGAGGTGAAGGTGTTTGAGAACGAGGCTGAATGGGTTGCCGCGGCACAGTCCGCACCGGTGGCCATCGTCGGCGAAGCGCGCCTGTGCCTGTACATGGAAGTCGATCTGGCGGCAGAAAAGATTCGCCTGCAAAAGGAAGAGGCTCGCCTGACGGGAGAGATCACCAAGTCCGAGACCAAACTCGCCAATGAAGCCTTCGTCAACAAAGTGCCGCCGGCCGTGCTGGAACAGGAACGCAAGCGCCTGGCCGATAACCAGGCGGCGCTCGCCAAAATACGCGAACAGCTGGCACGCTTGAAGTAAGCGTCAGCCCCAAATAAAAAGCCCCGTTCAACGGGGCTTTTTGTATGGCAAGCCGCGTGTTCAGCGGATCATGAATTCGGGCTCCGACCACTGAGAAGGGGTGACCCCACCCGGCACATCCAGCTCCATGGGCGCGCTGGGCAGCTGGTCCATGCCGCTGTGCGTGGTGCTGATGGCTTCATGCATGCGGTGCGCCACATACCAGCTCGAGCGCAGGCGCGCCTCGCGTGTGTGCGAGCCCAGGCGCGGCGTGACGAACAGGTTCTTCAGGCCTTTGAGCGGCGAGGTGTCGCCCAGGAAGCTGGCTTCGGCGCCGTCCAGGATGCAGGCCTCTATGCGGCCGTCGCACAGCGCCGCGGCCAGCGCGGCTTCGTCAAACAGCTCGCTGCGGCTGATGCCCACCCACAGCTGGTTGCGCCTGCAAGCGGCCAGCAGTTTTTCATTCACGAAACCGCGAAAACGCGTGGCGTAGAGCATCTGCACCGAGACCGCGTCGGCCTGGCTGACAAGTTCAGACAGCGACACCGGCTGTATGCGCAGGCGCTCCCAGATGGGCGCCGTGTGGTGCACCGCCGGGTCGTAGCCTATGAGGCGCACGCCCAGGCCGTTGAGCATGCCGGCCAGCGTGTGCGCCGTCGGGGCCAGGCCCAGGATGCCCACGGTGCTGCCGTGCAGCTCGCGCCCCATCTGCGTCGTCGGGTGGCGCCGCCCCATCAGGGCCGAGACCAAGCCGCGGCGGTAGAGCAGCAGCAGGCTGCTGAGCAGGTATTCGGCATTGGAGCGCACATTGGCGCTGCTGGCGTGCACGACCTTGATGTCGCGCTCCTTGCAGGCCTCGAGGTCGGTGTTGTCCGTGCCCACATGCAGGCGGCCCACGGCCCTGATTTTGGGCAGGAAATCGAGGAACTCGCGTGTCACCACGGTCTGCCGCGGGAACACAATGCCCTTGGTCTTGTAGGCGATCTTGCGCAGCGAAGCCAGGTCGTCGGCGAGCTCGGGGTGGTAACCCACGCTGTGGCGGGTTTCCAGCCAGGCCATTGCCTCGGGCACCAGCGCGTCAAGAAGTAAGATGTCCACCCAGTGAGTCCTTTTTTCCCGCAGACCGCAGTTCGCGCGGTTTGACCACGTCAAGTCGAGCCTTTGTCCGACCTGAGTCATGTATCAACAACGCAACACTCTAGTCTTTTCCCCGATCAAAGTCGATGCAAAAATTTACATTACACAAAGCTGTATTTCCGGTTGCCGGCCTTGGCACCCGGTTTCTCCCGGCCACCAAGGCCCAGCCCAAGGAAATGCTCCCCGTTGTCGACAAGCCGCTGATCCAATACGCGGTTGAAGAGGCTTACGCGGCAGGCATCCGTCACATGATTTTTGTGACAGGACGCAATAAACGGGCCATAGAGGACCACTTTGATACTGCTTACGAGCTCGAAAACGAGCTCGAGGTAGCCCAAAAGCTCGCTTTGCTGGATTTGGTGCGCTCCGTCCAGCCCCAAGACATGAATTTTTCCTATGTGCGCCAGCCCCGTTCCCTGGGCCTGGGCCATGCCGTGCTGTGCGCTGAACACCTGGTCGGCCAGGAGGCTTTTGCCGTGCTGCTGGCCGACGACCTGATGGTCGGCCCCAAAGGCGGCAAGCCGGTGCTGGCCCAGATGGCCGAGCAGTTCAAAGAGCTGCAGCAGTCCATCCTGGCGGTGCAGGAAGTGCCCCAGGACCAGACCCGCCGCTACGGCATCGTCGCGACCGACGGTGCGGCCAGTGCCGGCCTCATGAAAGTGAAAAAAATCGTCGAAAAACCGGCGCCCGAAGTGGCCCCCTCACGCATGGGCGTGGCCGGCCGTTACATCCTGACGCCGGCGATTTTTGAGCACATCCGCAGCCAGAAGGCCGGTGTGGGCGGTGAATTGCAGCTGACCGACGGGATTTCCAGCCTGCTGGACAAGGAAGCCGTTTACGCCTTCCAGTACGAAGGCAAACGTTACGACTGCGGCAGCAAGGAAGGCTTTCTGGAAGCCACCGTCGAGCTGGCGCTGCAGCACCCCGAGGTGGGCGTGCACTTTCGCAACTACCTGGACAACCTGCAGATAGGCTGGTCGGGCCGGGAACGCCGCAAACAGGCCTGAAAACCTGGGCAGCCGGCGCCCGGCGGCGCCCAACGGCGCTTAACGCCGTTTCAAGACGTGGATAAAGTCGCTGCCGGCGACCTGCTGCTCGACCAGTTCGTTGCCGGTCTGCTTGGCAAAGGCCTGGAAATCCCGGGTCGAGCCGGCATCGGTGGACACCACACGCAGCAACTGGCCGCTCATCATCTCCGTCAGCGCTTTTTTGGCTTTCAGGATGGGCAGCGGGCAATTCAGGCCGCGGGTGTCGAGTTCTTTGTCGATGTTCATGAAAATCCTTGGGTTGCCGCGATTTTAAGCAAAGCGTAAAGGCCCTGAACCGGGCTTTACCCCAGCCAGCGGGCTATTCGGTGCGCTTGGCCCACTCCACAAACTCAGGCTCATGGCCCCGCGTGCGCAGCCAGTCGGCCAGCGCATAGCCGGTGCCGGCGGGCCAGCATTTGAGCTTGTCCAGGTCGTAAAGCCGGTAATCCACCAGCTCGGGCGAGAGGCTGACCTCCCCGGTGCAAACCGCGTGGTAGGCAATGATCACCTGGTTCATGCGCTGGAAGTCGTAAACGCCTATCAGGTCCAGCGAGCTGGTTTCCAGGTTGGTTTCTTCCTTGATTTCGCGCTCTATGCCGCCCTGCGGCGTCTCGCCCGCTTCCATAAAGCCCGTGATCAGCGCATACATCTTGCCCGGCCAGGCCGCATTGCGCGCCAGCAGCACCTGGCCGTGGTATTCGATCACCGCGGCCAGCACCGGCGTGGGGTTGTTCCAGTGGGTGAATCCGCAGGCCGGGCAGCGCAGGCGCGCCTTTTCGCCGCCATCTTCCATCTGCGACACCATGGCCAGCGGCGTCGCGCAGTTCGGGCAAAACCGGAATTCATGGGTCATGGCAGGCGATCAGAAGGGAAAATAAAAGAAAGAAAACGCGGCCACCGCTATTTTTTCAATAGCGACAAGTCCGCATCGCTTGGGCGTCAAGCCGGAAACACGCCGGTAGACAGGTAACGGTCGCCGCGGTCGCAGACCACAAAGACGATCACCGCGTTTTTCACGGTCTTGGCAATCTCCTGCGCCACCCAGAGGGCGCCGGCGGCGGAGATTCCGGCAAATATGCCTTCCTCGCGCGCCAGGCGCCGGCACATGTCTTCGGCGTCGGCCTGGCTGACCAGCACCAATTCATCGACCTGGCGCGGATCGTAAATCTTGGGCAGGTATTCCTGCGGCCATTTGCGGATGCCGGGGATGCGCGAACCCTCGCTGGGCTGGGCGCCAATCACCTTGATGGCCGGGTTTTTCTCTTTGAGGTAGCGCGAAACCCCGGTAATCGTGCCCGTCGTGCCCATGGCGCTGACAAAATGTGTCACCTTGCCTGACGTATCTGTCCATATTTCGGGCCCGGTGGTCTCGTAATGGATGCGCGGGTTGTCGGCGTTCGCGAACTGGTCCAGCACCCTTCCCTTGCCCTCTTTCTGCATCTGGTCGGCCAGGTCGCGCGAGTATTCGATGCCCGCGCTTTTGGGCGTGAGGATCAATTCGGCGCCAAAAGCCTTCATGGTCTGGGCCCGTTCAATGCTCAGGTCCTCCGGCATGATCAAGACCATCTTGTAGCCCTTGATCGCGGCCGCCATGGCCAGGGCAATACCCGTGTTGCCCGAAGTGGCTTCGATCAGCGTGTCGCCCGGCTTGATGTCGCCGCGCTCCTCGGCGCGCTTGATCATCGAGAGCGCCGGCCTGTCCTTGACCGAACCGGCCGGGTTGTTGCCTTCCAGCTTGCCGAGGATCACATTGCCGCGTGCGGCGTTCTCGGCGGCGTAAATACGTTGCAGCGCGACCAGAGGCGTTTTGCCAATCGCGTCTTCAATGGTGGGATAGTTCATGACCACACTGTGCCATAATTTGAGGCTTCGCTCATTCCAGCCCGGGTGGTGAAATTGGTAGACGCAGGGGACTCAAAATCCCCCGCCGCAAGGCGTGCCGGTTCGATTCCGGCCCCGGGCACCACATCCCGAAAGCCGTCTCATGACCACCGTTCATGGACGGCTTTTTTGTTTTTGCCTCCACGGCGGCGGGCAACATCACATTGCTATTTTTTGCCGCCGGATTTTTGACCCTGCTGCTTGCAACGCCATTTAATAAAGCGCATTCTTCAATCGCGGCCGGCCCTTTCCTTTTGTGCGCCCTCCCGCCGCGTCTGGAGTCCGTCATGTGCAGCTTGCGTCATTGGCTCTGTCTCCTCCTCTCAAGCACTTTGCTGCTGGGCACGGCCCACGCGGCCACGGCGCCGCCGCCTGCGGCGCAAGCCATGATCGATGCGCTGAACCGGGCCACGGCGGCGGTGGTGGGCGTCAAGGTCACGGCGATGGAGGACGCGCGCTCCGCCGAAACCCTGGGCCTGCGGCGCGCGGGCTCGGGTGTGCTGATCGGCCAGGACGGGCTGATCCTGACGATTGGCTACCTGATGCTGGAGGCCGAGCAGATCGAGGTCGTGACCCAGGACAACCGGACGCTGCCGGCGCGCGCCGTGGCCTACGACCTGGCCACGGGTTTCGGCCTGCTGCGCCCGCTGCTGCCGCTGCGCAATGTGGCGGTGGCGACGCTGGGCAGCGGCAGAGACCTGCAGCCGGGCGAGCCGCTGATGGCCGTGACCGGCCCGCAACCCGATGACGACGGCGACGTGAACATGACGCGGCTGGTCAGCCGGCGCGCGTTCTCGGGCAGTTGGGAATACCACATCGAATCGGCCCTCTTCACCAGCCCGCCGGTGCTGGCCAGCGGCGGCAACCACAGCGGCGCGCCGCTCTTCAACCAGCGCGGCGAACTGATAGGCATAGGCTCGCTGTTTGTGTCGGACGCGACCAACGAAAACCGCCGCCTGCCGGGCAATATGTTTGTGCCGGTGGATTTGCTGCGCCCCATACTCGCGGAGCTGCAGCGTTCGGGTTACAGCGCCAAGAGCCGCAGGCCCTGGCTGGGCATCACCTCCAACGACCAGGGCGGGCGCATACAGATACTGCGCGTGAGCAAGGAAAGCCCGGCGGAGCTGGCCGGGCTGTCGCCGGGCGATGTGGTGCTGGCGGTGGACGACGCCAAAGTCGCGACGCTGGAGGCCTTTTACAAAAAGCTCTGGGACCATGCCGCGCCCGACGCGGAAATCCGGCTCACGGTGCTGCAGGGCGCCGAGGTCAAGACCATCGTGCTGCGCGCCCAGGACCGCATGCTGACGCTGAAAAAGCCGCCGGGCATCTGAATCAGGCTAGGCCGGGAGCGGCGCCGTACGGTGCAGGTCCCGGCCTATCGCCTGGAAGTGCAGCGCAGCCGATGGCGCGGCTTCAGGCTCCGCGTCCAATTTAAACTCATCGACCGCCGCCTGCAGCTGCAAGGTCTGCTCGGCCAGCGAGGCCGCCGCCGTGGAGGCCTGCTCCACCAGCGCGGCGTTTTGCTGGGTCGCCTTGTCCATCAGCACCATGGCCTGGTTCACATGCGCGATGCCGTTGCTCTGCTCGACCGAGGCGGCGGAGATCTGCTCGAGCAGGCTGCTCACGCGCTTGACGGCCTGCACGATGTCCTGCATGGTGCGGCCGGCCTGGCCGACCAGCTCGGAGCCGCTCTCGACGTGTGCGACGGAGTCCGCAATCAGCGCCTTGATTTCGCGCGCCGCCCCGGCGCTGCGCTGTGCGAGGCCGCGCACCTCGCTGGCCACCACGGCAAAACCGCGGCCCTGCTCGCCGGCGCGCGCGGCTTCCACGGCCGCGTTGAGCGCCAGGATGTTGGTCTGGAAGGCGATGCCTTCGATGACGGCGATGATGTCAACGATTTTTCGCGAGCTGCCGCTGATGGCCGCCATGGTGTCCACCACCTGGGCCACCACCTCACCGCCGCGCTCGGCCGTGCCCGATGCGCTGGCCGCCAGGCCGCTGGCCGAACGCGCATGCTCGGCGTTGAGCCTGACGGTGGAGGTCAGCTCTTCCATGCTGGAAACGGTTTCTTCCAGCGAGGCCGCCTGCTCTTCGGTGCGGCGCGACAGGTCGGCGTTGCCGGCCGCGATGTCGCCGGAGGCCAGGGTGATGGAATCGGTGGAGGCCTTGATGCGGCTGACCAGGTCGGTCAGCGTGTCTTCCATGTCGCCCAGGGCGCCCAGCAGGCGGCCGAAATCACCGCCGCGTTCGGTGGAGAACTCCTGGCTCAAGTCGCCGGCCGCCACGGTTTCGGCGATGTAAATCGCTTCATTGAGCGGCTGCGCGATACCTCGGCCCAGGCGCCAGGCCACGGCCGCGCCCACCAGCAACGCGGCCAACCCCAGGCCCAGCATCCAGCGCCGCGCCGATGTGATGCCGGCCTCGATGGCCTGGCCGCCGGCCCTGGCCTGCCGCGCCTGCGTTTCGGCCAGCGCGGCCAGTTCCTGCTGCAGCTTGCCCAGCGATGGCGCAGCCTCGCCCGCCCAGGCGCGGACAGCACCCTCGCGGTCGCCGGTTTCAATCTGTCTTGCCACTTTGGCCAGCGCCTGCGCATAAGAGGCCTGCGCGGCGCGCGCGCTTGCCAGCAAGGCCTTTTCTTCCGCCGGCGGGGTGCCGGCTTCCAGCACCGCCAGGGCATCCGTCATGTTTTTGTCGCCCATGGCGATTTGCCGGCGCGCCGCGCCCGCCTGCGCGGGATCGGCCGCGAGGGACAGCTCCAGGGTAGCGCGCGCATTGGATTGCGACCAGTTACCCAGCGCCGCCGCGGCGCCGGCGCGCGACCAGGCGTCGCCGCTCAGCTCGCGGCTGAAGGCACCGGCACCGGCCAGCTGGCCCAGCCCCACCGCCATCAAGCCGCCCGCCAGCAGCAATACCAGCCCAAAGCCCGCGCCCAGCCGCGTGCTGATTTTCAGATTGTCCAGTTGCATGGTGTGTCTCCTGCGAGCCGCTTCCGCCTGAAGCTGCGGGAGAGGGCTTGCTCATGGACGGTACCAAGAAAGGCCGCCCTGTCTGCGCCCGAACAGGGCGTGAAACAGGGCTTTGTTTGTTGAATTGAAAGGAGTTGCTGGCCGGGTCTTGCTCCGGCGGGCGCGCGCTCCCCCTTCTCTCCTTCTCCTCTCTTCGTCTTTCTGCTTACTCTGCTGAGGCTTGCTGGCCGGGGGTAGCCCGGCAGCTACTCACTTTTCTTTTGCTTCGCCAAAAGAAAAGTAAGCAAAAGAAAAGGCGACCCTGGTTCCTGCGTCCCTCCGCTTCGCTACGGGCAACCTGCGGTGCTCGGTCCAGCCGGGGTCAAATGAAGAAACAAGGACTCGCCAAGGCGAGTCCTTGTTTGTCTTTGTCCCCGCTCCCGATTGCCCCGTCCTGGCTGGGCCGAGGAGCGCAGACGTAGGCGGATCAGGGATCGCGCTTGTCTGAGCCGAAGGCGAGTTTGCGCGAGACCCCGCCGTAGTCGAGCACCGCAGGTTGCCCGTAGCGCAGCGGAGGGACCCAGACTGCGGGTCGCCTTTTCTTTGCCTACTTTCTTTTGGCGAAGCAAAAGAAAGTAGGTCGCCCGCCGGGGCGAGACCCGGCCAGCAAGCCTATGCAATGGGCAAGAGCGCGCCTGCCGGAGCAAGACCCGGCCACAACAACCTCAGAACCGATAAGCGAGTTCTGTCCACATCCGCATAGCGTCGGGCGCCTTGACCAGTTCAGGCGCCGTCCCCAGCGGCGAGGCCAGGTAGGCCCGGGCTCGCCACTGGTTGTAGCCACTCCAGTCGAGGCCGACGCCGGCGCCGCTGAAGGTGGCGGTGTTGGTGCCGGTGGTCCAGGGGCGCTGGTTGACCTTGAGGTAGGCCCCGTCCCAAAACGCCAGCGCCTGCAGCCTTCCGCCGCCGGCGGCGCCCAGGTCGTAGCGCAGCTCTATGCTGCCGCGGTAGCCCGCATCACCCGACAGCGCGCTGACGTCATAGGCACGCACGGAATAAGGCCCGCCCACGGACATTTTTTGCGAGGAGTCGAGGTTGGTGTTGGCCCATTGGCCGGCCCACGACACATACAGCGAGCCCCTGTCTCCCCAGCGCTGCAGGCGGGAGAAATTCAGGTTGGTCTTGGAAAACCAGCCTTCCGTTCTGGCGCTGGCCGCATCGCTCAGCTGGGCCTCCGCGACGTCAAAGCCCACCCGGCCCCGGGTCCATGCCAGGCTCCAGGTGCTGATGCCGCCGGACAGCAGGGTGTCGCGCCAGTCTCCGCTCAGGCTCGAAGTCCAGCTGCCCAGGTGCCGGTCCGTCTTCATGCCCGCCATGTCGATGCGTTCGCGCAACTGCAGGTTGTCGTACTGGACCTGGCCGTAAACATTGGCCGCCTGGCTGCGCAGCAGCGGGTGCCTTCCCCATAAGCTTTCGGTTTCGGCCGAGCCGTGCGCGCCCAGCTCCTGCAGCGATCCGCCGATTTTGTAGTTCAGCATGGAGTAGGCGGCCCCGCCGCGCGTGCCCTGCCCGTTCAACAGGGATTCGTAGCTCACCCGTCCGTAGTTGACCCCGGCGCCTGAACTCAGGCCACTCACACCCAGGACATCGCCACGCCGCAAGGGATTGTTGAAGAACACCGTGCCGCCGAGCCGGCCCCTGCCGGTATAGCTGTTGCCGTAGTCGTCCAGTACCAGGCTTCCGGAAGTCCCCGGGCCGGGCGTGGCCTGGATCACCAGGTCGGAGCTGCCCAGCCCTTCGCCGGGCCTTAAGGTGGCCTGCACCATCACGCCGGGTATGTCCGACATCAACAGCAGTGACCTGTCGAGCAAGGCCTGCTCGACCGGCTGGCCGCCCTGCAACGGCGCGGCCGTCGCCTGCAGCAGCAGGTCGTTCACGCGCGTCTGGTTGTCTATGCCGACCTTGCCGTAGCGCGCCTCTATCACCAGAAAGCGCACAACGCCCGAGGAGATCACCTGAGCGGGCACCACGGCGCGCGCGAAGCTTTGGCCCCGGCCGCGGTAGTACCTGCTGATGCGTGTCGCCATTTCATCGAGTTGGTCGAGCGTGAGGGTTTTGCCTTCCGCGTCGGCCACCAGTCCATGCAGGGTGTCCGTCTCGACCAGGGTGTTGCCGAGGATCTGGATCGATTTGACGTCCACTGAAACCGGTGGACGTACGGGCGGTACCAGGGCATTTTCCTGGTTGTTGAGGGTCGGCGCTTCCCCGCGGGGCGGCGGCGCGAAGGGCTGGGACGGCTGGACCTGTTGCAGGATGGTGCCGATATCGACCGGCAGCGGATCAGCCGCCTGGGCCGTCAAAAAGGGCGCGGCGGCCAGCAGCAGCACCGCGTGCTTTCGGGATACGAGGCATTTCATGGGAAAACTTCCGTGGAGCGACCGGTTTTATTTTTTGGCGGCGATGACACCGCTTCGCAACTGCACGCCACCGTCAACGATATGCAGGCGTGGGTCTTTCCTTGACACGGCAAGGGGCGCGTCCGCCACCCCCTCGGCGAACTGGCTGGAAGGCTCCGGCGCTTCGCCGCCCGATGATGCATCGGTGCTTGCGCTGTGCGTCACGCGCAGGGTTGACGATGCCTCGGTCGAGTTGGCGTTGGGATTGGATTTGGCGTTGGAACTCGAACTGGCGCTGGAGTTGAATAGAGAACGCTCCGTATCCAGGGCCTCTTGCGTGGCGGAACGAATGTCTCCACCATCCGCTCCCAATCCCCGCCCGGGCGTCGTCGTCGTCGGTGTCGGCGGCGCGGGCACAGGCGCTGCGGGCAAAGGCGTGATGGCCGCAGTCAGCCCGGTGGGCTGCACCACCGCGTAGTTGCCGGCATCGGCGCCGCTCAGGGTAAAACCGGTGACGGTCACGGCCTTGCCGTTGCCCACGTTCGGGTCGGCAAAAGCCCCATGGCCGCCACCGACGGCGACCACGTCGCCGGCCAGGGCCGTGACGGCGGCGGTGCCACCCAGGGTGGCTGCGGTCGTGCCGTCAAATACCTTGTTCTGGGCATTCACACCGGTGACGGCCAGGGTGGCGGGTGTGATGTTCGCGGTGACGCCGCTGGGCTGCGCGATCACGTAGTTGCCGGCATCGGCGCCGCCCAGGGTATAGCCGGTGACGGTCACGGCCTTGCCATTGCCCGCGTTTTTGTTGGCAAAAGTACCGCTGCCTGTTCCGCCCAGGGTCACGACATCGGTGCCCAGGGCAGCAACACCAGCCGTGCCGTTAAGTGTGGCGGTGGTGGTGGTGTCGTAGACCTTGTTGTTGGCGCCCACACCCGTGACGGCCAGGCTGGCCGGCGTGATGTTGGCCGTGACGCCGGTGGGCTGGACGATGGTGTAGTTGCCGGCGTCGGCACCGCCCAGGGTGTAGCCGGTGACGGTGACGGCCTTGCCATTGCCCACGTTTTTGTTGGCAAAGTTGCCGCTGCCTGTTCCGCCCACAACCACCACATCGCCGCCCAGGGCCGTCACACTGGCCGCGCCATTGAGCGTGGCCGCGGTGGTGGCGTCGTAGACCTTGTTGTTGGCGCCCACCCCCGTGACGGCCAGGCTGGCCGGTGTGATGTTGGCCGTGACGCCCGTGGGCTGCGCTAGGGTGTAGTTGCCGGCGTCGGCGCCGCTCAGCGTATAGCCGGTGACGGTCACGGCCTTGCCGTTGCCCACGTTCTTGTTGGCGAAATTCCCGCTGCCGGTGCCACCCACGGCCACCACGTCGCCGCCCAAAGCCGTGACCGCCGCCGTGCCGCTGAGTGTGGCGGTGGTGGTGGTGTCATAAACCTTGTTGTTGGCGGTCACGCCTGTGACGGTGATGCTGGCCGGCGTGATGTTTGCCGTCAGCCCCGTGGGCTGGACCACGGTGTAGTTGCCGGCGTCGGCACCGCCCAGCGTGTAACCGGTGACGGTAACCGCTTTGCCGTTACCCACGTTTTTGTTGGCGAAGCTGCCGCTGCCACCGCCAACCGTCACCACATCGGTGCCCAGGGCCGCAACGCTTGCCGTTCCGCCAAGCGTGGCAGCGGTCGTTGTGTCATACACCTTGTTGTTGGCGCTCACACCGGTGACCGTGACGCTGGCCGGCGTGATATTGGCGGTGAGCCCTGTGGGCTGCACCACGGTGTAGTTGCCGGCGTCGGCGCCACTCAGCGTGTAACCGGTGACGGTGACAGCCTTGCCATTGCCCACATTTTTGTTGGCGAAGTTGCCGCTGCCCGTTCCACCGATAGCCACCACGTCACCGCCCAGGGCAGTGACCGCCGCCGTTCCGCTGAGGGCAGCGGTAGTTGTGGCGTCATAGACCTTGTTGTTGGCGCCCACACCCGTGACCGTCAGGCTGGCGGGGGTGATGTTTGCCGTCACCGCCACAGGCTGCACCACGGTGTAGTTGCCGGCGTCAGCCCCGCCCAGCGTGTAGCCGGTCACGGTCACGGTCTTGCCATTGCCCACATTCTTGTTGGCGAAAGTTCCGTTGCCGGTGCCGCCTACAGTGACGGTATCGCCACCCAGAGCGGCAACGCTGGCCGTGCCAGTGAGCGTAGCGGCAGTCGTGGTGTCATACACCTTGTTGTTCGCGCCCACACCCGTGACCGTGAGGCTGGCGGGCGTGATGTTCGCGGTCAGCCCCGTGGGCAGGACCACGGTGTAGTTGCCCGCGTCGGCCCCGCCCAGCGTGTAGCCCGTAGCGGTGACTGCTTTGCCGTTGCCCACATTCTTGTTGGCGAAGGTGCCGGTGCCGCCGCCAACGGTCACCACGTCACCGGCCAGGGCCGTGACGGACGCGGTTCCGCCCAGCGTGGCGGCAGTCGTGGCGTCGTAGACCTTGTTGTTCGCGCTCACACCTGTGACCGTCAGGCTGGCAGGCGTGATGTTGGCGGTCACTGCCGTGGGTTGCACCACGGTGTAGTTGCCCGCATCGGCGCCGCCCAGCGTGTAGCCGGTGACGGTCACAGCCTTGCCATTGCCCACGTTCTTGTTGGCAAACGTCCCGCTGCCCGTCCCGCCCACGGTCACGACATCGCCGCCCAAGGCTGCAACGCTGGCCGTGCCATTGAGCGTGGCGGCGGTGGTGGTGTCGTACACCTTGTTGTTCGCGCCCACACCCGTGACCGTGAGGCTGGCGGGCGTGATGTTCGCCGCCAGCCCGGTGGGTTGCACCACGGTGTAGTTGCCGGCGTCGGCACCACCCAGCGTGTAGCCGGTGACAGTGACCGCCTTGCCGTTGCCCACATTCTTGTTGGCGAAGGTGGCGCTACCGCCGCCAACGGTCACCACGTCGCCGCCCAGAGCCGCGACGACGGCCGTACCGCCCAGCGTGGCAGCGGCCGTGGTGTCGTAGACCTTGTTGTTTGCGCTCACACCCGTGACCGTCAGGCTGGCAGGCGTGATGTTGGCGGTCACACCCGTGGGCTGCACGACTGTGTAGTTGCCCGCGTCGGCGCCGCCCAGCGTATAGCCCGTGACGGTCACAGCCTTGCCATTGCCCACATTCTTGTTGGCAAACGTCCCGCTGCCCGTCCCGCCCACGGTCACGACATCGCCGCCCAAGGCTGCAACGCTGGCCGTGCCATTGAGTGTGGCTGCGGCGCTCGCGTTGTACACCTTGTTGTCCGCACCAACGCCCGTGACCGTCAGGCTGGCCGGTGTGATGTTGGCCCTGACACCGGTGGGCTGCACCACGGTGTAGTTGCCGGCATCGGCACCGCCCAGCGTAAAGCCGGTGACATTGACCGTCTTGTTGTTGCCCACGTTTTTGTCGACAAACCGGCCGCTGCCGCCGCCCACTGTCACCGTGTCACCGGCGATTGCCGTGACGCTGGCCACGCCATTGAGTGTGGCTGCGTCGCTGGCGTTGTATACCTTGCTGTCCGCGCCCACACCGGTGACTGTCAAGCTGGCTGGTGTGATGTTCGCCGTTCCCGTGGGCTGAACGATGGCATAGTTGTTGGCATCGGCGCCGCCCAGGAAGTAGTTGGTGCCGGTGACGGTCTTGCCGTTGCCCACGTTCTTGTCGATGAACATGCCGACGTTGCCGCCGCCCACAAGCACCACATCAGTGCCCAGGGGCGTAACGGTCGCGGTGCCATTGAACGTGGTGGCACGGGTGCCGTCATACACCTTGCCGGCCGCGCTCACGCCGGTGACAGCAAGGCTGGCCTGTGTGATATTTGCCGTCAGCCCCGTGGGCTGCACCACGGCATAGTTGCCGGCGTCGGCTCCGCTCAACATGTAGCCGGTGACAGTCACGGCCTTGCCGTTGCCCGCGTTCTTGTCGGCGAAGGTGCCGCTGCCCGTACCGGTCACGCTCACCGCGTCACCGGCAATGGCCGTCACGCTGGCTGTTCCGTTCAAGGTGGCGCCCACGCCGGCGTCGTACACCTTGTTGGCTGCGCTCACGCCCGTGACCACCAAGTTGGCGGGAATCACGGTCAAAGTGCCATTGGCGTAACTGATGTCGTAGCCCTGCTGGTTGGAATACAGGCCCGACCCTGTCACCGTGTAGCTGCCGGCATTGACCGCCCCCTGGGCGTTTCCGCCGAAACTGATGCTTCCCGACAAGCTGCCGCAGGCCACGTTGGAGCAACTGATGCCGGTTCCCCCGTTCCAGGACAGCTTGTCGTAGGTCTTGCTGGTATTGCCAACGGTGACCGTGGTGGCCTTCATGAGTGCCTTGAGCAGGGGACGGCTGTTCCCGTCATAAATCCGCCAGACGCTGGCGAAATCCCAATTCGGATTCACATTGCCGTTGGCGGCCGTGGCCGTGCTGAAGTTGGCCTGCTGCTGCATCTGGGCCGTGGTCATGGCCATGCCGCCGCCCGAGCTGGTGGCTCGCCCGGTCGTGGTGGCGTCCCAGAAGCTGTTGGTGATCGCCGTTCCGGCGTCCCACAAGCCGACCAGCCCGCCCAGGTTGCTGGTGCCGCTCACGGCCCCGGTTGCATAACTGTTGCTGATGGTGCCGCCGGCATCTTCCTTGTAGCCCACCAGGCCGCCGACATTCGTGGTGCCGGTCACCGTGCCGGTCGCATAACTGTTGCTGATCGCAACGTTGGCGTTGGTAACGCCATTGCTGTCCCAATACCCCACCAGCCCGCCGACATCCTGGCCGGTGCTGGTAACGTTGCCGCTGGCGTAGCTGTTGCTGATGCTCCCGTTGTTGAGCATGTCGCCCACCAGGCCGCCGACCCGCGGGCCGGAGGCACTGACAGAGCCGGTGGCGTAGCTGTTGATGATGGGGCCCTGGTTCCAACCGACCAGCCCGCCCGTAATGAACGCGCCGGTCACCGTGCCGGTGGCGTAGCTGTTGCGGATTTCACCCTGGCTGGTCCCCACCAACCCGCCCGTCTCGGAGCCGGATCCGCTCACAGAGGTGCTGGCGTAGCTGTTGGTGATAGTGCCGGAGCTCCACCCGGCCAGCGCGCCGACTTTGGTTTGGCCCGTGACGCTGCCGCCGGTCAGGCCCAGGTTGTTGATTCGCCCCGAACCGCCTACATAGCCGACCAAGCCGACGTAGGTGGCACCGGGCCTGTTGATGGTGAGGCTGGAAATGGTGTGGCCCAAACCGTCCAGGGTGCCATTGAACTGCGCCACGTTGCTGCCCAGTGGCTGGAATCCGGCCCCAGCGTTCCAGGTGCTGGTCGGCGAGGCATCGATGTCGGCGCCCAGCGCATAGCGCCCGTTGAGATTGCCGCTGATGCCCTGCAAATCGGTGCCGGTGGCGCTGGTGGCGGTACCGAGGTCAGTGATGACGGTATACGTGACGGGGGTGCCGGTGCTGCCTTGTTTGGTGCTGAAGTTGTTGCCTGCCGGCAAATTGATCTTCGCGCCGTTGTTGAAGTTGTAGGAGCTGGCGGCGCCGTTGGTCGTGCCCTGGCCGTATTCCAGCGCCAGCTTGCCCGTGCCCGAGGCATTGAGGTTGGCGTTGATGTTGATGTTGTTCTGCGCGTTGAGCGTCAGCTGGTTGGCGCTCCAGCCCACCACGTCGTTGACGTTGACGTCGCCCGCCGTGCCCGTGGCGCCGCTGCTGCTCTGGATGACCACGTTGCCCGCGCCCAGGTTGGCGCCCAGCGCCGCGCCCGTGATGTCCCCGCCCGAGGCGGCGATGGTGAAGTTCACCGGGTCGATCAGCCAGGTGCCGCTGTTGCCGGCGGCGGCCGCCGTGGTGATCCTGGCGTCGTTCGCAATCTTCACCTGCGCGCCCGAGGTCTCGATGAAACCGCCGTTGCCGCCATTGGGCGCCGAGGCGTCCAGCGTGCCCGCGACGTTTGCACTGCCAGCGGCCATGCCGCCCAGCAGGATGATGGTGCCGTTGCGGTTTTCCACGGTGCGCGCCTGGATCACGCCGCTGTTGTTGACCACGCTGGCCAGCAGCGAATCCCGGGCGCCGGCGCTCAGGAACACCTGCCCGCCGTCGGCCCGGATCAGCCCGCCGTTTTCGGCCAGGCTGTTGAGCACGCTTTGGTCGACCACGACCTTGAGCAGCTGGTTGTCCTGCAGGGTCAGGGTGGCCGCGCTGCCGGCGGCCAGCGCCACGCCGCCCTTGGGGGCGTTGATGCTGCCCTGGTTGCGCACCGTGTTGCCGATCAGGGCGATGTAGCCGCCCGGGGCCGCGTTGAGGGTGCCCAGGTTGACCACGCTGCCCGAACCGCTGCCGCTGAAAGTGCGCTGGGCACTGCCCAGGTCCGCATCCTTGACGTCCAGCGTGGAGGCGACCAGCCCGCCCACATTGACCTGGGCGCCGGCGCCGAAGAGCACGCCGTTGGGGTTGATCAGGTAGACCTGCCCGTTGGCATTGAGCTGGCCCAGGATCTGGCTGCCCTGGGTGTCCAGGATGCGGTTCACCGCGATCGCGCTCGCCGAGGGTTGCACGAACTTGACGCTCTCCTGCGCGCCGACGTTAAAGCTCTTCCAGTTCAGGGAGGCGTTCTGGCTGGTCTGGGTGATGGTGGTGTTGGCGCCGCTCTGGGAGATGCTGGCCGCGCCCGAGGTGACCTGGCCGTCGACCGGACCGGCCTGGGCTGTTGCCGCCCCCAGCAACAAAACCGCTGTTGCGGGCTTGCGCAAGGCCCATCGGCCGGCCGCGCGGCCGGCGGCCCGGCCCAGCGCGTCAAGAAAGGGCGGAACCGCGAGGGGCGCCCGACCTTGGATATTTGTTACAACTTCCGCAGTTTTTGCGCTGCCCAACGAATTTTTTTTGTGCATTTTTCACACTCCGCGAGACCCCTGTTGTCAGCCGATTGCAAGAGGGGGGTCATTCGAAGTGATGGTATGCAGAAAGGAATAACAGCAGATCAGCTCAAAAAAAGATCTTTTTACGGTTAATAGAAACGGCTCCGGGTCGGAGTCCTTTGTTTCAAATGGTTACTTCTTTGGTTGTAACATTTGATCGCCACATTGTGGTAAAAAACACACAGTCACCAAAGGCGAAGTGGCGCGAAAGCGGACCCCATTGCTTCAACCCGGCGTTTTCAGCGATCGCGCAGCCCGATTTCCACCGTCGGATAGCGCAGGCGAAGCCGCAATTCGCGCTTGAGGCGGCTGTTGTCCAGCCGGCGCGATTCGCTCATGAAGCTCAGCAACACCGGGGGGAGCGCTTCCTGAGCATTGCCGCGTGCCAGGCGCGGCGGCCGCGGTAAGCCGTAAAGGTCGGCTGCCAGGTCGAAGTAGTCGCCCATCTTGAGCTGGGTGTCGTCGCTGGCATTGCTGGTGCGCTGCGGCTTGCCGCGCCACAGCGCCGCCAGGCAGGCGCGGGCCAGGTCGTCGGCGTGAATGTGGTTGGTGTAGACGTCGTCCTCGGCGCGCAGCACCGGCGTGCCCTTGAGCAGCCGGCCGCGCGGTGTGCCGCCTTCGCGGTCGGGCGCGTAAATGCCCGGGATGCGCAGCAGATGCACCCGGGTGCCGGTGGCCCGGCCGAACAGCCGCACATGGGCCTCGGCATGCACGCGGCGCCGGGCGCGCGGCGTGTGCGCGTTCAGCGGCCGGGTTTCACGCACCCATTCACCGCCGCAGTCGCCGTAAACCCCGCTGGTGGAGGCATAGACCAGGGAGCGCGGCAGGCCGCGCAGCCGCAGGGCGCGCAGCAGGGCCAGCGTGCGCGGGTCGCTGTCCAGGTCGGGCTGGTCATTCGGGGGCGGCGCGAGGTGCAGCACCCGGGTGGCCAGGCCCGCCAGGCGTCGCAGCGAGGCGCCCTCGTCCAGGTTGCCCCGCAGCGGCGTGATGCCCCGGGACCGCAGTTCGGGCACGCGCGCGGCCGACGAGGTGAGCGCCATGAGCCTGGCGTTGCGCGGCAGCTGCCGGGCGGCGCGCAGGCCCACGTCGCCGCAGCCGACGATCAAAATACGCTCCCGGCGAAAACGGGAAGGCAGCGCGCCTAAGGGACTCAAGTTTGAAGGCAAAATTGGGGGGTTGCCGGGAAAACCGGCCAAGTCGAGAACAGTTACCGCAAGGATACCGAATATGAGCTTTAACGTGACCGTGCAGCCCAGCGGCCGGACTTTCATCGCCCAGGTGGACGAAGCCCTGCTGGCCGCCGCCATACGCCAGGGCATAGGCTTGCCCTACGGCTGCAAGGACGGCGCTTGCGGTTCCTGCAAGTCCAAAAAACTCGAAGGCACGGTGACCCACGGTGCGCACCAGGCCAAGGCCCTGTCGCCCGAGGAAGCCGCCGCCGGTTTCATCCTCACCTGCTGCGCCACGGCACACTCCGATGTGGTCATCGAGTCGCGCCACGTCACCGACGAAAGCGCCTTCCCCGTCAAGAAGATGCCGGTGCGCATCAACAGCCTGGCCAAGGCCTCGCACGACGTGATGGTGGTGCGCCTGCAGCTGCCGGCCAGCGACGTGTTCAAGTACCACGCCGGCCAGTATGTGGAGTTTTTGCTGCGCGACGGCGACCGCCGCGCCTATTCCATGGGCAATGCGCCGCACACCCAGGCCGAGAACCCGGGCGTGGAACTGCACATCCGCCACATGCCGGGCGGCAAGTTCACCGAGCATGTGTTCGGCCCCATGAAGGAAAAGGAAATCCTGCGCATCGAAGGCCCTTTCGGCAGCTTCTATCTGCGCGAGGACAGCGACAAACCCATGGTGCTGCTGGCCTCGGGCACCGGTTTTGCGCCCATCAAGGCGCTGATCGAGCACCTGCAGTTCAAGGGCATCACGCGCCCGGCCGTGCTTTACTGGGGCGGCCGGCGACCGGCCGACCTGTACATGGACGAGTGGGTGAAAACCAAGACCGCCGAAATGCCGAATTTGCGCTACGTGCCTGTGGTGTCCAATGCCCTGCCCGAGGACAACTGGACCGGCCGCACCGGCTTTGTCCACCAGGCCGTGCTGGAGGATTTTGCCGACCTGTCGGGCCACCAGGTGTATGCCTGCGGCGCACCCATCGTGGTGGACTCGGCCCAGGCCGCCTACACCGCGGCCGGCCTGCCGGAAGACGAGTTTTATGCCGACTCCTTTGTGACCGAAAAGGAGAAATCCCAGGCGACCATTCCCGCGGGAACCTGAGCCGCGCACCCGACAAACAAGAAGAATAAAAGAAGAAGAAAAAGAAACGCCCCGGCTGATGCATCAGCCGGGGCTTTTTTATGCGCGGCCCGAGTGCGGCGAGATTCAGCCGGCTTTGGCGGGCACGGGCGCGACCTGCCTGTCGTGCTTCTGGCGGCGGATGGCGGCGCTGGCGCGGTTTTCTTCGTGTTTGAGTTTGCGGCGTTCGGCCTTGGTGACCTTGCCGTCGGATTTGGCGGCCAGTTTGTCGGCTTCGATTTTGGTTTCGCGCTTGTCGAGCTTGGCCGTCTCCTTGGCGGTCAGCGCGCCCGAGCTGACGCCCTGGTCAATGCGCTTTTCCTGGTTGGCCTGGCGCTGGTCGATGCGCGGCGTGGCCAGCGGGTCTTTGGGCGCCGCCGGGGCGGCGGGCGCCTGGGCAAAGGCAAGGCCACCGCTAGCCAGTGCGAGGGCGGCAACAAGGGTGTGGATCTTCATGGGGTTTCCTTGTGTTTGGGGGTTGAGAAAACATGAAGCGGGCGCCTCATGACACCCCAACGCAACGCGGCCGCCGGGCGTCCATGTCTCGCAGGTAAAGATGCTGTAACCGCGACGTTCCAGGCCGGGGGGCGTGGCGCGTCAAACTTTTTTGCAACAATAGGGCAATGAATATTCGACCCCTCACCCTCCCCTCCTTGCTGGCCAAAAGTCTGGCCGTTGTTTTCATGGCCGGCGCGGCCCTGTCGCCTGCCCCGGCACTGGCCCAGGCCAAGATCATGCGCATCATCGTGCCTTATGCGGCCGGCGGCCCCATCGACGCAACCGCCCGCCTGATGGCCGAGCGCGTGAAAGACTCGCTGGGCACCGTGATCATTGAAAACAAGCCGGGCGGCGGCGGCAACATTGGCGTCGACGCGATCGCCAAGGCCCAGCCCGACGGGCTCACGGTCGGCATCTCGGCGGTGGCCACGCATGCCATCAACCCCTGGCTCTACAGCAAGATGCCGTACAACGCGGCCACCGATTTCGCGCCCATCACGCAGATGGTGCGTGTGCCCAATGTGCTGGTGATGAATGCCGACACCGCGCGGCGCCTGAACATCAACACGCTGGCCGACCTGATCAAATACGCCAAGGCCAACCCGGCCAAGCTCAACTACGCCAGCGGCGGCAACGGCAGCGCGGGCCACCTGGCCGGCGAGATGTTCAAGGCCCAGGCCGGCATCTTCGCGCTGCACATCCCCTACAACGGCGGCAACCCGGCCCAGCTGGCGCTGCTCAGCGGCCAGGTCGACTACAACTTCGACAACCTCGCCACCGCCTCGGCCAACATCAAGGCCGGCAAGCTCAAGGCCCTGGCGGTGACCACCGCCAAGCGCAGCGCCATGCTGCCCGAGGTGCCGGCAGTCGCCGAGACGCTCAAGGGTTTTGAGATCGACACCTGGTGGGGCCTGGTGGCGCCCGCGGGCACACCCAAGGACGTGGTGGCCAAACTCAACCAGGCTTTTGTCGCCGCGCTGAACTCCCCCGAAGCCAAGACCCGCTTCGCCGCGCTGATGGCCGAACCCGTGGGCAGCACGCCCGAGCAGTTCGGTGCCTTCATGAAAAGCGAACTGGCCAAGTATGAAAAAGTGGTGAAGGCCTCGGGCGCCAAGGTGGACTGACCCGACGCCCATCAAAAAGGCCGGCCCCACGAAAGGGGCCGGCCTTTTTCATTGCTCACCGCCGCCGCGACTCTTAAACCCAGCAGGGGCCGCGGAACCGGCTTTGCCGGGCCGCAGGCGCAGCGGCCCCGAGGGGCTGGAGCCCGCGGCTCCAAGCCTGCCTGCGCAGGCTTGGACGGGCGACAGAGGCGAAGCGTCTCGCGAGCCGCGGCCTGCAAGGCCTCGCGCATTACACGAAGTGAAAAGCGTGGGGGCTCACTTCACACGGTCGCCGTAGCGGATGCTTTTGAGGGAGCCGCCCTCAAACAACAACATGGTCATGAACTGCCCATAACCGGGGTTGTAAGTCCACTCCTCAACCTGCTGGCAGGTGTTGACCGTGACATTGGCGGTAGCGCTGGCCGTTGCGCTGCCGGAGGTATTGGGCACCGTCGGCGTGGTGACAGGCGCGCTGGAGACGGTTTCCTGCACGGGCCTGCAGAAGCTGTCTTTCATGACGGGCTCGCCGCATTTTTGCAAAATGGTTCCCTTGGAGTTGCCGATCTGCGCAAGGTCGCCCTTGCAGCGCAGCGACTGGGCGGAGGCACCGGTGAACGCGGACGAAGCCAGCAAGGCCAGGGTGACGGCGGCGGCGCGGACAAGGATTCGATTCATTTTTTGTTTCCCCAGGGTTCGGTAAAGATGCGCGTGCGGCGCACCCTTTGAACTTTATGCGCAAAGATTTGGTGCCGCAAGGCATTTGTGGCCCCGGGCCGGCCCGCCGCTGTTACGGCTGTAATGCGCGCCCGCGGCGCCGTGCGGCGCGCGGGCTGGCGCAAAACGGTGACTTACTCGCCGAGGTAGGCGGCGCGCACGCGCGGGTCGCTGAGCAGCTGCTTGGCGTCGCCGTTCATGGTGACGTTGCCGGACTCCATGACGTAGCCGCGGTTGGCGATGCCCAGCGCGCGGCTGGCATTCTGCTCGACCAGCAGCACCGTCACGCCGCGCGAAGAAACGTCCTTCACGACCTCGAAGATCTTGTCGACCATGATGGGCGACAGACCCATGGAGGGCTCATCGAGCAGCAGCACCTTGGGCCGGCTCATCAGCGCGCGGCCCATGGCCAGCATCTGCTGTTCGCCGCCGGACATGGTGCCGGCCAGCTGGTCCTTGCGCTCACGCAGGCGCGGGAACAACACAAACATCTTTTCGATGTCTTCGGCAATACCGGCCTTGTCGCTGCGGATGTAGGCGCCCATCTGCAGGTTTTCGGTGATGGTCATGCGGGTGAACACGCCGCGGCCCTCCGGCACCATGGCCAGGCCTTCCTTGACCAAGTCCCAGGCGCCGCGGCCCTTGATGCTTTTGCCCAGGTATTCGATGTCGCCGTCCAGCATCGGCAGGGTGCCGGTGATGGCCTTCATGGTGGTGGTCTTGCCGGCGCCATTGGAGCCGATCAGCGTGACCAGTTCGCCGTCGTGGACTTCGAAGTCCACGCCCTTGACCGCCTGGATGCCGCCGTAGGCGACTTTGAGGCCGGTCACTTTGAGGAGTGTGTTTGCTGCCATGTTCTTGTTTTCCTTCAATGACCGGTGCCCAGATAGGCGGTGATCACTTTTTCGTCTTTTTGCACTTCGGCGGGCGCGCCTTCGGCGATCTGCTTGCCGTAGTCGAGCACGGTGACGCGGTCGCACAGGCCCATGACCAGCTTGACGTCGTGCTCGATCAGCAGGATGGTGCGGTTGTCCTTGCGGATACGGTCTATCAGTTCGCGCAGCTGCACTTTTTCGGTGGCGTTCATGCCGGCGGCCGGCTCGTCGAGCGCGATCAGCTGCGGGTCGGTGGCCAGCGCGCGGGCGATTTCCAGGCGGCGCTGGTCGCCGTAGCTCAGCGTACGGGCCTTGAAGTCGGCGTATTTGCCGATGCCCACGTAGTCGAGCAGTTCCTGCGAACGCTTGGCGATGGCGGCTTCCTCGTGCTTGAAGCCGGGCGTGCGGAACACCGCGCCCATGAGGCCGGACTGCGTGCGGATGTGCCGGCCGACCATCACGTTTTCCAGGGCCGTCATGTCGGCAAAGAGTCGGATGTTCTGGAAGGTGCGGGCGATGCCGGCCTTGGCGACTTCATGCACGGCCGTGGGCTTGTAGGCCTTGCCGGCAAGTTCAAAAGTGCCGCTGTCGGGCGTGTAAAGGCCGGTCAGCACGTTGAAGAAAGTGGTCTTGCCGGCGCCGTTGGGACCGATCAGGCCGTAAACCTGGCCGCGCTCGATGTGGATGCCGACGTCGGAGAGGGCCTGCAAACCGCCGAAGCGCTTGGAGACACCGGAGACTTTAAGAATGGTTTCGCTCATGTCCATTCTCCTTAGGGGTTGATTGACTGGATGGGGTCTTTGCCGACGACCTTGTTCAGCGACTTGCCGTGCTCGGCGGAAGGCCAGAGGCCGCGCGGACGCATCAGCATGATGGTGATCATGGCCAGCGCGATCAGCAACTGGCGCAGGATGGCGGAGTCGAGGCGGCCGTCGGTCATGGCCTGCAGCGGACCGGCCACATGGCGCAGCACCTCGGGCAGGGCGGCCAGCAGCAAGGCGCCCAGGATGACGCCGGGCAGGTGGCCTATGCCGCCCAGCACCACCATGGCGACGATCATGACGGACTCCATCAGGCTGAAGGATTCGGGGGACACAAAGCCCTGGAAGGCGGCGAACATCGAGCCAGACACGCCGCCGAAGGTGGCGCCCATACCGAAGGCGAGCAGTTTCATGTTGCGGGTGTTGATACCCATGGCCTTGGCGGCGATCTCGTCTTCGCGGATGGCCATCCAGGCGCGGCCTATGCGGGAATTTTCCAGGCGATGGCAGATGACGACCGAGACGATCACCAGCACCAGGAACAGGTAGTAGTACATGGACACCGAGTTGACCTCGATGCCGAAGAACTCATGCGGCTTGCCCAGGTCGAAGCCGAAGAACTTCATCGAGTCGATCTGGTTGATGCCCTTGGGACCGTTGGTCAGGTTGACGGGACGGTCCAGGTTGTTCAGGAACACCCGGATGATTTCACCAAAGCCCAGCGTCACGATGGCCAGGTAGTCGCCGCGCAGCTTGAGCGTCGGGGCGCCCAGCACCACGCCGAAGAAACCGGCGAGCGCCGCGGCGGCCGGAATGATGGCCCAGATCGGCAAATGCAGGCCGTTCGGGAACTGCGCCGCGATCCAGGGGAAGGCATCGGCCAGGTGGGGCGAACCGAGCAGCGCGAACAGATAGGCGCCGACGGCGAAGAAGGCGACATAACCCAGGTCCAGCAGGCCGGCGTAACCGACCACGATGTTCAGGCCCAGCGCCAGCAACACATAGAGCAGCGCCATGTCGACAATGCGCACCCAGGCGTTGCCGCCCTGCTGCAGGATCAGGGGCAGCACCAGCAGCGCCGCCGCGACGACCAGGAAGGTCACCAGTTTTTTCGATTGTGTGGAATTCATCAATATTCTCCTTGTGTACCGGATGGAGGGGCCTTCAGGCCCGGTCCGCCACACGCTCACCGAGCAAGCCCGAAGGCCGCAGCGTGAGGACAAAAATCAGCACGATAAAGGCGAAGATGTCGGAGTACTGGCTGCCCAGCACGCCGCCGGTCAGCGGCCCGATATAACCCGCGCCGATTGATTCGATCAGGCCCAGCAGGATGCCGCCCAGCACCGCGCCGCCCAGGTTGCCGATGCCGCCGAACACGGCTGCCGTGAAGGCCTTGAGGCCGGGCAAAAAGCCCATGGTGTGCTGCACCGTGCCGTAGTTGGAGGCGTACATCACACCGGCCAGCGCCGCCAGCACGGCGCCGATGATGAAGGTGGCGGAGATGACGGTGTCGGGCTTGACGCCCATGAGTGCCGCCACGCGCGGGTTCTCGGCGGTGGCCCGCATGGCGCGGCCCAGCTTGGTGTAATGCACCAGCCACATCAGCACAGAGAGGGAGACGGCGGTGGCACCCAGGATGAAGAGCTGGGTCACCGTGATGACGGCGCCGCCGACCTGGAAGGGCTCGGTGGGCAGCAAGGTGGGATAGGGTTTGTAATTGGGTTTCCAGATGATCATGGCCAGTGTCTGCAGCAGCAGCGACATGCCGATGGCGGTGATCAGCGGGGCCAGTTTGGGGGAGTTTCGCAGCGGCCGGTAGGCGATTTTTTCAATCGCGAAGTTCAGGGCCCCGCAGACGACAAAGGCGATCAACAGCGATATCAGCAAAATCAGCCAGCCCGGCGTACCCGGCATGGCGCCCTGCATCAGGCCGATGATGGTCCAGCTGGTCAGCGCCCCCACCATCAAAACCTCGCCGTGCGCGAAATTGATCAGGTTGATGATGCCGTACACCATCGTGTAGCCCAGCGCGATCAGGGCATACATGCTGCCCAGGACCAGACCGTTGATGATCTGCTGTAGCAATACTTCCATAACTCACTCTCCCGTCCAATTGATGAAATGCGAACTCCGCCTGGCGGCCGCCGCCCGCCGGGATCACCGGCGGCTGGCGTGAGTTAACAAAAAGCCCGCCTATCAAAACCAGGTAACTGGGTTAGGTGGCGAGCTAATCCGCGAATTGTAGCCATCGGCCTTAAGCGAGAATCGGGCCAAGCGGGCGGTTTTCGCGGGGTTTACCCTTAACATTCGGTGAAACATCGAATTTTAATTTTTCATTAGCTTCTCTTATATTAGTTACTCTTGAAAATCAAGCCTAATGCGATAGCAGGTGGGATACCAGCCTCGCAGCACCTCACCGAGCCGCTTGAATAGAGCCAATTTCTCCATTTTTGGATTGCGACATGCGGTTTCATAAATACGAGGCTATCAACGCGGTATTCCTTTGCGGCACCGTCACAGGCGCGGCAAAGATGCTCAACCTTTCGCAGCCGGCCGTGTCCCGCCTTATTTCAAGCGCGGAAAATGAACTCGGCTTCCTCTTGTTTCATCGCCAGCAAGGGCGAATGGCACCGACGGACGAAGCCCAGCAGCTGCGTCCGGCGATTTTGAAAATCATGGAATCGATGAGCCACGCCGCCTCGCTGGCCGCAGGCTTGCGCAATGGCGGTACCAGGCAATTAAGGATCGCAGCCGTCCCTTCGCTGGCCACAGCCGTGTTGCCGCGAGCGGTTAAGTCATTCATTGGGCAATATCCCAAATGCAAGCTGACACTGGAAACCTACCATTACGACTCCCTTGTTGATGCGCTTCTGGCCGGGCACGTCGATATCGGATTTGTTTATGAACCGGTCGCGCACGCGGCGTTGGCGACCACAGACCTGCTGCAGGCCTTCTTCTGTTCGGTGTCGACATCCAGCTATTTTTCGAAAGCCAAAAAATCCATCTCCGTCCAGGACCTTGCTTCCTGCAACATCATCGGATTGAGCAAGGACGACCTTGTTGCGTCGCTGATTGCCCAGACGGACGGGATGGCGGACATTGCGCTCACCCGCAATGTTTCGGTCGAAACCAGCGTCGTGGCCATGCATCTGGCCGCACAAGGGATGGGCGTCGCCCTGGTTGACTCCCTGACGGGGGCACTGGGGAAGCTGCACGGCGCGCAGGTTTTGCCCTTTAGCCCCGAAGTGCCCATACGGGTGGCCGCGATGCACCTGGTCACCCACCAGGCCACACTGCATGAGAAAAAGTTTGTTGAGCATTTCGCGGCCCAGGCCCGCCTGATTCAAGCTGGTTGACATCGCAAATCGGGCTCAGTAGTTGTCAAAGTAGCGCTGCAGTTCCGGGGCGTCCTGCTTCAGGGTCAGTGCCAGGCTGAGCAGCACACGGGCTTTTTGCGGGCTGAGCGTGTCGGAGCTTATGCTGCCGAAAGCGTCGTCATCTACCGCGCCGTTGCGCGACACAAGGCCGCTTCCGGTGCGGGAGCTCCTGACAACTGCGACGCCACGCAGAATCGCCTCGCGATAAGCCATCTGGTGAACGCTGGAAATCGACCCGTTTCCGGTGCCCGCATGGACAAGGCCGCGTGTGCCACCGTCCACGAAAGCCCGAATACTTTCGCTACCCGCGCCGGCGTAGGCATACACAATATCCACCTTGGGCAGGCTTTGGAGGCCCGACACACTGAAAGGCGAATTAAGCGTGTGGTGGCGCGACGGCATCCGATGAAGTTTGACATCCCCGTTTTGCATATAGCCGACGCATCCGAATTCCGGGCTGCAAAAACTGTCGATCGATGAGGTGTGGGATTTGGTCACCTCCCGGGCCGAAAAGATCCGTTCATTTGCCACGACCATCACACCAAATCCTCGCACCTGGGGACTGGCCGCGAGCTGCACCGCCCGCAGGAGATTCAAAGGCCCGTCCGCACTGATGGCGGTTGCGGGCCGCATGGCCCCCACCACCACGACCGGCTTGGCCGTCTTCAAAGCCAGATGCAGAAAGTAGGCGGTTTCCTCCAGCGTATCGGTTCCCTGCGTCAACACAAAGCCGTCCGGCTCTTCGGCCTCGTCGAGCCGGGAAATCGCGTGGGCCAGGAGAAGCCAGGTATCGGTGGAAAAGTTTTCGCTGCCCAACTGGCTGATCTGCAGCGCGAGCAACTCGACCTCCCTGGGCAGGTAAGGGGCAAGCGGCGCCAAAGTGTCGGCCGCGGAAAGCTGCGAATCCTGGTAGCTGAGTACGTCGGATGCGGAGCTGGCTTCGCCCGCGATGGTGCCCCCGGTGCCCAGGACGGCAATCCTTGTTTTTCGCATCAATGTTTCAACCATTGCGTTAAAGATGATGGAACCGTCCCGCCGACGATCGCACTGTGGATCGCGCCGCGGGAGGGGTACCAGGAGGGCAGCAGCGGGAATCAACGCCGCTGTCTTTTCGCTTGGCGCCTGACTCGCCAAGCGCGGTCACTTCATGGTGACAAGCGTGGTTTTGACACCCTGGGGATAGGTGGACAGCGTGACGGCAGCGTTCTTGCGCTGGCCCGTTCCGTCAAATTCAATATGGCCGGTGATGCCTTCATGCTTTGTCTTGCCGACATAGGCCAGGTATTTGGCGGGCTCCGCAGAACCGGCAGCCCGCATGGCATTGGCCAATATCATGACGTTGTCGTAGGCATAAGGTGCGTAAACCACGACATCGGTGCTGTAGGCGGCCTTATAGCGTTGGGCAAAACCGGGGCCTCCCTTCATATCCATCAAGGCTTCGCCGCCGTCGCCGCAAATCACGTTTTTTCCAACCGCCTGCGCACCAAGCTTGGGCAGATCGCCGGTGCAGACACCGTCACCCCCCATAAAGGGAAGCTGCCCCATCCCCAACTGGGCCATTTGGCGAAGCATGGAACCCGCCTGTCCATCCAGGCCGCCAAAAAAGACGGCCTGCGCCTTCTTGCCCTTGATCGTCGTCAGGATGGGAGAAAAATCAGTGGCCTTGTCACTGGTAAATTCACGCGCGACGACTGTTCCGCCCAGCGACTTGAAGGTTTTTTCAAACTCGTCCGCCAGGCCCTGGCCATATGCCGTGCGGTCGTCAATCAAGGCAACGTTGTGAATCTTGAGCTTGGTGGCCGCATAAACAGCCAATGCGCTGCCTATCATTCCGTCGTGGGCAATGGTGCGGAACGTGGTTTTGTAGCCCAGTTGGGTGAGTTTCGGATTGGAAGCCGCAGGCGTGATGTGCGGAAGGCCTGCTTCGCTGTAGATCCGGGCGGCGGGAATGGTGGTGCCGCTGTTGTTATGCCCCACGACACCATTGACACCGCTATCAACCAATTTTTGCGCAACGGCGGTCCCCTGTTTCGGGTCGGCCTGATCGTCTTCTGAAATCAGCTCGAACTTCACGGCCTTTCCGCCAATCCTGAACTGGCTGGCGTTCAGATCGTCAATGGCCAGCTGCGCGCCACGCTCATTGTCTTTTCCGTAGTTCGCCGCCTGGCCGGACAAGGGTCCGACGATGGCAATTTTGATTTTTTCCTGGGCGAAGGCCGAAGTTGCCGAAACAACTGCCAGCACCGAAAGAATGCTTTTTATGCAAGAACCTGATGACATACCGACTCCTGATGAATTGAGGAGTCGGTAGTATCAAACGGGGATTTCTCCCCACGCATGCGCAGACGAGGCACGCCATGCAGAAAGCGTATGCGCTGTTTTGGGGAGCGCCGATCCGCATCGACTGAGCCGCACCTCGCTGCCCGCCGGCAATTTTCCACCTCAACCCGCCGCGCGCGGCTTATTTCTTAGAATCGTTCTTTGCCCGCAGTTGCTCGAGCTTTTCAGCAATTTTCATTTCCAGCCCTCTGTTGACCGGTCGATAAAAACCCGGAACCCGCATGCCTTCGGGGAAGTAGTTCTCGCCCGCCGCGAAGCCGTCTTCCTCGTCGTGCGCGTAACGGTAGTTTTTGCCGTAGTCGAGCTGCTTCATGAGCTTTGTTGGTGCATTGCGCAAATGCAGGGGCACCGGTCGGGTGCCGTCCTTGCTGATAAACGCCTTGGCTTCGTTGAAGGCCTTGTAGACCGCGTTGGACTTGGGCGCCACCGCCAGGTAGATCACACACTGGGCCAGGGCCAGCTCGCCCTCGGGGGAACCCAGGCGCTCATAGACCTCGGCCGCGTCCAGCGCCATGCGCAGCGCGCGCGGGTCGGCCAGGCCTATGTCCTCGCTGGCCATGCGCACCAGCCGGCGCGCCATGTAGCGCGGCTCGGCGCCGCCGTCGAGCATGCGCATGAACCAGTAGAGCGCGGCATCGGGGTCCGAGCCGCGCACCGACTTGTGCAGCGCCGAGATGGTGTCGTAGAACTGCTCGCCGCCCTTGTCGTAGCGGCGCAGGCGCTCGCCCAGCACCTTGAGCAGCCAGGCGTCGGTGACTGCGCTGACCTTCTCGGCCTTGGCCGCCACGCTGAGCGACTCCAGCGTGTTGAGCAGGCGCCGCGCATCGCCATCGGCATAGGCCACGAGGCGGTCCACGGCCTGCGCATCGACGGCGGTGATGGCTGGCAGCGCGTTTTCGGCCAGCACCTTGTCCACGATCTGCTTCAAGTCCGCCTCGCCCAGCGGCTGCAGCACATAGACCACGGCGCGCGACAGCAGGGCCGAGTTGACCTCGAACGAGGGATTTTCAGTGGTGGCGCCTATGAAGGTGAAAAGGCCGCTCTCGACGTGCGGCAAAAAGGCATCCTGCTGGCTTTTGTTGAAGCGGTGCACCTCGTCGACAAACACGATGGTGCGCCTCCCGCCCTGGGCCTGCCAGATGCTGGCCTGCTCCACCGCCTCGCGGATGTCCTTGACGCCGCCCAGTACGGCCGAAATGGTGATGAAGTGCGCGTCAAAGCTGCTGGCCATCAGGCGCGCGATGGTGGTCTTGCCCACGCCGGGCGGGCCCCAGAGGATGCAGCTGTGCGGCTGGCCGGACTCAAACGCGATGCGCAGCGGCATGCCTTCGCCCAGCAGATGCTGCTGGCCTATGACTTCGCCCAGGTTTTGCGGGCGCAGGCGCTCGGCCAGGGGCTGGTGGGTGGAGGATGCGGCTTTCACAAAGGGCTGGGCTTGGAAGCGAAAAAGCGGAGGAAAAAGCGGGAGCAAGACTGGCGGCTGCGATGCTAGAGTCTAAGCCACCCACCGGATTCCAGAAGCCGCAGGCAACCAAATGACAGCCCCCTACACGATCACACCCGCGACGCGTGAAGAGCTGGACGTCCTGCTTGGATGGGCGGCCGACGAGGGATGGAACCCCGGGCTGCACGATGCGGGCTGCTTTTATGCGGCGGACCCGGGTGGCTTTCTGCTGGGGCGGCTGAACGGCGAAGCAGTGGCCGGCATTTCGGTCGTGAAATACGGCAGTGCTTTCGCATTTCTGGGCCTGTACATCGTGAGGCCTGGCTTTCGGGGCCGCGGCCTGGGCCTGAGGCTCTGGCAGGCGGGCATGGCCACGGTGGCTGGGCGCAATGTGGGGCTGGATGGCGTGGTCGCGCAACAGCACAACTACCGCAAGTCGGGCTATTCCCTGGCATGGCGCAATATCCGCCAGGAGGGTTCTGGCGGCGGCTCGGTGCCCATCGATGCGCGCGCAGTGCCGCTGGCCGGTGTGCCATTGGCCGCCGTGTTCGCCTATGACCAGGCCTTCTTTCCGGATGGGCGGGTCGACTTTCTGCGCTGCTGGATCCAGCAGCCGGGCGGCACGGCCCTGGGCTGGGTTGAGGACGGCACGCTCCAGGGCTATGGCGTGCTGCGGCCCTGCCGCTCGGGCTTCAAGGTCGGCCCGCTGTTTGCCGACAGCACGGCGGTGGCCGATGGGCTGTTCAACGCCCTGAAGTCGGCCGCGGGCAGGGATGCGAAGATTTACCTCGACACACCGCAAGCCAATCCCGAGGCCATGGCACTGGCGCGGCGGCACGGCATGGCGCCGGTGTTCGAGACCGCCCGCATGTACACCGGGCCGGCGCCGGCCTTGCCGCTGCAAAAGCTGTACGGTATCACCACGTTTGAATTGGGTTGAGAGCCTATGCCCCGATGGACTGCAGGGCTCGGCCAAGTCGTGTACAACGCAAAGGAACGGGTCAATGACTCCCCACTCTTTGCAGGAAATCCCATGCCAAGCCGCGAAACCCTGGAACGATTTATCGCCCGCGTTGAAGAAAACGCCCATGCCCAAGCCATTGAAGAGTTCTACACCGAGAACGCGTCCATGCAGGAAAACCAGGCCGCGCCGCGCGTGGGGCGCGCCAACCTGGTCACCGGCGAGCGCAAGGTCATGGAAAGGGCGAAGTCATTGACCTCGACCTGCGTGCGCCCCGCCCTGCTTGACGGCGACCACGTGGTGATCCGCTGGATCTTTCGCTTCGAGTGGCAGGACGGCAGCCGCACCGAGATGGAAGAGCTCGCCTGGCAGCGCTGGGAGGGCGAGCGCATCGCGGAGGAAACGTTTTTCTACGATCCCGCGCAGCGCCTTCCCAAACCCCCGTTGGCCTGAGCCCCGGCCGGGTTTACTGCCGGATCACGTCCGCGCCCTTGGGCGGCGTGAAGCGGAAGGTGTCGGCGGGCAGGCTGGGATTGACCTCGACCTTGCTGAAACTCAGCACCGAGCGCTGGCCGAAGCTGTCGGTGATCTCCAGCGCGGCCAGGCCGGAGGACTTTTCGCCGGGGCGAAAACCCACGCGCACGGACTGCAGCTGGCCTTCCTTGCTCTTGGGCGTGGCCACCACCCATTGCAGGCCGTCGGCGTCGGGCGCGGCAGCCAGCGTGAAATCGGCCTGCAGAGCGCGCAGGTCGGGTGCCGCGGCAATCAGCGCCGCGGGGGTGGAGCCCAGCGCGCTGGACTGCTTGCGCGAGCTGACCTGGTTCAGGTCCACGTCGTGCAGCCACAGGGTCTGGCCGTCGGCCACGATGCTTTGCTCAAAGGGCTTCTTGTAAATGAAGCGAAAGCGGTTGGGCCGGGAAAACTCAAAAGTGCCGGTGGAGGTCTTGCTGCGCGCGGCCTGCCCGTCCCTGGCCGGCGCGGTGACGACCTGGGTGAATTCGGCGCGGCCGCTGCTGACGGTCTTGACGAAAGCCTCCAGGCTGTCCAGGCCGTCGGCCCAGGCGGGGTGGGCGCAAGCCGCCACCAGCATCATCGCAATGTATTTCTTCATGATCGTCACTCCGCCCTTGCGGGCACCAGGATGTCGCGCTGGCCGCTGCCGCTCATGGCACTGACCAGCCCGGCTTTTTCCATGTCTTCGACCAGCCGCGCGGCGCGGTTGTAGCCGATCTTGAGGTGACGCTGCACCAGCGAAATGCTGGCCTTGCGGTTCTTCAGCACGACCTCCACGGCCTGGTCGTACATCGGGTCTTTCTCGCCGCTGCCGCCGTTGCCGCCCTCGCCCAGCAGGTCGCCGTCTTCGCCGTCGACCGTGCCGCCTTCGAGCACGCCCTCGATGTAATTGGGCTCGCCCTGCTGCTTGAGGTAGGCCACCACGCGGTGCACTTCGTCATCACTCACAAACGCACCATGCACCCGGATTGGAAAGCCTGTACCACTCGGCATGTAAAGCATGTCACCCATTCCCAGCAAAGCCTCGGCGCCCATCTGGTCCAGGATGGTGCGGCTGTCGATCTTGCTGCTGACCTGGAAGGACAGGCGGGTCGGGATGTTGGCCTTGATCAGGCCGGTGATCACGTCCACGCTGGGGCGCTGGGTCGCCAGCACCAGGTGGATGCCGGCGGCCCGGGCTTTTTGCGCCAGGCGGGCGATCAGCTCCTCGATCTTCTTGCCGACCACCATCATCAGGTCGGCCAGCTCGTCGATCACCACCACGATGTAGGGCAGGCGCTCCAGCGGCTCGGGCTGCTCGGGCGTGAGGCTGAAGGGGTTGTAGATGAACTCGCCCTTGGCCTTGGCTTCGTCGATTTTTCCGTTGTAGCCGGCCAGGTTGCGCACGCCCAGCTTGCTCATGAGCTTGTAGCGCTTTTCCATCTCGGCCACGCACCAGTTCAGGCCGTGGGCGGCCTGGCGCATGTCGGTGACCACCGGGGCCAGCAGGTGCGGAATGCCTTCATAGACACTCATCTCCAGCATCTTGGGGTCTATCAGCAGCAGGCGCACGTCGCGCGCATCGGCCTTGTAGAGCAGGCTCAGGATCATGGCATTGATGCCGACCGACTTGCCCGAGCCGGTGGTGCCGGCCACCAGGCAGTGCGGCATCTTGGCCAGGTCCGCCACCACCGCGGCGCCGCTGATGTCCTTGCCCAGGCCTATGGTGAGCAGGGACTTGGCCTCGTTGTAAACCTGCGAACCGAGGATTTCGCTGAGCTTGATGGACTGGCGCTTGGCGTTGGGCAGTTCCAGCGCCATGTAGTTCTTGCCTGGAATGGTTTCGATCACGCGGATCGACACCAAACTCAATGCGCGCGCCAGGTCCTTGGCCAGGTTGACGACCTGCGAGCCCTTGACGCCGGTGGCCGGCTCGATCTCGTAGCGCGTGATGACCGGGCCGGGCGCGGCGGCGACCACACGCACCTCGACGCCGAAGTCCTTGAGTTTTTTCTCGATCAGGCGCGAGGTCATCTCCAGCGTCTCGGGCGCCACGGTCTCCTGGCGGCTCAGCGCGCCGTCCAGCAGGTCGACCTGCGGCAGCTTGGAATCGGGCATTTCGCTGAAAAGCGGCTTTTGCCGCTCCTTGGCCACGCGCTCGCTTTTGGGAATGTCGACCAGCACGGGCTCGATCAGCACCGGCACCGGGTGATGCTCCTCGATTTCGATGCGTTCGTCGATCAGTGTTTCCTCGCGCTCGCGGGCCGCCAGCTTGCCGAAGGCCAGATCCTGGGCGATTTCGCGCTTTTCGCGGCGCGAATCGATCAGGTTGTCTATCCAGGCGCCTACACGCAGCGCCACATGGGCCCACGAAAAGCCGAAGACCGCAGACACGGCAATAACACCCAGCGCGATAAACACCAGGCCGGAGCCGGCAAATCCCAGCCACTTCTCGCCCTGGGCGCCGGCCAGGTAGCCCAGCACCCCGCCGGCATGGCCGGGTAGCTTGAATTCAAAGCGGTAAAGCCGCGACCACTCCAGCGCCGCGCTGGCCAGCAGCAGCAACAGCAGGCTGAGCCAGAAGCGGATGCGGTGGGACTCCCCGGCCGCCAGGGGTTCGCCGCGCAGCCAGCGCGCCAGCGACCTCAGCCAGGCCTGGCCGCCTGCGGCCAGCGCCCACCAGACCGAAAAGCCCAGCAGGTAATAGCTGGCGTCGGCCAGCCAGGCGCCCACGCGCCCGCCCCAGTTGAGGGTCGCGGCATGGCCGCCGGCCACGGCTTGCGCGGTGCCGGAGGTCGACCAGGCCGCATCCTGCGGCGAATAGCTGAGCAAGGCGGCCAGCCAGAAAACCAGACCGAGCAGGCCCAGGATCAGGCTGACTTCATGGGCAAAGCGTTTGATGCCGCCGGGCGCGCCCGTGGCGGGGGAGTTTCTGGAGTTCAGGGTGTCGAGTGAGTAAGTCATGGCTCACTTGAAGCTTACCGCAGTTGAGTGCAAGCCTTGAAGGAGCGCCACGGGCGCCAAACGGGTGGCGGGCGATCGGCCGGGCGTGTCAACCCAGGGTATGCAGGCGCTCTTTCACGAGGACGGAGCCGTCGTCCCGGGTTTCGATGAAGCCGCGCTCTTCCAGGTCTTTCATGACCCGGCTGACCATCTCGCGCGAGGCGCCCACCATCTTGGCCAGGTCCTGGCGCGACACCTTGTCGCGGATCACGGTGTTGCCGGTGCCGTCGTCGCTGGCGAACTCCAGCAAGGCCCTGGCCACGCGGCCGTAGACGTCCATCAGGGCCAGCGACTCGATCTGCCGGTCGGCGTGGCGCAGGCGCTGCACCAGGCCCTTGAGCACGGCATAGGCCATGGAGCTGTTCTCGGGCAGGCAGCGCGCGAATTCGAGGCGGCCCAGGATCAGGGCGTCGGTCTGGATCTCGGCGCGCACCGTGGCCGAATGCGGTTCGTTGTCGATCAGGCTCATCTCGCCGACGTAGTCGCCGGGGTGCATGGTGGCCAGGATGACCTCGCGCCCGCGGGCATCGGTGGTGACGACGCGGGCCCGGCCCGTCAGGATGATGGACAGCGCGTTGGACTTCTTGCCCTGCTCGACGATGGGCTCGCCGCGCTTGAAGCGGCGCTTGACCACCGTATCGGCGACGGAGGCGGCCTGGGCGGCCGTCAAAACGGAGAAAAGGGGTACCCGGCGAATCAATTCCAGGTTGGACACCATCGTCGTCATATCTGATATCTCCCAACCTCACAAACAACGGGACGTCGCGTGAGTTCTTACAATGGCACGTAATTTATAAAACCAAATGCCGCAAAAGTACTACCTCGACGGTTTTACCTTGCGCTGCGCTTATGCGGCACGACTCTACCCGAGTTCTTACACTTTCCCAATCAGTTTTTCAACATGAAACATTCAAGCGTCTTAATCCTCGGTTCGGGACCTGCCGGCTACACCGCAGCCGTCTATGCGGCACGTGCCAACCTCAACCCGGTGCTGATCACCGGCATCGCGCAGGGCGGCCAGCTCATGACCACCACCGAGGTCGACAACTGGCCGGCCGACGTGCACGGCGTGCAGGGGCCAGACCTGATGCAGCGCTTCCTCGAACACGCGGAACGTTTCAAGACCGAGATTATTTTTGACCACATCAACAAGGTCGACTTCAGCAAGCGCCCCTTCACCCTGACCGGCGACAGCGGGACCTACACCTGCGACACGCTGATCATCGCCACCGGCGCCTCCGCCAAATACCTGGGGCTGGAGTCGGAAAGCGCCTTCATGGGCCGCGGTGTTTCGGGTTGCGCCACCTGCGACGGCTTCTTCTACCGCGGCCAGGAAGTCTGCGTGGTGGGCGGCGGCAATACCGCTGTCGAAGAGGCCCTGTACCTGTCCAACATCGCCAGCAAGGTCACGCTGGTGCACCGCCGCGACAAATTCAAGGCTGAGGCCATCCTGATCGACAAGCTGCACGAGAAGGTCAAGGCCGGCAAAATCGAGCTCAAGCTGCACCACACGCTGGACCAGGTGCTGGGCGACGCCTCGGGCGTGACCGGCGTGCGCCTCAAAAGCACCCAGAGCGACGCCACGCAGGACCTCAGCCTCAAGGGCTGCTTTATCGCAATCGGCCACCAGCCCAACACCGACATCTTTGCCGGCCAACTGGAGATGAAGGACGGCTACATCATCACCAAAACCGGGCTGCAGGGCTTTGCCACCATGACCAGCGTGCCGGGCGTTTTCGCCGCCGGCGACGTGCAGGACCATGTCTACCGCCAGGCCATCACCAGCGCCGGGACCGGCTGCATGGCGGCCCTGGACGCCCAGCGTTTCCTCGAACAAGCAGAGTAAACAAAAAATCCCTTATAATTCAAGGCTTTGCTAAATTTGCCCCTTAGTTCCAACAAAAAGGGCCGGTTTGGCAGTCTCGGGTTACCGCCACCCTATTCTGGCGAGGTGAGGCAGGAATGACGACAGGCAGCAAGTGCCTTGCGACATGACTGCTGTTGAAAAGTACTGGAGTGCACATGGCACGCGTATGTGAAGTAACGGGCAAAGGCCCAATGGTCGGAAACAACGTTTCCCACGCCAACAACAAAACCAAGCGCCGGTTCCTCGTGAACCTGCAATACCGTCGTTTCTGGGTCGAGAGCGAAAACCGCTGGGTCCGCCTGCGCGTTTCGAGCGCTGCACTGCGCCTGATCGACAAGAAGGGCATCGATACCGTGCTCGCAGACCTGCGCGCACGCGGCCAAGCTTAAGGAGCACCATCATGGCAAAAGGCGCACGCGAAAAAATCAAGCTGGAATCCACCGCCGGCACCGGTCACTTCTACACGACCACCAAGAACAAGAAGACCACGCCCGACAAGATGCTGATCATGAAGTTTGATCCCAAGGCACGCAAGCACGTGGAATACAAGGAAATCAAGCTGAAGTAATTCGGCTCTTTCCCCCCAAAAACCCGCCGCATCCCGGCGGGTTTTTTTATGGCCGGCGATTTTCCCGCCACCCTCTCCAGCCGGTCGCCGGCGCAGGTTGATACGCCCAAAACAAAACCGCCCGCGTGAATCAACACGGGGGCGGTTTGAGGAGAGACGGCACGCCGGCCCAGGCCGGCGGGCGGGGTGGCGTCAGGCGCGGGCGGCGCGCAGCTTCAGCGAGAACTCGCGCAGCGCGGCAATACCGCTTTCTTCCGCGCGGTGGCACCAGGCCTGCAGGTCGGTCGCGAGCTGTTCGCGGGAGGCCGAGGTGCTCATCCACATCTGGCGCAGCTCTTCACGCATGGTGACCATCTTGTCGAGCACGGGGTGCTCGGCGCGGGCCTGGGCCAGTTGCGGCTTGGCGGCCGCGGGCACCTTGTCGTCGTCGCGGTGCAGCCAGCGGTTGGCCGCGCGCAGCACGGACACGTCGGCTTTTTTGGCCTTCAGCACTTCGATTTCGGCCTTGCCGGCACGGCGCAGTTCGCGCGCAAAGCCGGCCATCACTTCGTAACGGTGGGCGATCAGGGCTTCCAGCGTTTTCTCGTCAGCCACGGGCTGGATGGAACCCAGCTGGAGCTTGGGCGGAACCTTCTTCACGGCAGCCAGGCCCATTTTTTCGAGGGCGCGGATGTAGATCCAGCCGATGTCGAACTCATAGGGCTTGACCGAGAACTTGGCCGAGGTCGGGTAGGTGTGGTGGTTGTTGTGCAACTCTTCGCCGCCGATCATGATGCCCCAGGGCGAGATATTGGTACTGGCGTCGGGTGCCTCAAAGTTGCGGTAGCCCCAGTAGTGGCCGATACCGTTGATGATGCCGGCCGCCGTCACGGGAATCCAGGCCATCTGAACCGCCCAGACCGCCAGACCGGCCACGCCGAAGAAGGCCAGGTCGATGATCATCATCAGGCCCACGCCCTGCCAGCTGTAGCGGGTGTAGACATTGCGTTCCAGCCAGTCGTTGGGCGTGCCATGGCCGTACTTGGTCATGGTTTCCTTGTTCTTGCTTTCGGCGCGATACAGCTCGGCACCTTCCCAGAACACCTTCTTGATGCCGTGGGCTTGCGGGCTGTGCGGGTCTTCCAGGGTTTCGCACTTGGCGTGGTGCTTGCGGTGAATGGACACCCATTCCTTGGTCACCTGGCCGGTACCCAGCCAGAGCCAGAAGCGGAAAAAATGCGAGGGGATCGCGTGCAGGTCCATGGCGCGGTGCGCCTGGTGGCGGTGCAGGTAAATCGTCACGCTGGCGATGGTGATGTGGGTGGTCACCAGGGTGTACAACACGATTTGCCACCAGCTGGCGGCGAGCAGGCCATTGGCCAGCCAGTCGAGGGCGGCATCAAACAAAATCATAAAAATCCTTTAAACAACCTGCACCAGCCGCCCATCCAAATTTGTCTCCAGGCGCTGCATCAGAGAAGGTTCTATTGTAAGGCGAAGCCCTGCAAACACCAAGTCGCCAGAGGTACAGGCGAAGGGACAAATCAGTGCGAAAAATCACGAATGAATATGTAACATCGCCCTATCTGTCGTCTTTTGCTGGCAAAAATATCAGGACTTTTGCCATACTGCGGCGAAAAACCCGTCAGTCTGGTGCAAGTAGGGCCAGAGGCGAAGGTAGGGGCCGCGGCAGAGTTTTTCGGCATTTTCCACCCCCAGATGGGTCAACAAAGGCCCGGTTTCAAGGACGTTAAACCCTGTATTGGCCGCGCTGAAGGCTTCGGCAATCGCCTCGTTTTCTTCGCGCAAAACGCTGCAGGTGGCATAAACCAGCCGGCCGCCGGGCTTCAAAAGCCGCGCGGCGCTCTGCAAGATCGCGGTTTGCTTGGCCTGCAACTCTTCGATGGCCTTGGGTGTCTGCCGCCATTTGAGGTCGGGGTTGCGCCGCAAAGTGCCCAGGCCCGAGCACGGCGCATCGACCAGCACCCGGTCTATCTTGCCGGCCAGGCGCTTGATGCGGTCGTCGCGCTCGTGGGCGATGGCCACGGGGTGCACATTTGACAGCCCGCTACGCGCCAGCCGTGGCTTGAGCGCATCCAGCCGGTGGCCCGAGGTGTCAAAGGCGTACAGGCGCCCGGTATTGCGCATGGATGCGCCCAGGGCCAGCGTCTTGCCGCCGGCGCCGGCGCAAAAATCGACCACCATCTCGCCGCGCTTGGCATCCACCAGCAGGGCCAGCAGCTGCGAGCCCTCGTCCTGCACCTCGATGGCACCGCGCGTGAAGGCGTCCAGCTTGGCCAGCTGGGGCTTGCCGTCTATGCGCAGGCCCCAGGGCGAATACGGCGTGGCGACGGTCTTGATGCCCGCCTTCGACAACTCTTTCTGGACGTCGGCGCGCTTGTCTTTCAGCGCGTTGACGCGCAAATCCAGCCCGGCCGGCGCGTTGAGGCTTTCCACCAGGGGCCAGAAATCGTCGCCCAACTGCTCCTTGAGCGGCTCCACCAGCCACTGCGGCAGGTTGTGGCGGTGCAATTCCATCAGGTCGCCCGGCTTCACCTGGTCGCAGCGGGACAGCCAGTCTTTCTCCTGCTCGCTCAGCGCCCCCAGCAGGAAGTCGCGCTCGGCGGCAAAACCCAGGATCGCCAGGCGCCGCTCCATCGGGCCGCTGCCGTGCTGGGCCAGGTAGGTATAGAGGTTTTTTTTGCGCAGCACGCCGTAAATGGTTTCCGCCACGGTGGCGCGCTCGCGCGGGCCGAGCCGGTAGTCGCGGAAGTAGCGCGAAACCACCATGTCGGCGGGATGATCAAATTTGAGGACCTGCTTGAGAAGCTCGGAACAACTGTCGAGTAAGGCTTTGGGGTGCATGGCCCCATTGTCCCACCCTTGCCGCGCGGCTCAATCCGGTTCAGTCCATGGTGCGCAGGTAGACGGCCTCAAAAGCGTTGCGTTCGATGTCGCCCAGCGTGGGCGAATAACCGGCCCACAGGGCCAGCACGGGCCCCGGCAGGTCCAGCGAGCGCTCCAGGTCGCGGCACAGCGCGTAGCGCGATTCATCGTCCAGCCCCGGCAGGTCCAGGAACAGCAGGTAGCAGCGCCTGTGCGCGAATTCCTTGAGGGTTTTGCGCACCAGCCAGGCCCGCGCCACCGGCTTGCAGCGCGCGAGTTGCGCCTGCAGCTCGCCCTGTTCAAACTGGCTGAGGTCATGGCGCCCTATGGCCTGGAAAAACGGCGTTTCGGTCAGTTCCTCCCAGGCGCGCCCCTCGGCTTCTTCCGCCTGCTTGAGCCGCTCGCGCCACAGGGCCAGGGCCTTTTCGTCAAAACTGCCGTCGACCGCGGGCTGCTCCATCTCGGCCACCGCCACCCGGCAAGCCCACCAGCGGTTGGCCGCGCTGTGCTCGAACAGCTGCCCCAGGCAATCCATGCGCTGCGCGCGTTCGGCAGCCGGCAGGCATTGCGCCAGGCCGCGCAAGGCCCCGGCATGGCCGGGCGTCATCTGCAGCGCGCGCTCATAGTGGCCGCGCACATCGGCCCGTGCGTCCAGGCGGCGCCGCAGGTTGCCCAGCTCGACCATTTCCTCGGCGTTGTTGCGCTTTTCGCTGGAAGCCAGGGCTTCGGCACGGGCGCGCACCCGCCCCAGGTAGGCGTGATGCTGCTTCCAGTCGCTGGCGTTGTCCCTGCACCATTGCTTGTCGAAATGCGCGATCCATTGGGTGCCGCCGTCACCCAGCAGCGCCAGCGCGGAGCGCGAAGAAACAGACCATGCCGGCAGGTTTTTGGCGGCTTTCAGCGCCTCCAGCCGGTCGCGCAGGCCCGGGTGGGTGTCGTCCACGTCGCTGATGCGGCGCAGGGCCTGGCGCAGCGATTCGCGGGCGAAATCCCCGGGCGGCGCCAGGCCCAGCAAGGGCCGCATGGCCGCATAGGGCCCCACCGGCAGGGGCTGGGCCGCGGCGGCGCTCCAGTGCTCGGGCCAGAACTCCCTGGCGACCCAGTCGCCCTTGACGGCCAGTTCGGTCAGCGCCGCGGCGGCAACATCCTTGCCCAGCAGCTTTCCGGAAATGCGGTCGGCTTCGTATTCGTCCTGGCGGGCCAGTGCAAAGGTCTTGGCCGAAAACCGCGGAAAGTACCAGCGCAAAAAGGCCTGGGTGGCCGCTGCCACCGGGCCTTCGTCGTTGCGCAGGCCGTGGTTCAGCATGGCCCAGCTCAGGCGCGTGCGGTAAATCCAGGCGGCAAAGCGGCCGTGGTCGCCGCGCAAATGGCCGTACTCATGGGCCAGCACAGCCAGGAAACGCGGACGGTCCAGCGCCATCAGCAGCGGCAGGCCGATATTGAGGTAGTTGACGCCGCCGCCGAACAGGCCAAAGCGCGGGTGCTGCCGGATGCTGGCGTTGAAGTCCGCGTCCAGCCGCACGCGGTGTATGGGCGGGCCCTTGATCTTCTTGCGGATGCGCTCCAGCGCCTCGAACAGGGCTGGCGCGTCGGCCGGCTGCAGCACCACACCCTCCGGCTCGTCAAAACGGCACCACAGCGCCCGCAGGCAGGTCCAGAGCAATCCCCCGGCCGCGACGACCAGGGCGACGTAAAAGCCCTTGATGCGCCCATGCATCATGGCGCTGGCGACCCAGGCCAGGATGCCGGCGGACAACAGCAGGCAGCCGACGACCCAGGCGTAACCGAGTGCCGCGAATGCCGCCACGCTGCGGCGGTAGGCTTTGCTGTCGTCGGCGCTGGCGTGCTCGCTCAGGCGCACCAAATGGATGAAATCTGCCCGGTCCATCGGCCCTCCCATTTTTTGTTGGCGACAATCTTACCCATGAACCAAGACCAAGATCCCCAGAGCCTGCCGCCCCTGATTGAAACCCCGACTGGCCTCTACCGCCACTACAAAGGCATGCTTTACGAGGTGGTCGGCACCGTGCGCCACAGCGAAAGCCTGGAGCCCATGACGCTGTATCGCGCGCTTTACGGTGAAAAAGGCCTGTGGGTGCGGCCCGCCGCCATGTTCAATGAAGAGGTGGTGATAGATGGGGTGAAACAGCCGCGGTTTGCCCTGCAACCCGGCCCGCTGCCCGATTAAGCGCCGTCATCGATAATCGTGGGTTATGTCCGAATCCACCGAAATCGAAAAACAGGTCAAACGCCGCCGCACGTTTGCCATCATCTCCCACCCCGACGCGGGTAAAACCACGCTGACCGAAAAGCTGCTGCTGTTCTCGGGCGCGATCCAGATCGCCGGCAGCGTCAAGGCCCGCAAGGCCGCGCGCCACGCCACCTCCGACTGGATGGAGATCGAAAAGCAGCGCGGCATCTCGGTCGCCAGCTCGGTCATGCAGATGGAATACCGCGACTGCGTCATCAACCTGCTGGACACGCCCGGCCACCAGGACTTCTCGGAAGACACCTACCGCGTGCTGACCGCCGTGGACGCGGCGCTGATGGTGATCGACGCGGCCAACGGCGTCGAGCCGCAGACGCGCCGCCTGCTGCAGGTCTGCCGCGCGCGCAACACGCCCATCCTGACCTTCGTCAACAAGATGGACCGCGAGGTGCAGGACCCGATGAGCGTGATGGACGAGATCGAGCGCGAACTCGGCATGACGGTCATTCCCTTCACCTGGCCGGTCGGCATGGGCAAGCTGTTTCACGGCGTCTATGACAGGCGCGAGGACCGCATGCGCGTCTTCAGCCCCGGCGAGGAAAAAGCCGGCGGCGACGACGAAATCCTGGCCGGCCTGGACAACGCCGAGGCCGCCAAACGCTTCGGCGCCGAATACGCCCAGGCCCAGGGCGAGATCGAACTGGTGGCCGGCGCCACGCCCGAATTCGACCGCGCCGAATTCCTGGCCGGCAGGCAGACGCCCATGTTTTTCGGCTCGGCCATCAACAACTTCGGCGTGCAGGAAGTGCTGGACGCGCTGGTCGACTTGGCGCCAGCGCCCGCCGAACGCGGCGCCATCCAGCGCGTGGTGCATCCCGAGGAGAAAAAATTCTCCGGCGTGGTGTTCAAAATCCAGGCCAATATGGACCCCGCCCACCGCGACCGCATCGCCTTCCTGCGCGTGGCCAGCGGCGAGTTCACGCGCGGCATGCGCCTGAAAGTGGTGCGCAGCGGCAAGGAGCTGCGGCCCAACACCGTGGTGAGCTTCATGAGCCAGCGCCGTGAGCTGCTGGACACCGCCTTCGCCGGCGACATCATCGGCATTCCCAACCACGGCGTGCTGCAGCTGGGCGACACGCTGACCGAAGGCGAAGCCCTGCAGTTCACCGGCCTGCCCTTCTTCGCGCCCGAAATGTTCCGCGCCGTCGAGGTGGCCGACCCGCTGCGCAGCAAGCAGCTGCGCGCCGGCCTCACGCAGCTCGGCGAGGAAGGCGCGATCCAGGTGTTCCGCCCAATCGCCGGCTCATTGCTGCTGCTGGGCGCGGTCGGCCAGCTGCAGTTTGAAGTGGTCGCCCACCGCCTGGAGCATGAATACGGCGTCAAGGCCCGCATCATGGGCAGCAATTTCAACCTGGCGCGCTGGGTCACCAGCGACGACGCCAACGAGCTCAAAAAATTCATGGACGCCAACGCCCACCGCGTGGCGCTGGACGCCGTCGATGCGCCCACCCTGCTGGTGGACCACAGCGCCACGCTGCGCGCCGTGGAGCAGCAATGGCCCAAGATCAAGTTCCACGCACTGCGCGAGCACGCCGGGCTGGTGTTCCAGTCCAAGATGTAAGCGGCATTCCCCCGTCTGCCCCAGACGCAAAACGGGCGCCAGCCGCTATCCACCGGATAGCTTCTGGCGCCCGTTTTCTTGCCGCCTTATTTGGCGTTCAAAAGCTCGCCGACTTCGAGCAGCACCAGCTCGTTGTCGTCGGCCTTGTTCGGCTCGCGGCTGCTCGAAAACGGCAGGTTGTTGTCGTTGCCGACCACGATGTGGGTCGCATCCACCACGTCCACGTTCTCAATCGTGAAAAAAGGGAACTTGAGCACACCGTCGTTCAGCGGCTTGCGCGCCAGCTTGTTCGGGTCGGCGATGTTGAGCAGGTCGATATAGCCGACCTTGCGCACCGGCCCGCCCACGTTGGCGTCCGTCATTTCAATCTTGTAGACACGCTTGAATTTGGCGATATCGTGGAAGCAGTCTGTGCGTTTCTGGCCTTCGGGGCAGGCCTTGTCGGCCGTGCCTTCGCCGTTGTCGCGCTCGATGACCAGGCCCGTGGTGGCATCGATCATGTTGAAGTCGCCGATGGCATTGCCGTTGGCTTCCAGCGGGTACATCCATGAGCGGCCGCTCCACTTGCCCGCCTGCACGTCGAACTCCAGCACACGCAAGGCCTCCTTGCCGGCCACACGTTCATAGTCCTTGGCCTCGGCGTTCCATACCGGGCCTTCGAGCAGCGCGTAGAGCTTGCTGCCGTCTTTTGACGAGGCCATGCCCTCAAAGCCCTTGGAGCGCTTGAGCTGGAAGTCGACCGTGCCGCCGGGCGCGGCTGGCGTGGTGACGGCCGGGTGGTCGGGCGAGCGCACGACCTTGCCGTCCACCAGGGTCTCGAACACCGCCAGCACCTTGCCCTTGAGGTCGGCCTTGATCAGGAAGGGGCCGAACTCGTCGCCAATCCACAGCGCGCCGCCGGCGAACTGGAAGCTCTCGGTGTCGAAGTCACTGCCGGTCAGGTAGCGGTTTTTGCTGCCTTCATGGACGATGCGAAATGGTACTTTTTTGTCGGGGTCATGCAGGAAGATGGTTTCCAGCCGCTTCATGCTGCCGCCCTTGAAGTCGACCTTGTAGCGGTTCAGGTAGAGCATGGCGTCGGGCGAGTTCGCCTTGGCGCCAAAGCCGTTGTCCGTGATGATCCAGAACGTGCCGTCGGCCATCTTCTTGATGCCCGAATGGCCTTGCAGCGGCTGGCCCTTGAAAGGCAGCGACACGCCGGTGGGGCGGCCAGCCGACAGGCCCGGCACCGTGCCCAGCGCCTCGGTGCGCTGGCCGTTGGTGAACTTGCCGCTGACCTGCAGGTCCTGCGGCGCATCCTTGGGCGCGGGGATAAAGGACTGGGCGGGCATCACCGCATGGCCGGCCAAGGTGGCCGGGAAAGCAGCGGGCGACTGTGCCAGCGTGGGCAGGGGGGAGGCCAGCAGTACCAGCATCAGGGAAGAAAGAAGGCCGGTATGGCGCTTTGGCAGGGGGCGGGTGGTGCCGCCCAGGTCAGATAAGGACATGTGTCATCCAGGTTTAAAGGAAGACGCATGGTCGCCACCCGGTGTGACGCCGCGATGACACAGGGTGCTCGCTCCCGGCCTCGGCAAGCGGGAAATCGCCCCTGCGTTGCCCTATTGCCGGATTCTTCCGTTTCCGCTGACGATGGTCATTTCCACGAAACGCGAACCACTGCGCATCCCCGGGCGAAATCCGATGACATACCCTCCCAGGTCAAAGTTCTCCATGCCATCCAGGGCGGAAGTAAAACCTTCACGGGTAACACGCGAGCCTTGTCGCCGAGCCGCTTCAACAATCACCTTTGCCGCGATGAAGCCTTCCATCATGGCGTAGCTGATCGGAACATCCTGCGCCCCGGACGTTGCCGCGATGTCGTTGAACTCCTTGGAAAGCCGGTTTGTCAGTTTGTAGGGGCTGGGCGTGACCTGGGCAATCGCGATGCCTTGCATCTGCTCTTCAGAAAGCCTTTTCGCCATCTGCTCAATGTCCGCGCCTGAATGCGCGAACAGCTGGGCGGTGCCTCCCGCCGAGCGGTATTTTTCAATAAAACCGGCACAGGCGCTTCCGCTTGCAATCATGATGATCGCCTGCGGTGAGGCTGCCAGCATGGCATCGGCGGCCGCGCTCACGCGGCTGGTTCCGGCGTCATAACCCGCCGTTTGCACGATCGTGGCCTTGGCATTCGCCGCTGCTTCCTTTGCAGCCGCGATGAGCGGCGCAGCGTTCGGGCCATTTTCGTGGAACAGGCCGAGCCGGGTGATTCCCACTGTCGCCAGGTGCGCCGCGATTCTGGTGATCTCGTCTCGCAGGGTGGCACGCACGCCATAAAGTTGCGGGGCTTCCAGATTCAGTTCGGTCGCGCGGAAGCCGACCAGTGCGATGCGCTCGCGCTCCAATACGCCTGCGCTGACCAGCTGGGCGATATTGCGGCTTCCAAAGTAGCCGGCAAGCACCACCGGCTTGTCCTCAACCAGAAGCGCGCGCGTCTGGTTCAGCGTTTCGTCGGGCTGGCCGGCGTCGTCACGGCGCGCCAGAATGAAGGTGTTTCCGTTCACTCCGCCCGCCTTGTTCACGGCGTTGAAATGCAAGCGCATTCCCGCTGCATATGCGCGCCCTTGGCTTGCTTCAGTACCGGTCAATGGTGCCACTTGTCCAATGACAAGCTGCGCGGCCAGTACTGACGACGTGATACCGCTTGCGATAGCCAGACCGGCCAGACGGCCGATCAATTGATTTTTTCTCATCTTTGCCCTCATCCTCGTTCTTATCTCGTTCTTATCCTCGGCCCCTCAACGAAATCCAAATCGCCTGGACCGGCCATTGATTTTTCTTTATTCACGCACCGGCACTGATGCGATGTCCGGGGCCACCTGCCGTCGTTGGCGATCCGCCGGGATGCGGCGGGGCCGAGACGATCGATGTCAAGGCGGGCTCGACAGCCCGCAGGCGGTCCAGCGCGGGGCGCGGCCGCCGCAGCTCATCCGAGCCGGCAAAGGCCTGCTCCAGGGCCGCCGCCACGCCAAGCACATGGTGGTCCGCGCGGAAGTGGCCGACGATTTGCAGGCCGAAGGGCATGCCCGCGTGGTCGACCCCGCAAGGCAGGCTGAGCGCCGGCAAGGTGGCCAGCGTCACAACATAGGTCAGGGCCAGCCAGCGGTAGTAATTGGCCTGCGGCTTGCCGGCGATGGTGTCGGCGTGCAGCGTTGTCCATGGGAAGGGCGACAGCGGGGTGGTCGGCGCCAGGATCACGTCATAACCCGCCATCGTGGCGTTGAAGCGGGCCAGGATGCGTGTCTGCTCGGCCTGGGCCCAGGCGCTGTCCAGCAGGCTCATGGCCGCGCCCATCTCATAGTTGGCGCGCGTGTTGGGCCCCAGGCTGGCGGGGTCGCGCGCGTAGGCGTCGCGGGTCGCGGCCACAAAGGCCTCCGCGCGCAGCACGTCAAAGCAGCGGTGCACCTCGCCCAGGTCGAATTCCACCTTTTCGCAGCTGCGGAACAGGTGGGACATGGCGCGAAGCTTGCGGCCGAAGGTCTCCCGTATCAGGGGGTCGACATCGCAGGCGCCGAAGTCCTCGGTCCAGCCGACGCGCAGGCTACCGAGGTCCAGCGCCGGCGGATTCAGAAAACCGGCCGCATCCACCGGATAGCTGAGCGGGTCGCCCACGGCGGCACCGGCCGAGGCGGCCAGCTGCTGGCAGGTGTCCGCGACGGTACGGCCCATGGGGCCCACCACGGAAATCGGCGTCCAGCCCAGCGGCTTGCGCGAACTGGGCACCAGGCCCGGCGAGGGCCGAAAACCCACCACACCGCACAGGGCCGCCGGTATGCGCAGCGACCCACCGGTGTCGGAGCCGGTGCACACCGGCAGCATGTCGCAGGCCAGCGCCGCCGCCGAGCCGCCCGACGATCCGCCGGCATTGAGCCGGGGGTCGAAAGGGTTGCCGGTGGCGCCCCAGACCGCGTTGCGGGTGTTCGCCCCGGCCCCCAGCTCAGGCACGTTGGTCTTGCCGACCACGATGGCGCCGGCGGCGCGCAGCCGCGCCACGAGCACGTTGTCGGCCGCGGGCACATGGTCGCGGTACAGCGCCGAGCCCAGGGTGGTCAGCAGGCCCTCGGTGGCCTCCAGGTCTTTCACGCCCATGGGCAGGCCGTGCAGCAAGCCCAGCGGGCGGCCCTGCATCACCGCGCGCTCAGCCGCCTTGGCCTCGGTGCGGGCGCGTTCAAAGCAGGTGGCCGTCACGGCGTTGACGAAAGGGTTGACCGCCTCGATGCGCTCGATGCAGGCTTCCAGCAGTTCGACGGGCGATACCTGCCTGGCCTCTATCAGGCGCCGCAGCTCCACCGCCGAGAGAGCTACCAGTTCCTTGCGGCTCGCCACCGTCAGTCGATCCGGATGTTGGAACGCAGGGCGATCACGCGCATGCGGGGCAGCTCGTTTTCGATGCGCGCAGCGACCGCGGCAGCGGGCTCCCAGGCGTACTCGAGTCCGTTCGCGACGAGTTTTTCGCGAAGCTCCGGGTCCTTCATGGTGTCAGCCAGTGCCTTCTGCAGCTTGGCTTTGACATCCGCCGGCACCCCCTTGGGCGTGGCAATGGCCAGCCAGGAATCGGCCGAGAAACCTTTGAAGCCGCTCTCCGCCACGGTCGCCACCGTGGGCATTTGCGTCGCGCGGCTCTCGCCGGTAACGGCGATGGCCTTGATCCTCGGTTTCGCCGCCTTCAGCTGCGGCAGCGCCGCCGCGACGGTGTCAATCGTGAAAGGGATTTGCCCGGCCATCAAGTCGTTCATCGCCGGCGCGCTGCCCTTGTAGGCGATGTGCTGCAGCTTGATGCCCGCGGTGCTCCACAGCATTTCGCCTGCGAAGTGCCCTGTGGTGCCGTTGCCGAAGGAGCCGTACATGTACTTGTCCGGCGCGCGTTGCACCGCCGCGATCAACTGCTTCAGGTCGTTGATCGGGACCTCAACGTTGGCCAGCAAAACAAGGGGAACGCGTGCCACCAGCCCGACCGGCTCGAAACTCTTGATCGGGTCGTAAGGCAGCTTGGGCATGAGTGCCGGGTTGACGGTGAAGGTCGATCCCGAGCTGATCAGCAGCGTGTAGCCGTCCGGCGCGGCCTTGGCGACGAAGGCAGCGCCCACGACGGTGCCGGCGCCCGGCCGGTTGTCGATGACCACCGGCTGCCCCAGGCGCTCGCCCAGCTTCTTGGCGACCAGCCGCCCGGCGATGTCGGTGGCGCCTCCCGGTGGAAACGGGATGACCAGCTGGACCGGCTTGGACGGATAGCCCTGCGCATGGACGCCGGCCCAGGGCGCCAGCAAGGCCAGCGCCATGGCCAGGAGGAAGCGCTTCTCATACCTTGGTTTCATCATCGTAGTTCCCTCTTTGTTGCAGCGCGAGCCGCGTTGATCAACCGTTGCGAAACAGGAAGCTGTAGGCATTGAGCGCCGGCACGCCGCCCAGGTGCGCGTACAGCACGCGCGAGCCGGCCGGAAACTCGCCGCGCCGCACTTTTTCAATCATTCCGTGCATGGACTTGCCCTCGTACACCGGGTCGGTCAGCATGCCTTCCTGCCGCGCGCACAGGCGAATCGCTTCCAGCGTGCCTTCGTTGGGCAGGCCGTACTCGGGGCCGCCGTAGCCGGTGTCCAGCACCACGTCTTTCGCGGTGATCTGGCGATTGAGTTCCACCAGCTTGGCGGTGTTCTGCGCGATGCGCAAAATCTGCGCATGGGTTTTCTCGGGCTTGGCCGACGCATCGATGCCGATCACGCGGTCGGCCCGGCCGTCGGCCGCAAAGCCCACCACCATGCCGGCCTGCGTGCTGCCCGTGACCGAGCAGACCACGATGTAGTCGAACTGGAAGCCGAGTTCGGCCTCCTGCGCGCGCACCTCTTCGGCAAAACCGACAAAGCCCAGGCCGCCATAGGGATGCTCCGAGCAGCCCGCCGGAATCGGAAAAGGCTTGCCGCCGGCCTTGCGCACGTCGTCCATGGCCTGTTCCCAGCTGGGGCGTATGCCGATGTCGAAGCCCGCGGCGTCCAGGCGCACGTCGGCGCCCATGATGCGCGACATCTCGATATTGCCCACACGGTCATAGACCGCGTCGGAATAGTTGACCCAGTTCTCCTGCACCAGCACGCACTTCATGCCCAGGTGCGCGGCCACCGCCGCCACCTGGCGCGTCTGGTTGGACTGGATGCCGCCTATGGACACCAGCGTGTCGCAGCCCTGGGCCAGGGCCTCGGGAATCAGGTATTCCATCTTGCGGGTCTTGTTGCCGCCGAAGGCCAGGCCGCTGTTGCAGTCTTCGCGTTTGGCAAAGAGCTCGACCTTGCCGCCCAGGTGGGCGCTCAGGCGCTTGAGCGGCTGGATGGGCGTAGGGCCGAAGGTCAGCGAATGCCTGGCGAACTTCTGGAGCTGCAGCGGGTGTTGAAGGGGATGCTTGAGCGAAGTGGACATGAAGGAGGTTCCCGGTTGAAGGTGAAACTGAAGCTTGAAGCGACGATGAATCAAATCGTAGCCAGGCCCTCCTGCAATGAGTTGCTTAAACACCCCATCAAATGATCCAAAAAATCTTACTTTTCAAAATTTGAATAATTAATTCCATAAATTTCACTTTTTACGCAATATTTGTAGAATCCCCCCATGGAACACACGCTGGACCGCATTGACCGCAAACTCCTGAAGCTGCTGCAGCAGGACGCCTCCCTGCCCAACATCGAGCTGGCCGAAAAGACCAGCCTGAGCCCGCCCGCCTGCTCACGGCGCGTGGCCAGGCTCAGGGAAGCCGGTCTGATCCGCAAGACGGTGGCGCTGGTGAACCCGCGCGCGCTGGGCTACAACGGGCTGGTCATCATCGGCGTGGTGCTGGACCGCTCCACCACCGACTCCTTCGCGGCGTTTGAAAAATCCGCGGCCGGCCTCACCGGCTGCCTGGAAGTGCAGCTGGTGACCGGCGAGTTCGACTACTTCGTGAAGCTGCGCATCCAGAGCATCGACTCCTTCAACGAACTGCATGCGGCGCAGCTCATAGGCCTGCCCGGGGTGCGGCAGATCCGCACCTTTGTCTGCCTCAAGGAGGTGTTCGAGACCACGGTGATTCCGGTTTAAGCCGGGCTTTTGCAATAAGCTATGCGCATGTCGCTCAAAGCCAGCCTGTGTCGCTGTTTCTTCTTCATGCTGCTGTGCGCCTTCTCCAGCGCAGGCCACGCACAGGTGTTTGACCGCCTGTATGAAAGCAGCGCCCAGATCACCCTGGCCCAGCCGCTGCAATGGATCGCGGTGCCCAGGGACTCCATCGCATCGCCCGATGCCTTCGCCACGGGCGAATTCGCGGCTACTGCAAAAAAGGCCTTCCAGCCCTACACCGACGACACCATTCTTCCGACCTCGGACACGCAGGAGGTCTGGGCGAGCTTCGCCCTGCCCACCACGGAAACCCTGCAGACCTGGTACATCCGGCTGGCGGCCCAGGCGGTCTACAAGGTAAGCCTTTACTCGCGCGACGCGCAAGGCGGCTGGCAACTCCATGCCGCCGGTGAGGCGATCGCCCCCGCCTACTGGGCGCTGCGCACCCGCGTCCCGAGCTTTGAGCTGCAATCGCACACCGACCAGCCACAGGCCTATTACCTGCGCTTTGAACACCGCCGGCCCATCACCGAGCGGCCCATGCTGCTCACACCCGTCGAATACATTGACGGCGCCTCGCGTGTCGGCGTGGTGATAGGCCTGATGTGGGGCATGTTCAGCGTACTGGCCGTGCTGTGCCTGGCCGCCTTCAGCATGTCGCGCAGCAAGGTCTTCCTGTGGTTCGGCGCCGTGGTGGTCACGCTGATGTTCACGCAGCTGGTGCTGATCGGCTACGGCGGCTGGCGCATCTGGCCCTACAGCGTGCACCTCAACCAGGTCATGGGCTGGGTATCAGCCACGGTGACCATGGCCGCGGCCGCCTGGTTCTGCGCCCAGGCCAGCTATGCACGCGACGGCCATCCGCGCGTGTACCTGCTGCTGGCCGGCGTCACGGCGGGCAGCCTGCTCATGGCTTGCGTGTTCATGGTCCGCCTGGACCTCGTGCCGCGCGACCTGCGCAACCTGTGGCTGGCGCTGGCCACCGTGACTATCCTCGCGAGCCTGGTCTGGATATCGCTGCGCGGCCAGGCCTGGAACCTCCTTTTGTTGATAGGCGCCGCGCCCATAGGGGGGGCTGCGCTGGCGCGGCTTTCCTATAACGCCGGCTGGGTGCTCAATGTGGAATCGGCGCAGGCCGCGGGCGTGCTGTCGGCCATGGTCGGCCTGCTGTGGATCTTCGGGGTGCTGGCGTGGCGCAGCCGGGCGGCGCTGTTTTCCAACCACCGCGGCGCCGCCCTCTCGACCTACGATGCGGCCAGCGGCCTGATGCTGCCGCGCATCATCGAGGCCAGGCTGCCAGGCATGCTGCTGCGCGGCCGCCGGCAGAAGCTGGCCTGCGGCGCGATGATGCTGCACTGGCTCAACCAGGTGCCCAGCCATGACGAGATGGGCGACCTGAAACGCGGCGCCGCGCTATCGCGCATCGGCGAGATCCTGCGCCGCGCCGCGCGCGACGTGGACACCGTGGCACGCTGCGACGAAAACCATTTCATGGTGCTGGTCGAAGGCCCGGTCAGCCGCGCCGTGCTTTCCGAGATTTCCACCAAGATCCTGGCGGACTGCATACGCGCCTCCGAAAAGCAGGGCGAGGGCGACGCATTCACCCTGCACATCGCCATATGGCACGACACGCCGCGCACACAGACCGCCGCGGAGGTCACCGACCTGCTCAAGATACGCCTGCACCACATGGCGGCCGGCACCAAACGGCCCGTGCAGTTTGTCGATTCGCCGCTGGAGCCGGGCAGCGCCGCAGCCGAAGAAGCCAGCCGGCGCGAAGACTTGCTGGCCAAGATCAACGCGATCGAGACCTCGCATCCCACGCTGGGATAAGGGCGGCTCACTAGAGCGCCGCCCCGGTCAGCGCCCGGGCAGCGGCAGCGCCGTCTTGTACCGGACCTGCTTGAGCGCAAAACTCGAGCGGATTTTTTCGATCCCCGAAATCGGCGACAGCTGCTCGAGGATGAATTTTTCCAGCGCGCCTATGTCGGCCACCGCCACGCGTATCAGGTAGTCGCTGTCGCCCGACATCAAATAACACTCCATCACCTGGTCGTGCTCGGCGATGCGCCGCTCAAAGTCGGCCAGCGACTCCTTGCTTTGCGTGCGCAGGCTGATCGAAATAAACACATTCAGGCCCAGGCCCAGCGCCGCGGCATTGGCAATCGCCACATAACGGTCAATCACGCCGCCGGCCTCCAGCGCCTTGACGCGGGCCAGGCAGGGCGAAGGGCTCAGGTGCACACGCCGCGACAGCTCCACATTGGACAGCGAGCCGTCGCGCTGCAATTCGTCGAGGATCTTTAAATCGAGGGCATCAAGCTGCATCATCTGTAAAAACCGGTTTTTACAGAATTTTATGCCTCTTAACAGCCAAACACCACGATATTGAGGCTACAACTTCTGGACAAACCTGCGTACAGTCATTTTTGCCATGAACCATTCCACCCCCCATCATTTGCTGGCGCAGGCCGACATGCCCGCCGATACCGATCCGCAGGAAACCGCTGAATGGCGTGAAGCCTTCGAGGCCCTGGCCATCACCCACGGCCCGGCCCGCGCGCGGCACATGCTCAATGAATTGAGCCGCGTCGCGCGCAAGCAGCGCATAGGCTGGCAGCCCGAGCTGGCTACGCCCTATATGAATACCATCGCGGTGGACGAGCAGCCCGTGTTCCCGGGTGACCTCGCGCTGGAAGAGCGCCTGGCCTCCCTGATGCGCTGGAACGCGCTGGCCATGGTGGTGCGCGCCAACCAGGCCGAAACCGGCGGCTCCGCCGAACTCGGCGGCCATATCGCGAGCTACGCCAGCGCGGCCGACCTGTTCGAGACCGGCTTCAACCATTTCTTTCACGCGCGCGAAGGGGTGGCTGAAGGCCAGCACCGCGGCGACCTGGTGTTCTTCCAGCCGCACAGCGCGCCGGGCGTCTATGCGCGCGCCTACCTCGAAGGCCGGCTCAGCGAAAAAGACCTGGGTTTTTACCGCCAGGAGCTCAGCGCGCCCGGCCAGGGCGCACAAGGCCTGTGCAGCTACCCGCATCCCTATTTGATGCCGGATTTCTGGCAGTTCCCGACCGGCTCCATGGGCATAGGCCCCATCAGTTCCATCTACCATGCGCGCTTTATGCGCTACCTCACGCACCGGCGTTTGCTGGACTGCGCGGGACGCAAGGTCTGGGGTGTGTTCGGCGACGGCGAGATGGACGAGCCCGAATCCATGAGCGCGCTGACCCTGGCCGCGCGCGAAGGCCTGGACAACCTGGTCTGGGTCGTCAACTGCAACCTGCAGCGCCTGGACGGCCCGGTGCGCGGCAACGGCCGCATCATCGACGAGCTCGAAAAGCTGTTTGCCGGCGCCGGCTGGAACGTCATCAAGCTGGTCTGGGGCAGCGACTGGGACGGCCTGTTCGCGCGCGACCTCACCGGCGCGCTCACGCAGGCCTTCGCCCAGACGGTGGACGGCCAGATGCAGACCTTTGCCGCCAAGGACGGGCGCTTTAACCGCGACAACTTCTTCGGCCAGAACGCCGAACTCGCGCGCCTGGCCCAGGGCATGACCGACGAGCAGATAGACCGCTTGAAACGCGGCGGCCACGACCTGGTGAAAATCCACGCCGCCTATGCCGCGGCCGCCAACCACCAGGGCCAGCCCACGGTGATCCTGGCCCACACCAAAAAAGGCTATGGCATGGGCAGCGCCGGCCAGGGCCGCATGACCACGCACTCGCAAAAGAAGTTTGACGGCGAGGACCTCATCGAATTCCGCAACCGCTTCAACCTGCCGCTGTCCGACGAGCAGGCCAAAAACCTGGCTTTCTACAAACCCGCCGCCGACAGCGCCGAGATGCAGTACATGCACGCCAGGCGCACGGCGCTGGGCGGTTATTTACCGCGCCGCGAAATCGCGGCCGACGTCGTCGACATCCCCGCCCTGCCCTCCTACGCCCAGTTCGCGTTGGCCGCCGACGGCAAGGAGATGAGCACCACCATGGCCTTTGTGCGCATGCTGGGCGGTTTGCTGAAGGACACCGCGCTGGGGCCGAAGATCGTGCCCATCGTCGCCGATGAGGCGCGCACCTTCGGCATGGCCAACCTGTTCAAGCAGGTCGGCATCTATTCCAGCGTCGGCCAGCGCTACGCGCCCGAAGACATAGGTTCGGTGTTGAGCTACCGCGAGGCGCTGGACGGCCAGATCCTGGAAGAAGGCATCAGCGAGGCCGGCGCGCTCGCCAGCTGGACGGCCGCCGCCACCAGCTACAGCGTGCACGGCCTGGCCATGCTGCCTTTCTATATCTATTACTCCATGTTCGGCTTCCAGCGCGTGGGCGACCAGATCTGGGCCGCCGCTGACCAGCGCGCACGCGGCTTCTTGCTGGGCGCTACCTCGGGCCGCACCACCCTGGGCGGCGAAGGCCTGCAGCACCAGGACGGCACCAGCCACCTGGTCGCCGCCACCATCCCCAACTGCAAGGCCTACGACCCGGCCTTCGCGGGCGAACTTGCCGTGATCCTGGACCACGGCATGCGGGAGATGATGGTCGAGCAGAAAGACGTCTTCTATTACGTCACGCTGATGAACGAAAACTACGCCCAGCCCGACCTGCGGCCCGGCGCCGAGGCCGACATCATCCGCGGCTGCTACCGCTTTGACAGCTTCCTGCCCGCCGGCAAGAAGGCCGAGGGCGAAGTGACCCTGATGGGCTCGGGCGCCATCCTCACCGAGGTCATCAAGGCCGCGCGGCAACTCGCCGAGCAGGGCATTGCCGCCACGGTCTACAGCGTGACCAGCTGGAGCGAACTCGCGCGCGACGGCGCGGCCTGCCAGCAAGCGGCGCTCAACGCTGAAGCACAGGCCGAAGCCTTCGTCGCGCAGCAGTTGAAGGCCAGCACCGGCCCCATCATTGCCGCCACCGACTATGTGCGCGCCGTGCCCGAAAGCATCCGCGCCTTCCTGCCCGAAGGCCGGCGCTACCTGACCCTGGGCACCGACGGCTTCGGCCGCAGCGACACGCGCGCCGCGCTGCGCGCGTTTTTCAGCGTCGATGCGCAAAGCATCGCCAAGGCCGCGCTGCACCTGCTCAAGCCGGCCTGAGGCTCTTCACCGGACAGCCGGGCGGCCGGGCCGCACCGGCCGCTCCTGCGTGCTTGCGGGCACGCTTTCACGCATCCCCCTTCTTCGCGACTTCGCGCGGGCTTAAGCCTGCCCGCGGCGAACGCTTGCGCCTCGCACAGGGTTCATGGACACAAACAAAAGAAGTAAGAACATCTCACAAAGATTGTCCGCACAAAGACTATCTCTCCCCTCTTCGAAGGAGGCGCTCAGTAAGCTTCACAACATTCTGTATCGCGAACTACCGACTGTTGACCACCTCACTGCAGCAACATGAATCGCTTCCACCCCGCGCCCCACAAGATGGCGCTTTCCCACACCGCAATGCTGGCGGCGGCCGGTATCAAGGCTGGCAACAGGGGCTGAACATGATTGCCGGCAACCTCAGCTACCCCCACGGCGGCGCCATCGAGTTGCAGTGCTCGGCCGCCATGGTGGCGATGCTGATGATGTCCCGGCGCTGGCCCGGCCGCGCCAGATTCGCCAACCGCACTTCACGCCAGGCCAACGCCCACGGCCCCGCCCATTTCACGCATCGCTCCCGCCTGGTTCTGCGCATGATGTTTTTCGCCTTGATGGGCTGCGCGCTGCCTGTAGGCGCGGTCACCCTGGGCGACGCCACCCTGCTTTCCGGCCCCGCACAGCCGCTGCGGGTGGAAATTGAACTGGCATCCGAGATCCAGCCCGGCCTGCAGGTGCGGCTTGGCTCCGAACAGGCATTTCGCGAGAACGGCATCGCGTACCCGGCATGGCTGGGCAATGCCCAGCTTTCATTGCTGGCGGCGCAAGGTTCGCGCCGGCGCGCGGCGCTGCTGCTGCAGGCTCCGCAAGCATCGCAGGCGCAACTGGTCGAACTGGTACTGGAATTCTCCTGGCCCACCGGCAGCACCCAGCAAATCTACATGCTGCTGCTCGAAGCGTCGGCCAAGCCCAGGGAGACCAGCGCCGCTGCCGAACCGGTGATTCCCACCGTCACGGTTCCGCCGCCGGACGATAGCGCCACGTCCGTGCACGGCGCCAACGAAACCTCGCCGCCGGCCGCGCCCGCCAGGGCCGGCCTGGTCCACGGCATGGCGTTTGAGACCATGCTGCGCTTTCCGTTCAAGAACCGCGAGCATGCCGGCGCAGTGTCAACGCCACGAGTCCCAGCACCCGGCAAGGGACCAGCGCAAGACCGGCTGCGGCTCGCGCAAGCCAAACCGGCCGACGCCGACCGCATCGCCCAGGAGCGCCGCCAGGCCGACCAGCAAGCACGCCTGCAGGAACTGGAACGCAACGCGCGGCAAATGCGCGAACTGGCCACCGAAGCTGCGGCGGCCGCTGCGCCGCCAGCCCAAGCCGCATCCTCGGCAGCCTCAGCACCTGAAACAGCCGCAACACCGGTACCGGCCGCGGAACCCACGGCAGTGCCAAAAACCGTGCGCATGCCGCCCAAGCAGCCCAGCCGCCAGGCCGACAGCGCATCCCTCTGGCCCTGGGTGGCAGGGCTCGCCGCGGCGCTGCTGCTGACGGCCTGCGGCCTGCTTTTCCGGCGTGCTCGGCGGCAACCCCGTCCTGATTTTTCCGACAGCGGCGGCGCGGCACGCTCGGTCTTTGAACTCAACCCGGCCCAAACCGAGCAGGCTGACACGGCCTACAGGCATCCGCCGCAACACACGGCGCAAGCCCCCACGGCCCAGGTGGAAGATGCCCGCGCCCTCTTCGCCCTCGGCCATCTGGCCGACGCCCAGCAACTGCTCGACAGGCTGCTCAGCCAGAACCCGCGCAGCCATGAGGCCTGGTTCCTGCTGGCGCGCGTGCTCAGTGCCCGCAACGACCGCGCCGGCCTGGCGCAGCGCATGCCCCTGCTGCGCGAAGTTACCGGTGCCCGCGGAGAGCTGTGGGATCGCGTGCAGACCCTGGGCCAAGAACTCGATCCCCACAACCCGCTCTACCAGCCCGGCGCAACGCAGGCATCAACATCGCCACCGCAGGCACCGCCCACCGCGCCTGAACCACATACCGACTTTGCCGCCAGCAAGCCATCTTCCGGGTTCGCGAGCAGCGCCGTCGATGACGCATTGCGCATGGCCACAGCCTACAGGGGACGCCCCGCATGAGCCGCGCACCGGCTCCACCCACTGCAACGGCACGGCTGGCCCAGCCGCCGCCACGGTCCTTCCAACTCCTTTGCTTTCCCCCGCCAGTCCCTTTCGCCACCACATACAGATAAGGAGCCATTCATCATGAAACACCCCCTCGCCTCCCGCCGCCAGCGCGGCTTCACCCTGGTCGAGATTGCCATCGTGCTGATGATCATCGGCCTGCTGATAGGCGGCATCCTGCGCGGGCAGGAATTGATCCAGTCGGCGCGCGTGCGCAACATCATTGACCAGAAGTCGGCGATTCAGACAGCCTATATCGGCTTCCTGGATCGGTACCGTATGCTGCCGGGAGATTTGACGCCGGCCCAAGCTTTGATCGTCGGGAACAGTGCTCAGGCCGGTGCTGTAGGTAGCCCTGGTAGCGGTGATGGACTCATTACCATTGGTACCGAATCCACACTGTTTTTCCAGAACCTCACGGCCTCGGGTTTTCTCTCCTGCGGTGGTTGCATGTCAGTGGTGGTCGTCGCTGGTGGAAGTGGACCAGCCTCCACCATCAACAACAGCCCGATCAATGTGTACGGCAGCCCGCTTTCGGTGGGCCATGTGGCCAGCAACACCGCTGGCAGCCTCATCGAATGGTTTGATTCGAGTGCAGTCACTCGCCTCGTGGTGGCTTCAGGCGGAGGCATTCCCTCGCAAACTCTGGCGGAGGTAGACCGCAAGGCCGATGATGGATTGCCCAGCTCTGGTCAACTTCGCTTCGCGGCCGGCAGCGGTTCCACGCTCGCGCTATGCGCCACCGGCCTGGCTAACACGGCTGTAGGTTTAGCAGTTCCATGGGCCAATCCCAGCCAAGCCGACTGCCAGGGTGCTTGGCTGTTCTAAGCATCTGCAAGATTTCGTCCTCTGGGAACTCCCTGGAAGCTGAAGATTATGAAAAGCTATTCATATTCAGATACCTGCCACCAACGCGGCTTCACCCTCGTCGAAATTGCCATCGTGCTGATGATCGTCGGTTTACTGATAGGCGGTATTTTGCGCGGACAGGAATTGATCCAGTCGGCACGCGTGCGCAACCTTGTGGACCAAAAATCGGCAGTTCAGACGGCTTACATCGGCTTTTTGGACCGTTACCGGATGCTGCCGGGGGATTTGACGGCTGCACAAGCTGTGATCGTCGGAAACGGCGTGATCGCGGCGCCGGGCCCCACTGATGGTGACGGGGAGATTCTCTGGGCCACGGACTCCGTTGTGTTTTTCCAGAACCTCACGGCAGCAGGATTTATTTCCTGCGGTGCTTGCATGAGCGTGACGGCCGTGGTCAGCACGCCCAACGTCTCCAACACCTTGATCAATGTTTATGGCGACTACCTCGCGGTAGGCCACGCTAACAGCAACAACCTCGGTACTTCCTGGTTTGATGCAGCTGCGGCACCAGGCATCCGCCGGTTAATCGTCCCCACAGGGGGATCTGTCCCTTCCCAGGTGCTGGCGGAGCTTGACCGCAAGGCCGACGACGGCCTGCCTGGCAGCGGCATGCTTCGCTACCACCGCATGGCGACTTCGGGGCTGGCGACCGCTTGCGCTCCTGGCTTAAGCCTTGCCTCGCCGGCGGTTTCTTGGGCCAATCCCAGTCAGGCCAACTGCGCAGGGGCCTGGCTGTTCTGACAATGAGCAAGACGCCCGCATGAAATACACAGAAATCATGGCCTGCCTTGCGCTACTGGCAGGCTGCGCGACCCCACCACCGCCCGCCGGCACACACCACCTAGGCGTGGCCGAACCGGCGCGCGCAGCGGTCCCAGCGGCACTGCGGCCGGTGCGACTGCCGGCGCTGCCGGCGGCGCCACAGCCGCAGGCGCAGCAGGAGTTGCTCAGCGTGGTGGTCAGCGAAGTGCCCGTCAAAACCTTGCTGTTTGCACTGGCGCGCGACAACCGGCTCAATGTGGACATCCATCCCTCGATCGCGGGCCAGGTCACGATCAACGCCACCGACCAGACCCTGCCGCAGCTGATGGACCGCATCGCCCAGCAGGCCGACCTGCGCTATGAAATGGTAGGCAACACAGTGCGCCTGCAGCGCGACACGCCCTACCTGGCCCACTACGCGGTGGATTACGTCAACCTGAAGCGGCAATCGTCAAGCCAGACTTCCGTGTCCTCCCAGCTCAGCGGCAGCACGGCCGGTTCGTCGAACGCAAGCATCAGCAACGCTGCCGACAACCAGTTCTGGGACACGCTGATCCACAACGCCTGCCTGATCGTCGGTGCGGCGAATCTGGAGTTCAAGCAGAAAGACGACATTGCCCAGAAGCAGGAGCGCGAACGCGAACGCGACGACAGGTTGCGCATCGCGATGGAGCTTTCCCGCGCTGCGCCAGGAGGCGCCACCGCCACTGGCACTTCAACGTCCTCCATGACAAACGCCGGAACCCCCGACCTGCTGAAACAGGTATTGGCCACCAAGGACGGCACGGACAAGGTCGAGTGCGGGGGCAGCTCTACCGGTGCCTCGGGCTCTTCCGCAAACTCCAGCGCCACCAATATCGTCGTGAACCGCGAGACCGGCCAGCTGTCGGTCTACACCACCTCGCGCGGCCATGACCAGTTCCGGCAATTCCTGGACCGCATCAGCGCCAGCGCGCGGCGCCAGGTATTGATAGAGGCCACGATTGTCGAAGTGACCTTGTCCAGCGGCTCGCAGCAGGGCGTCAATTGGCAAAAGGTGGTGCAAGGCGGGCTGTTGCGCGGCCTGAGCTTCCAGATGCTGCCTTCGGGTACAGGCGCATTTTCAGGCACGCAGGATGCCTCGCTGCTGCGCATAGGCTACACCAGCGGCAGCGGCGACTGGAGCGGCATCATTTCGCTGCTTGAATCCTTCGGCCAGACGCGGGTGCTCTCCAGCCCCAAAATTTCCGTGCTGAACAACCAGACGGCCGCGCTCAAGGTCGTGGACAACCACGTCTACGTCACCATCAGCTTCACACCCGGCACGCGCACACTCAGCACCGCCGGGCAGTTGGTGCAGACTTCGCCCGATACCTACACCTCCAACGTCAACTCGGTGCCTGTGGGTTTTGTGATGACCGTGACGCCGCAGGTGGCCGAGAGCGGCGAGGTCACGCTCAATGTGCGTCCCACCATCAGCCGTGTGCTGCGCGAAATCATAGACCCCAACCCCGCGCTGCTGACGGCGACCCCACCCATCGTCAACCGCATTCCCGTGGTGCAGTCGCGCGAACTCGAGTCCGTGCTGCGCGTGCAAAGCGGCGAGATCGCCGTGCTGGGCGGCTTGATGCAGGACGCCAGCAACGACGGCGAAGATGCGGTGCCGGGCGTCAGCCGCATTCCTTTGCTGGGTGAAGCTTTCAAACAAAAGAAGGAAACGCGCACGAAGACTGAACTCGTGGTGTTTTTGCGGCCGGTGGTGGTGGGCGACGCCTCGCTCAACGGCGACTACAAGGCCTTCAAACCCTTGTTGCCCACGTCCAGCTTCTTCAAGGATGCGGCGCCTGAGGCCCTGGGCCGAACCCCGCTGGACGCCGCGCCATCCCGCCAACCCTGACAGGAATCCATGCACCGTTCCTTTCGACTTCTGCCCCTGCTGCTGTGTGCCGCCACCCTGGCCTGGGGCCAGGCCAAGCCCGGCGCCGCGCCGCCGGCCTCAACCGCGGCCGCATCGCGCGAGCCGGACATCCGCATCACCCGCCGCCAACCCGCGCCCATGGTGGATGCCGACGTCAGGCGCGGCTACGAGGCCCTGCAGGCGGGACGCTACGGCGAGGCACGCGGTGCCTATGAACAGGCCTTGAAGCGCGACGGCACCCTGCGCGATGCCTTGATAGGCCTGGCCTGGTCCCTGGAAGGGATGGAGGACCACCAGGGCGCGCAGGCCGCGCTGCGGCGCCTGCTGACACTCTATCCGCGTGACGCCGAGGCGCTGGCTGCGCAGTACCTGCTGGGCGGCGGCGTGCCCGGCGATGCCGCGGCCCGCTTCAAGCAGCTGGCCGAGCGCAACGAGCGCAACGCGCCCCTGCATTTCGCACTCGGCGTCATCCACGCCGAGCAGGGCCGCTGGGGTGAGGCCCGGCTGGCCTTCGAGCGCGCCGCGGCGCTGGAACCCGCCCAGCCCGACTACCTCTACAACCTGGCCCTGGCGCTGGACCGCCTGGGCCATGGGCCTGAAGCTATGCGGGCTTACGTCAAGGCCCTGAACCTCTCCTACCGCCAACCGGCCGCCTTCAACCCTGAAGCGGTGCGTACCCGGCTGCGTGCGCTGGCCGCGCCGGCTCCCTGACGCATCGCCCCAGCCATGTCACTTGCCCCCCAGCCCATGCAGGAAGCGCCGGTGACCCTGCGCAAGGCCGAGCGCGAGCTGGCCGAGGCCCTGCTCCAGCAGCGGCGCATGACGTCCTCCCAGCTGGCCATCGCCCTGGCCGAAAAACGCCTGCACGGCGGCAGCCTGCACGCGCAACTGGCCAGCCTGGGTTTTGTGGGCGAGCTGGAACTGCGCGCCTTGCGCGCGCAATTGCACAGACTGCCCGAAGTCGACCTGGTGACCCACCGCGCCGACCCCACCCTGCTGCAGTTGCTGGCCGCGCCGCTGGCGCGCAAGCACGGCGTCCTGCCCGTCGAGATGACGGCCCAGGGTGACTTGCTGCTGGCGGTCGACGAAGCCGACGACCTGGTGGCGCTGGACCAGATCAGCGCGCACTTGCGCGCCAGGGGCGTGCCCCGCATCCGCCTCGCCCTGGCGGCGCCGGGCGAGCTGGTGCGCGAAATCGACAGAGTCTACGGCGACAGGCCCAGCGTGGACGCGCTGCTCGCCGCCAGCGGCAAGGAGCCGCCCGTGGACAAGCTGATCGAAGCCATCGTCCACAACGCCTTCAACAGCCTGGCATCCGACATCCACTTCGAACCCGAGGAACACCTGCTGCGCGTGCGCAACCGCGTCGACGGTGTGCTGGTGCAGGCGCACCTGCTGCACGCCTCGATGTGGCCGGCGCTGGCGGTCAAGCTCAAGGTCATGGCCGGCATGAACATCGCCGAAAGCCGCGCCGCGCAGGACGGGCGCTTTGGCATGGTCGTGGGCGCGAGCCAGATCGACTTCCGCGCCGCCTGCCTGCCCACGGCCCACGGCGAAAACATCGTGCTGCGCCTGCTGGACCGGCAGCGCAGCATCGTCCCGCTGGAGCGCCTGCAGCTCACGCAGACCACCCTGGACAGGCTGCGCTCGCTGATGAACCGGCCCGAGGGCATTGTGCTGGTCACCGGCCCCACCGGCAGCGGCAAGACCACCACGCTGTATTCCATGCTGGCCGAGATCAGCACCGAAGCGGTCAACGTGATGACGCTGGAAGACCCCATCGAATACCCGCTGCCGCTGATACGCCAGACCCAGGTGAACGAGAAGATCGGCTTTGCCGAAGGCGTGCGCGCCCTGATGCGGCAAGACCCGGACGTGATCCTGGTCGGCGAGATCCGCGACTCGGAAACCGCCGAAATGGCCTTTCGCGCCGCGATGACGGGCCACCAGGTGTTCGCGACGCTGCACACCAACTCCGCGCTGGGGGCGGTGCAGCGCCTGCGCGACATCGGCGTGTCGGCTGAAGTCCTTGCGGGCAACATGATAGGCGTGATTGGCCAGCGCCTGGCACGCCGCCTGTGCCCGCACTGCAAGACCCGCCGCCCGCCCACCGCGCAGGAAAAAATCCTGCTGGAACTGCCCGACGACGAGCACCTGCTCTGCGAGGCCGTGGGCTGCGCGCACTGCAGCCAGCGCGGCTTCCTCGGCCGGGTGCTGCTGATGGAAGTGCTGTGTTTCGACGAAACGCTGGACCACCTGGTGGCCAAGCACGCCAGCCACATCGAGCTGGCGCGCCATGCCCGCGCGGAGGGTTTCACCTCGCTGCGCGACGACGCCATCCGTTATGTGCTGGCCGGCCACACCACGGTCGAGGAAGTCAGCCGCGTCGTCAACCTCGCGGCGCATTGACCGCCACCGGAGCAGGAAGCCGCCATGCCGCGATACAAATGGACCGCCCTGGCCGCCGACGGCGCGCGCGTCGGCGGCCAGGGTGTGGCGACGGATGCGGGGGCGCTGGCCGCGCAGCTGGAGCAATCGGGGCTGCTGCTGGTCAGGGCGCGCGCGCAGGGCGGCTCGCTGCGCCTGGTGCGCGCCCGCATCCGGCTGCTCAACCTGGTCAATTTCAGCTTCCAGATGACGATGATGCTGCGCGCCGGTGTGCCGCTCATGGAGGCCTTGCGCGACATGGAGAATTCCGAAGCCAACCCGGCGCTTCGGCAGGTGATAGGCGGCTTGGTGGACGGCCTGGGCTCGGGCAAGACCCTGTCCCAGGCCATGGCCGAACACCCCTCGGCCTTCGACGAGGTGTATGTGAGCCTGGTGCGCGCCGGCGAGAGCAGCGGCCAGCTGCCCGAGGTGATGGCCAAACTCACCGAAACACTCAAGTGGCAGCACGAGATCGCCGCGCAGACCCGCAAGGCGCTGATCTACCCCTGCGCCGCGCTGGTCATCATCACCGGCGTCACGCTGTTCCTCATGAGCTACCTGGTGCCGCAGGTGGCCAGCCTGCTCAAGAGCATGCGCATAGAGCTGCCCTGGCAGACGGTGCTGATGATCAGTATCTCGGAAGTCATCGAAGCCCATGTGGGCAAGATCGTGGCGGGCCTGGTGCTGCTGGTCGGCGCGATGCCGACGCTCTCGCGCGTGCCCGGGCCCCTGCGCGGCGTGGTCGATGGCCTGAAGCTCAGGCTGCCCGTCGTCGGGCCTGTGCTGCGCCAGATCGCGCTGGCGCGTTTTGCCTATGTGCTGGCGCTGCTGTACGCGGCCGGCATCACGGTGGTGGAGGCGCTCAAGGTGGTGGAGCTCGCCGTCGGTAACCGCGCCGTGGCGCAGGCGGTGGCGGTGGCCCACAGCGGCATCGTCCAGGGCCGGGGCCTGAGCGCCGCGTTCTCTGGCATGACCATGTTTCCGCCCATGGTGGTCAGCATGCTGCGCGTGGGCGAAGCCACCGGATCGCTCGACGCCGCGCTGGAAAACGTCAGCTACTTCTACACCCGCCAGGCGCGCGAATCGGTGGAAAACCTGCAGGCCACGCTGCAGCCCGTGCTCACGGTGGTGCTGGGCCTGATGCTGGCCGCCGTCATTGTCTGCACGCTGGGCCCCTTGTACGACTCGGTGATCACCAATGCCAAATTCTGAGTTCCTTGCCGCGCCGCTGCGCGTGCTGCACCTCGAAGGCGAACAGCCGCGCGTCTACGCGCTGGGCCGCCACGGCCTGGTGCAAGAGTTTGGCCCGCAACAGGACTGGACGCAGCCCGAAGCCCTGGCCACCCATGCCCGGCGCGACCCCGCCTGCCGCTGGCTGGTGCTGGCCGACTATGCCGAAGAAGAGTTCTGGGGCGACGTGATGCCGCCCCTGCGCGGCGCGGCGCGCAAGGCCTGGCTGGGCCGCATGCTGCACCGTTTTGCCATGGAGTCGCCGTTTCGCTGGATCTCGCTGCAGGGCCGAAGCCGCTCCAGCCCCGGCAAGCTGCGGGTGCTGGGCTACAGCCTGGGCAATGCCGAACGCGTGATGCCCTGGCTTGAGGCGCTGGAAAGCGCGCAAGCCCGGCTCGGTGGCGTCTACACCCCGGTGATGCTGGCCGCGCCGCTGTTGCGCCGGCTCAAGCTGCCCCAGCGCGGGCCGGCGGTGCTGGTCACGGCGCACCCCTCGGGCCTGCGCCAATGTGTGGTGATAGACGGCCGGCCCTGCTTCTCGCGGCTGGCGCTGCGCACCGATGCCGGCGGCGCGGGTTGGCCGGCCGCCGTGCGCGAGGAAACCGCGCGCCTGAAGGACTACCTGGTCGAGAACAGCATCCTCGCGCGCGACAAGGCACCGCTGCACGTCGTGGGCATTTGGCCCCCGGGCGCCGGCGGCCAGGCGGCGGCCGGCCTCGACGCCGGGGAGAATGTTTACCACCGGCTGCCAATAGACACCGTCGCCCGGGCCCTCAAGCTGGTGCCGGCCTCGGCCGCCTCGCCCGAGCTGTCCCGGCTGCTGTTCGTGCACGCGCTGGCCCGCGGCACACCACCGGACCAGCTGGCGCCGCCGGCGCTGCTGCGCAACGACTGGGTGGCACGCATGGCGCGCAACGCGCGCGGGGTAGGCTGTGGCGTGTGCGGCGCGGGCCTGCTGTATGCGGCGGGCGTGGCCGCGTCACTGTGGCCTATGGCCGGCAAGCTGGAGATCGCAGCCACCAGCACACGCAAGTTCGATGTCGACTACCAGCGCGAAGCAGCCACCTTTCCCGAATCCCCGCTCACGGCGGACGAACTGAGCACGCTGGAGAAAAAGGCCAAAACCCTGGCGGACGCGCCACCCGGCCCGCGCGCGCTGCTCGCCACGGCGGGCGGCGTGCTGGCAAAACACCCGGAGCTGCAACTGGACCAGTTGCGCTGGGAGCGCGATGCCTCCGGGCACGCGAACGTCCCCACGCTGCACCTGCGCGGCGCGGTACAGGGCCTGCAGCCCGACGACCTGCGCGGTGCGCGCGACGCCATGGCGCGCTTCACCGCCAGCCTGGCCTCCGCGGGCCTGTCGACGCAAGTGCTCAAAGTGCCGCTGGACCTGCAAAGCAGCGCCAGCATCAACGGCTCGGGCCAGCAGGACAAGGCCGAACTCGGCTTCGAAGTCAAGGTATGGCGCAGATAGCCCTGCCCCAGGCCTGGCGCCCCGGCGTGTGGCCCGCGCCTTTGCGGCGTGCCGTGCTGCAGGCCGGCGCGCTGGCGGCGCTGGGCTTGCTGCTGGCGGGCGTCTTCCACGCGTGGCGCGGCGACCTGGCCGGCCGGCTGGAGCGCCAGCTCAGGCAGGAACACACCAGCCGCCAGCGCTTTCTCAACAGCGGCCGCGAAAGGTCCGACATCGAGCGTCTGCTGCCGCTGCTGCAAAGCCTGCAGTCGCAAGGCCTGTACGGCGAAGAAAAACGGCTCGAATGGATTGAGCGCCTGCGCGGCATGGAAAAACGCTGGCCGGGCCTCAAGCTGCAGTACGCGATTGAGGCGCAAGCCGTGCAGCCGGCCGAAAAGACAGGCACGGCCGGCCCTGTCGCCCCTGCCGCCCCGCCTACATCCGGTGCGGCGGGCGGCGCCCGGCGCATCGAACTGTTCGCCACGCGCATGCGCCTGAGCATGACCCTGGTGCATGAAGAAGACATGCTGCGCGTGCTGGACGACCTGGCCAGCGCACAGCTGGGCCGCGTCAGCGTGGAGCACTGCGAGATGAACCGGGCCAACAGCGCGGCGATCAAGGCCGACTGCAGCTTGACCTGGAACACGCTGCGGGCCTCCGGGCCGCCGCCCCGCCCCGCGGAGGCCAAACCATGAAATCCCCCGTGAAGATGCTTGCGCTTTGCTGCTGCGCCTTGCCGCTGTGCGCCGCCGCGCAGCAAGACACCCTGGGCCGGCTTTTTTACACCCCGGCCGAACGCGCCGAAATGGAAGCCAGGCGCCACGGCCGGCCCGCGCCGCAGGAATCAGCCGCGCGCGAGCTGGCCTCCGTACTGCGCATAGACGGCATCGCGGTTCGCCCCCAGGGTAGGACCACCGTCTGGATCAACGGCACGCCCTACCTGGAACGCGACCTGCCCTACGGCCTGCGCGTGCGCCGCGACCCCAAGGGCCGCGTCCTGGGCATGGAGACGCCGCTGCAGGACGGCGACATCGAACGCGCGGCGATTGGCGAGACCCTGTTGCGGCCGCTGAGCAGCGCGGCGGCTGCGGCTTCGGCTCCTTGGACGGGTAACACGAAACCGGAGGCCACCAGATGAACCCGCAGCGGGGCTTTGTCGCACTGCTGATGATGGTGCTGGTCGCAGTCGGCGTCTTTGGCGCCATGGCCGCCTGGGTGGCGAAGGAGCCGCCGCGCTCGAAACAATCGATTAATCAGGAGGTACTCGCGCAGGCAAGAGAAGCGTTGCTGGCGTACGTTGCGGTGAGCGACGGTACGACTGCCAGTATGTCGTATTCAAAGACGCGGTTGCCGTGCCCGGACAGAATTGGCGATGGTGTCGCCGACATCAGCAACTGCCGGGCGAACGGAGAAACGGTTGCAGGGCTACTGCCCTGGAGCACTCTGGGACTACCTCCACTGCGTGACGCGGACGGCGAATGCCTTTGGTATGCGGTCAGTGGCGACTTCAAGAATGCTGCAAGCGCTAGCAACGTCGTCAATGCCGACACCACAGGCGTGATCACGGTTGTTGATGAAGTCGGCAACACCCTGGCCTCCCAAGTTGTCGCGGTGGTTTTCGCGCCGGGTATGAACCTAACTCAGCAAGCACGCAATGCCATGACGGGCGGTGCAGACAAGCCATGTGCCACGCCCGGCAGCAATGCTGTCACCGACGCCTCAATTTATCTCGACACAATTGTCGTGAGTGGAAGGCCACCTATCGACAATGCGCAACCAGCGGCCGCCGCCAGCGCCCCTGTGACCTTTGCCCAGTCGGCGGGGCCGGCGGCCAAACAACTGCAGTTGAATGACCAGCTTGCATGGATCACGACGGAGGACTATGCCGCCGCCGCGACGCTGCGCAATGCTGAAGTGTTGAAGAAGTTGTTTAAAACGGCCGTTGGGGATCCAAGGTTTGATGGATTGCAGCCGTTTGCCGCTGATGTGCCAGGCGGCATATGCAAGCCGAACCTGTACAGCGGATTCTTGCCACGCAGTTGCCCCTACACCAATGCCGCAGGCACGACAATTACATTCACGCTCGATCCGGTTCCATCGGAAGCCATGTCCGACCACTGGCATGAATTGGCTTTTTATGCAGTCACGCCGGGCTGCGCTTTCAATGCTGTTAGCTTCAGCTGCGACACGACAAGCGGCACAGCATTGTTGGCCTTGCCGAAAAATCCTACAGCCAAGGCCGTGCTGCTTATGCGCGGCAGGCAGCCAAGCCCGAACTGTCCCGCAACCACGGCCGCCACCGAATTCGACAAATGGTTGCCTTGCATCGAGGGCACAAACCAGACTGCACTGTCCAACCCCACGACTGTACGAACCAGAGTTTTTGTCACACCCGACAAACGGCCCATCTCCAACGACGTCCTGAAGGAGTTGCCATGACCGACATCCCGCGATACCGCAACAGGCACCAGCGCGGCTTTACCCTCGTGGAACTGGCCCTGGTAGTTGGCATCGTGGCGCTGCTGCTCGGCGGCTTGATGGTTCCGATCAGCCGCTCGATCGAGCAGAAGGCGGTAGCCACCACACAAGCAAGACTGGAAGCGGCACAGCAGGCTTTGGTGGGATACGCGCTGCTCAATGGACACCTGCCATGCCCCGATACAGGAAACACGGGAGCGGCTGGAACCACTACGCCCACTACGACTCCCACCATTCCCAGCACGACGACAGTATGTGCCGACTGGAGTGATACCACTGGTGCCACATTGAGCCCTCCAGCCCTGCCGGGGGCACCCAACCGCGTCGGCGCAAGCTGGGGCCACTTGCCTTGGGCCGAGCTGGGCATTGACGGCGTGGATGGCTGGGGCAACAGACTCGACTATGCGGTCTATGCAGCTCTGGTTGACAGCTCAGACTTCATGTCATCGGTGGCGCACAGCAACCTGGTGGTCAAGTGCACCCACATGACTTTCGGCGAAGTTACCGGAGGTTTGGGTATTCCGGGCTGCCTCACGAGCGCGACACCTCCGCCCTTCCCTGCCCTCCCTGTGGTCACACCGTCGTCGAACGCGAGCTTCGTCGTTTATTCGCATGGCAAGAACGGCTTGGGCGCGATTCGACCGAGCGGAACGGCAAATCCTTGGCCGGCCACGGTCACGAAAGATGAAAAACAAAATCTGCCTACCGAGCCACTTCCCCAGCCGCCGTTCGCCCCGATTTTCGTCGAAACCAGTGCCGACGATCGCCGCACCTTCGTCTTCCGGGCACAAACCGATGCCAAGAGCAGCACCGGCGAATTCGACGACCTCATGGTCTGGATGCCCGCCAACCTGTTGGCCGCCAAACTCCTGGCCGGCGGAAAGTGGACGCCGTGATGTTGCAAACCTTTCTACCCAAACTCACGCCCCTCTCCGCCCTCACCCGCCTCACCCTCATCGAAGCCTGGCGCGGCCGCAGCGCAAGGCTGCTGCTGCTCTTCCTCGCGGCGGTCTACGCGCTGGGCGCCTTTGCCGCTTCGATGGCGGTGACCGAAGGAGCGGAAACCCGTCTCGCACTCGCCGCGCACCTGTACCGCCTGGGCCTGGTGCTGGCGCTGGCGCTGATCGTGGTGTCCAGCACGGTGCGCGACGTGGAGGGTGGTTTCTTCCAGGTGCTGCTGGCCTTTCCCTTGTCGCGCGCGCAGTTTGTGGTCGGTCGGCAAGCCGGCTACATGCTGCTGGCCGTGCTCGCGGCGGCGGGGGCCACGGGCGTGATGCTCAGCATGGCCGTGCCGGGTGGTCGCACCGCGGTGCTGGCCTGGGGCGCTTCGCTGGCGCTGGAGCTGTGCATTGTTGTGGCGGCCGCGCTGTTTTTTTCATTGGGCTTGCGCCGCGTGCTGCCGGCCTATGCGGGCTGCTGCGCCTTTTACCTGTGGGCTCGCCTGCTCGACGTGGCGCGTTTTATGGCGGCGCACCCGGTGGGGCAGGATGGCGGGTCGTGGGACGTGGTAGCGGGCCGCGCCGTCTTTGACCTGCTGGGCTGGCTGCTGCCGCCGCTGGCAAGTTTTGCGCCCTCACCCTGGGCCCTGGGCGGGCCTGTGCAGGGCACGCAACTCGCGCTGCAATGCGGCTGGGCGCTCTGGTATGCGGCGCTGTGCGCCGGCGCCTCACTCGTGGACCTGTACCGCCGTGAGGTTTAGGTGGCGGCTGGCAAGTGCCGCACGCCGCGCGCCCGCGCGCGTGGTGGCCGTGTTCATGCTGCTGCTGGCCGGGCAGGTCGCGCTGGCGCTGTGGCGCGGCGTGCCCGAAGCCGGTGCCCAGCCGCTGGGCCGCCCCCCCAGCCTGGCCGCTTCGCGTCTCATGTCGCTTGACGACCCCGTGCCGCTGGCCAGGATGCTGGACCTGTACCTGCAGGCCCACGACGTGCAGCCCGGCCTGAGCCTGCCCTGGCGCGAGCTCGACTACGGCGAAGTCGTCGCCTGGCTGGAGCACATCCTGCAGCTCGACCCGCAGGGGCAGTACCCGCTGCTGGCCGCTGCACGGCTCTACACCCAGGTGCCCGATACACAGCGCCAGCGCCTCATGACCGACTTTGTCGCCCGCCACTACCCGCAAGACCCGCTGCGGCGCTGGCGCTGGATGGCGCACGTGGCCTATGTGGCCAAGGTACAGATGAAGGACCCTGAGCTGGCCCTGCGCTACGCCGCCGAATTGCGCCGGCACGCGGAGCACCTGCCGCAGGTGCCGGCCTGGGCGCGGCAGATGGAAATCTTTCTGCGCATGGGCCAGAACGACCTGGACACCGCCAGGGCGCTGCTGGGCGCGCTGCTGGCCAGCGGGCAGATCCACGACGACAACGAGCTGCGCTTTCTCACGCAGACCCTCAAGGAGCTGGAGCAGAAATGAGCGAATCCCCACAGCCGGCGCTGCAGGCCGGCGACGTGCACAAAGTTTATGGTTCTTCAAAAAAAGCGCGCGCGGCACTGGCCGGCGTGTCGCTGCAAGTCCATCCCGGCGAATGCCTGGCCCTGCTGGGCATGAACGGCGCGGGCAAGACCACCTTGATCAAATGCCTGCTGGACCTGGCCGCGCCCACTGCGGGCACGCTGTCCCTCTTCGGGCAAGACCATAGCCGCCCGCTGTCGCGTGAACAGCTGGCCTATGTGCCCGAGCGTTTCTCGCCGCCGGGCTGGCTGCATGCGCGCGACTATTTCCGGCTCGCGGCCCATTTGCACGGCCTGCCATTTTCGCAACCAGGTTTGTCCGGCATGTTGGCCGAGCTTGACCTGGAGGAAAGCGTGCTGGACAGGCCTATCCGCGAATGCTCCAAAGGCATGGCGCAAAAAATCGGCCTGGCCGCGGCCTTCCTGGCGCGGCGCCGCCTGCTGGTGCTGGACGAACCCATGAGCGGCCTGGATCCGCTCTCGCGCATACGCGTGCGCGAACAGCTGCGCCTGCAGCGCGCCGGCGGCTGCGCGGTGCTCATGAGCACCCATTCGCTGGCCGACGTGCAAGACCTGGCCGACCGCGTCGCGATTCTGCACGCGGGCAGCCTGCGTTTCATCGGCACCTTAGCCGAATGGCTAACCCAGCATGGGCCGGGTGGCATGGAAGAGGCTTATCTGTCGGTGGTGGACGCGGCCCGGCAGGCGCCTGGCCAGGCACCATCTCCGGCCAGTTGATACTGGCCGGCAGCGGACGCAACAAGGCCCGCGCACAGCCATGCCGCGCGCGGGCCTTAAAGCGCTGCTTTTTTACTTGGGCAGCAGCACCTTGTCCACCACGTGGATCACGCCGTTGGACTGGTAGACGTCGGCGATGCTCACGGTGGCCACGCCGCCTTTTTCATCGGTCACCGTGACCTTGCCGCCGGCCGACTTGGCCACCAGCGTGCCGCCGGCCACCGTCTTGATCGAAGCCATGCCCTTGCCGTCGGCAATCATCTTGCTGATGGCGGCGGCGTCCCATTTGCCGGGCACCACGTGGTAGGTCAGCACGCCGGTCAGCATGCCCTTGTTCTCGGGCTTGAGCAGGGTGTCCACCGTGCCGGCGGGCAGCATCGCGAAGGCCGCGTTGGTGGGCGCGAACACCGTGAACGGGCCCGGGCCCTTGAGCGTGTCGACCAGGCCCGCGGCCTTGACCGCCGCGACCAGCGTGGTGTGGTCCTTGGAGTTGACCGCGTTGTCGATGATGTCCTTGCTGGCCAGCATGGGCGCGCCGCCCACCATGACCTGCGCGAACGAGGGAAGGGCCGCAAACGACAGGGCCAGCGCGACGCCCAGGGAAGCGAGTTTGTGTTGAGTCTGCATAAGAAGTCCTTTGAAAGAAGTTGAACCAAGAGCCGAAATCACCATGATTCAAGCGGCTGTGATGAATACGGGGCGCGCGGCCCGCTGGATTCAAAACAGATTCGGTTTCAACACTTTCAAGGCCTTCAAGGCTTTCACGGCCGCAAGAGGCCCGCAGGCCTCAGCCGCCGCGTTCGAAAAACCCGCGCACGGCCCGTGGATAAATCAGATGCTCCTGCGTCAGCACGCGCGCGGCCAGGCTCTGGGCCGTGTCACCCGGCAGCACCGGCACCACGGCCTGGGCCAGGGTGGCGCCGTGGTCCAGTTCGGCCGTCACCTGATGCACGGTGGCGCCCGCCACCGTGCAGCCGGCGTCTATCGCGCGCTGGTGGGTGTTCAGGCCGGTAAAGGCCGGCAACAGCGAGGGGTGGATATTGATGAGCCGCCCCGCATAGTGCTGCACAAAGCCCGGCGTGAGGATGCGCATAAAGCCGGCCAACACCACCAGCGCCGGCGCATGGACGTCTATGCGCGCCATCAGTTCGGCGTCAAAGGCTTCACGCGACGCAAAATCCTTGTGCGGCACCACGGCAGTGGCGATGCCCAGGCTGCGGGCCAGTTCCAGCCCCGCCGCGTCGGCCCGGTTGCTGATGACGGCGGCCACCTGGGCGCCGAAAAGCCCGCGCCAGCCCTCCTTGTCCGCGGCCCGGGCGATGGCGGCCATGTTGGAGCCGCTGCCGGAAATCAGGATGACGATGTTTTTGTTCGGTTTGTTCGCGCTGGCCATAGCCCTGTAGTTTAGAGGGCCCGCACCGCCGAGCTGGCCACCCCTGGCCCTATGTCCCACCTGAGACATAAAATTGCGAACGACCGTGCTAAAAATAAGAAATCCGCCGCAGGCACGCCGCTGCGGCAGCCCGACAACCCCGGAGACATCCCGCCATGGATTTAGCTTTCACCCCTGAAGAACAGGCATTCCGCGAAGAGATTCGCGCCTGGGTCCGCGCCAACCTGCCGGCCGACATTTCGCACAAGGTACACAACGCCCTGCGGCTCACGCGTGACGATATGCAGCGCTGGGCCAAGATACTCGGCAAAAAAGGCTGGCTGGGCCACGGCTGGCCCAAGGAATTCGGCGGCCCGGGCTGGAATGCTGTGCAAAAGCACTTGTTTGAGGAAGAATGCGCCTTGGCCGGCGCGCCGCGCGTCGTGCCCTTCGGCCCGGTGATGGTGGCGCCCGTGATCATGGCCTTCGGCACGCCCGAACAGCAAAAGCGCTTCCTGCCCGGCATCGCCAGCGGCGAAGTCTGGTGGAGCCAGGGTTATAGCGAGCCCGGTTCGGGCTCCGACCTCGCTTCGGTCAAGTGCCGGGCCGAGCGCCAGGGCGACAAATACATCGTCAACGGCCAGAAGACCTGGACCACCCTGGGCCAGTACGGCGAGTGGATTTTCTGCCTGGTGCGCACCAGCAACGAAGGCAAGCCGCAGACCGGCATTTCCTTTTTGCTGGTCGACATGAAGTCGCCCGGCGTGACGGTGCGCCCCATCGTGCTGCTGGACGGCGAAGCCGAGGTCAATGAGGTCTGGTTCGACAACGTCGAGGTACCGGCCGAGAACCTGATCGGCGAAGAGAACAAGGGCTGGACCTATGCCAAGCACCTGCTGAGCCACGAACGCACCAACATCGCCGACGTGAACCGCGCCAAGCGCGAGCTTGAGCGCTTGAAGCGCATCGCCAAGGCCGAAGGCGTGTACGAAGACCCGCGTTTTCGCGACGAGATCGCCAAGCTCGAGGTCGACGTGGTGGCACTGGAGATGCTGGTGCTGCGCGTGCTCTCAGCCGAAAAATCGGGCAAGAACTCGCTGGACATTGCCGGCCTGCTCAAGATACGCGGCAGCGAGATCCAGCAGCGCTACAGCGAACTCATGATGCTGGCCGCCGGCCCCTTCAGCCTGCCCCTGATCGAGGAGGCCATGGAAGCCGGCTGGCAGGGCGACTTCCCCGGCGGCCTGGCCGGCGACGCGCCGCTGGCGTCCACTTACTTCAATCTGCGCAAGACCACGATTTACGGCGGCTCCAACGAGGTCCAACGAAACATCGTCTCGCAAGTCGTTCTCGGCTGATTCGGCCGTACTGAAGAACAGGAAACACATCATGGATTTCGATTTCACCGACGACCAGGAACAGCTGCGTGACGCCGTGCGCAAATGGGTGGACAAGGGCTACGGCTTCGAGCGCCGCCGCGGCATTGCCAAAGCCGGCGGCTTCTCGCGTGAGGCCTACGGCCAGATCGCCGAACTGGGCCTGACCGGCCTTTACATCCCCGAGGCCGACGGCGGCCTGGGCATGGGCCCGGTCGAGGGCATGGTGGTGATGGAGGAACTGGGCCGCGGCATTGTGCTCGAGCCCTTTGCCCAGGCCCTGATCGCCGGCGCGCTGCTCTCCGGTTACGCGCCGGCCGCCCTCAAGGCCGCCTGGTTGCCGAAAATCGCCTCGGGCGAGGCCCTGGTGGTGCTGGCCCACCAGGAGCGCGCGGCGCGCTACGACTTTGAAAAATGCCAGGCCACGGCAACGGCGGCCGGCGATGCCTGGACGCTGGACGGCATCAAAAGCATAGTCCCGGCCGGCGACCAAGCCGAGGCCTTGATCGTACCCGCGATGGCCAAGGGCAAGCTCGCGCTGTTCCTGGTCGAACGCACGGCGGCCGGCGTGGCAACGCGCGGCTACGGCACCCAGGACGGCGGCCGCGCCGCCGAGCTCACGCTCAAGAACGCGGCCGCCTCGCTGCTCACGCTGGATGGCCTGACGGCCCTGGCCCACGCGGTCGACATCGGCATCGCCGCCACCTGCGCCGAAGCCGTGGGCGTGATGGACAAGACCCTGGCCATCACCGTCGAGTACATGAACACCCGCAAGCAGTTCGGCGTGGCCATCAGCAGCTTCCAGGCCCTGCGCCACCGCGTGGCCGACATGAAGATGCAGCTGGAGCTGGCCCGCTCCATGAGCTACTACGCCTCGCTCAAGCTCAACGCCCCGGCCGACGAGCGCCGCCGGGCCCTGGCCCGCGCCAAGTACCAGCTCGGCGTGTCCATGCGTTTTGTCGGCCAGCAGGCCGTGCAGCTGCACGGCGGCATAGGCGTGACCGACGAATACATCGTGAGCCATTACTTCAAAAAGCTGACCCAGCTCGAAATGAGCTTTGGCGACACGCTGCACCACCTGGGCGAGGTGTCCAGCCGCATGCAGGACACCGCCGGGGTTTTCGCCTGAAGCCCCGCGGCCCTCAGCGCTGGTAGAGGTCGGTCTTTCCCCCCAGCGCCTTGAGAAGGGCGCCGGTGAAGTAGTTGCGCTCGACGAAGATGTCACTGGGGACATCGGCCGACTTGAGCACCGAAGTCATCACGATCACCACCTTGGCTTCCGGCTGCACGATCAGCTCCTGGCCGAACAGGCCGCGGGCCTGGAAGGTACGCGTGTGGTACGGATACAGCCAGGTCTGGTAGCCATAGCCGAAGAAGGGGGTGGCCCTGCGCGGCTTGAGGTGGTCGGGCTGGCGGCCGACATCGGTTGCGTCCAGCAGGAACTCGCGGGGGATGATCTCGCGGCCGTCCACCATGCCGTCGTTGGCGAGCAAAACACCCAGCCGCCCATAGTCGCGCAGGCGGGCGTTCAGGCAGCAGTTGGCGGCCTCCAGGCCGGAGCGGTCGACCAGCCAGGAGGCATCCGCCTCCGCCCCCATGGGCTGCCAGATCTTCTCCGCGAGGTAGCCGCTCAAGTCCCGCTGGATCGCGCCGCGCAAGGCCACGCCGAGGGCGAAGGTTTCCGCCGAGTTGTAGTTAAAGCGCGTGCCCTGCGGGTGGTCGCTGTCCTTGACCCACGCGACGGCGGCCGCGCCGCCCTGCCCGCGCTGGTAGAACGATTCGGCCGCCAGCCGCGCGCCGTCGGTCGTCACGCCGGGCATGACCTTGTCGTTCCACTTCACCCCCGAGGACATGCGCAGCAGGTTGCGGAGGGAGACCGGCCCCCAGGCCGAGCCCTTGAGGGCGGGCGCATACTTTTCCGCGGGGTCGTCGAGCGAGGCGATCAGCCCGTCGCGCAGCGCAATGCCCGTCAGCAAGGCCGTCACGGTCTTGGCCATGGAAAACGAGGCCAGCTTCATCTGCGCGGTGCGCTCGTACTGGTAGCGCTCGATGACGGCGGCGCCATCCTTGATCACCAGCAGCCCCGTGATGCGCTGGCGCGCCAGGAAGTCCTCCAGGGTGAAGGTCTTGCCCTCAAAGGGATAGCTGATCGCCAGGGCCTGCGCCGCCATGGACGGCGAGGGCGGCAAGGGCGAGGCGGCGCCTGACTTCACGCGGCGCGGCCACAGGATCTCGTCCATGTGGCTGAAAGTGCCCACCTTGTGGGTTTCGTCGAACAGGCTGAAGTGAGGGCCGAAAGACGGGACCGGGTAGCCGCGCGGCTTGCCCAGCGCGTCCTCGTCGGGCGCCGCGGCTACGGCGGTAGCCGCCATTGCCACGATGCAGGCCAGGATGCCGAGGCGCCTCCCCATGCCCCATGCCCCGGGCGCTAGGCGTGCAGGCGTGAGGTTTTGGGAATGTGCGCCATCAAAAACTCCATCTGGTCCGCCAGGATGCGGCGGTTGCGCAGGATGAAGTCTTCCCAGAGGCTGGGCACATAAGGCGTGTACAGCAGCGGCATGTGGGCCTGCTCGGGCGTGCGGCTGCTCTTGCGGTGGTTGCAGGCGCGGCAGGCAGTCACCACGTTCATCCAGGTGTCCACCCCGTTCTGGGCGAAGGGGATGATGTGCTCGCGCGTCAGGTCTTCCTCATGGAAATGCCCGCCGCAGTAGGCGCACACATTGCGGTCGCGGGCAAACAGCTTGCCGTTGGTCAGGCCCGGCTTGAGGTCAAAGGGGTTGATGTTGGGCACGCCCTTGGTGCCTATGATGCTGTTGACCGTGATGATGGACTGCTGGCCCGTGATCGCGTTGTGACCGCCGTGGAAGACCACCACCCGCGCGCCCATCTCCCAGCGCACCTCGTCGGCCGCGTAATGCAGCACGGCTTGTTCAAGGCTGATCCACGACTGTGGCAATCCCTGGGCTGAGAGCTTCAAGACCTTCAAAACGAACCTCCATCAAGGTGGACGACGCATGAGACACGGTACTGTGTATCAATATACAGTGAAATTGTGAAAAACGCCCCCAAATCCCCCATTAACCACGTTCAAGCCCCGTTCAACCGGGCTCCGGCGCTACAAAAACGATAATTGCCCCTATGAAAGTTTTCCGTGGCTACCACCATCCCCAGCTGGCCGAACACTGCGCCCTGACCATAGGCAACTTCGATGGCGTGCACCGCGGCCACCAGGCCATGCTGGCGCTGCTGAAAAACGAGGCCCAGCACCGCGGGGTGCCCAGCTGCGTGATGAGCTTTGAACCCCATCCGCGCGACTATTTCGCGGCCGTGGCGCGCAAGCCCGAGCTCGCGCCGGCCCGCATCGCCACCCTGCGCGACAAGCTCACCGAACTGGCGCGCTGCGGCATAGACCAGTGCGTGGTCCTGCCCTTCAACGCCGCGCTGGCCTCCCAGCCGGCCGAGGCCTTTATCCAGGACGTGCTGGTGCGCGGCCTGGGGGTGAAATACGTGCTGGTGGGCGACGACTTCCGCTTCGGCGCCAAACGCGTGGGCGACTACGCCATGCTGGACGCCGCCGGCGAGCGCCTGGGTTTTGACGTGGCCCGCATGAACAGCTACGAGGTGCACGGCACCCGGGTTTCCAGTTCGGCCGTGCGCGAGGCCCTGGCCCAGGGCCGCATGGACCGCGTCGCCGGCCTGCTGGGCCGGCCTTACAGCGTTTCCGGCCATGTGGTGCACGGCCGCAAACTGGGGCGCGACCTCGGTTTTCGCACCCTCAACCTGCGCTTTTCCCACTGGAAACCGGCCGCCGGCGGGATTTTTGCGGTGCAGGTGCACGGCCTGGCCGACAAAGCCATCCCGGGCGTGGCCAACCTGGGCATACGGCCCTCGCTGGACCCGGCCGACGTCAACGGCGGGCGGGTGCTGCTGGAGACGCATTGCCTCGAATGGCCCGCCGGCCTGGGCCCCGAGGGGGCATACGGTAAAATCATCCGCGTGGAACTGCTGCACAAACTGCACGACGAACTGAAATACGACAGCCTGGAGAGCCTGAAAACAGGGATCGCCAAGGACTGCGACGAGGCGCGGGCGTTTTTTGCCCAAGCCGGGTCGTTTTCAGCCGCCATGCACACGGAAACCAGCCGCCAGACCACGCGCGACCGAATTTAGACGATCTCGTCGCCTCTGGCCCCGCCCTGCTTTCACGGCGGATGGCTTTCCTCCCCACCGTATGGCCGGCGCCCCGCTTTTGCGGGCCGCCCTAACAAAAAGCATTCCAAGAGCATCCCATGTCCGAGACCAAAACCGATTACCGCAGCACCCTGAACCTGCCAGACACCCCGTTTCCCATGCGCGGCGACCTGCCCAAGCGCGAAGCCGGCTGGGCCAAGGAGTGGGACGACAAAGGCATTTACAAAAAGCTGCGCGACGTGCGGGCCGGCAAGCCCAAGTTCGTGCTGCACGACGGCCCGCCCTACGCCAATGGCAAGATCCACATCGGCCATGCCGTCAACAAGGTCCTCAAAGACATGATCGTCAAGGCGCGCCAGCTCAAGGGCCTGGACGCGATCTACGTGCCCGGCTGGGACTGCCACGGCCTGCCGATCGAAAACGCGATCGAAAAACTGCACGGCCGCAACCTGCCGCGCGACGAGGTGCAGGCCAAGAGCCGCGCCTTCGCCACCGAGCAGATCGAGGGCCAGCGAGCCGACTTCAAGCGCCTGGGCGTGCTCGGCGAGTGGGACAATCCCTACCGCACCATGGACTTCGGCAACGAGGCCAATGAAATCCGCGCGCTCAAACGCATCATGGAGCGCGGCTTCGTCTACCGCGGCCTGAAGCCCGTCTACTGGTGTTTTGACTGCGGCTCCTCGCTGGCCGAGTTTGAGATCGAATACGCCGACAAAAAATCCAGCACGCTGGACGTCGGCTTCAAATGCGCCGAGCCGCAAAAGCTGGCGCTGGCCTTCGGCCAGGCAACGTTGAGCAAGGATGCCTTCGCCGTCATCTGGACCACGACCGCCTGGACCATCCCCGCCAACCAGGCGCTGAACCTGAACCCCGATCTCGAGTATTCGCTGGTGGACACCGAGCGCGGCCTGCTGGTGCTGGCCTCGGTGCTGGTCGACAAATGCCTGGAGCGCTTCCAGCTCGAAGGCCGCGTCATTGCCGTCACCAAGGGCGAAAACCTCGCGAAGATCAACTTTGAGCACCCGTTCTACGACGCCGATCCGGGCTATCGCCGCTTCAGCCCGGTGTTCCTGGCCGACTACGCCACCGCCGACGACGGCACCGGCATCGTGCACTCCTCGCCCGCCTACGGCGTGGAAGACTTTAACTCCTGCGTCTCCAACGGCATTGCCCATGAGGACATCCTCAACCCGGTGCAGGGCAACGGCCGCTATGTCGACGAGCTGCCGTTTTTCGGCGGCCTCAACATCTGGAAGGCCGCGCCGCTGGTCATCGACAAGCTGCGCGAGCACGGCCGCCTCTTCGCCACACAAGATATCCAGCACAGCTACCCGCACTGCTGGCGCCACAAGACGCCGGTGATCTACCGCGCGGCGGCCCAGTGGTTCATCCGCATGGACGGCGAAACCGCCGGCACCCAGGGCGTGTTCGCCAGCGACAAGGCCGGCAAGACCCTGCGCGAACTGGCCCTGGCCGCCATCGAGGAAACCAGCTTCTACCCCGAAAACGGCAAGGCCCGGCTGCGCGACATGATTGCCGGGCGGCCCGACTGGTGCATCAGCCGCCAGCGCAACTGGGGCGTGCCCCTGCCCTTTTTCATCCACACCGCCACCGGCGAGCTGCACCCGCGCACCATGGAGATCATGGACCAGGCCGCCCGCATGGTGGAAGCCGGCGGCATCGAGGCCTGGAGCAAGGCCAGCGCCGAATCCATCCTGGGCGCCGAAGCCGCCGACTACATCAAGAGCACCGACATCCTCGACGTCTGGTTCGACTCCGGCACCACACACGACCACGTGCTGCGCCACAGCCACGCCGCGCAGTCGACCTGGCCGGCCGACCTCTACCTCGAGGGCCACGACCAGCACCGCGGCTGGTTCCATTCCTCGCTGCTCACCGCCTGCGCGATGTACGACCGCGCGCCCTACAAGGGCCTGCTCACGCACGGCTTCACCGTGGACGGCAAGGGCCGCAAGATGAGCAAGAGCGAGGGCAACGTCGTGGTGCCGCAGGAAGTCAGCGACAAGCTGGGCGCCGAGATCATCCGCCTCTGGTGCGCCTCCACCGACTATTCGGGCGACCTGGGCATCGACGACAAGATCCTGGCCCGCGTGGTCGACGCCTACCGCCGCATCCGCAACACGCTGCGCTTCCTGATGGCCAACGTCAGCGACTTCGACCCGGCCAAGGACGCCGTGCCGTTTGACCAGATGCTGGAGATTGACCGCTATGCGCTGAGCCGCGCCTCGCAGCTGCAGGCCGACATCCTGGCGCACTACGAGGTTTATGAATTCCACCCGGTGGTCTCCAAGCTGCAGATCTATTGCAGCGAAGACCTGGGCTCCTTCTACCTCGACATCCTGAAAGACCGGCTCTACACCACCGGCCCCAAATCGCTGGCCCGCCGCAGCGCGCAGACCGCGCTCTGGCAGATCACGCACGCCATGCTGCGCTGGATGGCACCTTTCCTGAGCTTCACGGCCGAAGAGGCCTGGAAGGTGTTCGGCACCTCCGAGTCCATCTTCATGGAAACCTACGCCGAATTCCCCGCGCCCGACGCGGCGTTGCTGGCCAAGTGGTCGCGCATCCGCGAGCTGCGCGATGCGGTCAACAAGGACATCGAGACCCTGCGTGCCGACGGCAAGGTCGGCTCCTCGCTGCAGGCCAATGTGGTGCTCGAAGTGCCGGCCGAAGACCACGCGCTGCTGGCCGGCCTGGGTGAAGACCTGAAATTCGTCTTCATCACCTCCGCCATCGAAGTCGCTGCCGCAAGCGCCGTCGCCACCAAGGTGACCCCGAGTACCGACGCCAAATGCGAACGCTGCTGGCATTACCGCGCCGACGTGGGCCACGACCCGGCCCACCCAACGATCTGCGGCCGTTGCACCAGCAACCTGTTCGGCGCCGGTGAAGCGCGGAAGTTCGCGTAATGGCCAAAACCACCTTCACGCGCTCCCCCAGTTCACTGCTTCCCTGGCTGGGCCTGGCGCTCATCATCCTGGTCGCCGACCAGTTCACCAAGGTGCTGATCCTGGGTTATTACCACCTGGGCGACTCCACCTACGTGACCAGCTTCTTCAACGTGGTGCGGGTGCACAACACCGGCGCGGCCTTTTCCTTCCTGGCCGAGGCCTCGGGCTGGCAGCGCTGGTTCTTCACCGCCATCGGCGTCGCGGCGGCACTGTTCATCCTGTGGATGCTGCGCTCGCATGCGGGGCAAAAGCTGTTCTCCTTCGCGCTGGCCTGCATCCTGGGCGGCGCGCTGGGCAATGTGATTGACCGCGCGCTGCACGGCTATGTGGTGGACTTCCTGCAGTTCCACTGGGGCGGCTGGTACTTCCCGTCCTTCAACATCGCCGACAGCGCCATCACCGTGGGCGCGGTCTGCCTGATCCTGGACGAGTTGCTACGGGTGCGCAAAACCAGTTAGGTGGCGGCTTCCGGCCGGGGTTTGCCGATTCCGGAAAAAACAGCGATTTGGGGTGCAAAATCAGGTTCTGGCCGCGTAGCGGCCGCCTGACGAACAACAACGCACGCCAAACCCGGTTTTTCCACGCTTGATGCCCCCAGAGTCCTTCCCTGTTTTTCTTGCCGACGCAGGCCGGCACGCCAGGCACTGGCTGTTCGACTCCGCCCTGCCCCTGTGGTGGGAGCACGGCGCGGACCACGCGGGCGGCGGTTTCCATGAAAAACTCGGCCAGGACGGCCAGCCCATCGGCAAACCGGTGCGCGTGCGGGTCCAGGCCAGGCAGACCTATGTGTATGCGCGGGCCGGCGCCCTGGGCTGGAGCGGCCCCTGGCAGGCGGCCATGCGGCACGGGCTGTCCTTCATGCTCTCGCGCTACCCCCGGCCCGACGGCCTGTTCCGCAGCACGCTGGACACCACCGACAACAGCATAGACCTCTACGACCAGGCTTTTGTGCTGTTCGCGCTGGCCCATGCCTATGAAGCCGAGGGCCGGCCGCGCGAACTGCTGGACACCGCGCAAACCCTGCTGCGGCAAATCGAGGCCGCGCTGGCGCATGGCGAAGGCGGCTATTACGACGGCCTGCCGCAGCAGCCCGTCCTCAAGTCCAACCCGCTCATGCATTTGCTCGAAGCCCTGCTGGCCTGGGTGGCCATGGGGGTGGAGGGCCGCTTCCGCGCGGCGGCCCTGGCGCTGTGCGAACTGGCGGCCACGCGCCTGATCAATCCGGCCAACGGTGCCATCGGCGAACTCTTCACGACCGGCTGGGCGCCGCTGGGCGCGCCCCAGGAGCGCCTGTATGAACCCGGCCACCAGTTTGAATGGGCTTACCTGCTGCTGCAGGCCGAGGGCCTGCTAGGCACCAACACACGCAGCGAAGCCGTCGCGCTCGAAAACTTCGGCCGCTCCTTCGGCATAGACAGCGATCGCCAGGTCGCGCTGTTTGCCGTCGATGAGGCAGGCAAGCCCACCGACCGCAGGGCGCGGCTCTGGGCGCAGACCGAAAGGCTCAGGACCTCGCTGCTGTTCGCCACGCAAGGCCTGGGCGATGCGGCCAGCCCCCAGGCTTTCCAGGCCGCCGCGGCCGGCAGCTTCTCGGGCCTGATGCGCTTCCTGGCCACTGACGTGCCCGGCCTGTGGCATGAATGGCAGCGCGAGGACGGCGGCTTTGATCCCGCGCCCTCGCCGGCCTCTTCGCTTTACCATTTGATGACCGGCCTTGAAAGCCTGTCGGCCTTTGCTCCCCTGACGCCCGCGGCACACCGCGCGGGCATTGTTGAACGGACAATCACCGTATGAAGCATTTGTTGAATCTCCTGGCGGCCATCGCGCTGCTGGTCTGGGGCACCCACCTGGTACGCACCGGCATACTGCGCGTCTTCGGCGCCAACCTGCGCCACGTGCTGGCCGTCAGCATCAGCAACCGGCTCGCCGCCGCGGTCTCGGGCATAGGCGTCACGGCGCTGGTGCAGTCCAGCACCGCCACCTCGCTCATCGTCTCTTCCTTTGTCGGCCAGGGCCTGGTCACCTTGCCGCTGGCGCTGGCCGTGATGCTGGGTGCGGACATAGGCACCAGCTTGATGGCCGTGGTGTTCTCCTTCGACCTGTCCTGGCTGTCGCCGCTGTTTATCTTCGCCGGCGTGGTGCTGTTCATCTCGCGCCAGGACACCAACGTCGGCCGCGTGGGCCGCGTCCTCATCGGCCTGGGCCTGATGCTGCTGGCGCTGCGCCTGGTCACGGCCTCCACCGAGGTGCTGACCCAGGCGCCGGCCGTCAAGGCCTTGCTGGCCTCGCTGAGCAGCGACCTGCTGCTCGAAATCACCGCCGGTGCCTTCCTGGCCGTGGTCTCGTATTCCAGCCTGGCCATCGTGCTGCTCACGGCCACGCTGGCCGCCTCCGGCGTGATTCCCCTCGACGTGGCGCTGGGCTTGGTGCTGGGCGCCAACCTGGGCAGCGGCCTGCTGGCCGTGCTGACCACGCTGCGCTCGCCCGTGCAAGTGCGGCAGGTGCCGCTGGGCAACCTGATGTTCAAGCTGCTGGGCATCGTGATCGCCGCGCCGCTCATAGGCCTGTGGCTGCGCCACGTGCGGCCCTACCTGGAAGAGCCGACCACCGTGGTCGTGCTGTTCCACCTGGCCTTCAACCTGCTGGTGGGCGCTGTCTTCATAGGCTGGACGCAGGTGATCGCGCGCTGGGTGGAAAAGCTGCTGCCCAAGCCCGAGAAAAACAAGGCCGGCGGGCGGCCGCACCACCTGGACCCTTCGGCCCTGGCCACGCCCTCGCTGGCGATCTCCTGCGCCGCGCGCGAGGCGCTGCACCAGGCCGACGTGGTGGAGAGCATGCTGCTCGGCGTGCTGCAGGTCATACGCAACAATGACCTCAGGCTGGCCGAAGACCTGCGCAAGATGGACGACATCGTCGACGAGCTGTATTCCTCGATCAAGTACTACCTGACCAAGATCTCGCGCGAGGCCCTGGCCGAGGAGGAAAGCCGCCGCTGGACCGACATCATCAGCTTCACCATCAACATGGAGCAGATAGGCGACATCATCGAGCGCGTGCTGATCGACATCGAGGACAAAAAAATCAAGCCGGGACGCAATTTCTCGGAAGCCGGCATGGCCGAGATCGTCGAGCTGCACGAGCGCCTGGTCGACAACCTGCGCCTGGGCATGAGCGTGTTCCTGAACGGCACGGTGCGCGATGCGCAAAAACTGCTGGAGGAAAAAGCGCGTTTCCGCGACCTGGAGCGCGCCTACGCCACCACCCACCTGGGCCGGCTCTCGGCCAACACGGTGCAAAGCCTGGAAACCAGCTCGCTGCACATCGATTTGATCAGCGAACTCAAGCGCATCAACTCGCACATCTGCTCGATTGCCTACCCCATCCTCGACTCGGCCGGCGCGCTGGCGCCCAACCGGCTGCGCGCCTCGGCGCTGACCGACCAGACCTGAACCCGCGGGGAAGGCCTCAGGCCAGGCCCATGGCGCCCGAGAGGATCAGGGCCGCCTCAGGCGTGAACTCGCCGCGCTGCATCGCGTCCAGCAGCTGCGCGGCGTCCATCAGGCGGAACTGCTCGACCTCGCCGTCCTGGTTGTCCGGCACCATGCCCTCGGGCACGGTGCAGACATACCAGTCGATGTCTTCCACCACATAACCCGCACCCTTGCCGTCCGTAGACGGGCGCCGCGCCACCAGCCGGCCGCCGTAGCGCATGGCCAGCAGCTGCTTCACATGCAGGCCGGCCTCTTCCCAGGTCTCGCGCGTGAGCGCGGTTTCCACCGTGTCGGCAGCCGACACCATGCCGCCCATCAGCGTGTCCCACAGGCCCGGGTCGTTGGATTTGTTGAAGGCGCGCTGCTGCACCCAGAAACGCCCGTCGGGCGACTGCCCCACCAGGTGTACCGCCAGCGTGGTGATGCCCAGCGGCCGCACCGCCGCGCGCTCCACCGTACCCTTGCGGTGGCCGAACTGGTCGGGCACCGCAAGCTGCTCATCGCGCCAGGCGCCGGCCAGGCCCGCCTCGTGCAGCGCGACCGCGATCTTGTTGAGGCTGGTCGTGACGTCACCCATCACGCGCCAACCCAGGGTTCCGGGGCGCTCTTCCTTGAGGATGGGATGATCGCCGTCAGTCATGGTGTGCAGGGCGAGCTTGTGGAAGAAGCCGGGTTCCACCGAACCGATCACGGATTCGCCGGCCCAGAGGGGGACGCGCGGGCGCAATGGGGGGACGATTGCGCCTGCTCGCAGTTCGCGCAACCAGTCTGGATTGTGGTTCGGGTTGGTCATGGGTTTTGAGGCTGTCAGTTTACTTCTTGGGTCTTGTTTTGGGGATGTGTTTTGTTGAGGGTGGCTGGCCGGGGGTTGCCCGGCGGCAACTCACTTTCTTTTGCTTCGCCAAAAGAAAGTAAGCAAAGAAAAGGCGACCCTGGTGTCTGCGTCCCTCCGCTTCGCTACGGGCAACCTGCGGTGCTCGGTTCAGGCGGGGTCTCGCTAAACTCGCTACGTTTCACTTCGCTCAAACAACGCGATCCCTTATCCGCCTGAACCTCCGCTCCTCGGCGCATACACAAGGGGTGGGGACAAGAAATACCAAATACCTGAAGAAACAAGGACACGCCATGGCGTGTCCTTGTTTGTAATGATTTTTCTTTGGTATTTGTCTTCTGTCCCCGTTCCCGATTGCCCCGTCCTGGCTGGGCCGAGCAGCGCAGACGGAGGAGGGATAAGGGCTGGCGTTGTTTGAGCGAAGCGCAGCGTAGCGAGTTTAGCCAGACCCCCTCCGCAGTCGAGCAGCGCAGGTTGCCCGCAGCGCAGCGGAGGGACCCAGACTGCGGGTCGCCTTTTCTTTGGTGACTTTCTTTTGGCGAAGCAAAAGAAAGTTACTGGCCGCCGGGCCACCCCGGCCAGCAAAACTAAAAAGAGGAAGGAGGAGGAAGAGCGCGCTCAGCCGGAGCAAGACCCGACTTTATTCAGGCCTTGTTGAACAGGCCATCAAGTCTCTTATCCCACTTAACCCCAGGCAACACCTCCGCCAACTGCGAATCGCCGAACGCAAAGGCGCCACGAAGCACCTGCGCCAGCACGGCCCGATAGTCATGGTGGGCCGGCAGGTCGCGGCCTTCGTTAAGTTGGCCGAGACCCGTCCATACCCCATGCCAGCGCCCGCCGGCAACCCGGTTCCCCATGAGCCACATGGCGTTGCCGAACCCGTGGTCCGTCCCGCGGGTGCCGTTCTCCGCGCTGGTGCGGCCGAACTCGCTCATCACCACGACCACATCGCCGGGCTCCGCAAAATCCTGGCGCAGCTGCGCGATGCCGCGCGCGAGGTTGCCCAGGTTGTTGGCCAGCTGGCCGGTGGCCGCCCCCTGGTTGGCGTGGGTGTCCCAGCCGCCGGCCGATAAAAAGCCCAGGCGCAGTTTGCGGTCGTTGCGCATCAGCGTGCCCAGGTGCTGGGCGTCCAGCTGCAGGCCCACCGGGTCGGCCGCGCCGTTGCTGGCGGCCAGCATTTGTGCGTTCAGGGCCTGCAGGTTGGCGGGCGTGCCGTCGCGGTCCAGCATTCTGTCGGCCATGCGTTTGCTGTCCTGCGCCATCTTTTCGGCCCTGGCGCTTCTTTGTTCGGTCAGTTCCTGCGCGCTTTGCATGCGGCTGCCCGCGCCCTGGCGAAAGGCTTCGCTGAGTTTGTCGTCGCCGCCGTACAAGTCCATCAGCGCCTGGCGGGTCTTGTCGTTGGCCAGCACGCCGGTGCGTTCGGCCGACTGGCCGCGCGGGATCAAACGCACGGCGGCGGCCTGGCCGGCCAGGATGGCGGGGTTGGCCTCGCCCACACCGAGCGCGACCGCACCGCCCGCCCCGGCCCGGCCTATGCCCGCCGTGGTATTGAGCCAGCCGGGTGCGCTGCTGGCCTTGCCGCTTTGCGCGATTTCCATCTGGTACTGGGCATCGAAGTGCGAACGGTTCGGCGCGGGCAGGCCGGCGGCGGGCACAAAACCGAGCACGCCTTGCTGCCACAGCGGCAGCAGCGGAGCGAGGGCGGGATGCAGGGCAAAGGTCTTGTCGAGCTTGATCGCGGTTTGCGCCGTGCCGTCGGGTGCGGCGATCGCGATATTGGGGCGCAGCGCGTAGTAGTCCTTGTCCGCATAAGGCACAAAGGCCGACAGGCCGTCATAAGCGCCACGCAAAAAAACCACCACCAGGCGCCCCTTGTCCAGGCCGGGCGCGGCTTGCGCCCACACGCCGGGCGCGGCCAGCGACAGGGCGGACAGGGCGCCCAGGCCCAGCAGGCTTCGGCGTTGCAGTGAATGTGGCGATGAAGAATGGTTTGAGTTCATGAAATCCCCGCTGCCGTTTTTTATTTACGCATGAAATCGGGACTCGCCAGCATCAGGCCGGTGCGCATCTGCGCGGGCTCCTGGGCGATGCGCTCGCGTGTCGCGACGCTGAAAAAAGCATTGAGGTAGGCCGGCTCGGCCGTGCGCTGGGCCAGGCCCATGGCGTAGTCGGCGCGCCGCGTCAGCGCCTCGGGTGCGAGCCAGGTGTTGGCGTCGGTCTTGTAGCCGTCGGGGGTCTGCCAGCCGTGCATGGGCTGGCCGGCCTGCGCGAGAAAGCCCAGGGTCTGGCCTATGTCGCGCCTGTCCCTGACGCCGCCGGCCGCGGCGAGCGCCGAGCAGGCAAAGTCCAGCGGGGTCTTGAACAGCTGGTTGTCCTTGGCCCAGAACTCGGGCGACTCGATCAGGCTGCGCATCACCGCGCGCAAGTCGCCCTGGGTATCGGTAAACACGGCGGCCAGCCGGGCCACCAGCGCGGGCGGCGGTTTGTCGGCCACAAAAAAGGTTGCCAGCCGGGTAGCGACGCGGCGTGCCGTCTCGGGCCGGCGCGCCAGGTAGCGTATGGCTTCCTCGCCCTCGGCCACGCTCTGGTTGCCGAAGGTGCGGCCCAGCAGGACCTTGCCGTCCTTGTCGTGCAGGCGCTCGGCAAAACGAAAGCCTTCGCCGTCCTTGAGGTTGACCGTCCAGCCGGTCAGGATGCGGGCCAGCTCGCGCACGTCTTTTTGCGTGTAGCCGCTGTTCACGCCCAGGGTGTGCAGCTCCATGAGCTCGCGCGCGTAGTTTTCATTGAGGCCGCGGCTGTTGCTTTGCGCCTGGTCCAGGTAGAACAGCATGGCCGGGTGTTTGGCGCTGGCCAGCAGCAGGTCTTCAAAACGGCCCAGGGCGTTGGCGCGTATCACGTTGATCTCATAGTGGCCGACAAAGGGGCGCACCGGGCCCTTGCCGACAAACACATTGAGGTGGTTGAACCAGAACTCGGTCATGCGCGCAAGCAGCGGGTTTTCGAGCGCGGGGTCGCTGCAGGACATCAGCCGCCAGGCAGCCGCGCCCTGGGCCATGTCGCGGCTGAATTTTTCGCGGCCCTCGGCCGCGTTGGGGGCGGCCGCCATGCCGGGTGCGGGTGTCAGGCGCGCGCTGCGGCGCGTCTCGCGCTCGGCCTGGAAGCTGCGCGCGATGTCGCCCAGCGGCGCGTTGATGCCCGCGAGGTCGGCCGGAAGGGTGGGTGGGCGCTTGCTCGCGGTATAGGCGGCATCGAGCTGCTGCAGCGCCCAGGCGCGGGGTGAGGCCGTGGCGGCTTGCGGCCAGGCCGGCGTGGGCGCATAGCCCAGGCGCGAGGCGGCGCGCCAGGTGGCCGACAGATTGGCCGTGGGGGGTATGGCTTCAGTCTGTCCTTCGGCCTGCGCCGCGGGGCCGGCCAGCAAGGCCGCCAGCAGTGCGGCCATGGGTTTCGCTGTGGGCATGGTGTTCTCCTGCTGCCTTTTGTAGTGCATGCCTAACGCATGCACCCCGGCTTGCGTTGAATCCCCTCCCGCAGCTTTACACAGGCTTACCGCCCCGGCTTACAAAGTCAGGATGGTGCAGCCCGTGGTCTTGCGGGCTTCCAGCGCGCGGTGCGCCTCGGCCACGTCGGCCAGGGCAAAACGCTGGTCTATCGGGATGGCGACCTTGCCGCTGGTCACCATGGCAAACAGTTCGTCGGCCATTTCCTGCGTGACTTCGCGTGTGGCGATGTGGGTGAACAGCGTGGGCCTTGAAACGTAAAGCGAGCCCTTGGCCGCCAGCACGCCTATGTCCAGCGGCGGCGTCTTGCCCGAGGCATTGCCGAAGTTGGCCAGCAGGCCGAAGGGGCGCAGGCAGTCCAGCGACTTCATGAAGGTGTCCTTGCCCACCGAGTCGTACACCACCTTCACGCCCTTGCCGCCGGTGATTTCCTTGACACGGGCCACAAAGTCTTCCTTCGTGTAGTTGATCGCGAAGGCCGCGCCCTGCGACAGGGCCAGCGCGCATTTTTCGTCGGAGCCCGCCGTGCCTATGAGCTGCAGGCCCATGGCCTTGGCCCACTGGCAGGCGATCAGGCCCACGCCGCCGGCCGCCGCGTGGAACAGCACGTAGTCGCCGGCCTGCAGGCCGCCCTGCGGCTGGGTGCGGCGCAGCAGGTACTGCGTGGTCAGGCCCTTGAGCATCATGGCCGCCCCGGTCTCGAAGGAGATCGCGTCGGGCAGCTTGCACACACACTTGGCCGGCATCACACGCAGCTCGCAATAGCTGCCGGGCGGCTGGCTGGCATAGGCGGCGCGGTCGCCGGCCTTGAGGTGGCTGACGCCCTCGCCCACGGCCTCGATGACACCCGAGGCCTCCATGCCCAGCTGCAGCGGCATCGCAAAAGGGTAGACGCCGCTGCGCTGGTAGACGTCGATGTAATTGAGGCCCACCGCCTTATGGCGTATGCGTATCTCGCCCGGGCCGGGCTCGCCCACCGTGACGTCCACCAGCCTGAGTTCTTCAGGGCCGCCGTGCTGGTTGATGTGGACGGCTTTGGAGGGGTATGAGGCCATGGAGGTGTTCCTTGCTGAGGGGGAAAGTAAAAGCAAAATAAAGACAAAAAAGCGTGGCTGCCATGGTGCCATGAATCGAAATGGGCCGCAGGCGCCAGAGCCTATTCCCGGCCCACCGGCGGAAAACACCGGCGCTTGCTAAAGTCCCCGCATGACCCAGCGCCTGACTCCCGCCACCGCCTCGCTGCTGGTGCTTCCCCCCATGCTCTGGGCCGGCAATGCCGTGGTGGGCCGCCTGGTCACCGGCCTGGTGCCGCCCATGACGCTCAACTTCCTGCGCTGGGCCCTGGCCTTTGTGATCCTGCTGCCGCTGGCCTGGCGCCTGCTCAAGCCCGGCAGCAGCCTGTGGCCCCACTGGAAGCGCTTCGCCGTGCTGGGCCTGCTGGGCGTGGGCTGCTACAACGCGCTGCAATACCTGGCGCTCAAGACCTCGACGCCGCTCAACGTCACGCTGGTGGCCTCCAGCGTGCCCATCTGGATGCTGGTGGTGGGCGCGCTGTGCTTCGGCCAGCCGGTGTCGCGGCGGCAACTCACCGGTGCCGTGCTGTCGATTGCCGGCGTGCTGGTGGTGCTGTCGCGCGGCCAATGGGAGCTGTTGATGCAGGTGCAGCTGGTCCCCGGCGACCTTTATGTGCTGCTGGCCACGCTGGCCTGGGCGTTTTACAGCTGGCTGCTGTCGCAACCCAGGGAGCCCAAAGAGATCCGCGGCGACTGGGCGGCCTTTCTGCTGGCGCAAATCGTGTTCGGCCTGGGCTGGTCGGGCGCCTTCGCCGCCGGTGAATGGGCGCTGACCGACGCGCACATCGCCTGGGGCTGGCCGCTGGCCGCAGCCCTGCTGTATGTGGCCGTCGGGCCCGCGGTGATCGCCTACCGCTGCTGGGGCATGGGTGTGCAGCGGGTCGGGCCGGCCATCGCGGGTTTCTTTTCCAACCTCACGCCGCTGTTCGCCGCCCTGCTCTCGGCCGCCTTCCTCGGTGAGCTGCCGCACCTCTACCACGCGCTAGCCTTTGTGCTGATCGTGGGCGGCATTGTGGTGTCGTCGCGGCGCTGAAAAGCAGCGCGGTGCCGCAACAGGGGTTTGATTTTCACCACACTTTGCGAAAAACCATCGCGTAAAACTTGCCAAGCCCGCGCGGCCTCTTCAGAATCCCTTCCTTGCTTTGAGCCGCCGTACAACTAGCAACCTTGTGCGCTTATCCCCCGAAGCACCTTAAACACCATGACCTTGTTCACTCACACCTGACGCACCCTCCACCGCCCCCGGCTGGATGTGGTGCCAACCACACCCAGCCCCGCGGGCGGTCGGTGCCGCGCCTTCACGTGTGAAGCGCGCTCCGCAAACCCCCAGGCTGATTTTTTAGCCGGGGTTTTTGCTTTCTGGAGCGCGCACATGAGTGCCAAAACTTTTTCCCGTGACTTTGCCGCCGGCAAGGTCAAGCATTTGCGGCGCATGAAGCAGCCGCTTGCCTTGACCCTGCAGCTGCCTGCCCCGCGCAACCCCGTGGTGCGGGCCCTCGCGCAGCGCGCTGCCACGTCGGCCGCGGGCAAACACATTCGCAGCAACGGCGCCAACCGCCGGGCTGAAACCGTGGCTTTGCAAAAAGCCCTCAAAAGATTGATTGACTGACTGACATGAAGAACGACATGACACACAGCACGCCGGCCGCGGCCCGCGTGCCGCCTGAACTGATGCGCGAACGCAGCGCCCACCTGGCCCAGGTCGCCGCCGAGCTGAAGACCGAGCTCTTCGGCATCGACGACATCATCGACCGGGTGATCGAGTCCCTGCGCGCCTGGTATGTGCTGCCCCACATCATCCGCCGCCCGGTAATCGTCTGCCTGTGGGGCCTGACCGGCACCGGCAAGACCCAGCTCACGCGCAGCCTGGCGCAGAAGCTGGGTTTTTACGACCGCTTTGTCGAAGTGCAGATGGACGGCTTCAGCAACGGCGGCAGCTGGCGCAGCGCCGATTCCCTCAGCGGCATGCTGGCGGAGTCCGGCATCGCCGAGGGCGAGCCCGGCATGCTGGTGCTCGACGAATTCCAGCGCTTTCGCACCATCAATGAAAAGGGGGACGAAGTCGCCGTCAAGCGCTACCAGGACGTGTGGCAGCTGCTGTCCGACGGCCGCCTGCCGCCCTCGCTGTCCTTTCTGCAGGAGCTCGAATCGTCGCTGGCCTACTCGCTGTACGAGCATGAGCGCGAGGACAAGGAGGAAGCCAAACCCGCGGCGAATGGCACCCCGCCCAAAAAGCTGAAGTTCGCGCTTTCGCCCTACCAGGCCCAGGAGTTCAAGCAAAGCCTCAAGCTCAAGGAGCCGCTGCAGGAGGTCATGACCTGGACGCCCCAGCAGCTGCAGGAGCGCATGCTGGCCTTCAGGGCATCGACCGAGTCCTGGGAGACCGACTACAGCCGCCTGCTCATCATCGTCTCGGGCAACCTCGACGAGATGTACGAAGGCATGGCCCAGCGCGTGGAAGACTGCGACACCGATGCCGACATCTTTCACACGATGACGAAAAAGCTGTCGATGATCGACGTCAAGAAGGCGTTGGGCGAGCGCTTCAAGCCCGAGCAGATCGCCAGGCTGGGCAACAACCACGTGATCTACCCCTCGCTGAGCCAGGCCACCTATGAGCGGCTGATCCGCAGCACCTGTGCGCGTTATGCCGATGAAATGCGGGCCGGCGCGGGCCTGTGCTTTGAGCTGCATGAATCGGTCTACCAGGGCATTTATGCCAATGCGGTGTTTCCGGCCCAGGGCACGCGCCCGCTGTTCTCGTCCATCCACGCCATCCTGAGCGCGCCGCTGGTCAATGCCGCGCTGTGGGCCCTGGAGCAGGACGTGCCGGCGCACGCCACGCTGTACGTCACCCTGGACACGGCCGCGCAATCCCTGCGCGTCAGCCTGGGCAAGGACGGCGGGCCTGGCATCGCCTACCCCGTGCCGCTGGAGCTCAACCAGCTCAAGCAGCGCGCCAGCCCGGACTTTCGGGCCTTGCTGGCCGTGCACGAGGCGGGCCACGGCCTGGCCTACGCCCGGCTGTTCGGCCACGCGCCGCAGGAGATCAAGATCAATGTGGCCTCTTTCGAGGGCGGCTACAACAGCTATGTGCGCATGAAAGCCGAGTCACGGCAAAGCTGCCTGGACCGCCTCTGCGTGGGCCTGGCGGGCCGTGCCGCCGAGGCCCTGGTGTTCGGCGAGGACGCCTGCACCACCGGCAGCGAAAGCGACTTCAAGAACGCCACCGCGCTGGCCGCCCGTTTTGTGCGCCACTTCGGTCTCGGCAGCCGCCTGAGCCGCACCGACGTGGCCGACAGCATCGATGACAACCTCAACACCGATGTGGCACCCACGAATGCCGAGATAGAGGCCCTGCTCGCGCAGGCCTACGCGCGCGCCCGCGAACTGCTCGCGGCCGACTCAGCGCTGCTGCTGCAAATCGTGGACGAGCTACTCGCTAACGGCCAGGTCAGCAAGGAAAAAATGGCCGGCCTGCTGGGCGTGGGCATCGCGAGCGAGGAGCGCATGCTCATGCCCTATGCCGAGCAGCTGCAGGTGTTCAGCCTGCAGCACGAGCTGATGCGGCGGGTGCGCGGCGAGGCGGCGCCCCTGGAGGCGTCGCTTGAATGAGGCGCCCGGGCAAAAAAAAAGCACGGGGAGCCGCCCGTGCGGCCCTCCGTGCCCAATTTCCACCAACGGAAATTCTTGACTGCCGCGCTCAAGCCTTGACCGGATGCTCCTTGACGCGGCTGACCAGCTGCGTCGGGTTGACAAAGCGCAGTGCGATCAGCAGCCACAGCACCGTGATCGCCATGTAAATCATGGCCATGGCGTCCACCGACTGCCCGGCGCGCACGCCCGCGGCGAAGACCGCGTAATACAGCGCGACCACCAGGGTCTGGGTGTCGGGGCCGGCCACCAGAAAGGTCAGCTCGAACATCGCCACCGTGCGCACCAGCACCAGCAGGCCGGCCGCCAGCACGCCGGGCGCCAGCAGCGGCACCAGGGTGTAGATAAACATCTGCCGCGTGTTGGCGCCGAAGACGCGGGCGGCCGATTCGATGTTGGTGTCCACCTGCTCGACGAAGGGCGTCATCACCAGGATCACGAAGGGCAGGGCCGGGATCATGTTGGCGATGATCACGCCCGGCAAGGTGCCGGCCAGGTGCAGCTGGTACATCACCGTGGCCAGCGGAATGCCGTAGGTGATGGGCGGCACCATGAGCGGCAGCAAAAACAGCAGCGTGAGCAGCTTCTTGCCGCGAAAGTCCTTGCGCGCCAGCGTGTAGGCGGCCGGCACGCCTATCAGCAGCGACAAAAAGACCACCGAGAACACCACCACCACGGTGACCACCAGCACATGGCTGAGCTGGAACTCCTTCCAGGCCGACACGTACCAGGCCGTGGTGTAGGCCTCGGGCAGCCAGGTGCCCAGCCAGCGCGTGGCCACCGAGTTGGTCGCGACCGCGAGGATCAGCAGGCCGACGTTGACCAGGAAAAAAGCAATGACACCCCAGACCAGCGCGCGCCAGGCGCGGTCGCGCAGCGGGTGGGGATTGTGTTGTGCCGCGGCGCTCATCCCTTGCCTCCGGTGACCGGGCCGCGGTAAAACAGCCGGCGCAGGCCCAGCGCGGCGGCGACGATGGCCAGCTGGGCCAGGCCCATGATCATGGCGACGGCCGAGGCCAGCGAGTAGTCGTACTGTTCAAAAGCCGCTTCGTAGGCCGCAATCGCGATCACGCGCGTGGTGCCGGCCGGCGAGCCCAGCAGCACGGCCGAGGGGAAGACCGAAAAGGCCTGCACAAAACTCAGGCAGAAGGCCATGACCAGGCCCGGCGTGAGCAGGGGCAAATAAATGTAGCGAAAGCGGTTCCAGCCGTCGGCCCCCAGCGTGGCTGCGGCGCGCGGCAGCGCCGGGTCTATGCCGGTGATGTAGGACAGGATCAGCAGGTAGGCAAACGGGAAACCGGTGATGACCAGCGAGATCAGCACGCCCCAGTAGTTGTGCGTCAGGCGTATCGAGCCTTCATAGAGGTTCAGCCAGTGCAATGCCTGCGCCAGCCAGCCGCGCGGGCCGAAGTAGGTCAGCATGCCCTCGGCGATCAGCACCGTGCCCAAGGTCAGCGGCACCACCAGCAGGGTGGACAGCAGTCGCTGGTAAGGGCTTTTGACGCGCGTGGCATAGGCAATCGCCAGCGCGAAGCCGACATTGATCAGCGTGGCCGGCAGCGCCAGCTGCATGGTGTTGCCAATGGTCTGCCACAGGTCGCGCGTCTGGAAAAAATGGATGTAGTTTTGCAGCACCCCGCCCTGCGCCGGCTGGAAGGACAGCAGCAGGCCGTAGGCAAAGGGGTAGACAAAAAACATGACCATCACCGCGGCCGCCGGCGCGACCAGCATCACGGCCGGATCCAGCGGCGCGCGCGCATGTTGGGCGGCGGGGGTTGGCGTGGCGAGCCCGGCCATCTCAGGACTCCCCCGCATAGACCAGCACCCGGTCAGGCGCCGCGGCCAGTGTCACGCTGTCACCCGGCGTGACGGCGCGCGACGAGCGCACATAGAGCAGGTCCTCAAAAGCCGTCCTGACCTGCAGCAGCCATTCACGGCCGCCGTATTCCGCGGTTTCCACCGTGCCGGGGAAGGCATGTTCGCCTTCGGCAATCGCAATCTCGTCGGGCCGCACGGCCACCATCACGCCGGCGCCCACAGGCAGGGCCTGCATGGCCGTGCCCGCCAGGCGAACGCCGCCCGCGCCTTCGACCGTGACACTGGTGCCATCCGAGCGCAGCACCCGGGCCGGCAGCACATTGCGGTAACCCATGAAACGCGCCACATCCAGCGTGGCGGGCCGCGCGAACACCTCCTGCGGCGTGCCGACCTGCTGCACCACACCGAGCTTCATCACCACCACGCGGTCGGCCATGGCCAGCGCTTCGTCCTGGTCGTGCGTCACATAGACGGTGGAGCAACCCTGGGCGCGGTGTATGCGGCGTATTTCCGAACGCATTTCAATGCGCAGCTTGGCGTCCAGGTTGGACAGCGGCTCGTCCATCAGGATCAGCGGCGGCTCGATGACAATGGCGCGCGCAATCGCCACGCGCTGCTGCTGGCCGCCCGAGAGCTGGCCGGGCAGCTTGTCCGCATGGCCTTGCAGTTGCACCGTGTCCAGTGCCGCGGCCACACGTTTGTCGATCTCGGCCGCCGGCACGCCGCGCATCTTCAGGCCAAAGCCCACATTGCGGCTGACAGAAAGATGCGGGAACAGCGCATAGTTCTGGAAGACCATGCCGAAGCCGCGTTTTTCCGGCGGCAGTGTGTCTATGCGCTGCTGGTCCAGCCAGATGCTGCCGCCCGACAGCGGCAGCAGGCCCGCCATGCAGTTGAGCGCGGTGGACTTGCCGCAGCCCGAGGGGCCCAGCAGCGCGATGAACTCACCGCGCTCTATGGTCAGCGACAGCTGGTCCAGCGCATTGGCCCCGCCGAACTGGCGGCTCACCCCTTCCAGGCGCAGCTGCCTGAACTCGTTTTTTTCCACGGGCCGTCCCGTGGTGTTTGGCATCACCATGTCAAAAACCTTTTTTGGCCCGCGGCGCGGGCTTGCTTGTCATTTAGAGTTGCTCACAAAACCCAGCGAAGCGGTCCTGGCTAGGCGCGCCGCCGCAGACAGTGCACCAGCACGGCAAGGCGGCGCAACAACGCCAGGAGGGTTTTTGAGCGACTCTTACTTGCCTTTGCCTGAGCCGATTTCCTGATCCCACTTCTTGAAAGCCGCGACCATGGCCTTGTCGTCCAGTGGCTGGGTGTGCGGCTGCTTGGCGATCCAGTCAGCGTACTCGGGGCGGCCGTATTCCTTGATGATGTCCTGGCTCTTTTGCGGCGCCGCGCTCAGCGGCACGTTTTTCACGGCCGGGCCGGGGTAGAAATAGCCGGAGTCATAGGTCAGCGCCTGCTGCTCGGGCTTGAGCAGATAGGCCATCAGCTCCATCACGGCCGCCTGGCGCGCGGGCGGCAAGCCCTTGGGCACGGCCATGTAGTGGGCGTCGTTGACCCAGGTGAAGCCGTTGAGCGCCGCCACCTTGAACTGCTTGGGCACCACGCCCAGCGCGCGCGGGTTGATGTCCCAGCCGGTCACGGTGACCGTCATGTCGCGCGAGCCTTCGCCGAGTTCCTTCATCACGGCGCCGGTGCCCGTGGGGTAGTACTCGATGCAGCTGTTGAGCTCCTTGAGGTAAGCCCAGGTCTTGTCCCAGCCTGCCAGCGGTTCCTTGGGGTCCTTGTCGCCCAGCAGGTAGGGCAGGCCCATCAAGAAGGTGCGGCCCGGGCCCGAGTTGGCGGGGCGCGCGTAAATCAGCTTGTTGGGGTTGGCCTTGCACCAGGCCAGCAGCTCGGCTGGCGTCTTGGGCGGCGCCTTGACCTTGTCGGGGTTGTACTCGAGCAGCGGGCCCGCGGGCATATAGGTCACCATGACGGCCTGGCCGTTGGCCAGGTCCTGCATCTTGCGGGCGCTGGGCAGGTAGTTGTCCATCAGGTTGGGAAACTTGGCGGCATGCGCGGGCAGCATGGGCTCCCAGAGGTTGAGCGCCATGCCGGCGGCCAGCGCGTCGGTGCCGGTCAGCACCAGGTCGATGTCGGTGCGGCCTGCCGCCTGCATGGCGCGGATCTTTCCGGGCAGCTCAGGCGCGGGCGCCTTGGTGAAGGTGATGCGCGAGACCAGGTTGGGGTTTTTCGCCGCGAAACTTTCCAGCGCCTCCTGCGTGAGCGCCAGGTTGCCCGCCACGTCAACGACGTTGAGCGTCACGGGCTGCGCATGGGCCGCGCCCGCGAGCGCGGCCAGGATACCGGCGGCCCGCAGGCCCTCTCCCAGGCGGGACATCAAATGTTTGAACTTCGTCATGGTCTTGTCTCCTTCGTTGTTGCTGTGGACTGAAAACACGAGGCTCGTGGCGGCCTCTTAAAAACGCGGGCTGGTGCCGGAAAACCCCGGCTGGTATTTGCGCATCTGCGCCAGGTCGTTGCGGTTGCGTATGCCGCAAGCCAGGTACTGCTGGTGCAGTTCGACCAGTTTGGCTGGGTCGAGTTCCACACCCAGGCCCGGGGCTGTCGGTACCCTGACGGCCCCCTGCTCAAATTTGATGCGGCCGCCCTTGATGACCTCCTCCTCCTGCCAGGGGTAGTGCGTGTCGCAGGCATAGGTCAGGTTGGGAATGGCCGCCGCCGCATGCGTCATGGCCATCAGGCTGATGCCCAAGTGGGAATTTGAATGCATGGACATGCCCATGCCGAAAACCTCGCACATGCGCGCCAGCGAGGCCGTGGCGCGCAAGCCGCCCCAGTAGTGGTGGTCCGACAGCAGGATCTTCACCGCGCCCAGCGAAGCATTGCGGCGGAACTCATCCATGGTGGTGACCACCATATTGGTGGCCAGCGGGCTGCGGCAGTGCTTGCCGAGTTCCGCCATGCCTTCCAGGCCCGGCGTTGGGTCTTCGTAGTATTCGAGCAGTTCGTCGAGCTCGGGCGCGGCGTCTATGCTGGTCTGCAGCGACCAGTTGGCATTCGGGTCCAGGCGCAGCGGATGCGTGGGAAAGGCCTTGCGCAAGGCCTTGATGCCGGCAATCTCCTCAGCCGGCGTGAACACGCCGCCCTTGAGCTTGATGCTTTTAAAACCGTACTGGCCGACCATGGCCTGGGCCTGCTTGACGAGCTGCTCCGGCGTCACCGCCTCACCCCAGGCGTCGGGCGCATAGGGCTTGTCCACATGCTCGGCGTATTTGTAGAACAGGTAGGCGCTGTAGGGCACGGTGTCGCGCACCGCGCCGCCCAGCAGGTCGCAGATCGGCAGCTTCAGCAACTGGCCCTGCAGGTCCAGCATCGCGACTTCGAGCGCGCTGATCACCTTCTCGGCGTTCTTGGCGGTATGCGAGCCCGGGGCGAGCTCAAACTGCACACCCCCACCCTGCCCCGGCTTGATGCTGGCGCGCACGCGCTGCTCCATCACATTGAGGTCAAAGGGCGACAGGCCCACGGCCAGGGCGCGTGCCTGCTCCAATGCCAGCAGCATGGGCGCGTCGCCATAGGTTTCGGCAATGCCGAGACGGCCGTCGGAGGTCTCGAGTTCGATGATGCTGCGCAGGGCCCAGGGTTCGTGGATGCCGCTGGCGTTGAGCAGCGGCCCGTCGCGAAAGGCGATGGGCGTGACGCGGGCGTGCGCGATGCGGATGTCTTTGTTTCTCATGTGTCAGCTTGCCGTGGCTCCGGATTTTTTGACCAGTTCGGCCCAGCGCGCGATTTCGCTTTTCATGTGGGCGGCGAGTTCGTCGGGCGAGCTCGCGACGATTTCCATGCCCAGCTGGTCGTGCAGCTTGGCGACCACGTCGGGCGTTTTCAGGATCTTGGTGATCTCGGCATTGAGGCGCTGCACGATAGGCCGCGGCGTGCCCTTGGGCGCGTACACCGCCTGCCAGGAGGACATCTCGAATTTTGCGATGCCTGACTCCATCATGGTCGGCAGCTCTGGCGCCAGCGCGATGCGCTTGGCCGTGGTGACGGCCAGCAGCTTGAGCTTGCCGGCCTGCACCAGCGAGACGGCGGCCGTCATCTGGTCGAACATAAAGGGCACCTGGCCGGCCACCACGTCCATCATCGCGGGCGGCGTGCCCTTGTAAGCCACGTGCGAGAGCGGCACGCCTATCAGCTCAGCGAACATCTCGCCCGCCAGGTGCGTGGACGTGCCCGCGCCCGAAGAGGCGAAATAACGCTTGCTGGGGTCGCGCTTGAGCAGCGCCACCAGGTCGGCTACCGAATTGAGGCCCAGCGCCGGGTTGACGATGAGCACATTGGGCAGCATGGCGACCAGCGAGACCGGCTCGAAATCCTTTACCGGGTCGTAAGGCAGGTTTTTGTAAAGGCTGGCATTGATGGCGTGGGTGCTGATGGTGCCGCCCAGCAGCGTGTAGCCGTCGGCCTTGGCCTTGGCGACATAACCCGCGCCCACGGCACCGGCCGCGCCGGGTTTGTTGTCGACCACCACCGGCTGGCCCAGGGTGTCCGAGAGTTTTTGCGACAGGGTGCGGCCTATGACGTCGGTGGAGCCGCCCGGCGTGAAGGGCACGACATACGAAATCGGCTTGGTGGGCCAGCCCGGTGTGGCGATGTCGGCGGCCAGCGCGCGCAGGGGCGACGCGGCAAGTGCCGTAAGGCCCAGGCCGCCAAGGCTGCCCAGCGCCTTGCGGCGCGTGAAGTGAGTGCTCATCCTGATGTCTCCTGGTGTTTATGCTTTGATCGCGCTTTTGATTGTCATTATGTTAGCGCTAACAATTGAGAATGTTAAAGAGCAAAACCAGGCCCGTCAAGTCAGGCGCTGGCTCTTTCGACTATGGAAAACCCGAGGTCCCTGACCTTGGGGCCGGGGTCCAGGCCTTCGACGCGGTCCAGGATGAAACGCGCGGCCTGCCGGCCTATGGAGGTGCCGTCTATGCGCACCGTGCTGAGGGCCGGATGGGTGTGGGCCGCGAAAGGCATGTCGCCAAAACCCATGACGGCCACGTCCCCGGGCACGGCCAGGCCCATGGCCTGCATTTCGGTGATCACGCCCTGCGCGATCACGTCCGAGCCGCAAAACACCACGTCGGTTTCAGGATGCTGCGCCCACAGCTGCGCGAAGCCCGATCGCCCATTGGCCAGCGAGGAAGGCGCGGGCACCATGCAAGCCGGGATCGCGGCGACACCCAGGGCCGCGAAGCGCTGCTCGAAACCCGAGCGCCGCAGCATGGCGCGCTGGTCGTCGGCGGTGATCAGCGCCGGCCGGCGGTAACCCTTGCGGTGCAGGTAGTCGGCCACCTCGGCGCCGGCTTTCTCCTGCGAAAAACCCACGATCATGTCGATGGGCGTGGGCGTGATGTCCCAGGTCTCGACGATGGGAATGCCCGAGGCCAGCAGGCGGCGGCGCCCTTCGGGCGAATGCATGATGCCGGTCAGCACGATGCCGTCGGGCCGCCGGCCCACGATGGCGTCTATCAGTGCGTCCTCGCGCGCGCCGCTGTAGCCGCTTTGCCCCAGGATCAGCTGGCAGCCGGCCTCGGCCAGCGCGTCGGTCAGCGCCTGTATGGTCTCCAGGAACACCGGGCCGGCGATGGTGGGCACCAGGGCCGCGACCAGCCGGCTGCGGTTGGAAGCCAGGCCGCCGGCGACCAGGTTGGGCACATAGCCGCTGCGCGAAATCGCGCTGCGCACGCGCTCCAGGGTTTCGGGCGAGACCGCCGCCGGCGTGTTGAGCGCGCGCGACACCGTGATGGCCGACACGCCGGCCAGGCTGGCCACGTCGCTCAGGGTGATGCCGCCGGTTCCGGGGCGCGGGGCGCGCTTGGCCTTGCGCAGCGTCTCAGAGGGTGATTTCATGCCCGGATGTTAACGCTAACTTGAAAGGAATCGCGCTCAGTCCAGGCCGAACTGTTGCCGGAAGGCCTCGCAAAAGCCGGCGTTGCCGCTCAGCGTCAGGGTCAGCGTGTGCCGGGCTTTGCCGGGCGGGCCGGGCTGCACCGCCAGGCGCCCCGCCGCCTCGTCGTACAGCAGCGCCTCGGGCGCCGTCAGCTCGCGCATGCCGTGCAGGTTGTAGTCCCAGTCAAAGCCATCCTCGAGTGGGCCGCGCCGGCCGGGGAATTCCGCATGGGCCCAGGCCAGCACCCGCACAACTTCGGCATGCACGGCGGGCACCTGCTCAGGCCAGGTGGAGGCCATGGCCTCCAGCGTGCCCGTGCCGTCGTCACCTTCCGCGTAATCGAAGTGGAGGTAGTCCAGGCTCAAAACGCAAAGCTCAGTAAATGCCCGTCAGTAGGTACCGGGATAGGCCCCGCCGTCAGCCAGCACGTTCTGCCCCGTCATGTAGGCGGCATGCGTGCTGCACAGGAAGGCGCAGATGCCGCCAAACTCCTCGGGCGTGCCGAAGCGCTGGGCCGGGATGTTCTTGCGGCGCGCGTCCATCACGGCTTCCAGCGGTTGGCCGCTTTTTTGCGCGGCGCCGCTCATGGTGCCGCGCAGGCGGTCGGTATCGAAAGCGCCGGGCAGCAGGTTGTTGATGGTCACGCCCTGGGCCGCGAGCTTGCTGCGCGCCACGCCGGCCACAAAGCCGGTCAGGCCGCTGCGCGCGCCGTTGGACAGGCCCAGCACGTCGATGGGCGACTTGACCGAGCTCGAGGTGATGTTGACGATGCGCCCGAAGCCACGCGCCGCCATGCCGTCGACCGTGGCCTTGATGAGCTCGATGGGCGTCAGCATGTTGGCGTCCACCGCCTTGATCCAGGCCTCGCGGTCCCAGTCGCGGAAGTCGCCGGGCGGCGGGCCGCCGGCATTGGTCACCACGATGTCGAAGTCCTTGCGCACGGCGAACACGGCGGCGCGGCCTTGCACGGTGGTGATGTCGGCGGCAACATATTGAACGCTGGTGCCGGCGGGTTTGGCCTTGTCGGCCGTGAGTTTTTCAGCGGCGGCCTTCAGCGTGTCCTCGCCGCGCGCCACGATCAGCACATGCACGCCTTCGCGCACCAGCGCCTGCGCGCAGCCCAGGCCCAAACCTTTGCTGGCGCCGCAGACCAGCGCCCATTTGCCTGCAATACCCAAATCCATAATAATTCCTCATTACAACCACGGGGGAGAGCGGCTCATGATACTGAGTAAATACAAAATACAGGCGGGGATGGTTATCGCTCCCCTGCTCACAGGGTTGCTGGCCTTCAGCGCCCCGGCGCAAGCCCAGCCCCAGGGCGAAGCGGTCCTCATTAAACGCGAATCACAGCTGCGCGACGCGCCCGGCGACTCGGCCCGCAGCCTGGCGCCGCTGCCGGTCCAGACCTCGGTCACACGGCTCAGTGAGCGCCAGGGCGCCTGGATCAAGGTGCGCATGGCCGACGGCACCAGCGGCTGGGTCCATATGTTCGACATCACCTCGGCCAGCGCCCCCTCGGGCGGCGCCGCCGGCGGCGCGCTGCGCAGCCTCTCGAGCTTTTTCAACAAGGGCAGCGCGCAAGCGCCTTCCAGCACGGTGTCCACCTCCACCGTCGGCATACGCGGCCTGGGCGCCGAAGACCTGGCCAATGCGCAGCCCAACCTCGCGGCCGTGGCGCAGGCCGACGCCAACCGCGTGAACGCCGCGCAGGCCCGGCAGTTCGCCGGCAGCGCCTCGCTCAGCAGCCGCCAGGTCGACCCGCTGCCCACGCCGGCCCCGCCGGCACCGGCCGCCTCGCCCAGCGGCGCCGCACCCGAACAGTACGGCCGCTAAAACAAAAAACACGCAAGAGACAAGAGGCATCGCCATGAATCTTCACCACTTTCCCAAACCGGCGCGCCAGGCGGCCTTTGCACTGGCCCTGCTGGCCGGCCTGCTGCCCTTGGGCGCCCAGGCCCAGGACGCCGGCAAGGCGCTGGGCGGCCTGTTCCAGTCGCTGATACGCCCCAACCAGCCCGCGCAGCCGGCGCCGGCGCAACCCAACACCGCCTCGGGCCTGGCCGGCGCGCTGCTGGGCGCCAGCCTCACGCCGGGCGGCCAGCAGGCCGCCCAGGGCGGCGACCTGTTCAAGCTGCTGTCGCAGTCGCTGGACCAGATCGACGAGCCGCGCGAAATCCAGATCGGCCAGCAGCTGGCCGCCGTGCTGCTGGGCAGCAAGCCGCTTTATCCCGACGTGGCCCTGCAGCGCTATATCAACCAGCTGGGCCGCTGGATCAGCCTGCAGTCCTCGCGCCCCGACCTGCCCTGGACCTTCGCCATCCTCGACGACCCCGGCTTCAATGCCTTCGCCACGCCGGGCGGTTATGTCTTCGTCACCAAGGGCCTGATAGACCGCGTGACCGACGAGGGCGAACTGGCCGGCATCCTGGCCCACGAGATCACCCACGTCACCGCCAAGCACCACCTGATTGCCTTGAACAAAAGCGCACGCGCCGGCCTGTTGACCCAGGTGATCGGCTCGCAGCTCAAGAACGATCTGGGCGGCATGGTGTCCCAGCAGCTGCTGGCGCTGGGTCGCAATATGTATACCAAGGGACTGGACCAGCAGGATGAATTCGACGCCGACCGTACTGGCGTGGCCCTGGCCACACGTGCCGGTTTCGATCCCTACGGCCTGGTCGCGGTGCTGCAGCAGCTGCGCACCGCCGCGCCCGACGACGCGCTGTTCGCGCTGTCGCTGAGCACCCACCCGCCGGCACAAACCCGCTTGAACCAGCTCGAGCTGGCCATGGGAACGCGCCTCGACGCCTATGCCGGCCAGCCGGCCGTCACGGTGGCGCAACGCATCAGCGGCACAAACCGCCGGCCCAGTGCGCAAGCGCCGGCGCCTGCACGCCCACCGGCCAAAAAGACGAACTGAGAAGACCGGCAAGCCCGCCTTGGGCAGAGAGAACCCGCCTGAGGCCGGCGCGCAGGCCAGCGCAGGGATCAAGTCGCTGAAAATTGCTCGAGCAACTCGATCCCGAAGGGCCAGTTTCCAAGGCCGCTTTCCGAATTCAGGTGCCCGCGCGGGCCGACCTCAACGTAGCGGCCTCCCCAAGCCGTCGAACAGGAGCGGGCATACGACGCACTCCCGTAGGGATCGTCCGTGCTGGCGACGACGGTACTGGGGAATTCCAGCTTTTTGAGTGGCACGGGTGAGAAGGCAATCGCTGAAGAAGCGGGAAACGCCGCCGAGGCCGGGTCAGGTACGGCGACCAGCATGGCGCCCCTGATTTTCTTTCCTTCCCGGGCCGCCCAGTGAGCGACCGCCAGACAACCCAGGCTGTGCGCCACGATGAGGGTGTCAGGCCCAAGCGACGCGATATGCCGGCTGATGGCCGATACCCAGTCATCGCAAACGACGTGATCCCAATTCTTGACTTGCAGTCGATGCCACCCAGGACCCCGCGCCTGCCAGAGGCTCTGCCAGTGTGAAGGACCGGAATTCCCGATGCCGGGCACGATCAGAACGGGAGACGTCATTTCTTGACCACCTATAAAAAAAGAGGTCCAGTCTAGAAATGAATGAGAATCCGCACCATGGAGAGTTCGAGGAATTGGGTGCATCCATTCTTTAAATCATTTGAATTTTCAATCCCATGCAAATGAAATCAAAGCAGGCCGATCTTGACAAGCTCGACTGGAAAATTCTCGAGGCATTGCAGCTCAATGCGCGCATCACGAACACCGATCTCGGAATGCAGGTCGGGCTGTCACAGCCGGCCGTCACCGCACGCATACGGCGCCTTGAAGAAGCGGGCGTGATCGAAGGATATGGGGCGAGGATCAACCTGCGCCAGGCGGGCTACCCGACCTCGGCCGTCATCCGCATACGTAGCACGCACGCTCAAATTCCACTGTGCCTGCAGGCTTTTGCGGCCATGCCGGAGGTCATTGACGCACACCGGATCACGGGGGAAGACTGCTTCGTCGTGCGCGTGGTGGCCTCGGAAATGCCGGAGCTGGAGCACACGATTGACGCGCTCGCAAAGCTTGGCGCTGTGTCGACGGCCGTCGTGCTGGCGAGCTACCCGGCGAAGATAGTTCGCGCGCCTAAAACTTGACCGGATTCCCACGGATGGAAGGCAAAACGGTGCGGCTAACGTCCTCTTGTGAAGACAAAGATGCCGGCGATCACCAGCACCGTTCCCGCCGCCACCCAGGCGGTAAACGGCTCACCCAGGATCAGCACGCCCATCAGGATGGTGGACATGGGGCCCACCATGCCGGTTTGCGCGGCCATGCCCGCGCCTATGCGCTCAATCGCCATCATCACCATGAGCACGGGCGCGGCGGTGCACAGCGTGGCATTGAGCACCGACAGCCAGATCACCTCGGGCGCCACGGCGGCGGCGCTCAAAGGCCGCAGCAGCACGAACTGCAGCAGGCAGCACAGGCAGGCCACCGTCGTGGCCAGCCCCACCAGGCGCAGCGAGCCCAGGCGCCTGACCATCTCGCCGCTGTAGACCAGGTAGAGCGCATAACTGACCGCGCTCAGGAACACCAGCAGCGCGCCCCAGGCCGCGTCCGCGCCCTGCAGCGTGATCTCGTGGCCGAACACCAGCACCACGCCGCAGTAGCTGATGGCCATGCCTATGAGCTGCGGCGCGCTGACGCGGCGCTTGTACATCACCAGGCCCAGTAGCAGCACCAGGGTCGGGTTGAGGTACAGGATCAGCCGCTCCAGCGAGGCGCTGATATAGGCCAGCCCGGCGAAGTCCAGGAAACTCGCGAGGTAGTAGCCGGTGAAACCCAGCCACAGCACGCCCAGCCAGTCCTTGCGCGTGAGCGGCGCCTTGCCACGGCTGGCCCACCAGGCCATCAGTGCGAAGATGGGCAGCGCGAACAGCATGCGGTACATGATCAGCGTGACCGCGTCCACGCCGTAGCGGTAGGCCAGCTTGACGATGATGGCCTTGCCGCTGAAGGCGATGGCTCCCAGGGTGGCCAGCAGCAGGCCGGGCGCGAGGCTTTTTGGGGCCGCTGATGTCGGGGCGGTGTCGGACGGGCTGCTCAAAATCGCTGCTTAGAAACCCACGGCCTGGCCGTCGCGCCGCGCATCGCTGGCCGCCACATAACCTTCGGTCTTGGGGTTGCCGGCGCGCCAGATGAACTGGCCGGCACCGAAGTCCTGGTAGGAGTCGTTGATGACTTCCACGCGGTGGCCGCGCTCCGTCAGGCCCTGCACGGTGCGCGCGTCCATCGCCGCCTCGACGTTGATCTCCATGCCCGCGTTGTAGCGCCAGCGCGGCGCGTCGCAGGCGGCCTGCGGGTTCTGGCCGTAGTCCAGCATGCGCACCAGCGTCTGCATATGGCCCTGGGGCTGCATGTTGGCGCCCATCACGCCGTAGCTCATGACCGGCTGGCCGTCCTTGCTCAGGAAGGCCGGGATGATGGTGTGGAAGGGCCGCTTGCCCGGCGCGACCTGGTTGGCGCCCGGCTGCAGGCTGAAGCCGTGGCCGCGGTTTTGCAGGCTGATGCCGAACTCCGGCTCCACGCAGCCCGAGCCGAAGCCCATGTAGTTGCTCTGGATGAAGCTCACCATCATGCCGTCCTCGTCGGCCGCCGTGAGGTAAATCGTGCCGCCCTTGACGGGGTTGCCCGCGCCAAAGTCCTGTGCCTTTTTCATGTCGATGAGTTTGGCACGGGATGCGAGGTAGGCGTCATCGAGCATTTGCTCGGCCGTCACCGCCATTGACGAAGGCTCGGCCACATACTTGTAGACGTCGGCAAAGGCCAGCTTCATGGCTTCGATCTGCAAATGCTGCGAATCCACACCGTCGACCGGCAAGCCCGCCACGTCGAACTTGCCCAGGATGCCCAGCGCGATCAGCGCGGCAATGCCCTGGCCGTTGGGCGGGATCTCATGCAGGGTGTAGCCCCGGTAGTCCTTGCCGATCGGCTTGACCCATTCGGGCTGGTAGCTTTCAAAATCCTTCGCTGTGATGCTGCCGCCGTTTTGCGCGGAGAACTTTTCAATCGCGCCGGCAATCGCGCCGCCGTAGAAGGCCGCGCCTTTTGTCTCGGCGATGGCGCGCAGGGCCCTGGCCGCGGCCTTGAACTGGAACAGCTCGCCGACATTCGGCGCGCGGCCCCAGGGCAGGAAGGACTGCGCGAAGCCAGGTTGCGACTTCAATTCGCCCGTAGCGGCCGCCCACTTCTGCTGCACCACGGTCGGCAGCAGGTAGCCGCGCTCGGCGATCTCCACCGCCGGCTCCATGAGGTCGGCAAACGGCAGCTTGCCGAAACGCTCGCTCAGGGCCACCCAGCTGGCGACCGCGCCTGGCACGGTGACGGCATCCATGCCGCGCTTGGGCGGCGTGGCCGCATCCGCACCGTATTTGCGCTGGAAGTATTCCGGCGTCCAGCTTTGCGGCGCACGGCCCGAGGCGTTCAGGCCGTGCAGTTCCTTGCCGTCCCACAAAATGCAGAAGGCATCGCTGCCCAGGCCGTTGCTCACGGGCTCGACGATGGTCATGGCCGCCGCGGCCGCGATCGCGGCATCCACCGCATTGCCGCCCTTGAGCAACATGCGCAGGCCGGCCTGCGCGCCCAGCGGGTGTGAAGTGGAAACCACATTGCGCGCGAACAGCGGCAGGCGGGTGGAGGTGTAGGGGTTGCTGTAATTGAAGTTCATGGGGGATGAGCTGTTAAAGGCGAGGCAAACGGGGCGGGCGCTATTTGCAGATAAATTCAGATCACAGATAAATTCATATCCACAGATTTCGCAGATTTACGCAGATTGAAAACAAGATGTCCGTATCGAGGACGCGGCCTTTGGAAATCCATGTGCAGGTTCACCAGGAATGGCCATAGCTGCCCCCACCATTTCAAAAGCTTCTGTCTTTAATCTGCGTAAATCTGCGAAATCTGCGGATGAATCAATCTCTGCGGATGAACCCGAATCAATCCGCAGTGATTTTCCGCTCGACAATGATTTTCTTCCACTTGGCGGTATCCGCCTTGACCATGGCCGCGAAGGCCGCAGGGCTTCCGCCCGTGGGTTCAGCGCCCAGCCTGGCGAAGCGGTCCTTCACATCGGTATCGGCCAGCGCGGCGTTGATGGCCTGGTTGACCTTACCCACCAACTCCTGCGGCAGCCCCTTGGGGCCGTACACGCCGAACCAGGTGACCGATTCGAAGCCCGGCAAGGTCTCCGCCACCGTGGGCATGTCGGGCGCGAGCGAGGTGCGCTTGAGCGTGGTCACCGCCAGCGCGCGCAGCTTGCCGTCCCTGACATGGGGCATGCCGGTCACAAAGGAATCGAAGAGCACGTCGACCTTGCCGCTGATCAGGTCCGGCATGGCCAGCGCCGTGCCGCGGTAGGGAATGTGCAGGATGAAGGTGCCTGACTGGGCCTTGAAATACTCGCTCGTCAGGTGAATGATGGTGCCGTTGCCGCTGGAAGCGTAGTTCAGCCGCCCGGGGTTTTTGCGCGCGTGCTCTATGAATTCGCGCATGTTCTTGGAGGGCGACGAGTTGGGCACCAGCACGACGTTGGGTGAGCTCGCCACATAGGCGATGGGCGTGAAGTCGGTGTCGGCGTTGTAGGGAATCTTGGGGTTGATGGCCGGGCCTATGCTGTGCGTGCTCGAGGTCGCCAGCAGCAGCGTGTAGCCGTCGGCCGGCGATTTGGAAGCGGTGTCGGCGCCAATCGTGCCGCCGGCGCCAGGGCGGTTTTCGACCACCACCGGCTGGCCGATTTTTTCACCCAGCTTTTGCGACAGCGCGCGCGCCAGGATGTCGGTCGCGCCGCCGGCGGGGAAAGGCACGATCATGCGGATCGGCTTGGAGGGATAGCTCTGGGCCAGGGCGGGGGCCGCGAAGGCCAGGGCTGAAACCGCGCTGAAAGCCGCCGCGAACTGAATGATATGTTTACGTTTCATTTCACCATTGTGCAACGATTTATTCCCTCCACTATGTTTGAAACAGGCAAAACAAAAGGCACCCGAAGGTGCCTTTTTGTCTTTGTGCCGAACGGGGCTGGAAGGCCCCGGGCTCTCGATCATTCCTCGACGAAAGCTTCCTCGCGCTTGTTCTTGACCGAAGGCAGGAGCACGATGATCAGCAGCAGCAGGGCGGCGCCCAGCAGGCCGGCCGACAGGGGGCGCGTGACGAACACGCTCCAGTCGCCACGCGACAGCAGCAGCGCCCGGCGCAGGTTTTCTTCCATCATGGGGCCCAGGATGAAGCCCAGCAGCAGTGGCGCGGGTTCGCAGCCCAGCTTGACGAAGAGGTAGCCGACCACGCCGAAGATACCCACCATCCAGATGTCGAAGGTGTTGTTGTTCGTCGAGTACACACCGATCGCGCAGAACAGCACGATGGCCGGGAACAGGTAGCGGTAAGGCACGGTCAGCAGCTTGATCCACATGCCGATCAGCGGCAGGTTCAGGATCACCAGCATGGCGTTGCCGATCCACATCGAGGCGATCAGGCCCCAGAACAGTTCGGGATTGCTGGTCATGACCTGCGGGC
>Ga0207426_1000118_pt1 | contig 223341 bp, 215 predicted proteins | sample AraplaMF_Cvi_mMS_FD_184265 | JGI IMG/M metagenome (GOLD analysis project Ga0207426, IMG submission 184265) | Arabidopsis root microbial communities from the University of North Carolina, USA - plate scrape MF_Cvi_mMS (SPAdes) (version 2) | ecosystem: Host-associated > Plants > Roots >...
TTGCGGATGATCTCGACGGTGACCGGGTCGATCGGCTTGTCGTGCGGGTTGCTCATGTCCTGTCGCTCCCAATGGAAATTTGAAGGTTGCCCAGTTCGTCGACGCGCAATTCATCGCCCGGCTGCACCACGGTGGTGGAGGCGTGCTCCTCGATCAGCGCAGGCCCTGCCACGACGTTGCCCGAGAGCAGCAGGTCGCGCTTGTAGACTGGCGTGTCCGCCCAGCCTCCCGAACGGAAATACACCCGCTTGACGACGCGCAGGGCTGCCTTTTCGGGCTGCTCGGAGCCCGCCTCGACACTGTGCTTTGGCGGCTTCTTCATGGTGCCCAGCACCGTGACGCGCAGGCTCACCAGGTCAGCAGGTTCCTTCGGCGCAGAGGTGCCGTAGCGAACCTTGTGAAGTTCGTCGAACTGACGCTTGATCGCAGAACGGTCCTTGCTCTCGAAGAAGGCCATCGGGAGGTCGACGGTCACAGCGTGTTCCTGGCCGACATACCGCATGTCGGCAGCGCGCTCGATGACGATCCCGTCGGCTTTGACACCGGACTGCGCCAGCGCGGCGCGGCCCTCGTCTTCCATCCCCTGGTAGAGCGATTCGATCTCTTCGAATGACACGTCGTTGAGCTTGCGGAACACCGAGCGCACGTAGTCGTAGCGCAAATCGGAAAACAGCATGCCGTAGGCCGAGAAGTAGCCGGGAGCGAAGGGGATGAGCACCTTGCGAATGCCGATCTCGCGCGCAATGGCCGAAGCGTGCAGGGGCCCCGCACCGCCGTAGACCACCATGGTGAAGCTGCCGGCATCAAGGCCGCGCTCCGTGGTCACCGCCTTCACAGCGTGCGACATCTGCGTCACGGCAATGCGAAGGATGCCGTCGGCCGCCTCGGTCGGATCCAGCCCCAGCGGCCCGGCGACGCGCTCGCGCATCTGGCGTTCGCAGCCGGCCATGTCGAGCTTGAGTTCGCCGCCCAGGAAGTGGTCGGCGTCGAGCCGGCCCAGCAGCAGGTTGGCGTCCGTCACGGTGGGTTCGGTGCCGCCGCGGCCGTAGGCCACAGGCCCCGGAATCGAGCCGGCGCTCCGGGGGCCGACACGCAGTGCACTGCCGGTTTCAACGCGCGCAATGCTGCCGCCGCCGGTGCCCACTTCGTGGATGTCCATCATCGGGATCTGGATCGGCAGCGCGCGTTCGTAGCCACCGATGAGTGCCGAGCCCGTCGTCAGAGGGCGCCCCTCGCTGATCACGCCGGCCTTGGCTGTCGTGCCACCCATGTCGAAGGCGATTGCATCCCCCATGCCGAGCTGGGTGCAGATGGCCTGCGCGCCGATGACGCCGGCCGCCGGGCCCGACTCCAGCATGCGCACGCAGTCTCGCCTGGCATGCTCGCTGGGAAAGAGCCCGCCGGTGGACTGCACGACGTAGAAGTCGCCCTCGAATCCGCCCTTGGCAAGATGCTTCTCCAGTTCGCCGAGGTAGGCCGACACGCGAGGGCCGACGTAGGCATTCGCCACGACGGTGGAGACGCGCTCGAACTCCCGGTACTCCTGCGAGAGTTCGTGCGAGGCACTGACGAACGCACCAGGCAGTTCCTCCTGCAGGATCTGCTTGACGCGCTGCTCGTGCGCGGGATTGCGATAGGAGTGAAGCAACAGCACGGCGACCGCCTCGATGCCCTGTCCGCACAGTTCTCGCGCGAGTTCGCGCACGGCCGCCTCGTCGAGCGGCTTGTGCGTGCTGCCATCGGCGCGCAGCCGTTCCGCAACCTCGAAGCGCAAGGAGCGCTTGACCAGCGGCGTATGCTTGTTGAAGAAGAGGTTGTACGCGTCGGGGCGATTGACGCGGCCGATCTCGTAGATGTCGCGGAACCCTTCGGTAATCAGCAGCGCCGTCTTGGCACCGTTGCGCTCGAGCAGCGTGTTGATCGCGATGGTCGAGCCGTGCAGAAAAAGATTGCCGTTGTGCACGTCGATGTCGGCGCTGTCCAGCGTGTGCTGGATACCGTCCACGAGTTGCCCGTGCGTGGACAGCGCCTTGCCGAACAGGAGCTTGCCGGAGACTTCATCGAAAGCCGCCATGTCGGTGAACGTGCCGCCGATGTCGACCGCGATGCGCAGCTTGGCGCTGGCGGGAGGCACCGCCTGGGATTTGTTTGCCATGGTGATTTCGTGCGGTCAGGCCGCGGTACCGATGCGATTTTTGAGAATGCCGAGGCCGGTGATTTCGACCTCGACCGCATCGCCGTCCTTCATGTACACAGGCGGCGTGCGGCGGTCGCCCACGCCACCGGGCGTGCCGGTGGCAATCACGTCACCAGGGGACAGGGGGGTGAAGCGGGAGATGTATTCGATCAGCACCGGGATGGTGAAGAGCAGGTCGGCAAGCGAAGCCTTCTGCATGACTTCGCCGTTGAGGCGCGTCTCGAGGGTCAAGGCGTTGACGTCCGGGACTTCGTCGGCGGTCACGAGCCAGGGGCCCAGCGGACCGGTTCCGGGAAAGTTCTTGCCCGGCGTCCACTGGTGCGTGTGGCGCTGCCAGTCGCGCACGGTGATGTCGTTGAAGCACGCGTAGCCGGCAACATGGTCGAAGGCTTGTTCCTGAGAGATCGCACGCCCTCCCTTGCCGATGACGACGGCGAGCTCGCCCTCCCAATCGAAGCGCTCCGAGAAAGACGGGCGATGCACGACGTCCCCATTCGCGGCCAGTGAATCCGCGAAGCGCACGAACAGGGCGGGGTATGCGCTGTCGTCGCGCTTCGTCTCGGCGACGTGGGTCTTGTAGTTCAGGCCGACGCAGATGAACTTCTGCGGGGTGGGCAGGACCGGCAGGGCCTGCGTCGCTGCGGCCTGAATTGAAATACCACTGCTGATTGCGGCCTGTTCGAGTTCGCGTTGTGCGTTGGCGCGCAGCACCGCTGCGAGGTCCGGATAGCGGCTCAGAAAGTCGGCCGGGGGCTGCAGATAGCGGTCTGCCTGTGCCACTCCGTAGGTAGCTCGTCCGTCGTGTTTGAAGCTGGCGAGTTTCAAGGTATCTCCTTGGAATAGATCTCTGCGGGTTTGGAATTTCGTATGCCCTTGTGGAGCGCTGGACCAAATGTAGAAATCGGCGAGCCATCCGCCTAGATAGAATTCAGGCGTTTCAGAGTTGCCAATTTAGGCATGGCTCTTAAGGGAAATCCCTATGAACGTCGCAAGCGTCAGGCTCTTCCTCGAAGTGGTCGAGGCCGGTAGCCTCAGCAAGGTGGCTGCACGCCGCCAGACGGTGCAATCGCATGTCAGTCGCCAGATCAGCGAGTTCGAAGCGGCACTGGGCGGCCCGCTCTTTCGCCGCACCGGCCGCGGTGTGACCCTGACCGAACTGGGCGCAAGGGCTGTGGTGCGACTGCGCTCATGGCTGCAGGAAACGGAACGCCTTACGGAGGAACTGCGCACGGAATCAGGCAAGCTGCTCGGTGAAGTCCGGATGGGCATCATTCCTTCAGGCGCACATCCACTGGTGACCCGGTTGTTCGAGCGGCTACGTTCGGAGCACCCGGGTATCCGTCTCAACATCACCGAGTCGCAAGGCACTGAACTCGACACGCTGCTGGACAGTGGTGCTGTCGATATGGCGGTTCTCTTTCGCTTCAACCGCCCGAGCGGCCGAGAGGAGAAGCTGTTGAGCGTCGCGCATACGTACCTGGTCTCTGCCCCTGGTGACGAGATCACACGGGAGGCCACCGTTAATTTTTCTCGTCTGTCCGGACTGCAGTTGGTCCTTCCGCGCAGGCCCAGTCATTGGCGCGAAGCACTCGATGAGGCGGCACGCAGCCTCGGGTTCAAGCTCGTATCCGTCGCCGAGGCGGACTCATTGACGGTGCAGAAGGAACTGGTGGCCCGGACGCCGGGCCTGTACTCGGTGCTCGGTCCGTACTCGATGACTGCCGAGCTGCAGAGTGGCCGTCTGCAAGCCAGCAAGCTGGTGAAGCCCGACCTGGTCCGACATGTGACGTTGGCTTTTCCCAAGCAGGGCAAGCTCTCGCCGGCGAGCCGCGTTGTCGCGGAGTTGGTTCAGCAGTTGGTTGAAGCTTGGAGCGGCCAACTTACCGAACCGGCAACTGAAGTCAAATAGGGAGTCAGCGGCCTGCCCAGGTTGTCTTCGGGATAAACATCGAGCAAGCTTCAACGACAAATGATTGGGGTGTGTCTGCGGGGGCATTCGCGTTGCCGCATCCCAGCAAAGGCTCTGAGGCTCGGTCGGTTCGCGCAGCTGTCGTCGTTGGTCCGGCTACGGCAATGCAGCCGCAGCGTGCCCTATCGGACATCCGCCACGAACGCCCTGGATGACTTCGGCTTCCCAGGCGGGACGAACGCCTCGACGATCCGACCCGCGCTCATCCGAATCACGCGGTCCGCGACGTCGAAGTAGCGGTCGTCATGCGAGACCACGATCAGGGTCTTGCCCTCGCGCTTGAGTTCCGGCAGCAGCTCGCGATAGAAGACGCTGCGGAACTCCGGGTCCTGGTCCGCGGCCCATTCGTCGAACATGACCACCGGGCGGTCTTCCAGCCAGGCATGGACGAGCGCGAGGCGCTTGCGCTGGCCCGTCGAGACGTCCGTCGTGGAAAACATGCCGTCGACGAGCTGGACCTTGTCCGCGACTCCCAGCCGCTCCATCAGTTCGCCGGCGCACCGGATGTGCTCGGCATCCTGCGCGACCAGTTCATCGAACAGGTGGTAGTCGGAGAAGATGGCGGAGCAGAGCCCGCGATAGGCTTCGCGGCTGCGGTCGTCCACGGGGACTCCGTCGAGCAGAAGCTGTCCTTCGCTCGGCTGATAGAGGCCAAGGAGCAACTTGGCGAGGGTCGTCTTCCCGCTGCCGTTGCCGCCGACGATGAACAGCGTCTCGCCGCGCCGGAGCCTGAGGTCGATCGGCCCCACCTCGAAGGGCTTGGCGCCTTCCTGCCGCGCTTCGAAACGGTAGCGGACCTGCCGCAGCTCGATGTGGCTCGCGAGAAATGCAGGCTGCGAAGGGCCGGCGGCGTGCGGTTCCTTGCGGAATTCCGCCGACAGGCGCGCGATCCGGCGAAAAGCCACCTGCGCCTGGCTCAGAAAAGGCAGCAGGGCGGCCAGCTCCTCGATCGGTCCCTTGACGAAGAGCAGCACGATGATGAAGCCGCTGACGACCTGGGCATCGATTCCCAGCGACGGACGTGCGGCCAGGATCCAGACGACGACCAGGAAGAAGATCGCCGAATTCGTACCCTCGGCGGCCCAGAACAGGCCGAGCGCCCGGGCCTTGAGCCGCGCGACGAGATCCGCGGCACCCGACAGGCGCATGCCATGCACCTGGGCACGGCGCATTCGGTTGAGCCGGAGCTCCTTGGCGCCCTCCACGACGCTGCGGTAGTGCTTCTGCAGTTCATCCTCGCCGGCCCGGGCCTTCTCGAAGTTGCGGCTCCAGGCCCTTGCCGCGGCGAAATTGATCCAGATGCCCACGACCAGCGCGAGCGCGCTGACGAGGAAAAGAACGGGCGAGAGCCTGAACAGATAGATCGCGCAGCCCGCCGTGACCGCGAGGGCCGAAGCATGGCCGGCGAACTCCGACGTGAAGTCGCTGATGGTGTCGATGTCCTCGTTGAGGATGGCCTGCAGCCGGTGGCTCTTCATGCGCTCGACGGTTGCGATCGGCGCGCCCATGATCCGCAGGGAGACGTCCTTGCGAAGGGCTGCGACCACCCGCTGACCCGTCACGCTGTTGAGGACGCCTGCCACCGTATGCCCCCCTACGGCGAACACGGCCAGGACCGCGAGTCCGGCGATGGCGGAAACGGAAATGGCCGCACTACCGTGCAGAGCCGAATTGATCTGCTCCAGCAACGCGGCCGTGGCCAGGCCACCGACGCTGCCGATGAGCGTCGCGACCGCGGCGACACCGGCGAAGGGTTTCAGAAGACGCCACATGTCGGTGGCAAAGGGGGAAAGGCCTGGGGGCAAGGCGTTCATCGGAGCAATGGAGTTCTGCCGCCGCCAATGCAACAGGCGTGATGGGCAGCGACGCGGGCGAGCGACGACCCCGCGGTTGGACAATGACTTCAGGGCGGGCGCGTTTCGCGCGGCGTCTCACGCCGCGGCACTCATCGGCGAGCTTCAGTCGTCATCGCAGTCGTCGTCGTGCCTATGGTAGTAGTAAGGGCCGTGGTCATGGTCGACGCGCAGGGCGACGGACGGCGGCTGATAGATGACCGGCGGCGCAACGACGACCCGCGGTGCGACCGGGTACACGGGCGCTGGGACCACGTAGGCCGGTGCGGCTTCATAGACCACGGCCGGCGGCCGGGGCGCCATGACCACAGTCGGGGAACTGATGCCAATGGACCAGGTCACGCCAGCGGTCGCGGACCCCGCTGCCAGCAGCAAGAGCGCAGCCATTGCGGATGAACACAGTCTTTTGCGTTGCGGGTTCTTCATGAAAGATCCTTGCATTGAAGTCCTTGAGGTGTGGCAGGAGGGGCGGACCTGCGTTTCCGGAAGCGGCAGCGGCGTGCGGTTCCCGAGGCCCTGGAAGTGATTCATGCCGCGATGTTGCCGATGCTTCATCGAAGATCGGTGGGTGCAGCATCAAGGATTGGTCAAGCGGCCTCCCTGGCGAAGGCCGCGCATCGCGTCGCTGCTCCCCAGGCAGGCGAACCGCGCCTTCCTCCCTCAAGGGAAAGAACGCTTATCCGCCGATCGATCTGCGCAGGCCTTGATCGCGCGGCAGGCAGATCCGGATCTCCAGCCCGCCCCCTGGTCGCGCGGCGGCTTTTGCCTCGCCGCCGTGTGCCTTGCAGATCGCCTGCACGACGGAGAGCCCCAGGCCGGTTCCCCCCGCGTAGCGGGAGCGCGACCGTTCGCTGCGCCAGAAGCGCTCGAAGAAACGCGACACGTCGTCCACCGAAGCACTCTTGCCTCGATCCCGCACGATCAGTTCGAGTGTGGATGCATCTGCACGGCAGTCGATCTCCACCAGGCGGCCGTCGCTCGCATAGCGCACCGCGTTGTCGACCAGCGCCGAAAGGACCTGGCCCAGCCTGCCCCTGTCGGCGCGCACCGTCTCTTTCCCGCTCACATGGTTGGCCGCCGTCATGCCGCGTTCCTGAAGGGAAGGAAGAGCCCATGAGAGGCGCTCCTCGACGAAACCGTGCAGGTCGAACTCCGTCATTTCCAGCTGCAGGCGACCACCTTGGGCCAATGACAGCACCTGGAGATCGCCAATGATGCGGTTGATCTGCCCCAGTTGATCGAGCACGGTCCGGATCTGCCTTTCATCGAGCGGGAACACCTCGTCGACGATGCCCTGCAGCCGCCCCATTGCCGCAGTCAGCGGCGTGCGAAGCTCGTGGGCGATCGCGGCGCTGGAGTCCTGCAGTTCGCGGTCGTAGGCCTCCAGGCGCTCGGCCATCGCGTTGAAGTGGTTGGCCAGGCGCTGGAGTTCGGCCGGTGCGGATTCGAGCACCGGCGCACGGGCGGAGAAACGCCCCATCGAGACCGATTCCGCCGCCGTCGCGACATCGGAGACGGGCTCGACGATGCGGCGCGCCAGGAGCAATCCGAACGCTGCCACGAAGGGGGTGATGGAAAGGCTCAGCAGCATCTGGATGAGCAGGTCGTCCGAATCCGACGGCATTGCGAAGCGGTCGCCGTACTGGGTATAGAGCTCGACCAGGCGCTTCGAGACCTCCTCGCTCTTGGGCGCGTTCTCAAGTTGCCTGAGTTCTTCGGCGACGCCGGGCGGCAGCTGGGCCTCGTTCTTCGATTCCCAGTAGCTGTAGCGCACCCACATGCCCGCCTGCACGGCCGCCGTGGCGGCAATCGCCAGCGCGATCATCCGCCACGTGAGCCACGCCCACAGCGAGCGGCGCGATGGCTTCATCTGGAATCGCCAAGGCGATAGCCGACGCCCCGCACGGCCGTCGGGGTGCCCTGGACGCCTTGTTCTTCCAGCTTTCGCCGCAGGTTGTGCACATGCGTGTCGACCACCCGCTCGAGCGCATCGCTCTCCGGCAGGCATGCTTCCAGCAATTCGAGGCGGCTGAAGGCCTTGCGCGGATTGCGCATCAAGGTCGCCAGGAGCTTGAACTCGGTGATGGTCAGGTCGAGAGGCTCTGACTTGTCCGCGACACGTGCCATCACGGCGTCGAGATCGAGCTCCAGCGGCCCCCACGCAAGGTGAGTCTGGCTGCCCTGTTGAGAGCCGTTGCGCACGCGCTTGAGGATGACCTGCACGCGCGCGACCACCTCCTTGGGGTTGAAGGGCTTCACGACATAGTCGTCCGCGCCGTAGCGAAGCGCACCCAGCTTCTCCACTTCTCCGTCGACGGCCGTGACCATGATGACGGGCACATCGCCGGCCCTGCGAATGGCGCCGAGGATCTCGTTCCCATTGACCTGCGGCAGCATGTAGTCGAGGAGCACCAGGTCCGGCTGCCATTGCCGGAACGTCTGCATGGCCTCGCCGCCATCGCGGCAAATGGACGTCAGATAGCCATCGCGCTGCAGATAGGCTGCCAGCACCTCGGCGATCTGGGAATCGTCTTCAACAATCAGGATGCGTTCGTTGGCCATGGGAATCGTGTTTCTTGTTTGCGGCGGGCATGACCCGGGTTCGCGATGGAATCGCACATGCGCGAGGGTGGGATTTTTCGCTGGAAGCCTGTGCGGTAACACTCTCGCGAACAACCCCGGCATTATCCGGCGCGTGCGAAGAGCGCAGGCAGAGACATCGTTGCCGCTGCCGCATCGAAACGCGCATGTGCGATGGCAACGCGGGCATCGCGCGTATTGAACGGGATCTCGAGCCATTGTCAGGTCCATCTGTCAAAGCTCGAACCACCCTTTATCAAGATCTGATCAAGACTCGGTAGTCGTCGGAGTTGGGGAGGCCAAGTTGAATCGAGCCGCGCCTGAAATTTCCGGATGAAAACGCTTCTTGAACGAAACCACATAGACATTCAATCGCGGCTTGATCGGCGCACGGGAACATGGCTTGCATCTTCATCAAGAACAAGCCATGGAATTTCAGGTCGAGGCATTCCCCACGCCGAAGTCCTCGGACACGCGCACGGCCACGGTCACGGGCAGGGGCAGGGGCAGGCGCATACGGCGTGGCTCAACCATCGTGGCATGGGTCTCTGCCAGAGCCGACAAGGTGCTCCTGGTGGTCGTGCTCTTTGCCGTGGCATCGTGGTTGTTCTACTGGTTCGGGCCCTGAGCCGCCGCGCACTGGTGCAGTGGCGGCCGGCAGCACGCCCAGTTCGAACCCGCCGAGTTCTGCTTCCTGCGAGCAGATGAAGCTGCCGCCGAAGACGCAGCCTGGGCCCGCGATCTTCATGCCGTCGCTGCCCGCAGAGCCGACAGAGGTGCGATGCGAACGCCCAGCTCTCGCAGAAGGTGCGGGAGGTGAGGGTCGGACCACACCGCGAACTCGACACAGCGCCCGCGGCTGATGACATCACCCACCGCCAAGCTCCCGGGGTGGCACATCAGCAGATCGCCGCTGCGAGCCTGCCTCAGCCATCGCCGCAACAGGGAGCCGTAACCGCTTTCGGTGGCATCGAAGCCGTAGACACCCAGCAGACGGCGATTGGCGACGAAGCCCAGCGAGCGAGCGCGGCGGCGGAAAGGCTCGGCGCCCACCAGGTGATCGATGAGCCATGCCTTGCGTCCGTCGGCACTTCGAAGGCCACCCGGGAGCGAGGCAGCCGGCGCGGCGCTCACGCGAAGCCACGGCAAGGTGCCGCCGTACCGCCTGAGCAGCACGTCCAGCACCACATCCCGTATCACGGGCAGGTGATGCACGTGTTCGTGGCTGTCCACATGGGCGGGAACGCGGAACATCTCTTCCTCGAAGGCGTCGAGCTGGCGCAGCAGGGCTTCGCGCACAAGGCGCTTCGGCAGCAGCCGGAGATGGGCCGCTGCGACCAAGGTCTGCACCGACCCCAGCGCGGGCGCTCCGCTGAACGACTGCGTCAGGTTGAAGTGAAGCCCGACATCGATCCGCCGGCTGTCCAGGAGCCGCGCACGCGCCGCGCCGTCTTCCCACTCCGGTGCCTGGGTCATGGCACTCAGCGCACTCACGCGCCGCATTTCCACCAGGTGCAGCGCGGCTGCATTGACACCGGTATTCAGGCCGAAATCATCCACGCACACGGCGATGGTGCGTTCGGGAGATGCGGACACCTCATCGCCCCCCATCTGGACTTGCTCGGCACATGGCCCGGATGCGACTGCCGGGCCTGCATTGCCGGGCGAGATGCGGCAAGCCTCCGGCGCCACGGATGTGGGTTGCTTGTTCTTCATCGGTGCCGTTCCTCTTGAGGTGCGGCTTCCAGCGGATCCGCGCCGCCGTCCGGACCACTGTCCTTCAAGCCGGTTCCCTGAGATCTGCGAACCAGATACAGCGGGCGTCCCTTCACTTCATCGAAGACCCGCGCCAGGTACTCTCCGATCACGCCGAGCGACATCAGCTGCACGCCCGCCAGCAGGAACATGGCGACGACGATCGTGGTCCATCCCGACACTTCATTGCCCCAAAGCATGTACGACAAGGTCAGCATGCCGCCGTAGCCGAACGCGGCAAGCGCGAGCAGTCCTCCAAGCACGCTGGCCGCGCGCAGAGGCCAGCTGGTGAACATGGTGATGCCGGTCAGGGACAGGCTGCACAGTGCCTGCAAGCTGTAGTGGCTCCGGCCGTGAGGCCTCGCAGGAGGCACGTAGGCGATCTGCTCCACGCGGAAGCCGACCCAGGCGAACAGCCCCTTCATGAAGCGGCTGCGTTCGGGAAGGGTGCGCAACGCATCGACCACCGCGCGGTCGAGCAACCGGAAGTCGCCTGCGTCGGCGGGTACCCGATAGCGTCGATCGCAGTCGAGCAGCCTGTAGAAGATCCGCGTCCCGATGCGCTTGACCCAGCCCTCCGCGTCGCGATTCGAGCGTCTCGCGCAAACCATGTCGGCGCCCTGCGTCCAGCGGGCGATCATCTCGGGAATCAGTTCGGGAGGGTGCTGGCCGTCGCCGTCCATCAAGAGCACGAGATCGCCGCGCGCCGCGTCCAGGCCCGCGCTCAGGGCCGCCTCCTTGCCGAAGTTGCGCGAGAGCTCCAGCAACCGCACGCCCTGGTCTTGCCAGCGCAGCGCCGACTCGCAGGTGGCGTCGGTGCTGCCGTCGTCGACGACGATGACTTCCCAATCCCGCGACAGCGTGACAAGCACCGCGATCAGCCGCGGCAGAAGCAGCTCGAGGTTCCTGGCCTCGTTCCGGCAGGGAATGACGCAGCTGATGGAAGCGCCGTGATCTCGCTGCGCGGGTTGTTTCGGTTGCGTCGGCGCCAGAGGCGCATCGTTCGACGGCCGTTCGGCCGGCCTGAAGTCATCGAGGTGCAAGCGCATGTGGGCATCGAGCAGCGCTCTGCGGGTCAGCGAGTCAATTTGCTGCATGTGCTCTCCGCGTGCAGTAGATGGACGGCGAGCGGGGAACGACCGTTCGCCAGTACAAGCCGGGGAATTTTTCGCCTACCGGCCGATAGCCCGGGTGTGATGCGGCCTTGCTCAGTTCCAGGACGCCGCAGTCGTCGACGAGCTCCTTTTTCACCCAAGGGCTGATGTCGAAGCGGCCATCGATCAGGACCAGAGGGCGTTCACCGAGCTGCAGCGCCAGTGCGCCTGCTTCGGCGGGAGGCCCCGCGATCACGCGGACCGGTCCTCCGAGTTGAGCGCGTGCTGCCGGCGCTACCGCGTCGGCCAGCGCTTTCGCATCGAAATTCCGCCAGTGATGGCGCTGCAGCCGAAACTCTCCGTTGGCGGAAATCATCTGTCCCCAGGCCAGCAATACCAGCTGAATGAGAAAGAAGCTCTTGAGCGCCGATTTCAATGAGGCCCGGGGCCAGACTTCTTTCCAGGGGCCCAGCTCCATGAAGGCCGGAACGGCGAGCAGGAGGAACGGAGCCCCCCAATGCAACTGCAGATCCGCGCCCACGGCCAGGCCCAGCACGAGAGTGAAGACCAGCGGCGTGAGGCCGAAGCACAGCAGGAGCCTGCGGCTCATTCCCGCGTCGTCGGGCAGCGGCGCACGCGACGGCACCTGAACATCCGTGCGTGCGCGGACCGCAAGCCAGAGCACCGACAGAAGTAGCAGCCACGCAGGCAGCGCCCGGTTCAGGAGCTGATCGAACAACCAGCGCAAGCAGACGCCCAGCCTCCGCATCCCGTGGAGATCGAGGCCCAGCGACGAGTCCATCGCATAGCGGATCGGCCCGAGGTCGTGCGGCCAGAGCCAGTACAGATGCGGAGCCATGACAGCCAGCGAAACGGTCGCGGCCAGGGCAAGGCCCCGTCGATGATCCGCATCTCGCCAGCCTCTTTGCCACACCCAGAACACCGCCACGGCGAGGGCCATCACGACGATGTGATATTTCGCGAGCCCTCCGACGCCGAGGCAGACCCCCAACCACAGCCACCAGCGGCGCTGCCTCGAGACAAATGCCTTCCAGGTGAGAACAGCGCTGGCCACTGCGAACGGGATCAGCACCACTTCGTGGTTGTAGTAGTAGAGACGGCCGTTGTAGTAGGTGATGCACAGGGCCGCGAGCAGTGCCGCCGTGGCATACACGGTGCCGCGAAGGGCGGCAAGAAATCGCCAGAGCATGCCCATCGCCGCCAGCACGAAGACCGCGCCGAGCGCATAGGTGACGCCCCCCGACAAACCCATCAACTGCACGGGAAGCCAAAGTACCCACGTGGGCAGCGGAGGATGCTTGTAGTAGCCCCATTCGAGGCTGCGCACCCAGGTGAGCTGCTCGATGTTGTCCGTGGGCGGCACGAGGCTCGACTGCGCAAGATGCGGCAGCCAGATGGCGGCGAACACGGCGAGCAGCGCGATGACCCAGGCTCCGCTGGGCCGGGGCGGCGAGGTGCCTCGGGACTCGGCGGACCGCGATGCCGGCCTGGCGTGATCGGGCCGCGGTACAGGGCCGCTGAGCACGGCCTCGACGGAGCGGACCACGGCCGACAAGGATGGACCGGGATTGGAATCTGGAAGCGGAGAGTGCATTCGAAGGCGCGCGAGCCCAGGCGGGCTTCAGGATTGACTGTGACGAAATGCTCTCTTCGCACGATGCAGAAGCACTGGGGGTTTCATCAACGTTCGATCAATTCGCGTTGAAGGGCCCTTGAGCGCGCCCGAGCGCTTTGGCTCTCGATCGGATCTGGATCGTGCGCAGGCTCTTTCTCGATGCGCTTTCACAAGAATCCTCTCCGGTCCCTTCGATGGGACGGATCCCTCGTTGCCGCACGGATGGCCGCTCCTGGCGGCCCGGCACAGGGCCGTGAACCCCAACCTTGAAAGCGATGCATTGAAGACAGCTCGTAAATGGGCACTTGCGGTTGGCGCCGTCGTCCTTGCCACAGCCGGCACGTTCGCGCTCGTGGAAATGAACACAGGCCCGCAATCCGATCTGGCCACCGCGGTGGTCGAGCGCGGCTCCCTGGCCCAGGAAGTACAGGCGGTGGGCCGGGTCCGTCCCAAGGAGCTGGTCGCCGTCGGCGCACAGGTGTCGGGCCGGGTGGAGCGCCTGCACGTGAGCCTGGGGCAGCGTGTAGCCAAGGGACAGCTGATCGCCGAAGTCGATGCGCAGCCGCAGCAGATCGCGCTGCGCAGTGCCGAGGCGGCAGTGGATGCGCTGCGTGCGCAGGTCAACGCGCGGCGCGTTGCAATGGCCCAGGCCCGAGTGCTGCTGCGCCGGCAGCAGACGCTGGCCGTGGCCGAGGCGACCGCGCAGGCCGATCTGGAAGCGGCGCAGGCGGCGGTGGATACGCTGCGAGCCGAGATCGACTCGTTGCAGGCCCAGGTCGTGCAGGCGCGCACGCAGGTCGACACGGCGCGCACGCAGCTCGACTACACACGCATCGTGGCACCGATGGACGGCGTCGTGGTGGCGGTGGTCACCCGGCAGGGGCAGACGCTCAACGCCTTCCAGAGCACGCCCACCATCGTCATGCTGGCGAAGCTGGACGTGATGACCGTGCGCGCGGAAATCTCCGAGGCCGACGTGAACCTGGTGGCGGCGGGCATGGCTGCGAGCTTCGTCGTGCCGGGCAGCCGCACGGACCGCTATCAGGCACGCATCGCCCTGATGGAGCCGGCTCCCGATTCCATTGCCAACGAAGCTGCGGCGGCCGGAGGCGCCTCGTCCACAGCCGCCGCGGCCAAGGCCGTCTACTACAACGCCCTGTTCGATGTGCCCAACGAACACGGCATGCTGCGCCCCTCCATGACGGTCCAGGTCTCCGTGCACGTGAAGAAGATCGAGGACGCATTGCTCATTCCCGCCGTGGCGCTGCGACCGGGTGCGAAGGCCGGACACGCAACGGTGCGCGTGCTGCAGCCGGATGGGGACGTGGTCGAGCGCCAGGTGCAGACCGGCCTGCGCACGCCCCTGCAGGTGCAGGTACTCGGCGGCCTGGCCGTCGGGGAACGCGTCGTGGTCGGTGAGCCGGTCGCGGCGGATGCCGCAGTGCCTCAAGGACCGGCGCTATGGTAGGCACGTCCCGGACATTGCTGGAGACGCGCGGCCTGCGCCGCGAGTTCGTGGCGGGGGAGGGCACTCTCGCCGTGCTGGACGGCATCGACCTGCGGATCGACGCGGGGGAGATGGTGGCCATCGTGGGTGCTTCGGGCTCCGGCAAGTCGACGCTGATGAACATCCTCGGCGCGCTGGATCGCCCGACTTCGGGCAGCTACCGCGTGGCCGGCCAGGAGGTCGCGGATCTGGACGCGGACGGCCTGGCGAGGCTGCGGCGCGAGCACTTCGGCTTCGTCTTCCAGCGCTACCAGCTGCTGGGCGAATGGACCGCGCTGGACAACGTGGCGCTGCCCGCCATCTACGCCGGCTGCAGTGCGCAGCAGCGCCAGGCCCGCGGGCTGCTCCTGCTCGAGCGCCTGGGATTGGGAGCGCGCGCGGACCATCGGCCCAGCCAGCTCTCGGGCGGACAGCAGCAGCGCGTCTCGATCGCGCGCGCGCTGATGAACGGCGGCAGCGTGATATTGGCCGACGAGCCGACGGGCGCCCTGGACACATCCAGCGGCGAGGACGTGCTTCGCCTGCTCGCCGAACTGAATGCGCAGGGGCACACGGTGATCATCGTCACGCACGATGCCCAGGTGGCCCGCCGCGCGTCGCGCGTGATCGAAATCAGCGACGGCCGCATCGTCTCCGATCGGCGCAGCGAAGCTGCGACGGTGCCGTGCACCACCATGTTGCCGGCACCGCCGGAAGGCGAGAGCGGGCGCGAAGGCACGGCCACGCCGGCACGCATGGCGCAGACGCTGCGCATGGCGCTCTTCGCCCTGCATGCCCACCGGCTGCGCGCGCTGCTGACGATGCTGGGCATCGTCATCGGCATCGCAGCCCTGGTGTGCGTGGTCGCGTTGGGGCGCGGTGCGCAGGATCAGGTCATGGCCCAGATCCGCGAACTGGGCACCAACACGCTGGAGATATTCCCCGGCCGCGACTTCGGTGACCTGAGGGCGAGCGCGATCGAGAACCTGTCGGTGGCCGACGCCGAGGCGCTGGCGCAGCAGTTCTACGTGGACAGTGCCTCGCCCAACATCTCGGTGTCGGTGGCGGCACTGCGCGACTCTGCGGTGGCATCGGCCCAGGTCAATGGCGTGGGCGCGGGGCTGTTCCGCGTGCGCGGCCTTTCATTGGCTGCGGGCCGCTTCTTCGACGCCCGCGAGCAGGAAGCGCGCGCGCAGGTGGCCGTGATCGATCAACGCGCAGCCACGGCGCTCTTCGGCACCGCATCGCCGCTGGGGCAGACCGTGCTCCTCGGCGAGATGCCGGTGCAGGTGGTCGGCGTGCTGCGCCCGATGCAGAGCAGCTTCGCGTCGAGCACGCCGGGCTTCTTCGTGCCCTACACCACGGTGGCGACCCGCCTCGCAGGAAGGCAATTCCTCGAAAGCATCACGTTGCGCATCAAGGACGAAATCTCCAGCCGAGCAGCGCAAGGCGCCGTCACTTCGGTGCTGCGCGACCGCCACGGCAGCCAGGACTTCTTCATCATGAATTCGGACCAGGTCCGGCAGGCCGCCACACGCACCAGTCGCACCCTGGCACTGCTGATCTCCGGTGTGGCGACCCTGTCGCTGATGGTGGGAGGCATTGGTGTGATGAACATCATGCTGGTGTCGGTGACCGAGCGCACACGAGAAATCGGCGTACGAATGGCGGTGGGTGCGCGGCGCGCCGACATCATTGCGCAGTTCCTCATGGAAGCCGTTCTGATCTGCCTCATTGGCGGCGCAGCCGGCGTGTTGCTGGCCTTCGGCCTGGGTGCGCTCATCGCCTTGGCGATGCCGCAGCTGCCAATGTCCTTTTCCGCGCTCTCGGTGGTGCTGGCCGTGGTCAGCTCCTGCCTGGTCGGCGTGGCTTTCGGTTACCTGCCCGCAAGAAACGCCGCACGGCTCGAGCCGGTGCAGGCCCTCGCGCGGGATTGACATGACGCGTTCCTCATCTTTCTCTCTTCTTCGCCTTCGGGCGTCCTTGCCCCGAGTCATGGTCACCGCGCTGTTGGCCTGCGCAGCGGTGGGATGCGCCAAGCCCGAGGCCCCCAAGCCGATGCCTATGCTGCCGCCTGTGTATACCCATGCCGGGACCACCTCGGCGGCCCAGACAGGCAGCAAGGGTTTGGTCTGGTGGCGCGCGGGCGAACTGCCCGTGCTCGACGCCTGGGTCAACACCGCCCTTGCACGTAACGCAGACCTTGCCGTCGCCGGCGTGCGGTGGCGCCGGGCGATGCTGGAGGCCCGCCTCGCCGGCGCGCAACTGGCACCAACCGTGTCGGGCGCATGGAACACCCGCGTCGCGAGAGGCCTGGGCAGTGGACAAGCGGATCCAGGCTCGGGCAGCACCGGGCAGATCGCGGTGAGCTGGGAACTCGATCTCTTCGGGCGCCTCGGGGCGTTGCAGGATGCCGCCAGCTTCGAGGCGCAGGCAAGCGAACAGGACAGGCAGGCCGTGCGGCTCGTACTGGTCGCCAGCGTCACCGACTTGTATTTCCAGCTCTCCCATGCCAACGGCCGCGTGGCGATGGCCGAAGCCAGCGAACGCGACGCCCAACGCATCGTGGCTCTGGTGCAGGCCCGCTTCCAGGCGGGGGCGGAAGGAAGGCTGGCGCTGCACGAGGCGCTGCAAGTGCGTGAGGAACGTGCCGCTGATCTGGCGGCCCAGCGCCAGGCAGCCACGGTGCTGCGCGAGCGCGTGCGCGTGCTGCTGGATGGCGCTTCCGTGCCGGAGCCCGAGCCGCGGACACTGCCCGGGCTCGCCTTGCCGCCAGTACAGCCGGGCCTTCCGGCCGAGCTTCTCGGTCGCAGGCCCGACCTGCGCGCTGCCCAGTGGCGGCTTCAGGCCGCGGGCGCGCGCACCGACGCGGCGGTTGCGAGCTACTACCCTGGTATCGCACTCACCGGTGCCCTAGGGAGCTCCAGCAGAGCCCTCCTCGACGTACTTGCCAATCCGGTCGCGACATTGGGCATCGGCATGACCTTGCCCTTCCTGCAGGCGCGCACGCTGGGCATCGAGACGGACATCGGCCGCACTCGCTACGAGGAGGCGGCAGTGGGTTTTCGCAAGGCGCTGTACACCGCGCTCGGCGAAGTGGACCAGGCCCTCTCCGCTCGCACCCGTCTCGCCGAGCAGGAGGTCGCGTTGCGCCAGGCCCAGCAACAGGCGGCGGAAGCGGCACGGGTCTACGAGGCACGCTTCCTGGTCGGGCTGCTGCCGCTGAGAAGCTGGCTCGATGCGCAGGAGCGTCTGCGTACGGCAGAGGTCGCCCATGCTTCGATACGGCTGGCCCAGATGCAAAACCAGATCCAGCTTTCTCAAGTGCTCGGCGGCGGCTGGATGACGAACCGCTATGGCCTCGTCTATCCAGGGCATCTGGGGCGGCGCGATGCCGAGGACTTCGGTATGAACGGGCGCAAGAGTCGTGGGTACGCGGTCGACCCAGGTTAGTTGGGGACTGCGCAAGAATAGGTCCTGACCAAAGAGGCCGGCACGCTATATCGGTTGCGCTCGAAGTGCAACAGACAAGTGGGCGAGACACGCGTGGTGGGCTCGATGAAGCCATCGAAGGGCCTGGGCACCGGCATCGGCAGCGCACGCTCCTGCGCCCAGACTTCGGCGATGCTGTCTGGCAGCTTGTCGTGGGCGATCTCGCCCTACAGCGCCTTGCAGCGATTCTTCAGACAGTCGTTGAGCAACGCCGGCACGGGCTGCCACAGCCGGTTCCGCGCATCGCGCACAGGTTCATCGCTGCGCGATAAACGCAAGCAGGTTGCGTTGCCTTCGGTCATTCCGAAAATGAAATTCAGTCGCTCATTTTCAGAGGTAATTCAACGCTCGTTACCGCCTTTGTACAGGTCACACTCGTAAATCCCGGCCTGTCGTGCAGGTCGATGCCGCATGGGCTTCTCGTCGAATCCATGCGGGCATGACAAGGGTAGTGACATTCAATGTCGCGTCGCTGACGTCGCATGTGACAACGAATGTCACTTCTTGCCGCAGCGTGTCTATCGCAACGCATGCAATGCATTCATCGGTTTTACCGATTCCATTTCATTGAGCCATCGAACCGGATGGCATGCAGCTTGCAGAATCATTTGTTTACAAATTGTGCCCAATGACACATTACTCGAACGACGACGACAAGAAGGCGGCCGTGCTGGACCGTCGCACCTTCTTCATCGGCACTGCAAGCGCACTCGCCCTCGGCACGACGGCTTGCGGTGGTGGTGGCGGCTCTTCGGCCGGCGTACCTCAGGCTGCGGGAGTCGCTGTTTTGCCGCAGCCCGCAGCGTCCGACGCAGGTCAGCTGCCGGCTGCTGCGCCAGCAGCTCAGCCGGCAGCTGCGGCGCCAACAGCGGTTCCTGAGCGCCAGCCCGCGTCCGTCACGGGCGTGTTCAAACACCCCGGACTGTTGGTCACGGAGCCAGACTTCGCGCGTATCCGCGAGCTGATCAAGACCGGCCAGCAACCGTGGGCGGACTGGTACAAAAAGCTGTGCGCCGATAAATTCAGCATCCTGGAAACCCGGCCCTACCCGTTAGCGGGCGTATACCGGCAGGACGGCAGCAAGAATAATCTGTACGTCGACATCTGGCGTGCCTGGAGCCTGGCGCTGCGCTGGAAACTCTCGGGCGACGATCGCTTTGCCGACAAGGCGGCAGAGTTCCTGGACGCCTGGGCGGACACGCTGAAGGAGATCGGGACGGTTCCGCCTGGGTCGACCGCCCATGACGACCACACCTTCATCCTGATGGCGGGTATGCAGGGCCACCAATTCGCGCAGATCGGCGAGATCCTGCGCACCTACCCCGGCTGGCCGCGGGACAGGCTCAAGCGCTTCCAGGACATGCTGATGACGGTGTGTGCGCCCATTTCGTCGTGGTTCCTCAGCGAAGGCCGGATGGGGTCCCATGCCAACTGGGACATGGCCTCCATGGTCGGTGCGATGGCCATCGGCATCTTCTGCGACAACGCCGAGCTGTACCGGCTGGCCTGCGATTCGTACGCCGCCAACAACCGCGGCAAGCTGCGGAACTTCGGCAACGGCTCGGCCCTGCACGGCGTGTACTACATGCACCCGGGCCACTTCGGGCAATGGGAGGAGAGCGGACGCGACCAGGGGCATGCGACGCTGGGCATGTCGCTCGGCGGCGACGTGATGGAAATGGCCTGGAACCAGGGCGACGACCTCTACGGGCTGTACAACAACCGCTTCCTCTCGGCCGCCGAGTACGTGGCGCGGACCAACCTGCAGGACGAGAACGGCAAGCCGTACGTCATGCCGTACGTGCTTGAGCAGAACCCGACCGCGCCCCACACCAGCCAATGGACGGAGGTGGCCTTTGGTCCCACCCCTGACGGCAAATACATCGGATTCGGCCGCAACTGCTGGGAGCCGATGTTCAACCACTACGTCAACCGCCTGGGCATCGCGGCACCGAACGTTGCGCGCATGGTGCCGTACTGCGAGGCGAAGTACGGCGGCAGCAGCGACGACATCTGGTGGCCGACGCTGATCCATCGCCGCGTGCCGTATGCCGGGCCGATGAAGCCGCCCTCGGGTCTCACGGGTTATCTGAATGACGGCCGCGTGCTGCTGTCGTGGTGGGGGAGCGTGGGAGCAACTTCCTATGTGGTGCAGTGTGGCAGTTCGGCCAGCGGCCCCTTCACGACGGTGGCCACAGTGGCAGCGGACCAACTGCTGACCTACACCGATGCGCCCTCCAGCGGCACGTGGTTCTACCAGGTCATCGCACAGGGTCCCGGGGCACCGGGGACCGGTTCAAATATCGTCCGGGTCGCAGTCCCCGGCGAACTGTGCTTTCGGATGCCGCTGGACGGGGCGAGCGGCCTGGTCCCCACCGGCACGCTGCTGCGCCCGGATGGCACCACGACGGTCGTGGAGGGCAAGCTGGTGGACGGCGTGACCTGGGGCGAAGGGCGCAACAAGGACAAGGCGCCCATGTTCGATGGCAAGTCATCGGGCATCCAACTGCCGGCAGGCCTGTTCAGCAACCTGGACGACTTCACGGTGTCGATATGGGCCTATGCCAACGGGTATCGCTGGGACACCTGCATCCTGTTCGCCGGGACCGATGCCAATTCCGCCCTCGGTATTGCTCCTCAGGCCGGCCGAGGTGGACTGCGGTTCGGCATATTCGGCGCAACCGGAAATGATGCACGTGCGTTGGAAGGCCCCAGCGCCCTCCCCACGAGGCGCTGGGTTCATGTGGCGTACACGCAGGAGGGCACGACCGGGCGGCTCTATCTCGATGGCGTCGAAGTGGCAAATGCGGACTACATGACCCTGACGCCGCGCCAGGTGGGCGATCAAGTGACCTTCCTGGGGCGCAACTGGGCGCATCCGGCGTTCAACGGCCGCCTGCAGGACTTTCGCATCTATGTGGGCGCACTGAGTGCCGTGGAGATCGCCGCACTCGCCAAGAGCGACTAACGAAACGCGGGCAGCGTACGAACGCAGGTAACCGGTAGTACGGCGGGTAGTCCACGAAGCGGCTGGTCAGCGTGTGTGCGATGAGGCTGGCGGCCATGATGCCGCCGTCGATGACCGGCGCGCGCATCGTTTCGCCGTCGCGACGTCACCGCTGCTTGCATCCACGCTGGTTCCATACCTCCTCGTGAGTTTCAAGAAGCGTTTCCCGCAGGTCAGGGTGGAGATACTCGATCTACCGGTGGACAACGTTGCAGCCCCAGTGCGTAGCGGGCAGGCCGCCTTCGGCATATGCACTTCAGATCTGAACGCGCAGGATCTCTCGACCACGGCTCTTTGCCAGGATCGCCTGATACTCGCCTGCCCGGCAGGTCACGCGCTCGCCTCGCTTCGTGAAGTGCGATGGTTCGATCTGTGCGATGAACCGCTGGTGCTGTTGCGCCAAGGCAGCGGGCTGCGCGTACTGGTCGAGCAAGGTTTCGCCGAGGTCGGAGAAACGTTCAAGCCCGCCTATGAAGTAGCGCAGGTAACCACCGCCATCGGGCTCGTGCAGGCCGGCCTCGGCATATCAATACTTGCGTCGTTCGTACTGTCGTGTGCGTTGCCAGCCAACGTCGTGTTGGTCCCCTTGGTGGATTCCGTGATAAAGAGAGGCGTTATAGCGATTAGCGGGGCTGAGCAAAACCTGTCCGAATCCAGCGAAGCATTCTTCGCGCACTCCTGCCGTGAATCGAGAGGAATGTTTAGCTTGTAGAGGTTAACTGGTCTGGTTCTGATGACCGGAGGGCCGCCGAACCGGAAAAACTTGTCGAGGACTCCGCTGCGGCCGTCCACCATCCAGGAAATCTCGCCGCGCTGGGTCTTGGACGGGTTGGCATACACGTCGAACTGGGCCATTGTGCGATCACCAGGGACGGTAGTCCTCGCCGAAAATACCCACTTGCTCCACCAGTCCGTTCTGGGCGGCAATCCACTGCGCAGCCGCAGTGATTTCTTTCATGAAACCAGACTTCCGCTCACGGCCCCACCGCGACATGGGCTTGGGTCAGAATCCGGCCAAAACCAAAAGCATCACCGAGCACCTTCGACTGCCTCATGGGCAATTCCCTAAATCCCTGAACAGGCCGCGTGCCGTGCGACCTCTCCCACAACGGTCCTTCGCCAATTGGCTCGTTCCTATCGGGCTCGTCTGCCTGGTGTTGGCCTTGCAGGCAGGCGGCGAGCCGGTGTACGAAGTGCTGCGCTACGAACGCGCGGCTGTGCTCGGCGGACAGCCCTGGCGTCTTCTTTCGGCGCATGCGGTGCATCTCGGTTGGGTGCATTGCCTGATGAACGTGGGCGGGCTGGTACTGTGCGCCGCGTTCGCGGCAGGCACCCTCAGTTGGCGCGCCTGGGCCACCGCGATCGTTGTGCTGGCCCTCGGCGTGGGGATGCTGCTGTTGGTTGCATCGCCCCGGGCCACGAACTACGCGGGCCTCTCGGGCGTGCTCTACGGGCTGTTCATCTGGGTGCTGTTGCCGCGCGCCTGGCGTGGCGAACGAGTGGCCTTGATCGTCCTGGTCGCCATCCTTGCACGCATCGGCTGGCAGATGTTCCATCCGCCTGCGGAGGTGCAGCGTGCGCTGATCGGCGGCGAGGTGATGGTCGAGGCTCACCTGTACGGCGCCCTGTGCGCGCTGGCGCTCTGTCTCTGGCTGGGTGCGTGGGCGTACTTGCGGCGGGTCTGAGCCGGCGCCGAGACCTGGCCTCGGTGCCGGCTTCACCGCTTCAGGGCCGACGGCGGCGGGCGATCGCAAGCGCCGCGAGGGCCGCCAGTGCCAGCGCGAGGTCGCCCGCATCCAGCGATCCGCCGCTTCTGCGGAATGGGAAGGCGATCGGCATCACCGGAGGCGGGGAGGGAGGCTCCGTCGTAGGCGGATTCGTCGTCGGCGGCGCTTCATCGGCCGGCGCGTAGGACTCGATGTCGTAGGCGTAGAGCCTGACACTCGTGCCCTCCTTGGGGCTCTCCGCCTGCATGGCGACGAACCCGCCGACGGATCCCTGCCGCTGGCTGATGGCGTTTCCGGCGTCCCTGTTCGGTGTCTCGCCATCGCCCACTTCCTTCAGGACATGGTGCTGTTTGACTCCGTCCTTCTCGGTGTACAGGAACATCTTCATCTCGCCGGACTTCGGGTCGATGGGCGTGTTGAACCACACGGCCTGATCCAGCGCTCTTTCGGCGATCTGCGAACCCTCCTGGCCGTTCGTCTGTCGCGTGATCAGCGAATTCTGACCCGCCACGACGGTGCCGGTCGCTCCGTTGCCTCGGAAGACGATGTGCGGGTAGGCGTTGGTGCCATGGATGAAGCTCTGCATCGTGTGCCCTTCCTGGGCCGCGTACGGTCCTGCGGCAGGGCTCTTCGCCTCCTCGAAGACGAACTTGAGGTTGTCCTGGGCCAGGGCGGGCTCGCCCGAGGGCGCATTCGAATTGCGCGATGGCACGAGGATGTCGCCACGCAGGACGACGGGCGTGCGCGACAGCGATTCCGGCGAGGTCGTGGTCGCGGGCTTGCTTCTGTTGGTCAGAGCCGCAGCCTGCGTCTGTCCGCTGAAAGTCGACTCGCCGGACACGACCATGTATGTCCTGCCGGGTTCGAATCTCGTGGCGAGTCGCCAGGCTTTTTCCGTCGACGCATCCTTTTGCAACCTCAGTCCAAACGGGCTGGCGATCGGGTCTTGCGGCAGCAGGACAAGCGTGGTGCGACCATGTTTCGGCACAGCCTTCGTTTCAGCGACGCCAGACGCCCTCGCCATGCCGTCGCTTCCATACGAGGTCTTGTATTGCTTGAATGCGGTCACGCCGTCGCTGAAGCGAACGTCCGCATAGGAGAAGGGCGCCTCCAGGGCGTTGGCGGCATCCATCCACCCCACGGTCATCTTGCCGAAGGACAGTACGAAGGTCGCCGTGTTCTCCACGGAGGCAGTGGCCGGCGCGGGCCCCCGCGCGGTCACCGTCACGTGGCACGGCTTTCCGGGAACCACGGCGCAGTCGGGCGGGTTGAACTTCATGCTCTCGACGGCAAACCCCGCGGGCAGCGAGACGTTGGCAGCGGTGAAGACGACGTTCTTCGTTGCGACCGGCACGTTGATGTCGATCATCGCCTGAGCGTTCTTGCCGCCCCAGGTCCTGGCCTTGAAGCTTTCTCCTCCATAGCTGAAGGTCGCGGTGACCCCGTTCGGCGGCAAGCCCGCATCGATGAGGTACTGCTCGGGGTTCGTCGTGGCCCAGTACGCTTCCTTCGGCTGGCCGACGGCGGACCACGGATAGCCGTTGGTGTGATAGCCCGGGTCCGTCATCCCCCACCAGGTCACCCGGTGCACACCGCCTTTGTACTCGGGGTGACGGCCTCCGGGGCCGGCGGCGTATTCCTTGAGCAGGCTGAAAAGCTTCGCATACTGGATGCCCTGCTCCTTGAACAGCGCATCCATCTCGGGGCCGTTCTGGATCCGCTGGCCCTTGTCCAGGCCCAGGGTGGGTGCGAGATCCAGCTCGGTCAGATCGACATTCACCCCCGTCTCGAGATAGGTCTTGATGGTCCTCTCGAAGGCATCCAGGTTGAGCCTCATGTCCCAGTGCCCCTGCGTGCCGATGACGTCGACCAGCGGCCTGGGATTTCCCTTGGCGTCCAGAAGGATCCGCCCCTTGCCTGCGGCCGATTCGGCCGCATACCGTTCATTGAACTCCTTGACCATCGAAGCGATCGCGGTGGCCTTCGAGGCTCGCTCGTTGTCGTTGAAGTCGTTGTAGTTCAGGATCGCGGTGGTGTTCTGGCGCGCGGCGTAGAAAGCGTCATACATGTAGTCCCAGCTCTTCCCGCCTTTGGCGTAGGCCTGGGCCCATCGGGAGGGGCGCTCCTCGGGGCTGTAGCCGGTTCGCAGGGCGTTCCTCCAGTCGGCGGGGTTGTCGGGGTTGTCCTTGAACGCTTCGTTGACGACGTCCCAGGCGTAGGTCTTGAACGGTTCCTGGTCGAAATGGCCGGCCACGGTCCGGATGTAGTACTCCAGGTTCGTCTTCGCCGTCGCGTAGTCCCACGGGGTTTCCCATCCGCCGCTCGCAGTCAGGACATTGGGGGCGGGCCATTGGGCCGACTGGTTGTGCCAGACCAGCACATGCCCGGTGACCTTGACGCCGCGCGCGTTGGCCGCGCCGATGTCGGCGTTGATGCCCGAGCTCAGGTTGGTGAGGAAGTTCGGGGTCGGATTGCTGATTCCCCCATTCCAGAACTCCGGCTTCATCGCGTTGCCGGGCGTCACCACGTTGAAGTGTTTCACGGTCATGGCGGCGACCGAGTTTTCGCCCGGCACCACGTCGGCGCCGAAGTTGCGCGCGTCGAGGTTGGTGCTGCCGATCAGGAAGTGGTTCTTGTACACGTCCTTCAGCGCCGGCCATTCGGCAGGGTTCGTTGGCCGGTCGGCCGCCAGGGCGGCGTTCGCGATCACGAGTCCGGCTGGCAGCGCAATCAGGAGGCTCTTGATGCGAGGCCTTGTGAACATGGACCCGATCCTCCTGGCGGTCCTGAGGATCGGAGGGTTCGTGCTGCGCGTGTTCCTCGATCTGTAGGCGGGGCCGGTCGATGCGGCCGGCCGTGCGGTCGCCAGACCCGATGATCTGATTTGCATGATGTCTCCGGAATGGAATATGCGGGGTGCGGCGAACTTGCCGCGACTCGCCGGCTCTCTGCGGAGCCCTCGTTGACCGACCCGAAGGCTAGGTGACGGCCCCCTGACGGTCCACTGACTTTTTCGCTAGCATCCATTCCAAATGCTGATGAGTTCAGGCAAGACCTCTGGTAAACCCCTGATGCTGGCGCAGGTCTCGCGTCTGCGTTTCCGCCACCTGCAGTTCCTCGACATCCTCGGAAAGACGCGCAACTTGCGCCTGACTGCCGAGCAGATGTACATCACGCAGCCGGCGGCCACCAAGGTGCTCATGGACATCGAGGAGATGCTGGAGGCGCGCCTGTTCGATCGCCTGCCGCGCGACATGCAACCCAACGAGCTGGGGCTCTTCACATTGCGTTACGCGCACTCGGCACTGGACGGCTATCGCAAGTTCGTGGACGAGTTCAGCACCCTGAAGCAGGGAGGGCACGGCCATTTGTCGATCGGCGCCGTCTCAGGTGCGGCGCATCTGCTGACCGGCGCGGTGGCCGAGCTGCAGCGCCTGCGGCCGCTGCTGGTGGTGAAGGTGCTGGAGCAAAGCAGCGACCAGCTCATCGTGTGGCTGGCCGAGCGCAAGATCGACGTGATGATCGGCCGCTTCACCGACGAATCCCAGCGCGACCAGTTCCACTACGAGAACCTGACCGGTGAAAGGTTGCAGATCACCGCGGGCGTGCACCATCCATTGCGCGGACCGAACGCCCCTGGGCTGAGGGAGCTGTCGAACTGGCCGTGGATTCTGTACCCGACATCCACGGCGCTGCGCAAGGTGTCGGACGACATCTTCCGCAGCACGGGCCTGTCGCTCACCTCGGGCATCGTCGAGACGCCGTCGTTCCTGTTCGCGCTGGAGCTCTTGCAGAGCACGACCATGCTGTCGCTGCAGCCCGCCGCGTTGGTGGACAAGTATGTAAGGCGCGGGCTGCTGACGCGCATCGCGACCGAGCTCCCCACCCGCATGCCCGACTTCGGCCTGATCACGCTGCAAGGAGAGCCTCCCAGCACGGCCGCGCTGGCCTTCATGGATGTGATCCGCAACATGGCGGACCACCAGGCCGAAGCGGCATTGGCTGAAAGGGCGACGCCGGGCGCCGGGTCCTAAGCCACCGGGGCGCGCATCCGCCGAGCGACATTGCCGCTGCTCGCAGTTCTACGCCGAGGCAGTAGAACCCCTACGAAGGTCCCGTCTCAGATCCACTGATCATTCTCGACAGTCCGTACCCCGGGCGTGCCATCACCCGTATTCACCACGCCTCGCGGCTCTACCAGCAGCATTTTCACCTCCGCGTGCGCGGAAGGCCTGTGCTCCACGCCCTTGGGCACCACCGCCATCTGTCCCGCGCGCAGCACGATGACGCCTTCGTCGGAAAGGCTGTCGCGATGATGGATGTGCAGTTCGCCTTCGAGCACGATGAAGGTCTCGTCGGTCTCGGCGTGCACATGCCATTGGAATTCGCCCTGTACCTTCACGACCTTGAACTGGTAGTCGTTCATTTCGGCGACGACGCGCGGTTGCCAGTGATCATCGATCCGGTGGATCTTCTGGATCAGGTCAATGGTCTGGCATTGGCCACGCCCGGCTGGCGTTGTGGTTGAGCTGGAGGGCAGGGACATCGATCGCTCCGTTATTGGGAATGACGTCGAAGATAAGCAGCGCTCCCGCAGCTGTATTGAACGTTCGTGGCCGATCGCTAAACGCCGCGCTCGCTCGCCGCGATGCGCAACCACCGCCCGGGGGTCAGCCCGAATGTCTTTGCGAAGTGTCGCGTCATGTGGCTCTGGTCGGCGAACCCTGCCGCCGCCGCGGCGTCGGCCAGCGAGGTGCCGTGCACCAGCATGCAGCGCACCATGTCGAGCCGCCTCATGGTCTGAAAGCGGTAGGGACTTGTGCCGTAGAACATGCGAAAGTCGTGCGAAAGGCTCCAGCGATCACGCCCCGTGGCAGCTTCGAGGTTGTCCAGCGTGATGACCTGCGCCCGGTGCGCGCGCAGGTAGTCGTGCGCGCGCTGCGCGGCAAGAAAGTCGCCCTTCGGTCGTCGTGCGGGTGTACCCGCCACTGTTTCCAGGGCGAGCGCCAGTTCAGCTATTGCCTCGCTGTACTCAAGCGGTTCGAGCGGGGCATCGACATCCTGCAGCAAGTTCCGGGTCGCGGCCGCAAGGCGCGAGTCGGTGGTCACGCCGCCTTCAATGAAGGGCAAGGCCCGCCCCTGGAGCACCGCTTGAAAGAGCGCGGGCTCGACGTAGATCATGCGGTACTGAAACCCCTCGTCGGTACCCGCCTGACCGTCGTGGGCCTCGTCGGGGTGCAGCACGATCGTGTGGCCCGGCAGGCTGTCGCGCCGGCTGCGTCGGTAGTTGAAGCTCTGGACGCCGGCCAGCGTACTGCCGACCGCGTATGTGTCGTGGCGGTGCATCGCATACGCCTTGCCGTGAAAGCGCGCCTCGATGCGCTTCATTCCGTCGATGGGTTCGGTATGCCTCACCCACTCGACAGGTGCGGCGGGTGCCAGTGCGCGACTCATGGCCGGTATGGTATCGAAACCACGCGGGCAGACGAGAAGGACAACCGTCGCTGCCGCAGCGATGCGCGATGCGCCAGCGACCTTGCTGCTCATTCACATCCCCTGTTGCGCCGAGATCAGGCGCTCAGCGGAGCTTCGCCTTGCGCTCGTTGAGTGGCAGGCGCCACAGGTCGTAGCGTTCGTCCCCGCTCTTGACCGAACCCGCAAAGTGGTTGTTCAAGGAACTGGACGTGAAGATCAGATCTCCGCCAGGAAGGATCGCGGGGGTGTCTGGCCATTGCACACCGTCATCGGATGCGATCAGCGACATCGTCTTCGTGCGCGGCTCGTACTTCACGATGCCGTTGTGCGTGACGTCGGTGATGTAGAGCGCTCCCTTGGCGTCGGTCACGATCCCGTCGGTGTTGCCGCCCACTGCCCCCAGGTCGTGGATGGCTGCTGAGATTTGTTCATCGCTCGCATCGGCCCTGCGCAGGATTGCAGTCGGAACGGCGCGTGCGCGAGTCCCTGTCGTCACGGTCCAGTACAGCGTGCGGCCATCAGGCGACAGCGCAATGCCGTTGACGCCGAGCAGCAGTGGATTGCCGGGCCACACTTCGGCGCCATGGGAAACGACCTTGACGCCAGGCTCGATCTGCAGGCTCGGATGCTTGTCGAGCACGCGTCGAGCCTCGCCCGAGGCGAAGTCCACCACGATCAAGCCCACCATGTTGGCGGGCGCGCTGCGCATGCCGCTGTCGGAGATGTACGCGACGCGGCGGCGCTCATCGACCACGATGTCATTGAGGAAGCTGCCCTTGCGATCGGCCACGCCGTCAAGGGCGATGCGCTTGACCGTCCGACCCGACTTCAGGTCGAGCACCAACACCTTCTGAGCACCTGCAGGTGCCTCGGTCTCCCCGGCGACGAAGCCCATGTCCAGCGCCCACAGCCAACCGTTCTTGCGATCGACATGGAAGCCCAGGACATTGCGCAGGCTTTGCTCCGGCGCGGCCGTGACCGCATTGCCTTGCACCGAGGGGAACGCGGTCAGCCGAGCCGGTCCCGTTTGCGCGCGGGTGTCCAGCCTGCTGAGGGTTGCCGGGGCGCCGGCAGAAACGAGGCGCGGCGTGCTCACGTAGGCGGTGCCCCGTGCATCGAAATGCAGCCCGGCGATCGGTGCGCTGACGGAGCCGGCGAAGGGGGCCGGGCCCGCGCCGTCCTTCGACGGTTCCCAGCTGACGCCGGCATAGCTGCGCCAGCGTTCGAGGGGCGTGGTATCGGCGGCATGCGCCGCCGCGCAGAGAGTGGCGAGCGCGGCCAGCGCGATGGAAGCCAGTTTGGGCATGTGAAGAGTCATGAGAAGTTCGAAACAGGAAGAAAAAAACCGACGGCGGCTCAGGCCACCCGGTGCATGCATCTGCAGCAATTCGAAGGCGCCGATCGGAGGCCCCGCCTTGGCGCGCAAGGCATCCAGAGTGCGGCGGCGAGGGACCACAGGTGCTTGTGCATGTGATTCACCGATTGCTTTCGGCCAGGTTGCGGCACGCTCAGCCCCGGCTCAGCAGCAGATCGCGCATGGCAGCGCTGACGCCGGCGGCCGACTGCGGGTTCTGCCCGGTGACGAGGCGGCCGTCGACGATGACCTTGGCCGTCCAATCGGGCGCTGGATGGTGGTGTGCACCGCGCTGCTCAAGCGTGCTGGCGAGCAGGAAGGGCACGACCTCGTCCAGTTGAACTGCGCGTTCCTCGTCGTCGGTGAAGGCGCTGACGTTCTTGCCCGCGACCAGGTAGGTGCCGTTGCTCAGCTTCACGTTGACCAGTGCTGCGGGGCCGTGGCACACCGCCCCGACCACGCCACCCGCTTCATAGATCTCGCGGGTGACGCGCGAGACATCGGCGCTGGCGGGGAAGTCCCACATCGCGCCGTGGCCGCCGGCAAAGAAGATGGCGCTGTATTTCGAGGCGTCGACGTCGCCCAGGCGCTGCGAATGGCTCAGGGTCTCGCGGAAGGCGAGATCCGCCCAGTAGCGAGCGTTGACCTCGTCCTGGAAGTCCAGTCCGTCGACCGGCGGGTCACCGCCCTGGATCGAAGCGAGTTCGCAGGGAATGCCGGCAGCTTCGAGTTCGGCCAGGGGATGGGTCAGTTCGCCGAGATAGAAGCCGGTCGGCTCGCCCGTGGTGCCTTTGGTGCCGTGGCTTGTGAGGACCATGAGCACGGGCTTGAGCGAAGGGGCCGTGGCAGTGGAAGTCATCGTGTTGCTCCTGTAGCGGGGAAGTGCAGAGCCGCAGTGCTGCGATGACTTGAATGTATTGATTGCAAATTCAGCGATAAACTGGCCTTACGGGAAAAGATTTATTCTTGAAAGAGCCAAATGAGTCGCAGATTCGATCACCTCGGTGACGTGGAGACCTTCGTCACGGTGGTCGAGAAGGGGTCGATGACCACGGCCGCGGTCGCGCTGGCCACGACACCGTCGGTGCTGAGCCGGGCGATCACGCGCCTCGAGGCCCGCTTGGGCGTGCAGTTGCTGCGACGCACCACCCGGCGCCTGAGCCTGACCGAGCAGGGGCGGCTGTACCTGGAGCAGGCGCGGGTGGCTTTCGCGTTGATCGACGATGCCGAGCGCACGATGCAGGGACAAGGCGATGAGTTGAAGGGCAGCGTGCGACTAAGTGCCCCCACCACCTATGCCCATCACCGGCTGCCTGGGCTGCTGCAGCGCTTCTCGGCTCAGCACCCGCAGGTGCGTATCGAGTTGAACATCGCCAACCGCAACGTGGATCTCGTGGCGGAAGGCTACGACCTGGCCATCCGCATGGGCAGCCTGCCCGACAGCGGGTTGGTCGCGCGCAAGCTCGAGGATGCAGCCATGTGCCTGATCGCTGCACCGAGCTATATCGCCCGTGCCGGTGCGCCCGCGGACATCGGCGACCTGGCGCGTCATCGCTGCCTGGCTTTCGTGATGCCCAGCACAGGGCGCATCTCGCCCTGGATCCTGCGGGCGGATGGACGCGACATCGATTGGGTGCCGCAAGGCGGCTTGCAGGTCTCAGACGATGTACTGGGGGTGGTCACGCTTGCCCAGAGCGGCCTTGGCATCTGCCAGACCTATGACTTCATCGCGCAAGATCTCATTGCACAGGGACGAGCTGTCGAGGTGCTGACACAGGCACGCGGGCGCTCGCGGCCGTTTTCGGTGATCTACGCACCGCACCGGCGCCTGTCGTCGGCATCGAGAGCGCTGATCGATTCATTTGTCGCGACCGTGTCCGAATAAGCGCGGGCGCTGAAGCAGGCGAGTCTTACTGCCGTTCAAACAAGCTTCCGACGCCGCACGGCTCAAGGGCTTGCGGCTCCCGCCAGGAGGGTTCAGGGCCATTCAGCAGACCATGGGGACGCCGGGAAGCAGAGAGAGGCATCGAGGACGCCAGTCATCCGTCTTATTGAGATCGAGATTGCGATCAACGCAAGAGGTCGCCGATGAGCGTCATTCTTAACTTCTGGAAGTCGGCCGTCGACGAGGACAGCCTGCGCTTTGTCCCGCGCGCACTGCGCCAGAGTGCATGATCGGCCTGCGTGCGGGCACCCGAGTATGGCTGGCCGCTGGTGTGACGGACATGCGCTGCGGCATGGACACGCTGGCGGCGAGGGTGCAAACGGCGCTCGCCGAGGTTCCGTACTCCGGTCACGTCTTCGTCTTCCGTGGCCGCCGGGGCGACCTGATCAGGCTCATGTGGAGCGACGGTGACGGTATGTGCCTGCTGGCCAAGCGGCTGGAGCGAGGTCGATTCGTCTGGCCCCAAGCCGAGGGCGGAGTGATCTCGCTAAGCACTGCACAGTTTCGATGCTGCTCGAAGGCATTGACTGGCGAAGACCCGAGCGAACCTGGCAGCCGCGCGCGGCGGCGTAGCCGGCTGCCCGACGTTGACAGAGCAACTACTGTGGGAGTTGGCGCCGGCGAGCACAGTCGCACGGATGACGTCGCAGGAACTGCTTGCCACCAACGCCATGCTCAGCGGCGAAGTGGAGCGTTCGAAGGAGGCGCTGAAGATCGCGCTGTGAATCGCCCCGGGATTCGCGGAGGCCGTTTGGTTTAAGTCAGGCCACCACGTCGGTGTTCTGACTGGCGAGTTGCCGGTAGTAGTTTGCCTCGGCTTCTGCTGGCGGGATATACCCGATGGGTTCGAGCAGGCGATGGTGGTTGAACCACGACACCCATTCGAGCGTTGCGAACTCCACGGCCTCCTTGGTTTTCCAGGGCGCTCGACGATGAATTAGTTCGGCCTTGTAGAGCCCGTTGATGGTCTCGGCCAAGGCGTTGTCATAGCTGTCGCCCGTGCTGCCCACCGACGGCTCGATACCTGCTTCTGCAAGCCGCTCGGTGTAGCGAATGCTGACGTACTGCGAGCCCCTGTCGGAGTGACAGACCAGTCCTCCATCGCGTTCGGGCTGCCGGGCGTACAGAGCTTGCTCCAGCGCATCGAGCACGAAGTCTGTTCGCATCGAACTGCTCACCCGCCAGCCGACGATGCGCCTGGCAAACACATCGATGACGAAGGCCACGTACAGCCAACCCTGCCAGGTCGAGACGTACGTGAAGTCGCTGACCCACAACTGGTTCGGCCGCTCGGCACAGAACTGCCGGTTGACCCGGTCCAGCGGGCATGGCGCCTTCGCATCACCGACCGTGGTGCGCACGATCTTGCCGCGCATCACACCACGCAGGCCCAGCCTACGCATCAGTCGCTCGACCGTGCAGCGGGCCACGACAACGCCTTCGCGTGCCAGTTGCCGCCACACCTTGTCGGCGCCGTAGACCTGCATATTGGCCTGCCAGACACGTTCAATCTGCGGCATCAGCATCTCGTCGCGATGAGCCCGGACGCAGCGCTTGTGGGGCTCTCGAAGCAGCGCCGCATGTCTTCGATATGCCGATGGGGCGACCTGCAAGACCTTGCAGAGCGGCTCGACCCCGAAGGCATCGCGATGCTTGTCGATGAAGTCCTTCAGGACTTGAGCCGGCGGTCGAGCTCCGCCTGGGCGAAAAACGCGCTGGCCAGCTTCAGTATCTCGTTGGCTCGGCGCAGTTCCTTGTTCTCGCGCTCCAGTTCCTTCATCCGCTGAGCCTCACTGGTCGTGACGCCTTCGCGTACGCCGGCATCGACTTCGGCACGCTTGACCCATTCGTTCAAGGTCTGGGGAACGCATCCAATCTTCGGCGCGATGGACTCGATGGCTGCCCACAGCGACGGGTATTCCCCCCGGTGCTCCTGCACCATCCTCACCGCACGCTCACGTACCTCGGGTGAGAACTTGTTCGACTTGCTCATGGCTCAATCCTCTCAGAGTGTTGAGCCTCCTCAAAAGCCGGGGCGATTCACTGTTGTAGGCCTCGAAGGCCATGTAGTGCACCCGAGGGCCTTCGGTGTACTGCTTGCCTATGGCGCTGTCGCAATGCGTGTCGCCTGCCGTCTCGGTGGAACGATCAATCACGGCCTTGCGCGCGGTGGCAGCGCGATGTTGTCATTGAAGCGGTACCCGACTCGGCGAATCCATAGGCAGTCAATACGGCGGGAGCCAGTGCCCCGGACGGGACGATCCAGGCATCCCGATTGCCAGTGACGCTGATGTTCAGTACGTTCGGCTGAGCTGAGGTGTTCGCAGGGTAGTCCAAGTTTTTGTCCGCATCCTCACGTGCGACGGTCGTGTTTTCGTGGGTGGGCCAAACCATTCCTTAGGCCTCGATCGTCGATGCTGGCGCGATCTGTGAGTCGCCTTTCAGGCAGTCGGCGCGACAGCCGTGTTTTCACGCAGCCTCGGCCCGAAGCGGTCACCAATGAAAGCTCCCTAGAGCATCTGCCAAATAACTAATTCAGCTTTATGGGTCGGATTTTGTTATGTTATTTTTTATATCCCCTTATCTCTATTGTAAATATCTTCTACAGCTCTACCATGCCTGTCATAAACCATTTCCCACTTCAAATCAGAAATTCTTTCGGGCTGCCACTGCTCTTTGATTGCAGTGCCGTTATTATTTTTTATTTCTATTCGACTGATAAGCGTTCCTTTTCTTTTGTCATCATTAATATTAACATCTTTTACATCTTCAAGATATAATCTGGCATTGCTTATTATTTTGGAAAAATCCATATTCCATGCATCGGATATTCTGATCTTTTTTTTATTTTTGCTCTTCATCCAAAATGTAAGCTTATTGAGCCACCACGGGTTTTGCTTTAACTCAACCACAGGAGGTTGGTTTAAATAGATAATAAATTCCGAATGATCTTTGTAAATTATTTCCGATCCGAAAATAATGGTGTCTATAGATCTCCATGAAACAAAATGAGTTTCATCCAAAACCGGAATATCCACGACAAACCCTTTATCGTCAAAAGATATTCTTCTTAGTCTGCTGTCACTCATTGCCTGAAATCTTTTTTATTTAAAATATTATTTATCTGCTTCTCGCCAATATTTTCCAGAATCGCAAATTCTTTTTGCATATATATCATATTTACTTCGGCGTTGTTGCATAACCCGCGGGAGTGGCCTCCGGTCGTGGGCGCAAGGTGCACCTGGGCATTGATGCACAGACGCTGGAGATCCAAGCCATCGAGATCACGGACAACGCCGTCGGCGATGCGCCGATGGTGGACGCGACGTCGATTGGGCGCCGCAAGGCGGCTTGCAGGTCTCGGAGGATGTACTGGGGGTGGTTACGCTTGCCCAGAGCGGCCTTGGCATCTGCCAGACCTATGACTTCATCGCGCAGATCTCATTGCACAGGGACGAGCTGTCGAGATGCTGACACAGGCACGCGGGCACTCGCGGCCGTTTTCGGTGATCTATGCACCGCACCGGCGGCTGTCGTCGGCATCGAGAGCGCTGATCGATTCATTTGTCGCGACCGTGGGCGGAATGGATGACGAATGAAGATGCCTGACCTGAGTAAGCGCACTTTCAAATTTCGGGCCGCGGGTCCTTGTCCGTGATGGCGAGATTGATCGGAATCCGGATTTCGCGTGTGATGCTTCCTGGCATCTCGAACATCAGCGTGATGTGCCCCTTGACCCGTTCGAAGGGTTTGTCCAGCTTCACGTGGAAGCCTCGTTGACTGCACAGGACATTGTCGTAGGTCCAGAGCGCGAAATCCTGCAACGACGACGCCTTGCTGCCTTCCTTTACTTGCAGCCTCTCGTTCTTCTCATTGGTTAGCTCGTAGTCCTTGATCTTGTAGGTCACGAAATCAGCGATGCCGTCGTTCGTACTGGCGATGTGGCCATTGCGCTTGTACTCGTCAAGTTTGGTCTTGGGCAGCGGGTAGTAAGTCAACAAGTCGAACTCGTTCGCCGGCTTCTTCTTGATCAGGGTCAGATCGGAGTTGATGATCAACACATGGGCGCTGAGATGCGTGAGCAGCGCTCTCGCTTGATCCGCCGAGTGCGGAGGTGCCGCGTGGGCGTGGCAAGCGAACAGGGCACAAAGAAATAGCTGCAGTAATTTCTTCATCGGAGGACGCATGTAAGGTGGATTGCAAGATATCAGGTCTTGGCGACTCGTTTGCCGGCCTGCTGCATGAATGAGGGTGAAGTTGGCCTTGTCATTGTCAGCCTCTTCAAAGTTGCCCGACCGGTTGAATCCGCCGCCCGACGTCACCACTTCGGTCAACCATCGATTCCGACTTTTTGGGATTTCCTTGCATTGTGTGGCGATGGATCATGGGTTCCGGTTTCTCACGCATGGGATTGCTTGAATTCGGGCGTCCTGAGCACTTTCAGCCCAGCAGAAAGTGCGGTTTGGTATGCACGCTCCACCTCTGCCTTTTTGATCAGAACGGCAAAGTAGGTATCGCTTCCCAGGTCAATGTGGAGCATCTCGAAGCCGAGCGGCGTAGCCCAATTCGCGGCCTCGCTGAGGCCGCCAGGCACGGTTCTGGCCCTTTCGTCACAGAGGCCCCAACTCCATCGTTCAGCAATTCCGAAGCTGGCCGAGACCTCAGCGACCTGCCACTCCAACTCCTCGGGCGCCTTCCAATCGCACTGGATGACGAGCCATTGCCCGGTCTTTTGACCAGCCTTGCCCAAGGCAATCTCCTCGAGCGCCTCCGATGAGTTGCCATACGTATCGAAGCTGGCAAGCATCATGTCTACGAGGCGACGCCGTTCGTCCTCAGCCAAGTGAGCCGTCAGCAGGCGCATGAAAAGCGCCGAGGCTTCTCTTCGTTCCGAAGTGGACTCGTCTTCAGCGCCACTTCGAATCTGGTTCAGCGCGAGAGGAGCCGAACAAACTTGATCGGGCTTCGGCTCGGTCCCGTGACCAAATAGCTTGGCGATACGTTTGAACATTGAGTTCCCTGTCGATATGACGCGATGCGATGGTTGGGCTGAGTCGACAGTCCCGCCGATCAATTGCAGTCGAGGCGGCATTTCCGCAACTCGCGAGTGCGTCCCAGAACGCATCTCTCTCTGTTTCGACCGTTCCATCTCCTCGTTTCTGAAACAGCCACGAGGCGTTCCGAAAGTCGGCTTGGCGTCGCATGCAGGCCATCGTCAGACTTACCCAAGACCTGACGCCGGAGTTAACCGATAAATAACCGCAAGGCAGCTATTTGCCTGATTGAACGATTTTTCATCCTTTACTCAGATTTCATATGCATAGATGCAACTGAGCTCAGCCCCTTTCAGGACGGATTTAAAGGGTTCGGGCGCATCTTTGAGGATGGCTCCAAAGCTCGCATTGAGTTTGCCACGACCCATGCTGCCCGTGTACTTGATGCTCTTGGGCTTGGCCTGAAGCTGGAGCCTGTTTGAACCAGACAGCGCAGCCTCCAACCTGAAGATGCCATGACGGAAATCGGTGGACTCGGAGGTTTCCGCCCTTGGGGAAACCAGGCGTATGGTTTGCCCGCGGTAGGAGAGTTTTAGATCGACCTCAACAATGCTGGCGGGAATACTCCCCACCAAGGTGAGTACCTGCCCCGCATGACTCCCGGTGCAGTCCAATTGCGCTGTATTTGCACCTGCGACGGCCTGACCCGAGAGGGCAAACAGCAATGCCAAGGTGCAGAGAGGCAAGATTTTTCTCATATACCCTCCTTGGGGCGAACGCAACGTATCCCGCACGACCTGCGAGATTGGCTGCGTGGCGCGGATCCTCTGGTCACGGTCTCCTCCTCAAAAAATGTTTCTGATCATAGGCCTGGCCATTCGCCGGTGTATTTCCTGCAGGCATGAAGCGGCCATGAAACCCGGCAGCTTTGGGCAGCAGTCACGGAAATTCCTTCGGCCATGGTTCGATGCTTGTGGCCAGCGAGCTTTGCCTAACTCCGAACCGCAATCCACAGGGCGCGGGATCACATTGCAGAGCGTACGCAAACACGTAGATCTCATTTGCCCGGAAGGCGCACGCAGCGCCTTGCCGAGTGCTGCGCCGAGTGATGCAAGAGCCGCCCGACTACCAGCGCACAACCAGCGCCCCGGCCGTCGCGCTCCTCAGGTCCCTCCCACCACGTCGATTTCGACGCGCCGGTTGGGCTGCAGGCATCGCACGAGTTCCGGCGTGGCGTGCGTGCCTTCGCAGTCGCTCACCACGGGCTGGCGCTTGCCCATGCCGGATGCGCGCACCTTGCTCCTGTCGATGCCGGCCTGCACGAGAAGATCGCGAACGCTGTTCGCACGGGCCTGCGACAGGGCCTGGTTGTAGGCGTCGGTGCCGAGGCGGTCGGTGTAGCCCGTCACGGTCACGTAGTGCAGCACCTTGAAGTTCGCCCGGATGTCGGCAGCCAGGCGCGCGACGCGCTCGCGGCCTTCGGGGAGCAGGTCGCTCGGCCCGGAGCCGTCGAAGCGGAAAAGGCCGTCGGCGTTCAGCGTGACCTTCTGCGGCGGCAGCAGCGTGGGCGACGCGGCAACGGGCACCACCTCCGGCGGCTGCACGAGCAGGGCGCAGTCGGGGTTCTTCCAATGCGTGCTTTCCACCCGGTATTGCCCTTCGACGCGCGCGAAGCGCACCTTCATCTGGCAGGTCACGTGGTCGTTGCCCTTGCCGGTGTAGAAATTGAACGCATAGTCCCACTCCGACACGCCGAAGATGCCCTCGTCGAAGTGCGGATTACCTAACTCCAGCCGGACCTGGTCCTTGCTCAGCCCGGGCCGCACGCGCCGCACGTGGTCGGGGCCGACGAAATCGCCGGTCTTGAGATAGGAGTCCTTCAGTTCGGGGAACTTGATCTCCTCCGCAGCGAAGGCACTGCAGGAGGCAACGGCAAGAAGCACTGCCGCGAGGACGGCGGGGGTGATTGGTTTTGACATTTCTGGCGCAAGTGATTGATTCGATCGGTCGGACGCGGACATGTGCTCAGTCCCACACGCCGCCGATGCCGACGCGGAAGGCGACAGTCCCGCGCGAGGTGGCCGACGCGCCGCCGGTGACGCTCCAGCGGCCGTTGTCGGCGGTCTTGCGCAACGAGACGCCCATCGCGGCCTGCTGCTCGTAGTACCCCATGCCGGCCGCATAGGTCAGCTTGCCCGGAACGTAGGGCGCGCTTTCCATCGCCATCGCCGCGGCAACGCCTGCATAGGCCTTCTTGCCGATCTCGTTGATCGTCTTGCCCATCTGGTTGACGCGCGCATCGGTGTAGGCGGCGTTCGCCGCGTTGGCCTGGTTGAGCTGCTGCACGTTGACCGCATCGGTGGGCGCCACACCGGGCGCCACGTTGTGCACCGTCACCGGTCCCGTGGAGCCGCCGTTGCCCAACGTCACGCTGTTGTGGTTGACCGTGCCGTCCACATTGGTGTCGTAGCGCACCGCACTCTGCTGCACCGCCTGCAATTGGCGCACGTTCACTGCGTCGGTGGCCTGCGTGCCGCCGGCCACGTTGGTGATCTGGCGCTCGTTGCCGGCGGAGCCCACCGACACGCCGCCCTGCGTCGACAGCACCGAGACGTTCGAGAACAGTTCCTTCTGCCCGTTCATGCCAGCGCGGTCCGCCGTGGCGCCGGCGCCGATGGCCGCGCCGTTGCTGCTCGTGGCGATAGCATTCGCGCCGAACGCGATGCTGCCCGCGCCGTTGGCCTGTGCGCCATTGCCAGTGGCGATGGCGCTCGCGCCCAGCGCGATGGCCTGTGGGCCGATGGCCACGCTTTCTGCGCCCGCGGCCTGCGAGTCGGCGGCCTGCGAGTTGGCGTGGAAGTACTTGATGCCGCCGCCACCCGTCTGGAGGTTGTTGATCGCCTGGTTGGTGGCGTAGAGCTGGCTGCCGTTCACCGCGTCGGTGCTTGTGGCGCTGAGCTGGCCGGCGGCCACGTTCTGGATCTGGCGCTCGGCGCCCGCGCTGCCGACGCTGACCACGCCCGCGGGGTTGGCGCCCGCGAAGTTGTAGGTCTGACCCTGGATGTTGACGCTGGCCGTGGGTGTCGCGGCCGTGGTGGTAGAGCCGTTGCCGAGGGCCACGCTGTTGTCGGTGGTGGCAGTGGCGCCTGTGCCGACGGCCACGCTGTTGTTCGCGTTGACGACCGCTCCCGACCCGACGGCCGTGCTTTCGCTGCCGGTGGTGACCGGCGCCGAGTAGCTGGTGGTCTGCGAGCCGGTGATCCACTTGTTGCTCGCGGCCGCCGCCTGTGTCGCCACGGCCTGCAGTTGCGCCACGTTCACCGCGTCGGAAAGCGCCGTGCCCGCGGCCACGCCGGTGATCTGGCGGTACAGGCCGTTGGCCGCGTCGCCCACCGACACCGCGCCCAGCGTGCTGGCGGTCCTGGCGATATTGGTGCCGGCCGCCGCGGTGGTGCCGGTGCTCGGGTCATAGCCGACGATGCCGGCGCCGGTAGAGGCCACCGCGTTGCTGCCGAGCGCGACGCCGTCGGCCGTGCTGACGAGCGAATTCCTGCCCAACCCGACCCCACGGTCCGCGTCGACCATGGCCCTGCTGCCGATCGCCACGGTCTCGCTCATGACAACAGCGGGGGCGGAAGTGATGACGTTGCCGTTGCGGTCGAGGAAATCGCCTGTGGTCGGATCGACGGAGTAACCGGTGCCCGCCGACGTGCCGATGGCGACGTTGTTGCTTCCGTTCGTGCCGATGCCGGCGTAACTGCCGGAGGCGAAGTTGTCGCTCCCAGTGGTCGCGAAGCCGGCATAGTTGCCAACGGCTGTGTTGCGATTGCCGGTCACCTGCCATGCCGCCGCGTTGCCGAAGGCCATGTTCGAGTCTCCGGTGACGAATTCGCCCGCGGCATAGCCGAACGCGGTGTTGCCGCTGCCGTTCACAGCAGAGCCTGCCACCGCGCCGAACGCGCTGTTGTGGCTGCCCGAGGACTGGGTGCCGGCACCCGAGCCGATGTAGGAGTTGTGGTCTCCGGACGACTTGGAACCGGCACCGTCGCCTATGAAGACGGCGCTGCTGGTAGTCGCGCCGTTGCCGGCATTGAGGCCGATCGCCGTCGTGAAATCTCCGGCCGCAGTCGCGCCCGATCCGATAGCGACTGCCGCCGCGCCGGCAGCGCCCGAATTCATGCCGACGGCCGTTGCAGCCTGGCCGGCGGCGTTCGAGTTGAAGCCTGCGGCCACCGCCTGCGGTCCAGAGGCGTGCGCCAGCGCACCCGCGGCGATCGATCCGATGCCTGAAGCGCCATCGTTGGCGTAGTTGCTGCCGGCGGACTGGTCGGTCGAATTGACGCTGTAGTAGTGCACGGCGCCGGCCGCCGCCGCCGCGCTCACCGCCTTCAGCTGGCTCACGTTCACTGCGTCAGTGTCCACGGAGCCGGCGGCCACATTGGTGATCTGCCTGTACTGCCCGTTGCCGCCGACGCTGACCGAGCCGAGCGTGCTCGTGGTGGCGCCGATCGCCGCGGCCTGGGCGGCACTGGCACCGATGGGAACGTAGCCGGCCAGGCCCGCGGCAGTCGTCGCTTGTGAGCCGCTGCCTAGGGCCACGCCGTCGGCCACAGTCACGCCCGTGGCATTGCCCAGCGCCGTAGCGTTGGCCACATTGATGTTGACATTGTTGCCCAGCACGAAGCTATTGGTGGCCGCCGCGCCCAGCGTGTTGTTGTTGCCCACGCTGTAGCTGTTGGCGCCGTCGATGACGCTCGGGTCGCCGATGGCGCCGCTGTTGTTGCCATGTACGGTGTTGCCTGTGCCGATGCTGATCGACTGCGTGCCGCTGGCGGTCGCTCCGTCGCCGATCGCGATGCTGCTGTCCTTGCTGGCCGTGGCGCGATTGCCGATGCTGACGGTGCCGTTCGCACTTACGTTGTTGCCGGCTTGCGTACCCATCGCCACATTGTTGTTGCCGGTGATGTATTGCCCGGCGTAGTCTCCGAAGGCGGTGTTGCTGTCGCCGTTGACGGTGAATCCGGAAAACATGCCGGTGGCGGTATTGCTTTGACCGGTGACCATCCAGCCCGCGTAGCCGCCGAGTCCGGTGTTGTTCGAGCCGATCACGTCCATGCTCGAATTCACGCCGATACCGGTGTTGTTGCTGCCTTGCACGCGGCGCCCGGCTTGCGTGCCGATGCCGGTGTTGGCGCCTCCGGTCACGCTGAGGCCGGCGTCGCTGCCCAGATAGGCGTTCTGCACGCCGTTGATGTTTTGTCCGGCGCGTGCGCCCACGGCAACGTTGTCGCGGTTGCCGGCGGCGGCGCTCAGGCCGGCCTGCCAGCCGATCATCACGTCCCCTGTGCCGCCCGCGGCGGCGTTGGCGCCGATGGCGAGGGCCTGTGCGTTGGTCGCTGTGGCACCCGTGCCGATGGCGAGCGCGTTGGACTGGTTTGCCGATGCGCCGGTGCCTAGCGCGAGCGTGTTCGACTGCGTCGCCTTCGCGCCGTTTCCGATGGCAGTGCTTCCCGCTCCGGTGGCTGCCGTGGCCGTGTTGCCGAACAGCAGCGCTCCTGAGCCTAGCGCCGCCGCTGCCGCATTCGCCACGGCCGGCCAGTTGGGCGAGGCGCCGGTGCCGTCGTCGGGCAAGCCCTTGATGATGGCGAAGCCGCCACTGTTGTTGGGCACCTGGCAGGTCCACGTCTGGCTGGGCCCGCCCTGGGACATGCACATTGAGCCGCCATTGACGCTGAGGCCGGCCCAGGCCGCGCCGGTTCCGCACAGGACTGCCGTGGCAGCAACGAGCGTGCTGCGCGCCGAGCCTCGCGCGCCCCTGGAGCGCGTCGTTTCCGCGGCGGCCACGAAAGCACCGAGTGCCTCGCTCCAGACGGAGCGGTAGATTCTGTTCATCACGAATATCCAGTTGAAGGCGCCTGCCAAGCCCGTGGCCGCAAGTGCTTCTTGCCAGTCGGTCGCCTCCGGTTCGCCGGCTCGCCGAAGCGGCTGGTACCCGGGGCGGGAAGGGTGCGGATGATTCGTGAAGGGGTTTCAGGCTCCCAGTCGAATGCGAGATTTCGCGAGAAATCCCGACGCTTTTTGCGCCGAAATGTGACCTTTTGCTAACATTTCTGCATCTGCGCGACTGCTCGAATTCGTCAGATTCTTCCGGTTCGCCATCCACCAGAATTCAGCGTTCCCAGGTACCAAGGCAAGCAATGCGCATCGCGATCGTCGAAGACGAAATCTCCCAGCAGGCTCTTCTGATCCGCACGTTGGAGCAGCAGCTGGGGCGCGAGGGCACCGTGCACTGCCAGGGGTTTTCCGACGGACTCGCTCTGCAGCGGGAGCTCCGGCGCGAGTCTTTCGACCTGGTCATCCTGGACTGGTCCGTTCCGAGCATGGACGGCCTCGAGCTGCTGCGCTGGCTGCGCGTGTGGAAGGGGAGCTCGGTTCCGGTGCTGATGATCAGCTCCAGGGGTTCCGATGACGACGTCGCCGAGGCGCTGAATTCCGGTGCCGACGACTACATCACCAAGCCTTTCCGCCCGCTCGAACTTCGGGCTCGGGTGCTGCGGCTGATGAAGCGCAGCAAGCCCCAATCGCCCGACACGCCCCTGAGCATCGGCCGCTGGACGCTCGACCCCGTTGGCCATGTCGTGCACTACCGCGCGGCGGCCGAGGCCGAGCCCGAAAGCTACACGCTGACCAGCCGCGAGTTCAACCTGACGCTGCTGCTTTTCAGCCGCCTCGGCCAGACGGTCTCGCGCGCCCACCTGCTCGAGACGGCCGGCTACGAGACCGAGGAGGCGCCCTCGCGCACGCTGGACAGCCATGTCTACCGGCTGCGCAAGAAGCTGCACCTGGATGCGCGGCGAGGAATGATCCTGCGCACTGTCTACGGGCAGGGCTACCAGCTCGGCCTCGCGCAGGAAGAGCGCCCGTGACATTGCGAGCGCAGGGAGGCCGCCGACGGATCGCGTCGGTGGTGGCATTGGCGGCATGCGTATTCAGCGGCCTTCTTGGGGCCCAGCCCTCGCACGTGGTGCAGCCCGGCGACACGCTGTGGGGCATCTCCGCTCAGCACTACCGGCAGCCGGGCCGTTGGCCCGAGATCCAGCAGCGCAACAACGTGGGAGAGCCCAGGCGGCTGCACCCCGGAACGGTGCTGTACTTCGCGGACGGTCGTCCGCTGGGCGAAGGCGAGGCGATGGTGCTCGCCGTAACCGGCCAGGCCTGGCAGCGCCGCGCCGGCAAGCCGGACGTGCTCGTGGCCCAGGGCATGCCGGTGCAGGCGGGCGACACGCTGGCCACCGGGCGGGACGCCTTCCTCACGCTCGGGCTGCCCGACGGCAGCCGCTCGGTGATTCCGTCGAGCAGCACGGTCGAGCTGCAGACCGTCGGGCGCGACCGTGTCGGCCTCAGGCTGCTTGGTGGCGGGATCGAGTCACAGGTGCACAAGCGGGCCTCCGGGCAGGAGTTCCACATCCGCTCGCGCGCACTGGTGCTCAGCGTGCGAGGCACGCAGTTTCGCGTGCGTGAGCACGGCGGGCGCACGGTGGGCGAGGTCATCGAGGGCAGCGTGGCCGTGCGCAGTTCGCCGCGGTCGCGGCAGCTCGTGCTCGAAGCGGGGCAGGGCAGCGTGTTCGACGGCCGCGGCGGGAGCGACCCGGCCGGCGCGGAAGTCCGCACGCTGCTCGCCGCGCCGAAGTTCACGAGCCGCGCCATGTCGCCGACGTCGCCCGGCGTCGAGGTCGAACAGGTCCCCGGCGCGCAGGGTTATCGCTGGCGCATCGCGCAGGACGATTCGATCCTCGCGCCGCTCGTCGAAGGCTCCAGTGCGAGCACCTCGCTCGCATTACCGAAGGACCTGCCGCCCGGGTTCTACTACCTGCGGGTCGCCGCCGTGGATGCCGCCGATCTCGAAGGCATGCCGGGCGAGCTGCTGTTCTACATGCCTTCGCCGACCGGATCGGTGCGATGGAAGGACGACGGCCGCGTCGAGCTGCTGTGGTGGGGCTCGCCGGACAGGCGCTACCGGCTGGAGATCTCGCGCGACCCCGATTTCGCGATCCGACTCGTCGACCTGCAGGACATGCAGGCCGGCAGCGCGATCGTCGGGCCCTTTGTGCTGGGTGGGCGCTACCATTGGCGCGTCAGCGAGACAGAAGACGGAACGCACTACGGGGAGCCATTCACCGGCGGCAGCATCGATGTGCCCGTCCGATGAGTTTTCGTCGATGGACCATGCGATTGCGAGCCCTGGGCGCGCCACTGGCGGCGCTGATCGTGTTTCCGGCCCTGCTGGTGTGGCTGGCCCAGCGCCCCGGCCTGGAACAGCTCGACATGCATTTCTACGACCGCGCGCTTCCGCTGGCCGCGCAGTCGCCTTCCCCTGAAATACTGATCATCGCGATCGATGAATCCAGCCTCGCCGCGCTGGGCAAATGGCCCTGGCCGCGCGAGACGCATGCGAAGCTGCTGGACCGGCTCGCCGACGCCGGCGCGAAGTCGGTGATGCTCGATCTGCTTCTGATGGAGCCCAGCGACGACGCCGTGCATGACGAGCGCCTCGCGCAGGCCATGGGGCGGCTGCCGGTGTACCTGCCCTTGCAGGCCAACCGCACGCCCAGCATTCCGCGCGTCGCGCCCGACGAGTTCCTCTCGCCGCTTCCCATGTTCCGGGAGCGCGCCAGCGGCGTCGGTCATGCCGAGCTGGTGCTCGATGCCGACGGCATCGCGCGCAGTCTCTTCATGCAGCTGGGGCCGCCGGACAATGCGCGGCCCTACATCGGCCTGCTCATGGCGGGGCGCGTGCCCCCGTCCTCGCGATCGCAGGGCGTCACCGATGGCGCGGGCTGGCGCTATGCCGACCGGCTGCTCATTCCCTACGCGGGGCCGCGCGGCAGCTATCGCACCGTTCCCTACGTGAACGTGCTGCGCGGCGAACTGCCATGGGAGTTCCTGCGCGACAGGATCGTCCTGGTGGGCAGCACCACGGCGGGGCTTGGCGACCAGGTCGTGGCGCCGCTGGCTGGGCATGCCCAACTGCTCGCCGGCGTGGAGGTCCACGCCAACGCCATCGATCAGCTGATGCACCGCCGCTCCATCCGCGTGCCGGGCTGGCTGGAGAGCTATTTCTGGATAGCGCTGCCGCTGTGGCTGGCCGCATGGCTCTTCTGGCGTTTCGAGGGTGCGGGCCTGACGCGGCTCGTCGGCGTTGCGCTGGGAAGCGTTCTCGTCAGCGTGGCGGCGCTCTACTGGTTGCGCTGGTGGCTGGCACCGGCAACGCCGGTCGTCGGGCTGCTGGCGCTCTACCTGATCTGGAACTGGGGCCGCCAGCGCAGCCAGCTTCGCTACCTGCAGCAGCGCGCCGAGTTGCTGCAGGCATTGCCGGCAGGCGCCTTCGAACTCCCACCCGCCGACTGGCGCCAGCCCCGGCACGCGCTGCCTTCCAACCGCGTGCTCGACCGCGCGATCTCGCGCATGGTCGGGCTGCAGGTGCTGGCCGAATCCACCATCCAGGCGATGCCGGTCGGCGTGCTGCTGTGCGACTCGCAGGGTCTGGTGGTGGGCAGCAATGCCGCCGCCCGCGAACTGCTGGGCGTAGCGAGTTGTTCCGAAGCGGCGGCTCGTCAGCTGCAACACCTGCCGGACCTGCTGCGCTCGATGCGGCGCCAGTCGAAGACGCTCGCGCACACCGACGGCGCTTCTCCTGCGTGGATCGGGCAGGTCCACAGCGAGTACACGACGAAAGACGAGCGCCACTTCCAGCTGCTGATCGCGCCGGTGATTCCGGGCGCAGCGCCCGCGCCATCGGGCTACATCGTGGCGCTGTCGGACTTGACCTCCGAGCGCCGCGCGCAGCAGCAGCGCGAGCTGTGGCATCGCTTCCTCTCGCACGACCTGCGCAATCCGCAGGCCAGCATCCTTGCGCTGATCGACCTGGAAGAGCTCGATGCCGGTGCCTCGCCCCTTACCTCGGCCATCCGGCGCGAGGCATTGCGCACGCTGCAACTGGCTGAGGAGTTCCTCGATGTCTCGCATGCCTGGACCGGGAAGTACAGGTTCGCACCCGCGCACCTCGGCGCGCTCCTGCTCGACGCGCGCGATCAGGTCTCCGCGTACGCATCCCGCAGGCAGGCGGAACTGGTGCTGCGGATGGCCGACGAGGACGAGGAGATCGAACTCGGCGTCGACGCCGCACTGCTGACGCGGGCCGTCGTCAACCTGCTGAACAACGCGATCAGGCACAGCCCCCCGGGGTCCGGCGTACAGCTGTGCCTTGCCGCTGACGAGCGGGAAGTCGCGATCGCGGTGATCGACCAGGGAACGGGGATGAGCGAGCAGACCCTGCAGCAGCTGCTTTCTGGAACAAACGAGGCCTCGGTCGGCCAGCCTTCCGGCGAGCAGGGCATTCGCTCGCACGGACTGGGCTTCGAATTCGTGCGCACCGTGGTCGCCCGCCATGGCGGCACGATCGACGGCATCGCGGCTCCCGATGCCGGGAGCACTTTCTGGATGCTGCTGCCGCGCCAGCTTTGACTCAGGCTGCGGCGGCCGCCTCGCTTCGAGCAGCAGCGGCGGTGACGGTAGCGACGCAAGAGCCGCGCCGCTGCATCGCGACGAGCTGATAGCCCTGTCCGTAGACCGAACGCAGCAGGAAGCCGTGTTCCCCATGCAACCCGAGCTTGCGGCGTACGCTGGAGGCGCAGGCGTCCAGCGCCCGGTTGCCATCGCGCCGCGTGGCCGCGCCCCACAGCGCGTTCCACAGCCACTCCCGCGCCAGTACCCGGCCCAGGTTCCGGAACGCCTGCAGTGCAAAGGCGAACTGGCGCGGCTGCAGCTGGATTTCGTCGTTCCTGAACTGCACGACGTGCCTATCCTCGTGAAAGCGGTAGTCACCCCATGCGCTGGCACCGTGGGCGTGGCCCAGAGCCATCGGTGCGCCGTCGCGGCGGGGCCGCGCGAGGGCGCACACCAGCCAGTCGAGCTCGTCATCGCTCATGCGGGACACGTCCGCGCCGAGCATCCCGGCCGGCGCGGTGTCGTTGCCCTTGGGCGACAGCAGTTCCCAGTGTCCGTCCGCGACGGTGAGCAGAACCGGCATGCCAAGCACCTTGCTCACGGCGATGAGGCCACTGCGCAATGCCTCGTCGTGCTGGCTCACCAGCAGCAATGCGAATCGCCGCCCGCCGCCGAGCGCGACGAGCACCTCGTCTGCTTCGGCGAACGCCAGGCACTCGTGTCCCATTTGCTGCAGTCTGTCGTGGAGACTCGGTCCCTGGGACTCCTTCGCACACAGGAGTGCCAGGGGCAGGGCGCCGACTGTATCGAAGCTCATGATCTATGGATGGATTCCCGTGAATGCGCCCGGCAAAAGGGGCGGCATTTGGCAGATCGTTGTCGAAATGAAAGAACGTCAAAAGCCTGCCGTGAGATTTGGTGAACATTCAGTTTGATCGGGAACGCGAAGCGTGACTTTTCTTGCGCTGACATCGGCTGCTTTGTGAATGACTGTGCTGCGCCGAAAGGAAAGTGCACTCCGGAATCTGATGAATTCTCGCCACGCGCTTCGATCGCACGGCCCCGCGTGGCAGCATCCGCACCCGTCTAGTCCGAAAGGGAGTGAGAGAGAAATGAAGTGGATCGTGACGGCGTTCCTGGCGCTGGTGTTCGGGGTGCTTTCGTTCAATGCGTTCATTGCCAACGATCTGAGCCGACAGACGAGCGGCAACCGCATCATCGGCATGTTGATCGATCTCTACGGCTGGCTCATGGCGAACATCGGCGCCGTGCCCTCGGGCATTCTGTTCGCCGCCTGCGCGGCGGGCACCGTGGTGCTGGCGTTAAGGGACGGCAGGAAGAAGGAGTGAGCCGAGCGCGGCCACACGCGCCCCTTTTTCGTTGTTCGAACTACCGTGCAAATTGCCGACCGGCAAGGTGTGGTTCTTGCTCTTGGCGCGGCGGTTTGCCTCGAGCGTTGCAACCCCAGTGCTTGGCACGCCGCGCATCTTTGCAAGTGCCAGAGGCACCCACTCATGGTCCTGGTCAGCGGTTCAAACGAGCGCGACTCCGTGACCGCAATGCTGCAGGAAAATCTTCTCTATATTCTCTTGTCTTCAATGAAGCACATCGTCATTGCGTCGTTCGCAGTGTTGAGTACAGCAGCATGTACCAACATTCCTCATTTCAACCGCCCGCCTCCACCAACAGGGATCAGGTATGACCCCAATGTCTTTGTTGCGGGCATTGCAACCATGTCGGATGCAGAGTTAGCGCGTCAAAAGGAGCTGGCGAATGCTGGCGACAAAAGAGCTGCCTTCAACGTCTACGGACACTATCGCTCTGCTCTGAATGATCAGACGAAGGCCATGGAGTGGCTTTTGATGGCCGCCGAACTCGGTCATGCTCCTGCGCAGTACAACTTGGGCCAGATCTATCTGCATGATGGCGACAAGGAGAGGGCCATCTACTGGACGAGACGGGCAAAGGACAGCGGATACCCCAATGCGCAGGCTACATTGGAGTCTCTGGAGACTCAATAGCTGATGTCCTTCTGGACAAGCCGACGTTGAAATGACTGGTGACCAAACACCCTAGTGCATTCGCAGATCCGACAGGAACCTCCTCGCCCGCTCGCTCTGTGGATTGGCGAAGAACGCTTCCGGCGAGCCGGTCTCGACGATGCCGCCGTGGTCCATGAACCAGACGCGGTCGGCCACCTCGCGGGCGAAGCCCATCTCGTGCGTCACGCACATCATCGTCATGCCTTCGCGCGCGAGCGACTTCATCACCTGAAGCACCTCTCCGACCATTTCCGGGTCGAGCGCGCTCGTCGGCTCGTCGAACAGCATGGCCGGCGGGTCCATGGCCAGCGCGCGTGCGATCGCCACCCGCTGCTGCTGGCCACCTGACAACTGGCCCGGATAGGCATCGGCCTTGTTCGCCAGGCCCACGCGCGCCAACAACTGCTCGGCGCGATCGCGGGCCTCGCCCCGGCTGCGGCCGAGCACACTGGTGGGTGCCAGCATGATGTTCTGAGCCACCGAAAGATGCGGAAACAGGTTGAAGTTCTGGAAGACGAATCCGACCTGGCTGCGGAACTTGTTGACGTCGACCGACTTCGCGTGGATGTCGCGGCCATCGAAACGGATGCAGCCCTGCTGGATCTCCTCCAGCCTGTTCACGGTGCGAATCAGCGTGGACTTGCCGGAACCGGAAGGGCCGCAGACGACCACCACCTCACCGCGGGCGACTTCCGCCGTCACGTGCTGCAGCGCATGGTATTCGCCGTACCACTTGTCGACGGCCTCGAAGGCAATCATGGGAGAGGTGTTCATGGGGTTCACTCGGCAGGAACTGGAACGGGGTGGGCGGGCCGGGAGGCCGACACGGCAGGCTGGCCGGCGCGCCGGGTTGCGATGCGCCGCTCGAGGTGCCGCGCCAGCTGCGTCAGCGAGAAGCACAGGATGAAATAGATGACGGCAAGCAGCACGAACACCTGGAATGGCTTGGTCATCAGCGCGCTGTTGACCTGGTTGGCAGCGAACGTGAGTTCGTTGACAGTGATCACGTAGCCGAGCGAAGTTTCCTTGATGGTGGAAACGAACTGACCCAGCATCGCAGGGATCATGTTGTAGAGCGCCTGCGGCAGGATCACCAGCCGCATCGCCTGCATGTGGCTCAGGCCCACGGCACGCGCGCCTTCCATCTGGCCCTTCGACAGCCCTTCGATGCCGCCACGCACGACTTCCGACAGGTAGGCCGCCTCGTAGATCACGAGCGTGGCCAGCATGGTGGCGAAACCGCCCACCGGCCGCCCGATCAGCATCGGCAGGAAGAAGTAGACCCAGAAGATGAACATCAGCAGCGGCACGCCGCGCACCACGTAGACGAGCACCGTGGCAGGCCAGCGCAGCACGGCAAAGGGGCTGATGCGCGCCAGCGCGAGCAGCACCCCGAGCGGAAAGGCCAGCGCGATGCCGAGCACCGCGAGCGCGAACGTGATCGCGAGCCCGCCGAGCGGACCGTTCGGATACTGCCCGACCAGCAGCAGCATGCCGTGGTCGCGCAGGATGGCCAGAAATTCGTTCATGCCTTGTTACCTCGTCGGGATGCGCAGGCGGCGCTCGGCCAGGCTGCCGCCGGCCATGATCAGGAACGAGAACCCGAGGTACACGAGCGTCGTGAAGAGGTACACCTCCACGGTCCGGAACGACTGGCTCTCGATGTCGCGGGTGACGTAAGTGAGCTCCGCGACGCCGACCGCCATGGCGAGGCTGGAGTTCTTGAACAGCAGCACCGTATGGTTGACGAAGGTGGGCAGCGCGATCCGGACGGCCTGCGGCAGCACGACCTGCCGCAGCGACTGCAAGTAGGTGAGCCCGAGAGCCCGGGCAGCCTCCAGCTGCGATTGGGGGATCGAACGGATGCCGCCGCGCAGTCCTTCGGACATGTAGGCCGCCATGGCCAGCGCGATTGCGAGGAAGGCGAAGAAGAACTCGCTTCCCTGTCGGTTGATCCATTGCTGCCAATCGCCCGGCAGCAGGGTCGGGATGCCGAAATACCAAAGGAAAAGCTGAACCAGCATCGGAACGTTCTGGTGGTACTCGACGTAGCCCGCCACGAAGCCTTGCGCTGCGCGGTTCGGCGCCATCCGCAGCAGGGCGAGCAGCGTGCCGAGTACGACGGCCAGCAGCCAGGCCGCCGCCGTGAGCTCGAACGTGGTGGCGAGTCCCTTCGCGATCAACTGCGGGTTGTCGCCCCGCAACAGCACGGAAAAGTCGATGGGGTTCACGGCAGCTCGCCTGGCAGGAGAGGGGTCAGCCCTTGATGGGGCCGCTCTGGAAGCCGCGTTTCAGCTTGTAGGGCGTGCCGGTCCCGAGCCACTTGTCGAAGATCCTCGCAGCTTCGCCGGACTTCTCCATGCTCTCCAGCACCCCGTTCACGTGCTTGATCAGAGCCGTCTCGTTCTTGCGCATGCCGATGCCCCAGCTCTCGTTCAGCAGTGCCGGCTCCAGGATGTCGATCGGGGCACTGGCCTCGACCTCCGTTTTCCATTTGACCAGCACCAGCTCCGACGCCACGGCGGCATCCGCTTTTCCCTGCTGCAGCGCGAGAAAGATCGACGGTGGATCCTGGTACGTGATGACCTGGACGTCGGGAATGGCCTTGCGCGCCGCGGCCTCCGAGGTCGAGCCTTTGGCGGTGGCCACCCGCTTGCCCGACAGGTTGTTCACCGCCGCGAATTTGTCTGCGCGCCGGGTGGCGGCCTTGGTCAGGCTCACGTAGTAGCTGTCGCTGAAGGCGATCTGCTCCGCGCGTTCGGCGGTCCAGCCCAGGTTGGCCGCCAGCACGTCGACGCGGCCCTGCTGCAATTCGGGGATGCGCGCAGGAACGGCCACGAGCTTCAGCTCCAGCTTCACACCGAGGCTCTTTGCGATGGCACCGCAGAAATCGACGTCGTACCCTTGGGTCTCCCGCGTCTGGGGATTGGCAAAGCTGAAGGGCTCCGCGATGCCGAGCGTGCCGCACACGAGGGTGCCGCGCTTCTTGATGTCCTCCAACTGGTCGGCGTGGGTCGCCGCGGCGCCCAGAGTGAGGCCGGCGAGCAAGGGCAGGGCGAGCGGCAAGAGCTTAGGCATGGTCGTTTTCCTTGGGCGAAGAAGCGGTGGCGGGTTGCAGCAGGCCGATGGCGCGAGCGATCGCGGCGCAGCCCGCCTCGATCTGCGCGGTGGACGTGGCGAAGGACATCCGCAGGTATCCGGGCATGCCGTACGAGCTGCCGTCGATGGTGGCGACCTGCGCCTCGTCCAGGAGGTACATCATGACGTCGAGGTCGCTTGCGAGCACCTTGCCTTGCGGCGTGCGGGCACCGAGCAGGCCCTCGACACTGGGAAACACATAGAAGGCACCGTCGGGCGACAGGCACCGCAGACCCGGCACCTGGCGCAGCAGCTCGACCATCCTGTCGCGTCGCTGCTGGAACACCCCTGATGCGATGTTGACGCAGGTCTGGTCGCCCTGCAGCGCCGTCGATGCCGCGGCCTGTGCCACGCTGCTCGCGCAACTCGTGCTTTGCGACAGCAGCAGCGCGATCGCCCTGACCAGGGGAAGGGGGCCTGCGCCGTAGCCGATGCGCCAGCCTGTCATGGCATAGGCCTTCGACATCCCGTTCACGATGAGCGTACGGACCTGCAGTTCCGGCGCCACCGCAACGATGGACAGATGGCTGGCTTCGCCAAACACGAAGTGCTCATAGATTTCGTCGGTGAGCAGCCAGACCTGCGGATGCCGTGCGAGCACACCGGCCAGCGCTTCGAGTTCCTCGCGCGAATACACCGCGCCGCTCGGGTTGTTGGGCGAATTGAGGATGAGCCAGCGCGTTCGCGGCGTGATGGCCCGTTCGAGGGCCTCGGCACCGAGCTTGAACCTCTGTTCCTCCCCGCAGCGCACCACCACGGGCTCGGCCCCGTGCAGCACGACCATGTCGGGATACGACACCCAGTACGGTGCCGGCACGATCACTTCATCGCCGGGATTCAGCGTCGCGGCCAGCGCCTCGAAGATGATCTGCTTGGCTCCGCTGCCCACCACGATCTGTTCGGGCGCATACGCCAGGCCGTTTTCGCGGTCGAACTTTGCGGCAATCGCCTGGCGCAGCACCGGTGTGCCGGCCGAGGCGGTGTAGCGGGTCTGGCCGCCAAGCAGGGCTTCGATGCCCGCCTGCACGATGTGCGGCGGCGTGGGGAAGTCAGGCTCGCCGATGGTGAAATCGACAACAGGGCGACCGGCGGCGCGAAGGCTGTCGACACGCTGCTTCGCAGCCATGCTGGCGGACGGCTTGATGGCGTCGAGGCGGTGGGCAAGGAGTTGGGTCATGGTGGCATCCCTCCTTACAGCCCGATGGCCGTCAACCAGCTCTGGGCGACGCGGCCGGTTGCGATCTCCTGCTGGATCGCCGCTTCCTTGGCCGCGCTGAGGCGCGCGGCCTCCAGCAGGCGGGAGGCATGCGCGGCAGGAAAACTGACAATGCCGTCCTCGTCGCCGACCACGATGTCACCGGGATGCACGACCTGGCCACCCACGGTGACCGGGACATTGATCGACCCCGGGCCGTTCTTGTAGGGACCGCGGTGCGTGACGCCCCGTGCGTAGCAGGGGAAGTCCCGCTCCCGGAAGGCCGAGCTGTCGCGGATCGCGCCGTCGATGACGAAGCCGGCGCAGCCGCGCTGCAACGCGTACTGCAGGAGCAACTCGCCGACCAAGGCGTTGTTCAGGTCACCGCCCCCATCGACCACCAGCACGTGGCCGGGCTGCGTGTCCATCACCGCCTTGTAGATGGCGAAGTTGTCGCCGGGACGCGTCTTGACGGTCACGGCGGTTCCGACGAGTTTGCGGTTCCCATGGAACCGGTGCAGGCCGACGATGCCGGCAAGGCGGGCCAGGTTGTCGCTCAGGTGCGGCGTGACGACGCCGCGGAATGCGTCTACCAGAGCGGAAGGTGCAAGCGGCGGGGCGGGGTGGATGATCAGGTCGGAGACAGGCATGAGGCGATTCTGGACAGTCGAAAAAGCAAATAAAAGCGATATTTGCGATTCAATTAGCATCACTTTTTTTCTAACTCGGAGGGCGGCGCCGATGGTGACTTTCAAGCAGCTGGAGGCGATCTACTGGGTGGTGCGACTGGGCGGCTTTTCGGGTGCGTCGCAGAAGTTGCACACGACCCAGTCGGCCGTGTCGAAGCGCGTGCAGGAACTCGAGGCGCTCTTCCACGCGCCGCTGTTCGATCGTTCGTTGCGCACGGCGCGCCTGACATCCAAGGGCGAGGAAGTCTTCGCCCTGGCCGACCGCCTGCTGCAGGGGCGCGAAGAGCTGATGCGAGGCGCACTCGAGTCCGGCGAGCCCGTGCGGCGCTTGCGTATCGGCGTAACCGAAGTGACGGCCATGACCTGGCTGCCGCGCTTCGTGGAGCGCATTTACCAAGCCCATCCCGGCGTCATCATCGATCCCGAGGTGGACACCGGCTCTCGGCTGCGCGACAAGCTGCTGGCCAGTGAGATCGACCTGATGATCGTCGCCGACACGTTCCGGGAAGAACGCTTCAAGGTGTCGCCAGTCGGCAAGCTTCGGTTGCGCTGGATGTGCAAGCCCGGACTGGTGGCCCACGGGGGCAAGCCGCTGAAAGTGCAGGCGATGGCGGACTACCGCATCCTGACGCAAGGCCCGCAGTCCGGCACCGGCATCCTGTTCCATGACTGGTTCCAGTCGCATGGGCTCAAGGCGGCAGACCTGGTGGTGAGCAACAGCCTGATCGCGCTGATCGGGCTCACCGTCTCCGGCTTCGGCGTGAGCTACCTTCCGCCCGCCGCCGTGCAGAACCTCGTGGGGCAGGGATTGCTGGAGGTGCTGCAAGTGCGCCCCGCGCTGCCCGACGCGCCCTATGCTGCGGTGATCCGGCGCGACCAGCGGAGTTCACTGATGGCCTCGGTGGTCCGGCTGGCGCAGGAGACTTGCGATTTCACCCGCCTCTACCAGACGGCGACGGCAGTCGGTCGTCGGTCCAGTCTCAGCTAAGAGGGCAACCTGAGGCCGTATGCATGGACCACGACATGTCGGATGCCACTTCCTGGTGTCAGGCTCAGTGGGCTGCCCGGTCCCACGCGGGGCAGGCGGGTCGGAAGAGACCTGACTGCCCTGGATCTGCGGCGCGAACCGGTGTCTCTCCTTTTCATCGTGAGGGCAACGGGTCTGTGCAGGCCACCGTCCGTGGCCCCGACGTCACGGCTAGCCCGCCATCCAACTGATATGTGAACCCGGTAGATCCCGTGGTTCCTGCTCGTTGGTCCGCATCTGCGGCGCCTACAAGCCGCTGAAGCACTCTCTGACATGGCACCACCGCATTTCGCCCTAAGTTGGGCGTCGGTCGATTTTCAAGTTCCAGGAATTCATACAACCATGAGCGAGGTCGCCGAACTTTTCGCCCGCGAGTTTCCCGTGTGGCACATGGTGGTGCGCGGCACGCTCGTGTACTGGTTTCTGCTCCTCGTGTTTCGCTTCGTGTTGCGGCGCGACATCGGCTCGATGGGCGTGGCCGATCTGCTTTTCGTGGTGCTGGTCGCCGATGCATCGAGCAATGCGATGCAGGGTGAATACAAGTCCCTCGACGACGGCTTCGTGTTGCTCGCTACCCTGGTTGCGTGGAACTTTGCGCTCGACTGGCTCAGCTTTCATTTCGAGCCCGTTGCGCGCTTCCTGGAGCCTCGCCCCGAGGTGCTCATTCGAAATGGCCGCCTGAACCGACGCGCGCTCAGGCGCGAAATGATCACGACGGACGAATTGAGGGGCAAGCTGCGAGAGCAAGGTGTGGCCGATTTCTCGGAGGTGCGCGTCGCGCGGCTGGAGAGCGACGGGACGCTCAGTGTGTTCAAGAAGGAGAAGAGCGAGCAAGCCTCCGAGCAGCACCAGCCACCCGAAACCTCCAAGCCGCCAGCCCAATGATGGCAAAGCCGATGCAGTTCATCGACTGGCTCTTCGGCGAAGGGTCGGAACTCGCTGCCTGGCAGATGGGCGCACGGGCGCTGGTGGTCTTCTTCCTCGCGCTGGCGATGATCCGCGCATCGGGGCGCCGCTCGTTCGGGCAGCAGAGTCCGTTCGACACCTGCATCACGGTACTGCTCGGCGCGGTACTGAGCCGCGCGGTGGTCGGTGCCTCTCCCTTCTGGAGCACCATGGCGGCCGGCGTTGCGCTCGTCGTCACGCACCGACTGGTCGCGCTGGTCAGCATGCGTTGGCAAGGCTTCGAAGACCTGATCAACGGCCACGAAATCACGCTGGTGCGCGACGGCCGGATGGACGAGGACGCCATGCGTCACGCACTGGTGTCCCGCAAGGACCTCGACGAAGCTCTGCGCCAGCAGGCCGGCGGCGTGCGGCTGGACGAGGTGGAGCGCGCAGTGCTCGAACGCGACGGCAAGCTGAGCATCATCAGGCGGCGGTCCTGACAGACCCTCTTTTGTCTGCCCGCCCCTTCTTTCTCCGCTGGCGCGCAGTGCCGTGAATGTCGCGGCAGTCTGGTACTTCGCCGTGAACCGGCCGCAGGAGGTGGCGACCGGACACGCGGGAAAGGAGGGCGAACTCAGCAGACGAAGACGCTCACGAACTCTGGCAGCTGTAGCTGTCCGCCGAATTCACGTCGCCGCTGCCCTTGTATTTCGGGAAGGTCGGGTACTTGCACAGGGGGCGCGCGAGTACCGGCGCCTTGGTCGTCGAATCCAGCTTCGTCGCCACGATGTTTTGCATGGAGGGCTTGGCGCCACTCTCTCGCCACTTCGCGACTGCGTCCACCAGGTCGACGGTGTCAGGACCGACACCGCCGGCGCAATGCTGAACGCCCGGCTGGAGGAAGAATTCCATCGAGGCATCCCGCGTGGACGCGCTGCCGACCGTGGTCGCGACATCGTTGAAGTACTTGATCGAGCCCTTGTAGCTGATGGCCCAGTCGTTCGTTCCATGGGCGAGGATCATCTTGCCGCCCTGGCCGAAGAAGGAGCGAAGGTCCGGCGTCGCATCGAGCGTGGTGGCCGCGAGCCGCAGCCCCGCGGAGTAGAACTCCGGATCGAAGCCCAGCACGTCGAAGGCCGGATCGCCCGTGACCCAGTACTTCACGAGGCCGCTCCCGAACTGGAACTGGAGGCCGGTGCCGCCGATGGCGGAGCCTGTCACCCACAGGGGCCAGCCTTGGTCTTCGCCGCCAGGACCCCAGCCGGGGTAGACGGTTGTCCCGTCCTTGCGCTTGAGTTCGGAGTAGATCGTGTTGGCAGTCGCGATCTGTGCGTCGGTCAGGCATGTGTCGGCATCGCCTGCGGTGCAGCGCAACGCCACCGGGTTGAACGTGCAGGCTTCCTGGTTGCTCACGATGCCATCGGACACGCCGTCCAGGGCGTCGCACTGGGCGGTGACGGCCTTGCCGATGAGCGAGACCTTCGCATCGTTCAATTGCCCGCCCGGCGCGGCCAACGCCTTTCCATTCGCCACAAAGGCCTGGAACAACTCGGTGAAGGAGTAGGCCGGCGCACGCACGACGATGCCGTCGAAGTCGTTCGGGAAGCGCGTGGCCTGGATCAATGCCTCCCTGCCGCCGTTGGAGCAGCCCTCGAAATAGCTGAACTCGGCATCCGAGCCATAGCGCTTGCGAACGATCTCCTTGGTGACCTCATGGACCGAATGGATCGAGAGATAGCCGAAGTCCGCCTGGGCCGTGGGATTGTTCAGGAAGGCCGAAGCGTCCAGGGCGTTTCCCTGGCGCCCGCCATCCGAGGCCACGAGTACGTAACCCGCAGTTGCGCCGCTTGGCGAGACGGGCGTGATGTTGATGCTGCCGTCCCAACCGCCGCCGCCGGCATACAGGAGCTTGTTGTTCCACACGGTGGGCAGATGCACTTCGAAATTGAGCGTGCCATGAAGGGTGCCCGTGACCTTGCAGTACTCCGCGGCTCCTGCTGCCGCCGGGACGAGCGTCGCCTCTTTGAGCGCTGCGCCGGCAAGCGAAGCGCCGGCGAAGACCGCGCACTTCTCCTGCGTTGTCGCAACCGGTGCCGGTTGCGGTGGCGGTGTTTGCGTTGGCGCCGGCGCCGGGAACAGCACCGGCCAGTTGCCTGCGCCGTCACCTCCGCCGCCGCAGGCGGTCAGCAGGATGGGAATGCTCAGCAGCGCGTAGCCTGCCATCGAGAGAGGGTTTCTCATGATTTGTCTCCTGTTCGTACTGCCACATAAACTCAGACGACTCAGGCCATCGCCTGCGCAGCGCATGCTAGGCACTAAGGCCGGGGAAGAAAGTCTTTCCGATGACAAATCACGCGCAGACCATCTCGATGTTGCGAGCGGCTGCTTGGGCTGGCGGTCTGACGCGCGAGCAACTCCAGCGTGTCGAACTGGAGACGCAGGACCGCTTCTATTCGGCCGGTGAGATCGTCTGCCACAAATCAAGCGCGGCGACGCACTGGATCGGAATCGTCGAAGGGATGGTCAAAGTGGACGTCCTGTCGGCGGATGGCCGAAGCACCACATTGACCGGGGTCACCAATGGCGGCTGGCTCGGGGAAGGTTCCGTGCTCAAGGGGGAGTTGCGTCCCTACGGCGTTGTCGCGCTGCGCGACACCCGCATTGCGTTGATGCCGAGCCAGACCTTTCACTACCTGGTCGCCAACAGCTTGAGCTTTTGCCATTTCATGATCGATCAGCTCAACGCAAGGCTGGGTCAATTCATTGCGCTGGCCGAGAGCTACCGGATGCACGACATCAGTTCGCGCGTGGCAGGCTGCCTGGCCGAACTCTTCAATCCTCAACTCAACCCCCGGACCCAACGAGTCCTGCACATCTCGCAGGAGGAGATCGGCCGGCTGGCCGGAATTTCCCGGCAGGTCGCCCATCGCGCCTTGCACGAGTTGGAGGAAGCAGGCCTGCTTCACATCCGCTACGGGAGCATCGACGTCTTGAACGTCGATGGCCTGCGTGTGTACGCGCGCGAGCACTCGGAGTGAGGGCCTCGTGCCATTCGGGTGGCCGCCCAAGACCTCGTGCCTTCGGGTCAGGACGTCATCGAACCGGAGGCTTCAGAAGCATTTCAGGTAACGTCGTGCGGCGAGGCGCTGCCGCGCCTTCTTTCGATGTCACTCAGTCGAGCTACCTCGACTTCGAGCATGCGAATGCGCGATTCCAAGTCCGCGACACAGGACTCGTCCATACCTTCAAACGCCAGCATCAATTTCCGCCAGAAACCTGGCGCGGGTTTTTCCGTAGCACCGCGGTCGTCGCTCATTTGGATCTCCCCAGTTCAAGTGCGCACGAACGGTTGTGCGCGGACGGCCCCTATCGGGTTGCAACCATGTCGGTTCCGCTTGGTTGCCAGCCACCCCCCAATGCCTTGAAGGCGGTGACCGCGGCGCGTGCCGATTCGGTCTGCGCCTGTGCTCGCGCGTCGGTAGCGCGCAGCAGGTTTTCGTCTGCCTGCAGCACCTCGATCAGGCTGACGACGCCTTTCTGGTAGGCGGCGAATGACGCGCCTCGCGCGCGGCCCAGCGAGTCGACGCCCTGCGCAAGAACGCTGGCTTGTTCCTCGCGCTTGACCAGGGTCGAGAAAGCGTTTTCCACGTCTTCTGTAGCGCGCAGCACGGCCAGCCGATACGCGGCCAGCAGTTCGGCATCCTGGCCCTTGGCGAGATCGATCTGCGCGTTGATGCGGCCAAAGTCGAACAGGCGCCAGCGCAGGCCCAGCACGCCGGCGGCCTGGCTTGCGCCGCTGGTGAACAGGTTGCCGCCGGACACGGACGTCGCGCTGCCGATCAGGCCGCTCAGGGAAAGCTTGGGGTAGTACTCGGCAATGGCGACACCGATGCGAGCATTCGATGCGGCGAGGCGGCGTTCGGCCGCGATCAGGTCGGGCCGCCGCCTGAGCAAGTCGCCAGGGGTTCCCGCGTCCGCGATCTGCGGGGCGATGGGGATGGCGCTCGGGTCGGCCAATTCCGCCCGATGCGTGCCCGGGGGCGAGCCCAGCATCACATCCAGCGCATTCATCGCCGCGTCCAGCCCCGCCTCGAGCGCCGGGACGGATGCCTGGACCTGGGCCAGCGCGCCTTCGGCCTGCCGCACCTGGAGTTCGGCCGCCAACCCCTTGCCGTACAGAAGATGGACCTTGGACAGCAGCTCCTGCTGCGTGCGCACCTGCCGGCGCGCCACGTCCAGCCGGGTCTGCAGTCCGCGGATGCTGATGTAGATGTCGGCGGTCTGCGCCGCCACGGTCAACCTCGTGGCGGCCGCGCCTGCTTCCGAGGCCTGGTACTCGGCAAGTGCCGCTTCGCGGCCACGGCGCAGGCCGCCGAAAACATCCACTTCCCAGCTTGCACCGAGATTTGCTTCGTAGGCACTGCCGTGGCGGTCGAAGCCGGGCCTCGAGTTCAAGACCTGTCCCAGTGGCGTTTCAACGGACTGATAGGCCCGGGCGGCTTGCCCACTGAGGTTTCCCGAAGGCAGCAAAGCGGCATTCGCCGCTCCCAGCCCCGCACGTGCTTGATCGACGCGGGCGGACGCCTGCGCAAGATCGAGGTTCTGCGCCAGTGCAAGCGTGACGAACCGAGCCAATTGCGGGTCGCCGAAACCCGTCCACCACGCGTTTCGGTCGACGCTGGTCGAGGCAGGTCGGGCATCGACGGCTGCCTGGCCGAGGTACTGCGGTGGCAGGGGCGCGTCGGGCCGGACATAGTTGGGGCCGACGGCGCAACCTGCGACGAGGCTGGCAGCGAAAAGCGGGACAAGAATGCGCTGGAGCATGGGCTTCTTTCGGAAAGAAGGGGGAAAGAAAACGTCGAATCGATGTGACTATAATTCAAAATGGTCACTCGTTGTTGATTTCCTTTGCTCGCGGTAAGCTCTCGGCCATGAGCAATGCAACTCTTTCCCCGGCTGTGGCGCGCGGCCCCGCCGATCACGATGTGCGGGACCAGATTGTTGCCGCGGCCACCGAGCACTTCGGCCGGTATGGCTACGAGAAGACGACCGTCTCCGACCTCGCCAAGGCCATCGGATTTTCCAAGGCGTACATCTACAAGTTCTTCGAGTCCAAGCAGGCGATCGGCGAAATGATTTGCGCGAACTGCCTGCGCGAGATCGAGGCCGAGGTCCGGGCGGCGGTCGATGCTGCCGACCGCCCGCCCGAGAAACTGCGCCGGATGTTCAAGTCGGTGGTCGAGTCGACCCTTCGACTGTTCTCCGAGGATCGCAAGCTTTATGAAATCGCGATGTCGGCCGCCAGCGAGCGCTGGCAGACCGTGGTCGTCTATGAGGAGCGCATTCGGCAATTGCTCCAGGACATCCTGCGCGAAGGCCGGGAAATGGGTGAGTTCGAGCGCAAGACGCCGCTGGACGAGGCGGCGGGAGCCATCTACCTCGTCATGCACCCCTACATCAATCCGCTGCTCCTGCAGTACAGCTTCGATCACGCGGCCCAGGCGCCGGTGCAACTGTCCAGCCTCGTGCTGCGCAGCCTTTCGCCATGAACTAAATTTGTTTGTGACCATTGACTGAAATAGTCACTGGTATCAGAATGCGGGTCCTGATCACTTCGTCACTGGGACCCTCATGCTTTGGCGCCGCCTTGCCACCTCTGCAGTCATCTGCGCATTGCCGTTCGCGCTGGTCGCTTGCGGCGAAAAATCCCCGCCCGATCCGCGCACCCAGGCGCCGCAGGTGCGCATCGCCACCGTCCAAGGGGCTGGTGTCACATCGCGCGCCTTCACCGGCACCGTAGCCGCCCGGGTCCAGAGTGACTTGGGATTCCGGGTTTCCGGCAAGGTGCTGGACCGGCTGGTGGACGCGGGGCAGGCCGTCAAGCGGGGCCAATTGCTCATGCGCATCGATCCTGCCGATCTGAAGCTCGCAGCCCATGCGCAGCTGGAGGCGGTCACCGCCGCGCGGGCGCGCTCGCAGCAGACGGCGGAGGATGAAGCCCGCTACCGCGATCTGCGCGGCACCGGTGCAATCTCGGCATCGGCCTACGACCAGATCAAGGCGGCCGCGGATGCCGCCAAAGCCCAACTCAGCGCGGCCGAGGCTCAGGCCGACGTGGCCCGCAACGCGAGCCGCTATGCCGAGCTCGTGGCGGACGGCGATGGCGTCGTCATGGAAACGCTGGCCGAACCCGGCCAGGTCGTGAGCGCGGGGCAGGTCGTGGTGCGCGTGGCCCGCGCCGGTCCGCGCGAAGCCGTTGTCCAGCTGCCGGAAACCCTGCGCCCGGCGGTCGGTTCCGCCGGACAGGCCACGCTTTTCGGCAAGGAGGGTGCGACCGTACCGACCACGCTGCGGCAGCTCTCGGAGGCCGCGGATCGGCAGACGCGCACCTTCGAGGCGCGCTATGTGCTCAAGGGCGATCTTGCCAATGCGCCGCTCGGCGCCACGGTCACCGTCCGGGTTCCGGACGGGCCTTCCTCTGCGCGAGGGAGCGTACAGGTGCCGATCGGCGCCCTGTTCGATGCTGGCAAGGGACCAGGCGTGTGGGTCATCGGCGGCGAGCCGGCCAAGGTGAACTGGCGGTCGGTCGTGGTCGAGCACCTGGATGACGACGGCGCGCGCATCGCCGCCGGCCAACTCAAGCAAGGCGACAGGATCGTCGCGCTCGGCGCCCACCTGTTGCACGAGGGCGAGCAGGTGCGGGTGGCGGACCAGGTCGTTGCCGTTGATGTGGCAAAGCCGGGAGTGCGTCCGTGAGCGCGTCGGTGAGCGAAGGCCGATTCAACCTGTCGGCGCTCGCTGTGCGCGAGCGCTCCATCACCCTGTTCCTGATCTGCCTGATCTCACTGGCGGGTCTTGTTGCGTTCTTCAAGCTGGGCCGGGCGGAAGATCCCGCCTTCACCGTCAAGGTGATGACCATCATCACTGCCTGGCCCGGCGCCACCGCGCAGGAGATGCAGGATCAGGTCGCGGAGAAACTCGAGAAGCGCCTGCAGGAGCTGCGCTACTACGACCGCACCGAGACCTACACCAGGCCCGGGCTGGCCTTCACGACCCTGACCCTGCTCGACAGCACGCCACCTTCGCAGGTGCAGGAGCAGTTCTACCAGGCCCGCAAGAAACTCGGCGACGAGGCGGGAACCCTTCCAGCCGGTGTGATCGGGCCGATGATCAACGACGAATACGCGGACGTCACCTTTGCGCTGTACGCGCTCAAGGCCAAGGGCGAAGCGCCGCGCCTGCTGGTGCGCGACGCCGAGACGTTGCGTCAGCGCCTCCTGCATGTGCCAGGCGTCAAGAAGGTCAACATCGCCGGCGAGCAATCCGAACGCATCTATGTTGAGTTCTCGCACGAGCGCCTGGCAACCTTGGGCATTGGTCCGCAGGACGTGTTCGGTGCGCTCAATGGCCAGAATGCCCTGACGCCGGCGGGCTCCGTCGAAACCAAGGGACCCCAGGTGTTCATCCGCCTGGACGGCTCTTTCGATGAACTGCAGAAGATCCGGGACACGCCGGTTGTGGCGCAGGGCCGCACCCTGAAGCTGTCGGACATCGCCACGGTCAAGCGCGGCTATGAAGACCCGGCGACCTTCATGATCCGCAACGGCGGTGAACCGACCCTGCTGCTGGGCGTCGTCATGCGAGAAGGCTGGAACGGTCTCGACCTGGGCAAGGCGCTGGACCACGAGGTCGCAGCGATCAATGCCGAGCAGCCGTTGGGCATGAGCCTGGCCAAGGTCACGGACCAGGCCGTCAACATCGCCGCCTCGGTCGACGAGTTCATGGTCAAGTTCTTCGCCGCACTGCTGGTGGTGATGCTCGTGAGTTTCCTGAGCATGGGCTGGCGCGCGGGCCTGGTGGTTGCCGCCGCCGTGCCGCTGACATTGGCGATTGTCTTCGTGGTGATGGCCGCGACCGGCAAGAACTTCGATCGCATCACGCTCGGGTCGCTGATCCTTGCGCTGGGCCTGCTGGTGGACGACGCGATCATCGCCATCGAGATGATGGTGGTGAAGATGGAGGAGGGCTACAGCCGCGTCGCAGCCTCGGCGTACGCCTGGAGCCATACCGCGGCGCCGATGCTTTCGGGCACGCTGGTCACGGCCGTCGGCTTCATGCCCAATGGCTTCGCGCCATCGACCGCGGGCGAGTACACCAGCAACATGTTCTGGATCGTCGGCATCGCGCTGATCGCGTCCTGGGTCGTCGCGGTGGTGTTCACTCCCTACCTGGGTGTCAAACTGCTGCCCGATTTCAAGAAGGTCGAAGGTGGCCATGCCGCGATCTACGACACGCCGCGCTACAACCGCCTGCGCGGGGTGCTGGGCCGCGTCATTGCGCGTAAGTGGCTGGTCGCCGGTGCGGTGGTGGGCCTTTTCGTGGCGGCCATTCTTGGCATGGGGCTGGTCAAGAAACAGTTCTTCCCGATCTCCGATCGCCCCGAGGTGCTGGTCGAGGTGCAGATGCCCTATGGCACGTCGATCGCGCAGACCAGCGATGCCGCTGCGAAGGTGGAGGCCTGGCTGGCCAAGCAAGAGGAGGCCCATATCGTCACGGCCTACATCGGGCAGGGCGCGCCGCGCTTCTTCTTCGCGATGGGGCCGGAGCTTCCCGATCCGTCGTTCGCCAAGATCGTGGTTCGCACGGCCAGCCAGGAAGAGCGTGAGGCTTTGAAGCACCGGCTGCGCCAGGCGATCGCCGATGGGCTGGCTTCCGAGGCGCGGGTGCGCGTTACCCAGCTCGTGTTCGGCCCGTATTCGCCGTTTCCTGTCGCCTACCGGGTCACGGGGCCGGATCCGCAGAAGTTGCGCGAGATTGCGGCCGAGGTCCAGCAGGTCATGGATGCGAGTCCGATGATGCGCACGGTCAACTCCGACTGGGGTACGCGCACGCCCACACTGCACTTCACCTTGCACCAGGACCGGTTGCAGGCCGTGGGGCTGACCTCCACCGCGGTGGCGCAGCAGTTGCAGTTCTTCCTGAGCGGCGTGCCGGTCACCACCGTGCGCGAGGACATTCGCACGGTGCAGGTTGTGGCGCGTTCGGCTGGCGTCACCCGCCTCGACCCTGCGCGAATTGCGGACTTCACGCTGTCCGGTGCCAACGGGCAACGCATCCCGCTGTCGCAGGTGGGTGAGGTCGACATACGCATGGAAGAACCCGTCATGCGCCGGCGCGACCGCATGCCTACGATCACCGTACACGGCGATATCGCCGATGGCCTGCAGCCGCCGGACGTATCGACGGCCATCACCCATCAGCTGCAGCCCCTCGTCAACAAGCTGCCGGGCGGCTACCGCATCGAGCAGGCCGGCTCCATCGAGGAATCGGAAAAAGCAACCAAGGCGATGTTGCCGCTGTTCCCGATCATGCTGGCGGTCACGCTGCTGCTCATCATCTTCCAGGTGCGCTCCATCTCGGCGATGGTCATGGTCTTCCTGACGAGTCCGCTGGGCCTGATCGGCGTGGTGCCGACGCTGATTCTTTTCCAGGCGCCGTTCGGTATCAATGCGCTGGTCGGCCTTGTGGCGCTGTCGGGCATCCTGATGCGCAACACGCTGATCCTGATCGGGCAGATCCACCATAACCAGCAGGAGGGGCTCGACCCGTTCCATTCGGTCGTCGAAGCCACCGTGCAGCGTGCGCGGCCGGTGATCCTGACGGCGCTGGCTGCGATCCTTGCCTTCATCCCCTTGACCCATTCGGTGTTTTGGGGAGCGCTCGCCTACACGCTGATCGGTGGCACCTTGGCGGGCACGGTTCTGACCCTGGTGTTTCTGCCGGCCATGTATTCCATCTGGTTCAGGATCAGGCCGGGCGACGGCAATCCCGCGCCACATTGACAACGCTCTTCACCAATTCATTCAGATCGAAGGAAAACATCATGTCGGTTTCATCGGTTGTCGTCGTGACCGGCGCGTCGTCGGGCATCGGACGCGTCGCTGCGGAAATCTTTGCCGCGCGAGGCTGCCGGGTGTTCGGCACCGTGCGCGACCTGCGCAAGGCGCCCGTGGTGCCCGGTGTCGAGTTCGTCGAGATGGATGTCCGGGAAGAGGACTCGGTGCGGGCCGGTATCGAATCCATCATTGCCAGGGCCCTGCGCATCGACGTGCTGGTCAATAACGCGGGGATGATGATGATCGGCGCGGTCGAGGAGACCGCGACGACCGAGGCCGCAGCGCTGTTCGACACCAACGTCCTGGGCATGCTCCGCACGACACGTGCAGTGCTCCCGTATATGCGCGAGCAGCATCGCGGGCGAATCGTCAATGTCAGCTCGGTGTTCGGTGTACTGCCGGCGCCGTACATGGGAATGTATGCGGCCACCAAGCATGCAGTCGAAGGGCTGTCGGAGTCGCTGGACCACGAGGTGCGGCAGTTCGGCATTCGCGCGACGCTGGTGCAGCCGGCGTTCACCCGGACCAACCTTGACGCCAACGCGCCCCGTGCGAACTCGCCGATCGCGGACTACGACCGCGAACGCAACCTGGTCGAGCGTTCCGTGGCCGACAGCGTCGGCAGTGCGCCTGGGCCGCAGAGCGTGGCCAACACCATCGTTGAAGCGGCACTGGGGCCCTGGCGCATGCGTTGCACGCCACCGGGGCAGGCGTCCATCCTGACGAAACTGCGCCGCTTCATGCCCGCAGGGCCTGTCGATGCGAGCCTGCGGAAGAAACTCGGCCTCACCTGAAGAGTTCGTCTTGCGGTTCGCACAGCCGGGAGAAACCTTTGGATAGCCTGGATCTCTTGAGAGCCTTCAGCGAAGTCGCAGGCTCCGGCAGCTTCTCCCGCGCCGCGAGTCAGCTGAAGCTGTCCAGAGGAACCGTCAGCAAGTACATCGCGACGCTGGAAAGTCGCTTCGGTGTCCGTTTGCTGAACCGCACCAGCCACGCTGTCAGTCTGACGGACGCCGGCGTGTTGCTGCTCGAAAGAAGCAAGCCCGTGCTGGAGCTGTTGGAGGAAACTCAAGCAGAACTCCAGAATCGGGCGTCGACTCCCCGAGGACGGCTGCGCATTTCCGCGCCGCATGGCATAGACCAGACGCAGCTTCCAGCGCTCATCAATACCTTCCTGGGCCACTATCCGGAAGTCAGCATCGATATGGTCCTCACCAACCGGATCGTAGATCTGGCGGAGGACGGCATTGACATTGCACTTCGGTTTGCGCCGACGGCCAATGAGAATCTCATTGTCCGAAAGCTGCTTGCGATGGACTTGAGCGTTTGTGCGGCGCCAATGTACTGGGCTGCGCACGGTATGCCAGTTCACCCCAGTGAACTTGCGAATCACAACGCGCTGGTCAGCACACATCTGAACCCTCAACCGAAATGGCGCTTCGAAGTGGACGGTGCTCCATTGGACGTTCCCGTGAGCGGACGCCTGAATGCAACGGAGGCGGCGCCGCTGATCCAGGCCGCGCTATTGGGCGCAGGGGTTCTCTACTTGCCTACGGCGATGCTGGCACCTTACATCGAGAGCGGACGGCTGGTGCCGGCGTTGTCGAACTTCGTTCGCAGCGACATGTGGTTGTCGGCCGTCTACTTGCAGAGGCGGCACAGTACGGCCTTACAGCGCGCCTTCCTGAGTTTTCTTGAGGGCCGGATCAAGGCTCTCAAGAATGCTCGCGGTGCTTGAGTTAGAGCGGCCGACCTGCTCGACATGCCAGGCGAAGAGGGATGAGGTTTCCTCTTTGAAAACGCGGCGTTGCTGCGTACTCGTACTCAGACGGTAACCAAGCACCAGAAAATTGCGGTCCCCGGACGAGAACTTTCAGATTGATGAAAGTTTGAGTCGAGGAAGTACTGGCCGACAATTTTCAAGGACCCCCATGAAGAAGTTTCAAATTGCTCAGAGCGCGATTCTTGCGCTCATGTTTGCGTCAACTGCCCAGGCGGAGGTTTACGACGGCGTACTCCAGAGCTCTGGCGTTCGCTCTCGGACGGAAGTCGATGCAGAGGCAGCAGCCGTTGCGCAAAAGGAAGACCCTTATCGGGAGGCTGCATCCAGCGGAGTCATTGCGCCGCTCGGGTATTCGAAGTCCCGGGATACCGTCAATGCCGAAGCAGTCAAAGAGGCGCATTCGGCAAATCAGAATCTCACCGGAAAGGCCTACTACAGAGACGCTATTCCCTCCCAGTATGTGAATCAGCCGCGGCAAGTCAATGCTGCAAAGTGAACGCTCGATGGCGTCGCACTTTTGCCGGCACCCAAGGTGGACGCACGACAGCGCGCCAAAAGGGCCCGCTGCTCGGCGCCGGAGCGCGAGCCGGCGGCCGCGGTGCAGGGACATCTAGGCACAAAGTTGCTCGAGTTCGATACCCACACTCTCCGCCAGGTCAAACATTTTCAGCATGTCGAAACGCGCCTCAGGGCGCGTTTTTCATTGGGAGAATCCATATACTGGGCGCCCCAAACAGCCGTAACGCGCCGTTAAAGCGTTTCGGTGATGGCCTGTTGTATGGCCGGTAGGAAGTTATGCCCAAGCGATCTCGTGAACTGTCTGCGCTGGAAGTGGGGCGCCTTCGGGAAGAGGGCGACCACAACGTAGGCGGCATCCCCGGCCTGTACCTTCAGATCATCAACGGCTCGCGCTCGTGGATCCTTCGCTTCAAGTTCGGCGCACGCCGGCGGCGCATGGGCCTTGGCAGCTTTCCGGCGGTGCCGCTCGCGCAGGCGCGTGAGCGGGCACGGGAGGCGCACAAACTGCTGGATGAAGGGGTCGACCCCATCGAAGCGCGCGAGGCCGTCAAAAAGGCGGCGATGGCTTCTCAAGCCCGAGCGCTGACCTTCAAAGTCGCCTGCGAGCGCTTCATTGCAGCGAAGGAATCCGAGTGGCGCAATCCAAAGCACCGGCAGCAATGGGAAAACACGCTGGAGACATATGCCGAGCCGGTGATCGGACTGCTCGACGTTTCGGCGATCGGCCAGGATGAGGTTTTGCGTGTGCTCGATCCGATCTGGCGCACCAAGACCGAGACAGCCAGCCGACTGCGTGGCCGGATAGAGCAGGTGCTCGACTGGGCGAAGACGCGCGGGCATCGGCAGGGGGAGAACCCGGCCGCGTGGCGAGGGCACCTAGACAAGCTGCTGCCGAAGCCAGAGAAGATCGCGAAGGTCAAGCATCACCCGGCCGTGCCAGTCGCGAAGGTGGCCGACGCGGTTGAGGCACTCCGGGCGGTCGAAGGGGTGAGCGCGCAGGCCCTTCTCTTTCAGGTGCTGACTGCAGGCCGTTCGGGGGAAATCAGGGGGGCGCGCTGGCCAGAGTTCGACCTTGAGGCGGGGCAATGGGATGTGCCAGCCGAACGAATGAAGGGAAAGAGGCCACACCGGGTGCCGCTCTCCAGGCAGGCCATCGAGCTGCTTAAATCGATGCCCCGCTACGAGCAGTGCGATCTGGTGTTTCCCGGCCGGAAGATGCAGCCGCTATCAGATATGTCGCTGACCGCGTGCATGCGTCGGCTGAACTTTCTGGATGCAGCTGGCCGGGTTTGTGTGCCGCACGGCCTTCGGTCGACCTTCCGCGACTGGGCCGCCGAGCACACCCACTATCCGCCTGAGATGGCAGAAATGGCCTTGGCGCACGCGATCGAAAGCAAGGTTGAAGCGGCCTACCGGCGTGGCGACATGCTCGCCAAACGCCTTGCCATGATGCAAGACTGGGCCGACTACTGCATGCCGGCGCCCCCGCCGAAGCGGAAGCGCCAGAAGGCCTAGTCGTCGGTGTGTGAGCTGGTGGACGCTGCCACCGGGCGTTCTTCGAGCCAGGAGTCAACCTCAGCGGCGACCCAACCAACGGCACGCGGGCCGAGTTGCCGCGGCCGTGGAAACCTCTCGCTGGACATCCAGCGGCGAAGGGTGGTTTCCGAGATGCCGAACTTCGCAAGCACGGTGTTCTTGCGATAGATCAGCGGGGCCGCGCCAGCGGTCATGCGCAGACTCTGACTGCTGGATATGGAGACAACGTGCTTCGTGCTCATGCGACCTCCATCACAGCTTCGATGAACGCTTTTGCGGCCTCTGCATTGATTGCATTGCCGTAACCGCGCAGCCGTCCCATGCGGGCGGGAGCCCCATGAGCCAGCGGGAATGTGCCGGGCTCAACTGGCCGCCACTTTCCATCCCGGCACAGGAGCCAGTCAGCATTTCGCCAGACACTGTTCGTCGGACCGGTTCGCAAAGCACCGCCGCCATGCTCAGATCCTGCGGCGAGCCCTTGCGCGCAATCTCCGATAACGCTCCGTCTAGCGTCCGCACATTCTTCTCGCCGTCTGCTGCTCGGGCGGTCGGCCAGCCCGCCAAGTTCACAGCGTGGTTCAGCGTGATGTTCGGAGTTGTCGCCTCGATCGCCGGTTGCCTCAACGCATCTGTGCTGGTTGTAGTCGGCCAGCCGGCCAGCCGCGCTACCTCGTTCAAAGGCCGCGCGTTGTGGGTCAGATCGTTGCCCGCGGAGTTCGCGCCTTTGTGGTCGCGTGCCTGCGGCGTTGGCCACCCAGTACGTGCGATCTCGGATGTGCGGCGCACCGACGCCCGCAGACGGGAACGCAACCGCCCCGAAGGCATAACCCAGGGCTTCCAAGTCAGTGTGTACAAGGTCGACCCAAGGGTTTGCGTCTTTGCTCGCAACCTGTTCACCAATGACGATTCCAGGACGGCGCTGGCCGATGAGGTGGTAGAGGTGGGGCCACAGGTGCCGCTCGTCAGCAAACCCAGCGCCTTCGCCTGCCTGGCTGAAAGGCTGGCAAGGGCAGGATGCGGTCCAGACCTGACGATCGTCGGGCCATCCTGCTCGACGAAGTGCATAGCTCCACACGCCGATGCCAGCGAAGAAGTGGCATTGGGTGTATCCCACAAGCTCATCTGGTACGACATCCTCGATGCTCCTTTCGTCAACGATCCCCGGTGCGATGTGTCCTTGCTTGATGAGTTCGCGCAACCAAGCCGCCGCCTTCGGGTCGAACTCGTTGTAGTAGGCGATCAAGAGGTTTGCCCTCCCAGATCGAGCTGCATGGGTCGGCTTCGCTCTTCGGCGAAGATGCTCTCGAGCGCTTCCTCGATGCGCCGGCACGCGATGTCGAAGTACTGCAGGCTCTGCTCGCACCCGATGAACCGGCGGCCCAGTTTGAGTGCGGCGACACCGGTGGTGCCCGACCCCATGAAAGGGTCCAGCACCAAGCCGCCTGGCTCGCAGATCTCGACCATGTCGGCCATCAGCGCCACCGGCTTCTGCGTCACGTGCTCGCGATCTGTTGGCGCGTGGTATTCGTAGAAGCCAGGCAGGCACCCCACGCCGCGATCGACGGGCATTGGCCCAGCCGAACCCCAGACGACGTACTCAGCGGCTGACGTGAAGCGCCCCATCTGCGGCCGCGGCGATTTCTTCACCCACGGCACCACTCCGCGCCACACCCACCCGCCGGCCTGCAGGTAGTCGGACGAGACAGGCAATTGCCGCCAGTCCGAGAAGAACGCCGCAGGGGCGCCGGGCTTGGATGCTCGAAGCGCAGCCGCTGACCAGAGCGTCGACCAGAAATGGAATGACCGTTGATCGCGGTTGTCGCCACCAAAGTCCGACGTCTTCTCATGGTTGCCGGATCCGGTGCTGAGGTATTTGGCTTTCGTGTCCAGCGCGCGATCGCCACGGAAGGCGCCGCCGCTGGAATAAGGCGGGTCGGTGATGACGGCGTCAGCCGTTCCAGGCATGAGAGCCTGCAGTACTTCGAGCGCTTCGCCGTGGTACAGCGTTGCGTCGCCGATCGTTTCGATGCGCATCAAGCACCGCCTTTCTCGGCGATGCCGGCGTCAGCGTAGATCTCGGCGCCGGCCACGTCGGTGAGTCGTGCCACGCCGTCGCGTATCCGCGCCGCGATGTAGTCGCCGCTGGAGATGTGCGCGACCCCGATGCCTGGATTCGCGATCAGCAGGGCGCTCGCCTCGTTGGCCGCGTCCGACAGCACGCCGGCCTGGGCCGACTGCCATGAGTCGTCGATGCCGAGCTGGATCACCGTGCGCAGCGCGGCGTGCAGCCGCTTCGCCTGCGGGAGGCCGGGCGCGACCGCGGCGGCGATCTCGGCTCCGATGCCGATCACCCATCCCAGGTGCGAGAGAAGATCGCGGGCCGGCTCGCCGTCGGCCGTCATGTAGACGGCGATGCTGACGGTGGTCATGTGGCTGGCCATCCTCGCCTTGGCGACCGCGGTTGCGACCGGATGGCTGTGGCACAGCTCGCCGCCGCCGCGGCGAGCGCGTCTTTGCCTTCGAGCGGTTTTCAAAGCAGCCTCCCCGTTCCCTTGATGCACCACAGGCCCTTGACGTGTTCGATCCGATCCTGTTTGCGCAGTGCCTGCAATCTCCGGTCGAGGATTCGCCATGCCGGGCCATTGACGCCGAACCGGTCCGGAACGGTGAAGGGTTCAGCCGCAGCCAGGATCTCGGCTTCCTGGAGATCGGCGAAGGCGGCCGGCGCGCGTGCGATGCGCGCAAGCAGCAGCTTGTCGAGCGCCTCGTATTTGCTGGCCGTGGTGGATTGCTTGTTGATCGTCATGTCGGTCTCTGTTTCGGATAGCCGGCGCTCAAGCACCGACCGAAGGCTGAATCGTCGGCAGCGCTACCGGGGTCGGTGAGCAGGCTGCCGCGCTCTCGGCGCCTTCGGCCAAGGTGACCAGCAGACCCAGCGCGCTCGCGACGTGGTGCTCGAGCAATGCGCCCTTGCTTTTCGACCAGCCGGGCAAGAGGTGGATCCGATCGCACGTCACAAGCTGCGCGATGTCGGCGCGCATGCACGCGGCCCAGCCCATGTTCGGGTCGACGTTGATCTCGGCAGGGTTGATGACGTCGAGGCCGGCGATTCGCAGGGCCTTGGCCTCGGCGTGGAAGGCCGGGAAGTTGAGTTCGGCGTAGCCGGTCATGGGGCCGGCGATGTAGACGCGGCCGGCGCGCAGAGAGTTGGGGGCGGCGGTCATTGCGCGAGGCCTCCCGTCAGGCTCAGGGCGAGCAGTGCCAGCGTGGCCAACGCGCAGCCCACCAGCGTGATGCGATCGGCGATGCGCGCTGCGCGCGCCTTGCGCCTGGCTCGCTCCTCGATGGTCTTCACTGCCTGGATGTCGTGATGGTTCAGGCGATGCGCGTTCATGCGGCCCTCCGTTGCTGCACGGCGGCGATGCGCACGACGGTGGAGGGGAACATGTCGGCCTGCTGCACCGGCCGCGCGTCGACGCGGCGCGGCTTGCGCCGGCCGGTGGCCTGGGCTTCGAGCAGGCCGCGCACGCGCTCGATGGTGGCGCGCACGTCGGTGGCGCACGCCGGCAGGTAGGGCGCAGTGATGTGCACCTTGTGCGCCATCGGCGGTGCGTAGGGTTTGTGCTGCGCGATCTGTACGACGGCAGCGGTGCTGGTGCGTGGCATGGTGATGCGGCTCCGGTTGGTGGTTGAAAGGGTGGGTTGCATGGGGAAACTCATCGCCCGGCCGCGACCAGCTCGCGCATGACCGGCGCGAAGGCCTTCATGCGGGCGAGCAGGGCGTCAAGGTCGTTGGCAGGGGGCGCCGCGGGCGCGATCCGGACGCACTGGGGCATGCGGAACGTGGTTCGCTCGCCGGCGATGTGGTTGACTTGCTCGATCGGGGCGGCCGGGGCGGGCTTTCGGGGGGGCGGCGGCTCGATTTCGTCGGTGTCGTGGGCCTTTGGCCACGGCAGATCGCCGCGCATCAGCAGGCGCTGTGGCTCATCGTTGAGCCGGACCGTACAGTTATTGAAACGAGTCCAAGGGCGGCCCAGCGCTTCGCGCTGACCCTTGTCCTGCGCGGCTTCGCTCGCGCAGGAGCGCCACGCCTGCCGGCGGCTCACGAGCCAGTGCCCCACGCGTGTCTCGATGCCGACGACAGCCTTGCGATCGATGCTCTCGCCGTAGCAGTTGGTCGTGTCCTTGGTGACGCGCACGGCGGTGCGCAGCGCCCATTCGCAGCGCTTGCGGCACATGCCGCCTTGGGCGCGGACGTAGCCCTCCCACGAGGCCTGAATGGCGCCTTGCTTGTGGCAGGCCCACCATGCCTTCACCGCGGCGGCGTCGCCGAGGTCGAGGCGCATCTGGGCGTGGTCGATCTGGTCTTTGGTGACGCGGCGCATTTCGCGCCACACCGTCACGCTGGGCTGGCCGATGGCCTGGAACTGGCGAATGCCCCAGGTGCTGGCCCAGGCGTCGACGCGCTGCCAGCCCTTGAATTCGCGGGTGTCCATGATCTGCTCGACACCGTCGAGGGTGTCGGTGTGCTCCCCGACGCCGGCGTCGCCGCCGTCTTCGGCGCCGATGTTCTTGGACACGTACTTCGCAACGTAGCCCGCGGCACCGCCGCGCTCCATGGGTTTGAAGTCGCAGCGGTTGCGCAGCGCGCCGGGCTCATCGCCCGCATCGCTGAGCCAGTAGCCGCTGATGATCTCCCGCGCCGTCTGGGCTTGCTCCGGTGAGCGGAACCACAGCAGGGCATGCCAATGCGGGCACCCATCGTGATGCGGCTCGGCCACGCGGAAGCCATAGGCCGCGATGCCCTTGCGCGCCATCTTCGCGCGGGCCTTCGCCCACATGCGGCAAAGCCACTGCTGCGCATCGCGCGGCGAGTCGCCCTCGTACTTGTTGTTGCGGCTCGGCTTCGCCCAGCGCGACTTGCCGCCCGAGAGCACCGCGTGAAAGCGGCTCGGGCACGTGAGCGTGAGAAAGAGGCCGTGGTGTTCGTTGGCGTCCGCGAACTCTTCGCAGCCGCGAATGCGCGTCATCAGCTCGCCGCGGCGAATGTCGCGATTGCTCGGCGAGAGCGCTGCCAGCTCGGCCAGGCTGTAGACCTGGCCTGCCTCGTTGCGCATCTTCACGCGTGCCAGCAGATCGGCGTTGCGCTTGTTCTGGTCGGCGCGCCGGCGGCAGGCCTCATCGCTGGCGTACCCGCCATTGCGGTGGTGCACCACGCCCAGCTTGATGGCCGCATGCTCGACCGTGCGCGCCACCTTGCGACGCAGCGCGCGGCGCCACCATTGCTCGGTGATGGCGCGGGCGATCAGGCCCTCGGGCGTCTTGGAGTTGGGCTTGTCGACGCCCAGGCGCTCGCAGTAGTCGAGCACCGTGTCCAGCTTGTCCTGCAGGCTCATCGGCAGCGGGTGGCCGTTGAGCATGTCGTCGAGCGCGCTGGCGCAGCGCCGGGCGCGGGCGCATACCTCGGAGTCGCCCACGGCCCAATGCAGGATGTCCTTGTGCTCGTGCTCAAAGGCGCGCATTGCGTCGACACGCGCGAGGTTCCAGCTCAGCCAGTCGCCGCCCACGGCGCGCACCGTCGGCTTGAGCGGCATGATGGTGTCGAACGCCGGCCCCCACTGCGGCGGCAGCTCGCCGCGCATGCGCGCGTCCATTTCTCGCGCCACCCGCGCGACATGCTGGTCGTGCGGAAGGTTCGAGCGCAGCCGCATCCAGAAGACCGGATCGGGCTTGAAGTGGCGTTTGGCAACGATGCGCATGGCGGGCCTACAAGGTCAGCGCGAAGACCGTGCGCAGGTCGTTCTGCAGCTCGCGGATGGCTTCGCCGACCGCCGTGCGCTCCAGCGGCGGCAGCTCGCGCCATGCGCGCTCGACGGCGAAGGCGATGCTGTTGACGTCGTAGCCCGCCCAGAAGAGCAGCATTGCGCGCGAGCGCTTCGAAATGCCTTCCCACTCCCGCTCCGCTGCGGTGATGTTTCGGGCATGGCTCGTGCCTTGGGCGAACTCTTCGCGCAGCTCGGCCAGGCGGGCCGCGTGGCGGGCAAAGAACGGGTTGGGGATGCCATCTGCAATCGGAGTTGGTTTGGCCGGGCCTGGGAACGCTGGTGGTTCTGTGGGCTCGTGGGGGTGCATGCGATCAGAGGTCGCGGGCGGCGTGCTCGGCCGCTGCGGTGCCGGCGTTCAGCGGCGTGCCCGTGTCGCGGGCCGGGTGGCGCCCTTCGGTCGCGGCCGTGATGTGGCCGGCCTCTATGGCGTCGATGAGCCACTGCCGCATGCACGTCGTCTCCACCGCGCGCATGCCGTGCATGAAGATCAGTACGTCGCGGGAGATGTCCGAGCCAGCGGCTTCCACGCTGACCACCCGCCAGCCCGCCGCCAGCAGTGCGTTCGCGACCGCGTTCTGCGTCTTGGGTTCGCGCCAGCACGAAAGCGTGTCTGCCGGCCGCAGCACTACGGCATTCACGCGCCGGCCATGGCCGCCGACGCGGTGGCTCATGTAGCTCTGCCGCACGTCGGCGATGTCGATGTAGGCGCCGTCAGCCTGGGCGGCACGCACGATGGCATCGAGCGCCGATAGCTTGTCGGCCACGCACCGAAGGTCTGCAAGGCGGGCCGCGTGGCGTTGGTGCTCCTGCAGCAGCACGCGGTCCAACAGTGGAAGGCGCGCGGCCTGTTCGCGCGTGACCTTAGACATCTTGGGCACCTCGATGCGCTGAGCGGGCTTGTCGGTGAAGCGGCGGGCGTTGAGAGACATGACTTCGGCTCCTGTGCTGAAAAAAGGCGTGAGAAGGGCCGCACGCCTTGAAAAAGGCGCGTGGCAGGGGTTGGGAGAGAGGGGTGCGCCGCGAGGGCGCGGGACTAGATCAGTCGGGCGGGGCGCCACTCATGGCGCCGCCCGTGCCCCAGTCGTTGGTGGGCGTGTGCAGGTTTGCGACGTAGGTGGCTTCGTCGTCGGCGACGTTGTCTTCGTCCGCCAGCGCCAGCGCGAGCTGGCCGCGGCGGATGTGGCGCGAGAGCGGCAGCGAAACGTCAGACGCTGGGATGCTGGAGAGCACCAGCACGCGCTGGAACTCCAGCGTTGCCACGCCCGTGAAGCCGCACCGCCAGTTGCGGCAGCGGTAGGTGATCTCGCGCATGGTCTTGCTCATGGCGCGGCTGTCGCACGCCACGCACCGGGTGCCGCAGTGCGGACACTCGATGGTGATGCGCATGTAGCGGTTGCCGGCTTCGCCGGCCTGCTCGTGAAGGCTCTCGCTCATTGCCGCTTACCTCCCGAGGCAACCAGACGCGGGCCGCGACGGCGGCCGGTGATGTGTTCGATGCCCTTGCGCAGCCGGGTCCGCACCAGCCATTCGATGGCTTCTGCGACGTCCGCCAGACCTTGCTCCCGGCGCACCCGGTCGAACACGTCGTGCTCGGCGTCGGTGAGTTCGATCTCTGTGGACGTCATCTTTTCGTCAGACATTCGGCGTTTGTTGCGCTGGCTTCAGGCCGCGTTGATGCGGCTGGGCTTAGCCCGCGGCGCGGGGCAGACTGGCGTCGGCCTTCGGTTCCTGGCCGAAGAAGGCATCGGCCAGCATTTCCTCGGCCTGGCGCATGGCCAGCTCGCGGATGAGCGTCGAGGTCTGCGCGCCGGTCATCTTGGACAGGATGCGCAGCAGCTCATCTTCGTAGTCGTCAAACCGGACGGTCTGGCGGTTGTCGCGCACGCGCTTGGGATCGGGGTACATCGTCGAGAGTCCTTCGGGCAAAGGAGGGGAGAGACTGGTGCGGTGGGTCAGGCGGCGGATGTGGCGGCGCCGGCCTGTTCGGCCTCGTACTGCGCCAGGCCCTTGAGGTAGACGCGGCGCGCGAAATTGCCGAGGGAACGGCCCTCGCGCGCTGCGTATTGCTGGGTGCGTTCTTTCTCGGAAGGTGCCAAGCGCATCGCGATGGGCGCTTCGTTCACGAGGCGGATCTCTCGCGGAAGCTCTGGGCGACCACGGCGACGGGCGGTATGGGCCATGCGATTAATATCCGAACGGTTAAATGTGTGTGTGCGGCGGAATTTACACCCACAAAACTGCATGTGTCAAACGGAATGTGCGGTTTCGTGTGTGTATTGATGCGGTTTTGTGTGTGGCCAGGGGGTGTACTGGCTGAGTGTCTAGAGGGCCTAATGCCTGATTTTTCGGAACGCTTGAAGGCTGAGCGCAGTCGTCTGCAGCTTTCCCAGGCCGCCATGGCCGAGGCGGGCGGGGTCAGCTTGAATTCACAGTCGAACTACGAGAACGGCCATCGGTCTCCCGATGCGGCATATCTCTCGCGGGTGGCCGCTATAGGTGTCGACGTCGCTTATCTGCTGACGGGCGTTCGCGCGCTTGCGCTCAAAGCGCCGGGAGCGACTGACTCCACCGGCGACGCAGCAGGTGATTCCGTGACGCGCGTGGTGACGCGTGAGCAGGCTGCGCTCCTGGACAACTACGAAGCCGCGGATGAGCGAGGCCGCGCGGCGGCGCGCAGCGTTCTTGATGCGCTCACGCAACCGAAGAGGGCCAACGGGTAGGTTGGGTCTGGTCCTCTGGACCCTGGCCCGTTGGATGTTGATGGCGATGGGGGACGCCGCGACAGAGGCGGCGGAATAGGAGGCCAAATGCGCGGTTTCAAGAAAACGCTGTCTCGTCGAGGTCGCTGGGTCAAGCTTCAGCTGGCAAAGGCTCTCTCTCGGCTTATTGACGGCTTCTGGTGGCCACCGGTTGCTCTATTCGCGGTGGCCGTTTACTGGTTCTCCGTGGCAAGTGGAATTCCTACGCCGGCTGAAGAGACCGTAGAGAAGTACGGCGTTTATGGAGACAGCTTTGGCCGACTCACCTCGCTCTTCACAGCGCTTGGTTTTGGCGGCCTAATAATCACGCTGTTGCTACAGCAAAGACAGATTCGTGCGCAGGAAAAGGCGGCGGAGCGCAACCGCCAGAAGGACGAGAAGGACCGATATGAAGAGGTCCTGTTTAGGCTCCTAGATATCTATCACGAGACCTTAATGGAAGTTCGTGTTGGTGAGGCAACTGGCCGAGACGTCATAAAACTAGCGCTGGACAGAGTGGATGTCGCTGTTGTGGAGGACGGTGTAAACGGGTTCCCAAGAGACCTACAAGCGCGATGGGACAGTGGCGCCCTCACAGATGCAGACCAGCAGCGAATTGATTACCTTCACTTCCGAAACTTTAAGATCGTAGGGGCCGAGATTCATCCTCAGACCCGCCTTGTCGATACCTTCGAAGTTCTACTAGCTCATTTGCTCAGCGGAGCGCCCGATCATTTGCTAATCCACACATACCGAGAGTTGGTATTCGCCCAAATCACGTTTCTCGAATGCCGATACTTCTTCTTGGTTGCACTCTCGCATCCCAGTAGAGGACGTCTTCGGGACTTGATTGCAAGAACAGGATTCCTTGATCGAATTTCGCGCTCTCAGACACACCAATTGCACCGTGACATGTACAAGGAGTACTGGGGACAAGCCTTGGAGCGTCGCGAAACGCTGCCAAGTATCCCGATGTCACCCGGTCGCATAAAGCGTGCTCTGCGGGCGCACAAGGCGGGTGGTGGTGTGCCGAAGACCACCTATACGCCTTTGGGAGTTCGTCGCTCGCAAGCTGCAGCGAAAGCCGACGCTGCCGATGGCTCTGAGTGAAGTTTCAGAGGGCCTGCGGGCCGTGTAATGTGCAGCTCCTCTTTTTGCCCGCTAGCGAGCGACTTGATCCACGGATCGTCGCGTCAGCCAAAGATGGCGCGGGCGAGCTTGTATAGGACGATCAGAGCAGCGAAGCTCGCGACGACCGCCGGCCATACCAACGACATGGATGCCTTCGAGTTTGCCAGCACGAACCACCGCGCCCTTCTAATCATCGCGTCTTGCCGCTTCATGTCGATATAGATATTTAGTTGTTGCTGGGTGACGTGCCCGCTCCCGTGTGCGCCTGCTGTCGGCCACGTCGCAGTCATCGTCATAACGTGATTGCCATGATTCATTGAGGCAGGTCCAGGGCCCGAAAATGTCACTTCCGCAGGGCCATGTCCCAGTTGCTGGGACAGCGCATGCGGAACGAGCTGAGCATATGCTGCGACTAGTTGCGGGTGAGCGTCGCCTGGCAACGAACCGCTTTTGAACCATTGCGTGACCTTCGTCATGTAGTCCGTGCCGAAGAGGATCTTGTATCGCGCGACAACGCTTTCCGAATAGAGCGCCATCGCCTTTTCAACCTCGTCGGACCACCGGTAACGCCAACTCATGTAGCCGAGCACGAAGGCCGCGGCCAGCCAGACCTTCAAGCCCGACAACTGCACCGGCGTAGCAGGTGTGCCAGTTGTTTGCTTGATCGAGAACATCCGCTCCAGCACGTCAGGTAGCGAGACATCGAACCAGGCGACGCCGATGATGACGGCGCTGGTGACCATGAGGTTGCGGCGGATTTTGTCGTCGTCGTCCACGGGAACTCCTTTCGGAGCTCCATCTTGCATCAACGCAACCGCTTGTTTCTACAACCGACGGCCGAGGGCGAGGCTTTCGTTTTCAAACGGGGGAGTTTCCCTGCCCTGTGTGGGTACCCCGCCCGCGCAAAATCCCTCCCCCCATCGCCCTGCGGCCCTTCCACCTGGGCAGCAGTGCGGCAGAAAGGGAAAGCAAATGAGCGCCCCTATCCCCCAGCGAGAACTTGAAAGCGCAATTGGACGGCGCGTTCAACAGCAAGGCGTCTGCCGAAGCTCAGCGGATTGCCGCAGAGGCCGATCGGAATGCAAAGCGGCGTGCAGCCCTTCTGGAGTCGGCCCGCATCTTGGAACAGGTGGTGCGGCCTGGCCTCGACGGCTTGGTCGACTATCTCAAGCAACATCGCACCGACGCGGATGTGCATGTGCAACTTGTGGATGGGCATACCGCCGACGTGAAGTTGGTTTGGGGCCGTGGTGTGCGACCTAGCGTCGTCCGCACAACTCATGCCCAGCAGAACACCTTCCGCCTCGCCATGAAGCCCGAGGGTGCCTTTACAGTGACGTCTGCGCTTCTAGGCGAAGAGTTTGAGACGCACACTGGGGCGCCGGATCCGATCACGACGGAATGGGTGCAATCAGAGGCCGTCAAGGTGATCACGCGCTCTGTCAAGCCCTCATAGGCCCCGCTGAATCGGTGGATTGGCCGAGTCAGTGCAACTGCTTCAGTTGCTCTTGGGCGGCTCGATCGATCTGCAGATGGATGCCCGCCATCCTGAGCGGTGGGCTCTAGTGCGTCGCGTGGTTCAAAATTGTCATCACGCGACTGCTTCTCGCATATCGTTTCTGTTCCAAGGCATCTATAACGCCAACTGCAACTGCATGCATTGCAAGGGTCGCAGCGTTGGCATGGAGGTCTAGCTCGCTGCGATCTGCTACTGTCAGCTTTCTCCCGTGTGCAATTTGATTTCTGCTATTTACTAACCTATCCAGTCTCGCCTTTTCCTGGGCGACGGCTGATGAGTCAAGGTTAAAACGCTCAAGCCAACTAGAAAGTAAGTCCGGCCAAAGATTGGCCACGTTGTCTGGCCGCTCATAGTCCGCAGGTTTCAACAGCTTCGCCTCGAACTCCGTAAGCAGCTTGGAAAAAAAATCAGAGGGACTGTCAATATTCTTTAGATCAGCCTGCAGTTTGCGAAATGACTGAACTGCAATCGGCCATTTCAGATCTATAGGGTTGAGCGATAGCGCGACTAAAGCATCAACATAGATACCGAGCGCGAATTTACAGAAGCCTTCATAGTGCGCGTAGATCATAGCCAGATTCGTTCTCAAGAATGTGGCCTCTTGCGTGCTTCCGATGGTAGTTGAGAGGAGGTGTCGCCGGAGGACCGCAAGCTCTGTTTCGCGCCAATCGAGATCGGCTTGAATCTGTTGAGCGTACAGGTCAGAGAACGACTGCGTCATCGATCGCTTTTGTAATGATCTCGATGCGGCGATTTAGCTTAGGCAGCGAGTTCGCCCCTGGGCCAGTAACGCTCCGGAAGGCCTGCGATTCAACTGCATCAGCCAGTATTTTTCGAGCCTCGTCGGAATGAAGGCCTCTCAGGTCATTGAGCCGCTCAAGTGCACCGATCGAAACGGCTTCAAAGTAGGCTGGGGCGACCCCTCCAATGGGCTGTCCTCCGCGATACTTAACAAATGCATATGGCCCGAACTTGTCGGCCAGAGTGTCGAAGACCGCAACGAACGTTTGGACGTCGTCGTCACCGAATGGGAGGCCGTCAAGGAGCACTGCCTCCATGAAACGATCGAGCCAGTCACCCACGTTCCCCTTGAAGAACTCGCGAAAATTCTTCGCCGCGAAAAACCTTAGAACGAGCTCTTCATCGCCGCGGCTCTCGACCGAAGTTTGTGAAAGAAGCTCGACTGTGATTCGGAAAGCGGGGTGCCGAGCGCATGTCATGAGCGTTTCGTAAAACTTGGCGCCCTGTTCGCCGAGCATGCGTGCGTTCACGTTTCGGATATCTTGGTCGGATAGCTTAGCTCCGCCAGTATTGAGACGTTTAAACATCTCATACCGCAAGAACTGGCTACTCTGCCTCTTGATAATGACAGTTCGGATGCCGGTCCGTTTCAGTCGCAGGCGCAGCGTGATGGGAAGATCTTCGAAGGTGTGACCATTCAGTTCGGTGACAAGGTCACAGCCCTCAAGCTGCAATGGCTTGAACGGTGGCTCTTCGCTCGGCTGGCCGAGATCCTCTGCTGCGCTTTGGTTCAGGCTTCCAGCTGAGATGAAATGCAGTAGCGAGCTAACCCGTTGTAGGCCGTCGATCAACTCTAAGACCCCGGACTCTTTTTCGATCACGAATATCGAAGGGATGGGAAGCTCAAGCAGCAGCGACTCGATGAGCCTCGACCTTTGTTGAAAGGTCCACCGGAAAAGTCGTTGGAAATCAGGCTGAATAACTAGTTCCCGTGCTTCGTGCAGCGCAATGATTTCCCCGACCGACATGTCAAGACTTTCGGTCCTGACTTCGCCGATCTTCTTGTCGATGGCATCGATTACGTTCATGATCATCCTATAGAAGTGGCCAAGACTCTACGCGAAAACACGGTGGGGACTCTACGTTTTCGGGCACCGAATCAAAGCCGGCGTTCCGGGTGAGCTTGCAAAGCAATAAATCCTTTCTGAATCAAAGGCTTAGTTGCGTCATCGCGCCGTTAATCACTTGAGAGGCATTGTTCAGCTAGGCCAGCGATCCGGTCGCCGCGCTTCATGCTTCGGTGCTTCTGCCTTCTTGCCCTTCAACGCCTGCGGCCTGCTCGGTCTCAAGCGTGAGTTGGCTGATGTAGCCCGCTTGGTCGATCGTGTGGCGCACGCTGGCCACGATCCAGGGTGTTTGGTCGATCTTCCGCTTGTAGCCGGCCACTCGCGCGGGCCGCTGCGGCGTGATGTCGGCGCGGCCATAGGCGAGGGTGATCTCGAAATCGAAGATCCCGCGCTGAATGCGCAGCCACTCGGCGCGGGCTGCGGCCAAGGCGTCCGCTTCGCTCGCGAAGGTCGTGCGCAGTTCCTTCGCGCGGCCACTCAGGCCGGCGATGACGCTGCTGCGGCGCCCAGTCTTGATGTTGTTCCACCATGCTTTCACACCGCTGTACGCATCGCGATCGGCGCGGCTCCAGCGGTGTCTGTCGCCATCCTGCCGCGTGATGACTACCGGCGGTAGCACCTTGCCGCTCGGCGTGCGCGCGGCGCGCGCCTGGCTGAACAGGAGCTTGCCGTTCTTCACGGTGCACAGGCAGTCGTAGGTCTGAGCCAGCCGGCGGAGAAAGGACGCATCCGATTCGCCGAGCTGGTCGGCGTGCTTGACCTTGCGCGAGGCGATTTCCTTGGCGACGACGGCCTCGATGCGGTTGCGCTTGGCCACGCTGTTGACGATGGCGCCGACGGTGGTCTTGTGCCATGACTCGTCGCGCAGGGTGCGCAGGCTGTCGAGCAGGTTGGCGGCGCGTGCGCGGATGGTGATCTCGTCGGGCGTGCCGGCGTACTCCACCGCCTGCACGGTGTAGGTGCCTTTCTCGACCAGGCCGACGGGGAAGCCCATCTCTTCGGTGGTGAGCTGGCGGTAGGGCGCCGCGTTGGGCTCGGCGAGCCAGCCGATGGCCACTTCGACGGTGTCGCCGGTTTCCGGGAGCTCTACGGCGCCATCGTGGTCGCTCACGACGAGCTCGACCTCATCGGCATCGTTCTGCCGGTCATCGGTGATGGTCAGCCGCACGAAGCGCGGCAGGATGCGATCCGACACGTTCGCGCCGTTGACGGTGATGCGCCAGATGGGCGTGAGGTGCGCCGCGGCGCGCCGGGTGTCGCGTCTGCAGCTGTTGGCGCTGACATTGACCGTCGGCAGCGTGGCGGTGATGGCATCTACGTCGGACATGGTCTGTTCAAACCGCGCTGGCGCCTACGCCCAGCGACAGGCCCATGTTGTCCGCCGCGTCCTGCAGCAGGGCGCCCAGGTCGCCCATGCTGTCGGCGATGAGCTGTTCGGCGACTTCCTGGGCGTCTTGGTCGACGCGCTGCAGCGTGAGGGTGAACTCGATGCGGCGCGCCTCGCCGGTCTCAAAGAAGAGGGTTCGGGTTTCCTGCAGCTCGGTGATGACGAAGGCACCGTAGATGGTGCCGGTGCCTTCCACCAGCACCCATGCGGCGCCCTGGTCGGCCATGAGGCGCAGCACCGACAGGCTGGCCGGGGTGCCCGCGAATTCGGGCACCACGATGCCATTGAGCGTGATGATGTCGTCGCCCGGCCCGAGGTACTGCGACGCATTGCGCGCGCCCACGAGCGGCTGCGAGGCGTGCTTCCAGCTGCTGCGGCGCTGCAGTTCCTGATAGCTCAGCGTGTCGAGCGAGAAGACGAAGAGGCCTAGGCAGAGCATGGCGGGTGTCAGTTGTCGTAGTCGATGAAGGCGCCGCGGGCGCGGGCGCGCTTGTCGGCATCGCGCTTGTCCAGCTCGGCACGGATGGCGCGCGCCAGCTGCGCGGCATCGGCGCCGGGCGCTGCGGTGATGTGGATGGTGATGGTGTCGCCCTGCACGACGATGCCGCCGGCGGCGCGGCCGGCGGGTGCTGCGGCGAGTGGCGCGCGCGTGTCGAAGTTGCCGGGGGCGCGGGGGAACTCTGCCGCCATGGCGGGCATGGCCACGGCCGTCGCGCCGGCCATGCCCAGCGCCGCGGCGCGCAAGAGCGGCCGGGCGCGGTCGATGCCGATGGCGGCGCCCTCGACGATGTTCTCGCCGGCCTGCATGAACACGCGCGAGGGGCTGCGGATGCCGAGCTTTTCCTTGAACCAGCCGACGGTGGAGTCGGCCGCGCCGTTGATGGCGTCTTGCACGGTGCCGAGCATGCCGGTGATGCCGTTCGCCAGGCCCAGCATCATCTGCGCACCGAAGGTCGTGAACTTCGCCGGCAGCTCGATGCCGAACCACTGCATGACGCCGGCGAAGGCCTGATAGAACAGGCCGAGGGGCGACCAGTTGACGATGGCCGATCCCACAGTGGCCAGCGCCGCGGGCATAGAGCCGCCGAGGTACTGCCAGAAACCGGCGAACGCACCTTTCGCGCGCTCCCAAAGGCCGACGAAGAAGCCGCTGATCGGCCCCCAGTACTTGTAGATCAGGAACGCGGCCGTTGCGATGGCGGTGACGGCCAGGCCGATCGGGTTGAGCAGCAGTGCGCGGCCGAGCCACATGACGGCGGTCGCAGCGAACCCCAGCACGCGGGTGAGCACGGTGAGCACAGGTGAGAGCACCGCCGCCTTGACGCCGAAGAGGCCCAGGCCGTAGCGGACGACGGCGAAGGGGCCGAGCAGCGCCGCGGCGCCCAGGCTGAGCGCGCCGAAGCCGGCCGCCAGTAGGCCGACCCACAGCACGGTCTTGCCGATGTACGAGGCGAGCACGGGGTGCTCCCGCGCGAACTGCGTGATGCGCTGCAGCGCGCTGCCCGCGGTGTTGAGCAGGCTGATGTAGGCCGGGAGCAGGGCGCGGCCGGCCGCCTGCATGGCGTCGTGGAAACGGGCCTGCGCTTCGAGTTCCTTCCCGCTCAGGCTGTCTCGCGCCCTGGCGTCCAGTTCGTCGATCCCGAAGGCGCCGGCGTTGAGCTTCGCGTTCTTGTGGATCTGGTCTCTCATCATGAACATCTGAGAGAAGAGGCTCGACGCCGTGCGGTTGCTAAAAATGGAGCCGATGGCGTCGTTCACCTGGTCCTGGCTGGTGAGGCCCTTGGCGGCCAGCGCCGGCAGGAGCACCTTCTCCATCCATTCGAACTGGTTGGTGCGGAAGAGGTCGCTGCCCTTCAGCGCGCCAGGGTCGAGAAACGAGACCTGCCCCGTCTTGTCGTGCTTCACCTTCGACGGGTCACCGATCAGGTCGTACTTCATCAGGTTCTGCGCAGCGCGTTTGGTGGTGCGGCCCTGGTAGAGGTTCTGGTAGGCGGACATGGTGGCCACGCCGGCGCTGGCGCCGCCCATGATCTGCACGATGGGCTCGAGCTGGTAGTACATCGCCTCGCTGGAGAGGCCCTTGGCGGCAATGCCGCCGCGCTTGACGAAGTCGAGCCATTGCGTGGAGTCGACGCGGCCGCCGGTGGCGGTGATCACGCGCTGCACCATGTCGGCCTGCTTGGTGAACTCTTCCTTGCTGCTCAGGCCGTTGCGTGCCTCGATGACTTTGAGCATGTCCATGAATTTGCGTTCGTTCTCGGTGCCTTGCTCCTCGCCGAACATGGCCTTGTTCGCGAACTTCATCTTCGCCATCGCGGGCATGACCATTTCGGCGTGGTGCACGTCGGCGAATGCGGTGGTGGCGTCCAGCATCAGCCCGAGGTTGTCGTTCATGCTGGTGCCGTAGGTCTTCATGCGCTTCGCGTAGTCGATGGCCTTCTCGGACTCTTCCTTGCCCAGGCCCAGCGATTCGATGCGCGCCGTCGTGGTTTCGTATTCGCGGATCTGGTGCAGCGGCTCGGTGACGGCGCGGCGGATGCCGTAGGCGGTGCCCACGCCCGCAGCGCCGGCCATTGCCAGATGCCCGGCCGTGGCGCGGGTGCTGTTGAAGCTCTTTTGCAGCAGAGCCTTGCGGTTGCTCGCGTTGGCCAGCGCTTCGAGGCGCGCCTTCTGCTGGGCGATGGCGCTATTGGTCGAGGTGATCTCCGCCTGCAGGCGGTGCTGGTCCGCAGACAGCTTGCCGATGCCGCTGGCAGTGGCCGCGGTGCGCAGCTGCACGAGGGCGTGGCGCTGCTTGTCGTAGGCGGCCGTCGCGCGGTCGACCTGGCCTTGCAGGGCGCGGGCCTGATCGCTGTTCGCACCGTAGGTGCGCGTGACGCTGTCGAGGTTGGCGCGCAGCACCTTCAGGCTGTTGCCCTGCTTGGACAGCTCGGCCTGGTACTTGCGGATTGAGTTGACCTGGCCGAGCTGGCCGTTCAGCAGCTTGAGGGCGTCGCGCGACTGTTTCAGGCTCGCGGCCGTGGCCTTGCTCTGCGCGTCGAGCGGCTTGAGTTCGTTGACCGCCTTGGCCGCGCCGGCCAGGATCAGCTTGAGGGTTAGCGCGGTGGCCATGATGGTTCGAAGGTGTTGCGGTCAGTCGTCGTGCTTGCTCGGGGCGTAGCGTTTGCGGGCGGCCTCGCGCCAGTCCATCAGCTCGGCCAGGGGGAGGCCGTCCATGTCCTGAGGGCGCCAGTGGAAAACCAGCGCCAGATCCGCCATGGCGTCCTCTACGCGCTCTGCAAGACCGCGTCCCGAACTGCTTTCTTCAACAAAAAACTGATGACGACGCCTCCCGCCTCGGACAGGTCCGCGGGGTCGAGCTGCGCGCACTCTGGCGGCGTGAGGCTGGGCGAGGTGATGCGTGGCAGCAGCTTGAGCAGTTCGTCGGCGTCGGCCGCGTGCAGCCGCTGCAGCGAGAGGCCGCGCAGCTCGCCGGCGTTGGGCTTGCGCAGGACGATCTCGGCGATGGTGGTGGTGCCGCGCTGGATGGGCGTGTCGAGCGTGATGGTGTTGGGCACGCTGGGCGCGATGGTGGCGGTGGGCTGTTGGGCGTCGTCGTTCATGGTGGTGACTCGGTTCGAAGGGGAAGGGCGGGGGGCGAGGTTGCGGCTTGGCGTCAGTTGACGCCGAAGGCCATGCCGATGGCGGCGCGGATGGCGTCGTACTGGTCGGTGCCGCCGACGCGGAACACCATGCCGGGCACGTCGATCTCCAGCAGTTCCTGGGCATTGACGGTCAGCTTGTAGTAGCTGGCGGCAATGGTGAACTCGTGGTCGTTGTCTTCGCCGGCTTTGGCCTCGTTGGGGTTCCACTCGCGCAGGCGCCCGCGGATGACGACTTCGGCCGCGGTCACTTGGCCGGTGGATTCGTCCTGGTAGGCGCCAGCGAACCGGAAGATGTTGGCGCCGACGGTCTGCGAGCCCAGCATCGCGATGAGCTGGGTCTTCAGGCCGCCGGCCTTGATGCCTAGCTCGAGCTTTTCGTGGCCGAGATCGATCTCGACCGGGCCATGCATGCCGCCGGCGCGGTATTCCTCGGTCTTCTTCGTGATCTTGGGAAGGGTGACGCTGGGGATCTCGCCGACCCAGCTTTCGCCGTCGCCGAACATGGCGAAGTTCTTGAGTTTCTTGGGCAGTGCCATGGTGGTGTGCTCCTATGCGTGATGCGTTGACGCCGGTCAGGCGGCTTGCACGGCCGCGGCGAAGTTGGCGAGAAAGTCGTCGGTGATGGTCTGGCGGAAGCCCAGGTCTTCGAGCGGCGGCACCGGCGTGTAGCGGTAGCTGATGCGCAGGCGGCCGACGAAGAGTTCTTCTTTCGGGTTCAGGTCGGGGTTGATGAAGGCTTCGAAGCCGATCAGGTAGCCGCCCGTGACGAGGTCTTTGCCCTTGGCGTTGATGTTCTCGAGCATGTCCTTCACGAGCGTGGGGTGCATCGGCTTGTCCACGAACGTGAAATGCGCCTCGGCCATCGTGTCTGCCAGCACTTGGGCGGTGCGGGTGTAGTTTTCGAAGAAGAACTTCCCGCCCTGGGCTTCGGTGGTGCGGTTGCCCCAGAAGCGATAGCCGCTGCGGTTGATGATGGTCGTGACTTCGAGCGCGTTGAGGTAGGTCGTGTCGCTGCTCGGGCTCTGCAGGTCGAAGAACACGTCCGCGCTGATGCCCTGCGGGCCATTGACCACGATGTTTGACAGCGTCTTGTGCCAGCCGATCTGCTGGTCGAGCTTGGCGCGCAGGCCCAGCGCGTAGCCGATGGCGGGCACCGTCTCGACGTCGTTGGTGACGGTGTCCCACGCGAGGAAACTGGGCCAGATGACCATCAGCTCGCGCTTGCCGAACTTGGCGCGGTAGGTGGTGGCCTCTTCCTTCGTGGTGGCGTAGGCCATGCCGTCGGCCTTGCGCGCTGCGACGTAGCCGAAGCCGCGCAGCGCCTCGGCCACGACGCCGATCTCGACCGCGACGGCCTCGGTGTCGAGGCCGGGCGCGCCGATGATGCGCGGCTTGTAGCCGAGCTGGCCCTGTGCGGCCAGCAGCGCCTGCAGGCCGGTCTTCTGGCCGGTGGCGGTGGTGGTGCCGATGACGTTGCTGGTGGTCGCGGCATCGTCGGCGCCGGGCTCGACGCGAACGACGATGGTGACGGCCTGCGCCTGCTGGCCGATCGCCTTCAGCGCCTTGGCCAGCGTGCCGGTGGCGCCCGCCTTGCCGACGCTGCCGCCGGGGTTGGTGAGCAGCACCGGGGTGTTGAGCGGGAAGGCCGCCGGGTCGGCCTGCGGGGCGGTGGCCACGAGGCCGATGATGGCCGTGCTGACGACGCGGATGGTGGCGCCGCCTTCCTCGACTTCGAAGACGCGTACGCCGTGGTGGTATTCGGTGGACATGGGGGAGTGCTCCTGTGGTGATTCGGGTTGCCTGCGGCTACTCGGCCGCGGGCGGTTCAGTGGTCGAGCCGGCTTGCGCTTCGGCGGGCTCTTGCGCAGACGCTGCGGGCGGGGTTTCGAGCGGAGGCACGGATAGGCTCGGCAGCAAGCCGGTCAGGGTGCGCTCCGACGGTTCCGCCATGGCGCCGGACTTCACGCGATCGAGCAGTTCGTAGCAGGCGGCCCAGACTGCCGAGCGCCACGCGCGCAGCGCACGGCCCTCGTTCTGGAACTTGGGCACGGCGGGCTCTTCGGCGTAGGTGACGGCCGTCCTGATGTCGTCGTAGCCGAGCGACCGGGCCATGGCGTCCATGTATTCCTGCACGTAGGCGCGCAGGGAAGCGATGCGGTCATCGATGGTGCTGGGTGGCGGAGCCGGGGGCGGCGGCGGTACGACGGGGACCTCCGGTTGCGGTGCGGGCGGCAGGGGTTCCAACGCCCATTTGCCGCGCACCATGCGCGCCCGCATGCCGCTGGGGATATGCGGCGGCGCGGTTTCGGTTGCCAAGGCGGGATTGAGCAGCGCATAGACCGGCTTGCCGGTGCGCTCCGTAGCGACGGGATCGAGCGGGTGCACGGACTCGCCCACGAGGAATCCGCTGTCGGGATCGATCAGATAGATGGTCTTGGTCATGGGGGTGTCCGGGTCAGTAGCTGATCCACGCCGGGAAGGCCACGTTGCGCGGGCGTGCCTCGGAGCCGTCCGAATTGATCGAAATGCCCGTGGCGCTGTTGTTGAGCCAGATGCCGGTTTTCCTCGAATCGATACCGACGTTGTGCCCGTGCGCGCCGTCGTAGTTGATGGGACGTGGCGAGTCGATGCTGAAGTCGGAGTACTGACCAGTTCCACGATCCGAGTCCGCGACGTTCTGCGGGACTTGCATGCCGTGGTTGTGCGCCCCCTGCGAGTCGGTCCAGGCGCCATGGACGTGACCCGGATCGTTGACGAAGTGGCCGTGTGCTGGGTCCGTGACGCCGTGGGTATGGGCGGCGTTCCCACCCGCCTCGGCCGACCGCAGCACGCGTGATGCATTGACGCCTCGACCGTTGTCCAGGCATCGAATGAATTCGCCGCGGAGCTCCACGAGCGAGAACGTGCCAGCGCCGGAGAGCCCCAGCCGTGCGACCAAGTCGGGGTAGTTGGCCTGTTCGTAGCTCAGGTCGGCACGCACGGGCAGATAGCCGGGAATGCTCGACGGGTTGTCGTAGCTGTATAGCAACATGCCGGGCTGATGCCAGGGCGCGCGCACGTAGGCGGTGCCGTTCCAGACCATCTGCCGGATATGCGGGGTTTGCACCGTGATGACGGGGCCGAGGTTCACGTTCGGGACCGCAACAATGGGGCCTCGGATGGCGTACATCGGGTGCGGGTCTGGGTCCGCGAAGTGAGCGGCGAGATCGGCGTCGGTCGCGTACTGAGGATGCGGATTAATCTTGGCTTCGTGCGCAGCCGTCGAGTCGCTGAGCGCCGCATTCAGCTCCGCCGCGGTATGGCCCCAGCGCGTCCATTTCGTCGGGTCGCTGCCGGGCGCGACGTTGAGGCTGTCGCCCATGCTGCGCCAGGTGGTGCCCCCGTAGCTGACATAGGCCGAGTTGGCGGGATAGCTGAAGGCGGGATCCCACGGCGTGACATTGCGCACGCGCAGGAAGCGGGTGCGATTCGCAAGCTCGCGCGGGGGCCGGTTGTCGATGCCGGAGGGGCCCCCGAGGACCGGGTCATCTTCCTCGATCTGGTAGATGCCGGTTTCCCACTGGTCGGTTTCGTTGAGGTTGGCCATCAGGCGCTTCCGTGGTTGTAGGCGCCGTCACGTCGCGTGGCGCCGTTGTGGCTGTTGGCGACCGATGCGTAACGCAGCGCGACCAGATGGCAGCGCGCCGGCGCGACGGACGGCAGGAGCTTGCGCAGGCGCTCGGCCTGGGCGTTGGTGATGGGGCGCTGCAGCGCGACCATGTAGGTCGCCCAGGAGCTGGCAAGCGATGCGTGCGGATAGACGCCGTTGCGGCGGAACGTGCCGTCGTGGGTGCGCCCGCCGATGCGCTCGATGATGTCCACCTCTCCGAAGCCCAGCGAGCGGATCAGCAGGCGGATCGCCCAGGGCGTGCCCTTGTGCCGATGGATCTCGATGGAGTTCAGGATCAGCGCACGCTTCGCGTCGTCGGACCTCGCGTCCTGCCAGGCCTCTACGGAGAGCGTCCACGAGAGCCACGGCAGCAGCGGCGCGAGGCAAAGCATGGCCGTCCACAGGTGCCGCAGACCATCGGCGTCCAGATCCAGCGGTGAGGCGCCTGCGAGTGCCAGCTCCAGCGGCGTGCGGTTGGGCGGCAGCAGTCGCTGGGAAGGCGTGAGGCTAGACACGGATCACCTCTTCGAGGACGGTGATGGCCGTGACGCGAACCCATTGGGTCTTGGTGCACAGGATGTCCGCCGGCGGCTGTGTGATCTCGACACGGTCAACGCCAGGCTGATGGAGTGCGGCATCGATGCCGGAGTGCGGCAACCCTTTGCCCAGCCTGCGGATCTGCCGGAGCCACTTCGCCAGCGCTGCCTCGCCGTTCTCCAGGGCCACTTCGCCCGCAGGCCCCTCGTAGCGGTACACCTTGGCCGTGATCGCGGTCTCGAAGATCTCCGGACCCTGCACGGGCACGTTGTCGCAAAGCGGGCGGATCTTCTCGGCGTTGAGCGCGGCGCTCACGGTGTTGAGCAGCGATTCGGAGGGAACGCCGGTCGCAGACGTGGAAAGCACGGTGATGCGCACGGTGCCGGGCAGCGGGCTGTCGACGCTCACGTCGCTGACTTCCGCGCTGGCCGTGAGCGCGTGGTAGCGATAGCTTTCCGTCGGACCGGCGGTCGTGATGCCTTCGGGCGCCAGCTGGATGCGCTCGCGAAAGCGTTCGTCATCCTCATAGACGGCCTCGACCGGCGGCACCGCGTCCGGGTCGGCAGGCGTGACGATCAGGCGAGAAACGCGATAGTTCGCGCCCAGGTTGTCGAGGTCCGTTTTCGTGGCGTAGGCGAGCATGCAGGCCTTGGCCGCATCGTTGATGCGCTGGCGCATTTCCAGCTCTTGGTAGGCCTGCACCTGCAGCAGCTTCATTGCCGGATCGGATTCGAGCAGCAGCGTGTAGTCGAAACCGACCTTTCGGCACTCATCCTGAAACAGAGCAACGCGCTTGGCGAGAATCGATTCGAAGTCCAGCGCTTCGATGACGGCCGGCGCCGGCAGCAGCGACATGTCCATGCTCATGCCATGCCCCCGACGGTGACGGTATAGGTGGTGCTGTCGACGCTGTTGGTGTCGCGGCGAACAATGTGCAGCTGGCACTTGCCCTGTGCGGTGAAGCCCACGTTCACGCTCAGCAGGCGGGTACGTGGCTCCCACTTCATGATCGCCTGGGCCGTGGCGGCGATGAGCCGTAGGCGATTCGCGGCAGTGGCCGGGTGGTCGACCATCTGCGGCAGGTAGCTGCCGTAGTTGCGGCGCATCAGGCGCGAACGGATGGGCGTCGTCAGGATGTCATTGATGGACTGCGCGATGTGGTCTCGGCGCGAGAGCATCTTGCCGGTGGTCTTGGAGATTCCGCTCATGCCACTGCACCGCCTGCGGTGCGCCCGCCCGCGTCCTTCTCGATGTGGCCATGGCCTTGCAGGCTGATATTGCCGGCCACGATGTCGCCGCCATCGGTGGTGATGCCATGGCCGTTGATGAAGGTCATGTCGCCGTCGATCTCGGCGGTCTTGCCGCCGGGGCCGGTGCCGGAGCCGGCCATGCCGGCGGTGAAGGTGAGCAGGCCCTGCACCAGCAGTTGACCGGTGGCGATGGTCTTCGGCGCGTCGAGGGTGATCTCCTGCGAGTGCACCTTCGCGCTCTCGCTGGCTGTCACCTTGGCCGTCTTGCATTTCACGGTGATCGCGTCGGGGACCTCGATGTCCGCGGTGCCGGCGGCGGGCAGTGTGACCTTGAGCTTGTGGGCAGCGTGGTCGTACTCCACGACGGCGCCGTCGGGGTACTTCGTGACGGTCTTGTTTGGGTCGGAGCTGGGCGTCGGATGGCTCTCGGTGGGCAGGCCCGGCAGCGCATAGCCGCCCTCGGTCATCCCGTTGGGGGAGAGGAACAGGACGCACTCGCCAACGGTCGGCGGGTTCCATGTGCCGGTCTTGCCCGCGCGCAGCTCGACGTAGGGACGCCAGTCGGTGCTGCCCTTCTCGGTGAGCTGCACACGCACGAGCGGCGGCGTGGCGCTGTGGTCGACATCGGTGATGGTGCCCATGCGCACGACGTTCGCCATCTGGCGTTGCAGGTCGGCAAAAAGTTGCGGCGATTCGGTTGGTCCGGGCATGCGCCCAATGTGCCGAAACGCTCTCGCGTGCGCGAGCGAACGCAACGGTGCATGCGGCGAGGACTGAAGGGCGTTGCGCGGCGCCCTCAAGCGTCAGCCGCTGGCGGTGACGTGGTGCAGCAGGATGTCGGTCACGGCGTCTTCGTCCGCTGGCGTGAACCCCAGCAGCTCGCGCTTCGCATACTGCACGGTAGGGCTGTTCGGCTTGCGCCAATCGACCTTGTCGCGCAGGCCGCGCTGGTGCACCCGCGCGATGCGCGCGGACTTCCCGCCGATGACGACGGTGGCGCTCTCGGCCGTCGCAGCCTTGCGCAGGTACTGCGCGGTGCGCAGCCTTTCGAACATCTTGCGGCGGATCTCGCCTTTCTTGTTGCGCAGCTGCTTGCGCGGCTTCCTGGGCTCGTAGGGCGTGCCGTCTGCGTTGAGCTGCGCTCCGATACGTTCCGCCTGGCTCCGGCGTAGGTAGGTCGAAATCTGCACCATGGCCGCGCGCCGGCGCTCGGGCGAAAGCCCCGCCATCAGGGGAGCGGCCCAGGTCGCGAGCCGGTTGAGCGCGTCGGCCACGATCAGCCTTCGTCCAGCGGCTGGATGCGCCACTCCGCCTGAAGGTCGAGCAGCGATTCGACGGGCTCGGCACCCGCGAGCCCGGGCTCGCCGATGTGCCGGGTCGTGAGCCGGTTGATGCCGTCGACGGAGCCGCCTTGAACGGCGACTGTCTCCGTGAGGTCGATCTCGAAGCCGATGTCGGACGTGGCGTGATCGATGATCTCCACCTCGAAGCGGAAAGCTTTCGCGCGCCGCTCGGGGTTCTCGAAGATGTCGGGCTGATTGCGCTTGAGCCACGCCACGACAGGCACGACGATCACGTCGGTGCTGCCGCTCCAGTCGGTCACGACGACGTTCAGGGTGTACCGGTATTCGAAGGATAGGGCCGGCGTGCCGGTGTGCACGATGTTGCCGCGCTCGATGAAGACGGTGAGCTTTTCCGGGTTGGTGGCCAGATCCGGGCAGGCGCGGGTGATGTGGTCGCGCAGCAGCTGCGGCTTCTTCATGGTTCAGGGCTCGTTCGGCTCGGCGGTTGGGGCGTCGACGAAGAGGGTGCGATCGGCCCGGATGACGTCAGCGAGAAGCCCGATTCGCTGGTCGCGGTCGACAAGATCAGCGCGGAGCTGTTCAGCCACGCGTCGAGCTTCTGCAAGGCTGCTGTCGAGTCGGGCCGCATGGCTTGCAAGACGGTCGCGCTCAGCTGCGCCGGCCTTGGACATAGCGAAGTACTGAGCGGTACGCCCTTCGGCGGCGCGCTGCAGGCGCTCAGCATCAGCGATGCGAGCAGCACCGTCTGCAGCGGCAGGCGCTTGCGCGGCATGGAAGTCGTCGACGGCGCGGGTGAGGCTGTTGGCATGGCCTTGTTCCTTGGTTCGGGACGTGTTGGTCTCTTCGAGAGCGGCAGTGGCGCGGCTCTTTGTGTCGTTGTCCCACGCCTGCTGTACCCGCGCCGCGCCGTGGCTGTCTCCCACCCAATAGGCGGGCAGGGCCGAGCCGGCGGCGATCAGCACCGCCGCGGCAAGAGCGATCAGCGCGGTTTTCATGACGTGGACAGCAGGGCGTCGAGCGCTCGGTTGCACCGCTCGACGCGGTCGGCGCGGCCGGCCATCGCCGCGCCGTTGATCCCGCGCGTGATGGCATCGAGCTGCCACCGGTCGGCGAGTGCGTTGAGGCCATTGGCCTCCCAGTACCACGCGCCGACCAGCACAGCGGCTTCCGGCTCTGCAACTCGGTCCGGGTTCTGTTCGAGCGGCAAGCCCAGGGCAGATCCTGCCGCGCGATAGTTGCCGCGGCCGGTGAGGTGCGGGAGGCCTCGGCCGCGGTAGTTCCAACCGTCGCCGCTGGCCTCGCTGCCGTTGCCGTTCCGGTTGGCATAGACCGTGTTTGCGAGCGCCTTGGGCTGGCGCGTGAAGGCTCGCGCCTTCTCCGCCTCGCGCAGCGCGGAGAACATCTGCGCGATGCGAGCCGGGTCGGTGTAGTAGAGGTTTTCTTCCAGGCGCGTGAACCCGCTGGTTTCGTGGCTGTACTCGCCGATGAAGGCGGCCATTCGCCGAGGCGTGCCAATCTCGAAGCGATCGAATGCGGCGACGAGGTGCGGCAGGAAGGCGCGCGCCACGGTCGGCGTAATGCCGGCGGCAATGAGCTGTTGCAGGGTGAGCATGTCGGCTTCAGGTCTTGGTGGTGATGTCGGCAGGAGACGCCTGTTCGGGCGCTGCGACCGCAGAAGCCGGCGCGCGCGGGATGCCCATGCCGGCGCGGATCTCGGCGGCAAGCTCGCCGATGTCGCGGTCTTTGCGGCGCTCCAGCCAGAGGAAGACCGCGGCCACGATCCACGGGCCAGGGATGCTGCACAGGACAAACACGCAGCCGGTGATCACGAAGAAGCCGGCCTCGGGCGGGAACGTGGCCAGGCGCGCGAGTGCGGCGCCGGCGGTGAAGACATCGGGCTTGTGCTGCATCAGCAGCACGAGCGCGATGGTGCCGAGGATGAAGGAGCTGGCCAGGCAACCCATTACCCGGTTGATGAGGTCGTTCCACGCCTGCCCGGGACGCAGTGGCACGAAACGGATGCCGAGCCAGAAGGCGATCAGGCTCGCAATGACGGGCAGCGAGAGCAGGGCCAGCTTGTAGCCTGCAGCGGTGCCGGCGGCTGCGGCGGTGGTGGTGGGCTCGGTCATGGTGTGGTGTCGTAGGGTTGAAGTGGGCATGGCGATGTCTCCTAGTCCCAGAGCTGCACGGTGTCGACGCGAGCAGCATTGGCGGGGAGGTCCGGCAAGACGACGGCAAGGCCGATCGGCAGGATGGGCCCCAGGTCTGCGAGGCCGGGATTGAGTCGGTACGTGGCTTCGGTGACGCCGGCCGTGGCGCCGAGGTGACGCAGACACAGCAGGTCGACCGTGTCGTGTTGCTGGGTGGCGACCGTCCGCGGCATGGCTAGATCAGCTCGACGTTGAGACGAGAGACGCCCAGGATGTCGCGCACGGCCCACGTGGCGTCACGGCGGTGGTGTTCGGCCTGGTCTTCGCGCGCTTCGTCCTGATCCTTGCGGCGCTCGCGGCCCGTCGTGTCGTAGTCGCTGTAGCGCTCGATCAGATTGGCCTTCGCGTGGCAGTAGACGGCGCGGCGGAAGCGCTGCACGTTGACGGACTCGCCGTCGACCGTGAGCGCGGGCACTGCAGACAGCGATTCGTGGCCTTCGTCCTTGCGGATCCGCGCCCAGGCGTCGAGCTGGGCCACCGTGGCGGCCACCGCCTCCTGCACAGCCGTCAGCAGCCGCGCCGGCGTGATGGTCCCATCGAGGCGCACGGCGTCGCGCAGGGTTGCGAGGTCGATCTCGGGCCACCATGCGCCGGCAGAGACCTTGCCCAGCTGTGCCGGGTCGCTGGGCGGCGTGGTGCGCACGAGGGGCGGGGCTGCAGCGATGAGGGACATGGTCGGTCTCGGGCTTGAGGTCTCGGCTCGGTATAGGTGGGCGGTGGCCGTGGCGCGTTGTGGTGATGGCTCAACCTTTCACGCAGCGCCACGGGCCGCCCGGCACGCGGGGGTGCTCGGTTGCGCTACCTGGCGGCGGCGCGCTTGCGCGCGGGCGCCGGCGACTTCCTCGCCGGCGCCGCGCTTTTGCGGTTGCTGGCCGGCGAGGGCGTAGCGGGTTGTTCGGGTGGGGCGGTGGTCGCCGCCTCCGCTTTCGGCTCGGCGCTCGCGCCGGCCTTGCTGAGCGCGCGCTCGACGCGCTCGATGTCCTTTTTCACGCCGGCATTGCTGTCCAGTTCCAGGGCGCGCTGCAGGCGCGCGAGGGCCAGCGACAGCGCCGCGGGCTCGATCGCGGAAAGGTCGGGCTCTTCTGCCGTCTGCACCTTGCCGAGCGCCGCATAGGCGATGGCCTTGTGCAGCTTGGCGCGCGCCTGATCGGGCGCGTCCTGCTCGGCCGTCAAGGTGTCGGCCTCGATGAGCAGCGCTGCCGCTTGCGCTCGTGCGCGGGCGGGGTCATCGTCGAGCGGCACGGGCGCCAGATGCCGCACGTTCTCGGCGTCGAGCAGCACGAACAGGGGAGACCATTGGCCCTTCAGGTAGGCATTGGCCAGTTCATCGATCACGATGGCGGCCGGGCTGCGCTTGTAGTCGTCTGCCATGGCCATGCGATGGCGGATGACATAGGCCGCGATGTCCAGGCCCAGCCGGTAGGCGCCGGCGTCGAACGCCCACACCATCACCGTGGTGAGCACCTGATCTACCGCGCCCTTGCCTGTGTCGAGCGAGGTGTAGATCCAGTCGAAGTACTCCGGCAGCAGCCGGGCCTTCATTTCGGCGCGTCGCTCGTGCGACTGGATCTGCGACAGGCGTGTTTTGTCCTGCGAGAGCTTGACGCGCATGAGGCCGTAGGCGTCGCCCTGCAGCTCGACGCCGTAGGGGCTGGCGGCCTGGGCCTGTTCTTGCAGGACGCGCGCGCGGTGGCGCTGTGCGGGGCTGAGTGGGCGCATAGTGATGTTCCGGGCTGGTGGAGGAGGGCGTGGTCCGGTCCGGCCCGCGCGGTCTTTCGTCAGACTTTTGGCGCGGGCCTAGTCGACGATCTCGATGTGTTCCACGAGGGCGGCGCTGCCGTAGTCCTCGACGACATAGGCGTCGTTGGAAGACTCGTAGTTCTCGATCTGGTCGCGCTCGGGCACGTCCTTGATGTTGCGGCGGCGCGCGTCGCGCTGCCAGTACATCGACAGGTTGCTCAGCTTGGTAACCAGCACCGTGCCTGCCGGGAAGAAAGGCACGGTGACGGCCTGCAGCCCGCCCACGCGCTTCTGGCTGATGACGATGTCGGCGGCCAGCGATTCGGTCGGCGGCTGGTCCTTGTTGACGAGCGGGAAGTACTTGTCGTGCATCAGGCCGCGACCGACCACGGCCACGAGGTCCGGGTCTTCCTGATTCCACGGGTCGAGCATCGTGATCGCGTCGTACACGATGGCGTCGAGGTTCGCGTAGTCGCTGGTCGCCTTGTCAGGGCCGACGATGACCTTGCCGGCCTGCTTGCCGCCCGCGGCGAGGACGTTTTCCGGGGCGTGCTCACGCATCTGCTGCAGCCAGCCCTTGTTCACGTCCTGCAGCAGCGGGTTTGCGGCGAGGTCCGTGGTGGCGGCGATGCTGGTGCCGTTGAAGCCGATGCAGATGCGGTCCAGCGCCTGGCGCCGCAGGATCGCGTCGCGCAGCAGCGTCTGGAAGTTGGGGAAGCCGGCCCAGGCATCGAGCTGCGCATAGCGGATGGCAGTGTCGAAGTTGGTCTGTACACAGCGGTATTGGTTGTCGTCGAGCGCTGCGACGTTGCGCGGCTTGCGCGTGAGATTGCCGCTGGTGTCGGTGCGGCTGGCCACCGGGCCGGTGACGCCGACACCGACCTTGGCGGCCATCTGCTCGGTGACGCCGATGACGTTGATGCGCTGCAGGAACGCGCTCGACTCCTGCATCTTCGCTTCGAGGGTCTGCTGCACGCGCGGCACGACGTTGAATTTCTGAACGACGCTGGCCACTTCGTTGAGGGTGGCCAACTGGGCGAAGTAGGCGTCGAGGGCCTGGCGGGTTTCTTTGCGCATGGTGTGTGCTGCCTGTGTAGTGTTGCGGATGAGGTGCTTGCGGTTGCTCGACTTGGCTCAGCAATCGGTCTTCGTGGTGCCGTTGCCGCCGGTGGCCAGCGGGCGAGTGGTGCCGGTGGGCGTGGTGTCGAGGACCGAGTACTTGGCCTTTAGGTCGGCTACGGCGGCCTGCAGGTCGCTGATGGTCTTGTCGCGGGCGGAGAGCTTCTGCTCGGTGCTGGTGACGTGGGCCGCAAAGGCGTCGCCGATCTGCTCGAAGCCTTCAGCGACGGCAGCGAAGCGCGCATCGTCGGTGGCGGTCTTTGCGCCGAACTTTGCCAAGGCGCCTGCGACGGCCGCACGGAACTTGGCCAGGGCTCCTTCGTCGGGTACGTCCTCGAATTCGAGGGAGAACTCTTCGGCGGCCGTGAAGAGGTCGTCGGGCTTTTCCTTGCGCGCGGCGAAGGGGTTGGAGTTCGGGTTCTTGGCCGCGAACTCGAGCATTTCGGTGCCCAGGCTCGCGGGGTTGTCGGTGACGGCCAGGCCGACGAGGTAGGCCTTCTCGCTGTCGGCGAAGCGCGGCCGGACTTCCATCGACGAATAGATCTTCTGGCGCTTCTTGTTGAGGTCGACCAGCTCATCGGTGGGCGAGATCTGCGCGAACAGGGCGAGCTTCTTGACACCGCCGATCTCGACTTCGCCCGTCTTTACAGCGGTGACATCGCCATAGGCGCGGAAGTCGCTGTTCGGGCTGTAGCCGCGCATGTGCTCGATGTTGACGCGGGCACCATAGAGGTTCGGGTCGTAGCTGGCGGCGATCTGTTCCAGCATCGCCCGGTCGATGACACGGCCGTCGCTGGTCGCGCCTTCGACGGCGACGCGGAAGAACTTGGAGACCGGCTTCTTTGCGGGTGTGGACATGGGGTGGCTCACTGCTGGTTGAACGGGGAATCGCGTGGTGTTCGCGATGCGGTGAGCCAATGGTGTCGGCGCGTACGTCCGCTCTCAAGCCGCTGCGCATGTGGCAGTGGCGGGCACTGTTGGACGTGATGGCGATGCTTCGCGCGCGCGGGCAACCTCGGCGGCATGCCCCTGAAATCCGCTGCGTCCGGCCGCACTCGCCGGACTGTTTCTGTCGCTGCGAAGAAGTCCGCGTCGCACAAGCGTGGACGGGCTTCGAACGTCGCCAAAGTGGCGGCGCCTGCTGCCGATGTTGGCGGCGTCGCGAGCACTGCGGCGGGCCAGATTGCCACGTTGACGCCGCAGGCGCAACCCCGCACCGCGGCGCGGTTCCTCGCGTGGACGGGCTGGAAGGTCAAGCAGATCGCGGAGCACCTGGGCGTGCCGGCGTCGACGGTCTACGGCTGGAAGGAGGCCGACAAGTGGGACGACGCGCAGCCGCTCGACCGCGTGAACGGCGCGCTCGAAGTGCGGCTCATCCAGCTGATCCTGAAGACCGAGAAGACCGGCGGGGACTACAAGGAGATCGATCTGCTGGGCCGTCAGCTGGAGCGCACTGCACGCGTCGAGAAGTACCAGCAGACGGGGCGCGAGGGCGACCTGAATCCGAACATCGCGGCACGCAATGCGGCGCCGAAGCGAAAGCCCAAGCGCAACGAGTTCAGCGAAGACCAGATCGCGCTGCTCGAATCGAAGCTGCGCGAGTCGAACTTCCCGTTTCATCAAAACTGGTTCGATCAGCAGTACCAACGGCTGCGCGCCATTCTCAAGGCGCGGCAGATCGGCGCGACGTTCTATTTCTCGCGCGAAGCGCTGCTGTCGGCTGCGAAGGAGGGGCGCAACAAGCTTTTTCTGTCGGCCTCGAAGGCGCAGGCGCACCAGTTCCGCAGCTACATCGTCGATTTCGCCAAAGAGGTCGACGTCGATCTAAAGGGCGAGAACATCAAGCTGTGGAACGGCGCCGAGCTGATCTTCCTGGGCACGAACGCGATGACGGCCCAGTCGTATCACGGCGACTTCTACTTCGACGAGTTCTTCTGGGTTCCGCGCTTTCGCACGATCAACAAGCTGGCGAGCGCGATGGCCTCGCACAAGCACTGGCGCAAGACCTACTTCTCCACGCCGTCCGCGATGTCGCACGAAGCCTATGGCTTCTGGACCGGTGACGACAGGAACAAGGGCCGCGCGAAGAAAGACCATGTCCGCATCGACACGACGCACAGGGCGTTGCGCGGCGGTGCCCTGGGCCTCGATCGGAAGTGGCGCGACATCGTCACGGTGGAAGACGCGGTCGCGCTGGGCTTCGATCTCTTCGACATCGCCGAGCTGCGCGAGGAATACAGCGTCGACGAGTTCGCGAACCTGTTCATGTGCCAGTTCATCGACGACAGTCTTTCGCTGTTCACGCTGGCACAGATGCAGGCCTGCATGGTCGACAGCTGGGAGACGTGGAGCGACGTCAAGCCGCTATGGCTTCGGCCCTACGCGCATCACCCTGTGTGGGTTGGCTATGACCCTTCGGACAAGGGCGACGCGGCGGCGCTGGTGGTCGTGGCGCCGCCGCGCGTGCCCGGCGGCAAGTTCCGCATCCTGCACCGAGAGCAGTTCAGGGGCTCCGACTTCGAGGCCCAGGCCGAGGCGATCCGGCGCGTCACGCAGCAATACAACGTCGTGCACATCGGCATCGACAAGACGGGTCTTGGCGCAGGCGTGTTCCAGATCGTCGAGAAGTTCTTCCCTCAGGTGAAGGGCTACCAGTACAGCATCGAGGTGAAGCAGCGCCTGGTGCTGAAGGCGCAGCAGGTGATCCACAAAGGCAGGCTCGAATTCGATGCCGGATGGACCGACATCGCAGCGTCATTCATGGCCATCAAACGCGTGCTCACGGCCAGCGGCCGGAATGTGACCTACGACTCGGGCCGCTCGGAAGAGACGGGACATGCGGATCTTGCGTGGGCAACGATGCACGCGCTCGACAACGAAACATTGGCCGGCGACGTCGTCGGCGGCACTTCGCGAATGGAGATTTTTGGATGAGCAAACGCAAGGGAAGCACGCGCCACCAGTCGACCGGCATCGCGCCGGCGGAGCCGGCCATGGAGTTGACGACACACGGCGGCGGCTCGGTCGAGGCTTTCAGCTTCGGAGACCCGGAGCCTGTGAGCCGCATCAGGCTGCTCGACTATGTCGAGAGCATGTTCAACGGCCGTTGGTATGAGCCGCCTTTGCCGTGGGAAGGGCTCGCGAGCGCACTTCATGCGTCGCCACACCATGGCTCCGCCATCCGTCTGAAGCGCAACCTGCTGAAGTCCATGTTCATTCCTCATCCGCGGTTGTCGAGCGCGACGTTCGGGGCGATGGCGCTGGATTTTCTGGTCTTCGGCAACGCCTACGCGGAGCAGCCGCGCGCCTTCACGGGCCGCGCACTGGAGCTGCGGCACTCGCTGGCGAAGTTCACCCGACGAGGGGACGAGGCGGGCCGTTATTTCTTTGTCCGCGGCTGGCATCAAGAGCACGAATTTCCCGAAGGCTCGGTGCTCCATCTTCGCGAAGACGACGTCAATCAGGAGGTCTATGGCTTGCCGGAGTACATCAGCGCGCTGCAGTCGGCCTGGCTCAACGAGGCGGCCACCATGTTCCGCAGGAAGTACTACGCGAACGGCTCGCACGCTGGGTTCATCCTCTACATGACGGACGGGCAGATAGACAACGCCGACGCCGATGCACTTCGGACCGCGCTGAAGAACTCGAAGGGGCCGGGCAACTTCCGAAACCTGTTCCTGCACATGCCGGGCGGCAAGTCCGACGGCCTGAAGCTGATACCCGTGAGCGAGGTGGCCGCGAAAGACGACTTCTCCGCCATCAAGAACGTGAGCAAGGACGACATCCTCGCCGCGCACCGGGTGCCACCCGGACTGCTCGGCATCGTGCCGACCAACGCCGGCGGTTTCGGCAACGCGCCCGACGCGCTGAAGGTTTTCATCAGGAACGAGATCGCGCCCCTGATGCAGCGCTTCCGCGAACTCAATGACCTGGCCGGGGAAGAGCTGGTCCGGTTCCTCGACCTGCCGGAGTAGCCATTGCCGGTCGCGGCCAGTAGCCGCAGCAGCCACAGGGCGCGCATAGCGCCCTTTTTTTCGTCCCGGTGTCTCCGCGCCCTGCCGCGCGTCGCATTGGGCCTCTGCGCGCCCGCCAGAGGCCTTGCCGGCGCTTTTGCGCCCGACCTATCGCCCGCCCCGCCGACGAGCCACCCCGACCCCCTGGCGCGCGGTCTAGCCCCCACCGAGCCTGCGCGCTTCGGGCAGTGATTTTTACGAGATGGTTGGTAAGCCGCAGGGGCGCGCCAGCGCTGGGGGGATGGCGGTTTCCTGAGGGCGTTTCTGTTGCCCGTTTTTACGGAATCCGCCGCCAACGTGAGTTGGAAGCTAGGGTCTCACGCCATTTAGTCGGAGCGACCTAGGAAATGGGCGGATTGAGGCAGCACGGTGGATGCCAAATACGTGCGGATGTCGCGGAGAACTTCCGCGTCAGTCTCCGGCCTTACCTTGCATTTCTCTGCCCATGCACGCCCTGGGTGAATTAAGTCCCAGCGCGGCCGCAGGCCTTCATAACGGCCCTTGCCCGGATCGTGGTTGCCAAAGCCCTCGACGAAAAGATTCCACAGTGGCGAGAACTTCGCGATCATCAGCGACTCCCCTAGCGGAATCCAGATCTCGTCAACCACTAGGTAGCGGCAGGAGAAATCCTCAATTGATAGCGTCTTGGTGGCCGTCACCGACTCAGCGTGTTCGATGAGCCGATTGAACAGTGCCTTCGAACGCGTGGGGTCGGCCATTACCTTACCCTTCCGAGCGCCTTGAGGGACAGCCTTACCCACGTATATCGGGATGATCGGGTCTTTCGTATCTGCCTTGTTTGGTTCCGAAATCGGCCGGTAGACCTCGAAGTCGCCGTGGTAGTAGATGGCGTAGATGCCGGTTCCCATGAACGGCTTGATTCGGCCGAGCGAATGGGCCGGCTGACTCACCAGAGCCTCGGCCACGCTTGCGCCGAGGTTCTTCTTGTCCAGCGGGTTGAACGGGATGATCTCGGCGGTCGTCACGCGGCCGCCCTCGTGTCGCCATGTTTGGAGGAAAGACGACGGCCCTGTGATTCGAGTAAAGCTTGGCCTACCGAGGAAGCCACCAGCCGCCCTAAGGCGACCGGCACGGCGTTGCCGAGCTGGCGCATCGTCTCTGACCACGAGCCGTGGAATACATAACCGTCGGGGAACGTTTGAATGCGGGCCGTCTCGCGAGCCGTGAAGTAGCGCACTGAACCATCAGGTAGCACCATCATGTTTTCGCCGCCTGGTACACCGTGGTCTCCAGCCTTGATGGTCTTGGCCGGCTGATCGAGCGGGCTGCCCGTGTGGCCTGGGTACGACTTGGCTCCGGCTTGAAAACGGTGGTCGCGGAACTCTCGCGCGGCTCGTGATTGCGGATCTGGCAGACCCGCGATCGCGTCACGCACGGTACGCCAAGGCAGTTCGCGAGGCGGGTTGTCGGCCAGTCGGCGAACGCGGGTCACGAGCTTCTCTGGCATGGTGGGCCGGTCCTTCTTAGGAATGCCGTGGCGTTCCCAATAATCTCCCGTCACCCACTGCGCGAACAGCAGCGCATCCTCGCTATGCGTGGCATCGGGGAAGTGCCAGTCGATGTCGAGATCAGAGCGCGTACCCACGATAAAAACGCGTTCGCGCTTCTGCGGGACACCGTAGTCGGCGGCATTCACCAGCGTGGAGGTGACGTTGTATGTGAGGCCAGTTCCGTGCATTCGACCGGAAGTCTTCTCGGTCTGCAAGCGCATGAAGTGGTCAAACCACGTTTCAGTCTTCCGGCGTGGCGCCTCGGGAAACTCCAGCTGCAGCTTGATGTACTCGAAATAGTTGGCGAAAGTCGAGCGTGTCAGCCCCTTCACATTCTCGAGGATGAAAGTCTTCGGGCGAAGCTGTCGCACGATCTGCACCGTCGGGGGAAACATGTCCCGCTTATCGTCGTGAGCTTGGTGCTTGCCGCCCATTGAGAAGGGCTGGCAGGGAGGTCCCCCGGCGAGCAGCTCAATATCTTGCGGGAGAGAAGACCAGTCAACATCGCGCACGTCGCCCTCGCGCAAGGGCCAATGCTCCACTAAGGGATATCCCCGGCGCTGGTTCTCGCGAACGGTATCGCAGGCCCACTTATCCCACTCTACGACCGCGAGAGACTCAAAACCGGCGAGGCTTACCCCCATGGCCAAGCCGCCGGCGCCCGCATAGAGCTCAACTGCGCGCATCATTTCGCATCTTTCTCGTCATTCAAAAAACATTCCAATCTGGACGCGAGGGCGTCGAGATCGCGCAGCTCGCATTCCCACACGATCATCGCACTCCAACCCAGCTGCGCGAGTGCCGCCAACTTACGTTGATCGCGAGCTTGGTTGCCGTTGAGCTTGGTAGACCAAAAATCGATCCTTGATTTCGGCATGCGGGCAAGTCGGCAACCTTCATGTCGATGCCAAAAACACCCGTGCACGAAGATCACTTTTTGCCTTCGAGGAAACACGAGATCGGGTGAGCCGGGCAGCTTCTTGTCGTGAAGGCGATATCGATACCCACGGGAATGAAGCAGTCGGCGCACAACTAGTTCCGGCTTGGTGTCTCGGGCACGAACGCGCGCCATGCGCTCCGATCGTTGCTTCGGAGTGAGCGTGTCCATGCTTCGAGATTCTAGAGGGAGTCAGCGACCCCGCGGGCGCTTTCGATCGGCGCGAAAAGTTTGCCGGGTGGGCGCTCAGATCTGCCGAACCTCGAAGTACGCCTCTTCGGTGTCACCGAGATCCCGATAGGCCGCCGTTCTGGCCGCGTCATAGGCCTTGACCCAACGCGTAGCCAACACGACTTCGTCTTTCGTTAGCTCGGCTTCGCTCGCCTCTGTCACCGACACATAAGCGCGCTGCGCACGTAGCACCTCCTCGCCCAGATGCTTCTCGAGTTCGCGGCGGAACCGTTGCTCGGCCACTCGCACGATGTCTGCGGTCGGGTGAGGGTAGTCCATGAAACGCACGATGTAGGCTCCGTGCCCGGCGGCCGAAGCACTCGAAAAGTCTATCGGCTCATCATCGACCGGCGCCTCTAAGGGTTCAGATCGATGTTGGCGCGGCGCCTGCGGGGGAATCGGGAAGTGAAATTCCGCTTGGTTCATGATCAACTCCAGCAGCCTTCTCCAGAAGGCTCAATGACAGTTCTCGGGGGAGGTCGTAGCACTCGCAGAACCAGACTTGGTAGTACCAGCGTCCGGCCACATGCTCGGCGCCGGCGAAACTGATCGTGTCGTATGCACAGGCGACGATCTCGGGGCGCCACAGAATTCCTAGCGGAGGCTGTTGGTCACCTGGCCGTGCGTGCCAGAGCCCGAGCTGCAGGCGGTCATCTACTGTTCGCAGCTCCAGCATGCCGCAGGCCCACTTCTGATCCACGAACTCACGCTTGCTGAGCTTGGTGCCGCCTCGGTAGCGGCGGCGCATCTTCACTCGCATGCTGGCCTCAGGACTTCGCCGCAGGCTTGGGCATGAACCCAGGCAACTCATGCATCACAGCGCGGATGTGGTCACCGGCGTTGCGGTCCCAGTCGCCGTACAGGTCACCGATGCGCGCGCAGCGCCCGGCGACCTCGTCGGCGAAATCGCGCAGGGTGGGGCGCATCGGATCTTCCGGGCCGAGTTCACCGACCCTGCGCGCCATTTCCACCAGCTCAACCTCAATTTCCATCACGTACTCACTGGGGCAGGGCTAGAAGGGCAGGCGTCCATAGAGCGCTCTGATGCGGTCGCCAGCGTTGCCCTTTTTCGGGTGCCCGAACCCGTCGGCCGTCGCGGCGCACAGCTCGACGACATTGAAAGCGAACTCTTGCAGGGCGGGATTCAGCTTGTCGCCATTCATGATGATCTCGGCGCGCATCGCCAGCTTCTCGAACTCTCCCACAGGGTCGCGAACGAGGTCTTCGCTATCGGAGCTGCAGTTCTTGAAATGGACGGCGGCAATCTCTTTCGCAGGGTGGCCGCCAACGACCCTATGCAATGCGAGACCCTGGGAGAACAAGCTCTCGTAGTCTCCGCGGCCTTCGGCCAGCAGCAGCCATTCCGAGGCGAACAGGGAGGCCCAGACGACGTAGCTCGGCTGCGGGGTGATTTCAGGCATTTCTAGCTCCTAAAAGTACTGTATGGATTTACAGTATCTTCCCAGGGTTTATGACCGTCAACCAATTTCCCGACGCAAAATGTCAGTCATGTGTACTCGTTACATATCCCCTGAGGATCGCGAGATTGAGGCCGCCTGGTACATCGGTGCTCGCAGCGCCGAGCGGTGGCTCCGCAGCATGCGGCCGATGTACACGGGGGCGTTCATGCGTCGCGCCGTCGACAAGACGGAGTACGAGCGGGAGATCGCGGTAGGGCAGTGGTCGCTGATTCCAGCGTGGTCGAGCAGCCATGTCCCGACGGCGCCCCCGCGCAAGGGCGAGACGAAGGGCAAAGAGCTGGCCACGCACAATGCCCGCTTCGCCGGCATCGAGAAGAAGCCGGCCTTCAAAGACGCATGGAAGCTCAGCAGGCGCTGCATCATTCCGGCCTGGAGTTTCGATGAGCCGAACTGGGAGTCGGGCAAGAACCAATGGTGGCGGTTCCGCCGCGCGGACGGTCGCCCCTGGGGCCTGGCCGGCCTGTGGAGCACCTGGCAGGATCTGGAGACGGAGCAGGTGTGGGAGAGCTACACCATGCTCACGATCAATGCGAACCTGCACCCGATCATGTCGCGCATGCACAGGCCCGAGATCGACAGGGCGACGAAGAAGCCGCTCGAAGTGCAGGACAAGCGCTCGGTGGTCGCGATCGAGGAGCACGACTTCGACCGGTGGCTGACGTGCACACCTGAGGAGGCGCGGGAGATGGTCCAGCTGATCCCGGTGGACCTGATCGACGCAGGGCCGGCAGCGGCTGAAGAGCTTCGAGAGGCGCAGGTGGCGCCTACTGATGCCGACGAAGAAGAATTGCCGTTCTGAGCGGTGGCGGCTCAGTGCAGTCCCGGCCGGCGGCGCGGTGGCGGTGGCTCGAATGGTTCTTCAAGCTCGTAGCCTGGCACTTCGTAATTGAGCGTCGCGAAAGCCACGGCAGCGGCCTCGCGCGGATCTCGATCGACGTGGAAGGGGTAGAGCGTTGCGGTCAGTCCATTGAGCCAATGCTCATCGATTTCGTCGTTGCACAACTCGTGGAAGGCGTCCTTGAATACGCGCCACCACGTCTCCTGATCTGTTGGCGTGACGCCGCCGCTAGCTTTGGCTTGCTTGCGCATGCTCCCATGTTACGGCGATGGAGCGATGCCCGTGCTCCGGCTACGATCCCCTCGAATCAAAACACGAGAGGAAGAGGATGAAAGAAATGCCCGGATTGAAGCAATGGTGGATTGAGATTCGACAGATAGCTCCCTGGTTTCTTGGCATTTTGGCCGCCGTTCTCTTTGTGTGGGTCGTCTACGCTAAGGCCGTCGTGCCATGGCTTTCGAAGTCAATGATCACCACAGAAACTGGCACCGCATACGGGCAGTTTGGAGATATGTTCGGCGGGCTAAACACCCTCTTTGCAGGGCTCGCCTTTGCATTTGTTGCGGTTGCTGCATATTTCCAGCGGCAGACCATGCACTCACAGAGAGATGAACTGGAAGCCACCAAAGCCCAGGGAGCATTGCAGGCGTTCGAGCCATTGTTTTTTCAGTTGCTCAAACTCTTCCGGGAATTGCAAATGCAAGCGCATGTGGGGGTGCCTGCTATTGCGGGCAGCCGTGGCTGGGATTTGCCTCTTCAGCACCCCGACTCGGTGGAACTCATCAGGGAAATAGCGATGAAGGCCAAGTTTCAATACTCAACTGGTCTCCGAACAGAGGAGGCAAAGAGGAGAGCGGAGGAACAAATCCGAACAGAATACCTAGCCGTTCATAGACACAGCGAAGGGCATTTGGGGCCAATGTTTCGCACCTTTTACCATGCTGTCCGATTGATTGCAGATTCTGGCCTTCCCCCAGAGACACAGGTACGGTATGCGAACATCGCCAGGGGCCTTTTAGGAGGCGACTTTTTAATGTTGCTGATGCTGAATTGCTTAAGCGAGCCCGGCGTGGGGTTTAAACCCTTCGTAGAGCATTTCGGACTACTCAAACACATTCGTCGAGATCCTCGCGAACTCGATGAGTTCATCGCATCATTTTTTGAGCCGAGCGCGACGCTCGGGTATCGCGAACGACTGACACACTGGGGGGCGGCGGGAGCGCCGCAGCTACCTAAATGATCACGGCCATCGTTTTGGCCGGTGGGATGGCCGGTAGAGGTGATTTAGGTCTCAAAACCCGCATCGGTCTTGCCTAGTTCGGGGACACACTCTCCGCCAGGAACATCTTTTTCGACACACCGAAACGCGCCTAAGGGCGCGTTTTTCATTGGAGGAGTGCCTATACTGGCCCGCCTTAAGTAGCCGTAACGCACCGTGAAAGTGCTTGAGGGATGGCCTATGGGATGGCCTATAGAACAATGCCCAAGCGCTCACGTGAACTATCTGCAATCGAGGTCGGACGCCTTCGCGCCGAAGGGGCGCATGCCGTTGGCGGGGTGCAGGGGCTCTACCTTCAGGTAATAGCCGGATCGAGGTCTTGGGTGCTGCGCTACGTGTTCGGTGCGCGGCGCCGCCGCATGGGGCTGGGAAGCTTCCCCTCTGTACCCCTCGCCCAAGCCCGGGAGAAGGCCCGTGAGGCCCGCAAGCTGATCGACGAAGGGGTAGACCCCGTCGAGGCCCGAAAGGCCGTTAAAAAGGCTGCGGCTGCATCGCAGGCGCGCGCGCTGACGTTCAAGACCGCCTGCGAGCGCTTCATCGCTGCGAAGGAATCCGAATGGCGCAATGCCAAGCACCGGGACCAGTGGGAAAACACGCTCGAAACCTACGCCGAGCCCGTCATCGGACATCTGGGCGTGTCCGAGATCGGCCAGGATGAGGTGCTCCGCGTGCTCGATCCGATCTGGCGAACGAAGACAGAGACCGCGAGCCGGCTGCGCGGGCGCATCGAGCAGGTGCTGGACTGGGCGAAGACGCGCGGACACCGCACGGGCGAGAACCCGGCGAGCTGGCGCGGCCATTTAGAGTAGCTAACAAAACATGTCATCGCCGGAAGCCGTACGGGCGTTTGACGCTGCATGGCTCGAAACAAGAACAAGAAAATCAGCACTGCGCTGTGGCAGAAGATCGAGCCGCTGCTGCCGCAGGTCGTGCCCTCGCTCAAGGGCGGGCGCCCACGAGTGAGCGACGAGATGGCACTCAACGGTATCGTCTTTGTGCTGCGCACCGGCATCCCGTGGGAAGAACTGCCCCAGGAACTGGGCTTCGGCAGCGGCATGACCTGCTGGCGGCGTCTGCGTGACTGGCAAGCAGCAGGCGTGTGGCATCGCCTGCATCTGTTGTTGCTGGCCGAGTTGCGAGGAGCCGGCAAGCTGGACTTCAGCCGTGCCAGCATCGATGCGGCCAGCGTGGCCAGCCCCCGGGGGGCCAGTACACCGGCCCCAACCCGACGGACAGGGGCAAGCTCGGTAGCAAGCGCCACATCATCACGGAGCGCCAAGGCATCCCGCTGATCTTCTGCGTCACGGGCGCCAATCGGCACGACTCGGTAGTGTTCGAGCAACTGGTCGATGCTTTGTCGACGGTGCGCGGCTATCGCGGTCGGCCCAGACGCTGGCCGCACAAGTTGCATGCCGACAAGGGCTATGACTTTGCGCGTTGCCGCGCCCATCTGCGCAAGCTGGGTATCACGGCGCGCATTGGCCGGCGTGGCATCGAGCGCAATGACCGGCTCGGGCGTCATCGCTGGGTGGTCGAGCGCACGCACGCCTGGTTGGCTGCCTTCGGCAAGCTGCGTACTCGCTTTGAGCGCCGCATCGACATTCATGTCGGGCTGCTTTCTCTGGCTTGCTGCGTCATCTGCATTCGCAAACTCACCCCGTTTTGTTAGCCTCTCTTAGACAAGCTACTGCCGAAGCCCGAGAAGATCGCCAAGGTCAAGCATCACCCTGCGGTGCCAGTGGCGGACGCCGCGACCGCGATCGAGGCGATCAGTCGCGTCGATGGGGTCAGCGTGCAGGCCCTGTTGTTTCAGGTGCTGACCGCCGGGAGGTCGGGCGAGATCCGTGGCGCCCGGTGGGCGGAATTCGACTTGGAAGCGGCGCTATGGGACGTGCCCGAGGAACGCATGAAAGGGAAGCGGCCGCACCGCGTACCCCTTTCAGCCCAGGCGATCGCGCTGCTGCAGTCGTTGCCGCGATACGAGGATTGCGACCTGGTGTTTCCGGGTCGGCAACTGCAGCAGCTGTCGGACATGTCTCTGACCGCGTGCATGCGCCGCCTCGATTTCCGTGACTCGGCTGGGCGGGTGTGTGTGCCCTACGGCTGGCGTTCCACCTTTCGGGACTGGGCTGCGGAGCACACCCACTACCCCCCGGAAATGGCTGAGATGGCGCTGGCTCACGCGATCGAGAGCAAGGTAGAGGCGGCGTACCGTCGTGGTGACATGCTCGCCAAACGGGCTGCGATGATGCAAGACTGGGCCGACTACTGCATTCCTCCGCCGTTGTCGTCGGCCCAGAAGAAAGACTAGTTTGCGGCGGGATCGGTGTGGTCAGCCACGGGGCGGGCGACCAGCCACTTATCAACCTCGCCCGCGACCCAGCCTACTGCACGCGGGCCGAGCTGGCGAAGGCGGGGGAATCCTTCGTTGACCATCCAACGACGCAGAGTGGTCTCAGATATTCCGCACTTCTCAAGCACGGTCTTCTTTCGATAGATCAGAGGTGGCGTGAACGTCATCTGAAGCTGCCAAAAAAATGAGCAGGGAGAAGGTTTGCAGCTCTCCAATAGGAGCGGCTTCGAGACCCAAGGCGAGGTGCATACTGTTCGTCTCGAAGAGGAGAGAGGGTATGAAGGCAGTTTTTACAACCATCGGGGGGGTGGTGGCCCTCGCAGCACTGGCGGCTCTTTTTGCGGGGCACGTCCTGCTCGTGAATCCCGGTTGGAGCGAGATCAAGGACGCCATCAAGCCCTTCGACGCGCCTGCCTGGGTTCAGGCGGTTGGCTCGGTTGGCGCCATTCTCGCCAGCATCGCTGTCGTTCAGTGGCAGCATCAACTTGAACGCGAGCGTGCTCGCGAGGCTGAACGACTGGCACAGCTCCAACGGCTCGATGTCATCGTGGAGATCGTTCGTAGTACCGGTGAACATGCGTCCTACGTTGCCAATTTCTACAGCAATCGAGAACGGCTGCACATGATCGACAACCGCGTGGTTTTCCATGACGAGCAAGTACTTCAGTCGCTCGGGCAAGAGATTGCGGCTATCCCATTGCACGAAGTTGGTGATGCTCGAATCGTCAACGAGCTTGCAATCCTCTCCGCGAACTGCCGTCAGATGAAGGGCATGGTCTCCGACTTGTTGTCCAACTACAGAAGACTGAATGCCTTCGAGTTTCAAGACGTGTTTCGTGCCATGGCGAACGGGGCTCAAGCATGTCGGGCCAGTTACGAGATGGTCCACTCCAGAGTGATCGCTTATGCCCAAGGCGAAAAACCTGATCAGGTATGAGAGCTGGGTACGGGCCGGCCGGCCGTTCGCGTTCGCGTTCGGCTCCGCGGGAGTACTGATGCTGGACCCTTTCATGCCACACCGCCTTCCTGTGCCACGCTGACTGCGACGGCGAGCGGCCGAACCCAGATCGGCGTGCTGCCGAGCACAAAGGTCTCGCCCGTGCGTGCCAGCAGGATCGTCTGGCCCATCACCGTGCCGATCGCCTTCGCCGCCTTGCGCGGCACCGCGTTGCCGATGCCTTCGCGCCAGCGCTGATCGCTCTCGCCGTCAAGGACGAACGTCTCCCCGCGTCCGCCGGGCCCATCGGGGGCGAACCATTCCTCGGGGTCGATCAGGCTCTGCAACGCTGCCAGCTCGAGCGTGGTGAATGGCCTGTGCCAAGTGCCGTCCAGCGACTGGATGCGACAAACGAGCTTGGCTCAACGAGACGCCGCCGGCCACGCTGACCGACATACAGCGCGCGGCGCGGTTCTTCTACCTGCAGAAGCACTCGTTCGGCGGCAAGGTCGAAGGCCGAACGTTCGGCACCGCGACCTCCTCGCCGGGCCGCATGAACCTGCTGCGCATGGAGGAGGATCTGAGCGCTGTGCATCTGCGGCTGCACCAGGTCACCATCGAGCGGCTCGACTGGGCCGCGTGCGTGCAACGCTACGACCGAAGCCGCACCCTGTTCTACCTCGACCCGCCCTATTGGGGTACGGAAGGCTACGACGTGCCGTTCGCGCTCGAGCAGTACGGCCGCATGGCCGTGCTGCTGAAGACGATGAGGGGGAAGGCCATCGTCAGCGTGAACGACATTCCCGAGATGCGCCAAGCGTTCGCAGGTCTGAAGCAGCGGCCGCTGTCGATCATTTACTCGGTCGGCTCGTCTGAGAGTCGCTCGTCGTCGCGGGAGTTGTTGATCAGCAATTTCTAACTGAATTGGCGGCTGCTCGTAAGAATCTCAAAATATGAGTAAGCCGCCTCGCGAAAAAGAACTTGTACAGACCAGACGAGGGGCTAGTACGTGTAGTCACGAATAAATTTTGCTTTACTGCTTGACGTTCTGTATCTAACTTTCGCCAGTCGAATCTGGGCTTTTAGGTCGGTAATGTCTTTGTATATTTGAAAAACGATCTCATCGAGATGTAGAGATTCGGTGGGTTTTTCTTTTTTGAATGTTGGATATCCTTCGACATATCTAATTTTAATAGTCACGCATCGCAGGTGGGCCACTTTCTTGTGTTCGTCAACGATGAGTACTCTTGAGCTATTTGGATTTGATGCGCTGAACTGATTGAGGTCTTTGGCGAAATATATTTCTTTTCCGCCTTTGAGAAATTTTGGCTTATGGGTTTCTCCATTGAGCCATGACATGAGTTCGCGTGCCCCGTCTGCTGGCACGTCACCACCGGTGAATTTCCAAAGTTCTTCCTTGGCTAGCCTCTGGATTTTATCCAGGCTGATCTCGTCTCGCTCTTGGCCGTATGCCCCCCCTGGGCAAGGCCACGGGTTCGTGCCCTCGATTCTCAGATCGATGATTCGGACATCTTTAGCCCTAGGCATAGATCCTGTTTCCCCAGCAATTTGTTTGATTGCTTTTTTGTAAAGCAGGTTTGCGTCACCCTTCGTTGGGGCAGTCAAACTTTTTGCTTCAATCGATTTGGCAAAAAGGTCATCTTCTGCGCCTATCGTGACATCTGCAAATTTTTGAGTAATTACAGGTCGGTTTTTGTCTTTGCCAGCCATGGCGGTTTGGTATTCATGCTTAAAGCTCGCCGCTTGACCGTATGCCTTGTTTATGCCTGTTGTCAATTGCTCTTGATTGGCTGCCGCAAGAGTTTTCCACTCGTCAAGTAGTTGGGAAAAGACTTCGTTTATTGTTTCGACTCGTTCTCTAAGATCTTCCAAAGATTGGGGCATCCGACACCTCCGTACCCGTTCTCCGCCGACATTGGCAACTGAACGTTACGAAACGTGCGGGGCAACGGCAATCACATATTCGGCTGATGTCGACGCAGATTTCGAGTAATTAAGGCCTAATTTCCCTTGCCCACCTCGGCCCTTAGAGCCGTCACAGCACCTCGCGCGTACTGGGGCAGGCCGGGCCCTTCGTTTCACCGTTTTACGCAGCCTGCGGCGCTGTACTGCCGCTGCATGGCCCATCTTCAATCGTCCAGTCGCCTGGCCGGGGCTGAGGCCGCTCTGCCCGTGGGCGCGCGGTCTTGACCCCGCCACGCCTGCCCGCTAAATGGGTCCCTTTCGTCGAGCCCGTCGAACCGGGCCTGCGCCAGCAGCGGCGCGGGCCGCGCGCACCCCGGCGGGACGCTTTTCGCGACGCGAAATGACGGCCTTTGCAGCCCAAATCGGGGGTGTCCGGGCTCGGGCCGGCATGGCAGGCCCAAACAGAAATCCGGGAAGGGTTCGGGGAAAGCCTGATATTGACCTCCTATGGAATCGATACTGGACAGCCTAGCAGCCAAAACCGAAAACGAACTACTGCATTTAGGGGAGGTGGGAGCCGCTCGGCTCTGCCGCTACAGCTTTTGCTCCGCGCGGGCGGCCTATTTCCACCCCAGAAATTCGTCTCCCCGGTACCGTCGCCCGCGCATGCGAATTCGCCCTCGGAAACCCTTGAGCCACAGTAGGGTGCTTAGGGCCAGCCGCTGAACGCCGCCGTGGGCTTCGGCTCGGAATCGAACCAGATCGAAGCTAGGTGCATATAACTTTGGTGTCGGGCAGACCGAATCCGAGCGGGCTGGCCGTGGCAAAGGGGACGCTGGAAGCCGATACCTCCGTGCGCACGGGCGACATGGTGATCTTCGAGGATGGAGAGGACGCGATCACAGTGCGGGCAGGGCCAGGTGGCGATGCGGTGTTCGTGCTGGCCTCGGCCATCCCTCACCCGTATGAACTGCACCTTGGCAACTATTCAGTGCATACGTCCGCGCAGGCGCTGCAAACCGGCGAAAGTCGCATCGAAAACTGCGCCAGCGCATGGTCGCGGCGGGGAACTGGCGCACGAACACCGGGAACATGCCGGTGTTCCGCAGACATGCAGTCCTGTCTTCTGGATCGCGGATATTCATGGCTGCAGAGGGCTTTTGAAGTCGGGCGCAGCCGACGAGGTTGACGATGCGCCCGGAGACAACACCGGCTCTCCACGTTCGGGCAACTGATCGCAGTACTCAGCCAGAAGCTCGGTCAGGACGCGTATTTTTCTCGCAGGATGTTGGCCGGGCGGTCGGACGACATACGCACCAGCCGGGGGCGGGGGGTGGCGCTTCATGATGGGCCCAAGTGCACCTGCGACCACATACTCATGAGTGAGCCGATCGGGGAGGTACGCGATGCCCAGGCCTGCGACTGCCGCGGCGACCAGCGCAGCGCCGTTATCGGCTTTGAAGCGCCCGTGCGGTCGAACGGTGACGACCCGGTCGCCATCCATCAGCTGCCAGGTTTCCGTTCCCTGCATCAGCGCCTCATGGCGACCCAGTTCTTCTGGCGTTTCGGGCGACCCGTGAGCTTCAACGTAGCCCGGACTCGCGACAAGCTTCCCGTAGATCCGGCCGATGCTTCTGGCCACCAGGTTGGAATCCTCCAGATAGCCAACCCGTATCGCGCAGTCGTAACCTTCGGCGATGAGATCGACAAACCGGTCGCTGTAGCAGGTCTGGATATGCAGGTGGGGGTGGCGTCGTGCCATTTCAGCGAGCATGGGAGCGAAGTGGGTCGAGCCGAACGTCAGGGGCACGGCGATTCGCAGGCGGCCACGAAGCTCGCCTGCAGGCAGGATCGTTTCCCTGGCCACGTCGATCTCGGTGCAGATCCTTGCTGCGTGGTCCCGGAACGTGGCACCAGCTTCCGTGAGCGCGGCCCCGCGCGTGGACCGCGTGAGAAGCTGAACACCCAGATCCTCTTCGAGGCGGGCCAGCCTTCGGCTCACCATGGACTTTGAAATGCCTAGTCGAATGGCAGCCGCAGAAACTCCCCCGGCCTGAGCGACTTCGACGAATGTGCGTAGGTCCTCAATTTCCACTTTGGCGTTCCTCGTTACGCGACACAGCTTGCCAAAAGATGGTACTACCGAACAAAGATCGGGAACGCAATACTCGTCGAAGGCATATCGCCAGGCGTCTTGTTTCGCCACAAACCAAGCCCGCTCATAGCGGAAACAAAGGAACCAGTAATGACTTTTCGCAACGGCCTCTCTTCACTCCTGCGCCCGGAAGATTCGGTTCTTGTCCTGATCGACCACCAGCCTTACCAGCTTGCGAACCTGCACAGTCACGAACCCCAGATGGTCATCAACAACACGGTGGGATTGGCGAAGGCGGCCAAGGCCTTTGGAGTTCCGACCATCCTGACCAGCGTCATCGCCGAACGGGGAGGGCTTCTGTTTCCTCAGATCACCGACGTGTTCCCCGGTCAGGAGGTGATCGACCGTACGTTCATCAATACCTGGCAGGACAAGAAGACGGTGGACGCGGTCAAGGCAACAGGCCGCAAGCAGCTGATCATTGCTGGCTTGTGGACCGAGGTGTGCGTCGCGATGCCGACGATCCATGCGCTCGGTGAAGGTTGGGATGTCACCGTCGTTACCGATGCGTCTGGCGGCGTTTCGGTCGAGGCTCATCATGTTGCGATCCAACGGATGGTTGCGGCTGGCGCGAACATGATGACTTGGCTCGCGGTTGCTTCCGAGTGGCAGCGCGACTGGGCCCGGACCGAAAGCGCCGCCGAAATGACGAAAGTGATTACGCAACATGCAGGCAGCAGCGGCATCGCGTACCTCTGGGAACAGCAGTTGCTCAATACGCCTGTGCCTGTCTGTCACCGCAGGCTGATCTCTGGAACGGGATGAAGGCATCGACCGATGCGTAGCAAACGCTGAACCGGTGGAGGGCCTTCAGCCCCTTCGACCTGCGTGTTGATCATTTGTGGCGGAGGCTTCTTGGGCGATCCGCGGTGCGAGCAACTCGCTTTCCGACGCTTTGGCAGGCACTCTAGTGAGGCCTCGGGCACGTGATTTGACATTCGGACACCACAATCGCTTTCGAACCGGAACGGGTGGTGTCGACCGGAAGTTCGACCGGTGGGATGCGGCGGAAAACTTGAACTGCGAGATATCGCTCGGCTCTCTCAGCGCCGCCGAACACCGAGAGAGCCTTGGACCAGCGGCATGGAACTCGTCCGGGGCTTTATCCGCATCCCCTCTTTCAGCGGGTGCAAGAAATGGGACTAGCTGGCCTGGGCAGGGGATGAGCCACCAGTCGGGGAGGAAAGCCTCGACAGCACCGATGTGCGGCAGATATCCAGAATTTCATCGGCGAGGGGTGAGTCATCAGGACACGCCCGCGACAGCACGATGGCCCCGATCAATTGCGCAAGAACATCGATGCGTCTGGCGCGAAGGTCGCCTTCCTCTTTGCCGCCCTCAGGGGCGCCGTGCTGGTTTGCCAGGGTATCGAGCAGGCTTTCCACGCCGTCCGCAAAAGCCGCCTTGATCGACTCCGGCTGACGTGCAGCATCTCCGCTTAGCGCGGCCATCGTGCAACCTTCGCTTCGAGCGTCGCGATGCTCCCGAGACAGGTATTGCTTGACGACTTCTGCCGCATTGGCCCCCTCGGCTTTCGCTGCCGACTGCGCAAAACCACAGGTCGCCGCTTCCGCGAGCAGGTCGGCCTTGGATCCGAAGTGCTTGTAGAACCCGCCATGGGTAAACCCGGCGACTGCCATCAAGTCCGCAATCCCCACGCCGTCATAGCCACGCTCGCGAAACAGCGTGGAGGCCGTCTCGACGATATGTGCCCGATTCGCCTGGGCCTGAGCTTTAGTGACCTTCATGTCCGGATCTCTCTGGAAGTCCCATCAAAGAAGGCCTCGACTATACATTGATGTTGACTATCATCAAAACCCTTGACAATAAAGATGATGGTCGACATCATTGCATCAGATCAGCTTCAAAGGCTTCTGGACATGAGCGATACCCACCTGAACCGTGCCAGCTTCATCGAGGCAAACGGCGAGAACGGCCTGACTGATAAAACGCTTTTTGAGCCCTACACACTCGGCCCGCTCAAACTGTCCAACCGCATCGTGATGGCGCCGCTGACCCGCAACCGTGCGGGCTCGGGCCTGGTTCCCGGCGAACACGCGGCCGACTACTACAGTCAACGGGCCTCGGCTGGCCTGATCATTTCCGAGGCCACCCAGGTTTCGGCCGATGCGCAGGGCTACCAGGACACGCCGGGTCTCTACACGCAGCAACAGATCGACGGATGGCGCAAAGTGACCGATGCCGTTCACGCCAAGGGCGGGCGGATCTTCGTCCAGTTGTGGCACGTGGGGCGCATCTCGCACGTCGACCTGCGGCCCGGCGGCACCGCCCCCGTGGCGCCATCCGCGATCCGCGCTGCAACCAAGACTTTCGTCAACAACGGCTTTCACGATGTCTCCGAGCCACGTGCCCTGACGCTGGAAGAGATTCCAGGCATCGTCGAGGATTTCCGCCAGGCCGCAGCCCACGCAATCACTGCGGGGTTTGACGGCGTCGAGGTCCATGGTGCCAACGGCTATCTGCTGGAGCAGTTCATCAAAGACGGCGCCAACACCCGGACAGACGCCTACGGCGGCTCCATCGAGAACCGTGCGCGTCTGTTGCTCGAGGTCACCGCTGCAGTTGCCAAGGAGATCGGTGCTGAACGCACTGGAGTGCGCCTCTCGCCGGTGTCGCCCGCCGGCGCCATTTCCTGCAGCGACCCGCAGCCGCAGTACGACTACATCGCCGAGCAACTCAGCGCGCTGGGCATCGTGTACCTGCATGTGGTCGAAGGCGCGACGGGTGGTCCACGCGATGTCGCGCCGTTTGATTTCGATGCCTTGCGCAGCCGCTTCAAGCGCACGTACCTGGCCAACAACGGCTATGACCTCGAGTTGGCCAACACACGGCTGTTGCAAGGCAAGGCCGACCTGTTCGTCTTCGGCCGCCCCTTCATCAGCAACCCCGATCTGGTCGAACGGCTGCGGGTCGGTGCGCCCTTGGCCGCGCTGGATCCCGCCACGCTCTACGGCGGTGGCGCCAAGGGCTACACCGACTATCCGACCTTCGCAGGTTCCAGCGCCCGCTAGTCACTTTCCCATGCTGCATATCGCGTATGGCCCATTTTTTGATCCAGACCCAACCATGACCACCCATTCCACAGTTCTCATCACTGGTGCCTCGACCGGCATTGGCGCCACCTACGCCGAACGCTTCGCACGTCGCGGGCACAGCCTCGTGCTGGTGGCGCGAGACAAAGCACGCCTGGAATCGCTCGCAGCGCGTTTGCGAGCAGAGACCGGCGCTGCCGTCGAAGTCCTTCCGGCCGATCTGACCCAACCCGGCGATGTGGCCGCCGTCGAGGCGCGCCTGCGCGAGGACGCCAGGATCGAAACCCTGATCAACAACGCCGGAGCGGCGCTGTCCGGTCGCTTCGTCGACCAGTCGATAGACGATGTCACCCGCCTGGTTGCCCTCAACACCACCGCATTGGTCAGGCTGGCCAGCGCCATCGCTCCGCGCCTGGTGCACGCCGGCAAGGGCGCGATCGTCAACATCGGCTCGGTGGTGGGCTTGGCGCCCGAGTTCGGCATGTCGGTCTACGGTGCGACCAAGGCCTTCGTGCTCTTCCTTTCACAAGGACTGAGCCTGGAGCTCGCGCCCAAAGGGGTCTACGTGCAGGCGGTCTTGCCTGCCGGAACCCGTACCGAGATATGGGAGCGCGCGGGCATCGATGTCAATGCGATGCCCGATCTGATGGGAGTGGATGAGCTGGTAGATGCCGCGCTGGTCGGATTCGACCGCCGGGAACTCGTGACCATCCCGCCTCTGCACGAGGCTGCTCGCTGGGACGCACTGAACGCCGCCCGGCAGACACTGATCGCGGACATCCGGCAGGCGCATGTGGCAGAGCGCTATCGCCCCGCTGCCTGAAGCCAGAAGAATCCAGACCGGCAACGCGGTCGAAAGACCGCGGATCGCACATGTCCTACATAGACACCTCCACTCGATCGATCGATCTCGACGGGACTGCATTCGCGTACCGCGATCTCGGGCCGCGCGGTGGCGTGCCGTTGGTACTGCTCAACCACTGGGGCGCGGTCCTCGACAATTTCGACCCTCGCATCGTCGACGGGCTTTCCCGCAGGCATCGCATCATCGCCATTGACTACCGCGGGATCGGCGCTTCGGGCGGAACTGCGCCAGTCACCATCGATGCGATGGCACGGGATGCGATCGCGCTGGTCCATGCGCTGGGTTTCGAGAAGGTCGATCTGCTCGGCTTCTCTCTCGGAGGGTTCGTGGCGCAGGACATCGTGTTGAAAGCACCTGGCCTCGTGCGACGCCTCATCCTGGCCGGGACGGGGCCCGCAGGCGGCACAGGCATAGCCAGGGTGGGAGCGGTTTCCTGGCCGTTGATCGTCAAGGGCTTGTTGACACGGCGTGATCCCAAGACCTACCTGTTTTTCACCTCCACAGCCAACGGCCGGCAAGCCGCGAAGGACTTCCTGAGGCGACTGGCGGAGCGCAAGGCGGATCGGGACAAAGGGCCGACGCCCAGGGCCTTCCTGCGGCAGCTGAAGGCGATCCAGGCTTGGGGCCGGCAGGCGCCCCAGGATCTGGGCGGCATCCGAATCCCTGTGCTGATCGCCAATGGCAACAACGACATCATGGTGCCGACCGCGAACAGCCATGACATGGCGCGTCGCATTCCCGGCTCGCAACTGGTCATCTACAGGGACGCCGGGCATGGCGGGATCTTCCAGTACCACGGCGAATTCGTGCCCAAGGCCCTCGCTTTTCTCAATGACTGAATGGCGGCTGTTTTGCGACCGACTTCAACCAAGAACTCAGAAAATTTCTATGCAAGCTTTCATCATTGATCGTTACGGAAAGAAGGAAGTCGGCCGCATCGGCGAAGTGCCCGAACCCGTGGTGCGGGACGACGACGTCCTGATCCGGATCCACGCGGCGAGCATCAATGCGCTGGACTCGAAGATCAGAAGCGGCGAATTCAAACTGATCCTTCCCTACCGCCTTCCCCTGATCCTGGGCAATGACGTGGCCGGCACGGTGGTTCGCGTCGGTGCTCGCGTTCGCAGCTTCAAACCTGGCGACGAGGTCTATGCGCGGCCCGACGATGACCGCATTGGTGCCTTTGCAGAGTTCATTGCCGTCAAGGAATCGTCACTGGCGCTCAAGCCCACGAATCTCAGCATGGTCGAAGCCGCCTCCGTTCCTCTGGTGGCCCTGACCGCCTGGCAGGTGCTGGTCGAAACCGCCAAGCTAAAAAAGGGACAGAAGGTCTTCATTCATGCAGGCTCCGGGGGCGTCGGCACGATCGCCATCCAGCTCGCGAAGCATCTGGGCGCGTTCGTGGCCACGACCACCAGCAGCGCCAACATCGCATGGGTGAAGGCGTTGGGCGCGGACGTCGTCGTCGACTACAAGCAGCAGGACTTCGCCACGGTGCTTCGTGACTACGACGTCGTGCTGAACAGCCTCGGAAGCGGCGAGCTGCGCAAATCCCTCGAGGTTCTCAAGCCGGGCGGACACCTTGTCTCCATCTCGGGACCGCCCACCCCGGCGTTCGGTCTCGCGCGAGGGCTGGCCTGGCCGCTCAGGCAAGTGCTGCGGCTGCTGAGCTCCGGCATCAGAACGAAGGCAAAGAAGAAGAGGGTGCAATACACCTTCGTCTTCATGCGGGCCGATGGGCCGCAATTGCGCGAGATCACCAGCCTCATCGAATCGGGCGCCATCCATCCGGTCGTCGACAAAGTATTCCCCTTCCAGGACACCCACCAGGCCCTGGCCTACGTCGACAGTGGCCGCGCCAAAGGCAAGGCCGTGGTGCAAGTGGCGTAGCGGCCGCATGCCTGTGCCAGTGCCTTCGATCAAGCCCTGGCCTTCGCACGGTCCGCATGTTCAGGAGATAGGAGAACGATCTTGAGTCCATCCACGAGCCCCGACACGCGCAGGCGCGCCCTGGTGACCGGCGCATCCAGTGGCATAGGCGCGGCCATCGCGCGTGAGCTCGCGGCGCTCGGCGTTGATCTTGTGCTGACGGCAAGGCGCCGCGATGCGCTCGATGCGGTCGCCGCGAGTTGTGAGGGCGTGAAGGTCGAGATCGTCACCGCGGATCTCGGCAAGCCCGATGCAGCGCGCGCACTGTGGGAGGCCACGATCGCTGGAGGTCCGATCGACATCCTGATCAACAACGCCGGATTCGGCTACTTCCGCCGGTTTGACGAGGTCGACTGGGCGCGCGATGCGGAACTCATTCAGCTCAACATGACTTCGCTGGTCGCTCTCACGCGGTGTTTCGTCGATGCGCACAAGACAAGTACCCAACCTGCGAACATCGTGAACATCGCGTCGACCGGTGCCTACCAGTCAGTACCGAACATGGCGCTGTACGCCGCGTCGAAGGCGTTCGTTCGAAACTTCAGCGAAGCCCTCCATGACGAGCACCGTGGCACCCCGCTTTCAGTGACCTGCATCTGCCCTGGTGGCACCGAAACCGCGTTTCATGCCGCGTCCGGCGGAGGTGATTACTCGTGGATCGCGAATGCGTCGACGAAAAGCGCGGAGTTCGTCGCGCACGCCGCGATCCGCGCGATGCTGCGCGGCAAGCGAACAGTTGTGCCCGGCCTCTTCAATAAGGTGTCGTGCTTCGGCGTGCGCTTCTTGACGCGGCGGTTTGCCTCGCGCGTGGCAACCCAAGTGCTTGGCAAGCCGCGGTTCGAGCTGCCGGCACGAAGAGGGATTTGAGAGAGGCGACTGAGCCTCTTCCCATGGTCGAAGACCAGGCTGTCACGGCTCCGTCCACCGAGCGCTGTCGTCAGTCAGCGGCCCAGGCTGAAGCGGTCATAAGAGGTGAATCGGCGACCGGCCGGTTGAATCCGCCCTGCGAAGCAGGCATTGGAGGCTTTAAAACGTTTACGCGCGATGAGCATGACTGCCATGTCTCTGCAGCTGGGGGCATCCTTGTGAGTAGATGTCTTGGGTTGTCGCCGCTGCGATTTGCGCGTGCTGAGAACGCAAGCCGGGTTTGGCTCTTCATTTCTCGAGTACTCCTGAGACCGAGTCTGCGGCTCTCGATCCCACTCGAATCCTAAACGGCCGATTTGAGCCGGCTGGCGTATTCGAGGAGTGACTTCCGCTGTTTCGTGTCCAACTGCCCGAACCAGAGGATAAGTTTGGCCAGGTCGTCATCGGCTGCATAGAAATAGGCCAGCGGCACACCAAGCTCCTCTGCCAGTCGATTCGCAAACGAAACGTTCGGCTCGTGTATTCCGCTCTCATACCGAGAGATGCGTGCGCTTGCTGTCCCTTCGTCAAGCCCTGCCTTCACGCCGAGTTTGTCTTGTGGCAACCCGACCGCCAGCCTGGCAAGTCGCAAACGAGCGCCAAAGACGGAGCGAGACGGGGATGGGCCAGATTTCACTCTACGATAGTCGTAAGATCGGCTTCACGCGTCTCTACGTTTAACGTAGAATTTGGGTGAGTCATATCGACGCCAGGCTGCTACTCGTGACGCATCGAACGCTTGCTTCTCCTTTGCCGACGGCTCGCCCGCTGCGTTTGCCGGTCTCCGTGACGCGTGCGCGGTCCCGGCGACCCGCACCTGTCGTGCGCAGCTTGTCCGCGGCACGCATCGGTGCGCAGGTGAGGGCGCTGCGCATGGCGGCGGGGCGGTCTGCGGGTCAGCTGGCATTGGCGTCGGAAATCTCCGCCTCGATGCTCTCGCGCATCGAGCGCGGGCTGGTCTCGCCTTCGGTGGAAACCTTGGAGCGGCTCGCGCGGGGGTTGCACGTGCCGGTCTCGCGCTTCTTCGGAGACCAGGCGCGGCGCACAGACTTCTGTCATGTGCGGGCAGGGCAGGGGCTCGCGGTCGATCGCATCGGGGCCGTGGCGGGCTACCGCTACGAGTTGCTGGGGCACTCGCTGTCGGGCAATCTCTTTGTGGAGCCTTACCTGGTCACGTTGTTGCCGGAGGCGGGGCCATACGTGACCTTCCAGCATCCGGGGCTCAAGTTCCTGTACTTCCTGTCCGGGGCGGTGACCTACCGCTACGGCGCGAAGGCGGTGGAAGTGGGAGCAGGGGACACGCTGCTGTTCGATGCGGCGGCGCTGCATGGGATCGAGGCGATCCATTCAGGGCCGGTGTCGTACCTCTCGGTGGTCTTCACGCTCAGGGAGTGAGGCGGTAGAGGCGGATCGGCTGTCTTTGGCACGCGCCCCTCTTTCTTCTTTGTGTTTGTCAGTTGCAGTACGCGAGAACCCGGTGTCGAGGCGAGTGCGGCGCTGGAGGTTCTCTCGGTTGACGAGCCCGGGTGCGCTTGCAGAACGGTTTGTCATGCATGCGACTTCTTCGTTGCCGCGGATCTCGGTTCCGGTGGTGCGCTGGTCGGATCTGCTGGCTGCGGGGGATGGCCGTGGGGCGGAGAGGGCCTCCTCCGGTGGTCGGTTTCGCTGGCGCGGCGGCATGGATGTGGTGCGCCGGGGCGAGAGGGCGATGCTGTGTGCGCCTACCTCCAAGATCTGGCTGGCGGTGGGGTATGACCTCGTTTCTACAACGCATCCCAGGTGTCGTTGTTCCGCGTCGGCCGCGATTCGAAGCGAGTTGTACGCCTCGAATTAAGATACCCGCTCTCGCCGGGACAGGTACCACACCCTCTTGCTCATAGATGCCGATCACCCATTGCTCTGACAATCGTTTCGGTCAGCGCTTGGCGCAACAGTATGGCGTCGACGGCGTCCCGTCGCTTGTCGCCACGTCGCGTTGGGGCTCGCAACTCGGCATCGCGTACATGTGCCACGAACTTCCGCATCTTTTTGTGCTGCCGCCGTTGCCGACGGAAGATGCTTTCCTGCTCAGCGTGGAAATCGCGTCGGGCGGCTGTCGGGGGATCTCCAGCGGTGGCACCATGCTGCGGTTGGATTTGCAGCAGGAAGGGGCCTTTCACATCGCCGACCTGTCCGAATGCAGCGCTGCCTATGTATGCAGTCCGTTCCATTCGATGCTGTTCCACGTGCCGCGCGAAGCCCTCGACTCGTTCTCGGAAGAGATGGACATGCCCCGTGTCGGCGCGTTGCGTTGTGACGCAGGCACGGTCGACACGGTGGTGGCGAGCCTCGGCCGCGCGATGTTGCCGGTGTTGAAGGAGCCTGGCGATGCGAGCACGCTGTTTGTCGATCACCTCACGTTGGCATTGAAGGCTCATGTGCTGCATGCCTATGGTGGTGTTGCAGGCACGGCCAATGCCGGTTCACGGGGCTTGGCGCCTTGGCAGGAGCGTCGCGCCAAGGCCTTCCTGATGGAGCATCTGGCTGGTGATGTATCGCTGGCGGACGTGGCGCGCGAGTGCGCATTGTCGCGCAGCCATTTCAGCAAGGCCTTCAAGCAGACGACGGGCCAAGCGCCACATGCATGGCTGGTGACGCAGCGCATCGATGCCGCGTGCCGCCTGCTGCGTCAGCTTGAACTTCCCATCTCGGAGATCGCTGCGACCTGCGGCTTCGCCGATCAGAGCCATCTGACCCGCGTATTCTCCGCGCACATCGGAACCTCTCCGGCCCGTTGGCGTCGTCTGAGCTCCGGTTGATCGGCACACCGCTTGGTATCGCTGTTCACCGTATCGATGTCGAGCGCGGCAAGAGGGCGGGCACCAATTGCCTGCTCAGTTGGCTCACCCACCATCGTAGCGCTCGCCCCTGCGCGCCGGTCTTCCAGGCCAGCCAGAAGGCCTCGGGCGGGCGCTGCTCTTCCGTCGGCAGCTCGACCAGCGTGCCGCGCTTCAGCTCGTCCATGACGCAGGCACGTGGCAGGAAGCCGTGGCCGAGGCCGGCGACCTGGCAGGCGATCTTCGCGGGCATCGAGGGTACGGTGATGCGTGGCTGGCCGGCCAGCAGGCCGACGGTGCGCTCCGAGAGCGTGCGGGCGCTGTCGCCCACCACGATGGCGTTGCACTCCAGCAGGTCGCCGCGCTGCAGCGGGCGGCCCAGGCGTGCGAGCGGGTGCGAAGGCGCCACGCAGAAGGCGAAATCGAGGCTGCCCACGGTCACAGCCTGGTAGCCGCCGCCGGCCGGGCCGTCGCCCGCCGCGATGACGATGTCGGCACGCCCCTCGCGCAGCGCCTCCCAGCTGCCGGTGAGCGCCTCGCAGCCAATGCGCAGCCGTGTGCCGCAGCGCAGGTCCTCGAAGGCGCGGATGTCGTCGATGAGCGCGTGCGTGGGAATGAGCGAGTCGTGCACCAGACGGATTTCCGACTCGTAGCCGGTGGCGATCTGCCGCATGCGCGATTCGAGATCGTTGGCCGCACCGAGCAGCCAGCGCCCCTCCTTGAGCATCTCGCTGCCAGCAGCGGTGAGCGCAATACGCGGTCCGTTGCGCTCGAAGAGCCGCATGCCAAGTTGCTCCTCGAGCTTGCCCACCGCATAGGAGATGGTGGAGGGTACCTTGTTCAGGCGCGCGGCGGCGGCCGCGAACGAGCCGTGGCGGTCGATGGCATCGACCACCTCGATGGCTTCCAGGCTGAGCTTGAGCATGCGGTGCTTCCTGCAGGAAAAGGGGCTCGAATCAATGTTCGAAAAATCCGATGATAAACGGCAAAAGGTTTCGCCAACAGACCCCAGGCAAAGCCGGATGATTCATCCCATGCCTCGGAAATACCTCCGACGCCAATTGTGAATTCAATCGAATTCAAGCCCTTGCCAAGGAGTGAATCATGCTGAAAATTCGCAGCGCCAACGACCGCGGCCTCGCCGACTTCGGCTGGCTCAAGTCCCGCCATACCTTCTCGTTCGGCCACTACCACGATCCCGAGCAGGAAGGCTTCTCCGACCTGCTGGTGATCAACGACGACCGTGTCACGCCCGGGCGCGGCTTCGGTACCCATCCGCACCGCGACATGGAGATCTTTTCCTACGTGCTGGACGGCGCGCTCGAGCACAAGGACTCGATGGGCACGGGCTCGATCATCCGCCCGGGCGACGTGCAGATGATGAGTGCCGGCACCGGCGTGCGCCACAGCGAGTTCAACTCCTCGGCCACCGATGCGCTGCACTTCCTGCAGATCTGGATCGTGCCGGACAAGAAGGGCGTGGCGCCGCGCTACCAGCAGGTGCACTTCGCACCTGAAGAAAAGCGCGGGCGCCTGCGCCTGATCATTTCGCCGGAAGGCACCGGCGGCTCGCTCGCGGTGCACCAGGACGCCCGCGTCTTCGCCGGGTTGTTTGACGGCGCCGAGCAGGCCACGCTCACGCTCGATGCCGACCGCTATGCCTATGTGCACGTGGCCCGCGGCAGCGTGGAGCTCAACGGCCAGCGCCTGAACGAAGGCGACGGTGCACGGGTGCGCGATGAGCGCCAGCTCGCGCTGGCCCGTGGCGAAGGCGCCGAGGTCCTGGTGTTCGACCTGCGCCCGAACGAGCTGCCCGTGCTCTGAGCGCCGCGACGGCAAATGTCCAAACGGCCTCATTAATCGACAAGACACGCACCCCCCGCTGCAGCGAGGATGCGCTCGACGGGGCGACCCCCACTTTTTTCCATCTCTCATCTACCTCATCACGGAGTCATTTCATGTCCATCAAAGCCACCCCCACCGCCGGTTCCAAGCTGCTCAAGCCCACCGATCACACGCTCGTGATGATCGACTTCCAGTCGCAGATGGCCTTCGCCACGCACTCGATCGACGCCGTGAACCTGCGCAACAACGCCGCGCTGGTGGCGCAGGCGGCGGCGGGCTTCGGCGTGTCGACCATCCTCACGACCGTGGCCGAGAAAAGCTTCTCGGGCCCCATGTTCAGCGAGATCACCGACGCCTTCCCAGGCCAGAAGATGCTCGACCGCACCTCGATGAACACCTGGGAAGACGCCGCCGTGATCGAGCGCGTGAACCAGATCGGCAAACCGCGCATCGTGCTGGCGGGCCTGTGGACCAGCGTGTGCATCGTGGGCCCGGCGCTGTCGGCACTCGACCAGGGCTTCGAGGTGTACGTGATCGCCGACGCTTGCGGCGACGTCTCGAGCGAGGCGCACAACCGCGCGATGGAGCGCATGGTGCAGGCCGGCGCGCAGCCGATGACCTCGCTGCAGTACCTGCTGGAGCTGCAGCGCGACTGGGCCCGCGGAGAGACCTACGAGCTGACCACCGGCATCGCGAAGAAGGTCGGCGGCGCCTACGGCCTGGGCGTGACCTACGCCAAGACCATGTTCGGCGCGCACGAAGGTTGATCACAACAGCGAGGCCGACGAGATCATGAAGCCCTATGTCCTCTCGCTCGCGCTCGGCCTCCTGGTCGGCGTGATCTACGCACTCTTCCAGGTGCGCTCGCCGGCGCCCCCGGTCATCGCCCTGGTGGGGCTTCTGGGGATCCTGCTCGGCGAGCAGATCCCGCCGCTCATCAAGAGCGTGATCAAGCCCGATGCGGTGGCCACCTCGTGGCTGCACCACCAGGTCAAGCCGCACGTGTTCGGCGAACTGCCGACGTGCGCCCAGCCCACGGCGGCGAACAAGGCAGAGGCACCGTCCCCCGGCAGGCACGACGCATGAAATCATCCGCAGACTCCAACCGCCGCCGGCTCCTTGGCTCTCTCGGAGCGCTCGGCGCCACCCTCGCAGCTCCCGGCCTTGCGGTCGCTTCCTTCTCCGACAACATGTCCACCACCACCGAAACCCCCGACCTGATCCTGCACAACGGCCGCTTCACCACGCTGGACCGCGCCAACCCGGTGGCCGACGCCGTGGCCATCAAGGACGGCCGCTTCACCCGCGTGGGCCGCGCCGAAGACGTGCTGCCGCTGGCCGGCGGCGCCACCCGCGTGATCGACCTGCAGGGCAAGCGCGTGCTGCCGGGGCTCATCGACAACCACCTGCACATCATCCGCGGTGGCCTGAACTTCAACATGGAGCTGCGCTGGGACGGCGTGAGGAGCCTGGCCGACGCCATGAACATGCTCAAGCGCCAGGTGGCGATCACGCCCGCGCCGCAGTGGGTGCGCGTGGTGGGCGGCTTCACCGAGCACCAGTTCGCCGAGAAGCGCCTGCCGACCATCGCCGAGCTGAACGCGGTCGCGCCCGATACGCCTGTCTTCATCCTGCACCTGTACGACCGGGCGCTGCTCAACGGCGCCGCGCTGCGGGCCGTGGGCTACACCAAGGACACGCCCGCGCCGCCCGGCGGCGAGATCGTGCGCGACAGCGCCGGCAACCCCACGGGCCTGCTGCTGGCCAAGCCCAACGCGGCCATCCTCTACGCCACGCTGGCCAAGGGCCCCAAGCTGCCCTTCGACTACCAGCTCAATTCCACGCGCCACTTCATGCGCGAGCTCAACCGCCTGGGCGTGACCGGTGCCATCGACGCGGGCGGCGGCAACCAGAACTACCCCGACGACTACGAAGTGATCCAGAAGCTCGCCGATGACGGCCAGCTCACCATCCGCCTGGCCTACAACCTGTTCACGCAGAAGCCCAAGCAGGAGAAGGAAGACTTCCTGAACTGGACCGCCAACTCCAAGTACAAGCAGGGCGACGACTACTTCCGCCACAACGGCGCCGGCGAGATGCTGGTGTTCTCGGCCGCCGACTTCGAGGACTTCCGCCAGCCGCGCCCCGACATGGCACCCGAGATGGAAGGCGATCTCGAAGGGGTGGTGCGCATCCTGGCGCAGAACCGCTGGCCCTGGCGCATGCACGCGACCTACGATGAGACCATCAGCCGTTCGCTCGACGTGTTCGAGAAGGTCAACAAGGACACCCCGCTGGCCGGCCTGAACTGGTTCTTCGACCATGCCGAGACCATTTCCGAGAAGTCGATGGACCGCATCGCCGCACTGGGCGGCGGCGTGGCGGTGCAGCACCGCATGGCCTATCAGGGCGAATATTTCGTGGAGCGCTACGGCGCCGCCGCCGCAGAGGCCACGCCGCCGGTCAAGCGCATGCTGGAGCGCGGCCTGAAGGTCTCGGCCGGCACCGACGCGACCCGCGTGGCCTCGTACAACCCGTGGGTGTCGCTGTCGTGGCTGGTCACGGGCAAGACGGTGGGCGGCCTGCAGATCACGCCGCAGCGCAACCTGCTCGACCGCGAACAGGCCCTGCGCATGTGGACCGAGAACGTCACCTGGTTCTCGAACGAGGAGGGCAAGAAGGGCCGCATCCAGGCCGGCCAGCTCGCCGACCTCGTGGTGCCCGACCGCGACTTCTTCGCCTGCCCCGAATCGGACATCGCCGATACGACCGCGCTGTTGACGATGGTGGGCGGCAAGGTGGTCTACGGCGCCGGCCCCTTCGCCTCGCACGACGAAGGCTCGGTGCCCCCGGCCATGCCCGACTGGTCGCCCGCGCGCACCTTCGGCGGCTATGCCGGCTGGGCCGACAAGAAGGAGGGGGCGCCGCTGCAGAAGGTCATGAGGAAAGCAGCGATGTCCTGCGGCTGCGCCAACGACTGCAACGTGCACGGCCACAGCCACGCCACCGCCTGGAGCAGCAAGCTGCCCGTGGCCGACCTCAAGAGCTTCTGGGGCGCGCTCGGCTGCGCCTGCTGGGCGGTGTGAGGATGACGATGCGCTGGACAACTTCCCCCGTGCTGCGCTGGGTCGCCTTGCTGCTGCTGTGCGCGGCCTACCTGCAGGGCGGCCTGAACAAGGCGATGGACTTCGACGCGGCGCTGGCCGAGATGAACCACTTCGGCCTGTCGCCGGCCGGCCCGCTGGCCGTGGCGGTGATCGTGCTGGAGCTGGGCGCCTCGGCGCTCATCCTCACGGGCCGGCTGCGCTGGCTCGGCGCGCTGGCCCTGGCCGGCTTCACGCTGATGGCGACCTTCGTGGCGCTGCGCTTCTGGCAGATGCCCGTGGGCCAGGAGCGCTTCATGGCGGCGAACTCCTTCTTCGAGCACCTGGGCCTGGTCGGCGGCTTCCTGCTCGTCGCCTGGCTCGACCTGAAGGAGCGTGCAGATGTCTGACACCTCGCACGGCGCGACCACGCCGGCACCACCGTCGCCGAACCAGCCCGGCGCCTTCGCGCCGCTTCGCCAGCCGGTCTTCGCGGTGCTCTGGGCCGCCACGGTGCTGGGCAACATCGGCAGCTTCATGCGCGACGTGGCCAGCTCCTGGCTGGTGACAGACCTGTCGGCCAGCCCGACGGCGGTGGCGCTGATCCAGACGGCGGCCACGCTGCCGATCTTCCTGCTGGCCATTCCGGCAGGCGTGCTGTCGGACATCCTCGACCGGCGGCGCTTCCTGATCTTCGTGCAGCTGGTGCTCGCGGCGGTCAGCGGCACGCTGCTGGTGCTCTCGCACACCGGCGCGCTCACGGTGCAATACCTGATCGCGCTGACCTTCGTGGGCGGTATCGGCGCGGCGCTGATGGGCCCGACCTGGCAGTCGATCGTGCCCGAGCTGGTGCCTCGGTCCGACCTCAAGGGCGCTGTGGCGCTGAATTCGCTGGGCATCAACATCGCGCGCTCCATCGGGCCGGCCGCGGGGGGGCTCATCCTGGCGAGCTTCGGCGCGGCGGCGACCTATGGCGTCGACGTGCTGAGCTACGTGTTCGTGATCGCGGCGCTGCTGTGGTGGAAGCGCCCGCCGGCCGAAGACACCGCGCTGTCGGAGAACTTCCTCGGGGCCTTCCGCGCGGGCCTGCGCTACACCCGCGCCAGCAAGGAGCTGCACGTGGTGCTGCTGCGCGCGGCGGTGTTCTTCCTGTTCGCCAGTTCCGTGTGGGCGTTGCTGCCGCTGGTAGCGCGCCAGATGCTCGGCGGCTCGGCCGGCTTCTACGGCGTGCTGCTCGGCGCGGTGGGCGCGGGTGCCATCGGCGGTGCATTGGTGATGCCGCGCCTGCGCGCGCGGCTCGATGCCGACGGCATGCTGCTGCTGGCCGCGCTGCTCACGGCGGCCGTGATGGGCAGCCTGGTCTTCGCGCCGCCGAAGTGGCTGGCGATCGTGCTGCTGCTGGTGCTGGGCCTGGGATGGATCGTGGCGCTGACCACGCTCAACAGCGTGGCCCAGTCGATCCTGCCGAACTGGGTGCGCGGGCGCGGGCTCGCGGTGTACCTGACGGTGTTCAACGGCGCGATGGCCGCCGGCAGCCTGGGCTGGGGCCTGGTGGCGCAGCAGATCGGGGTGCCGATGACGCTGGTGGCCGGTGCGATCGGGCTGGTCGTGGCGGGCGTCGTCTTCCACCGCGTGCGGCTGCCCGCCGGCGAGGCCGACCTGCAGGCCTCGCACCACTGGCCCGAGCCGCTGCTGGCCGAGCCGGTGGCGCATGACCGCGGGCCGGTGATGATCCAGGTCGAGTACCGCATCCGCAAGGAGGACCGCGAGGCCTTCCTGGCCGCGATGAAGCGCCTGTCGCTCGAACGCCGCCGCGATGGCGCCTACGCCTGGGGCGTGCACGAGCACACGGCCGACCCGGAGCGGGTGATGGAGTGGTTCCTCGTCGAGTCGTGGGCGGAGCACCTGCGCCAGCACCACCGCGTGTCGCACGCCGACGCGGACCTGCAGAGCGAGGCGCTGCGCTTCCACATCGGGCCCGAAAAGCCCGCGGTGCATCACTTTCTTTCCCTTTGACGACACGCGGCATTTCGCCAACCCACAGCACTTTCCAAGGAAGACACATGGCCACATCCAAGTCCACCAAGCCTGCAAAGACCGCAAACACGGCCAAAGCCGTCAAGGCCCTGGCCGACAGCACCAAGGCGCGCCGCGTGGCGTCGCTGCACACGCCGAGCGACCTGGGCGCCGATGCCACGCGCGACATTTCGGCCGCGCTGAATGTGCTGCTGGCCGACGTGTTCGCGCTGTATTTCAAGACGAAGAACTTCCACTGGCACATGTCGGGCCCGTCGTTTCGCGACTACCACCTGCTGCTGGATGAGCAGGCCGACCAGATCTTCGCCACGGTCGACCCCATTGCCGAGCGCGTGCGCAAGGTGGGGGGCACCACGCTGCGTTCCACCGGTCATGCCGTGCGCCTGCAGCGCCTCGCAGACAACGACGCCGACTTCGTGACCCCCATTGGCATGCTGGCCGAACTGCGCGAGGACAACCAGCGCCTGGCCGGCTTCATGCGCGCCACACACGCGGTGTGCGACGAGTACGGCGACGTGGCCACGGCCAGCGTGCTGGAGAACTGGATCGATGAGGCCGAGCGCCGTACGTGGTTCCTGTTCGAGTCGGTGCGCCAAGGCTGAGTCCCCTGCGTTTTATTCCCTCTGTGACCACCCTTGCCTTGCGTGACGGCAGCGAGCGTTCCTGCAAGGAACGGGATTCGGGCGTGAACGCCGGTCCGCTGGCGTTCATCGAGGGCCGATGCTTTCCGTGACGCACGAGGGTGCCTACGGCGACCTGCTGGGACGGTACTTCGAGTTGCCATCCGCGCCCTCGCTCGTCATGCTGCCGGCGCTCGGCGCGCCGGCCACCGGCGCGGAGTCCTTCATGGCGCCCTTCGTCGTCACGCGCATCACCTGCCTGCCCGACCAGTTGGGCATGAAGCGGGAGATCCCGCCCGAGGACGCCTTCCTTGTCACGCTGCACCTTGTCGGCATGCGCCACCACGAAACCTGGGTGCGCGGACGGCCGTCGGTGGTGCGTGGCTATGTGCCGGGCGCGCTCGGCATCGTCGATCTGCGCGACGAGGTCGCGAGCTACCTGGGCAACCCGCTGGACGCGCTGCAGTTCTACGTGCCGCACGCACTGGTGCGCGCCGTGGCGCGCGCGGCGGGCTTGGTGCGCGTGCGCGGCCTGGCGTGTGCGCCCGGGCTGGTCGACCCGGTGATGTGCAGCCTGGGCGCGGCCGTGCTGGCCCTGTTCGAGCGGCCACAACGGGCCGGCTCGCGCGTGCAGCAGCACCTGGCGCTGGCCATCTGCGCCCACCTGGTGCACCGGTTCGGGAACAATGACGACGTCACCGCCGCAGCGTCCCGCTGGCCATTGCAGCTGCAGCACCTGCACTGATCGAACCGCCCCTATCGAGAACTTTCATGACCACTTCTTCTTCATCCTCTCCTTCCCTTCCTGCTTCTCCCGTGGTTCAAGACAACCCGGCGAAACACCGCTTCGAATACGTGTCGCAGGGCCACCATGCAGTCGCCATCTATTCGCTCGAGGGTGGCGTCATCACGTTCATTCACACGCTGGTGCCCGAAGCCCTGCAGGGGCAGGGCATCGCCAAGCAGCTGGTGCTCGCCGGCCTGGCCTCGGCGCGCGAGCGCGGACTGCGCGTGGTTCCGCAGTGCCCGGTGTTCAATGCCTACATGCGCGCGCACCCCGAAACGCACGACCTGCTGAGCGACGAGGGGCGCAAGTTGATCGGCCTCTGAGACCTTGAACAGGGCGCCATTCATGACCACCGACGACCGACAACCGGCCTTGCGCACCGCCACGCTGGACGAGATTGCCGGGCGCGCGACGCCCGGGGCCGAAACCGTCACCGCCGTGATCCAGCAGACCGTTCGCCGCGAGCGGGTGGCCGACTACGAGCGATGGCTGAAGAAGGTGGTGCCCATTGCGTCGCGCTTTCCCGGACACCGCGGCGTCAATGTGATTCACCCGGCGGCAGGGAGCCTGCAGTACACCATCACCATCCGCTTCGACTCGCTCGCGCATGCGCAGGATTGGTTCGATTCGGACGCGCGCCGCCAGTTGATCGAAGAGGCGCAGCCGCTTCTGGAGGCGCAAGAAAAGGTCGAGACACGCAGCGGCCTGGAGTTCTGGTTCCACCCGCCCGCGGGGCAGCCGCCGGCCAAACGCTACAAGCAGTTCCTGCTGACGCTGTCGGTGATCTACCCCCTGACCATGCTGGTGCCCGCGGTGCTGCACTGGTTGCTCGCGCCGGTGCCCGTGCTGTCCTTGTATGGGGTCGAGCACCTGCTGGCGTCGGCCGCCGTCGTGGGGCTGATGGTGTACCTGATCATGCCGAGGTATACGCGCCTGATGGCGCGCTGGCTCTACAAGTGACGTGGTAGCGCAGCCTGGGGCGGCGGCGCCACGCCGTCGCCTTCGTGCGTGCCGCCCTGCAGCACGACGGCCAGTGCGGCCAGCACCGGCGGCACGGCAAAGCACCACATGTCCCAGCGCGCGTAGATGAGCGCCGCCGCTGCGCAGCCGGCGGCGAACCACGCCACCGCGGCCGACATGCGCCGTATGCGGGCATGCGCGGCAGCCTTCTCTTCGGGTGCCTGCCCGCCGCGCATCAGGTCGGCCAGGTCGACCATGACCTGCGTGGTTGTGCCGGTCATCAGCGTGGTGGGTGGCGCGCTGCCCAGGTGGATGCGGTGCACCGCGTTCTGGATGGCCATGGCCGATACCAGCACCAGGCCCGCGAGCATCGCCATGGCGCTGTCGCCGTCGGCGAAGGGACCGAAACGGATGGCCAGCACGCCACCCGCCAGCAGCAGCACGGCCTTCAGCACCAGCATCGTGCGCAGCACCGGCAGGCCCAGGCCGGGCAGGCCGTAGCTCAGCAGGCGAGCGAGCATCACCACCGCACAGAACACGGGCAGCGCGAGCAGCTTGGTGAGCGCGCCCGAGGTGCCGTGCACCAGCGCCGCGCCAATGGTCACGAAATTGCCCGTCACGTGCGCGGTGAACAGGCCGTGCAGCGCCAGGAAGCCGGCGGTGTCGACGAAGCCGCCGTTGAGGCTCATGAGCTGGGGCAGGGTGGGTTTCATGGGGGGGCCTGTCGTGGGTGAGGCTCCATGGTGCACCCGGTGCGTCGCGTCGTCTTGTCGGGTTGGGCGCGGCTTTGCACATTCGGGCGTTGCTGCGTTGCTGCGTTGCTGCGTTGCTGGGTGAAGGCGTGGGTGGCTTGCAATTCGCAGTCGTTCAAAACGGGCGACTCCTGTTCAAGACACGCGCGCCCAGCCGGCTCACCATGCTGCGAGACTCGATCAGGAAGATCGCCATGACGACAAACCCAAGGCCGCCGACCTTGACCACCGCAGGTGGCGCACCCGTGGCGGACAGCCAGCACTCGATCACCGCCGGGCCGCGCGGACCGATCCTCCTGCAGGACTACCAGATGGCCGAAAAGCTTGCCTACCTGGCGCGCGAGCGCATTCCGGAGCGGGTGCTGCACGCCAAGGGCGCCGCCGCGTTGGGCAAGCTGCGCATCACGGGCGACATCGCGCGCCACACCCGCGCGCGCTTTCTGCAGCCGGGCCGGGTCACGCCCGTGCTGGTGCGCTTCTCGGGCCTCACGGGCGAACGCGGCTGCGCGGATGCCGAGCGCGACATGCGCGGCTTCGCCCTCAAGGCCTACACCGAAGAAGGCAACTGGGACCTGGTCGGCAGCCACCTGCCGGTGGCCTGCATTCGCGATCCGCAGAAGTTCCCCGACCTGGTGCGCGCGCTCAAGCGCCACCCGGTGAGCCACCTGCGCTCGCCCACCGCGATCTGGGACTTCTGGTCGCTCTCGCCGGAGAGCATCCACCAGATCGTGATGCTGTTCTCCGATCGCGGCCTGCCCAGCAGCTACCGCCACATGCACGGCTACGGCGCACATGCGTTCGGGCTCATCAACGATGCCAATGAGCGCTGCTGGGTCAAGTTTCATTTCAAGACACGGCAGGGCATTCGCTGCCTCACCGATGCGCAGGCCCGCGCCACCATCGCCGAGGACCGCGAGAGCGCGCAGCGCGACCTGTTCGAGGCCATCGAGCGTGGCGAGCATCCGCGCTGGTCGCTACATGTGCAGCTCATGAGCCAGCAGCAGGCTGAGGCACTGTCCTTCGATGCCTTCGACCCCACCAAGGTTTGGCCGCAAGCCGAATTTCCACTCGTCGAATTGGGCGAGCTCACGCTCGACGCCAACCCCGACAACTATTTCGCGCAGGTGGAGCAGGCGACCTTCAATCCGGCGCACATGGTGCCGGGCCTGTGCATCTCGCCCGACAGGCTGCTGCAGGGACGGCTGCTGGCGTATGCCGACGCGCAGCGCTACCGCGTCGGCACGCACCATGCAGCGCTGCCGGTGAACCGCCCGCGCGCGCCGGTGCACACCTACCACGCCGACGGTGCGATGCGGCTGGACGTGCCGCCTCGCACCGACGCCTACTACGAGCCCAACTCGTTCGGCGGACCGCGTCCTGATCGACAGCACGCGGAGCCGACGTTCCCGCTGAGCGGCGACGCCGGTCGCTTCGACGATCGCCAGGGCCTCGGCGACTATGTGCAGGCCACGGCGCTGTATAGCCGCATGGAAAGCGCAGAGCGGGAGCGTCTGGCCGCCAATATCGCGGCGGCGATGGCAGGTGTGCCCGGGGCCATCCAGCGACGCCAGGTCGAGCACTTCCGTCTGGTTGACGCCGGGTTGGGGCAGGGGATCGCGGCGCAGCTCGGCATCTAGCCGCAGGCCGCAAGGCGCGCAGTGCGGTCAGGGCGCGGGCGGTTTTCGCAAGGCGCGCTCGATGGCGTCCCGCAGCTGCAGCAGACCGAAGGACACATCCGTGAAGACGCCGTTCACGTAGAACGTGGGCGTGGCGCGCACGTTCAGCCGGCGCCCGGCTTCGACCTGCTCCTGCACGCGCTGGCGGTAGACACCGTCCTTCAGCTCGTTCTCAAAGCGTGGCATGTCCAGGTCGAGCTGCCTGGCATAGGCATCCAGGTGCCGGCTGTCGAGATGGCTCTGGTGGTTGAAGAGCAGGTCTGCGTAAGCCCAGAACTTGCCCTGCGCGCTCGCAGCCTCGGCGGCTTGCGCTGCCAGCTCCGCGTGCGGATGGACTTCGCGCAGCGGAAAATGCCTGTACACGAAGCGCAGCTGTGGCCCGAAGTGCGACAGCGTGAACTGAACGGTCGGGTGAGCCTGGCGGCAGGAGGGGCACTCGAAGTCGCCGAACTCGACCACGGTCACGGGGGCCGACGCCGGCCCGAGGATGTGGTCGGTGGCCGGGTCCGGAGAGAGCAGTGCGAGAAGGGCGAGATCGGGCTTCGCATGGGATGGCGTGCTCATGGGGGCCTGTGCGAGGTAGTGGGTACGAAGGATTGCGGAGCTCGGCGTTTCGTATCGGTATCCGCGTTCGGGCATTCTTATTTTTCAAGCTGCGTCTTTTTGCGCCAGCTGCCCGGCGGCATGCCGGTGTACTGGGAAAACACGCGCGTGAAGTGACTCTGGTCCGCAAAGCCGCAAGCCGCGGCAACGTCCGCCAGGGGCCGTTCGAAGTCCTTCAGCAGCGCGCGCGCACGTTCCAGCCGCTGTGCGGTCAGCCATTGGTGCGGCGTCTGGCCGGTGGTCTCGCGAAAGGCGCGGATGAAATAGCTGCGCGACAGGTTGCAGGCGTCGGCAATCTCGGCGATCGAAATGCTGCCGTCCATCTTGCTGCGCAGCATCTCCTTGACGCGCGCTTCGTGCGAACGCGAGAGCAGCCGGTTGGCCCGGGGCTCGCTCGCAGTCGCAACGCGGCCGTAGTTGTCGACCAGGTAGCTCGTCATCGCGACGCTGAGCTGATCGACGAACAGCAGGCTGACCTCGGCAGGGCGTTCGAGCGCGGGGGTCAGCGCGCTCGCGAGATGGGCGAGGACCTCGTCCCTGACGCCTGCGACATCGACCAGGCCGCCCACGCGCGGCCCCGGTTTTTCATCCATGGCGCGCTCCAGGGCCGAATGGGAGATCTCGAGCAGCACGAAGTCGAAGCCGCTTTGCATGTCCGCGCGATAGCGGTCGCAGAAATCGCGGACATAGATCGAGCCCTTGCCGAAGTCGTGACAAGACGCATGGTGTTCATGAAGGATTCGCCGGCGATGACCGTCGCGCAACGAGATGCCGAGCAGGACGCCGCGACCGCTGGGGGCTGTCTCCACATGGTGCCGCTCATGGGCGTTCACGGTCTTGCGATAGATCCGAACGCCGTCAGCCGAAAGTTCCTGATCTCTCTGCAGATGACCGACCGTGCACCCGAGCAGGTCCTGTGGCATGAGACCTAGACCTGTAGGGAGCGGTTGACTTCTCGCCTCGTTGAGACTGCTTTCGGCGCGCATGAACTGGGAGGGCGGGAGTTGGAGTGATGGGGTATCCGATTGGCGGCGCTGCGACGAATGATGGATAGAAATTTTGCGCGCTTCCTTGAAGATATTCCCCGCGCAGTCGATCGAGCCTGTGGGGTCGCACCCTTGTCGGCTCGACCTCGTTCTTCCCGTCGCACATTGCGTGCCAGCCGTCAGTGTAGATGTGGAGTGCCGCCACGGCCGAGTCCCGGTGAGTCTCGAGCGAGGTGAAGCGGTGCTCGATCGGTGCCGAGTGTGCGTTCGCCCCTCCTGCGCGAAAACCCCCTCCATCAGCAAAAAACTTGTTCCTGAAAATCAACAGTTGTGCGGGCGTTCAAGGCAGTCGCGGTCGCGAGGCTGTCGCGCAAGCCGATGCGGCGCCTCGGGCGGCGCAAGAAAAACAAGCGTTCAATTTGGGCGCCGAATCTGCAATACGTACGTCGCGCTGCGCCTCATAGTCAGGCCCCATGGTTCGTCGCCCTCTCGAAACGGGGTGGCTTGCGCGATCCAAGCCCGTTGATTTCTTTCAAGGAAACCATGAATATTCCCGCCGATCCCAGGATCACCGTCTTGCTGGTTCACGTCGTTCTCGAGACTGTCCGGGCAGCCGCTCCCCTTGAAGCGCAAGCTTGACGCTGCCGAGGTAACACATGAAACAGCTCGATCTTCACACCGTTTTTGACAGCGACCGGCGCAAGCTTCTTCTCGCCAGCGCGGGGGGCATGGCGATCGCCGGTCTCCCGATGGTGGGGAATGCAACCCCCTCCACCAAGCACCGCGCAACCGCGCATTCTCAGAAAGGGCATCACCTCATGAACACGATCACCACCAAGGACGGCGTAGAGATCTTCTACAAGGACTGGGGACCCAAGGACGGCCAGCCCATCATGTTCCATCATGGCTGGCCTCTTTCGAGCGATGACTGGGATGCCCAGATGCTCTTCTTCGTGCAGCGCGGCTACCGGGTGATCGCGCACGACCGGCGTGGCCATGGGCGATCGGCACAGGTCAGCGAAGGTCACGACATGGACCACTACGCTGCCGATGCCTTCGCCGTCGTCGAGGCGCTGAACCTGACCAAGGTCTTCCACGTCGGCCACTCGACCGGCGGCGGTGAGGTTGCGCGCTACGTCGCCAAATTCGGTCAGCCCAGCGGCCGCGCCGCGAAGGCCGTGCTCGTGAGCGCCGTTCCCCCCTTGATGCTCAAGACAGCGAGCAACCCGGAAGGATTGCCGATCGAAGTGTTCGACGGCTTTCGCAAGGGTGTCGCCGACAACCGGGCACAGCTCTTCGTCGACGTTCCGACAGGTCCGTTCTACGGTTTCAACCGCGAGGGCGCGAAGGTCTTCCCGGGGGTGATCCAGAACTGGTGGCGTCAGGGCATGATGGGCAGCGCCAAGGCCCACTATGACGGCATCAAGGCGTTTTCGGAGACCGACCAGACCGCGGACCTCCAGGCGATCACCGTGCCGACCCTGGTCATGCACGGCGACGACGACCAGATCGTTCCCATCGCCGACGCCGCGCTGAAGTCGGTCAAGCTGCTGAAGAACGGCACGCTCAAGGTGTACAAGGGCTATTCCCACGGAATGCTCACCGTCAACGCAGACGTCCTCAATCCGGATCTGTTGGCGTTCTTCAAGAGCTGAGACGTCAGGCGAACGAGCGCCCTCCCGGTGCGTCTGGGGGCGGCGCCTGCAGTCGCGTGATGACGGACGGGCAGACGGCCACTCGGCCGCCTGCCCGTTTTCACTTCTGTTCTGTCTGGAACGAACGTTTCGAGGCTGCTCGCCGTTGGCGATTGCCGCGGTTCCGTCAATTGGAAAGAGCCCGGACGCCAAATGAAGGTTTTCTCCTGCCGCATTTAGTCGCCGAACTGAATGCTGAATCTGGGGAAGAAGTATCCCGGGCGATCCTGAAGGGAATCGTGCCGTCAGAGGATATATATCATGACGTGATATATTCACGGCCGTTCCGTCGACCATACCGCCATGGCTCCCACCCCCCGCAAGCTCGCCAAGAAGGACTTCGAGGCGCTCTCCCAGTTCCGCTACCAGATGCGCCGCTTCGAGCGCTTTTCCGAGCGCGCCGCGCAGGCCGAGGGCCTCACGCCGCAGCAGTACCTGGTGCTGCTGCACATCAAGGGCGTGCCGGGGCGCGACTGGGCCACGGTGGGCGAGATCGCGGAGCGGCTGCAGCTGCAGCCCCACGGCGCGGTCGCGCTGGTCACGCGCTGCGAGGCGCTCGAACTCGTGCAGCGCCGGCCCAGCGAAACCGACCGCCGCCAGGTCGAGGTGCACCTGCTCGCCGAGGGCGAGAAGCTGCTGGCGCGGCTGGCCGAACTCCACCGCGCGGAACTGCGCTCGCTCAAGGGCGTGTTCGACGTGCCGCAGATCGATCTTCCCGACGCTTCGTGAGCAACATGACCACCAGGGCTTCTTCCTCTTCCCACCCGCCGCGCGGCGACTTCGCGCTCAACACGCGGTTGATGCGCATCACCCTCATGGCCGCCTTCATCGGCACCATCAGCACCGTGGCCGCGCGCGTGCTGCTCGACCTGATCCGCTTCTTCACCAACCTGTTCTTCTTCCAGACCTTCTCGCTGGCCGAACGCTCGCCGGCCACGCACACGCTGGGCGCATGGGTCATCGTGGTGCCGGTGATCGGCGGGCTCATCGTCGGGCTGGTGGCGCGCTACGGCTCCGATAAGATCCGCGGCCACGGCATTCCCGAGGCCATCGAGGCGATCCTGTTCGGCAAGAGCCGCATGTCGCCGAAGGTGGCGCTGCTCAAGCCGCTGTCCTCGGGCATCGTGATCGGCAGCGGCGGGCCCTTCGGCGCCGAGGGGCCGATCATCATGACCGGCGGCGCCATCGGCTCACTGATCGCGCAGCACTTCCATCTCACCGCGGCAGAGCGCAAGGCGCTGCTGGTGGCGGGCGCGACAGCCGGCATGACGGCCGTGTTCGGCACGCCGGTGGCCGCGGTGCTGCTGGCCGTCGAGCTGCTGCTGTTCGAGCTGCGCCCGCGCAGCCTGCTGCCGGTGGCCGTGGCATGCGCGGTGGCGGGCTTCGCGCGTCCGCTGCTGATGGACCCGGGCCCGCTCTTCCCCTTGCAGACGGCCGTGCCGGGCCCGCTCGCCCTGCTGTCGTGCGTGATCGCGGGCGTGCTGTGCGGCGCGCTGTCGGCGTCGCTTTCGATCTCGCTCTACAAGGTGGAAGACTGGTTCGGCAAGCTGCCGATTCACTGGATGTGGTGGCCCGCCATCGGCGGCCTGGCCGTGGGCATCGGCGGCTGGTTGCAGCCGCGCGCGCTGGGCGTGGGCTACGACGTCATCGGCGACCTGCTGCACAACCACCTCGCGCTCGGCGTGGTGCTCGCGCTGCTGGCGGTGAAGGCCGTCATCTGGGTCATCTCGCTGGGCTCCGGCACCTCGGGCGGCGTGCTCGCGCCGCTGCTGATGATGGGCGCGGGCCTGGGCGTGGTACTGTCGCACGTGCTGCCGGGCAACGATCCGATGCTGTGGCCGCTGGTGTGCATGGCGGCCACGCTGGGCGGCGTGATGCGCGCGCCGCTCACCGCCTCCATCTTCGCCTTCGGGCTCACGCACGACAGCAACGCGCTGCTGCCGCTGCTGGCCACCTCGGCCGTGGCCTACGGCTTCACCGTGCTGACGATGCGCCGCTCGATCCTCACCGAGAAGATCGCGCGCCGCGGCTATCACATCTACCGCGAATACGGCATCGATCCGCTGGAGCGGCATTCGGTGGAAGAGGTGATGACGCGCGAGGTGCGCAGCATCGACGCGGCCATGCCGGTGACGCAGGCGCTGTTCGAGCACTTCGGCGAAGGGCAGGCGCATCGCGCTTTCCCGGTGCTGCGCAACGGCGCGGTGATCGGCGTGGCCGATCGCGCGATGCTCGCCGCGCGCAGCACGCGCGACCCCATCGCCACGGTGGGCGATGCCTGCGCCGACGTGCCGCTCTACTTCGCGCTGCCGGGGGAGAACTGCCGCGCCGTAGCCACGCGGCTCGCGCGCCACCGGCTGGAGCGCCTGCCGGTGGTGAAAGACGCGCAGTCGCTTGCGCTGGTGGGCATCGTGGCGCGCAGCGACCTCATCAAGCCTTCCCTCGCGCACTTCGACGAAGAGGAAAAGCGCGAGCGCATGCGTGGGCTGCCCTGGCAGGACTGAGTCCACTTCGGACTGCCGCGAGTTTGCGGTCCATTCTCGCACTCGTATCGGCGCGCCGACATCTTTCGTCAAACCAATGGTGAGCGCCCCGTCCTTCCGTCGACCGGAGCCCAGCCCGAGTCCGTGATCTTCAAGAGGCGGTCATGGATGCAGCGAAGGCGACGCACTCCACGAGGTTGGGAGCGGCCTGCAGCAGGTATTTTGGAGCGCTTTGGCCTTGCCGCACCGTCCGCAGATTCATACAGCTTCGAAGTGCATCTGGTCAAGAGCGCACAGCAGATCGTTGTCGGATCTGACGTCAGCATCCTCGATGCACTGCTTCAGTCGGGCGTAAACATAGATTGCTCCTGCCGTTAACGCATCTGCAGCGCCTGCGAGGTCCGCGTTCTTGAAGGCGTCGCGGATCATCATCGGGACGAAATCCTGACCGATGCAGGGCGGTCGAGCAACAAGACGATGATGGTTTGCTGTTCCCGCGCACGCAGCCGAACATTGGTGCTCGACCTCTAGGGAAGGCAGACTTCACCTTGAACAGATGGTCGATACGGCTATCGGTAGCCGACCAATGCGTACGCCTCTTGATGCAGTGCGACCCATCTTGCTCGCGTCCAAGTCTCGCTCCGCTCCTCTGCAGAGTACGACTGATGTGCGCACCGTTGTCACTTGCTCGCCGCGCCTCGGCAAATTCTCCCCGTGAGTTGAATGTGCATGGAGCAGGGTTCTGCTGGAGTTCGAAGATAGGGTCTCGCCCTGCGAGAGTTGCAACCGCAGCGACTTCTTCATCGGCATTCACCGGCGCAACCCGGTCCGTCTCCATCGCTTCAAGGTGCCTCTGCCGTCCACCACCGATGGACGCCTGCCGGCGATCAAGGGCGAGCGTCTTCGCTGCAGATCAGTGGATACGTCTCCTGATTTACGGAACTCTATAAAAAATAGGACGTTTTGGTGGCGACGATCGAGATGGCGCCCGCGGGCCTGGGCCTCAATCCTGCAGCGGGGCTGGACTGCATCTGCGACTTGATTGGGCTGGAGGACCCACAGGACGCGGATTACGACCAGAACGTGGAGGGGCTGCTCCGACTTGCTGCGTGCATCTGGAGCTTGAGACACTCGCTTCTTTCGCCTGCCTCCGCCTCAGGCGCATCCGTAGCACCCCAAATAGCAGGCCTATCTTTCGGCCACCCACAACTTCGAGTTGAACATGCAAGACGCCGGCAGGCGAGTTCACTGGGTTCCTTCTGCGCCCTAATGGATTGCAATTGTCCCCTCAGCGAGCGTCTGAATCGCATACCTAACGCACGCTTCGATTGCCCGGCTGGCACGTGGGTACAAGGCGTTCAACGGTCCGCACGAACGCAACACATGCCGCTTGTGCTGCGCCGGCAACCGCATCGCCAATTCATGCCGCCGGGTAGTGCACGGCAAGATCGCGCAAGCCGAGCCCCGGATGGCGGAAAGCGCCTGAGAAGGCAGATCTGCGCCCCAGCAAATGTCGCGATCTCACGGGCTCCCTCGCTCCGACTGAGCGGCCATCAATTCCCCGCCATGCTGCTGGGCCCAGCGGATCAGGCTCTCGAACGGTCGCTGCAGCGTGCGTCCCAACGGGGTAATCGAATACACCACGGCAATTGGCGAACTTGCGATGACCTGTCTGTTAATCAAGCCGTTCCTTTCCAGTCGGCGCAGAGCTTCTGTCAGCGCCTTGTGGGTGATCGGATCGAGGCGGCGCTTGATCGCATTGAAGCGCGCCGGCTCCTCGCAAAGAACAGCCAGGACGAGGACCGACCACTTGCTGGCGATCTGTTCGAGCACCGGCTTCGTGCTGTTGATTTCGGCGAGCACGGTCGCGACGTCTTGAGGCATGACGCTTTCCTTTCGTATATCTAGCATAGATCAAGTGCGTAATTGACACTAGATATACGAAATGCATCATGCATGGTTCATTCACTCAAGCAAAGCTACGCCATGTCAAGACTTCCTGGAAAGACTGCCCTCATCACCGGCGGCAGCAGCGGCATCGGGCTGGCCGTCGCGCGCCGCTTCGCGGCGGAGGGCGCAAAGGTCTTCATTGCCGGCCGCAAGCAGAGGCAGCTCGACCAAGCGCTTTCCCAGATCGGCAACGGTGCCGAGGGGATCCAGGCAGACGTCACCCAAACCGCCGACCTCGACCGGCTTTTTGCAACCCTGTCCAAACGCGCCGGCCGGCTCGACGTGCTGGTCACGTCGTCCGGGATCGCCGAGTACGCGACCCTTGCAGACACCACCGAGGAGCACATCGACCGCGCCTTCGACCTGAACGTCCGCGCGATGGTCTTGACAGTTCAGCGCGCAACGCAATTGATGACGGATGGCGGATCAATCGTGCTGGTCGGCTCGATCGCCAGCAGCATCGCCAACCCCGGCTATGCCACCTACTCGGCCTCCAAGGCAGCGGTGCGTTCGTATGCCCGGACCTGGACCCACGAGCTGGCCGGCCGGGGCATCCGCGTGAACACGCTCAGCCCGGGACCTACCGACACGCCGATGTTTGATGGGGTGGGCGAGGACGTGCGCCGGGCTTTGACGAACCGGATTCCGTTCGGGCGCCTTGGCCGGCCGGAAGAGATCGCAACCGCCGCTCTGTTCCTCGCAAGCGAAGACAGCCGCTATGTCGGCGGCGCAGACCTGCATGTCGATGGCGGCATGGTGGCGTGATGCAGGCACTTCGCGGGGACGCCTTCACCACTCGGATCGATCCGCCTTCCAAGTTAGCGCGCTTCTTCTGCCTTCTCGTTGGCAGGCATGCGGAACGCCGCCTCGGCCTCGTCGTCTGTCATCCCGGCCTATTTTCTGGGCCTGCTGCGCGAGGTGATCATCAGGCGATCGACCGCGGGCCTTCCTGACCTTTCAGGCCAAGCTCGCAACCGACTGAAAGCCAGAGATACGGAGCGGCCCGTTCAATTGACTCGCGGACGGCCGGTTGTGGTTCCCATCATCCGGGCCAGTTCCTTCTTGGGCAGATGGCCTGCCTTCGATAGCTGCTGTTCTCGCTCGGAGCGCAGAATCTTCAGCACATCGGATGGGCCCACGCCAAAGCTTTCCTTGAATTTGCGTTGAAAGCTGCGCCGTGACATGTGGCACAGCGCCGCCATGTCGTCCACGGTCCAGCGCAAAGACAATTGCGCCTCGATCTTTTCGATGAGCTTCGCAAACGGTGCCCCCGCCCGGTCCTGCAGCCGAAGCGTCTGGCTGTACTGTCGCTGGTCGCCGGTGCGGCGCAGGTAGACAACAAGGCGGCGCGCGACGCGCTGAGCGATCAGGGCACCGCAGTCGCGCTCCACCAGTACAAGTGCGAGATCAATGCCGGCAGTCACGCCTGCTGTGGTCCAGTACTTTCCACTCTCGCAGAAGATCTGCTCGTCCGCCACGTCCAGTCGAGGAAACTCGCGGCGCAGCCGCTCTGCGGTACGCCAATGGGTGGTCACACGATGGCTGTCCAGCAATCCCGTGGCGGCCAGCAGGAAGGCGCCGGTACAGACGCTGCAGGTTCGCTCGGTCGTGCGGTCCTGCGCCCGCAGGCATTCCAGCAGCGCCAGGTCCTTGCTCGCTGCATACACACCTTCTCCGCCGGGAACGACAAGCGTGTGGGGCTGCCACTTCACCGATTCCGCAAGCGAATGGCCGACCAGTATGCGCAGCCCGCCATCAGGGGTGGACGCCGTTGCTTCGGGACCGAATGTGGCGAGCTCGTAGCGCACGTGTCCCAGCTCTTCGTTGGCCGTGGTGAATGCCTGCCAGGGGCCACTGAGGTCAAGAGGCTGGAAGTTCGGAAAGACCAGAAACGCCACGCGTATTGGCGCGCCGCCCCCCATTTTTGGCACACCTGGAAGGGGCCCGACTTCTAGAGTTCTCGTTTTAAGGAGCGTCTTCATGCAAGTGAACTTTCTGCTATTTCCGGCGTTGACACAACTGGATCTGACTGGCCCCTTCGAGGTGCTCGCACGCGCGCCAGGCTTCAAGATTGACTTCGTCTCGCCGACCATGGACCCCATCCGCTCGGATCGGGGTTTGACGATGATGCCGACGGCCACCTTCGCGACCGCCGGCCCTTGCGACATCCTGGTGGTGCCGGGCGGCCCCGGCACGGATGACGCGCTGGTGGACCCGGCCTGGGTGGAATTCACGGCGAGCCAGGCCGCCAACGCACAATTCATCCTCGGCGTGTGCACCGGTTCGCTCCTGCTGGGCGCCGCAGGACTGCTGCACGGCAAGCGGGCAGCATGCCATTGGCAAGCGAGAGAGTTTCTGGCTTCGTTCGGAGCGATTCCCGATGACGCGCGCACCTGCATCGACGGAAACATCATCACGTCTGGCGGCGTGACGTCCGGGATCGACATGGCCCTTCGGGCGGTGGCAGTGATGCTGGACGAAGACGCCGCAAAGCAGATTCAGCTCCAGATCGAATACGACCCGGAGCCGCCATTCGAGGGCGGCACTCCCCGCACGTCGCCCGACTACATCGTGAAGCGGTGCCTGGAGGCCACGCGCAAGCGACACGCGCTGCGCAGCCAGGCAGTCGCACGCGCCGCAGCGGCCATGGGCGCCGCGGCAATCCCGACTGCGTGAACGAAGGAGCGCGACATGTCTTCGCTTCTACGTTCGACCGCCGTTTTGATGCTCGCAGTCGTCTTCGGAAATTGCCACGCTGGTTTTCCGGACAAGCCCATCAACATCATCGTTCCCTACGCTGCGGGAGGGCCGATGGACAAGCTAGCCCGCCAGCTTGCGCCTCAGATGAGCAGTTTGCTCGGTCAACCCGTGATCGTGCAAAACCAGGGTGGGGCGGGCGGAAACATCGGCGTGGCCATGGCCAAGCGCGCTGCGCCCGATGGCTACACTCTGTTGCTCGATCACGTGCACATGACCACGGCCCCTTCGCTATACCGCAAGCTCGACTTTGCGCCCGCAATCGACTTCGAGCCCCTGGGCGTGGTTGCCGAGTCGCCGCTGACTCTCATCAGCAGACCTGACGTTCCCAACGTCTTCGCCGACCTGTTGCGCTGGATGGCGCGGCAGCCCCAAGTGACCCTGGCAAATGCCGGCATCGGATCGGCCTCGCACCTGTGCGGCCTGCTGCTGCAGTCCTCGCTGAAGCTGCGCATGACCACTGTCCCGTACAAAGGAACCGGCCCGGCCATGATCGACTTGATGAGCGGCCAGGTCGACCTGATGTGCGACCTGACAGCCAATGCGCTGCCGCAGATTCAAGCTGGCAAGGTGCGTCCGATTGCTGTCACGGTGCGCGAGCCGATGAGCGGTACGCCGCTGGAGGCCGTCCCATCGATGGAGAAGCTGGGCATTGCCCAAGGCCCCCTCACCATCTGGTACGGCTTGTACGCTCCTCGCGGCACGCCGACGCCGGTCATTCAACAGTTGTCAGCCGCACTGACCACGGTGACGAACAGCGCTGCCTTTCGCAAACAGCAGATGGACTCCGGCCTGAACCCGGTCAACGACTGGCGCCTGACCCCGGCTGGGCATCGCAAGTATCTGCACGAAGAGATCAATCGTTGGGCTGGACCTATCAAGGCGGCTGGCGAGTATGCCGATTGAGACACGGGCGTGTACATCTTCGACGATGAGCGTAAACGACGCGCCGGTCCCACAGGCGCACTTTCAGGGAAATCGGTGGCCTCACCCAAAGCGCAACGCTACTTCTGCGGAGTACAGCGCCTGTGCTGGGAAGCTGGTTCGCGCGCTGGTGCTGATGCCCTCGCTGGTGGTGCTCGACGAGCCCGTGTCGGCGATCGACGAGTCGGCGCAGGCGCAGATCCTGAATCCGCTGCGCGTGATGAACGCCGTGTGTTGGCCGTCGGTCGCTGGTCGCACTGGCATTGCGAAATACCTAACACTTCTTCGCTCATCTTCCGAAACGGGCCTTCCCTGATGGCAGATCGAAGTTGAACTTTTGAGCATGCTTGTGGAAGGGACTGACCGCTATCTATGGAGAACACCCTGTCGCCGCGTCGTTGTGCTCTGCGACGCACAGAGCATCGGCCGTGCCGATGAAGGCCACGCGTGATGTGTCCCTGTCCGGGGCGCTCAGCTGGCCTTGATCTGGAAGCGCTGGATGATCTGCCGATACTGCTCCGACTCGTTCTTCATGCGCTGTGCGAAAGGAACCGCAGGCATGGCGACCGGATCCGTGCCCAGAGCCTGCAGGCGCTCGCGCACGGCGGGCTGGGCCAGCGCCGCGGCCGCGGACTTCTGAAGACGGTCCCCCGCCTCAGTCGGCGCCTTGGCTGGCGTCAGAAGGCCATACCAGGCGACGAAGTCGACGTCTTTCATGAAGCCCGCGGCTTCGCCGATCGTGGGCACCTGCGCCAGCAGCGGTGAGCGCTGTGGCTGCGTCACGGCCAGCGCACTAATCTTTCCGGCCGTGATGTGCGGCAGCAGCGGTGGCGCGCCGACCAAGGCGAAAGCGATCTCGCCCCCCAGCAGAGCGACGGTGGCGGGGCCAGCACCCTTGTAGGGCACGTGCACGATGTCCAGGCCGCTTTGCGCACGCAGAAGCTCCACTGCCACGTGCATGGGCGAGCCATTGCCTGGCGTGCCCACGGTGATGCCGCCCGGGCGCTTCTTGGCGGCGGCGAGGGCCTCGCTCAGCGTGGCCGCACCCAGTGAGTGCAGGCAGGCGATCACGCTGGGCGACTGCGACACCAACTCGATCGGCTTGAAGTCGACCAGCGGCTGGTAGCTCGCCTTCTGCAGCCAGGGCGTGATGGTGAGCTCCGGATTGCCCGCGAACAGCACCGTGTAGCCATCGGGCGCCGCACGCGCCACGAGTTCGGCGCCCAGCATGCCGCCAGCGCCGCCACGGTTGTCCACCACCAGACTCTGGCCGAGGTCATCGGCCATCGCCTTGGCGACCAGGCGCGCCACGGCATCGATGCCGCCGCCCGCGGCGTAGGGCACCACCATGCGGATCGGTGCGGTGGGCCACGCCTGTGCGCTTGCCAGGCGCGGCAGCGCCAGAGCAGCGGGGGCGGCGCCCAGGGCCGCGAGGATGTCTCGTCTCTTCATCGCGTGTCTCCGTATTCTCGTTGTCGTTGTCGTTGTCGGCGGTCAGTCCAGCACGCGGCCCGCGTTGAGGATGCCCGCCGGGTCCAGGGCCATCTTGATGCGGCGGGTCAGCGCCAGCTCGCTCTCGCCGCGTGTGATGGAAAGAACCTCCTTCTTGAGCCGCCCGACGCCATGCTCGGCGCTCACGGTACCGCTGCGGCCGCGCAGGGCCTCGTAGACGATGCGGTCACACGCGGCGTGCTGCGCGTCGTCGAGCGGACCGCAGATCAGGTGCAGGTTGTTGTCGCCCAGGTGGCCCAGAAACAGGTGGCGGGCCGCGGGCAAGGCGGTGCGCAGGGCCGTGTCGACTTCCTGCACATAAGGACCGGTCTCGCGCCAGGGCAGACCCACGTCGTAGGTGCCGGCGGGCTTCAGACGCGTGAGCACCTCGGGGATCGCTTCGCGCAGCCGCCAGAAGGCCTCGCGCTGGGCCAGCGATGTGGCAATCGCCGCGTCCTCGATCTCCTCGGCCTCCACCGCATCGGCCAGGCTGGCTTGAAGCGCTTCGCTTAGGTCGCTGACGCTGGCATGCGCCTCGCCGGCGACTTCCACCAGCACATGCCAGGGCGAATCGGCCGGCGGCCGCGCCGTACCGCTAAGCTGCGAGGCCAGTGCGACGAAATCGCCCGACATGAACTCGAAGGCGCACAGCGAGGAACCAAGCCTCTGCCGCAGCCGACGCAGCAGCGCCGGCAGATGCTCGAAGCGCGAGGCCGACACCCACGCCGCCTGGGGCTCGCCCATCGGCGGATGCAGCCGAAGGGTCAGCCGCGTGATGACGCCCAGCGTGCCCTCGGTGCCGACGAAGAGCTGGCGGGCTTCCAGCCCAGTGCTGTTCTTGATCAGCCGGCCCAACGACTCGACGATGGTGCCGTCGGCCAGCACGGCCTCCACCCCGAGCACCTGGTCACGCATGGTCCCGAAGCGCAGCACGCGGATGCCGCCGGCATTGGTCGACGCGTTGCCGCCCATCTGGCAGCTGCCGCGCGCACCCAGGTCCACCGCGAAGTGCCAGCCGGCGGCGGTCGCCGCCTCTTGCACGCTCTGGAGCGTGGCGCCCGCCTGCACCTGCATCAGGCCTTCGAGTTCATCGAGCGACTCGATGCGGTTCATGCGCTCCAGGTTGATGACCACATCGCCGGCATCGGGCACCGCGCCGCCGGACACGCCGGTCATGCCGCCCTGGATGGTCACGCGTTGGCCCTGCGCATGGCAGCGCTGCAGGATGGCCGACACCTCGGCCGTGGAGGTCGGCCGAAGCACCTCGCGCGGCCGGCCGCCCTGCAGGCCGCTCCAGTCGGCCAGGAAGCGCGGATCAATGTCGGCCTCGGCCTCACTCATGGTGCTGCTCATGATGTCGCGCCCGCAGGCACCGGCGTCGAGGTCGAGGAGCCAAGCATGTGCGCCTTCTCGACGCCGCCATAGCCCTCGATCATGGCGGCCTGATCGGCCTTGGCCTGGGCGTCCACGGTATTGGGATCGCAGATGCGGCCGAGCGCGGCGCGCATGCGTGCCAGCGTCTCGGCATGTGCCGGGTCGCCGGCCAGGTCATGCAGCTCCTCGGGATCGGTCTCCAAGTCGAAGAGTTCGGGCGCGAAACCCACGTAGTGGTGGTACTTCCAGCGGCCCAGCCGCAGCATGAAGCCGGCCGAATTGCTTCCGGCCGCGTGGTACTCGGACAGCACCGGCCGATCGGGCCGATCCGGCGATCTGGCGATCGCGAAAAGCGAGCGACCGGGGCGCTCGCCCATCTCGGGCGCCGGATCGATGCCCGCCGACTCCAGGATGGTGGGAAACAGGTCGAGCAGGTCGACTGGCGTGCGGCACACGCTTGGTTCCACGCCGGGGCCCGCAAGCAGCATGGGCACCTTGACGCTCTCCTCATAGAGCGTGCTCTTGCCCCAGACGCCGCGCGCCCCCAGGTTGTCGCCATGGTCCGAGGTATAGACGACCTGGGTGTTGCCGCCCAAGCCGCTGTCGTTCAGCGCGCCGAGGATCTGTCCCACGTTGTGGTCCAGCCAGGAGACGAGGCCGTAGTAGGCCGCGAAGGCGCGGCGGCGCTCGTCGGCGTCCTTGAACTTTTCTTCCGAGCCCATGAAGTCGCAGTACTCCTGCACCCAGGGATGCCGTGCGTAGCCCGTGCCCGGATGCAGCTTGGGCTCGCCGAGCTTGTCGAGCGGATAGAGGTCGTAGAAGGCCTGTGGCACTACCAGCGGAAAGTGCGGCGCAACCAGGCCGACATAGAGCACGAAGGGCTCGTCGGGCCGGCTGCCGGCGTCGCGCAGCCACTCCATCGTGCGCGCGGTCACGGAGCGGTCGTACTGCGTGTACGAGGATTCCCCGGGGCCGATGCGCTCGCCCAGCATGCGCGGGCCATCGGGCCGCGGACGGTACGGATTGCGGATCGACGCCCACACCATGCCGTGGCCGCCCACCACGTGCATGGGCAGGTGCTCGGCATCGAAGCCGGCCGGGTCTTCCTCGCTGCGGTAGTGCAGCTTGCCGATGCTCTCCACCCGCACGCCATGGTCCTGCAGCACGTGGCCCCAGCCACGCTGCCGGCCGGTGTAAGGCATGGCGTTGTCCCACAGGCGCAGCTGGTGCACGCGCAGGCCGGTGGCGAAGGCGGCACGCGCTGGCACGCAGATGGGACTTGGCGTGTAGGCGTCGGTAAAGCGCTGGCCCCGCGCCGCGAGCGTGTCGAGGTTGGGGGTCTGGACGAAAGGATGTCCGGAGCAGCCCATGATGCGGGGGTCATGCTCGTCGGACATGATTACGACGAGGTTGCGTCGGCTCATGCTGGTTGTCTCCGTGTGATGCGCGCCGCTCGAAGGGCACGACGTCGCCACTGTGCAACCCGGCGGAGGCCGCGTCCAATACCGTCTGTGATGCAGCAGCCTTTGTTTTTTCTTATGGCTCGGCGCTCGTCGAGGAAGACGGCCGCAGGCGCCGCCCTGGCAGCCGACCCTTTGAGATGAGGCGGTGGACCACATCGACGACGAGGTCACGCACCGCCAGCTCGACGGGGCCCGGAGCGGGGCTTTCGGGCCAGGCCACGGCCTGCACGCGTGCGAGGTCGCCGCCGCGGATCGGACGTCCCTCCACATCGCCCAGTGCCACCGCATCCACGCAGGCGCTGGGCGGCATGATGGCGAAGGCCAGGCCCTCGCGGACCACCGCCATCAGCATCGGCGGGCTGTTCAGCTCATAGCGCACGTCCAGCCGCAGGCCCTGCTGAGTCGCGGCGCGCTCGATGATCTTGCGCAGGTCGTGCGCGCCGTCGGGCTCGGCCAGCGGCAGCCCTGCCACGCGCGCGAACGAGGGCGTGGCCGGCAGCGCATGCATCGCCTCGACCGTTCCATACAGCATGAATCGTTCCTCGTAGAGCGGCACTGAGGCAATGCCGTGAAGCTCCGAGGCGCCAGGCATCACGGCCAGGTGCACGCGGCCGGATTCGAGCTGCATTCGCACCTCGGACGAAAGGCCTTCGCTCACGTCGAGCGACACGCCAGGATAGCGTTCCTGCACCTGCCGCAGCAGTGGGGCGACCACCACTGCCGCCAGCGATCCGGCCATGGCCAGCCGCACCACCCCCTGGATGCGGGCCTCGGGGCCCGCCACCTGCGCCGGCAGGGTGTCCAGCCGCGCCAGCAGCTCGACGGCCTCGGCGAACAGGCGCTCGCCGGCCGGCGACAGGTCCACGCCGCGCGCGTGCCGCTCGAACAGCCGGGCGCCCATCAATCCTTCGAGCGCGGCGATGTTTTGGCTCAGCGCCGGCTGGGCGATGGCCAGTTGCGCGGCAGCGCGGGAGAAGCTGCGGCTTTGCGCGATGGCGACGAAGTAGCGAAGTTGGCGGAGGGTGAGTTTCATGGAGGCAGTATCCGGGTGCCGCGGGCTTGGCGCCATGCGGTGGCATCCCAGTCCAGCCGGCCAGGCGGCTAGGGCGTGAGCTCCTGGACGACAGCATGCAGCAGCCTGATCGCCGGATCGCCGCTCGACGCGGCCCGGTAGACGAGCGCGATCGGCACTCGCGAGGGCGTCATCTCGACGCGAAGCACGGCGATCCGTCCCAGGCGCTGCTCGGCCGTGGTCATGGCCCGCGGAACGGCGGCCAGCCCGGCCCCTGCGGCAACCAGCTGCACGTTGGTGGCGGGGTTGTTCGAGATGATGCTCGGTGCCGGTACCGCGACACCCGCCCGCAGGAACTGGCCCTCGAGCGCCTGGCGGCTGAGCAACTCCGGCTCCGCCATGATCCAGCGGTCGTGCACGAGCGCATCCCAGCCGACGCTCCTTCTTCTTGCCAGGGGATGCGCGGGCGAAGCGATCACAACGTACTCGTGTTCCGAACAGCGTTTGTAGACCAGGCGCGTGGCTCGCTTGGCGGCAAAAGCAGTCTGGTTGAATGAGGTCAGCAAGGCATCGAGCTCTCCCTGCAACAGCGCCTCGAACAGCTGCGGCACCGCCTGTTCGCGCAGCCGGACGACCACGCGCTCGCTGCGGGCCTGCAGCCGGGCCAGAACTGCCGGCAGCGAATCACCGGCCGCCACGGCGGGCGGTGCGCCGAGATGAAGCACGGCGACGGGCTTTTCTTCGGAGGCCTGCGCAGCCTCGCTCAGGTGCCCGAGGGCCGACAGCAGCGTCTGCGCACCCTGCACGATCACTTCGCCGCGTGAGGTGGCGGCCAGGCCGCGTGCGCTGCGCTGGAACAACGGGAAGCCGAAGGCGTCTTCGATCTCCTTGAGTGTCTTGCTCAGGGCTGGCTGCGACAGGTGCAGCGTGGCGGCGGCCTTGCTCAGGGTGCCGAAGCGATGGAGTTCCACCAGCAGCCGCAGATGTCGGAAGCGCAGGCGCGACACCAGGTTATCGAACTCTTCTTGCATGGCAGAGGCATTCCATTTGGTTATGATCTTATGAAAATATATCAATATTTTCATAAGACCCTTGCGACCTATGCTGTGTCGAAAGTGTTCCGCACCGACAACCGAGATGGAGACAGGTCCGATGAGAAGATGTTTAGCGGCGCTGCTCGCCGCGTTTCTGGCGCTGCCAGCGATGAGTGCAAGGGCAGCCGATTTCCCGACGGGCGGCAAGGCGATCCGGCTCGTCGTCGGTCTAGCCCCCGGTGGGCCGACGGACCAGCAGGCGCGCTTTCTGGCGGAGCAGTTGCGCAAGGAACTGGGCACCACCGTGATCGTCGAAAACCGCCCCGGCGCGAGCATGAACCTGGCCACCGCGGAAGTTGCTCGTGCAGCGGCGGACGGCTACACGCTGCTCTACAGTCCCTTGAGTCCGTTCGCCCAGAACCCGCACTCTTTCGCCAGGCTTCCCTTCGATCCCTTCAAGGACTTCACACCGCTCTCGCTCGCCAGCGTCGGGCCGCTCGTGCTGGTTGCCCACAAGTCGGTGCCGGCGCAGAACCTGAAGGAACTCATGGCCTATGCCCGGGCCAACCCCGGCAAGCTGAACTACGCCTCGTTCGGCAGGGGAAGTTCGTCGCACCTGTTCGGCCAGTGGATGGCCAGGTACTACGGCCTGGACATGGTGCACATCCCCTACAAGGGAGCCGGCGACGTGCAGAAGGACCTGGTCGGCGGACGGGTGCAGATCATGTTCGCCGCGGCGGGCGGCGCCCTGCAGTTCGTACGCACAGGCAGCGTCCGGATGATCGGCGTCGCGGCGCCCAAGCGCTCGCGGCTGCTGCCGGGCGTGCCGACGCTGGTGGAGCAAGGCGGCACCGGGCTGGACATCGACGGATGGGTCGGTGTCTTCGCACCGGCGAAGCTGCCGCCAGACATCACCGCGCGCCTGAACGCGGCGCTCGTGAAAGTGCTTGCCACACCCGAGCTCAAGCACGAATTCGAGAAAGGCGGGTACGAGGCGGTTTCCTCGACGCCCGCGGAATTCGCGGCGACGGTCCGCGATGCGTACGAGCGCTGGGGGAAGATCGCCGAAACCTTGGGCGTGCAGAAGGAATGAACTGCATGGACGACGAGATGGATGCGTTCACCAGCGGCCTCGCGGCCGACATGGCTCGGCATGCAGCCCTGGGTGACAAGGTCTCGGGAGGGCCCGGCGATGCAGCGACCTCACAGTGGATCGCGGGCCGCCTCGCCGGGCTGGGCTTCGACGTCGAGCACCAGGACATCGACGTGCCCTTCTTCGATCCGGTCGATTGCCGTCTGGTCGCAGGCGATGCCACGGCGCCGGTGTACTGGCAGTCGCCCGTCATTCCCACTGCGACGCAAGGCCTGCGCGCGCCGCTGGCGGTGGTGCGGGCGCCCTATGAGGCTGCGGATGCTGCCGGCCGCATTGCGCTGCTGGTCCTGCCTCATGCGCGTCATGCCTCGGTCGATTCACCTCTTGGTTCGCCCCTGATTGCGGCCGCCTCGGCGGCGGGTGCCGTCGCGCTGGTCATCGTGCCCGTCGGCCCCACCGGCGAAGTGGTGGCATTGAATGCCGGCATCGGGACGCCTGTCGCGCCGATGCCCGTCGCGGTCCTCGCACCGGTGCTTGCCGAACCGTTCCTGCGGGCTGCGCGCAGCGGCGTGCCCGCCACCCTCTATCTGCATGGCCAGGCGACCGTGCGGCCAACCTCGAACCTGCAAGCCACGCTGCGGCGCGGTCCGCGATGGCTGTGCCTGTCCACCCCGCGCACCGGCTGGTTCGGCTGTGTCGGGGAGCGCGGCACTGGAACCGCAGCATTCCTGGCGATGGCGGCATGGGCTGTCGAGCGCTTTCCGGACCTCTCGCTGTTCCTGCTGAATACGGGAGCGCACGAATACCGGTTCGCGGGCGCGCACCAGGCGATGGAGCGGGCCCCCGCGCCGGTCGACACCCTGGCATGGGTTCATCTTGGTGCTGCGCTCGCTGTGCGCGACCAGTTCGAATTCCGCGGCGAACTCTTCGATCTTCCTTCGGCCGACGCGAACCGCATGACGATGGCGACCGCATCGCTGCAAGAGGCCGCACGGCTGGCCTTTCGCGGCCTTGCGGGGCTGGAGCGAGTCACGGCACCCGTGCCCGGCGTCAGCGAGATCGGCGCCATCGTGGCGCGCGGCTACGAGTGCGCGCTGGCGGTGTTGGGCGTGCCGCGAGCCTTTCACACGCGCGCAGATGATCTCGCGCAGGTCGATGCGCGTCTGCTGGCGCCGGTCGTGCGTGCGCACATGGCGGTGGTGGAGGCCGTTCATCGCCAGACCCGGCTGGCTTCGGAGGACGCAGCATGATGCGGGCGCAGCGCTGCCTGTCGCAGCCGTTGATCCACGCGGGGCTCGACGCTTCGCTCGGCAACAACATCAACGGTCCGTCGCTGATTCGGGTGCCCGACTGGCTCCCGAACCCGCTCGGCCGCTACTACCTGTATTTCGCGCACCACCAGGGGCGGCACATCCGGCTTGCCTATGCCGATGAACTGCTGGGGCCGTGGACCGTCCACGCACCGGGCGTTCTGCCGGTTGAAGAGTCCAGTTGCTCCGATCACGTGGCGTCGCCCGACGTACATGTGGATCACGCTGCGCGCAAGATTCGCATGTACTTTCACGGCGTGGCGTTCGCCGCAGGCCAGACGGACGGCCATGAGAAGCATTTCGGGGACGCAGCGGGCTGGATCGGCAACCAGCGCAGCAAGCTGGCCACTTCAAACGACGGCTTGCACTTTTCGGCGCAACCGAAAGTGCTCGGGGCCTCGTACTTTCGTGTGTTCGAGTGGCAAGGCCGCCAGTACGCGCTGGCGATGCCCGGAGCGTTCTATCGTGCGGACGAACACGATGGCTTCGAATTGGGCCCGATACCGTTCGAGTCCAGCTTCCGGCATTGCGCGGTCCATGTGGACGGCGCGCTGCTGCACGTCTATTTCACGCGAGTGGGTGATGCCCCGGAGAGCATCCTCCACACCACCGTCGATCTCGGCCCGCCCTGGGTCGCATGGAGGCCTGGGGACGTCTCCACGGTGCTTCAGCCTGCCTTGGCGTGGGAAGGTGCCGAGATGCGCAATGAGCCCTCGCGCCGCGGCCCCGTCTTCGGCTTGGCGCATCAGTTGCGCGATCCGGCAGTGTTCGTAGATGACGGGATCAAATACCTCTTGTATGCCAGCGGCGGCGAGCACGCTATCGGGCTGGCTCGCTTGTCGTGAATGGGAGTGCCCGTAGCCTTGCGGGAGCGATCGTCGTTTGACCGCTTTCTCACCCTTAACACGACGCGCATACCGCTCGAAAGTCGAACTGCATGCGCGCGCGCCCGCCTGACGTGAAACGCGATCTCGCGCTGGATACGAGCGGACGATTTCGCGGCATCGAGCGCGCGGTGCCGGAGGGCGCCGCCGCTGGCAACCGCTCTGCCGCAGCGCAGATGGCCAGCTGGCATGACAGGCCCAGTTGATGCCCAACCCCAGTCTTGGTGGCCACGCTTGTATTACCACACCAGAACGGTCGAACGTCCCTGGATGCCGTAGGGAAAGCCGCGCTGCGATCGTCGGTGGCTGCGTTAGCTTCCGTCGATCCGCGTTGCTTCGGTCATCGCCACCGATACGCATTCCAGCGCAATGGCCAGCGCTGTGAGGGCGGGTAAACCGAATCCCAGCCGGAACACCAGCGGATCGTCTCCGAATCACGCGCCCGGCGCGACACGCGTGCTGTACCTAGCGAGTGCCGCGTAGAAGCGTTCGACGGCGGCGGCATCGAAGACCTCGCGTTTCAGCCGCGCGCAGCACAACGCTCCGGCATCCGGGCGCACCCACTTGACGTAAGCGGGGTGGCGCGACATCCAGTTTTCGACGAGCTGCAGGTTTTGGGCAAGGAGCTTCCGTCTCTCGCCGATGATTCGGTCGCGCTGCCTGAGTACGGCGAGTGCGAGCGCCTCGTCGACCGGTGAGCATGAGATCACCGTGCTGAGCTTTGCAGTTACCAGCGCCTGGCGCAGCGCGGCGTCGCGCGTGATAGCCCAGCCGATGCGCAAGCCCGCCGAGCCGTGGCACTTGGACAGCGAGGCCACCGAGATGACCTTGGGCCCCAGGCTCGCAGAGCTTGGCGCCGCGGTGTCGTGCCCATAAGCCGCTTCCCGGTAGGTCTCGTCGACCACCAGCCAGGCTTCGGGCGCATGCTCGGCCAGTATCGCCACGATCTCGCGCAAGGTCTGCGCGGGAACCGCAACGCCCGATGGATTCTGCGGCGCGGTCCGGCTCACCACCTTTGTCTTCGGTGACAGCAACTTTCGCAACGCATCCAGGTCGATCCGGTAGCCCGTATCGAAACCGAGCGGCAGCGCACGTGTAAGCGCGCCAACAGCAGTCAGCGCATTGCGCGCCAGCGGAAACACCGGCTCGGCGACGATGGCTTCTTCGCCTGCCTGGCACAACGTGAACGCGATGAGGAAGAGAGCGTGCATGCCCCCGACCGTGACCACGACTTCATCGGCATCGACGCCATTTTCGTTCGCGATTTGCCGGCGAAGCTCCATGTTGCCAGCCGCCGTACCGTAGTCCAGCGAAAAGTCGGCGTCGTCGCCGAAAGCCATGTCGATCAGCTCCGAGAGCCGCACGCTCGGACCCACGCTTTCCGCGAGGTCGAAACGCAGTTCGGCGTTCATCACGAAATGGGGGCTTCTTCTGCCTGCGTAGATATCAGGGTTTCCGCCAGAGGCTTGCGCATCTCACTAAACATTAAGTTCACGTTGCCGATATCTCTTAGAGCCTGCCCCGCGTTGCCTTTTCAGGCACTGCAGCCTTTCAGCAAGTAACTCACCTGGGAAGAATCATGAAAAAGTTCAGGGACTTCGGGATCGGCACCCGCATGGGAATGGGCTTCGGGGTCGTCATCGCGTTGTTGATGGCGATGGTTGCAGTTGGCATCAGCCGCATCCGTGCGGTCGATCACAACACCGAGGTGATCGCACACGACCGCTATGCCAAGGTGGCACTTGCCCAGACCATCGAGAACGAAGTGAACAAGCAGGCGCGAGCCTTGCGAACGGCCCTGATTGCAAGAGATCCCGAGGTGATCAAAGGAGAACTTGCGAAGGTTGAGGAATCCGCATTGGTGATCGCGAAAGCCACTGAGCGTCTGAAGCTGGTCATTCACACCGAGGCTGGCAAAGCTGCGCTGCATGCGCTGCTGGAGGCACGCGGGACCTTTCGAGCGCATGAGGCCAAGCTGATTGAGCATATCCAATCGGGCCAAATCGACGAGGGGCGCGACTACCTGGTCAAGAAAATGCTGCCGTCTCAAACAGCCTATCTGTCCGCTATCGAGGCATTTTCCCGGACCCAGGTGCAAGGCATGGAGCAGTTCACCGTCGAGGCGGCCGACATCGCCCGCATGGCAGCGCTGTGGATGCTCGGCCTCGGTGCCTTGGCGACGACACTGGCTGGGGTGATTGCGGTGTCGTTGACGCGCTCGATTACTCGCCCGGTCGGGGAGGCCGTCCGGGTTGCTGAAACCGTTGCGGCGGGCGACCTGACATCGTTGATCTCCGTGCGTAGCAATGACCAAACGGGTCAGTTGATGCGCGCGCTCAGGACCATGAACGAGAGCCTGTCGCAGGTGGTGGGTGGCGTGCGCAGCAGCACGGACACCATCGCCATGGCCTCCAGCCAGATCGCGGCAGGGAACCAGGATCTGTCTTCGCGTACGGAGGAGCAGGCCAGTTCGCTTCAGGAGACGGCGGCAGCGATGGAGGAACTCACCAGCACGGTGAAGCAGAACGCCGATAACGCGCGTCAAGCCAATCAACTGGCGACGCTTGCGTCCGAGGTGGCCGTGAAAGGTGGCACGGTGGTCGGCCGAGTGGTGCAAACCATGGATTCGATCCACGGATCTTCACGCAAGGTGGCAAACATCATCGGGGTGATCGACGGCATCGCGTTCCAGACGAACATCCTGGCGCTCAACGCTGCGGTCGAGGCGGCGCGAGCGGGGGACCAGGGACGAGGCTTCGCGGTGGTCGCTGCCGAGGTACGCAACCTGGCGCAGCGCTCGGCGGCCGCCGCCAAGGAAATCAAGGCGCTCATTGACGATTCGGTCCAAAGGGTGGAGGAGGGTAGTGATCTTGTCAATGAGGCCGGAAGAACGATGCAGGAGGTCGTGGGCAGCGTGCAGCGGGTGAGGGACATCATGGAGGAAATCTCGGCAGCCAGTCACGAACAGAGCACAGGCATCGAGCAGGTCGGCCACGCCATCAGCCAGATGGATCAGACGACGCAGCAGAACGCAGCGCTGGTCGAGGAGGCCGCTGCAGCAGCGCAGTCGCTGCAAATCCAAGCAACAAATCTGGTCCAGTCCGTGAGCCTGTTCAGGCTAACGGCAGGTTGCTAATCTCGATCTCGCGACGCGCTAACCGTACAGGCCGTCGCTTCGCGCGGGGGCCGGCGACGATCCAGGCTGATTTCTTTGTGAACTTCTGCGGTGGCCTAAGCATGGACCGGCGGGTGTCTCAGGATGATCTGTGAAGACGGCCCCACGATCACGCATCGCCCGTTCAGTCCGGACGCGGTCGGGCAGGACATGCGCGTAAATGCTCTGTTCCAGCCCTATCGTTCGCGAGACCTGTGGGAGCGGCATACGTTATCTGCGCAGGATGAGCTTGGGCACTTTTCCACGAATGGGCTTCGTGGAAAAGTGTCCCAGGCATACGAGTTCTTTTGATTGGGCATTCATCAGGTGCGATTCACCCAGAAATTGCCTTCCCTCGATCTAGTCTCGATAAATTAGTCAGATTCTGCTCAGTTCAAACTGACATCGTTTGATTTCCGCGACGCCGAGCTCGACGGTTCATTGTGCAAGCGAACGAAGAATTCCAGAAATGTCTCGAGAACCTTGAGTCGCTCGCATCGAATGGCTCGCACCAGCCACCGTGCGGGACGACCTCTGACCCATACCCCCAATTGGGGACCTGATCCTTCTTCAGCGAGAAGAAGATCGACAGTCTGCAGTTGAAAGCGCAAACGGAGAAAGCTTGGCAAGAGTTCTGTATGTGTGGGAGTTGGGAGGGGGGATGGGGCATCTCACAACTGGGCTACCTCTGGCGCAGACCTATCGCAGAATGGGTCACGAAGTCGCGTTCGTAGTCAAGCACATCGCTTCTGCAGATGCAGTTGTGAATGGTCAGTTCAGCATCTATCAGGCGCCCCGCTGGACTGCTTCACCTGCTTCTGGGAGAGATAGGCCGGCCAGTTTTGCTGAAATCTTGCTGCAACTCGGCTTCGCGGATCCACGTGTGCTCGGCAGCATGGTGCGTGCTTGGTTGCATTTGTTCGAACTGGCCGCGCCGGATCTGCTCATGCTCGACTTTTCGCCAACAGCGCTGCTGGCCGCCAGCATTGCAGGCATCAGGCATTGCAGCATCGGGCATGGCTTTTTCTCGCCGCCACGTCTCACGCCCGTGCCTGGTTTCGTAGAGTCCATGGATTCGTACCGACTGCAGCGCAGCGAGCAGGCTGTCTTACAGTCGATCAATCAAGTCCGCGTCCAATTCGGCCGGTCACGTTTAGCTTGTTTCGCTGATTTTCTCGAAGTTGACCTTGATCTACTGACCACCTGGCCCGAGATCGAGCACTATCCGCAGCGCACAGGCACGCCCTATTGGGGCCCCATTCTGATGCGAGGGCACTGGAAGGCACCCGAGTGGCCCCACAGTGAAGCTCCCAAGGTGTTCGCATATCTCAATGGCCAATACCCCGCCCTGACTGCCGTACTCGATCAACTTGCGGAAAGTAAAGCATCTGTTCTTGTCTACGCACCAGGAGCGGCTGCTGACGAAATCGAGCGTCATCGCGGGCCAAGCATCAAGTTCCTGTCCGAACCCTGCGCGATGAGCCTGACAGCTCAGCAGGCGAATGCAGTGGTCTGCCATGCCAATTTCGGGACGGTATGGGAATCGCTTCTTGCAGGGACACCGCTGCTTTGCTTGCCGATGCACAGGGAGCAAACCTTGGTGGCTCTTAGACTGACATCGCTCGGGGCTGCACCCAAGCCTCTGCTGAGCGTGTCCCCTGGCTCGATCAGAAGAGACCTGGCAGCATTGATTCAGCAGCCCACTTATCGGCAAACTGCACAAAGCGTGGCCGCGAAATACCGAGATCACGAGGTCGAGTCACATCTCGAGCGCATTGCGCTAGCCAGTCTGGCGGCTTCGGCCGCGGCGCCTTGAATCACCGCATCCTCGTGACGGGGGGGGCCGGTTTCATTGGCAGCCACATCTGCGTAGCGCTGGGCGAGGCCGGCTACACGCCCCTGATCCTCGACAACCTGAGCAACAGTGACATACACGTAGTCGAACGCTTGGGCAGCATCACCGGATCACAACCTCGCCTGATCCAAGGCGACGTGCGCGATCGGACGCTGCTGGACCGGTTGTTTCGCGTCGAAGGTATTGATGGCGTCATCCATCTTGCAGGTCTCAAGTCGATCGGCGATTCGCTGGTTGATCCACGGAGCTTCTACAACAGCAACGTTCAAGGCTCCTTGACCCTCACCGCGGCGATGCGCGCAGCAGGCGTCAAGGTGTTGATCTTTTCCTCGTCCGCCACGGTCTACGGCGAACCGGAGTGCTGCCCGATTCCGGAGTCCGCGGCTTGCAGACCCGTAAGCCCTTATGGCCGCTCAAAACACGTGGCGGAGCAAGCACTGTCCGGCCTCCATCGGGCTGACCCTGCATGGGGCATCATGCTGCTGCGGTATTTCAACCCCATCGGCGCTCACGAGAGTGGGCTAATTGGCGATTCACCTCGAGGGAAGTTCCGCAATTTACTGCCTACGCTTTGCGATGTCGCCGCCGGCCTGAACGACAAGCTCACAGTGCAGGGACATGACTACCCCACGCCGGATGGGACGGCGATACGGGACTACATCCACGTGATGGACGTCGCCGAAGCCCATGTTGCTGCCCTTCGCTACACGCAACAGCGATCGGGCCTGTGGGCTCTGAACCTCGGCACAGGAAACGGACACTCCGTCCTCGATGTCGTTCGAACATTCGAGCGCGTCAGTGGACGACCGATCGCATACGAACTCGGCCCGCGCAGGCCGGGGGACCTGCCGGCGTACTGGGCCGACTCTTCCTTGGCACACACCGTCCTCAGGTGGAGGCCACAAAGAAGTTTGGACACCATGTGCCAGGACAGTTGGCGCTGGCTGTTGCGGTCGAGCGGCTTGGCACTCTGATTTTTCACGCGTGAGCTGGGGCGCGAGAGCGCGGCCCCGACACCAAGTGGACTCACGGATGCATGACGCTTGTCTGGTGTTCGTGTGGCGGCACCCGCTTTCACAGCCGCGGCGCTCACGGCCAGTCTAACCCCGCAAATGATTGCGCTTTGAAATCAAAACACGTCAGCACTTGGTCAGTCTCAGAAAAATACAGTAGTAACACTTACTTGAGAAAAAGAGAGTGTTGAGCATGCCATGCGTGATCCGTGGTGCGCATATATCCAATCCGCGTGCACCCGCTTTCTACAGCGGTGTCGCATTAATACACGACCGCACCCGTCCCTCGCGCGTCCGAATGTGCCGGTCCAAATAGGCATCCAAAAACTGCTCATGCTCGCGAGCACTGCCTTCACATTCGGCCAGATTCAGCATTCGCGGCGTTGCCTCATTGATTCGCAGAGCATTTTTACCCGTAATCGCGCGAGCGCACTGACCGGGCTGATGTCCCATTTCATGCATGTCGATGCCAGCGAGGCGCTCATCATTTCCAGATGCCAATTATTTCGAGCAACTCTTTTATCATGAAAAAGACAAGTTATCCGGAATCCACTTGGATGGATTTTGGAATTGGAATGAGCGGAGTTGCAGCATTGGTCTGCATGGTTAATTTTTATCCTGGTCGCGGTATTTTTTACTATCTGATAATGCTGCTGTGTTTGATGGGATGTTTGTTGACCTCTATCTTAATTTATTTCCGAGGGAGAAAAAATGCTCTCATCGGAAAATGGCTCTGGCGTGCCTTTCATTTCTTTATTGGATTTTCCGGCGCATTCACCATTGCCTTGCGGCACAGGGCGGTTTAAGGAGGTTTCATGGCACTCGATATCACAGGTATTGCAGAAGATTTAAGCAACGCGCTCTCAATAATTTCTGGCGCAATAAGTGGAGTGGGGGATGGTGTACAAGATCCATTTGAAAGCCCTCAATTTAAGGCAGTCGTTAGTGATCTAGTCACGACGCTCGGAAGTGTTGCTACGACGATCAAGCCTGCGCTGGCGAACGTTCCATTTGCGGCGGCCGTTATTGCCGGCTCCAACATGGAAAGTTTGGAGACCTCGGTCGAGCAGATGCAGCTTGATTTTGCGAATAAGGATTATCTGGATCTCGCAAAAAATGGCTTGTCAATTATTTCTTCCGCCACTTCTATAGTGGCGCTTTTTGATATGGAGCCGGTGACAAAGATTGTGCTCTTTGCGGTAAGTGCAGTTGCCAATGGCGCCAAGACATATATTCAGATACGACAGACTGTTGATCCAGAAGGCACTGCGCCGCCGAACCTAAGCGTCCCGACGATCACGGATGGAAGTGGCGATAGCAGCACTGCTGAATACGCTTTCGATGGCAGAACTCCATTGAATGTTGCTCAAACGAAGAAGACTTCGGCGGGGCAGACCAGCGTGATCTGGAGAAGGGACTCCGATGGAAATTACATCGAATCTCAATACATCATTGAAACCAACAAGGATGGATTGACGACAAGCGGATTTTTCTCGCAATACAAATACAACGATGATGGCGTAAGACTGTCCGGTAGCTGGTATACGACCGACGAATCTGGAAGACTTCAAAATCAAGGGGCGTTTTCGCCAAGCGCCGACGGAAGCGCATGGGTCGTGGCTGCTACGCAAGCCCCCGGTGCCGCTATTCCTAGCCCTGCCCGTAATGAGCTTGCCTATGTTGAAAACTGGAGCAGTTCGTCCGCTCTGAACGAGGTGACAAGTCATGCGGCCAATGGCTCCAGCACCACAAGGAGCACCTACTCGAGCGGCGCTTACGCCATTTCAGTTAACGATGGGCAGGGCAACGTCACGACTGACTACTACAGCAAGAGCGGCGACATGTACGCCGCCAGCTGGGTTCATTCGGATGGCTCTTCTGGATCTGAAACGCTCTTTTCCAATGGGTTGACGGTTGATCCCAACAGTGTTGGCAGCTTCGATGTCCCGCAATCGTCGTACGAAACATTAACTAACCCCGATGGCAGTTATTCGTTCGACTCAACCGACATCCAGGATACCAACCATGCCATCAAGGTGGATGCCCAAGGAGCGGCCGCCGCACAAGCGGATGTGGCAGGCAATGGTGTCGACTACGACGTTTCGGGAAATACAGCGACTGTCGTGCACCAAAACGATGGAACTGTCACAAGCTATACCGACGCGCACAATCACCTGACCCATGACAGTTGGATCACAAGCGATGGCACGAGCGGGACGGATACGTATAGTGCTTCAGGTACGGCTTCCGGAAAGACCGTGAATCTGGATGGCAGCACCGACACCTTTTCACTGGAGGCGACACCCGGCGGCAGCTATTCGGAGTTCAGTGCTTCATCCCTGGTGAACATCTGGGTGCCAGGGCCGCTTGATCTAACACGCAACCATTTCAATCCTGATGGCACATTGACCAGCGATCAGTGGAGCTTGAGCGATGGTGCGCTAGGCCAGGACAGTTTCAACAGCGATGGTTCCGGCAGCGGTTCACTGACTCATGCCGACAGCAGTACCAGCACGGTCGCGCTCGACGGCACAGGCGCTATCACAGTCGATAACGAGGGCAGCGACGGCATCGTAAGCCAGGATTGGTGGCGTGCAGACGGAACACACGGCGTCAACATGTACACCGACGGGGCTGTGACTACCACCTACAACTACCAACCCAACGGGCAGGTGACTGTGACTGACTTAACTGCCGCTGGCGGCGTTGTCGATCAATTGACAGTAGCCGCAGGCGGCCTGCTTAGCCCCGACGGTTCGGGCTTCGGCAAGATCGTCAACTCGGACGGTAGTTACAGCATTAACTACAACGACTCCAACGGTGATGCGCTCATTTTCAAGTACAGCGCGGGAGGTCAACTACAAGGCACCGACCACGTGAGCGCTAGTCGAAGTGCCAAGAGCGCATTTGAAGGCACTCTCGCTGACGGTACAGCTTGGAGCAGTCCGTACAACTCGTATACCCCAGTCATCACCGACAGCGATGGCACCAAGCACACCTATTACCTGAACTCGAGCGGGGTAGAGACCGGGGAAGACTGGGTCCAAGCTGATGGCACGTACGGCTCAGATACCTACAAGCCGGACGGCTCCAGCACTGGAGACAGCTTCAACACCGATGGCACCAGCTCCGCGTACGCAAAGGATGGGCACGGGCAGATCGATGAAGAATTTTTTGCCGCAGATGGCACAGAGACCGGAGATGTTTGGCAGAGCGCCGATGGTGCGCATGGCAGCAATAGCTACAACGCTGATGGCTCGAGCAGTGGCAGCTCATACAACGCCGACGGCAGCCGCCTTGTTTACACCGACGACGGCCAAGACAACTCGGTGCAGGCTGAGTACTCGGCCTCGGGGGCATTCCTGCAAGGCAGTTGGCAGAATTCGGACGGCAGTAGCGGCGACGCCATCAACAATGCCGACGGCAGCTACAGCCGCGATACTTACAACGCTGATGGCTCAGGTGCTGGCCAAACCACTCATGCAGATGGTAGCTTCAGCATCTATTCGACCAACAGCGATGGCGTCGTAACGACCGTCTACTTCGACGCCCAGGGCAACGAGACCCGAAGCCTGATCGAGAATCCCGACGGATCGTCGTCCCTGACGGTCTACAACGCAGATGGCAGCACCAGTGTCACGGCACAGGACGGTGCAGGTAATGTTGCAACCACCCAGTACAACGTCACCGGTGTAGCGACCAGCGAAACCTGGACCCACAGCGACGGCACGAGCGGCACCAATACCTTCGCGACCGACAACACTGCGACCGAAGTGCTGCAGGATGGCAACGGCCGAACCACGACGGTCGTTTTCATCAACGGCAAGCCGGCCTCGGACACCTGGACCACCATAGCCGGAACGACGGGTGCCGACACCTTCAACAGCAATGGTTCCAGCGCCGGCACCAGCCAAAGCATCGACGGCAGCAGTTCCTCGTATGTGAACGACGGTCAGGGCAACACGACGACCCTGACCTTCAATGCCCAAGGCGTCAAGACGGGCGACGCCTGGGCCAAGGCAGACGGAAGCTCCGGGACAGATACCTTTGGGGCTGACGGCAGCAGTTCGGGTCAATCGAACCGCGCCGACGGGAGCTCTACGCGCTACACCAACGATGGCCAGGGCGGCAGTACAACGACCCGGTTCAGCATTGCAGGCGTGAAGACTTCCGACGCTTGGCAACAAGCCGACGGCAGCCATGGGCAGGACACGTTCAGTGCAGATGGCTCCAGTGTGGGGTTGGCCGTGAGCCTCGATGGAACGACCCACAGGATTACCAAAGATGCATCAGGCAATGTCACGTCCAACACCATCGTAGGCCAAGGACCGGACAATCTCCAAATCCAGCAATTGGAAGGTGCCTACGCCCAATCACTGTCCAACGAGCTGAATGCGGCACAAGCCTATATTCTTGCCCAGTCCTATCCTTGGGAGAGCTACCCTGGTGATCCCGTCTACAAGACAGTCACCAACGACTTCGCCATACAGCTCGTCAACAGCGACGCGTCGGTCATCCAGGCAGCTTCGCCACAAGATCAGGTCAGCACCACCACCGAAACACGCACGGTCACGACCACTAGCCTCGATTCCACGACGACGGGGACAGCAAACTACAGGTTGATCGTCGGGAACGATTTCACCTCTCAGTTTGGCAGTGGACAGACGTTGCCAGCTGGCGCTGTTCTGATCTACGGCCCAACTACTTATAGCTCGTTGGGAGGGGACTCAGCCGGCGAACATCAACTCATCGGAATCCAGGTGCCCAACGGCACCTCGTACACCACAACCACTCAGCTGGTAACAACCACCCAAACAGTCACCACCAACGTGGCATCGGTCTCCGGGTCGATCGAGGAAATCAATGCAGGCAGCGGAAGTCAGACGATCTATCTGGGAGACGGCCAGAACATCATCAATGCGACCGCCGACGGTGCATACGTCGGGCCGAACCACACGGCGACCGCGGATGTGACGCAGTTTCAGTCGGAGCGCGCCTACTTCCCGCCAATCAACACCCCATTCCTGTACAAGACCTCGGGAACAGGCAGCTTCATCAATGCGAGTGGCTTCGGCGATACCGTCCTGGGCACCACCGGCGACGACACGATCGTCGCCGGACCGGGCAATGATCTCCTCAATGGCGCGGGTGGGGCCGACACCTACCTCGTCTTCCCCAACTCGACACCGGCCTGGGACACCATCGACGACACGGGCTACTTCGATCCCAACACCTTGACCAGCAGCTACGTCCAGTCTCAGGGCAACTACGCGCCGGGGGGGGACATGTCGGACTACGTCATGAACGAGCCACAGGACATCGTGGCCTTCGAGGGCGGTGTGACAGCCAGTCAACTCCAGTTCAGCTGGGGCATCTCCGCCTCGGCCGGCGGGCAGCCGGAACTCAATATCTCGTGGGGTGGCAGCGGTGGCATTAGTGTCATAGTTCCATCGGCCGACTGGCGAGCGCTTGGTGAGGGCGTCGATGCTTTCACCTTCGAGGATGGCACTCGGCTGACCATGGACCAGATGCTGGCATTGGCGCCTCCTCAGCCCGATTCCTCTCAGCCCCTCAGTGGCACCGTGCCGCTGGATGCAGCACTCGGTTATGGCTACACCTGGAGCGAAGCGACACTGGCTGATGGATCGGTCGAAGCAACGTTCGACTACACGTATGCCGACGGAAGCAGCTATTCGACCGACAGGGTGACGCAATTCGACGGCTCCTTCCAAGAAAGTTGGACAAGATCCGATGGAAGTCATGGCACTCGCACGGATGACAACAAGGGCAACTGGACCACGAACAGCTATCGCACCGATGGCACTGTGCTCGGTTCGACAGTTCGAGTCACCGATGAAACGGGGGACATGACAACGAGCTCGTTCACGCAGTTGAACGGCAGTGGCCTCAAGCTTAGCGATACGTGGAGCCGTACCGACGGCAGCTTTGGCGATGACGCTTTCAATGCGGATGGATCCAGCAGCGGTCAAACTACACATGCGGACGGCAGCTACCGCACCTACACAGACGACGGTCACGGAACACTGGTCACCAGCGACTACGATGCCAAGGGTGTCGGAACAGGCTCGACAGTCGACGTGACCGACTCCGCAGGGAACTACATCACCACCTCGTTTGCGCAGGCCAATGGTGCAGGATTCAAGCTGAACGACAACTGGAACAAGATCGACGGCAGCTACGGCGAAGACGCCTTCAACGCCGACGGATCAAGCATCGGCGACGCTAACAACAGCGACGGGAGCTATTCGACCTACGTTGAAAGTGCGCAAGGCGTCAGAACGACAACCTACTTCGACGTCGATGGCGATGAAACCGGATCCACCATCGGGTATCTCAATGCAGCAGGCAATCAGATTACCAACCTATACGACGTCAGCGGCAATGCATTGGGTTCCACCGTGCAGACGACCGATGCCTCAGGAGCCGTCACGACGACCACGTATTCCGCGCTCGATGGGAACGGGGTCACGACGGGATCGACGACCCAGCGCGTCGATGCGGCAGGCGCCCTGGTCACTGACAGCTTCGACGCCAGTGGAAATGCGCTGGGGTCGACGGTACAGACAACCGATGCGTCGGGCACCACGACCATCACGTCGTATACCGGGCTGGATGGCAGCGGCACGCGGCTGAAAGACAGCTGGACCCAAGCCGACGGTTCGTGGGGCCGTGACACGTACAACGCGGATGGCAGTCACACCAGCATCGCGAGGAGATCAGGCCGTACGACGACGGCCGACTACGACAGCAACGGCCTTCTGCTTGATGATGCATGGACTGCAAGCAATGGTTCATCGGGCAGCCACACGTATAACGCGGATGGATCGGTCAACAGCAGCCAGGTCAGCGCTTCCTATCTGATGCTGAATGTCGCTGCAGGCGAACAAGCGACCGTTGTGGGGACTGAAAACACGGTGACAGCCGCTTTGGGCAGCACTGTTTCGTTGAGCGGTGAGGGCAACGTCCTCACCGCCGGAGCCGATACCAGCATCACGATCAGCGGGACGGGTAGTGACGCCGATACGCTCTACGTCAACAATGACCAAAGCGGAGAAGCGACGCCCCGCGGCGCCGGCACCTCGGGCATCACGGTGCAGACCGGTGCCGTCGTCAGCCTGATCGGCTCGGGCAATGCCGTCACCCTCACCGGCAACAACACGCTGTGGGTCACCGGGCAGGACAACGTCATCACGGCAACCGACAGCACGATTTACTTCAATGGCGACAGCAGCGGCGATCAGGTCATCGGCACCAACAGCACCGCCGAGTACTTCAACAACATCGCCCAGGAAACCAGAAGCGACAGTTTCGATGCATCCGGCCATTTCGCGCAGACCCAGGAGTTCAGCGACGGATCTCTGGCCAGCGTGACCAACTACAGCAACGGCATCAGAACCAATACAGCGATCTACGATGCGTACGGCACCGAGACAGCGGAGGTGCTGTTCGATGCGGCCGGCACCCAAACCGACTACCTCGCCCTTGATTCGTCCGGGCTGGTGACCCAGGATCAGCAGTTCAGCGGCGGCAATATCGTTAGCGTGATCAATGCCGACGATGGCATCGTGACGGATGAGGCGTTCTACAACGCCTCCCGGGTCGAGACCGCTGATGCCGTGTTTAACGCAGCGGGCGAGGAGACCGAATACAAGACCTTCGACGTCTCTGGACAGCTCGTTCAGGACTTGCAGTTCAGTTCCGGGCACGTTGTCAAAGCACTCAACTACAGCAACGGGATCGAGACGGATGAAGCCACCTACGACGCATCCGGTGTTGAAACCAACGATGCGATCCTGGACGCTTCTGGCGTCCAGACTGACTACCTGGTGATCGATGCGTCTGGCCAGGTCACGCAGGACCAGCAGTTCAGCAATGGGCAAGTCGTCAATGCCATCAACTTCAGCAACGGGGTTGAGAGCGACGAGGTGTTCTACAACGCATCGCAACAAAAAGCCGCCGATGCGGCGTTCGACCCTTCGGGCCACGAAACCACATACACCACGTACGCCCCAAGCGGGCAGGCCACTCAGGTCCAGACGTTCAGCGATGGACACGTCGCCGAAATCGACAACTACAGCAATGGAGTCAGGACGGATGCCGCCTTCTATGACGCTTCCGGTCATGAGACAGCCGCTGCGATCTTCAATGCCTCCGGGATCCAGACCGACTATGTCCTGTTCGACGCCAATGGGCAGGTAGCGCAAGACCAGCAGTTCAGCGGTGGCTATGCCGTTGATGCCATCAACTACAGCCAGGGTGTAGCGACGGACGAGGCTTTCTTCAACTCGGCCGGCCAGCAGACGAGCGATACGGTCTTCACGACGTCGTCGCCAGGACCTACAGCCATCACGACCAGCGTGAATCAGCTCATCCAGGCCATGGCGTCGTTCGCGCCACCTGCGGCGGTCTATTCCAACATGGCCGCGATCAACAGCCAGCAGCTTCACGCCCCCACTCTGGCGGTGCCCCACTGAGCCTCTGAGCGCGCCCCATGCACCGGGTCGGGACCGCAGTCCATGCGGCGCCCGGCATCGGTGCAGGGTGTCGATATGTACTCCTCATGATTGCCTCCGCCTCATCCAACCAGCGAGATGCGGATACCGCATCCGACGCGCAATCGGACACCGGACTCAAGACGTTGCTGGTGATGGCCGGCATGCACGGCGTGCCCGCCGATGAAGCCCAATTGCGCCATGAGTTCGGGTACGAGCCCTTCACGGCTCAGACCATCCTCTTGGCCGCCAAACGACTCGGACTGTCGGCCAAGCTCGTGCGTCAGCCTGCCGACCGCTTGGGGCAGACGCCGCTGCCCGCAGTCGCCACGGATCGCGAGGGCCGATTCCTGATCGTCGGGAAATACGACGCCGGATCATCCACGGCGACACAGCCACAGGACGCGTCGGTGCGCGTCCTGATCCAGCGCGTGGGCGAAGCACCGCAGGTCCTGGCTCTCGAAACCTTCCTGGCCCAGTGGTCCGGCGAACTGATCTTCTTCACCTCGAAGGCCACCTACGCCGGCGACATCGCCAAGTTCGACTTCAGCTGGTTCATCCCCGCAGTCATCAAGTACCGCAAGCTCCTGGGCGAGGTGGTGCTGATCTCCCTGGTGCTGCAGATCATCGGCTTGGTCACGCCGATGTTCTTCCAGGTCGTGATGGACAAGGTGCTGGTCAACCACGCGATGAAGACCCTCAACGTCATCGCGATCGGGTTGCTCTGCGCCATCCTGTTCGAGGCGCTTCTCACCGGCATCCGGACCTACGTCTTCGCACACACCAGCAGCAAGATCGACGTCGAACTCGGCGCACGGTTGTTCCGCCACCTGCTGTCCCTTCCCATCGGCTATTTCCAAGCCAGGCGCGTGGGCGACTCGGTTGCGCGCATCCGCGAGCTCGAGAACATCCGTTCCTTCCTGACGGGCAACGCGATCACGCTCGTCATGGACCTGCTGTTCTCGTTCGTCTTCCTGGCCGTCATGCTCTGGTACAGCGTCTGGCTCACACTGGTCGTGCTGGCCTCGATTCCCCTGTACGCGATCCTCTCGGCCGTCTTCACGCCCATCCTGCGGGCGCGTCTGAACGACAAGTTCAACCGAAGCGCCGAGAACCAGTCCTTCCTCGTCGAGACCATCACCGGCATCGACACCGTCAAGGCCATGGCCGTCGAGCCACGCTGGACCCAGAAATGGGACAAACAGCTCGCCTCCTACGTGTCTGCCGGCCTGTCCGCCACCAACGTCGGCATGGTGGCCGGAGGCGGCGTGACCCTCGTGAGCAAGCTGGTCACCGCCGCGATCATGTGGATCGGCGCCACCCTGGTGGTGGACAACAAGATGACCGTGGGTCAACTGGTCGCCTTCAACATGCTGGCCGGCCAGGTGGCCTCGCCGATCATCCGGCTCGCCCAGCTCTGGAACGACTTCCAGCAGGTGGGCATCTCCATGCAGCGCCTGGGTGACATCCTCAATGCCCGCACCGAGGTGGCTGGGCAGAAGACCCGCATTCCCCGGATCTCCGGCGAGGTCGAGTTCGATCAGGTGTCATTCCGTTATCGGCCCGACACCCCGGACGTTTTGCGCACCGTGAACCTGAAGGTACAACCCGGGGAGGTGATCGGCATCGTCGGCCGCTCGGGATCGGGCAAGAGCACTCTCACCAAGCTGGTCCAGCGCCTCTATGTACCCGACCGCGGCCGCGTGCTGGTCGACGGACAGGACTTGGCGCTGATCGACACCACCTCGCTGCGCCAGCAGATCGGTGTGGTGCTGCAGGAGAACATGCTCTTCAACCGGAGCATCCGCGACAACATCGCGCTGTCGAACCCGGCCTTGCCGATCGAAGCGATCATGGCCGCCGCCAAGCTCGCGGGGGCCCATGAATTCATCAGCGAGCTCCCGGAAGGCTACGACACGATGGTGGGCGAGCATGGCACGGGCCTGTCCGGCGGGCAGCGCCAGCGCGTGGCCATTGCGCGGGCCCTGATCACGAACCCGCGGATCCTGATCTTCGACGAAGCAACCAGCGCGCTGGACTACGAGTCCGAGAAGATCATCCAGGACAACATGCGCCTGATCTGTAAGGGACGCACCGTGCTGATCATCGCGCACCGGCTCTCGGCCGTGCGTGAGGCCCACCGGATCATCGTCATGGAGCGCGGGCAGATCGCCGAACAAGGCACGCATGCCGAGCTTCTGGGCATCAGCGACGGCATCTATCGGCATCTCTACAACCTGCAGTCAGGCAATGTCGAGCCCGCTTCCGGCGAACGCGCTTTGATGACGTCGCTCGCTGCAGCACAGCCGACGGTCGGGGCGGCCGCAGGATGAGCTTCAAGCAACGCGCTCAGGCCTACGGTGGCCTGCTGGCTCACTACCGCACCGTCTTCGCCATCCACTGGGCCCGGCGGCATGACCACCGCCAGGGGATGTTCAACGAGAATGAAGCCGCATTCCTGCCGGCAGCGCTCTCGCTGCAGGAGCGTCCTGTCTCGTCCACCGCGCGCTGGACGGCGCGGGTGCTGATGGCAATGGTCGTTGCAGTGCTCGCGTGGTCGATCCTGGGAAAGATCGACATCGTCGTGAATGCGACAGGCAAGGTGGTTCCCAGCGGACGGACGAAGAGCATCGCTTCGGTCGAGGTCGCGAGCGTGCGCGCACTGCACGTGACGGAGGGGCAGTTTGTCAAGGCGGGCGATCTGCTGCTGGAGCTCGATGCAACCGCTCCGGATGCCGAACGGGACAAGGCATCGGGTGATGCGGCCGTCGCCGCGCTCCAGGCCGCCCGTTCCAGAGCATTGATCAAGGGGGTCGATACGCTGAGCATGCCCCGGCTTCCTTCTTCCATCGATGGCATACCACCCGATCAATGGCGCATCGAGCAGAGCCATCTTGAGGGGCAGTACAGGGATTTCCGCAGCAAGCTGGATCGTATCGATGGCGATATCCACCGCTTCGGTGAAGCGTTGGTCCTGGCTACCCAACAGGCACGCGACTACAAGGAACTGGCCCAGAGCCGGGACGTTTCCATGCACGCCTACATCGACAAGGAGCGCGCGCGCGTCGACCTGCAGGGGCAGCTCTCGGATGCGCGCAACCAGCGGGCCGCCTTGATTGCCCAGACAAAGAAAGAGGCCCTCGATGCATTGACCGAGGGCGGTCGCGTCGAGAGCGGTGCACGGCAAGACGCGACACGCGCCGAGTCGCGCAGTCGTCTGCTCAAGCTGACCGCACCGGTCGATGGGACCGTGCAGCAGCTCACGGTCCATACGGTAGGCGGCGTGGTGCCCGCGGCCCAGCCGTTGATGCTGATCGTGCCGCAGCAAGATTCCGTGGAGGTCGAGGCGTTCCTGGAGAACAAGGACATCGGCTTCGTGCGCGAAGGCCAGGATGCGCAGGTCAAGGTCGACGCGTTCGACTACACCAAGTACGGCACGCTCCCCGGCAAGATGATCCATGTCTCGCGCGATGCGATCGAGGACGACAAGCAGCAGGACGAAAAGAAGAAGCTGCTTTATTCGGTCAAGGTACGGTTGGATGCGTCGACGCTGCAGGTCGATGACAAACCGGTCGCACTGAGCCCCGGGATGTCGGTGAACGTCGAGGTGAAGACCGGCACGCGCCGGGTCATCGAATATGTGCTCAGCCCGCTGCTGCAGGAAGCCCATGAGAGCCTGCGTGAACGCTGAGTTGGATCGTTTCGGCCGCGGCATGGATGTTGGCAGTTGCTCCAGGCCAGTCGGTCTTAGACAAGCTCTCGCCGCCTGCGTCGCGATGGTCTGTCTGGGCGGCGCGGTCAATGCCCATGCGTTCGACCTGGATGGCATCCTGCATTCCGATGCCCTGTCCGATCCATTGCAGGCGGCGCCGCCCGTGCTGAGCCGTGGCACCTCCCTGCCGGGCGATGCCGAGCCCATTGCCTGTGCCTCCTCCCCGGAGATTCCCCCAGAACTGTCCCTGGAGGTGGCGATCGACCTGGCGATGTGCAGCAATCCTCAGGGCCATGCTGCGTGGGCGGCGATCAAGGTCCAGGCGGGCGCAGTTGGGGAAGCGAAGGCGGCCTATCTGCCGACCCTGACGGGCTCCGTGAGTCGGCTGAACGACAGGACCTGGTTCCCGGGCAGCACGAATGCGGCGACGCACACGGTCGGCAATACCGTCTACGCAGCGCTCACGTGGCGGTTGCTGGATTTCGGAGGGCGCGCGGCGAACCTGAGCGCGGCAAAGAGTTTGCTGGAGGCGGCATCCGCCACCCATGGGGCGGCGCTGCAAAAGACCCTCACCGCGGTGATCCAGGCGTACTTCGATGTGCAGACCGCCCAGGCATCGCTGGTTGCGAAGCAGGAAGCCGTGTCGATCGCCACGGAGACCTTGCAGACCGCCCGCCGCAAGGAGCAGCGGGGCGCGGGCTCGAATGGAGACACGCTGCAGGCCGAGACCACCCTGGCGCGCGCATCTCTTGACCGGAGCCGTGCAGAAGGCGATCTGAACAAGGCGAAAGCCGTCCTGGTCTATGCGATGGGAATGCCGCCTGGTTCGGCGGTGAACGTGATAACCCTTGATCCCCCCAAGACCGGCGAGCTTGGGACATCGCTTGCGAGCTGGCTGGAGCAGGCGCAGCAGAGTCATCCGGCCATCGAGGCTGCGCGGGCGCAGATCGAGGCGGCTCGGGCCCGCGCCGATGTAGCGCGCTCGGAAGGGATGCCTTCTCTCGATCTGTCGGCGTCGTTCTACCAGAATGGCCGGCCTGGCCAAGGCCTGAATTCGACGCAAACGCGCGAGCGGCTGGTGGGGGCAACGCTGAACCTGCCGATCTTCGAGGGGTTTGCGCGTACCTACAAGATCCGAGGTGCGAATGCATTGGTCGAGCAGCGTGCTGCAGAGCTGCTGGACGTCGAGCACCGGGTGGCCATGGAAGTGGTCCAAGCCTATTCGGACGCGGCTGCGGCCCTTAGAAATCTGGAAGCCTCCGATACCTTACTGCGCACGGCACAGTCATCCTTGGCGAGCTCGCAGCGCAGGTACGAAAAGGGGGCAGCCGACGTGCTCGAGATTCTCAGCATCCAGAAGGCCTTGGCCGATGCGCAGCAGGAACGCATTCGCTGTGTGTCGGAATGGCGTTCGGCGAGCCTCAGGGTGGTTTCAGCTGCGGGGCAGCTTGGCGTGGTGAAGGTGAGGGAGTTGAGTGAGGTCCGGATACATCGTGCGACGGGTGGTCCGAAGGCAGACTGAAACAGGAGAAGTGCCGAATGGCCGATATGGACCAGCGCCCGGTCTTGAGGGCACTCGAAGTTCGAGACTGGGAAAACTGCTGTTCATAGCGAGCATCGTTGCGTACGGAGTATCGCTATTGATGCCGGCGTTTGAAGTTCTCACGGGCGTACCTGAAACGACACCCGGCTGGCTCGCGTTGCTGTTTGGGGTCTTCATGATTTCCAGAGTAGGTAGCGAAAGCCTCTTCACGTGCTTTGCTTGGTTCGCCAATCCGTTCTTGCTACGAGCATTCCTGGCTCTTTGGGATGATCGTCCAGGTGCTGCATTTGTCCCGGCTGGAGTGAGCCTTGTGCTAGGCATGAGTTTCATGCTGGTCAAAGAAACCGGGATATCCGGAGGATGCAATTTCAACCCTATCCGCCTACATACCGGCTATTTTCTTTGGTTTGCGAGCATGGCCCTGGCGCTCGCATCTGGCGTCGTTCTCAGCCGCAAGAAAGAAACAATCTTGCTCGCCTGCGATAGAAAATCGCTGCGTAAAGTCGTTGTGCGCTGCGCTATCTATGTCGTGCTCGGGTTGAGCCTGCCATTAGGCACATGGTCAGTGCTGTGCTGACTTCGCGCGGTGAGCCGTTGCAATTCGCGACTCGATCCGTCCGCGCTAGATTTGAGCAGTCGGGGGAGGGGGCGTTCGCAAATGACTCTCCGCTAGAGCCATGCCTCGTGCCCAGGGCCGCCTGGGTTCTGTGGAGATGGTTCGCGGGCATAGGGTGGGCCTTCTTTTCGCACGGTTTTTATGCGGCGCAATCTTCTTGAACAGCGCGGCGCTGATCTCTTTGTTCTTGTCTCGACCCATGCAGCGTCAGCCACCGATCAGGTGTTTGGCGCCGACATCGTTTTGTTAGCCGCTCTAGACTTGAAGGTCGGACACCACGCGCGAACACCAGGCCGGCATCTTCAATTCGCGGGTGCCACAGGATGCTCCAGAAGCACGCTCAGCACCGTGCTCCTCTCCTTTCTTTCGGAAACAATCAACATGTGCAATCGCGTCCTCCAGGTCGCTGCGACAGCAGTGGCCTTCCTTTTTTCATCGCCCTTCGCGACCGCGCATGAGCTGTGCACACTGATCGCAGATGCCGATTCCGGCAAGCTCGTTCTGCAGCGCGGCCCCGCCTGTTCCGAGCGCGTGACGCCTGCCTCGACTTTCAAGCTCGCCATCAGCCTCATGGGATATGACGCAGGCGTGCTGAAGGACGCTGCACAGCCTGCCTTGCCGTATCAGACGGGATATCCGGATTGGGGTGGCGATGCATGGCGGCGGAACATCACGCCGACAACGTGGATCAGGGACTCCGTCTTCTGGTACTCACAGCAGGTTGTGAAGCGAATGGGGCAGGAGCGCTTCGCGCAATATGTGAAGGATTTTCAGTATGGCAATGCAGATGTCTCTGCCGTGCCGGTCGATGACCCCGGGCAGAGCGGCGTCTGGGTGATGAGTTCGCTGCGCATCTCCCCCGAGGAACAGCTTGCGTTCATGCGCAAGATCGTGCGCCGCCAGTTGCTGGTGAGTGCGCATGCCTTCGACATGACCGCACTCATCTCGAGCTACGGCGCCCCGGTCGACGGCTGGGCCGTGCATGGCAAGACGGGCACCGGGTCGCCAGGCAGCGACAACCGCTATGACGCCAGCCGCGCTTATGGCTGGTACGTCGGCTGGGCTACCAAGGGCGCGCGAAGGCTGGCGTTTGCACGCCTGATCCAGGATGAGCAAGCCCTCAAGCCCAACGCGGGCCTGCGTGCGCGCGACGAGCTGCTTCGGCTTCTGCCAACCGTTGACGATTGAGGCGGGCATCGCCATGAGCGCATTGCGTCGCGCACTTGCCGCGCTTCTCGTCCTTCTCGGTTCGTCCTGCGTTCTGGCCCAGACCTTGGCGCTGACGTTCGACGATGGCCTCGACCCTTCGAAAGAGCCCGCGGCCGCGTCGTGGAACCGGCAGATCCTGGAGACGCTCCGCGATGCGGGCATCACGTCCATGGTGTTTCCAACACTCGTGCGCACCGGCCGGGACCAAGGACTTGACCTCATCCTGGACTGGGCGCGCGCAGGCCACGCGGTAGGCAACCACACGTCCCGGCACCGCAGTCTGGGGTCGCCTCAAGTGCCGCTTGCGGACTTCATCGGCGATGCCAAGGAAGCCGACACCGTGCTGAGCCGGATGCCGGGCTGGACGAAGATGCTGCGCTTTCCGTATCTCAAGGAGGGCAACACGCTTGCCAAGCGGGACGGCATGCGTCTGTGGATGCAGGCCGCAGGCTACAGGGCGGCGCCGGTTTCGATCGACGCGAGCGATTGGTACTACAACCAGGTCTATGCGGCGTGGCTGGACGAAGGAAATGCCGACAAGGCCGATCGCGTGAAGGCCGCGTACATCGAGCATCTGCTGGACCGCGCGGCCTACTACGATGGCTTGGCGCGGCAGGTCCTCGGCCGCAGCCCTGCCCACGTGATGCTGCTGCACACAAGCAGGATCAACGCCGCCGCTCTCGAGGAATTGATCGCGGCATTCCGGGTGCGAGGATGGTCTTTCACAGCCGCCAGGACAGCCTTCGATGACCCGATCTACACCGTGCAGATCGACACCCTGCCGGCGGGCGAAAGCGTCGTCTGGGCCAGCGCCAAGGCGGCGCGGATTCCAGGTCTGCGCTATCCAGCCGAGGACTCGGTCTATGAGGAACCCAAACTACGCGCGGCGGGACTGGTGCCGGCGCGCATGCCGCAGTAGTGCACCGGCAAGGTGTTTGACGATGACATGGTTTTGCTAGCCGCTCTTAGTGCAGCGCATCGGCGGGCTGTTCTCATCAGCAAACCACAGAGAGACTCAGGGCAGCGGCTCGACGGCTGTCGACGTAGCCAGCCACAACGGCGCGCAGCACGTCGTGGGCTGTCCTAGCCTGCGGTGTCAGCTTGCTCAAACGTGCAACGCTCGCGGTTGGAGTGCATGTCGCCAACGATTTCGCGACGACTGATTTCGCATAGATTTCCATGGCCCTGGCCGAGGCGTTGCGCCATGGAACGAACAGGGAGAGGAGGGGCGCATCGCCAACGTCATTCGCTGAAGCCGTCATTGCGAGGGTCGAATGCCGCGCGCCTTGACCACCTCGGCCCATGTGCTTGTTTCGCGGCGCGCATGGTCCGCAAGCGCCTCCGCGCTGCTGCCCACGGGCTCGGCGCCGAGCTTGTCGAGGCGGGCGGCGACTTCGGGCATTGCAGCGACTTTCATCCAGGCCCGCGAAAGCGCAAGCACGATGGGCTTGGGAGTGCCTTGCGGCGCCCAGACACCGTACCAGGCCTGGATCACATGCCCCGGCACGAACTCGCTGACTGTGGGGAGGTCGGGCATGCTGCGCGCACGTCTTGCGCCGGTCTGAGCCAATGCGCGCACCTTGCCGGTGGCGAGGAGACCCGGCACCTGCGACGCCGGGCTCATCGACAGCTGAACCTCGTTCGACAGCAGATTGGCGCTGAAGTTGTTGGCATAGTTGACGTGCAGCAGCTCGGCACCCGTCTGCAGGCTCAGCATCTGCGCACCCAGGTAGGCCGCGGAGCCATATCCGGTGACGCCCATCGCGAGCTTGGAAGGGTTCGCCTTGGCATGGCGTACTAGCTCGGGAAAGGTCGTGACAGGGACCTGGGCATTGACGAGCCAGACGAAGGTGGACTCGGCGAAGCGCGAAATGGGCACGAGGTCCTTCTCGGGATCGTAGGGAAGGTTGGCGACCACGTGCGGGTTCATCGTGATCGTCTGGTTGAACGTGAACAGCAGCGTGTAGCCATCAGGCTTGGCGCGCACGACGCGCTGCACGCCGATGACCCCGCTGGCGCCGACCACGTTTTCCACAACCACCGGCTGCCCGAGCACGTCGCCCAGGTACTGAGCGGCGATGCGCCCGAGAACGTCCACGCCCGTGCCGGCCGCAGCCGGCAGGATCAGTCTCACAGGCGCCGAGGGGTAGCGCTCCGTCTGGCCGGCGGCCAGCCCGCCCAGGCCCAGCAGGGACATCAGTGCGAGGGCCCGAAGGCCTTTCCGGCGAGAGCTCATGGTTGCCTGCATGATGGGGCGCTCAGCTCTCGAGGATCTTGGTGGCCTGCCAGTGGAGCATCCGCCAGCGGTCACCGTCGTTGCGCCAGACCGTGAAGAACGCGTTGTGCAACGTCTTGCGCGAGCCCGCGACATCAACGGTTGTGTGCACGACACCGTTCAGCAGTACGACGTCGCCGAAGCGACGCACGCGCTGGTCCTTTCGCTTCGCGTCGATGAAGCGGTACTTGTCGGCGGCGATCGATGCGAGGAAGGCCGTCTTGTCGTCGGTTCTCCCGTTCGCATGGGTATGCAGGTAGGCGTCGTCCAGCATCTGCGAGAGCGCCCCGGTGTCTCGCGCATATAGCGCCTGATAGCGTGCCTCGTCCGCCAGCAGGAGATCAGGGGTGGCAAGAGTGGCAACGGTGTCAGAGGTGTCCGAGGTGGGATCGGCGGTGTTCATGTGCGCACAGGGGTGAATGGGGCCACGGTGTTGGAAAGCCTTCCGACACCCTCGATCTCGATCTCGAAGGTGTCTCCGGGGGACAGCGGTCCGACCCCGCCTGGCGTGCCGGTCATGACGAGGTCGCCGGGCAGCAGCGTGATGAACGAACTCAGGTAGGAGATCAGGTCGGCAACGTCGAACAGCAGGTCCGAGGTCTCGCAATCCTGGACGATCTGGCCGTTGAGCCGGCCTGTCATGCGCAACCGGGTGGGATCCGCCTCGGTTTCAATCCATGGTCCGATAGGCGCGAAGGTGTCGGCGGCCTTTCCCATCGTCATCAGGCCCATGGCCATTTCCTTGCGCTGATAGGCCCGCTCGCTGACGTCGTTGCCGCAGGTATAGCCCAGTACATGCGCCAGGGCGTCCTCGCGGCGAACCTGCTTCGCTGTGCGTCCGATCACCGCGACCAATTCGGTCTCGTAGTGCACGATCTGGGCGGCTCTCGGGAACACGATCTGCCCGCCATGCGGCAGCAGCGCGGTGTCCGGCTTCATGAACACGGGTGGAATCTCGGGCGTGCCGCGTCCGGTCTCGGCAATGTGGGAGCGATAGTTGAGGCCGATGCCGAAGACTCGGGGATGTGCGACTGTCGGAACCAGCAGGGTGACCTCGGACAGGGCAACGACGGCGTCCGTCGGCGTGATGGGTCCCTCGAACGGCGATCCGCTCAGAATGCGGATCTGGTTCGTCCCTTGCAAGACGCCGAAGGCCGTTCGTCGGCCATCGCTGAACTTGAGAATCTTCATGGGTCAGTGCTCCGGTTGGATCTTCAGGGTGAGGCGCCGCGCGAGTGCGAGGGCGGCGTTGCAGACAAGAACGATGGCGGTCGCCGCGGCAATGCCATAGAAGACGCCGATGGAATCGCGCACCTGCCGGGCTTGGTCGATGGCATGGCCCACGCCCACCTTGGCCGAGAGGAATTCCGCCACCAGCGCGGCGCTGAGCGCCCAGGGCAGTGCCACTTCCAAGCCGGTCAGCACGAAGGGCCACAAGGTCGGCAAGACGATGAACCGCGTCAGCTGCAGCGGGCCGGCGCCGAACACCCGCGCCGTCATGAGCAGTTGGCGATTCACGGTGATCAGGCCGGCGTAGGCGATGGCGAAGACGATGAAGAGCACCGTCAGGACCACCAGCAGAAGTTGAGGGGCCAAGCCCGTGCCGAACCACAGGACCAGCAGCGGCACGAGACCGAGCTTGGGCACGCTCATGAGGGCCGTGATGAAGGGCTGGAGCATGCTGTCGAGGCGCGGCAGCAGCCGCAGCAGGCAGGCCAGGCCGATGCCCAGGACCGTGCCGCCCAGCGTTCCCATCAGCACCAGCCGGCCCGTGGCCCAGAGGTCGCGAAGCAGGCTGCCTGCTGTCAGTTCGGCCCAGAGTCGCTGCGCCACCTGGGCCGGCCCCGGCATCCAGTAGTCGCCCATGACCAGGCCGGCGACCTGCCAGCACGCGAGGAAGATGGCCAGCCCGGCCAACCTCGACGGCCACAGACGGCGGTCGGCGGTCATGGGTGAGGCACCTTGCGAAGGCAACTGCGGATCGCCTCGTAGTGGGTCGCGAAATCGGGTGCCTTGAAGATCAGTTCGGGGTCGCGCGGGCGCGGGATGCGGATGCGCCGCTGAAGTTCGACGCGCCCCGGAGTTCCGGCCAGCACCACCACGCGGTCCGCGAGTGCGATCGCCTCGTTGATGTCGTGCGTGACGAACAGAATGGTCTTGCGCCGTGTCTCCCACAGCCGCAGCAGGTCGGCCTGTAACTGCGCCCGCGTCTCCGCATCCAGCGCGCCGAAAGGCTCGTCCATCAGGACGACGGGAGGGTCGTAGACCAGGGTACGTGCCAACGCCGCGCGCTTGCGCATCCCACCCGAGAGCTGATGCGGGTAGTGGTCGGCCCAGCCTGCCAGGCCGACTTGCTCCAGGAGCAGGCGCGCGTGCTCCAGTTGCGCGGGTGACGGCTTGCCTGCGAGCGTGAGCGGAAACAACAGGTTCTGCCATACGGTGCGCCAGGGCAGAAGGTTGTCATCCTGTGTCACGAAGCCGATCTGCCGGTGGCAGCCCGGCTGCGCCTCGCGCCCCGCGCCGGCGACCACTTGGTCCTTGAAGACGACCTGTCCCGCACTCGGCGCCAGTGTTTGAGCGATCACGCTGAGCAGCGTGGACTTGCCCGCGCCCGACGAGCCCATGACCGTGACGAACTCGCCTTCCGCCACGGCCAGGTCGACGTCCTTCAGGATCCAGCGTCGTTCCGGCGCGCCGGCGTCGGCGTAGGAGACGCCGAGCCCGTGCAATGCCAGCAGTGCCGGGGGATGCAGCGGCAGCGTACCGGCTAGCTGCCGATCGTCGTCGCGCTGTCTTGCGATGGTTCCGATTGCCACTGCAAAAGCCTCTTCTGTGCGAACTCGACGCCCGCGTTGATGAGCAACACCAGCGACATGACAGTTGCCAGTGCAACGAAGATCAGCGTAGTGTCGAAGTCCATCGCACCGTACTGGGCCAGGTAGCCCAGGCCGCGGTTGGACGAGATGATTTCGCCGACGATCGCGCCTGCCACGGCGTACGGCAGGGCCACCCGCAGTCCGCCGAAGACATAGGGAACCACCGACGGCCAGACCACCTGGCGCAGCAGCTGGCTCTCGGTGGCGCCGAGCACGCGCGCCGTCATGAGCAGTTGCGCACTGACGGCCTTGACACCTCGCAGCGTGCTGTAGAACACGATGAAGAAGATGGCCGAGGCCACCAGCGCCACCTTCGCGCCGGGCCCGACGCCCAGCCAGAGGATGAACAGCGGGACCAGCGCGGTCTTCGGCAGGGCATAGCCGAGACTGCAGATCGCCAACACGCCGGCTTCCGCCCGAGGGTGCCGGCGCAGCAGCATCGCAAGCAGGCACGCCGGCACGGCGCCTAGCACGAAGCCGCCGAGCGCCTCGCCCACGGTGAAGCGAGCGTGAAACCACAGATCGCCCGTCGCGACCATGGCGTACCCGCGTTTGAGCACCAGCAGGGGCGAGCTGATCCAGTAGGGGTCCCAGGTCTGCGCGGCAAGCTGCCAGGTTGCCAGCAGTGCCGTACCCAGCAGTGCGCGATCGATCCAGGGGTGGCGCATGGTGCGGACCGGCTACTTCTTGGCGGCCGCGACGTAGTCGTCGCTGTACAGGCCCTTGACGAGCGTCTTGAGCGCGGCTTTGTCGTCGGCCGGACCGAACATCGTGTCGACCGTGTGGTTGAATGACTGCGCCATCGGCATGGGGCGTGGCGGCGCATTGCGGCGGAACGTCTCGAAGGCGTCCTGCAGCAACGCGGGGTCCATCTTGTCGAATCGCTTGGACAACAGTGCCAGTGCCTGGCCGGGTTCGTTCGCCAGCAGCGTCATCGACCGCGCCAGCGCTGCGATGAGGGCCTTGCAGGTGCCGGGTGCGGTGGTGCAGTAGCCATCGCGTGCCACCAGGACGTTGTACGCCGTGGGGTCCAGGTCGGGGAGGTCGCCCCGCGGTCCGCTGATCCACAACTGCGCGCCGCGTCTGACCGACTCGAGCGTGAACGGGCTGGAGAAAACGAACCCGTCGACCTCCTTGCGCTGCAGGGCAGCATCCATCCCGGCGGGCGACATGAAGACGAGTCGGACGTCCCGGTCGGCGTCCAGGCCGCCCTGACGGGCGGCATAGCGAAGGAAGGCGTGCGGCAGGCCGTTGGCTGCATCGACCGCCAGCGTCAGGCCCTTGAGCGCCTTGGCGCGCTCCGTCGGAGTGCGCGCGCCGGCCAGTTTCTCGGCCGTGCTCGCACCGAGCACGATCTCGGTGGTGGCTTTTTCCTGCAGGCCCGCGATCGCCAGGGTTTTCTGCCCGCGCTGCGCGGCGCGAATCTGGATCAGGCCGGCGAGGGTCGTGAAGTCGGCGCTGCTGCCGATGAGTGCGTTGAGGGCGGCCGGACCCGCCAGCAATCCGAGCTCGACATCCACGCCGGCTTCCTTGAAGTAGCCGGCGTCCTGGGCGATGTAGACCGGTGCGAACAGCACCGACACGGCCGGCAGGATCATCGTTGTCCTGGCCTGTTGCGCGGTGGCGGGCGCCGCCCAGCACGCGAGGGCCAGCAGGCCACACCCTGCCATTCGCCTGATCACATGTTTCAGCATCTCTTTGTCTCCTTGTTGGTCGGGGACCTTCTTACACACTGTCAGGACGGCGCATCAACTCCACTTCCGGTACGCCTGCGCGCAGCTCGGCGAGCATGTCTTCGGCATCGAACTCGATGCCTATCGGATTGCGGCTGAAGGCCTCGCTGCGCATCCACGCGTTGGTGGCTTCGGCGTCGGGAAAGCTGTCGACCTGCAGCTCGATCTGGTTGCCGTCCGGATCGAGGTAGTACAGCGACACGGTCGGCCCGTGATTGATCGTGCGGTGCGGCTCGATGCCCAGGCCCCGCAGCCGCTTGTAGGTGCCCAGCAGGTCGCCGAGCGAGTCGTAGGCGAAGGCCGTATGGAAGTAGCCCTCCGTGACCTGCTGCGGTCGCTGCGGATAGTCGTCCAGGGCCAGCAAGGCGATGCGATGGTGCTCGTCGTCGTAGGTCAGGAAGGCGACCTTGCCGGAGCCATAGGCCACGTGTGCGCCCAGCACCGTGCAGTACCACTGGGTCATCGCTTGCAGGCGATTGGTGCGAAGCGCGATGTGGGCCATTCGGCGCGGCGACGCAGGAGGCGGGAGAAGATTCATGGTGGTTTCCTTTGTCCTAGGAAGTCAGGAGGCCAGGGGAAGCGGCGTGCCCAGGCACTGGCTTTGGCCGACCACTGCGGCAAGCACATTGCGCAACACGTCGTGGGGGAACTCGTGGCCCCCGCAGGAGCGCCACATGACATGTCCGTCCGGGCGCACCAGCACGGCGCCGTCGGCACCGATGCCGTACAGGTCCTGGAAGGCGCCTAGGTTGTCGAGCAGGTCACCCTCCGTCCCGACCACGAAGGCCTGCGCCGCCAGACCCGCTTCGGAGGCGATCTGGCGAAAGGCGGATCGCCACCGCTGCCCGAGACGGCCCGCGAGCAGCGTGAAATTCAGATCCTTGAACAGGTCGATGGTGGAGAAGTCGCTGCCTTGGGGGCGGCGCAGCCAGCAGTGCGGTGCGCGTGCGCCCGGCATGGCAGAGGGGCGGTAGCTGTGGACTTCGGTCGGCGCGGCCATGCTGCCGTCACCGAAGACGAGTGCCGAGCGGTAGCTGTAGCCGTACGTCTGGCCGGGATAGTCGAAGTGCTCGCGCTGGGCGGGGATCGCCTCGCGCATGCGAGCGATGTCGTCCTCCCGGAAATCGTCGTGCGTCTTGAGAATGCCGCCCAGGCCACTGGCCTCCATGTTCCTGGCGTTGCGCACGCTCTGCTCGACATTGAAGCGGATGACGGGCAGCCGTTCTTCGCCGTAGGTGTCAAGCAGTGCATCAGGGGCCACGCCGTTGACCACCAGGGCCAGCTTCCAGCACAGGTTGTGCACGTCGCCGATGGCGGTGTTCATGCCCTGCCCCCCGGTGGGAGGCAGCGGATGGGCAGCGTCGCCGGCCAGGAACACGCGTCCGGCACGAAGGGACTCGGCCATACGCGCCTGCATGCGCCATACACGAACGTCGCGCACGGTCAGGTCGAGGTCGGAGGCGCCGATCGCGGCCTTCACGACCTGCGCACAACGCTCCGGGGTGAAGTCCTCCGGCCTGTTCTTTGCCGGGTCGTAGCCGAAGTTGTAGGTCCAGCGGCGACGCCCGTCCAGGGCGATCAGCACGCCGACTGTCTGCGGGTTGTAGATCCACCAGAGCAGGTTGGGGCGCTGTGCCACCCACCGCCACAGATCGGCCTCGAAGTAGACGCCGATCTGATCGCCCAGCACGCCGGCGCCGCTCATGCCGACGCCGAGTTGCTCGCGCAGCGCACCGCGCGCGCCGTCGGCGGCAATGGCATACCGCGCGTGCACCTGCCGGCGCTCGCCGTCGGGCATCTCGACGGTGGCATGCACGCCGTGCGCATCCTGCTCGAGCGCGTTCACGCGCGTACCGAAACGCAGTGTCACCGAAGGCAGGCCCTGTGCACCGCGCAACAGTTCAGGCTCGAAGGCGTCCTGGGGGCAGGAGGTCTTGGCGCTCGGGCCGTGCGTCTCGGCGAGCCGGTTGCGCAGCGGATCCGCGAAGGTGCGGATCTCCCCGATGAGCTCGCCGACCAGGGAACGCACGAACGCGATGCCTTGGTTGCGATCGTGAGGAATCCCGCGGGAACGCACAGCTTCCTCCAAGCCCCAGGTCCGCAGGATCTCCATGGTCCGCGCGCTCACCACGTGGCCGCGCGGATGAAACGAGGTGGAAGGATGCTTCTCGACCAGCAAGGTCTTGATGCCGCAGCGCCCCAGCGCGATGGCCGCGGCGAGGCCGCAGGGGCCACCGCCCACGACGAGCACGTCGAAGCGCTCCGGGCCGGTATGTGATGCATCTGAATTCATCTGTGTTTGATCAACATTGACTGACTGTCAATCAGTTTAGGCGGCTGCCGTGTCTCTGGTCTTGTGGTTTTCCCGGGGGATGTGGCGGCTTGGCCGGCAGGCACGGGGATATGATTTCCTGCATGAATGAACCCCTTGATTCGCCGGGACCGCGGTCTGCGCGGCCTGGCGCGGGAAAGCCACCCACCGGCAAGCAACGGGTGCTCGAGGCCGCCGAGCGGCTGTTCGCCAGCAGGGGGTTCCTGGACGTGCCGGCCTCGGAGATCGCGCGGGAAGCCGGTGTGGCGCACGGGCTTTTGTTCCATCACTTTGGCTCGATGGAAGAGCTCTATGCCGAGGTCAGTCGGGTGGCCGCAGCGCGAATGGACGAGGCACAGCTGACATCGTTTCGCGGCGACACCGCACGCCAGCGGATCACGTCGTTCCTGCGCGCGCACATGCGCGCCGTCAAGCAGAGGGAGGGGGACGCGATCTTTCGGGCTCGCTCGTCCAATGCGGCGCTCAGCAGCACCATCGCGAAGATCTGGGAAGAATCACGCGGCAAGGCCATCGATCAGGTGATGGCGGTGCTGGGCATCACCCGACCGACCAAACGCATGCGGGTGTGCCTGCGCGCCTGGATCGGGTTTCATGACCAGCTGGTGCTTGGCTGGCTGGCTGACAAGGCACTCAGCGAGACTGAGGTGATCGAGTGGACCATTCGGCAACTCGAGCACCTGTCGGAAGAGGTGCTGGGTGTGACGATTGATCAGCCCGTCGGCTCCGCGTGAAAGTACAGCAGGATGACCGGGGTCTCCGGGCTGCTGCGCTGGCGATCGATGCAAGTGACGGCCGATCCGCCGCAAGCCACTTTCGCCTCGAAGGCGAAGTCGCCGGCACGAATGAAGAGAAAGGGCCTCCGTCACCGATGAAGTCGACGGCGGCCTGGAGACCATATCTCGCTTTGGCGCGGGTCAACCCATACACAAGGTACTGCCGGGTTCAAGATGGGGCGGCCTGATCCCACTCCACGCAAGCTCGGGCGTGAAGAGCACGCGCAGCTATGTCGTTCTCTCAACCTTCCGGGACCGTACGACGCAGCCCGGCATCCCTGAGTCACTGGAAACGAAGCAGCGCTCTCTCGCCGAGCCTGGGGACCTCTTGGTCGCAGTTCAGGAGACCGGGAAATTCCACCACTCGCTGCAGCTCACTGCGCGCCGCGCGAGACCACGATCGAGCCGTTTTCGGGCATGTTGATCTCGCCCAACAGGACGCCGGTGGCCTGCGCAGCCATTTCCTCGGCGGCTCGTGCCTTGCTGGCGATTTCCGCCAACTTTCGGACGCGTTCCTGAGGGGGCAGATCGACTTCACAACTGAGCAGATCCAGGCATGCTTGCAAGGTCTGACTGGCCGACATGAGGCACATGTGAGTTGCGAAGCGGGTGCGATTGCCCAGTTCCGTGTCCTCCTTGACCCTGAGCTCGGACTCCGTCGGCGGCAGTCCGCCCAGATTGGTCGGCTCGAAGTAGTGGGCTGGCGTGGCGCCAAGCTCCGTTTCGGCGAGCACGAAATTGACAGCTTTGCTGGCTGCAGCAATGGTCGAAAAGTTCCGAGCGGTCATAGCGATCTCCCTCAGAAAGCCCAGTTCAGAGTGAGCTTGAATCCGTGGTTATGCAGTTCCTCGCGGTGCGGGAAGGGTAGGAGGTCCCTCGCTGCGGGCACAGGCTCGGCGTCGCGAACCTCGCATTGATGCTGCTGCCTTCCCTGTCGAGCGCTGCTAACCCGCTGTGCTCGGCCAAAGCGTCGCCCTGCATCCGCACGGAGGCCAAACGCACGAAGGGCTTCAGTGCCACGGATCCTCGCATCGGCGCGGCGCCCGGCTTCGCGGAACAGTTGCGTGGTGGACCGCTGTCGCGCATGCGTTGCCCGGCAGGGTACGCGCCTTGCGAGACGCAGTTGGTCGACAGCCACTTCGTGCGGGAAGCGGCTGTCCTGGCTGGCGCAGAGTGAATCCATCCGCATCTCCTGCAAGTCGCATCTTGCAGATGATGCGGCCTGCCGCGCTGACCCGACAACATGCGGTGTAGAACGAAAGTCGTTCAAAGTTCGTAAAAAACTGAGCCGCGTTGCCTCGAAGCGACGCCCGGATGGTACGGAAGCGCCTCCCAGCCTCGTGCGCCCATGGTGGCCGGCCCCCTGCTGGGCAAGGGCGTGGTCGTCATGCAGCTGGCCGCCCGCGTGAAGGGCACCCGTCAGCTCGATGCACTAGACGGGCATGGCGGCTGCAGACATCTGCACCACGGCGATGCCCCGACCCGCAGGCGCGTCAGGCGGGCTGCCTCGGCCCTGTGAATGGCGTTGTCATGTGAGGCCGGGCGAGCAGTTCGAAGGCAGTGCTGGGAATCCCGCTCGAACTCAAAGGCCAGCGTCCGCAGAAGCGACTTGACCGATAGTCCAGGCAAGCCTTCAGAAGGCGCTCTTGACGATGCCGCCGTCGACGCGAAAGGTTGTCCCGTGATCGCCGAAGCGAGCGGACTTGCCACGTAGGCCACCAGAGAGGCCACTTCCTGTGGCGATGCGAAGCGCTTGATCAGCGTGGTTGGGCGGACCTGGTCGAAGAACTCCGCCTCGACCTGCTCGAAGCTCTTATCGCTCGAGCGCGTCATGCCTTGCACGAAGTCGCCGACGCCGGGCATTTCCTCGCACCCGGAAGTGCGCTGTTCACCGTGATGTTCTTAGCAGCGGGGAATTCCGCCAGGCCGCGCGACACAGCGAGCCGCGCGGTCTTCGTCATGCCGTCGTGGATTATCTCGGTGGGTATCTGCACCGTGCTTTCGCTCGGGATGTCATATCGGTCGGTTCATGGGCTGCGTCAGAAGGCGTGGTTCACCCCGAACTGAAGGCCCGACGAGCGTCGGCCCGCCACGCCGGCGGGCGACGAGTCGGCCACCACGTAGGCGGCATTTCTGCGGTTGCTGATGCGCGAGTAGGTGCTGTACAGCGTGGTGCGCTTGCTCAGGTTGTGTGCGTGGCCGATGGCGAACTGGCGGGCAGTGCCGCCGGTCTCGAGGCCTGGGCCGGAGCGTTCGGAGCGCGCGAACGATACCCGGATCTGCCCCGCGCCGACGGGAACCGACGCACCGATCAGTGCGTTCGTCTGCCGCTCGCGTCCCAGCCGATGGCGCAGGTAGTTGACGTAGGCCTTGACCACGCCGAAGCCATAACTGCCGCCGACGGTCACAGTGCGGCAGTCCTCGACGCCCACCGCGGTCTGCCCATACGCGACCGCTACGTTGAGCGGGCCCGACTCGTAGCCCAGCCGGCCGCCGCGGTAGCCGGTGCCCTGCGCGCCTTCGGCTGTCGCGAACATGAACTGCCCGCAAAGGCCGCCGAGGCCGCGCGGCAGGAAGTAGCCGGCGGAGTTGCTGGCGCGGGCCTGTGTGCGTGCACGGCCCAGGCCGAGCGGCCAGCCTTCGACGATGTTGCTGCTGCCGCCCATGCCAACCGTGCCGAAGGGGGAAAAGCTCGACACGTTCCAGAACGTGGGCGTGTAGTCGCGGCCCAGCCGCAGTTCGCCGAGGTCCTCAGTCATCAGGCTCACGGTGGAGCGGCGGCCGAAGCCGCCTTGCGTCACGCCGGTATCGGGCAGAACGGCGGTCTCGAGCCAGAAACCGGTCGCGAATCCGCCGCCCAGGTCTTCCACGCCGCCAAAGCCCAGGGGACTGGGCAGCAGGTAGCCGCCCTGGTCCATGGCCTTGGTCGAGGCGTTGCCCGCCTTCGAGTAGGTGAAGTTCAGGTCGATGGTGCCGAACACCGTCACGGACGATTGGCCGCGGCCGACCTAAGACCGAACTGTCTTATCCTCGGAACTGGACGAGCACCACCGTTGAGGAATTCATCGAAGCGCTTGGTTCCTACGTCCGTTGGTGCACCCAGAAGCGGATCGAAATCTCTCTCGGCCCCACGCAATACCGTGAGAACCTTGGCCGGCAGCGAAAAAATTCGCCCGGCCGCGTCGGCCTCACAACATAAGCTATGGAATGCTGGATCAAGCACGTATAAAGGCCGCGGAAAAAGAGGCCGAACAAGCGACTGACGTCGCCGGGCAACTTGCACCCTGGTTGCCGCTGTGGGCCGACGGGGATGAAGAAATGCGCAGTGCCGCCTTGTCTGCCCTGGCGGATTCTCGATTGAGAGGGGATGCAGTGACGAAGGTGTTCGTCGAGGCCGCCTGCGATCCCCTTCCAGCCGCAAGATGTAAAGCCATGTGGTGGTTGGGCGACGAAGAGGATAGGGGCGTCGGCACGGCGGCATTCGATGCGTTGACGGCAGGTCTGGGGGACGTGGATGCCTGTGTGCGCGCTGCCGCCGCCCAGGGTCTGCGTTTCAGCGACCCAGCTGCGATCGAACCGCTGTTGGTCGCACTGCGCGATACGGATGCCGATGTGCGCAGTAACGTCGTGATCGCTCTCAAAGACTTCGACCTGCCAGTCCCGTCCGTATTCGATGCGTTGATCCACGTTCTCCACCACGATCTCGACTTGGAGGTTCGAGAGAATGCGCTGTATGCATTGGCCTACCTCGACGGAACCCAGGCATTGGATGCGCTCCGATTGGCCGCTCGCGCCGAGGACTTGAGACTCCGGCTGGCCGCCGCGCTGGCGCTTGGCGATTCACGCTCGCTGCCTGAGGAGCATCGGCTTGAACTGGTTTCGTTGATGCTGACGGATACCGATGAGGAAGTCCGCGAGCGTGCCGTCCGCTCGCTGGCCCCTCTGTTCGACAAGCAGCCTGGCGCTGCTTCGCTTCCGCTCTGGCTGGCTGCGCTGCGCGACCCAGCTGAAAATGTCCGCGTGGCGGCGCTGGAGGCATTGCCACTTGCAGGCCCAGGGGTTGCAGAGCGCTTGTCGCCGCTCGTGTCCGAGCTGCTTGAAGACCCCGTTGCCGAGATAAGCAATGCCGCGATCAAGGCACTGAAGTTCGAGGCGGGCGCGCCGATTCCGCCGGTATTTTTCCGTCTATTTCAGTCGCCTGGGAAGACGGGCCTCCATGCGCGCAAGCTGGCGGTGCAGGCACTCGCCTACCGTGGTCTCGCCGATGACGCGGTCCTGCTGCTGTTGCCACTCCTGAGTGAGAACGAACTGACAAGGGAGGTGACGGACGCGCTCATCGATCTGCCGGATCGCCGTGCACTCGCCGCGTTGATAGCGCAGCTCGATAACGAGGATGACGATTGCTGCGCCAACGCCGCGCTGGCGCTGGCCGCGATTGGCGATAGCGAAGCCATTGAGCCGTTGATCCGCACTTTGGACAGGCGAGAGCCTTACGTGCGCCGACGCATCGTGTGGGCGTTGAGTTTCTTCACCTCAGAGCGTGTGATGCCGGTATTGACCGGGAGCTTGTCGGACCCTGCGCCCGGCGTGGCCCGTACTGCGGCCAGGGCCCTGCTGGAAACGCTCACGCCGGCCCAGGTTCGCGCGTTGCTATCTCGCCTGCCTCTGCTGCGTCGGTTGCCGGCGCCAGCGCGCGAGCTGCTGCGCGGCGAACTCGAGTGCGAATTGGAAGAAGGTGATGGCTCCCCGGGTCCGAGTGGCCAGCGTCTGGTTCGCTTGGGAACCGCAGAATATGAATAGGCGCGGCTAACGAAGCGAGCGAGCTTGCGAAGATGACGCAGCAAGCCTGAGAGAGCGGCGCGGCGTGAACGTCAATTTGGCGGTATCGCCGCAAGTTTCGCCGGTGGCTTCCGGCAGTGCCCCGACTCGAGGGCGCCCGACCCTTTCAGAAAAGCAGCGAGCCGACCAGAATGGGGCCATGCCGCGCCCTTCCGATCCCGTGCCAGCGCCACCTGCGCAACGCCACCGCGTGCTGCGGCTGCTGATCGCCCTTGCCTGGGTGGTGCCGGCCGGTCCGATCCTCACACTCGTCCTGTATCCCTTCTGGTCATGGTGGGAGGCCACCACGGGCTGGGAGTCTGTCGGCCACTCGGGGCCCGCGGGCTGGTGCTACCTGGCGACGTGGGCGGTATTGCTCGCGGTGGCCTGGCTGGTGCCCCTGGTTGCGCGTCGCAGGGCGGGCTGATGGTGTAGAAGAGGCCGGCGTTCCTCCACATTCCCTCGATGGCAACCGATGACTGCTGATTTCCACCTCCCCAGGGCGATCCTGATCGCTGTCGCTGCTGGTCTGGCTTCGCTCACCAGTGGCGCGAACGCCGCCGGTTCCGCCGACGGTGCTTCGCGCCCGGAGTCGCCGTCGGTGACACCGGCCAGATCCTGCAACTTCGGTGCCTTCGTCGCCGAGACCGACCCGGCCGGTCTCAACGTCCGCGAGGCGCCGAGCACTGCGGCGAAGGTCCTGGGCAAGCTCCCGCCGACCTTCGTCGAGCCCACGATGAACTACGGTGTCCGCGTCGAGGTGGAGATCACCGGCGTGCGCGAGGGCTGGTTCCTGATCCGCAACGCCAGGGACAACGCCGATCTCACCGGTCGTCCGGCGCGGCCGATGTACAGCGGCAGGGGATGGGTCAGCGGCAGCAAGCTCACCGTGAAGTCCCAGGCGGATGCGGGCCGCGCGCGACCGGCCCCTGCCGCCGCCGTCCACCTGCGTGTGGGCGACGGCGAGACCTTCGATGGCGACAGCTTCATCGAGGCCGGCCGTCTGAGCGACTGCCAGGGCGAATGGGCGCAAGTCGAATTCACGGATCAGCGCTTCCCCGCCCAGGAACGCGCCGCGCTGAAGGTCGAACCCGCGGCGCGCGCGGGCCTGCCGCCGGGCCGTTTCCGCGTCTGGGTGGATCGTCTGTGCGGCATCCAGGAAACCAGTTGCTCCTGACCCGTCCGATCCGGGCGCCTCGTCCTGCGGCGTTTTCGTGGGTCGGCTGCGGCCCGCTCAGCTCGGGCTCGCCACGTGCCCGTAGCAGGCCTTGAGTGCCGTGTAGTCGTAGTAGTGAGCCGTCCCCGGCGCTTTGGCTGAATCGCAGGCCGCCTTGAAGTCGGTTTCCTTCTCGTTGTAGAGCATCCGTACCAGCAGCTTTCCACCCGCATCGGCGAACACATCCCACTGCATGTTGGCCGCCATCGGCGAGACGTAGTCGCCGCGCCACGTGTTGCTGTCGTAGCCGAAGCTGGCGGCCTTGGGAACACTCTGGTCCACGCCCTTCAATCCCATCCGCACGGCGAAGGGCATCATGATTTCCGCGTGTGCGAAGCGCAGCTTGGCAGCGTGTGACCGGTCGCCCCCGGCGATCGCGTCGACTTCGTTGAACATGTCGTCCACCAGGATCTGCGCCATGCGTGAGGTGATATCGCCTTTCTCCGTCATGCCCGGCCCCTTGTCGTAGAAGTCGGAGCCGTCGTTGAGGGCGGCAAAGAACTTCGCCTGCGCGACGGGCATGTAGGCAGTGAAGTCGACGCCGGCTTCGCTTCGCATCGCCGGAGAGATCACGTAGAGCTCGTACAGCAACGAGCCGGCGTCGCCGAGCGACTTGATCGACGTCTTGCCGTCGCCGCTCAGGCTGGGCGCGAATTTGCCGTCATCGCTGGTGAAGCTGAAGCTGCCGGTATTGGCGAAGCTGTAGGTGCCGCTGGCGATCTTGTCGACGAAACTTTTGGCGAACAGGCGCTCCAGCAACACCCGTCCGGCGGCCGCGGCCGAGGGCGTCAGCGTGAGGCCGCTCTGCTTGGCCAGCAGATCGGTGTCGTTGCTCTTGTAGTCCTGGTAGGCGAGGCTGGCCTGGTAGGTGGTATAGAGCGGATCGGCCGGGTTCGTGACCAGGTCGCTCGACTTCACGAGCTTGTGAAAGTACAGCAGGAAGCGGTTGGTGCCGGCCGGCTGGCTGACGGCCGCGCCGTTGTCGGGGTACGGGGCCGGTGCCGGAGGCTGGACCAGCAGCGGCGCCAATGCCGGCTGCACCGTCTTGAGCGACTGCACGAAGAAGTTGCCGCTGTCGACCGCGCGGTCGACGCCGGAGGTGACCGTCACGATCTGGCGCGGGGCGGTGCCTGCGTTGTCGCCGATCTGCTTCCAGTAGGCGGGCAGGCGCTGCACCATCCGGGCCGCGAGCTGCGTGTGTTCGTTGACACCGACTTGGGTCTCGTTGCCATAGCCTGGCGTGCTGATGCCCGCCACGCCATACCCGAGAAGGAAGTTGGCCTTCATGATCTGCAGCACGTCGGGGCCGAGCTTCTCGCCCAGCGGCGTGAGCGCCCCGTCGTCCTGCGCCTTCTTCCACATGTTGTAGACCGCCAGGTCGTACTTCAGGCTGGAGAGGCCGCGTGAGCCATGGCGCGCGACGAGCTCGGTATAGACCGGCGAGAAGCCCGCAGGCGCGGCTTCGTAGGTGCTGACGTCCTGTTGCGGCCGGTACGGTGCCTTGGTCTGGTAGTAGCGCTCCGTCAGGGCAGCGGCCGTCACGAGCGTCTTGACGTCGTCGCCGCTCGCCGCTGATGCCAGCGCGTCGCGGATGCGCTGCAGGCCTTCGTCGGACGCCGCCTTGAGCGAGGCCTTCGCGACCGGGTCGCTCTCGGTGTTGATGTCGCCGAGCAGCTTCGACGCGATCACGCCCACCGAGATCGCCACCTTGCCCACGGCTGTCTTGAAGTCGAGCCCGTTGGCCTCCATTTCCGCGACCACCGCGGTCGATTGAAAGTCGACGACGCCGGGCGCCTCCTTCGGCGCACGCAGCACAAGCGGTGAAGCCACCGGCTTGGAGGACGGTCCGAGGGGATCGAGCTCGGTGGCATCGGTGCCGATCTCGGCCACGATGCCTGCGCCGGAGCCTGCGAGCGTGAAGCGGCCTTGCTTGTCTGATCGCGCGGAGGGCTCATCGCCGTCGCAGCGACCGTTGGAGTTGATGTCGAGGCAGACCTTGGCATTGACGAAGTAGCTGCCGACCACCACACCGCTGGTATTGGTCGTCGTCGTGTTGCCTGGAGCCGCAGGCACTGTTGAAGCCCCCGTGGTGGGCAGCCAGGCGAAGGAAGAGCCGCTGTTGCCGCCGCCACACGCGGCCAGAAGGAGTGCCCAGAGACTGAGAGACCAGACCGGTGCACGGTTGAGGACACGATAAAGCTGCGAGGTCGGGAGCATGGGATTCACGGACGCGAAAAGGGTAGAGCTTTCTGCCTGTGCGTGACATGAATGTGACTGCGGTTGCAGAGAAGCGATGGCTCGGCCGGCCGGCGCTGCTCAGGCGCATCCAGGCTGCGGCGACTTCCAGATCGGGCTCAGTGGGCGATGCGTCGGTCGCACTCAGGTGTCGAAACGCACGATGAGCTGGGTCTGCGTGTAGGTGGGCGTGACCTTGAAGCCCGGCGCATTGATCGCCGAGAACCGGCCGCTCAGTGCGCCGCTTCCGATGACCATGAGCGTGTCGCCCGCGCTGGGCACGAAGCCCGGTTTGAAACTCAGGGTCAGCGTGCCGTCCAGGGCCGCTACTACGGCCAGCTCACGATGGAGCCCGATGTTCTCAAGAAAATTCGCCAGGCTGCGAGGCGATTCATGGTGCCCGGTGTCCGACAGTCTTGGGGGACCGACTCTCACAGGCGGGGCGGCGGGCTTGGATAGTCTCAACCCGGTCTACATTTTCAATGTCCGAGGCGTCGTCGCCTACGGCATACAACAGAAAGAAAAAACATGACGCGCGCTACCGCCCGTGGCACCGACCATTTCGTGCGTGTTCGCGGTGCACGCGAACATAACCTTCGCAATGTTGACGTCGACATTCCGCGAGACGCCCTGGTGGTGTTCAGCGGAATCTCCGGTTCCGGCAAATCGTCGCTGGCTTTCGGCACACTCTACGCCGAGGCCCAGCGGCGATATTTCGAATCGGTCTCGCCCTATGCGCGCCGGCTGATCGACCAGGTGGGCGTGCCCGCAGTCGATTCCATCGACGGTCTGCCGCCTGCGGTGGCCCTGCAGCAGCAGCGCGGCACGCCGAGCACGCGCTCGTCGGTGGGCAGCGTCACCACGCTGTCGAGCCTGTTGCGCATGCTCTACTCGCGGGCCGGCGACTATCCCGCGCGCCAGCCGATGCTCTATGCGGAAGACTTTTCGCCCAACACACCGCAGGGCGCCTGCCCGGTCTGCCACGGACTGGGACGCATCTTCGAGGTGACCGAACGCTCGATGGTGCCGGACGACACGCTCAGCATCCGCGAGCGCGCCATTGCCTCCTGGCCACCCGCCTGGCACGGTCAGAACCTGCGCGACATCCTCGTCACCATGGGCATCGACGTCGACAAGCCCTGGCGCGATCTGCCGAAGAAAACGCGCGACTGGATTCTCTTCACCGAGGAGCAGCCGACGGTTCCGGTGTACGCCGGCTTCACGCCGGCCGAGACGCGCGCGGCGCTGCGCAGCAAGCTGGAGCCCAGCTACCAGGGCACTTTCATGGGCGCGCGCAAGTACGTGCTGCACACTTTCGCGACCACGCAGAGCGCGCTGATGAAGAACCGCGTCGCGCGCTTCATGGTGGGCGGGGACTGTCCGGCCTGCAAAGGCAAGCGGCTCAAGCCGGAGGCCCTGTCGGTGCGCTTTGCGGGGCACGACATCGGCGAGATCTCGCGCATGCCGCTGGCGCAGTTCGCGCAGGTGCTGCATGGCGCGGCGGGAGGCGATGCACCGGACGCGTCCGGTGGCGACGCCCGCCCAAGCGTGCTGCGCAAGAAGGGCGGTGCACACGCGGCGGCCCCCGACGTGCGCCGAACGCCCAACCAGTCGGCGGAGAAGCGCATCGCAGCGCAGCGCATTGCGCACGACCTGTTGGCGCGAATCACCGTGCTGACCGATCTCGGCCTTGGCTACCTCTCGCTCGACCGCAGCACGCCGACGCTGTCCCCCGGCGAACTCCAGCGCCTGCGGCTTGCCACGCAGATCCGCTCGAACCTGTTCGGCGTGGTCTATGTGCTCGACGAGCCGTCGGCGGGGCTGCATCCCGCGGACAGCGAGGCGCTGGTGGTGGCTCTCGATACGCTCAAGCGATCGGGCAATTCGCTGTTCGTGGTCGAACACGACCTGGACCTGATGCGGCGCGCCGACTGGCTGGTCGACGTCGGCCCCGGTGCCGGGGAGGAAGGCGGCATCGTTCTCTACAGCGGCCCACCCAAGGGGCTGCGCCATGTGGAGGACTCGCACACCGCGCGCTATCTTTTTGCGCCGCGAACCTCATCACAGCCGTCTTTGCGCGAACCTGCCGGATGGCTGGCGCTAGAAGACATCACCCGCAACAACCTGCAGGGCCTGTCGGTGGCGTTTCCGCTCGGCGTGCTGACTGCGGTGACCGGGGTTTCCGGGTCGGGCAAATCCAGCCTTGTGAGTCAGGCGCTGGTGGAACTGGTGGCCGCGCACCTGGGCCACGAAGCGCCGCCTGTGGACGAGGAACCAGACGCCGAACCCGGTGCCGCGAGCAGCCCTGGTGGCCGTACCGGTGGTCGCATCGCTGGCGGCATGGAGGGCATTCGCCGGCTGGTGCGCGTGGACCAAAAGCCCATCGGGCGCACGCCGCGCTCCAACCTGGCCACCTATACAGGCCTCTTCGACCATGTGCGCAAGCTGTTCGCCGACTCCAAGGCTGCCCGCGCCCGCCACTTCGATGCCGGCCGCTTTTCGTTCAACGTCGCCAAGGGCCGATGTGCCACCTGCGAGGGCGAAGGGTTCGTCAGCGTCGAGCTGCTCTTCATGCCCAGCGTGTATGCGCCTTGCCCCACCTGCCACGGCTCGCGCTTCAACGAACTGACGCTCAAGGTGACGCTGCGCGACCGCACCATTGCCGACGTGCTGGCCATGACGGTGGACGAGGCGCACGCCTTCTTCGAGAACGACAGCGCCATCGAACGGCCGCTGCGGCTGCTCAAGGCCATCGGCCTGGGCTACCTGCGGCTGGGGCAGCCGGCCACCGAGCTGTCGGGCGGGGAAGCGCAGCGGATCAAGCTGGCGACGGAGCTGCAGCGCGCGCAGCGCGGCGACGCGCTGTACGTGCTGGACGAGCCAACCACCGGCTTGCACCCGTCCGACGTGGACAAGCTCATGGCTCAACTGGGCGGTCTGGTCGACGCCGGCAACACCGTCATCGTCGTCGAGCACGAACTACGGCTGGTCTCGGCCTGTGACTGGGTGATCGACATGGGGCCGGGTGCAGGCGCGCAAGGCGGGCGCATCGTCGCGAGCGGCCGGCCGCAGGAGGTGGCCACGGCAACTGACAGCCGAACGGCGCCTTACTTGGCGCGCTGGACCTTAGCAGGCAAGTGACGGGAGAGTCCGCGCGCCCCGACGCAGAGGCGCGATTCGTGGTTGCCAACATCGCCCCTGATTTCTGCGTCGTTGGCAACAGGTCGTTTCCCTCGGGGTCGTGTCTATTCTTTCTCCTGAAAAGGGCCGCATGCTGAAACTGTGTTCGCGTGCAGCGAGAAGGTGTTAGTGGTCGACAGCCTCGTCAAGGGAGTGACAGGCAGCGCGGATAACGGGGTGCGCTCGGGCAAACCGGTCATCATCGTGCGGAAGCTGCAATCAAGGCTGGGGTTCGAGAAATCCCGGTCCACGTGAACCCTGTTTCCCCGGAGGACGCGAGCCTCTTGAGAAGTCAGGCCGATGCAGCCAGGGCAGAAAGGATGAATCGATGGTAGCCATGAATGACGACGAGCTTCTGCGTGAAATTGAAGCCTACTCAATCACACAGGCCGATCTGCTTGGATGCTTCTTGGACATGCACCCGGAGATGGAGCGAATGTATCTGACCGGTGTGCCCAAGAAAGGCGAACTCCTGATGCGCGGCGAGCCCTGGAGATATCGCATACACGGGCAAGGGGTCGAGTTTGAAAACGACTCTGGATGGATTGTTGATGCCCACGCTCATGTGATCGACTATCCGCATGCCGTCGATGCCCATCGGATCTCGGGGTACCTGACCTCTAAGTTCCAGGAAATGAACTCGTTAGAGGGCATGTTCGACTATTGCCGGGATCGGATGAGGGAATTGGGTGGAATGGGCTCTCTGAAGGAGGTTCCGGTCGCGACCGACGTTTGGGTCTTGTCTTCTTTCTCGAGCTGACTTCGATTCTCCAGTTGGATGTCGCTGCCTTGACCACGGGATGAACGACACGGCGTTGCCCTATCGCCAGCTGGGTGCCTTCCTGCCGGGCATCGGTGCGGGCGGGGCTGGGCTACAACCCGACCGGGCTGGTGGCGGCGCTGACCTGCTGGTCGGCGAAGGCGATTCGCGAGCGGCATCTCAAGGCGCCCGGGCCGATGGCCCGAGAGGCCGCTGATCAACCGCGGGGCCCGGGCCTCGCAGTTCCTCCTACAAAGGTGAGGGCAGCCTGCCGACGGGCCGCGGCGCGCAGCCTGCCTACCTTGTCGCGAAGTCCTCCCCCTACCCATGTACGACCATTCCAGCGACGCCGATCTGCGGCACCTTCAACTCCGGCACGGCGATGATCTGGCGCTGCGGCATCTCGTCGAGGCCGGACTGGATGTGCTCCCCCTGCCGGGGGGTGGCCGGACCCTGGCGCGGTGGCGCGTGCTGGCGGAGGTGGCGGCGCAGGATCTCGCGCTCGCCAAGCTGTTCGAGGGACACACGGACGCGCTCGCCATCCAGGCCGAGCTGTGTGGTGCATCGGCCGCCCCTGCAGGCGCGTGCTGGGCGACATGGTGCGCCGAACCGCCCGATGCCCGCGTGGTGGCCGAGGACGAGCAGGGTGAGGGTGGCGAAGGCATCCGGCTGAGCGGCACCAAGGCGTGGTGCTCCGGCGCCGCCGTCGTCTCGCACGCGGTCGTGAGTTGCTGGAATCGGACTGGCGAGCCTTGCCTCGCCGTGGTCGCGATGGACCAGCCGGGCGTTCGCGTGACGGACGAGGGGTGGCACGCCGTGGGCATGGCGGCCACCGCCAGCGTGGATGTCCGTTTCGACCGCGCGAGGGCTCGACGGCTCGGGCGGCCCGGCGACTACACACAGCGTCCCGGGTTCTGGCAAGGCGGTGCGGGCATCGCCGCGTGCTGGTTCGGCGGCGCGTGGGGCATTGGGCGAAAGGTTCACGGGCTCGTGGGCAGCGCCCCCGATGCCCATCGGCTGGCGCACCTGGGCGCCATCGACGTGGCATTGACGCCTGCGGCCGCATTGCTGCGGGAAGCGGCCGCGTGGATCGACCGACATCCGCGCGACGACGCGAGGCGGGTGGCGCTGCGCGCCCGCCTGGTCGTCGAGCAGGCGGCCACCGAGGTCATGGGTCATGCGGGCAGGGCGCTGGGTGCGGGGCCGTTGTGTCGCGACCCCGGCTTCGCGCAGGCCATGGCCGACCTGCCCGTGTTCCTGCGGCAAAGCCATGCGGAGCGCGACCTGGCCGCCCTCGGCGCGCTCGCCGCGCCAAACGATGGGGAGGGGCCGGATTCGTGGAAGCTCTAGCCCGTCCGCGCATTCGAGGGGACGGCACCACCGAGGCCGAGTGGAGCGCCTGGCCGGGCCTGGGGCAGCTGCCCCGGGTGGACGCGCGCACGCTGGTCCCGCGCGGTGCGCGCGCCGTCGTGGTTGCCCCGCACCCCGACGACGAGGTGCTCTCGGTCGGCGGCCTGCTCGCGCAGCTGGGTCATGAGAGCGAAGAGGGCGATGAGGGCCTTGATGGCGCGCGGATCGCGGTGATCGCCGTGACCGACGGCACCGCGAGCCACGTCGGATCGACCGAGTGGCCGGTCGAGCGGCTCGCCAGGCAGCGCCCACGCGAGAGCCGGCTGGCGCTGCGGCGTCTGGGCCTGTCGGTCGAACCCGTGCGCCTGGGCCTGCCCGACGGCGGCCTGGCCGCCCTGCGCGGCACGCTGGCGGCGCGCCTCGTGTCCCTTCTGCGGCCGCGCGACGTGGTGTTCACGACCTGGCGAGGCGATGGGCATCCGGACCATGAAGCGGCCGGCCAGGCCTGCGCGCTGGCCGCCGCGAGCGCAGATGCGCGGCTGGTGGAAGTGCCCGTGTGGGGATGGCACTGGGCGCGTCCCGGCGACGTGCGCGTGCCGTGGCAGCACGCCGTTCGCCTCGACCTGGATGAAGACGCGGTGCGCCGCAAGCGCGCCGCGGTGCAGGCGTTCGCCAGCCAGCTGCGGCGCGATGGCTCCACGGGGGCCGCACCTGTGCTGAGGTCGACCACCGTCGCGCGCGCGCGGCGTCCCTACGAGGTGATGTTCCTGTGAGCGGCGTTCTGCGGCCTTACTTCGACGGGCTCTATGGCGCCAGCGAGGATCCCTACGCAGTGCGCCGGCGCTGGTACGAGATCCGCAAGCGCGCGCTGTTGCTGGCGGCCTTGCCGCAGGCCCGGTATCGGCGTGCCTACGAGCCCGGCTGCGGCACCGGTGAGCTGACGCAGGCGCTTTCGCAGCGCTGCGACCACCTGCTCGCAAGCGACTTCTCGCCGCACGCGGTGGAGATCGCACGCGGGAACACCCGCGCACTGGCCAATGTGCAGGTGGTGCAGCACGTCCTTCCCGCGCAATGGCCGCGCGACGCGGGTCGCTTCGACCTGATCGTCCTGAGCGAGGTGGGTTACTTCCTCGCGCGCGAGGAGATGCGGTGCGTGGCCGCGTGCTGCCAGGCGTCGCTCGATGCGGATGGCACGCTGGTGGCCTGTGACTGGCGCCCGGACTTCGATCAGCGGCGCCTTTCCACGGACGACGTCCACGCGGCGCTGGCCGCGCTCGGCCTGGCGCGCCTGGTGTTCCACGAGGAGGACGACTTCGTGCTGCAGGTCTGGGCACGCGATGGCCGCTCGGTGGCCGAGCGCGAGGGCATCCGATGACCGGCAGCGTGGGCGTTCGAACCGGATTTGCGATGAGCACAAGGTCATGGACGACATGCTCGATCTGATTCAGTGGCCGGCCTTTCTGGCGTCGCTCGCTGCGGCCTGGCTCGTCGCCTCCAATGTGCGGCGCCGCAGAAACTGGGGATTCTGGGTGTTCCTGCTGAGCAACGTGCTGTGGACAGCGTGGGGCTGGCACAGCTCTGCCTTTGCGCTGATCGCGCTGCAGGTCTGCCTGGCGGTCCTCAATATCCGGGGGCTGCTCAAGACGGAGCCTTCGCAGTAGGCGTTGTTCTTCGATCGCTCGTGCTGCGGCCCGTGTACCGGCCGGGCGAGCGCTTTGCAAGTGAGGCATTGAACGAGGCGCTCCCCATGCACCGCAGACATCGGGACCCGAACATACGCATCGGCCACCGCCTCATGGCCGCGCTGCTCGCGGCGGGCGTGGTCAGCGTCGTGTGCCTGCTGCTTGCCTATGGGCTGCACGAGCCGAAGAAAGGGCCCGGCGATGTCCCCGTCCTGGGCGCCGGGGCGTCGCCGCAGGACAATGCGCGCCGGTCCACCTCGAAATAGCTGCATGCACGGTTCACGGGTCGTGCATCGCCGGGTGGCGGAGGCGCGGACCGGCCCCGGGGCCGCTCACCTCCGCCGCACCTTGCGCGCTACGGTTGGCGGCGCTGCCTGTCCACCTGTGCTTCGGCTTGGAGCCAGTCGTCGGTTGCGTTGCCGGGGGCGCCGCCTCGTCGCAGGTAGGCCTCGTAGGCTGCCTGGCGGATGGCTTCTTCGCGGGCGGGGTCCGCTCGCTCGGTCTGCTCGCGCGGGTCCTCCTGTCCAGGGGCGCCTTGCGTCTTGTGCGCCTCCTTGCCCATGTGGCTTCCTTCGGTAGGACTGTCCTGCCCGATGGCGCTGTTCTGATCGATGTTGACAGGCGACATCGGCTTGGATTTCGGGTCTTGCTTCATGAGGGTTCCTTGAAAGGCGTTCTACGGGGTCAGGGGAACGCGCATCGAGACACCCAGCGGGTGCGAGACCGCCTCCAGGTGTTGAACGACGGCGTGGATCAGCGCGTCCGCGAAGCCGCCCGCCGCTCTTGCATCCCTGCGGGCGCTCGTGACCACGCGCGGCTTCGCGCTGCGCGCCACGTGCGCGCCCGATGCGATCAGTGCGTCGACGAACGCGACGTCTTCGCTGCACGCCAGGTGCCTGAAGCCGCCCGCTCGCCGGTAGGCGGCAGCAGAGACGCCCAGGTTGGCCCCGTGCACGTGCGGATGGCCTTCCTCGTCCGCGTAGGTCTGACGGAAGTGCTCGGCCAGCAGCGGTGCGTTCTCGCCATGGGGTGTCCAGTCGGCCACGCCCACCGTACCGCACACCGCGTCGCAGCGCAGGGCGAGCTGGTCGACGAGCCATGAAGGGGACGCCACCGTATCGGCATCGGTGAAGGCCAGCCAGCGGGCCCCGCGCTCCAGCAGCGCCTGGGCCCCCACCGCGCGCGCCATGCCGACGTTGTGTGCCCGGATGCTCAAGGTGCTGGCGCCGCACGCCTGGGCATGGACCCCCGTGGCATCGCTGCATTCATCCAGGACCACCACGACCTCGACCGCTTCGCCGTTGAGGCCAGGATGCCGCGCCGCATCGCCCAAGGCGTGCAGGCACGAACGGATGCACGCTTCTTCGTTGTGCGCGGGAACGACGATACCGATCATGGGTGTGTTCTCTTTCGGGTGGCATGCAGTGAGCGGGAATGCCTTTGAGCCTGCCCGGGTGGCCACCCGGGCCGCGTCAGCATGCATGTGGTGCATGTGTAGGCTGGGGTGCAGGGCCCCATGGTTCGCAGCGGCGTCGGTGGCCGCACTGGCATTGCACCAGCATCACACCGGGAAGCAGGCGCACTTCGTGGAGACACTGTTCGCTGCTAGTCCTGATGCCCTTGAGCCGAACAGCGCATCGCCGCTCTCCACTCTTCTCCGCTCATTTGTCAGCGGCGTGCGTGCGGTGACCTCCTACGGCGCCGGCCCTACAGAAACCGGGCGGAATTGGGCATCGATCGCATGCACGACGAAGAAGACCGCCGAGGCGGCCGCAAGATTCGATGCCCGATGCTGTGCCTGTGGGCGAAGCAGGATGACCTGGAAACGCTCTATGGCGATGTGCTCGGCGTGTGGGCGTCCTGGGCAAGCGATCTGCGAGGCGGTTCGCTCGATTGCGGGCATCACATGGCCGAGGAGAAACCCGTGGAACTCGCAGCGCGGCTGCCGAAATTTCTTCGGCGCTGAATCCTGTGATCGGGCGCGACGTATGTCTCTCAAGAGCTGCTTGCACCGATGAACTGCCCAGCTGCATTCAGTTCAAGTTCAGCCGTTCACCGCCGCTGGTCGAGATTCAGCCAGGGGGATCGCAGCACCCGGCGGTCCAGTTTCCGCTTGCGAGGTCCGCGAGCACGAGCCACTTGCGGGGATCCATGCGCGCCTCGCCCCAGCCGCAGCGCTCAGTCCAGCGGACAGCCAATCGATCTCCTTTCCACACTCTCTCTATGCGCCTTTGATCAGCTGGAGCCGAATGAGACTCTCGGCGGTCGCAACGATTGCCTCTTCCGCGGATCTGGGCCTCCAGTCCAGCAGCCGCTGAGCCTTGGCACTGGTCGCATTCAGATTGACGCCCAACAGGGGCACGACTTGCCTGGCCTTCGGGTTGAACAGGGCACCGAGCCGAACTGTCCAGTCCGGCAGCGTCCGGGTCGAAACCTTGCGCGCAGCGCGCCCCAGCCTCCCGCGGAGAATTTTCGAAACGTCGCTCAACCACATGCTTTGGCCAGCGATCGCGACGAAGCGTTCGCCGCGCGCCGCTGGCATGGTCATCGCTCTCAAGTGCAAGTCCGCGACATCCCTGACGTCGACGAAACCGGAGTTGAGCTTGGGACTGCCCGGAAGGCCGTCGAGGATCTCCTTGATGAGTCGGATCGAGTGCGAGTAGTCGGGGCCAAGGGCCGGGCCGAGCACTGTCGTCGGGTTGACCGTGGTCATTTCCATTCCCTTGCCCTCGCGCTCGATGAAGTCCCATGCCGCCAGTTCGGCAAGCGTCTTCGATCGCTGGTAGGGAGCGAGGTTGGCCGACAGATCGCTCCAGTCGCTTTCATCGAACGGCCGGTTCATGGGCTTGTGGCCGCATCCCACGGCGCCAAAGGCCGAGGTGAGAACGAACCGCTGGACCCCCGCGTCTCGTGCCGCGCGCAGAACGCGAAGGTTTCCATCCACAGCGGGTTTGATCCACTCATCATCGGTGGCATACGTTCCCGAGGGCGTCGACGAGGCACAGTGGATGACATAGGTGCATCCCTGGACAGCTTCCGCCCAGCCGCTGTCAGAACCAAGGTCCGCGGCAACGAACGCAAGCGCTCCGCCAAGTTGCGCTCCTCCTGCTGCGAGGTTCTCGCGGACCTCTGCTTCTCGCGATAGCGAGCGCACCGTCGTGCGCACCCGATAACCCTGTCGCAGCAGCGCCAGGATGCAGTGCTGGGCGATGAAGCCGGTGCCCCCGGTCACAAGTACGGATTCTTTGCTCATTTGTCCGACTCTCAGTTTTTTCGTCGTAAGTGGGAGTGCGTTTCAACGGTCGATCGTCGCCATGACGTGGTCGTTGTAGCGGTTTCCCGAGATGGTTCCTGCGCCAAGCGCGGCGTCCAGTTTTTGCACGTCACCCGCGGCAAGGCGGATTTGCGCCGAGGCGATGTTCTCTTCCAGGTAAGTGCGCCGCTTCGTGCCCGGAATCGGAACAATGAAATCTCCCTTGCCGAGCAGCCAGGCGAGCGCGACCTGACCGGGCTTCGCGCCCATGCGCCTGGCAATGTCGAACACCGCTCGGGTCGCCTCCACGTTGGCATCGAAGTTCGCGCCTTGGTAGCGTGGATCAATGCGACGAGTGTCGTCCGCAGGGTAGTCCTCTGCGCGCTTGACCTCGCCCGCCAGGAACCCACGGCCCAGCGGGCAGAACGGTACCAAGCCGATTTCCAGTTCCTGCAAGACGGGGATGATTTCGGGTTCGAGATTGCGCTCCCACACGGAATACTCGCTTTGAAGGACTGACACCGGATGCGTGGCGTGTGCGCGGCGCAAGTTCGCGATCCCGACCTCGCACAGGCCCAGGAATCGAACCTTGCCTTCCTTGACCAGGTCCCCCGCAACCCCGGCGAACTCTTCGATGGGAACCTTGCGATCGAGCCGGTGCTGATACAGCAGGTCGATGTGGTCCATTTGCAGGCGCTTGAGCGATCCCTCGACGGCGCGTCGAACACTGTCCGGGCGGCTGTCCGTGTCGGTGCCCATTTGGCGACCATTCTCGAATCGGAAGCCGACCTTGGTCGCGATGACGACCTTGTCTCGGCGATCCTTGAAGGCGCGGCCCAGCAGTTCCTCGTTCAAGTAAGGGCCATAACCCTCGGCGGTATCAAAGAAGTTGCAACCCAGGTCGACGGCGCGATGAAGTGTGGCCACCGACTCGCGCTCGTCGGCAGGGCCGTAGGACTGGCTCATGCCCATACAGCCCAGACCGATCGCACCCACCATCAAGCCTTGATTGCCAAGCCGACGTCTGCTCATGTCCATTGAAGTTCCCAATCTCGGAACCGCTACAAAGCCAGCGACCTCATGTGTTCGACTGGTCCATTTGCGTCAGCGGTGCCCCGGAGAATATTTCGCGGAGCTCGTACTAGGAATGCTTGAAATACCGTTTCTCTTGCGCGATAGTCCGGAAATGAGTTCCGACCCCTTCTCAGACGTCCTCAAGCTCACGCATGCCCAAAGCTTGTTGACCGGAGGATTCACGGCTGGCGGGCGATGGGCAGTTCGTTTCCCAACCCCCGACAAGATCAAGTTCTTTGCTGTTGTGAAAGGCCAATGCTGGGTACAGCTCGAAGGACAGCCAACGCCGATTCACTTCCAGACCGGAGACGTGGGACTTCTATCGGCACATTTGTGGTCGGTCTTGTCGAGCGCCCCGGACGTCGAGCCCGTGGACGCCATGGACGTCTTTTCCGGGGCTGGTCGATCCATAGCGCAGTTGGGGGATGGGAGTGACTTCGCACACATCGGTGGTCATGTCCTGCTTGATCCCATCAGCGGTCCGCTCCTGCTGAATGCGCTCCCCCCATGGATCCATATCCCATCGTCCGAACCGCAGGCGCCGATATTCAAGTGGCTGCTCGATCAACTGCTCGAGGAACGAGACGGCGCCCAACCCGGAGCGCAGGTTGCATGCGCCCAACTCGCCCAGCTTCTTTTCGTCCAGGTTTTGCGGGCGCATCTCAAGCGTTCAGGACATCTTGGCACCGGATGGCTGCACGCTGTGAGTGATCCCAGGATAGCGCCGGCACTGGGACTGATGCACAGCGATCCTGCGCGCCCGTGGCATCTAGAGGAACTCGCCAAGGCTTGCGCGATGTCGAGAACCACATTTGCTTCGCATTTCAAAGCAGTCTGCGGGGTTCCTCCGCTGACATACTTGATGCAGTGGCGCATGCGGCTGGCGGAGCGCGCTCTCAGTCGAGACAACACGGCCGTCGCCTTGGTCGCCGAATCTCTCGGATATACATCGGAAAGTGCCTTCAGCAATGCATTCAAGCGTGTCACGGGCCGTTCTCCCACCGGGTACCGGAAAGCGCGATGCCCCGTGCCGACGGAGCCAAAGTAAGAAAGCCTGAACAAGCAAGAGTGCCTTCCCAACCCGGCGGATTCAACCGGTCGCTGCAACACCCGCCTCACTGCATAGTTTCCGGGCAACCGCTACGAGGCAGGCCTTGAGGCTTTGAAGCAGCGATCTGTGACTAGCCCGGGTCTGGCGCGAAGCGATTCCCTTCAGGTAACCTCAGTCGTGAACGTAGCGTCGCTGCTCGAAGCGAGCTTCGTGGCATAGGCTTGGAGATTTGCGCAGCAGAAAGGATGAGCGATGCGTCTGTTGATCGCCTTGATTTTGCCGTGGCTGGCGTTCTTCACGATCGGTCGGCCGATCGCCGCCGTGATCTGTCTGATTCTTCAGATCACCTTGATCGGATGGCTGCCCGCGACGATATGGGCGGTGTACGCGTTGGGCCAGTACAAGACCGACAAGAAGATCGAAAAGGCGCTCAGCCAAAGAGTGTGACGGAGGCTGTGCGTACTTGTTCGGCGTTGCCCGCGCACATCGCTTGAGACTTGATCGCGCTGCTGATCTGTAAGAAACCCCGCATCTCGGGGCTATTGCGCGCAGCCTAGCTTTCAGATCGCTGCTGCATTGGCGGTGCGATGTATTCCCCTCTCACTTTCTCTCCTGACGTTCGGTATGCCGAACGTCAGGGAACCGCGTGGGAATCCGCATCTATTTGTTCCTTCTGATGGCCAAGGTCGAGAATCTCCTGGGCGCGCTATCCGGTTGCCGGCTTGGCTCGAAGTTCCTTCTTGTAGCGCTTCATGAGGGAGTGCATGAGCTCTGCTGGATCTGCTTCGAGGCCGTGGCACAGGAGGACAAGGCGCGTCAGCGCGGGCTGAAGGTGCCGGTTTCAAGTTCGGCCACGAGTATGGCGGGTTGGTCCAATGGCCGACGGACTACGAGTCCGTTACTTGTAACCATCGTGAGCATCTTTCTGTTTGGCCAACGCAGCTTCGGTTTCGAGCAGCAGTTCCCCGGCGGTGCGGCCGAGGGCATGCGCGATTCGCAAGATCATCGCCAGTGTCGGCATGTGCTCACCGCGTTCAATCTTTCCCATGTGTGATCGCTCAATGCCTGCTTGATAGGCCAACGCTTCTTGCCCAACGCCATCCGCCGTTCGAAGCGCTCTTACCACTGCGCCGAAGGCGCGGGCGGGCTCGGCCTCGAATGTGGTTGCCCCTAATGGTCTTCCTCTCCGATCAACTTGCTTCTGCATAGACAGAAGGCTGCGATCGAGAGACAATTAAAACCACGTTATCTTTAACTCATTCCTCCGAGCTTTTCCTTTGTAATGGGCGACTAGTCGGACTGCATCGTCGCTGCCTGAAAATGATGCGCAAGCAAACAACTTCTCCCCTGCCGACGGCTCGCCCGCTGCGTTTGCCGGTCTCCGTGACGCGTGTGCGGTCCCGGCGACCTGCACCTGTCGTGCGCAGTCTGTCGGCGGCACGTATCGGCGCGCAGGTGAGGGCGCTGCGCATGGCGGCGGGGCGGTCTGCAGGTCAACTGGCGCTGGCGTCGGAGATCTCGGCCTCGATGCTTTCGCGCATCGAGCGGGGGATGGTCTCGCCGTCGGTGGAGACCTTGGAGCGGCTCGCGCAGGGGTTGCACGTGCCGGTGTCGCGCTTCTTCGGAGACCAGGCCCGGCGCGCGGACTTCTGCCATGTGCGGGCAGGGCAGGGGCTCGCGGTCGACCGCATCGGGGCCGTGGCGGGCTACCGCTACGAGTTGCTGGGGCACTCGCTGTCGGGCAATCTCTTTGTGGAACCCTACCTGGTCACGTTGTTACCGGAGGCGGGGCCGTACGTGACCTTCCAGCATCCGGGGCTCAAGTTCCTGTACTTCCTGTCCGGGGCGGTAACCTACCGCTACGGCGCGAAGGCGGTGGAAGTGGGAGCAGGGGACACGCTGCTGTTCGATGCGACAGCGCTGCATGGGATCGAGGCGATCCATGCAGGGCCGGTGTCGTACCTCTCGGTGGTCTTCACGCTCAGGGAGTGAGGCAGTCGAGGCGGATGGCTGTCCTGACTTGGGAGTGGCCATCTTTCTTTTCTTGCTACCGCTACCAGCCGCATTGCTTTGGAACCTGTGGGGCGGGTACGGCGGCGATCCGTCCAGGTCGCGGACGATCTGGTCGATGCTGGCTGTCAGTATTGTCAGGGTCGACGATGGAGGCTCAGGGAATGGGTTGACCACCCACGAGAATACGAACTTCACGGCATGACCATCGAAGCTGACCTCAACATCGCCGAGATTCCCTACGAGTCAGGAGCCATCAGATTCCGCTACCCGTCATTTAAGCCGTCTGCGTCTTGGTCCGTCATCCAAGAGGGCAGGAAATTCTTCATTCAGCGGGTCGTATGGGACCAGGTCCAAACCGTCGATTCGGAGCCAGTCACCTACGGCGCGGAATCTCCCATAGAGGAAGAAGGCTTCAGAGAGTTGCTGTCCGAGCTACGGACACCGACGCCTCGGGTGGCGTGAGGCGCGAAGCGCACGAAATGTCAGTCCTCAGGATGATCCGCGCGGGGGCCAACCCCATGACCTGGCTGGCGATCGTCTCCGAGTGGCAACGGGATTGGGCTAGAACCCAGTGCCTCGACCTTGTCGCCCGTGCTGGCCGAGCATTCGGGGGAACGGGCGTTGCGCTGGGCTGGGAGTTTCAGCTCCTCTCCGCGCCCCGCGAGGGAGCCGCCTGCGCACCGGCACCGCGTCGCACGACCATGGCAACCACCCCGCGCATGTGCTGACCGAGGGCAGAACCGAGAACGGTGCCTGCTTGGGTCTCTTAAAGAGGAGCGCCCCAGGAACTAGCCAGTTCGCCCTGCGTGCCGTGTACGCGGCCTCGCGTAGGAAGATGCTGTCTTCGTGGGAAACTTGCCTTCATTGAGTCGCCCAGGGAAGACCTCGACCACCCAATCGATGAAGACCCGCAGCCGATGGGTGACATGCCGGTTTTGCGGATAGACGACGTGGAACGGATAGGGCGCGGGCCGCCAAGCCTTCAGGATTTCCACCAGCGAGCCGTCGCGCAGCGCCGATGCGGTCGCGTAGGCAAAGGTCTGGACGATCCCCAGACCTGCCACGCACGCGGCCAGATGTGCGTTGCTCTCGTTGACGCCCATGCGATGCTCGACCTTGATCTCGGTCTTCTCACCGCCCCGCTCGAATCGAAACGGCGTGGCCCGGCCCGTCTGGCTGGACACGTAGCTCACCAGCCGGTGGCCGTTCTTCAACTCGTCGGGGTAGGCAGGCGTGCCGTAGTGCTTGAGATAGCCGGGCGTGGCGCAAGTGATCATCACCGCCTCGCCCACGCGGCGGCTCACCAGCGACGAGCTTTCCAGCGGACCGCCGCGTATCACGCAGTCGACGTTGTCGCCGATCAGGTCCACCGGACGGTCGGACACGCCCAGGTCGATGCGGATGTCGGGGTAGCGCGCCACGAAGTCCGGCAGCAGCGGAATGAGCACGTCGCGCGCGGTGGAGCCGCCGACGTCGATTCGCAGATGCCCGCGCGGCCTGCCGCGCGCGAGATTGAACGAGGCATCGATGTCTTCCAGATCGCGCAGGATGCGCGTGCACTTGGCGTGGTAGTCCTGGCCTTCCGGCGTCACCGTCACGCGCCGGGTCGTGCGCTGCAGCAGCGACACACCGAGATGGGCCTCCAGCTCGCGCACCAGCTTGCTTACCGTGGCGATAGGCATGTCGAGCGAATCGGCCGCGCGGGTGAATCCGCCGGCTTCCACCACGCGGGCAAAGGCGCGCATCGCCAGCAGTTGGTCCATGGGCATTCCTAGCTGCAGAACAAGCCCTTGATTATCCATGTACATGGATAGTCATTCCATTCAGTTCGCATTTTCATTCAATCAGCGAAACCTACATTTGCTCCATGCCCCAAGCGAAGCGCCGCTGCAGAAGCGCAGCGGGACCGTCGAGAGGCATCGATCCATCCTCATTCATTCACGAAACGGAGCACACCATGAACAAGCAACTCGAAGGCAAGATCGCCTTGGTCACCGGCGGCAGCAGCGGCATCGGCCTGGGTGCCGCGAAGGAACTCGCGGCGCAGGGCGCGCGCGTCTTCATCACCGGTCGTCGCCAGCGGGAGCTGGACGCGGCGGTCGCACAGATCGGCTCTTCCGCAACGGCGCTGCGCGCCGACGCATCGGTGCTGTCGGACCTCGATGCGGTCTACGCCCACATCGCGAAGACGGCCGGGCGGCTGGACATCCTGTTCGCCAACGCCGGCGGCGGCGACATGATGCCACTGGGCGCGATCACCGAAGAGCACTTCGACCGCATCTTCGGCACCAACGTGCGCGGCGTGCTGTTCACGGTGCAGAAGGCGCTGCCCCTGCTGAGCAACGGGGCCTCGGTGATCCTTACCTCCTCCACCACGTCCATGCAGGGCACGGCCAGCTTCAGCGTCTACAGCGCGAGCAAGGCGGCGGTCCGCAACTTCGCGCGCTCCTGGGCCCTGGATCTCAAGGACCGCGGCATCCGCGTGAACGCCGTGAGCCCCGGCCCGATCCGCACGCCCGGCCTGGGCGACCTCGTGCCCGAGGAGGCGCGCCAGGGGCTCTTCGACCACCTGGCATCGCAGGTGCCGCTGGGCCGCCTGGGCGAGCCCGGCGAGATCGGCAAGGCCGTGGCCTTCCTCGCGTCCGATGCCGCGAGCTTCGTCAACGGCATCGAGCTGTTCGTCGATGGTGGCATGGCCCAAGTCTGACTCGCCCACGCATCCAAGGAAATTGCAAATGACCAAACTGACCACCGCAACCGATCTCCTCAATGCCTATCTGAACAGCGTCTCGAATCCCGAGGCAGCCGGGGCACTCTTTGCGCAAGACGGCGTCCTGGAACTGCCAACCGTCAATGCGCGAGCCCAGGGGCCGGCCGCGGTTGCCGATTTGCTGACGGGGCTACTGAAGAAAGTTCCAGACTTCGCTTTTCAAGAGCCTACGTTCTGGATCCAGACGCCCGATCGAGTGTTTGCCGAGTACAGGGTCGAGGCACTGGTTCCGGACACCGGCAAGATCTACCGGCAAGTCTACGCAGGGGTTCTGATCGCAGAGGACGGTCGAATCAAGCTGTTGCGGGAGGCCCTTGATACGGCTGAGGCGGCTCGCGCGTTCAAAAAGGATTGACCTGTCAAAAAGCAAAGAGCGCTCCTGAGAGGGCGTCTTCATTCTGAACTCGGAAGTCCGCTCCGCTAGTGAACGGGAGACGCAGGGCATGCGATGGCCGGCTATCGACCATCGCATGCAGCGGCTCGGTCAATTGCTTCCTCGGCCTGAAACAGGTTGAAGAAGCCACAACGCTCCGCCGCCAGGATCGCGATGGACGGGACCGGCGTGCTGCGCTGGCCGCCCTTCGCGTATGCCCCCTTCAAACGGGTGGCCACGGTGCGGATGTCCCGAGGCGCGCCCCGACACACCGGCGGCGGGTCGTCTCCCGTCTACTTGCCCATCGACGCACGCCGAATCAGATCGAGCCCTTCCCGGTAGGTCGTCACCTTGAACTCCGGGAACCGTCGCTTGAATTTCGACGAATCAAAGAGATTGTCCTGTTCGTACCGGGGCAGCAGTTCCCGGATCTCGCGCACCTGCCGCGAGAAGATGCCAGCGGCGCGCAGGGTGTTGATTTCCATTCAGAAGTGACCCACTTGGCCGTGTGATTTCCATCTAAATCTGACCCACGTGATAACCCTAGCCTGCTGCTTTTAGCAGCAGGAGCACAGGAGTGATTGACGTGGCGACACTGAGTGTCATCAGACGTTGGGCACTGCGAGAGCAACTGTCCATTCGAGAGATAGCCCGGCGCACGGGCCTGTCTCGCAACACCATCCGCAAGTACCTTCGCGAGGGCTAGGCGACGCCCAGCTACGCGAAGCGCGTCAGCCCGAGCAAGCTCGACGCCTTTGCCGAGAAGCTCAGCGGCTGGCTCAAGAGCGAGGCCTCCAAGTCCCGCAAGCAGCGCCGCACGCTCAAGCAGATGCACGCCGATCTGGCAGCGCTGGGCTACCAGGGGTCGTACAACCGCGTGGCGGCCTTTGCACGCCAGTGGTATGCACACCGCCACGAAGTGCAGCAGACCACCGGACGCGGCACCTTCGTGCCGCTGGCCTTCGGCCCTGGCGAGGCATTCCAGTTCGACTGGAGCGAGGACTGGGCTGTCATCGCCGGCGAGCGCACCAAGCTGCAGGTGGCGCACTTCAAGCTCAGCCACAGCCGCGCGTTCATCGTGCGCGCCTATCTGCTACAGACCCACGAGATGCTGTTCGACGCGCACAACCGGGCCTTCGAGGTGCTCGGCGGCGTACCGCGACGGGGCATCTACGACAACATGAAGACGGCCGTGGACAAGGTACGCCGCGGCAAGGAGCGAGACATCAACGCGCGCTTCGGCGCCATGGTCAGCCACTACCTGTTCGAGGCCGAGTTCTGCAACCCGGCCTCCGGCTGGGAGAAGGGCCAGGTGGAGAAGAACGTGCGCGATGCGCGGCACCGGCTGTGGCAGCCCGTGCCGGCGTTTGCCACGCTGGCGCTGCTCAACGACTGGCTGGAGGAGCGCTGCAAGGCGCTGTGGGGCGAGATCGCCCACGGCAAGCTACCGGGCACCATCGCCGAGGTCTGGGCTCAGGAGCGTGCGCTGCTGATGCCGGTGCCCAGGCCCTTCGATGGCTTCGTCGAGCACACCAAGCGTGTCTCGCCCACCTGCCTGGTGCACTTCGAGCGCAACCGCTACAGCGTGCCGGCCTCCTACGCGAACCGGCCGGTGAGTCTTCGTGTATACGCCGAGCGCCTGGTGGTAGCGGCCGAGGGCCAGATCGTGTGCGAGCACAAGCGCATCATTGACCGTCGCCACGACACCGCGGGTCACACCGTCTACGACTGGAGGCACTACCTGGCAGTGCTGCAACGCAAGCCAGGAGCGCTCAGGAACGGAGCGCCGTTCAGCGAGCTGCCGCAAGGCTTCAGGCGGCTGCAGGCCGCGCTGATGAAGCAGCCAGGCGGCGACCGCGAGATGGTGCAGATCCTGGCGCTGGTGCTGCACCATGACGAGCAGGCCGTGTTGACCGCGGTCGAGCTGGCGCTGGAAGCCGGCGTGGCCAGCAAGACCCATGTGTTGAACGTGCTGCATCGACTGCTCGATGCCAAGCCCATTGCGCCGGCGCCCGTCACGGCGCCGCAGGCGCTGCGCCTGGTGAACGAGCCGAAGGCCGATGTGCTTCGCTACGACACGCTCAGGGGGCGCGCCTGCGCCGCCAGCAGGTCGCGCAACTGGGTGAGCTGCCAGGAGGTGCGCCATGCGACATGACCCAGCCAGCGGCGCGATCGTGATCATGCTGCGCGAACTCAAGATGCACGGCATGGCCCAAGCCGTGGCGGAGCTGGCCGAGCAAGGATCGCCGGCCTTCGAGGCCGCGCAGCCGATGCTCTCGCAGTTGCTCAAGGCCGAGACGGCCGAACGGGAGGTGCGCTCGGTGGCCTATCAGTTGAAGCTGGCCCGCTTCCCAGCCTACCGGGACCTCGCCGGCTTCGACTTCGCCAACAGCGAGATCAATGAGGCTCTGGTGCGGCAGCTCCATCGGTGCGAGTTCATGGACGATGCGCAGAACGTGGTGCTCGTGGGCGGTCCGGGCACAGGCAAGACCCACATCGCGACAGCGCTGGGTGTGCAGGCCATCGAACACCATCATCGGCGGGTGCGCTTCTTCTCGACGGTAGAGTTGGTCAATGCCCTCGAGCAGGAGAAGGCCAGTGGCAATCCTGGCCACATCGCGCACCGGCTGATGTACGCGGACATGGTGGTGCTCGACGAACTGGGCTACCTGCCGTTCAGCGCCTCAGGTGGTGCGCTGTTGTTCCATCTGCTGTCCAAGCTCTACGAACGCACGAGCGTCGTGATCACCACCAACCTGAGCTTCAGCGAGTGGGCCAGCGTCTTCGGCGACGCGAAGATGACGACGGCGCTGCTGGACCGGCTCACGCATCACTGCCATATTCTGGAGACCGGAAACGACAGCTTCCGCTTCAAGCACAGTTCGGCTCAACCCGTTCAGGCAGTCCAACCAAAGAAGGAGAAACCCAAAAACTTATCCACATCGTGAGCCAACTGGCTCGCAAAGAGGGTGGGTCAATATTCGATGGAAATCGTGGGTCAGGATTCCATGGAAATCAACAGGCGCGAGCTCGAAAGCTCGACGAGCTCATTCGCCGATGTGGGGATACCGGTCAGGAAATTCGCGTCATCGTCAATGAGGGCGATATGCGCAGCGAGGCTGACTTGGGTGAAGACAGTTCCTTCGTGCGAGTGCGCCTGCTGGATTCACAGCCGTGGCAGGTCGTGGCCTATGATCTGCACACGGGCGCGTGCACGTTGAGGAGAGCCGCCAAACTGCGCGCGAAAGCTACTCGTCAGCCCGAGTTGGAAGCAGCGGTGCGGTTTGCCGACCAACACGATCTGCTGGGCTCGGACCGACCCGATCGCGTTCATGTGACGTCCACTGCTTTGCGCCGCGACCGCGCCGTGCGCATGGCGGTCCTGGAGCGCGCCCAAGGCCGCTGTGAACTCTGCGACGTTTCGGGGTTTGCCATGGATGATGGCCGGCTCTATCTTGAAACCCATCACGTTCAACCCCTAGCTGAGGATGGCGCCGACAGGGTGTCGAATGTCGTAGCCCTTTGTCCAACGCACCATCGTGAGGCCCATTACGGTGCTCGGCGGACGCAACTGCGAGCGGACCTGGAGGAACTACTTCTTCTGATGCAGCCTGTCAAAAAAAAGGAGGGCGAACGGACATCTATCGCTCTTCATCGAGCACCGTCATAGCGCCTTCCAACAGAATTTCACAGCGTCCAGAAGAGGGCTCTCCGCTCCAGTATCGATGGGCAGCACTCTCAAGTTCGTTCATCGCGCACGAGTCGGTCTGAAGATGCCCTTCATTTGCGAGAAACATATTCCCCTCAGCGAAAACCCGGAGAATTCGAAAAGGTCCAGCCTTGCCTATCTGCTCTTGCCAAGATTTGGCCTCCGAACTGCTTTGGGCGAGCCATAAGCATCGGTGCCGAGATGGGCGCAACGCGTAGCTTTCGCGCCTCACGTTTTCGAACTCCAATTCGCGAACTACACGGATGTAGCTATTCATGTTGTGGCTATATGCCGCTGCCAACTGTTCCCTTGTGAACTTGGAAGTGTCTACAGAGCGAAGAAACTCAAGAAGTTTTCGCGGCTGGCCAAAGACAGGCTGCACGTCATTGAGCTGATTTCGAATGCTCTCGTAGTATGGATTGCGGACCATATCGCTCGTTCGAATCGTGGTCCCCACTTTGAGAAGCGAGTGATTGCCGTGATCGACGTGAAAGTATTCCATCGCCCGATTCTGGCTGAGAGCTGATAGAGGCCATCGACCGGTACCAGTCCGACAGTTGCCGCGCCGGCTGCCCCGCAAAAACCGGATCGCAAATTCGCGTGCCAAAGCTGTCCGTTTCGTGCGGGCGCAAAGTCAAATCAGCTAGATGCAGAGCCGCTGCCGATTGTGAATCCATACGTCAACTCGCGCCTTGAGCGCCACATGTGGTCAGCTTGACGCTAGCCAGCAATGCTCCGGGCCAACGAAGACCGCTGCGATGGAGCGCTGAATTCGACGCCGATTGGGTTCCAAGACATGGCCTCCCCACCATGCAGCTTTGGCTCAAATTGCGCGAGCAAGGTCGCCAAGCTCGGAACGCCGGGGTTGCCTTTTCGGCTGGCTCGGGAGGGGGGCGATTTCGGATCAGAGTCAGTAGGGGTCATGTGAGGCCGTTCGTTGTATCGAGTCGAGCCCCGCGCGTTGCAATGGGCTGCAATTGACGAAATCTTTTGGGGCACATGGCTCTGGCCCCGATGAGCTACGTTTGGCTGACGGCGCCCAATGCAGCAGTCTCGTGTCTGTGCGCTGAGTAAGAACTAGAGCCTGGCCTCAGCGGCCAATTCGGCAACAGATATCCCTATTCCTGCTGCAATTTGAACTATCGTCATCACACCAGGGTTTTGCATCCCTCGCTCGATGCTGCTCATGTAGGAGCGCTCAACGTGGCTGCGATGCGCGAGCTCTTCCTGGGAGATTCCCCGTGCCTTGCGTGTCGAACGGATAGCCATCCCAAGCGCCACGAGCGCAGGATCCAGCGCGTATTTGGGCGAGGGGACAGGCATGGACAAAATGGTCCTGCCATGCGTACGATTAAACCACGGACGATCTTCCACATAAAGCGAGAGGCCCTATGTTTCGCGTTCAAGAGCAGTTCGAACTTGTCAGCTCCGCGCTAAGCGCAATGGCCCCCGGCGTTCAGCATTTCCATCTTGTTGAGCAGGTCTTTGAGGTTCCTCTTTGGCTCGTCAAGGTGCGTCCTTCCAGCTCTTCTGTCGTGGAACGCGTTCGCTGGAACTGCTACCTGGCTACCCGCGCGGCCGACGCATGCGGAATCGTGCTCAGTGGGCAATGGGCGCAGTCTCGAGTGCACGTGCTTCTGCCGGGTTATATGACGGCTGACGGTATACCGACACTAGCTCGATGTGATGCGTTGTGGGAGTGCTGTGCAATCGACAAGCAGGAGCAAATCAGCTGGCTGTTTGAAACTGATCATGGCCCGTTCATTGATCCCCAGGATGAAGAGATCTCCCTGGGCAGCGCAAACAAGACGCTACGGTGGAAAGACTTGGAGAATGATCGTGCAGAGCGCTAGCCCTAAAGGGCGGAGCGTGTCGAAACAAGGAGCAGCGGGCATGAGCACGAAGGCAGAACGACGATTTGCGATCGCTCAGGCTCTGGCGAACACTCGCATCGAGGGCCATAGGCCAACGACCGAATTTCTTTCGGATTGCGAAAGTGTGGTCGACGGACGCATGACCTACACCGAGGCCATTCAAGCGAGCTTGTCACGCGCCACGGGCTCGCCGGTCGCAACTCAAGCCAGCCCCTCCTCGGTGTCTGAAGGCAGTTGATCGCGATGGGCGAGCTGCAAGAGCCTCATCCGAATTCTGTGTGCAAGGTTGGGCGATGAGTACATCGCTCAACCAAGGCGCCTCCGGCGGCCTGGCAGGGGCCTGAAGACATAAAGAATAAATCGGGTCCGATTCAGCCGGCCGCCTCATGCGCAGAAATTCGGCACCATCCGAGCCGGATGGGCCGTCAGTCGAGATTGAGTCGAGGTGAAACGAGGCGCTGCGACTACTCAGCTCACTTTGACTGAAAAATCGCTTGACTACATCTGATGCGCTTGTTGTTGGGGAACTCCAGCCCCGCGTTCTGCAGCGCCGAGCGCACGCGCTCTCGCGCCTCCTTGACCTCGGTTTCGACCAGGCCGACCAGCGTGAAGCTGGGCAGGCCGTTC